>Ga0208794_1000006_pt1 | contig 596404 bp, 576 predicted proteins | sample 32_taG_FD_184106 | JGI IMG/M metagenome (GOLD analysis project Ga0208794, IMG submission 184106) | Marine viral communities from the Gulf of Mexico - 32_GoM_OMZ_CsCl metaG (SPAdes) (version 2) | ecosystem: Environmental > Aquatic > Marine > Oceanic | place: Atlantic Ocean: Gulf of Mexico...
TACCGGCCAGCTTGAGGGGATCAACAACAAGATCAAAGTGATCAAGCGCATGGCCTATGGATACCGCGACACTGATTATTTCTTTCTGAAAATCAAGGCCGCGTTCCCCGGACATACGTGATGAACCAAAAAAAAGGGCCGACAATCAATGTCGGCCCTTGGTAATGGTGGAGCTATGCGGGATCGAACCGCAGACCTCCTGCATGCCATGCAGGCGCTCTCCCAGCTGAGCTATAGCCCCGTGGTCTTGCGACCCCGGCACACAAAGTGTACCGGTCAAACAATGGCGTCCCCTAGGGGACTCGAACCCCTGTTACCGCCGTGAAAGGGCGGTGTCCTAGGCCACTAGACGAAGGGGACGCAAACCCTTCTCACAGGGGTGGCAACCCCGGTGCAGTGATAAAACAGGCCAACGCTGAGCGTTGACCAAAAAATGGTGGAGCTATGCGGGATCGAACCGCAGACCTCCTGCATGCCATGCAGGCGCTCTCCCAGCTGAGCTATAGCCCCGTCTCTAGGACGGGGCGCATATTATGATTCGTGTCCCGAGCTGTCAACAGAATTTTACGCAAAACATGGACTTAAGCTGGAAGCTGGAAGCTGGAAGCTGGAAGCTGGAAGCTGGAAGCTGGAAGCTGGAAGCTGGAAGAGCTTACGACCTCCAACTAGGCCGTCAAGCACCTGCCCTCAACCTGCATCAAGAAAACCGCCTCACTCAAACTACTTCCAGCTTCAAGCTCTAAGCTTCAAGCCAGCCTTCAAACTACTTCCAGCTTCAAGCTTTTAGCTTCCAGCCAGGACATTGCCCTTAAAGCCCCACCAAGATTTTTTCCCAGGCCTTCGCTTCCTTCTTGGACGTACCGCCGAGCAGCTCCAGGGCTTGCCTGAGGCGGAATCGGGTCAGATCCGGGCCGAGGTGTGCCATGGCATCCAGCACGGACACAGACGCGGCCTGGCCGGTAATCGCCGGGAACAGCAATGGCATGAGATCGCGCAGTTTCAGTTGCAGCAGTTCGGCAATCTGCTGGATGGCCGCCGTGATGCTTTCCTTGTCCCATTGACGGGTGGCTTCCAGCTTCCACAGCAGTAGCTGCAGCGCCTGACGCACCTCGTCCGCTGACAGCTTCTTGTGCTCGAACAGCGCCGGATCGGGATTGACCTTGCCGGCCATGAAGAACCCGGCCAGCGGAACCAGATCACTGAAGGTCTCGACGCGGCTCTGCACCAGCGGAATCATGGGTTTCAGGTATTCGGGGTTCAGCGCCCAGGTCTGCACCGCCTCGGCAAAGGCCTCCACCGAAAGCTCACGTATCCACTGGCCATTGAGCCAGGCCAGCTTCTCGACATCGAAAATCGGCCCGCCCAGCGAGACCCGCTGGATATCGAAATGCGCGACCATCTGATCCAGCGAGAACTTCTCGCTCTCGTCCGGCATCGACCAGCCCATGCGCCCCAGATAATTGAGCAGCGCCTGGGGCAGATAGCCCATGCGTTCATAGAAGGTGATGCTGGTCGGGTTCTTGCGCTTGGATAGCTTGCTCTTGTCCGGGTTACGCAACAGCGGCATGTGGCACAGCTGGGGCATGTCCCAGCCGAAGTACTGGTACAGCAGCATGTGCTTGGGCGCCGAGTTGATCCATTCCTCGCCACGCAGCACATGGGTGATACCCATCAGGTGATCGTCCACCACGTTGGCCAGATGGTAGGTGGGCAGGCCATCCGCCTTCATCAGCACTTGCATGTCTACCTGTTCCCAGGGGATCTCGACCTCGCCGCGGAGCATATCCTGCACGCTGCAGATCCCGGTCTCCGGCACCTTCATGCGCACGACATGGGGCTCGCCGCTGGCGACCCGCTGGCTGACTTCGGCTTCCGACAGGTGCAGGCAATGGCCGTCGTAACCGGGGGTCTGCTTGTTGGCGGTCTGCTCGGCCCGCAGCGCATCCAGCCGCTCGCTGCTGCAGAAACAGCGGAAGGCATGACCATCGCTGATCAGTTTTTCGCTGTGCTCCACATAGATTGCGCTGCGCTCGCTCTGCCGATAGGGCCCGTGCGGGCCGCCCACATCCGGACCCTCGTCCCACTCCAGCCCGAGCCAGCGCAGGGAGTCGAGAATCTGCTTCTCGGACTGGGCACTGGAGCGTACCTGATCGGTATCCTCGATCCGCAGAATGAACTGTCCGCCGTGCTGGCGGGCAAAGCACTGGTTGAACAACGCAATATAGGCGGTGCCCACATGGGGATCACCGGTAGGGGACGGCGCAATACGGGTACGAACGGTCATGAAATCTCTCGTCAGATGGCTTCGCGGACGGCCTGGCTGGCATAAACCAGGCTAGCAGTAATCAGGGTTGCAGGTCGGCCTGCTCGGCCGCGGATAATATCAGCGGCTCGGCACCGGCCTCCACTTCGGCACTCAGGTATTTTTCCAGGCTCTCGATCATGAAATCGATGAAGGCCTTGACCTTCATGGCCTGGAAACGGCGCGAGGGATACAGTGCATAGAGCTCGGTCGAGGGCAGTACCACATGCTCGAGTACCCGGCAGAGCAGGCCCTGCTCGACATAGGGCTCGGCAATAAACGCCGGTACATTGATGATGCCGGCGCCGGCAATGGCCACTTCGCGGGCGAAGGTGATGTTATTGGCCGTGAGGACTGGCGTGACCTGCACGCTGACGTTCGGGTCGGTGAAGTGCCATTTGCGGCCGCCGTCCATCAGGGTGTAGATGCAACGGTGCTTGGCCAGCTCTTCGGGGCGCTGGGGCATGCCGTGCTGGGCGATATAGTCGGGGCTGGCAAACAGCTGACGCGGACTGGTCATCATCGGACGGGCAACCAGGCTGGAGTCCTGCAGGCGTCCGCGGTGAATGACCACGTCGATGCCCTCCTCGACCGGATCGATGGTCCGGGTCGTGAGCTCGACCTCCACCTGGATCGCCGGATAACAGCGCATGAACTCCCCAACCACGCGACCGAGGAACAGTTGGCCGAACTCGATCGGCGAACTGACCCGCAGCAGGCCGGTAGGCTCGCTCTGCAGTTGCATGATGGCCTGCTCGGCTTCGGCGAACTCCTGCATGATCTGGCGGCAGCGCTCGTAATAGGCCTGACCGACCTCGGTAAGACGCAGCTTGCGCGTCGTCCGGTTCAGCAGCCGCACACCCAGGCGCTCTTCAAGTTGCGCGATGCGGCGGCTGACGGTCGATTTCTGCATGTTCAGCGTCAGAGCTGCGCTGGTGAAGCTGTGGCATTCCACTACTCGAGTGAAAATAAGCGCGTCATCCAATCCCATTTTTTCACTGTTCCTGTGATGCAACAAAGTGTCCGGATTCTAACGCCTCTCTGGCGGGGTGCAACAGTGCTAGAGTGCTGACGAAGAACAAATAATAAGGAATTAGCATGTCAGCTCGGGTTCGAACGCGTCTTCTGATCTTCTTTCTACTCGCGGGTCTGATCGGCGCAGCCTTCTTTGCCCACTGGTGGCTGATAGGCCGACATTATCAGAGTACCGACAACGCCTATATCCATGCCGAGATCGCGCGGGTCAGCAGTCAGCTGGACGCCCAGGTGATCGAGGTACTGGTCGACGACAACCAGCTGGTCGATACCGGTGACGTGCTGGTGCGCCTGGACCCCCGGGATTTCGAGATCGCCCTGGCCCACGCCAAGGCCAATCTGGCAACCCGGCAGGCCGAACATCGGGAAGCGCAATCAAGGCTGGTGCAGCAGGACAGTCTGATCAGCTCGGCCCAGGCCGAAGTCGAAGCCCGCCAGGCCGAGCAGAGGCGTGTTCATCTGGACATCGATCGTATCACCCCCCTGCGCCAGTCCGGCTTCGCCTCTGAAGAGCAACTGAGCAATTTCCGCGCCCAGCTTGACGTCGCCAGGGCCCAGGTGCGCCGGGCCGTCGCCGACGTACAGACCCAGACCTTGAGCAAGGACAGCCTGAACGCCGACATCGCCCGTCTCGAAGCCATGGTGGCCGCAGCCGAGGCCGATATCAGCCGTGCCGAGCTGGACCTGCAGCGCACCGAGATCCGGGCGCCGACCGCCGGCCGGGTTGGCCAGCGCAGCGTGCGCGTAGGCCACAACGCGCAGCGCGGCGGGCATCTGCTCGCGCTGGTGCCCCAGCAGGCACTGTGGGTCCAGGCCAACTTCAAGGAAACCCAAATCGAAGGCATCCGACCCGGCCAGGAAGCAGTCCTCTCCTTCGATGCCTTTCCGGACCAGGAAGTACCGGGACGTATCGACAGCCTGTTTCCGGCTTCCGGCGCGCAGTTCAGTCTTCTGCCGCCGGACAACGCCACCGGCAATTTCACCAAGGTGGTGCAGCGCATTCCGGTCAAGATCCTGATCGACGACGCACATCCCCTGGCCCGCAATCTGCGTCCGGGCATGTCGGCCGAGGTGAAGGTGTCGCTGCGTGACTGAAGCTGTCGCCGAGAGGGTCATCCCACCGCCCGGACGCCGAGACTGGATTGCCATTCTGAGCGCCATTCTGGGCGCTTTCATGGCGATCCTGGATATCCAGATCATCAACTCTTCGCTGCGCGATATCCAGGGCGCGCTGTCGGCCACCATCGAGGAAGGCTCCTGGATTTCCACCTCCTATCTGGTCGCCGAGATCATCATCATTCCCCTGGCCGCCTGGTTGACAATGGTGATGTCTGCGCGGCGCTTCGCGGTGGTCATTTCCTCCTGCTTCGTGCTGGCTTCCCTGCTCTGTTCCCTTGCCTGGAGCCTGGAGAGCATGGTGGTGTTCCGGGTACTGCAGGGGCTGGCCGGCGGCGCCCTGATTCCCTTCGCATTCATGCTGGTGCTGACCAAGCTGCCGCAAGCGGACCGCCCCAAGGGCATGGCCATGTTTGCGATTACCGCCACCTTCGCCCCGTCCATCGGGCCTACCATCGGCGGCTGGCTGACCCAGAACTTCGGCTGGGAATACATCTTCTACATCAACATTATCCCGGGTCTAGTGATGATCGCGGGGCTGCTCTATGGCCTGGAGAAAAGCCCGCCGCGCTGGGAGTTACTCAAGCAGGGTGATTACCTGGGCATCCTGACCATGGCGCTGGGCCTGGGCTGCCTGCAGGTGTTTCTCGAGGAAGGCCACCGCAAGGACTGGCTCGAGTCCAATCTGATGCTGACTCTGGCGGTCATCGCCTTCATGAGCCTGGTCACCTTTGTCATCCTGCAACTCTCGCGGCCCAATCCGCTGGTCAACCTGCGGCTGTTCAAGGACCGCAATTTCCTGTTCGGCAGCCTGGCCAATATAGGTCTGGGGGTGGGTCTGTACGGCACCGTGTTCGTACTGCCGGTGTATCTGGCGCAGATACAGGATTACAACGCGCTGCAGATTGGTCAGGTGCTTATGTGGATGGGCTTGCCACAGCTACTGATCATCCCCCTGGTCCCCATCCTCATGCGTCACGTCGATGCACGGCTGATCTGCGCTACCGGATTTTCCCTGTTTGCCTTCGCCAGCTTCTTCAGCGGATCGCTCAGCCTGGATTTCGCCGGCGAGCAGTTCATCGGTATCCAGATTTTCCGCGCGCTGGGCCAGCCCATGGTGCTGGTACCCATGTCCATCCTGGCCACGGCGATGATTCCCCCGTCCCAGGCCGGATCGGCATCCAGTTTGTACAACATCCTGCGCAACCTGGGCGGTGCCATCGGCATTGCAGCCCTGGCCACCATTCTCGACAGCCGGGCCAAGTACTATTTCGACTTCCTGCGCGAGTCCATCGTACCGGGCAACCCGGCAGTGGAGGAACGTCTGGCGTTGCTGACCGAGCGTCTGGGCGACCCCCAGGCGGCCTTCATGATGCTCAACAACCAGGTACATCAACAGGCGCAGATCATGGCCTACAACGATGCCTTCCACCTGATAGGCATCATGCTCGCCTGCTCCATGGTGTTTGTTCTCATGGTACGCCCCCTGCCCCATGCGCCTCCCCCTACCGCCTGATCCTTGTAATTTTTTTTGATCAGGCTATGGCTTTACCCCCATACAGGCGCTAGCATCTGCCTTCAGATGTAAAAAATATGCTACATACTCCTGTACATTAAGGTGCTCCATGGCTCACACCGACCATATCTCCTCGTATTACGCCGCCTCCGCCAATCCGACCCCGGATCGACCCGCTTTGCAGGGTAGTCACGAGACCGATGTCTGCGTGATCGGGGCCGGCTATACCGGGGTATCCACCGCATTGTTCCTGCTGGAACAGGGTTTCAAGGTGACCCTGCTGGAAGCAGCGCGCGTCGGCTTTGGCGCCTCCGGTCGCAACGGCGGCCAGATCGTCAACAGCTACAGTCGCGACATCGACGTGATAGAGCGCACCGTCGGCAAGGAACAGGCCCGCCTGCTCGGAGAGATGGCCTTTGAGGGTGCGCGCATCATTCGCGACCGCGTAGCGCGCTACAACATCGACTGCGACCTCAAGGACGGCGGTGTATTTGCAGCGGTGACCGCCAAGCAGATGCAGCATCTGGAAGCCCAGAAGGCGCTCTGGGAACGTTACGGACACACCCAGCTGGAGCTCATGGATGCGCGCCGCATACGCGAAGTGGTCGATACCCAAAGCTACGTTGGTGGCATGCTCGACATGAGCGGAGGCCATATCCATCCCCTGAACCTGGTGCTCGGCGAAGCCGCAGCCGTCGAATCGCTGGGCGGCATCCTCCATGAGCAGTCACGGGTCACGCGGGTAGATCAGGGTGCGCGGCCGGTTGTACATACCGAACAAGGGCAGGTCACTGCCGACTTCGTGGTGGTGGCTGGCAATGCCTATCTGGGGGGCCTGATCCCCCAGTTGGAGGCCAAATCCATGCCCTGCGGCACCCAGGTGATCACCACCGAACCCTTGGGCGAGGATCTGGCCCACTCGCTGCTGCCGCAGGATTACTGCGTGGAAGACTGCAACTACCTGCTGGATTACTACCGTCTTTCCGGTGACAAGCGCCTTATCTTCGGCGGCGGCGTGGTCTATGGCGCCCGTGATCCGGCCAATATCGAAGCTCTGGTCCGGCCCAACATGCTCAAGACCTTTCCTCAGCTGAAGGACGTGAAGATCGATTACGCCTGGACCGGCAACTTCCTGCTGACACTGTCGCGGCTGCCCCAGGTCGGCCGGCTCGGCAATAACATCTACTACTCGCAGGGCTGCAGCGGCCACGGGGTAACCTATACCCACCTGGCAGGCAGCATACTGGCCGAGGCCATTCGCGGTCAGGCCGAGCGCTTTGACGCCTTTGCCAGTCTGCCCCACTACCCCTTCCCCGGGGGGCGCCTGCTACGGGTTCCCTTTACGGCAATGGGCGCGCTGTATTACAAGATGCGTGACCGTTTCGGTCTCTAGCAGCCTGTCGGACTTAGGTCTGTTCTGCTGCGGAAAAGCCGGATTTGGTCATTTCTCAGCCTCTTTTTCGTTAAATAGAACCACTATTCGCCTCAAAAGAGCCCGAAAACTGCCTCAAACCGGACTTTCCCTCGCTACGAACGCCTAAGTCCGACAGGCTGCTAGCAAAAAGGTGAAAGACGTCACGTAATGCAGCGGCCGAGTGAACTTGCGCACGAATAAGCGATCAATCTATCCGCAGCGTTCGAGATTAGCGCGTATGCTGCAAGTCGGAGCCGAGCTTTCGGCTCTATCGGGCAACCCAACGGACGCCCACCGATAATAAAGAGGACATGCCATGACTTTTACCGCATCTACCCGACGTTTTCTTTCGATCATGCTGACCGCACTGTTCCTGCTCACGACCGTGACCAGCGTGCATGCGCAGGCCTCCATGATCGGCACCCACGAGGTCATCAATCAGGAGCAGGCCAACGTTGATCGCGAAGCGCTGAAGGGCATGCTCGGCGATGAAGCCGTCCAGGAAAAGATCGCCTCCATGGGCGTGTCTCCCGACCAGGTCGAGCAGCGCATCAACAGTCTCACCGCTGACGAACTGGCCTATTTCAACGCCCAGCTTGACGAGGCGCCAGCAGGTGCTGCGGGTGGCATCCTCGGGGTCATCGTGCTGTTTCTCGTGATCTTCATCGTGACCGACATGCTCTGTGCCACCAACGTGTACAAGTTCGTCAACTGCATCAACCGCTGATCCTGTGCCCCGCGCCAGGCATCTGCTCCTCCTGCTCGGGTTGACAGCCTTGCTGTCAGCCTGCGCCGGGCGACCCGTCGCAGTCCCCCCTCCCGAAGCCTTCCCTGATGTCGCTGCCAAGCGCCATCTTCAGAACGTTCCCTTTTATGCCCAGGATGCCTACCAGTGCGGCCCGGCGGCGCTCGCCATGGTACTCAGCCAGCGTGGCAGGAACGCCTCGCCCGAAGCGCTCAAGGACCGTGTCTACATTCCCGAGCGTAAAGGCACCCTGCAGGTCGAGCTGGTTGCGGCAGGCCGCGAGCGCGACCTGCTGGTCTATCCGCTGGCAGGCAAGCTGGAGGATCTTGTAGCCGAGGTCGATGCCGGCAATGCCGTGCTGGTCATGCAGAACCTGGCGTTTGACTGGTTGCCCCAGTGGCACTACGCCGTAGTGATAGGCTATGACCTCAAACGGCGAGAGATGATTGTGCACAGCGGTCTGAACGAAGCCCGGCGCGAGCCCTTTGAAGTCTTTCTGCGGACCTGGCAGAGAGCCGATCGCTGGGCGCTGGTGATGATGCCGCCGGATGTGCTGCCCGCCACGGCCGAGCCCCTGCACTACCTGCTGGCAGCCAGCGATCTGGAGCAGACCGGCAGACTCGACAGTGCGGCCCTCGCCTACCAGAGTGCGCTGGAGCGCTGGCCTGACCAGGCAACTGCCCGTTTCGGTCTGGGCAACGTTGCCTGGGCCCAGGGGCGCAAACAGGCGGCAGTGGAACATTTCCGCGTGCTGACCGCCCAGTTCCCCGAGCTCGAGGCCGGCTGGAACAACCTCGCCTTCACCCTGGATGCGACGGGATGCCAGGCCGCCGCCGAGGCGGTCAGAGCCTGCTCTACTCAGGAACACAAGGATCGGGGCAAGTGTGCGATACCCGAGTGTAATTAGAGGCCCGGGCAAGACCAGGTAGTAAAAACCATACCACCGCACCCCCTTGATAACTCGACTGCGCAAGTTTATCGACATCTCCTGAAAGTTCTCCAGAGGCCGGCAGCAAAGTTTAACTTCAAATGCTGTCGTCAACCCTGCTAATCAGGATATGCGGACTGCGTCTCATATAATCTTCCTGACCCTGCTCGAAGACGTCAGATCCACGTCGGCCAGAACAAAATGAAAAATATGCTTTACAACAAAGACTTGAAGTACGTTCTTTAACCTTTTTTTGCGTCATTCTTCGTCCCCAACCCCTCGCCACCCTGATCAAGACGTTTTTCTGACGTTGGATTTTGCGCGCTCTTTTATTTATCCATAAAGCAAAACAGTTCACAGTTTAGTGGCTTGCTACCCCTGTTTTGCAAGACTAGGATACACCCCGTTCAACGCACTAATGCGCAACTTGTTGCTCATAGACTGTGCGCAAAAAGTTGCGCAATTCAATTATTGTGCGCAACTTCCTACACAACTTTTTTTGCAATTTAAACAATATTCAGGACCGTGTTCGTTCACTCGATACTCAGCCAAGGATTCGTGCTGTCGGGTGAAACGAAGTGTCAGGGAAAGACGAATTCAACATGCTGGCGAATCAATATCTCAATCTGGCGAAAACGCCCATCAGCGCAGAGGATTTCTGCGGTGATGATGTGCGCTACTCGGCAGAGTTTGAAGCCCTCGAAGTCGAGCTTGCCAAGGCCGATTGCCTGCATGCCACCACTGGACCGGACTGGGCAGCTGTCCGCGAGGGCAGCGAAAGCCTGTTGCGCCAGCACTCCAAGGATCTGCGCGCAGCAGTCTGGTTGACCTGGAGCCTGTACCAGAGTGAATCCTTTGGTGGTTTGCAGGCCGGAATTGCCTCGTTGGTCTATCTCTGCACCCACCACTGGGAGGCACTTCATCCGCGCAGGCCGCGCACCCGTCAGGCAGCTTTTGGCTGGCTGATACCCCGACTGGAACAGGCTGTAGCCCGTGCAGTGAGCAACCCGGAATGCATCGATGCAGCCACCGTCAGCAACCTGAAAACGCAGCTGCAAGAGCTCGACACCTGCCTGACCAGCCATCTGGTGTCCGAGGCTCCACTGTTACTGCCGTTGTGCCGCCGACTCGACGAACTGACGGCCAGAAGCAGGCAGGCCACTGGCCCTGACACCGGGCCGGGTTCCGCACCAGCCAGTCCGCAGCCGACGGTCGCCAGCGTGACACCGATTCACACCCAGAAGGATACCGCCCCTGCGGCCATCGGCAGCGCCCGGGACGCGCACAGGATGCTGCGCGCGATGCAGGAACAGACGCGCATGCTGTGCGACTGGTGGCTTGACCAGTCGGCCACCGACCCGCGCGCCATGCGGCTGTCGCGCACCTTGCTCTGGCTTCCGATCGAGGCACTGCCCGAACATGACGGACAACAGCAAACGCCCCTTCGCGGCCTGCCGACTGACCGCATCAGCACCTATGCCGAACGACTGGAACAGGGCCGCAGCCATGAACAGCTCGGTGAACTGCTCCGCGACCTGGAAAACAGCGTGGCCCGATCGCCCTTCTGGCTCGATGGCCAGTGGATGGTCTGGCAATGCCTGGACGCGCTGGGCGCCGGCGAAGCCCAGCGGGAACTAGAAGTCCAGGTCCAACTGCTGCTCAGGCGGCTGCCGGGGCTCGAACAGCTGCGCTTTCACGACGGCAGCCCCTTCGCCGACGAACAGACTCAAGCCTGGCTGGCCGAGGTCGTCACCGCCCCTGCCAACGCCCCCACCGTTGCCGCTGCAAGCGCGCCGGACGATCAGCAGCTCCCCTGGGATGAGGCTCTTAAGGCTGCGGCCATGCTCTGGCGCAAGGAGAACCTCAAGGCTGGCGTGGCCATGCTCAAACAGGGCATGCAGACCGCCAGCAGCGAGCGACAGCGCTTCCATTGGCAACTGGCACAGGCCCGGCTATGCCACATGGCCAGACACTATGAGCTGGCCGCCTACCAGCTTGAAGCGCTCTACCAGACCCTGCATGAGACACGCCTTGATCGCTGGGAACCCAAGCTGGCGATCAGCGTTCTGCAGCTGCTTCACGATTGTTATGAACGCCTGCCGCGCAAACAGGGCGGACCCGAACGTCGCCAGGACATTCATCAACGGCTCTGCCAGCTCGACCTGGAAGCCGCACTCGACCAGACCTACGGGTCCTAGTCATCACCCCTAAGGAGAACATCATGGCCAAAGAAGGCTCAGTAGCCCCCAAGGAACGCGTCAACGTCACCTTCACCCCGACCCATGGGGGCGCTCAGGAGGAGGTCGAGCTGCCATTGAAGCTCATGGTGCTGGGCGACTTCACCCAGCGCCCCGACGACCGCACCATCGAGCAACGCAAACCGATCGCGATCGACAGGAGCAGTTTTGATGATGTGCTGGCCAAGCAGGAACTGAGTCTGGGCTTTACCGTGCCCAACCGCCTGCAGGACGACAGCAATAGCGACGCCTCGTTGAATGTCGACCTGCGCATCAACTCGATGAAGGATTTCAGCCCCACCAGCCTGGTGGAACAGGTCCCGGAACTGCAGAAGCTGATGGAACTGCGCGATGCCCTGGTGGCCCTGAAGGGCCCGCTGGGGAATGCCCCGGCCTTTCGCAAGGCCATCGAGAGCGTGTTGAGCGACGACGCCTCGCGCGACCAGGTTCTCGCCGAACTTGGACTGGCTGCCCAGCCCACGCCTGACAACTGATCATCTGACAAGGACGCCCCCATGAACACTCCAGCAACAGCGGAAATCAGCCAGCAGGCTGAAGAAACCAGCATTCTCGATCGCATCATCGCGGAAACACGGTTGACGCCGGATGATGAAGCCTACGGGATCGCCCGACGCGGCGTGTCAGCCTTCATCGGTGAGCTGCTCAAGCCGCAGAACGAGAAGGAGCCGGTAAAGAAGGCCATGGTCGACCGAATGATTGCCGAGATTGACGCCAAGCTCAGCCGCCAGATGGATGAAATTCTGCACCAGCCGGAATTCCAGGCCCTGGAATCCGCCTGGCGCGGCCTGCAGATCCTGGTGGATCGCACGGATTTTCGCGAGAACATCAAGCTCGAGATCATCAACGCCTCCAAGCAGGACCTGCTCGAGGATTTCGAAGACAGCCCCGAGATCGTCCAGTCCGGTCTGTACAAGCATGTCTATACCGCCGAGTACGGCCAGTTCGGCGGCCAGCCGGTGGGTGCGCTGATCGCCAACTATTTCTTCGATCCCAGCTCACAGGACATGAAGACCCTGCAACACGTGGCCAGCGTGGCGAGCATGGCCCACGCGCCCTTCATCGCCGCAGCCGGTCCCAAGTTCTTCGGACTCGAGAGCTTCACCGGGCTGCCCGATATCAAGGATCTCAAGGACCACTTCGAGGGGCCCCAGTTTGCCAAGTGGCAGGGCTTCCGTGAGCGAGAGGATGCCCGCTATGTCGGCCTGACCCTGCCGCGGTTCTTGCTGCGCAACCCCTACGACCCCGAAGACAATCCGGTACGCAGCTTCGTCTACAAGGAAAACGTCGCCGCCAGTCACGAACACTACCTGTGGGGCAATACCGCGTTCACCTTCGCTACCCGCCTGACCGACAGCTTTGCGCGTTTCCGCTGGTGTCCCAACATCATTGGTCCGCAGAGCGGTGGCGCGGTGGAGGATCTGCCCCTGCATCATTTCGAGAGCATGGGCGAGATCGAGACCAAGATACCGACCGAAGTGCTGGTCTCCGACCGCCGTGAATACGAGCTGGCCGATGAGGGCTTTATCGCACTGACCATGCGCAAGGGCAGCGACAACGCCGCCTTCTTCTCGGCCAACAGTACCCAGAAAGCCAAGTTCTTCGGCAACAGCGAGGAAGGCAAGGCCGCGGAACTGAACTTCCGACTGGGAACGCAACTGCCCTACATGTTCATCGTCAACCGCCTGGCCCATTACCTCAAGGTGCTGCAGCGCGAGCAGATCGGTTCCTGGAAGGAACGCACGGATCTGGAGCTGGAATTGAACAAGTGGATCCGCCAGTACGTCGCCGACCAGGACAACCCCAACCCCGAAGTCCGTGGACGCCGGCCTCTGCGCGCTGCACAGGTCAGCGTGAGCGATATCGAAGGGCAGCCGGGCATGTACCGGGTCAATCTCAGCGTGCGCCCGCATTTCAAGTATATGGGTGCCGATTTCACGCTGTCGCTGGTCGGCAAGATGGAAAAGGAATAAGCAATGAGCTACGGCAGCCTGTTCGAACGCCTGGCGGGCGAAAACATGCGACGTGCCGGTTGGAGCCACGATCAGGCGATTGTCGCCTCGATCGCCGCGCACCTGGCCAAGATGTTGAGTACCCGCGCGGGCAGCGTGCAGGCCCTGCCGGATTACGGGCTGCCTGATCTCAATGACATGCGCCTGTCGTTGCACGATTCGCTGCAGCAGGCGCGTATTGCGATCGAGAGCTTTATCGAACGCTACGAACCCCGGCTGAGTCAGGTCCGCGTGGTCGCACTGCCCCGTGACCACGACCCGCTGAATCTGTCATTTGCGCTGGAGGGCATGGTCGATATGGACGGCCATCGGCGCGCCGTCAGTTTCACCGCCCGTCTCAATGGCAGCGGTCAGGTACTGGTTCGCTAGCAGGTCCGCACACACCGCAGAGACACCATCAGGTCAAGCATTCAACGGTTGCCGCGTTCAGGCAATCCGTATTCGTGCACAAGGAAGCGCTGTACATGTCCTTCAATCATTACTACCAGAGCGAACTGACCGCCCTGCGCCAGCAGGGCAAACGCTTTGCCGAACGCAGCCCGGCTCTGGCCCCGTTTCTGGGTCAGAGCGGCCGTGACCCGGATGTCGAGCGCCTGCTGGAAGGCTTTGCGTTCCTCACCGGACGCCTGCGTCAGAAGCTCGATGACGAGCTTCCCGAACTCACCCACTCGCTGATGTATCTGCTCTGGCCCAACTACATGCGGCCGTTGCCCGCCTTCAGCATTCTGCAGTTCGACGCCCTGGACAACCCCGGGGCAGCCGTTGTGGTGCCCCGGGGCACACCGGTGGAATCCCGGCCGGTCAAGGGAACAGCTTGCCGTTTCCGTACCACCACGAACATCGAGCTCACCGCGCTGACCGTCCGCCAGGTCGAATACTCGGTCAAGGGCCAGGGGGCGCTGCTCAGCGTGCAGATGGGCATCAACGGTGGCGCGCGCCTGGTCGACCTCAAGCTGGATCGGCTGCGGCTGCATCTGGCCGGGGAGCGCTATGTCAGCCAGACCCTGTATCTGAGCATGATGCGCCATCTGGAGGGCATCCAGGTCCTGCTGCTGGACACCCAGGGCAAGCCGCTCAAGGACAGTTTCGGCAAGGAGGTCTCCGCGCTGAAGATCGCGGCAGAGCAGTTGCAACCCGGCGGCTTTGCCGAGGACGAAGCCCTTGTCCCCTACCCGGTCAACACGTTCCGCGGATATCGCTACCTGCAGGAGTATTTTGCCTTCCAGGAGAAATTCCTGTTTGTCGACCTGCACGGGCTGGGCGTGCTGGACAGCGTTCCGGAGGATCTGCGCAAACGCGCCGGCGGCTTTGAACTGCGCTTCGACCTGCGCCAGACCAGCGCGCAGCGGATCCAGCCCGGCGTAGACAATATCCGCTTGCACTGCACCCCGATAGTCAATCTGTTTGCCCACGATGCCACACCCATTCGGCTCGATGGCCGGCAGGACAAATACATGCTGCGGCCGGCCGAGTACGACGCCGCTCACTGCGGGGTGTTCTCCGTCGACCGGGTTACCGGCTGGAAACCCGGCGGCATGGGATACGAGGAGTACGTGCCCTTCGAATCCTTCGAGCACGATGCCAGCTTCGACTTTCCGCAGGCGCGACCCTATTACAGCCTGCGACAGAACCCATCGCTGATGAACGATGGCATGGATACCTATCTGAGCTTCGGCCAGCGCAGTCTGGAGATACACGAGACCCTGTCGGTGGAGCTGACCTGCACCAATCAAAATCTGCCCCTGGAACTGGCACTTGGTGATATCTGCCGGCCCAGTGAAGGGACCCCTGAATTCCTGCGCTTTCGCAATATCAGTGCGGTGACCCCGCACTATGCGCCGCCCCTGCATCAGGACTTTCTCTGGAAGCTGATCAGCAACATGTCGCTCAACTATCTGTCGCTGACCAACGTCGACGCACTCAAGGTCATCCTGGAAACCTACGACCTGCCCAGGCACTACGACCAGCATGCGGCCAAGGTCAGCCAGCGTCTGCTCAACGGCCTCAAGGCCATTGGGCACAAACCGGTGGATCGACTCTATCGCGGCCTGCCGATTCGCGGGGTACGCACAGAACTGCATATGGACAGCGACGGCTACCTGGGCGAAGGCGATCTGTTCCTGTTCGCCTCGATACTCAACGAATTTTTCGCACTCTACGCCAGCCTCAATTCCTATCACGAGCTGGTCGTCAGAAGTACCAAGGGAGAGCTATACCAATGGACACCACGCATGGGGCAACAGCCCCTGCTTTGAACGAGCTGAGCCGCGGCATACGCGAGTACAGCCTGTTCCAGGGCGTACTGCTGGTGCTCGAACGCTTGCGCAGCGAACATCCGGACCTCGATGAGGGCCAGCTGTATCAACTGATCGAATTCCAGGCGAACCCGAGCATGGGGTTCCCCGGGAGCGATATAGAGCATGTGACGTACTTCCGCGAAGCCGGCAAGCTGCGCGCACGGCTGCGGGTCAACCTGATAAGCCTGTTTGGCGCAGGCTCGCCGCTGCCTGCGTTCTATGGCGAACAGGCGCTGGGGGACGCCGTGGACGGCAATCCCACTCGGGAATTTCTCGATCTGTTCAACGACCGCCTGCAGCGCCTGCTTCTGCCCATCTGGCAGAAGTATCGCTACTACTCGCGCTTTGCCAGCGGAGCCCGGGACCCCTTCTCGTCCCAGCTGTTTTCACTGATTGGTCTGGGCGGGGACGTCATGCGCGACCACCCCGAGCTCAACTGGAAGCGACTGCTGCCCTACCTGGGCCTGCTCAGCCTCAGGGTGCAGTCGGCTGCCCTGATCGAATCGGTACTGCGCTATTACTTTGCCCATACCGGCATGGACATCGAACAGTGCATCGAACGGCAGGTGGTGATCGATCAGGATCAGTGCAACCGCCTGGGTCTGGCCAACAGCGCCCTGGGCCAAAGCCTGGTACTGGGCAATGAGGTGCGCGATCGCAGCGGCAAATTTCGCGTGCATGTCCGCCAGTTGAGCTGGGAGCGTTTCCACGAGTTCCTGCCCTCCGGTACCAGCTATGGATCCCTTTGCGCCCTGGTGCGTTTTGCCCTGCGCGATCCACTGGACTTCGATATTCGCCTGCAACTGCGTCCGGATGCCATTCACGAGCCCCGTCTGGATGCCGCAACCCCCTGTCTGCTCGGCTGGACCAGCTGGCTTGGCTGTGGCAACGCCGATGCCGCCGTGACCCTGAGCAGCCAACCTCATCAAGGATCGATACAGCCATGATCAATGTGGATCTGCAACAACTGGTACGGGCCCTCGACGCCGCTGCCCGCCAGGATCTCGAAACCGCAGCGCAGCGCTGCGTCAGCCGCAGCGGCACTCAGGTGCTGGTGGAAGATTTGCTGCTATGCCTGCTCGAGCGCCGCGAAAGCCTGCTCAATCGCGCCCTGCTGGACGCCGAGCTGGACCCGGGCACCTTCGCCGCAGCACTTCAACCCCACAGTGAAGGCAGCGCCTCGCGCAATCCGGCCTTCTCCCCGGAGCTGGTGCAGTGGCTGCAAAACGCACTGCTGGTCGCCAACCTGGAACTGGGTCGGACCCAGGTCGACCAGGCCGCGCTGATACTGGCGCTGCTGCGCGAGCCCGCCCGCTATGCCGGGAGCCATCTCTACCCCTTCCTGACGGCGCTCAACGCAGAACGACTGCTCGGGTTTGCCCGGGCTTCCCAGGCGACCGGGCAAGGCGCCCCGGCGGCCGCGGGACCGACCTCGGCGCTTGAGCGCTTCACCCACAACCTGACCCGCCAGGCCCGTGACGGCAAGCTTGATCCGGTGTTGTGTCGCGACAGTGCCATTCGCCAGATGGTCGATATTCTGGCGCGCAGGCGCAAGAACAATCCGATCGTGGTCGGCGAAGCCGGCGTCGGCAAGACGGCCATCGTCGAGGGCCTGGCCCTGCGCATCGTCGCCCGGGAGGTACCCGAGGCACTGCAGGATGTCGAACTATGCTGCCTGGATCTGGGGTTGCTGCAGGCCGGCGCCAGCATCAAGGGAGAGTTCGAGAAGCGCTTGCAGGGCGTGATCGACGAGGTCAAGGCCTCCGACACCCCGATCATCCTGTTCATCGACGAGGCCCACACCCTGATCGGCGCCGGTGGCCAGGCCGGTAGCGGGGATGCGGCAAACCTGCTCAAACCGGCGTTGGCACGCGGCGAACTGCGTACCATTGCGGCGACCACCTGGAGCGAATACAAGCGCTATTTCGAAAAGGATCCGGCGCTGGCTCGCCGCTTTCAGCCCGTACAGCTGCACGAGCCCACGGTCCCGGAGGCGGTCAGCATTCTCAGAGGCCTGGCCGGCGTGTATGAGCGCAGCCATGGCGTCTATCTGCGTGACGATGCGGTCACTGCCGCCGCCGAGCTGTCCGCGCGCTACCTGACCGGGCGTCAGTTGCCGGACAAGGCCGTGGATGTGCTCGATACCGCCTGCGCGCGCGTGCGAATCAGCCTGGCTGCGGCGCCGGAGAAACTGGAAAGCCTGCGCAACCGGATCGCCGAGCTGGAGCGCCAGCAGCATGCGCTCATGCGAGACCGCCAAAGCGGCCTGGCCGTCGAGGAGGCGTCATTGGAGACGCTGACAACGGCCCTGGCCCAGGCGCGGGCCGATGAGCAGGCATTGCAGGCACGCTGGCAGGTGCAGCGCCAACTGGTCGAGAGACTCCTGGAGCTGCGCAGTCAGTGCGCCGCGGCCCGACTCGACGGCGATGACCAGGCTGTTGATCTATGCGATCTGGAAAACCAGCTCAGGGCGACCCAGGCCGAGCTGCATCATGCCCAGGGGGAAGAGCGCCTGGTCAGCCACGAAGTCTGCCCCCGGCTGGTCGCCGAAGTCATCAGTCACTGGACGGGCATCCCCCTGAGTCAGCTGGCCCGTGAGCACAGCGCTGCAGTGGCTTGTTTCGCCGAGCAACTGGGCGCACGGCTGCGCGGCCAGGAGCAGGCCGTGGGGGCACTTGATCGCGCCATGCGCGCCGCGGCTGCCGGACTGAACCGCAGTGACGCCCCGGCAGGCGTGTTTCTGCTGGTCGGGCCCAGCGGTGTCGGCAAGACCGAGACCGCCATCGCCCTGGCGGACCTGCTGTATGGCGGCGAGCGCTTTCTTACCACCATCAACATGGCCGAGTTCCAGGAAAAGCACAGCGTATCGCGCCTGATCGGCTCACCCCCCGGCTATGTCGGCTTTGGCGAAGGCGGCATGCTGACCGAAGCGGTACGGCAGAAACCCTATTCGGTGGTGTTGCTCGATGAAGTGGAGAAGGCAGATCCGGAGGTTATGAATCTGTTCTACCAGATCTTTGACAAGGGCGTCGCCAATGACGGCGAAGGCCGGGAGATCAATTTCCGCAACACGCTGATCCTGATGACCTCCAACCTGGCCAGCGAACAGATCAACAGCCTGTGCCAGGATGGTGCGCGACCGGATGCCGGGCAACTCGAACAGGCCATCCAGCCCACCCTCAGCCGCCACTTCAAACCCGCCCTGCTGGCCCGTATGCAGGTTGTGCCCTATTACCCGGTAGCGGGAGCGGTCATGCGCGAGCTGATCACCCTGAAACTGGAGCGCTTTGCCCAACGACTGCAGGCACGCAACCTGACGTTCACCCACTGCCCGACGCTGGTAGAGCATTTCGCCCAGCGCTGTATCCAGGGTGAGACCGGTGCACGCCTGATCGATCGCCTGATCGAGCAGCAGCTGCAGCCCCTGGCGGTGGACCGGATTCTGTCCGCACTGGGCAGCGGTGAACAGTTGCGCCGAGCCCATGCGGCCCTGGATGGCGAAGGAGCTGTGACCTGTGAATTCGCCTGACAGCTCGCCCATGTTTGACCAGATGAACGAACCGCTGCGCTATGCCCAGTTGTTGCTGGAGCGCTATGCCCGGCTCGCCGGCATTGGCAACCGTGACGGCCTGCTTGGCGGCCTGGTGGAGGCAGTTGCCCTGCTCAGCGAATCCCAGCTGAGCCAGCTCTATCTGCTGGATGAGACCCACACGCGACTGACCCTGTGCGCCGAGTACTGCGATGGCGCGCTACAACCGGTGAGCTGCGCCAGCGTACCCAGCGACTACACCGACGCCCACCTGCTGCAGTATTGCCTGTGCCAGGACCAGACCCTGAGTCTCGCCCCGGTTGAAAGCAGCCTGTTTGCCACCGATTTCCTGCCGGCAGGGAGCCAATCCTGGCGCAGCCTGCTGTGCCTGCCACTGAAAAACGACCAGGGCCATGTGGTCGGACTGCTGCTGTGGGCCAGTCACCAGGTCCGCGACATGCAGCATTACGCCGACTCCCTGGGCCACCTGGGCAACTTCGTGGTGGCCCAGCTGCAGCTGCTGCAAAGCCTGCGGGCAAGGCCTGTCGACGAACCGCAGACCAGCCTGGCGACCAGAGCCATGCCTCGCGGTTACGGTCTGATCGGCGACAGCCCAGCGATGCGCGCTGTCTATCAACTGATCGGCAAGGTACTGCATACGCCGGTCAGCGTGCTGCTGACCGGCGAGACCGGTACCGGCAAGGAGCTGGTCGCACGGGCCATCCACGATTGCGGTTCGCGTCGCAGCGAGAACTTCGTGGTGCAGAATTGCGCCGCCATTCCCGACAACCTGCTGGAATCCGAACTGTTCGGCTATCGCAAGGGCGCTTTCAGCGGCGCCGACAGTGATCGCCCCGGCCTGTTCGACGCGGCCCACGGCGGCACCCTGTTCCTTGACGAGATCGGCGACATGCCCCTGTCCCTGCAAGCCAAGCTTCTGCGGGTATTGCAGGAGGGCGAGGTGCGCCCCCTGGGCAGCATGCAGACCCACAAGGTCGATGTCCGGATCATTGCCGCGACGCACTGCGACCTGCGGGCAAAGGCCGAGCGAGGCCTGTTCCGCGAGGATCTGTTCTACCGTCTTGCCAGCTTTCCGATCGAACTGCCTGCCCTGCGCGACCGTGGCGACGACATTCTGCATCTGGCCCGTCACTTTGCGGCCAATGCCTGCGCCTTTCTTGACCGCCCCGCCTGCCGCTGGACCGACCCGGCCCTGGAGCAGCTGGCCGGCTATGGTTTCCCGGGCAACGTGCGCGAGCTCAAGGGGCTGGTCGAACGCGCGGTACTGCTGTGCGAAGGCAACGAGCTGCTGGCCGAACACTTCAACCTGGAAGCCAGCCCCACCAGCAATGTGCGTCTCAGCCTGCGCGAGCGCATGGAACGGGTGGAACGCAACCTGCTGGTGGATTGCCTGCGCAAGAATCTCGGCAACCAGACCAGCGCAGCCAACGAGCTTGGCCTGCCGCGGCGCACTCTGCTGTATCGCATGCAGCGTCTGAATATCAGTCCGGCCGAGCTACGCCTGGCCAGGGAGAGAGCCCATGCGCCCTCGGCCAATTGAACGACCAACCCCCGGCGCATTCCGCCAAACAGCACCCAAGGAAACCGCTATGAAGTACGCAACCCTGTGGTCCGTCGCCCTGCTGCTCGTCATGAGCCTTGCCGGCTGCTCGGCGAATACCAAATTCAATGACGACGAGTACCGCCCCCTGGGCGACCCGCAAGCGACACGTGACGCATGAACGCAAGGAGCGATGCAGCATGGAACTGATAATGGACCTGGTCGGCAATCAGCAGTTCGTCACCGACACACCGGTCAGCAAGACCTTCCGGCAGGCTGGCGGCATGATCGGACGGGCCGAGGAGTGCGACTGGGTCATCCCTGACCGCAAACGGGTGGTATCCAGCCGGCACGCCGAGGTGAGCTTTCACGACGGCTCGTTCTACCTGACCGACACCAGCAGCAACGGCATCCTGCTCAAGGCGACCAATACACTGCTACCCAAGGGCCAGCCCCAGCGCATCGAGCATGGCGCCCTGTATGCCTTTGGCGACTTCGACATCCGGGCGCGGATTATCCAGGACCCGGCCCTGTTCAGTCAGGACTTCGGCAAACCGCAACCCGCCGGCAGCATCATTCCCGATGATGCCTTCCTCGACCTCGACCCGCTCGCCGCGCTGGACCAGCAGGAGCAGCTCTACGCCGAGCACGAGGAGCTGGATCTGCTCGACCAGCAGGACCTCGGCGACAGTGTCCAGGCCGGCGATCACGCGCGCATCGACATGGTCAACCTGACCGTACCCGAGCTGGTCGAGCCGCCTGCATCGCCGAACCCGCAACCCAGCGCGCCAACAGCCGGGCCCAGCCCAGCGCCTGCGGGCTTCTGGGCGCAGTTCAGTGAAGCCCTGGGGATCCCTCTGGACGACATGGACGAGACACAACGCCAGGCCGTCGCGCTGCGCAGCGCCAGGCTGTTGCGTCAGAGCGTGGGCAATCTGCAGCAAAGCCTGCGCAACCGCAACGAACTCAAGGCAGAGCTGAAGCTTGCCACCACCAGCTTCGAAGCCCAAAGCAGCAACCCGCTCAAATACACGGCCAGTGCCCATCAGGCCCTGAATGCGATGCTCCGGCCCGGCGTCAGCGGACAGATGCCCGCCGAGCAGGCGGTTAACCGTGCCTACCGGGACCTGCAGGCCCATCAGGTGGCGCTGATTGCGGCCAGTCGTGCGGCCGTCAAGGGCATCGTCGAGCACCTGTCGCCGGAACAGTTGACCCTGCGCTTCGAGCGCGAGAGCAAATCCAGACTCAATACCGCGGGCGGCCGCTGGCGCGCCTACACGCAGCTGTATCAGGCGCTGCAACGGGATGGGGAGTGGGGGCAGAAGCTGTTTGCCCGCGATTTCACCCTGGCCTACGAAGAACAGATTCGCCTGATCGCCACCCTCAATACCGACCTGCAAGGATGATTCGCATGAAATCGTTGTCCACCCTGGTTCTCTGTATCGGCCTGATTGTCCTGGCCGGCTGCTCCACGCTGTCACCCTACTCGGAGCTGACCAAACTGGACCTGACCCTCGAGGGAAGTCCCGAGCTCAATCCCGACCTCAATGGCCGGCCTTCGCCTGTGGTCCTGCGCCTGATGGCGCTCGAACATCCGGTGGCGTTCGAAAATGCCGACTTCTTCTCCCTCTACCAGCGCCCCCGCGAGGCACTGGCACCCGACCTGATTACCGTCGAGGAGCTGGAGTTGCGCCCGGGCGAGACCCGCGAGCTGAAACTGTCGGTGGACCCCGATGCCCGCTACATCGGGATCGTTGCGGCCTACCGCAACCTGCCGGAAACCCGCTGGCGCTATACCCTGCCCCTGGATGTACAGGGCATTACCCGTGCCACGCTGTCGCTGGATGCTTCGGGCCTCCGGGTGCTGAGTCCGGACGAGGAAGAAAAGCGCAGGGACAGGGACTGAATCATGAGCAACCAGAAAGTAGTCTGGCAGGAAGGCATGCTGCTGCGGCCCCAGCATTTCCAGCAGAATGACCGCTATTACGACCATCAATTGAAGATGCGCAGCTGTCGCACCAACCGGTTCGGCTGGGGCTTCTTCAAGCTGGACATCGACACCCAGTTTCTCGGCATGGGCAAGCTGGTCATCAGCCAGGCCAGCGGGGTACTGCCCGACGGCAGTCTGTTCGAACTGGGCAACGGTCGAGAGCCATTGGCCATGGACGTACCGCCCAATACCAGTAACGCTCCGGTCTACCTGGCATTGCCGCTGGTTACCGGCAATCACGTCGAGACCCGCCGGGTCGAACAGCGCGACGTGCTGGCACGCTACACCGCCCACGAGATCCAGGTAGCCGACTCCAACGCCGGCGACAACAGCAGCAGCCAGGTCAGCTGCGCGTTGCCCGACTTCCGTCTGTTGCTGGGCGATGAGCACAACGAGAACGCCTACGTGAAGCTCAAGGTCTGCGACGTGCTGGATACCACACCCGATGGCGTCACCAGCCTGGACCCGGACTATGTTCCGGCCTGGCTGTACTTCCATGCCAGCCCGTACCTGGAATCCTGCCTGACCGAGGTGATCAGCATGCTCGCCCATCGCGGCGACATTCTGGCAGAGCGTATCCGGGCCACGGGCAAGGTCAGCGGAGCAGAAGTCGGCGACTTCATGATGCTGCAGCTGATCAACCGTTTCGAACCGATTCTGCGGCACCTTCAGGGTGTCGAACAGCTGCACCCGGAACAGGTCTACCGCGAATTCCTGGGACTGCTCGGCGAGCTCTCGACCTTTGCCAGCGAGACCAAGCGGCCACGGCTGGATAGCCGTTATCAGCATAACGACCTGGGCCAGAGCTTCGGCAAATTGATGGATGCCATTCGCCAGGTGCTGTCCATGGTGCTTGAGCAGCACGCCGTCGAACTCACACTGCAACAGCGCCAGTACGGCATTCAGGTATCGCCGCTTCAGGATCACAAGCTGCTTGGCAGTGCCTCCTTCGTGCTCGCGGCGAGTGCAGATTGCGACTCGGAAGAACTGCGTCGCCGCCTGCCCGCGCATCTGAAGATCGGTCCCGTGGAACGCATTCGCCAGCTGGTCAACCTGCATCTGCCGGGCATCAAGGTCAAGCCGTTGCCGGTCGCCCCCCGGCAGATACCTTTCCATTCGGGCAAAACCTACTTTGCGCTGGAACTCAATGCCGAAGAGCTTTCCCAGCTGGAGCGCTCGGGCGGCTTTGCCTTTCACGTGTCCGGGGATTTTTCCGGACTTGCTTTGACATTCTGGGCCATCAGGAGCTGAACACATGATCAGGGAAATGGATTACAGCCAGGACGATCACACGGTGATCCTCAATCGCAGCGGCAACGCCCCGGCCCAGAGCCCGCTGACCGATTTCGCGCCACCCCCGCAGAAGTTCGAGAAGCTTGAGGAGCGCATGGTCTATGCGGCGCGGTTGCGGCCCAGCGAAGACGTCAATCTGGGCATCAACCCGCTGGTGGCCGTCGCCTCGGCCCTGCTGTCGGAGATCGTTCGCCTGCAGCGCAGTGAGGAGCGCGAGGACCTGTTCATTCTCAAGGATCGGCTGACCTCGGAAATCAAGCGCTTTGAACACCGCGCCCTGCAGGATGGCGCCGAAAGCAGCCAGGTCATGGCGGCACGCTACGTCCTGTGCACGGCTCTGGACGAGGCCGTGGTGACCACCCCCTGGGGGAACGAGAGCGAATGGTCGCAGATGAGTCTGCTCAGCAGCTTTCACAACGAGACCTTCGGCGGCGAAAAATTCTTCCAGCTGCTCGAACGTCTGTCGCGGGACCCGGTCAAGCACCTGCCGATGCTGGAGCTGATGTACATCTGCATGTCCCTGGGTTTCGAGGGCAAATACCGCGTGCTACCACGCGGAATGATCGAACTGGAAACCCTGCGCGACAGCCTCTATCGACAGATCCGGCAACTGCGCGGTGATGTGCCGCGGGACATCTCCCCCCACTGGCAGGGGCTGAGGGAAACCCGACGGCGCCTGGTGCGTATCGTGCCCTGGTGGTTGATAACCCTGTTCACGCTGATCTGTCTGGGCGTGATCTACGGAGTCTTCAGCTGGATGCTCAATGAGGAGCGCACCCATGCAGTGGCGCCTTTTGAACAGGCTCTGCCCAACGCGGCGCCGTTGGAAGACGCCGCTCCACCCGATACCAAAGCCATGTCAGGGATGAACTGAAATGAAGAACCTTGTTAACAGCCTCGGACGCTTTTTTCGCCGCCACTGGGTCTGGAGCCTCTGTCTGGTATTGGCGCTGACACTGCTGGTCTGGTTTGTCGGGCCCCTGCTGGCCGTCAACGATCACCGCTTCTGGGCCTCATCCAGCAGCCGACTGCTGACGATCAGCCTGATGTTTCTGGCCTGGGGGCTGGCAATGGTGTTTGTCAGCTGGCGGGCCAATGTCCGCAAGAAAGCCAACGAGGAGGATGAAGACTTCCAGGCCCGCCAGCAACGCGAGGAACGGATCATCGAGGAGCACCTGGCGCTGCACGGGCGTTTCCGTGAAGCGCTGCGCACCCTGCGCCGCTCCAGTCTGTACAGCGGACACAGCGACCGTCGCCGGCGCGAGCTTCCCTGGTATCTGGTGATGGGACCCGAGGGTGCCGGCAAGACCAGCCTGCTGGACTTTTCCGGCCTCGAGTTCCCGCTCAACAAGGGCGACAAACAGCGCCTGACCCGCGATGTCAGCAGCACGCGCTACGCCGACTGGTATTTCGCCGAGCACGCGATCCTGATCGACACCGCCGGGCGGTACCTGACCCATGACGACCCGGAGGTGGATGCTGCCGGCTGGCAGAGTCTGCTCGGATTGTTGCGCAAGCGCCGACCCCGTTCGCTCAATGGCGTATTGATCAGCGTCCCGGTCAACCTGCTGCTGGATGGCTCGGAGCTGGAACTGGAAACCCTGGCACGCCAGACCCGCCAACGGCTGCACGATATCAATCAGCGCCTGGGCGCCGATGTTCCGGTCTACCTGGTCATCAGCAAGGCTGACGAGCTGGTCGGCTTCAATGACTTCTTCGACCAGCTGTCCCGTGAAGAAAGCGACCAGGTACTGGGGGTCAGTTTCCGCAAGGGGCAGAACAGTACCGACGTGCAGGTGGTGCGCGAGGAATTCGAGGCGTTGATGCGCCGGCTCAACAGCCAGGTCGTGATGCGCATGCACCAGGAGCGCGACAGTCAGCGGCGGGGGCGGATTCTCGATTTCCCGCTGCGTCTCGGTCAGGTGGAAGAACGCCTGGGGCTGTTTATCGAACTGGCCTTTTCCGGCAACCGCTACCAGCGCGCCAGCCAGTTACGCGGCTTCTACCTGACCAGCGCCCCACAGGTCGTGGATCCGACGCGTACGCAGCACACCAGCCTCGGCCAGGCACCCGCCAGGGCTCGCGGCAGTCTGCCGGCGTTTCATGCCAGCCACGGCCGTTTCATCAACCACCTGCTCAGCCGCGTCATTTTTCCCGAGTCGGACCTGGCAGGTCTGGACCAGCGCGAGGTTCGCCGCATCAACTGGGGCCAGCGGACCCTCTATGTCACTGCACTGGGCTGCCTGGCGGTGTTCGGTATCGTCTGGGGCAACAGCTTCGCCACCAATCACCAGGGGCTGGAGCGATTGCAGACCGTGGGCCAGGCCCTGGCTGGGCACAAGGCCATGCTGCAACCCGAGGATGATGCCCTGGGAATATTGCAGGCACTGGACATCAGCTATGCCGCCACCCGGGTGTTCGCGCCCCGGGACGAGGTCGCCTGGACGCAGCGAGGCGGGTTGTATCAGGGCGAAAAGGTCGCGCCGGTGTTGCACGCAGCCTATCGGGCAGACCTGGAGCGCCTGCTGCTCAGCCGTGTCGGCGAGCAACTGGAAATGCAGATCCTGGCCAATCTGAGCAACCGCGAAAGTCTGCTGGGCAGCCTGCGCGCCTACCTGATGCTGAACATGGCCGAACGGCGCGACCCGCTATTCCTGCAGGACTGGATGGCCCGTGACTGGTCCCTGCGCTACAGCGGCAATACCGAAGCCCAGAAAGGACTCAACCTGCATTTCGCGCGCTTGCTCCAGGAGCCTTTTACAGCCTACCGGCTGGACGATGGGCTGGTGGCCGATGCACGCGCAGAATTGCGCAGCGAGTCGCTTGCCACCGTGGTGTACCGCATGCTGCGTGAGCAGGCTGCCAGTCTGCCGGAGTACCGTCTGACCCAACACCTGGGCCCGCAGGCGTCACTGCTGACCAGCAGCGACAACGTCATACCCGGTTTCTTCACCCGCGACGGCTACAGCCAGACCTTCATGGCCGAAGGGGGCGAGCTGGTTCGCGAGATCCTGCGCGACAACTGGGTCCTGGGTGAGAGTGACGAACTCAGCGTGGCCGATCTGAACCGTCTGATGGTCGAGATGGAGCAGCTGTATTTCGAGGACTACGCTGCACAATGGACAGACGCGCTCTCGCGCCTGCATATCGAACCCCTGGGTACGGCAAGCGCCGGGGCCAGCCAGCTGACCGGCCTGACCGCCGCCAACTCGCCATTGCTCCTGCTGCTCAACCAGGTGCGCGAGAATACCCGTCTGGCCGGCATGCTGGATACGGATGTGTCGGCTCGCGACCTGACCGGGGCCGCCCAGGCTGCAGGCGTCTCGGTAGGCCGCACAGGACGCCTGGCCGCCCAGGCTGCCGAGCAGGCACAGTCGGTAGCAGCCCAGAGTCTGCCGGCCACGGCCCGCAAGAACCTGGAACGCCAGTTCGAGCCCCTGCATCGCCTGCTCGACGAACAGGGAGGGCCCGGTCCCGAACTGACCGGCGCCATGCAGGCTCTGGACGGTCTCAAGCTGCAGCTGACGGCTCTGGCCCAGGCCAGCGTGCCGGAGCAGGCCGCCTTCAACATGGCCAAGGCACGCATGCAGGGTCGGCGCGACGCGATCAACCAGCTGCGCAGCAGCGCCACCCAGCTACCCCAGCCCCTGGGCCCCTGGATGGAAAAGCTGGCCGAAGACAGCTGGCTGCTGGTCCTGGGTGATGCCTATGCCTATCTCAACCAGCGTTATCGCAGCGAGCTGTTCAGCGCTTACGAACGCTCACTGGGCAATCGCTACCCGTTCATGATCGACAGCGAAAGCGACGTGGTGCTGGCGGATTTCCGCGAGTTCTTCAAGGCCCAGGGTACCGCCGATGCGTTTTTCGACAATTATCTGAAGGCCTTCGTCACCGACAACAACGGCGCGTTCAGCCTGCGCTGGGTGGATGGCCGGGCACTGCCCTTGTCGCGTGAATTCCTCGCCCAGATGGACAAGCTGCAGACCATTCGCCGCAGCTTTTTTGCCGAAAATCCGAACGAGCCGCAGATCATCTTCAAGCTGGAGCCGCATTCGCTGGACTCCAGCCTGGGACGTGCGAGCTTTCGCTACGGCAGCAGGAACCTGGAATATCGTCACGGCCCGATTCTGCAAACGGCATTCCGCTGGCCCGCCGATGATGGTGAGGGCCGCACCAGCCTGACCGTCGAAGACCTGGGTGGCCGACGTGTGGGTATCGAGCAGAACACCGGCCCCTGGTCGCTGTTCCGTCTGCTGGACATGATGGAGGTGGCCCATCACACCGAACGCGATGTCCTGATGCTCAAGGCCAACCTGAGCGGCCTGCGGGCGAACTATCTGCTGCACAGTCAGCGCTCGCCGAATCCGTTCGATCTGAGCATGCTGCGCGACTTCTCCCTGCCGGCCCGGCTGTGATGGCCAGCACCGGCATGCTCTGGCAGAGCGCGGCGCGCACGGACCGCGGCAAGGTCCGCCAGCGTAATGAGGACGCGGTGCTGGCGTTGCCCGAGCGGGGTCTGTGGTTGGTGGCCGACGGCATGGGCGGCCACCAGAACGGCGCCCTGGCCAGCCGACTGCTGGTCGAGGAGATGGTCGAGTTACCGCCCGGCGGCGGACTCGACGATCGCCTGCTGGATGTCCGCGACTGCCTTTACCGGGTCAATCGGCTACTCAGCCATGAAATCACCATGACCGCTGATACGCCCGACCCGGTCATGGGCAGCACCGTGGTCATGCTGCTCGCCCAGGGCGAACGGGCGATCTGCGTCTGGGCCGGCGACAGCCGCTGCTATCTGTGGCGCAGCGGCAAGCTGTATCAGTTGTCGCGGGACCACTGTCTGATGCAGGAGCTGATCCACGAGCAGCAAATCGCGCCGGCCGAAGCCGCGCTGCATCCCTCGGCCCGGGCGCTGACCCGAGCCGTGGGGGCCAGCGACGAACTGCTGCTGGATATCATCGACTTCACGCTTTATCCGGGCGACACCCTGCTGCTTTGCAGCGATGGCCTGTATCAGGAGCTCTCCCGGGACCAGATCAGCGAAGCACTTGCCCTGGAGTCGACCGAGCGCGCCCTGCAGCGGCTGTTCAGTCAGGTCCTGAGCGGGCCCGCTCGGGACAATATCAGCGCCATCGTCATTCGACCCTGAATCCGGAGAACATCATGATCGAGACTGCCCAGCAGCCCTCCTCGGCAATCACCCGACTGGCAGACAGCCCGCACGTCGCAGTCAGCGGCAGGTCGCAGCGCGTCTGCGAACTGCCCGAGCTGCTTTGCAAGCGCTACAAGATAGAACGCCTGCTCGGCGTCGGCGGGATGGGAGCGGTCTATCGCGCCAGGGATCTGCTGCGCGAGCAATACGGCGATCCCGAGCCCTATGTGGCGATCAAGACCCTGAACGAGGAGTTCGCTGAATATCCCGATGCCAACGCCCTGCTCTACACCGAGTTCGCACTCACCAGCCGCCTGCGTCACGGCAACGTCATCCGCCTGTTCGCGTTCGATATCGATCCGGGCAGCCAGCGTGCTTTCATCACCATGGAGCCGCTGAAGGGGCCGACCCTCGACCAGCTTCTCGAACAGTACCCCGAGGGCCTGCCCTGGCCCGAACTGCGCAGCATAGCCCTGCCGTTGCTGCAAGCACTGACCTGCGCCCATGAGGCCGGCGTTCTGCATGGCGACCTGAAGCCCAGCAACGTCATCCTGGCCAGCGACGGTCTCCGGCTCTTCGATTTCGGCCTCGGCCAACCGCTCAAGGGGCTGCTCAACAGTCTGCCCCGCCTGAGCCGCAAGCGCATCGCTGCCTGGACGCCCCGTTACGCCGCCCTGGAACTGCTCAACGGTGAAGCCCTGAGCAGCGCTTCGGATATCTACGCCATGGGCTGCATTCTGTACGAACTCTCCAGTGGCCTGCACCCCTACAGCCGTCTGACCGCCAAGCAGGCCAAGGTGATGGAACAGGACAGGACCCTGCAGAAACCGGCCAGATTGCCGACCCATTGCTGGCCCGCGCTGCGCACCGCCCTGGCCTTCGACAAGGAGCAGCGGCTGATCGATGCGCAGGGCCTGCTTGATGCGTTTGCCGCCCCCCGCCCCGGACTCTGGCAACGCTGCTGGACGCGCATGACTGCCTGAAAACCGGGAACCTACCGCCATGGTCGGATGCCCTATGCAGAGAAAGGGGCGCTCGCCGCCCCGTTTCAGCCATACCAGCCGGCGCGCGGCGCCAGGAGGCCATCATGAGACTTGAAGGTTCCTGTCATTGCGGTGCGGTCACTTTCAGCCTTGAAAGCCCGCACCCCTACCCCTATCAGCGCTGTTATTGCTCCATCTGCCGCAAGACCCAGGGCGGTGGAGGCTATGCCATCAACCTCAGTGGCGATGCGACCAGCATGGCCGTCACCGGCCACGATCACATATCGATCTATCACGCCCGATTCTCCGAAGAGGATGGCGTCGCTGAAGAGAGTACCGCTGCCCGGCATTTCTGCAGCCAGTGCGGCAGCGCGCTCTGGCTGTTCAGTCCCGAGTGGCCGGAGCTGATCCATCCGTTTGCCTCGGCCATCGATACGCCCTTGCCAACACCGCCCGAACAGACCCACATGATGCTGGGTTCCCGCGCGCCCTGGGTAGAAGTCCCGATTCGCCCGGGGGACAAGCATTTTGATGAATACCCGCAGGAATCGATCGCCGAGTGGCACGAGCGGCTCGATCTGCAGAAGTGACACCACTTTCAGGTGGTCGTCGCGACGGACCATGGCGCGCCGCGGCGACCGCCGGTGTTGATTCGAGCGCCCATTCAGGCACAATACCCGGCCACTACGCGACCCCGATTTCTGCCATGACCGCAACTCCCGCCAACCCAGTGCTGCGTCGCCCCGGCCCGTCCCGGCGCTTTTGCGTCGCGCCGATGATGGACTGGACCGATCGTCACTACCGCTTTTTTGCCCGCCTGATCAGCCAGCATGCCCTGCTCTACACCGAGATGGTCACCACCGGCGCGGTCATCCATGGCGATCGTTCACGCTTTCTCGGCTTCAATCCGGCGGAGCAGCCCCTGGCGCTGCAGCTGGGCGGTAGCAATCCGGGGGAGCTGGCGACCTGTGCGGCGCTGGCCGAGGACGCAGGCTTTGCCGAGGTCAATCTGAACGTGGGCTGTCCGAGCGACCGGGTGCAGAACAACATGATCGGTGCCTGTCTGATGGCCCATCCGGCCCTGGTAGCCCAGGGTGTGAATGCCATGCATGAGACCTGCGGCCTGCCGGTGACGGTCAAGCATCGGATCGGCATCAATGGCCACGACAGCTATGCCCAGCTCTGCGACTTCGTCGGTCAGGTACACGCTGCCGGGTGCGATACCTTTATCGTGCATGCGCGCATCGCCATACTCGAAGGGCTGTCGCCGAAGGAGAACCGCGATATACCGCCGCTGCGCTATGACGTGGTCCAGCAGCTCAAGGCCGATTTCCCGCAGCTGGAGATCATCCTCAACGGCGGGCTGACCGATCTGGACGTGATGCAGGAGCACCTGGCCACGCTCGATGGGGTCATGGTCGGCCGCGAGGCCTACCACAATCCCTACCTCATGGCGGACGTGGACCGGCGCTTCTTTGCCGATCCGACGCCGCGCCCTTCGCGCATCGAGGTCCTGCAGGCGCTGCGCCCCTACATTGCCGCGCATCTGGCCAATGGCGGTGCCATGAACCACGTCACTCGCCATATCCTGGGGCTTTTCCAGGGACTGCCGGGCGCCAGGCACTTTCGCCGCCAGTTGAGCAGCGCCCTGCACCGCACAGACGATCCGCTGGGGCTCTACGACGAGTTGCTGGCTGACATGATGCGCCGTCTCGAGCCCCGGGATTGCCCCGTTCAGCAGGCTTGAGTTAAGGTCAGGGGATACATCCCAAGGGTCTTTTCAGCATGCCAAGCAAACTCGACAGCCTGCGAAAACATACGCAGATCGTCGCCGACACCGGCGACATTGAAGCCATCCGCACACTGCAACCGGTGGACGCCACCACCAACCCCTCCCTGATGCTCAAGGCCGCCCAGCAGGACGCCTACAGCGCCATGCTTGATCAGGCGCTCAAGGCGTCTGCCGGCAGCTTCGATCCGGTTGCCGATGCCTGCGATTCCTTCGCCGTGGCCCTGGGGGCCGAGATTACCCGTCTGGTCCCCGGCCGGGTGTCTACCGAGGTCGACGCACGCCTGTCATTTGACCGGGCAGCCACCCTGGACAAGGCTCGCCGACTGATCGAGCGCTATGAAGAGGCCGGCATTACCCGTGATCGCGTCCTGATCAAGATTGCCTCCACCTGGGAGGGAATCCAGGCCGCTGCAGAACTGGAAAAGGAAGGCATCCAGTGCAATCTGACCCTGCTGTTCTCCTTCGCCCAGGCCCAGGCCTGCGCCGATGCCGGTGTCTTTCTCATTTCGCCTTTCGTCGGCCGCATCTATGACTGGTACAGGAAGAGCGAGGGCCGGGACTTTCACGGTGCGGAGGATCCGGGCGTGCAATCGGTGGCGCGCATTTACCGCTATTACAAGCAGCATCAGTATGCCACGGTGGTCATGGGGGCCAGTTTCCGCAATACCGGTCAGATCGAGGCGCTCACGGGCTGCGACCGGCTGACCATCAGTCCGGCGCTGCTGCAGCAATTGTCAGAAGAAACGGGAGACCTGCACACTGCAGACATCCTCACCCAGCCCTCCAGCGACCCGCTCGAGAACCTGAACGAGAGCAGCTTCCGCTGGGCCCACAACGAGGATGCCATGGCAACCGAGAAGCTGGCCGAAGGTATACGCGCCTTCGCGGCGGATCAGATCAGACTGGAAGAGCTGTTGCGGTTGCGCTCGGTTCAGGCCTGAGCCGCTGCCGTATCGGAAAGACCCGGCGCGAAGCGTCGGGCGAACAGCGGATCAGTTGGACTCGAGGGCGTTGACCAGGTCGCGAAAGGCTTCGCGGTTGTGATCGTTGAGGTTCATCAGGATACGATGGGCCTCGAGTACCTTGTCCTTGACCAGCTCTTCCGAAAGCTCCTGCCCCGGCAGATCCTCCAGCTCGGAGGCGGAGGGGGTAACTTCGGAAACGATATTGAACACCTGGTCGAAGCCCATGCTCTGCAGCAAGCGGTTCATGTCGTCCTGGGTGGATACCAGGGTAGGCAGGAAGCCGACTTTCTGACGCGACAGAATGGACAGCTTGGCCAACAGGCCCAGGGAGGTACTGTCGATGCCGTCGGTCTCGGTCAGATCAATGATGATCGCGTTGAATGTCAGTACGCTGAATATCTTTTCGATATAGGCGTCCAGCGCGGCGCACAGGGTCAGGCGCACATCCCCGATGAACTTGAGTACGAAAGTGCCTTCCGACTCTGCAAACTGGATCTTGCCAGTGGTCATCATTCGCGGTTCCTGGTGAGTACCATGAGTGAAATATCGTCTGGCATAACCTTGCCCGGTTGCAAGCCAAAACTGCCCAGCATCGCCTTCATGCTGCCCTCGCAGCGCTCCACCAACCCCGGCAACTGGGCTTCCTTGTTTCTCAGGGTAGTCCCTTCCACACAGTCAAGCACGCCATCGGAGCATAAAATCAGACTGAAGGCCGGCGGAAGCGCAATTCGGTGGTTTTCATACTCAGCATCGGCGAACAGCCCGACCGGCCGCCCCTTGCCCTGCAGATAGCGCGCTTCGCCATCGGCGTAGAGCAGCGGCAACGGCAGATGGCCGCCAATACTGTAGGTCAGCGTATTGCTCGACTCATCGATAACGCCACCGAGCATGGTCACGTGCTTGCCCAGCTTGCAGTTGATCAGTCCACGGTTGATATGGCCCAGTACATCCGAGGGTAGAAACTCGATCGGTGCGCTATCACCATGGCGCCGCTGCTCGTATAACAGACGCGTGGTCATGAATTTCAGCAGCACCGTGGCAAACGCCGACGAGGCGCCATGCCCCGACACGTCCGCCAGGTAGAACGCCAGCTGGGTGTCGGAGATCCGGAAGTAGTCGACGAAATCGCCGGACAGGTAGAGCGAGGGGATGATACGGCGTTCGAAGGTGTATTCTCCGCTCACCCAGGGCGACTGCGGCAACATGTTCAGCTGCACCTGGTGGCCAGCAGCCTGATCGTCCTTGAGTTCCTGAAGCCGATCCTCGAGCTCGCTATTGGCGGCCTCAAGGCGCTCCCGGATGCGGCGGTTCTCATTGCGCAGGCGGCTCTGGTCCAGGGTGCGCTTGACCACATGCTCGACCAGCGCCGTATCGGCCATTGGCTGGATCAGATAATCCTGGGCTCCGGCGCGCAGGGCCTGCACGGCTTCGCTCATGTCCACACTGGCGGCCACGACTATGACCGAGGCATCCGGCACCGCGGAGACCGCGTGCAGTACCGAAGCAAACCCGTCCTGTTCCGGCAGGTGCAGATTGCACAGCACCAGCTCCGGCCGATGGGTGGTGAACTGTTGCAGACCGGCAACCGCGCCCCCTGCCTGCAGTACGTCAAAGCCGCAGTTCTGCAATCGGATGGCGATATCACGCCGGAAGGCGTCATCATCGTCGATAACCAGCAAGGTCGTGCCAGTAGGCTGCATAGAGTCCCTACGTCAATGCCGACAGCTGAGCAGGCTGCAGGCCACAGGGTGTGTGTATCAAGGTCAGTAACCTGACGTTTTCAAGGGCCAAACAGTACTCCCATCCGCTTGCCCAGGCAACTGTCATGGCACGATGCCAGAGTGCTTGTGCGCAACTGGGCGTGGAACTAGGATAGGAAGGTCAGGCGAAACCCGAAAGCATGCGCTCAGGATTCGCTTCAGCAAATCCAGCATGGGAGTTATCGCATGTCGTTTCATGACCAGCAATACAGGGAAAAACGCGATTTCATCCGCATGAGGGTCGAGGCCAGAGCCACCCTCAGACTCCGTGACAGCGCAGAAACGATTGAAGCCGATTGCCAGGACCTGTCCAGCCAGGGCGTGCAGCTGGTACTCGACCGTCCCCTGGCGGAACAGTCGCATCTCAGCCTGAGCATTGCTTCCCCGACGCCCGGCCTCCAGGGGCTGGAGGCCGAAGGTCAGGTCATGCGGTGCGAGGCTATCGACAATGGCCAGTTCATCGTCGGTGTCTATTTCAACAGCCTGAAATAAGACTCGGGACCGTTCTCAGAACGGGTCTTCGACGTCGCCATCCTTGACCTGGAACTCGCGGTTCTGCAGGAAGGCATTACGCACGAAGCGATAGCGGTCGCCCCTGATCAGCTCCTCACGGGACAGCATACTGGCACGGGTGTCGATCAGGTCGGTCCCGATAAGCGTGTTACGTGTCGGCACATGATCGACCTGTTCTGCATACATATAATTGGCATAACTTTCCGGAACCCGGGCCGCACCATCGCGCAAGGTACTCGGGCCCAGCAGCGGAAGCACCACATAGGGACCACTGGGAACGCCCCAGGCGCCCAGCGTCTGGCCGAAGTCCTCGTCGTTGCGCTGCAAGCCCATCCGCGTGGCCACATCGAACACACCAACCACGCCTACTGTGGTGTTGAGCAGGAAGCGCGCAGTGTCGATGCCGGCCTCGTGGAGTTTGCCCTGCAACACATTGTGCACAAAGTTGCGCGGCTCACCCAGATTGCTGAAGACGTTACTCACACTGTTGCTGACCGGCTGCGGTACGACAGTATCGTAGGCCTTGGCCGCCGGCTTGAGGGTAAAGCGATCGAGCGTATCGTTGAAACTGAATATCACGCGATTGACCGGCTCCCAGGGATCCGGATTGCCTGCTTCGGCGGCATAGTCGTCGTATTCTTCCTGGGCCATGACCGCACCCGCAGTGCCGACGGAGACCACCCCCGCCAGAATCACTTGCAATGCAAAAGGTACTACCTTCATACGGATTCTCCCTGATCTGGAACCGGCGCACATGGGCTCGGGTACTCAAGCCACTCCGGATAGCCGAAGTGTAATGCAAAAGGCACCCGCAGTTCACCGGTTTAGCTGAGACAGCCTGTGCCGACAAAGGTGCGGCTCAGCGAGACGTGATCGTCGCCGACAGCTATAGTGGACGTAGCCAACCACCGTCACAGGAGTCGCTGATGCCCACCCAGCAATTGAAGAACCAGCTTGAAGATCTGCAACGCATACTGGCCGAAACAGATCAGCCATTGTCAGCGGAGGAACGGGCCTCCCTGCAACAACTGGCGGACCGGATCGAGGCCCGTTTGCTGGCCAGGGAACAGGAAACCGGGATGGAGACCGACGACACCAGCCTAGTGGACAGCGTCAACCTGTCCATCGAACACTTTTATGCGCGCCACCCCACCGTGGCCGGCACCCTTCAGAGAGTGGTGCAGGCCCTGTCCGACATGGGTATCTGACCCGTACTACTGGCGGGCCAACCGGAGATTCTCCGGAAAGCTCGCTGCAGTGGACCGATAGGGATTGATATCCAGCCCGCCACGGCGCACATAGCGCGCATAGACGGAAAGCTCAGCACCCTTGCCCAGCAGCGGCAACAGATCGGTGAATATCCGTTCCACACATTGCTCGTGAAAGTCCGAATGCTGGCGGAAAGACACCAGATAGCGCAGCAGTGCCGCATGGTCCAGACGCTTGCCGGCATAGGTGATCACCACACTGGCCCAGTCCGGCTGGCCGGTTACCGGACAGTTGGACTTGAGCAGATGGCTGTGCAACGTTTCCCGAGCGTAGCCGCCCGCATCGGCGAGGGCCAGCAGCTCGGCGTCGTAGTCGTAGCGGTCGATACTGACCTCGAGATCGTCGATACACTCACCCGGCAGATGGGCCATACCGGCGTTATGCAGCTGCCCCATGGTGAACATGCGCACCATGACAGGCCCCTGGGCGGCCACACTCAGATCCGACTCAAGCGTACGCAATACTTCGGCACGGTCGCGGAAGACCGTCTGATTGAAGGAATTAAGATACAGCTTGAAGGATTTCGACTCGACAATGCGCCTGGCCTTGAGCGGGAAAACGAACTCGGCCGCGGCCACTTCAGGCTTGCCTGAGGGCGTCAGCCAGGACAACTCGTAACAGTTCCAGATATCGGCACCGTGAAACGGCAGATCATCAGCCTCCAGCCCCAGCTCCTGCCATTTCGGCGCGCGCGCGATGGGAAACAGCAGCGAGGGGGTATAGACGCTCACATAAGCACTGCTCTTGCCCAGAGGCGACTGGTCAGCGGGGTGTTGGGTCATGTCTTATCTCCTTTCAGACAGGCAGGATAATACCCCCCGCCTGCGCTGCAAGCCAGTCATCTCGGCACGTACAGCTATTGGCGCATACCAATGCCGCGCGACAGCAACCAGTAGCTGACGGAATACAGCAGCACAATGAATACACCCATCAGTGTCAGGGCTACCGCAATGGGGATGTCCGACACACCAAGAATCCCGTAGCGGAACGCATTGACCATGTGCAGTATGGGGTTGATCATCGATACCTTCTGCCAGAACTCCGGCAGCATGCTGATGCTGTAGAACACCCCACCCAGGTAGGTCAGGGGTGTCAGCACGAAGGTCGGGATGATGGAAATATCGTCGAAGGTCTTGGCAAACACCGCGTTGATGAAACCGCCCAGGGCAAACACCAGTGACGTCAGGAAAACCACCGCAATGGTCAGGCCCAGGTGCTGCACCTGCAAACGGGTGAAGAACAGCGACATGATGGTCACGATCAGACCCACCGCCAGCCCTCGGGCCACGCCACCGAATACATAGCCGAGCAGTATCGTATGCGGGGAGACCGGCGCTACCATCAGTTCCTCGATAGAGCGCTGGAACTTGGTACTGAAGAAACTCGACACCACGTTGGAATAGCTGTTGGTGATCACCGCCATCATGATCAGCCCGGGCACGATGTAATCGATATAGGCATAGCCGTCCATGGTGCCGATTCGGCTGCCGATCAGGTTGCCGAAAATGACGAAGTACAGCGCCATGGTGATCCCCGGCGGCAGCAGGGTCTGCGGCCAGATCCGGGTGAAGCGGCGGATTTCCTTGTGCAGAATGGTGTGGAATGCCACCCAGGTCGTGCGCCAGTGAGTCATGCGGCCGCCCCTTTTGCTTTTTCGGTGTTCTCGTCGACCAGGGCCAGGAACAGCTCCTCCAGCCGGTTACTGCGGTTACGCATGCTCAGCACGTGCAATCCCTTCTCGTTCAGTTGTGCAAACAGCGCATTGAGTCCCTGGCTTTTCTCGACCTGCACGACCAGGGTGTGTTCATCGAGCAGACTGCAGGGGTAGCCCTTGAGTTCGGGTGGCTCGTCCATGATGGCCTGGCAATCGAGCAGGAAGGTCTCGGTATGCAGCTCCAGCAGCAGCTCGCGCATGCTGGTGTTGTGGATGATGCTGCCCTTGTCGATGATGGCGATGTTCTTGCAAAGCTGCTCGGCCTCCTCCAGGTAGTGCGTGGTCAGCACGATGGTGATGCCGCGGGCGTTGATTTCCTGCAGAAACTGCCACATGGACCGGCGGATCTCGATATCCACACCCGCAGTGGGCTCGTCGAGGATCAGCAATTTGGGTTCGTGGATCAGTGCGCGGGCAATCATCAGCCGGCGCTTCATGCCCCCGGAAAGCATCCGTGACGGCTCGTCACGCTTGTCCCACAACCCCAGGCGCTTGAGGTAGCGCTCGGCGCGCTCCCTGGCTTCTCGCAGGGGAATGCCGTAGTAGCCGGCCTGATTGACCAGAATGTCCATGGTCTTTTCGAACTGGCTGAAATTGAATTCCTGGGGCACGATGCCGATGCAGCGCTTGGCGTCCATCAGGTCGGTATCCAGATCGTGACCGAACACGCTGACCTGTCCCGAGGTCTTGTTCACCAGCGAGGAAAGAATGCCGATCGTCGTCGACTTGCCCGCCCCGTTAGGCCCCAGCAACGCGAAGAAATCGCCCTGCTGTACTTCCAGATCCACCCCCTTGAGGGCTTGAAAACTGTTGCCGTAGGTCTTGTGCAGACCTCGAATACTAATGGCTGACGTCATGCAGTACTTCCCGTCCAGGCAATCGAATAGGCGTATATGGGGTCACGGGAAGGGTAAATCAAGAGCAGTGCACACCGGCAACCTCGCCATCCCCGCTTCGCCCTTCCCCGCCGCAGAGCTCATCCTGTTACATCACCCGGTTACCCTTGAGCGCCTTCAGCGTCTATGCTGGATGCTGAATTAACGCAATCAAGGAGTGTTGAATGATGATCCTGCTATGGCTTGTCGGCCTGGTCCTGGGTATCGCCCTGTTGGCGTACATGCGCGCCGGCCTGCTGAACAGCTGCATCGCCGTTGGCGTCTATCTGCTGGCAATGACAGTCTTCTCATCCGCACACTGGCTGTTCGAGCTGCTCCTCTGGGCGGTCTTCCTGGGCATCGCCATACCGCTGAACATGCCCGACTGGCGGCGCTCGGCCATCAGCAAGCCGCTGTTCACCTGGTTCAAGAAGGTGCTGCCGCCCATTTCCGATACCGAGCAGGAGGCCCTTGAGGCCGGTACGGTCTGGTGGGACGGCGAGCTGTTCACCGGCCGCCCCGACTGGAACAAGCTGCACAGCTTTCCCAAGCCGGTACTGACCGAAGAAGAAAAGGCCTTCCTGGACGGCCCGGTGGAAGAAGTCTGCCGCATGACCGACGAATGGGAAGTCACCACTGATCTGCAGGATCTGCCCGAGAAGGTCTGGAAGTTCATTCGCAGCAATGGCTTTTTCGGCCTGATCATTCCCAAGGAATATGGCGGCAAGGGCTTTTCCGCCTATGCGCACTCCCAGATCGCCATGAAGCTGGCCAGCCGCAGCGGGGACCTGGGCTCTACCGTCATGGTGCCCAACTCGTTGGGACCGGCGGAGCTGCTGATGCAGTTCGGTACCGAGGAGCAGAAGAATCATTATCTGCCGCGTCTGTCTGACGGCACGGATATTCCCTGTTTCGCTCTGACCTCGGCTGAAGCCGGCTCCGATGCGGGTGCCATGCCCGACCGCGGGGTGGTCTGCAAGGGCCAATGGAACGGCGAGGAAGTAGTCGGCCTCAGGGTTACCTGGGCCAAGCGCTACATTACCCTGGGGCCGGTCGCCACGATCCTGGGGTTGGCCTTCAAGGTATATGACCCCGACAAGCTGCTGGGCGAGGAGGAAGAGCGCGGCGTCACTCTGGCGCTGATACCCACCGACACGCCCGGCGTGGAAATTGGCAACCGCCATTTCCCGCTTAACGCAGCCTTCATGAACGGTCCCAATTCCGGCACGGATGTGTTCATACCGCTGGAGTATCTGATCGGTGGTCAGGAGATGATCGGCAAGGGCTGGGTCATGCTGATGAACTGCCTGTCGGTCGGCCGCTCCATCTCGCTACCTGCCGGCAGCACCGGCGGCGCGAAGATGGCCAGCATGACCACCGGCGGCTACGCACGTATCCGCCGGCAGTTCGGTCTACCGATCGGCGAGTTCGAAGGCATTCAGGAAGCCCTTGGGCGCATCGGCGGCAACACCTATGTGATGAACGCTGCCCGCACCATGACCGCAGGCGCTGTGGATCTGGGCGAGAAGCCCTCGGTGCTGTCCGCCGTGGTCAAGTACCACCTGACCGAGCGCATGCGCCAGTGCATGAACGACGCCATGGACATTCATGGGGGCAAGGGTATCTGCATGGGGCCGAACAACTACCTGGGCCGGGCTTACCAGGCAGTGCCGATTTCGATCACCGTGGAGGGTGCGAACATCCTTACCCGCAACATGATGATCTTCGGCCAGGGCGCCATCCGCTGCCATCCGTTCGTACTCAAGGAAATGCAGGCGACCCAGGATGAGGACGAAACCCGCGCGCTGAAGCGGTTCGACAATCTGCTGTTCGAGCATATTGGCTTCTCGGTCGGCAACGCTTCCGGCAGTCTGTTGCTGGCACTGACCGGTGCACGCTTCGTGAAAACGCCTGGCAACAAGCATACCCGCCGGTACTACCAGCAGCTGTCGCGCTTGGCCGCCTCCTTTGCCACCCTGACCGACATGACCATGATGATGCTGGGCGGCGAGCTCAAGCGCCGCGAGCGCATCTCCGCACGCCTGGGTGATGTACTGAGCAATCTGTACCTGGCCAGCGCCACGCTGAAGCAGTACCAGGATCAGGGCTGCCCGGAAGAGGACCTGCCCTTCGTGCAATGGGGTGTGGAAGATCTGTTGGCCAAGACCGAACAGGCCATGCACGAGATCATTCACAACTTCCCCGATACCCGGGTCGGGGTATTGCTGAGGGTGCTGGTGTTCCCGCTCGGCCGCCACATGTCGCCTCCGGCTGACAGCGTCACCGCCGAAGTCGCCAAGCGGCTGATGACACCGGGCGCATCGCGGGACAGGCTGCTGGATGGCTGCTATCAGAGCCAGGATACCGAGGATGCCACCGGTCTGGTCAACGTCACCCTGCACAAGGTGATCGCCGCCGATCCGCTGGAGGCGCGTATCGCCAAGGCAATTCACAAGAAGGAGCTGCAGGTGGCTCCAGGCGTGGATGAAGTCGATGCCGCCGTCGAAGCCGGCGTGATCAGCGCCGACGATGCCGCCCTGATCCGGGACGCACGCGAAGCCCGGGCCGCAGTGATTGCGGTGGACGACTTTACCAAGGAAGAAATGACGCCCGCCCGCAAGAAACGCAAGACCGCCAGCGCCAAACCGGCGTAGGCACCGGCCGACCTCCCCGGTCGGCCATTCTCCCACCAGGGGCGATGCAAGCCATCGCCCCTGCTTTTTGTTAGACTCCCGCGCATTGCCAGAGGAGTCCGACATGAATCCAGACCTACCCTACCACCGCTACCATATGGCCCTGCTCAAGAGTCTGTTTGATACCCTGCGCGCGCAGTCCGTGCTGATGGAGCAGGTGCCCGAGGAAAGCAATATCCTGTTCCTGGAGCGCTTTGACGAAATGATCGGCCAGCTTGAAGGCGGCGATCATGACGCGCTGCACAGCGGCCAGGACATACTCTGTCAAATCATCAGTCGCTACCCGCAGATCGCCCACATGATCCCCCGCGACCTGCTCTGGTACTTCGGCGGCGACTGCCTGCACTTCATGCCCGACGAAGAGATAGCCCAGTACCAGCTGCTCGACGAACACCGCGCCGCAGCCGAGGAGCGTGGCGAAGACTTCAACTGGGAACAGGCCCGGCAACTGATTCAGAGCCCGTCATAACGCAAGGAGTTGCCACCGCCCCGCTGGGAATATCGAGTTCCATCTCGACGGCTTTGCGCTTCCCCAAGACGCCCCTGGCCGAGGTGAAACTCGGCCCTCCCAGGGGCCTTCCACCAAATCCCGGGCACAAAAAAAACCGCCCTTGGGCGGTTTCTTTGTTACATATGGAGCGGGAAACGAGACTCGAACTCGCGACCCCGACCTTGGCAAGGTCGTGCTCTACCAACTGAGCTATTCCCGCAAATCTGACGCCGAATGGCGTCCCCTAGGGGACTCGAACCCCTGTTACCGCCGTGAAAGGGCGGTGTCCTAGGCCACTAGACGAAGGGGACATTACCCGGTCTTTCTTCGCCAGGGCCTTGACCCTGGCTACTTGCTGAACCCTGTTCGGTGAACATTGTTCGCTGCAAGTGGCGCGCATTTTAGGCATGCACTGATGTGTCGTCAACCCCTAAGTCCATCTTTTTCCGGTTTATTTTCTCCACCCGGCTGCAGGGGCCAACCGCTCTAGCATGCGGGCAAGACTCTTGCGCCCTGCCCCGCCGCCGAAGCTCAGGCGAACGCCAGAATAACCCAGACGCCCACACCGACCAGCAACACGGCCCCTGCCAGCCCCCTGCGGTGCATGGCCACCCAGAGTGTCCTGCTACGCTCGGCAGCGGCATCACTGAATCGCCCGTGGGTCGCATGCAGCCCCGTGACCGGCGTATGCAGGTTATCAGCCCGAATCGACGCGGGTGCTGGTGCGGGCGCTGTGCGGTCCATTTGCCCGTCTACCGCCTTGCGGGTCATCAGCCAGTCCGTAAGGCCGGGTAGCAACAGCGTACCGACAATCGCCTTTACCGAGGACCAGCCTACCCACAGCTCACGTCGACGATGGTGCGCTGCCCAGTAGATCGCTGCCGCCGCCACTTCCGGCTGGTAGATGGGAGGCACCGGCTGCGGCTGGAACCGCAACCGGTGTCGGGCCCACTCGAATTGCGGCGTATTGCAGGCCGGAAGCTGCACCATGGTGAGACGCACGCGGCTCTTCTCGTGCATCAGCTCGACCCGTAGCGCATCGGTGAACCCGCGTATCGCGAATTTGGCCCCGCAGTAGGCCGACTGCAACGGGATCGAACGGTAGGACAGCGCGGAGCCTACCTGCACGATACTGCCGCGATTGCGTTCACGCATATGTCTGAGCGCGGCGCGGGTGCCATGCACTGCGCCCAGATAGGTCACTTCGGTCACCCGGGCATATTCCTCTGCGGTCATGTCAGCAAAAGGTGAAAACACCGTCACCATGGCGCAGTTGACCCATACGTCGATGGGCCCCAGGGACGCCTCGATGCGCTCTGCGGCAGCGTCCACCTCGTCAGCGCGGGCCACATCCAGCATGACTGTCATGACCTTGCCACCCGCCTGCCGCACCTCCTTCGCCGCCTCGGCCAGCCCCTGCCCGTCACGTGCCAGCAGCGCCACTGCGGCTCCCGCCTGGCCAAAGCGGATGGCGGTCGCGCGACCAACGCCGCCAGAGGCACCGGTGATCACCACGGTCTGCTGTACCGAGGTCATCGATCCTCACCGTAGGCCAGGGTGCTCAACAGCGCCAGTGAACCCAGCCGCGCATCCAGACGCGTATGCTGCACCACCACCGGCTGGCTGGACTCGATCACAGTGCTGTAGTCGGTTTCCCGTGGTACCGGTTCCGGATCATCCAGCTCATCAAAGCGCAGGTGCAGGGTACGGCGGGCCGGCACTTCCAGTTGGTAGGGCCCGGCGGGCTCGCGATCGGCAAAGTAGACCATAATCGAGAGCGCCGCAGGCTGGTGACCGGCATTCAGCACACAGGCCGTTTCATGGCTGCGCAGGGTCGGGTCATCTGCGTGCGGTCCTCCCTGGGGAATATATCCCTCGGCGATTATCCAGCGTGTCTTGCCCAGCATCGGTTATCTCCTCTCACTCGCGGCCTGCTGCCCGGTTGACGCCAGCACCTCCAGCGTCGGTGCGCCGGTCTGCAGGGCCATGTCGATGATTTCGGCCAGATGGTAGGTGTGTTCCCCGGTGGTGTGCGCCACCTGCTCCCGACAGCTGAAGCCGTTGGTCATCACCAGCGTGTGTTCGCCCTTGCCGCGAACAGCCGGCACCACCTGCTGTCCGGCGATACGCATCGACACCTCATACTTTTCGGCGTCGTAGCCGAAGGAGCCAGCCATGCCACAACAACCGGCGTCCAGCATCTGGAAATCCGCCTGCATCCGGCGCAGCAGGGCCGCATCTGCGTCCCGGTCGGTGGACGCATGCTGGTGACAGTGGGTATGTACCATCACGCTGCGATCCAGGCGCGGCGGCTGGTAGCCGCCGCGTTCGAGGAACTCCCCCAGCAGCCAGGTGGAGGTCTGCAGGTAGCGGGCACGCTCGTCGCCGGGGAACAATTGCGGTAGCTCATCGCGGAAGGTGGCGACGCAGGAGGGTTCCAGGCCTACGATGGGCACGCCCTGATCAATCAGCGGATTGAGCGAATCGAGGATATCCGCCAGCTGTCGGCGGGCGCGGTCGAGCATGCCTTCGGCGTACAGCGGACGACCGCAACACAGTGGCCGGGGCGGAAGGACGACCTGATACCCCGCGGCCTCCAGCACCCGCACTGCCGCCTGGAGCGTGCGCGGATAGAAGTAGTTATTGAAGGTGTCCGGCCAGAGCAACACGCTGGGCAGACCCGCATTGCGGACTTCCCGCGCCGCGAACCAGCTGCGGAAATCGACGGGTGCGAAATGCGGCATTTCGCGTTGCTGCGCTATACCGCCGACCCACTTGGCCAGCGGGCCGATCAGCGGCGCATGCAGCATGAAGTTCACCAGCCGCGGCACATGCACCGCGATGCGGCTCCAGGTCCAGATCAGCCCCATGGCATAGGCAGCCCTGGGTCGCAGCCGGCCCTGGTAGTGATGAGCCATGAATTCGGCCTTGAGCGTGGCCATGTCCACCCCTACCGGACAGTCCTCCTTGCATCCCTTGCAGGCCAGGCAAAGGTCAAGCGCTTCGCGCACCGGCTGGCTGCGCCACTGCTCGGCCAACTCGCGGCCCTGCATCATTTCAAACAGCAGACGCGAGCGGCCGCGGGTGGAGTGCTGCTCCTCGTCGGTAGCACGGAAACTGGGGCACATCACACCGCCGCTCTTGCGGCGGCAGTTGCCTATACCGACGCAACGATTGGTGGCTCGAAAGAAGCTGTTGTCATCGTCGGTATAGGCAAAATAGGTATCGGTCCTGGGCGCTGCCATGCCCGGACCGAAGCGCAGACTGGCGGTCATGGAATAGGGATCGACCAGTTTGCCGGGGTTCATTTTCCCCTGCGGGTCCCAGAGTGTCTTGAATTCACGCATGGCGTCCATCAGCTCGGGGCCGTACATGCGCGGCAGCAGCTCCGCCCGGACCTGCCCGTCGCCATGTTCGCCGGAGAGGGATCCGCCATAGTGCACGACCAGCGCGGCAGCCTCCTCCATGAACGCGCGCCACTTGGCCTTTTCTGCCTCGCTGGCCAGACTGAAGTTGATCCGGCAATGGATACAGCCGTTACCGAAATGGCCGTACAACGAGGCCTCGTAGCCGAAGCGGTGCATCAGCTGACGAAAGTCGCGGAGGTAGGCGCCCACGTTTTCGGGGGCTACGGCAGCGTCCTCCCAACCGGGAAAGGTGTCGCCCAGGGCCGGAGAACGCGATGTAGCGCCCAGCGACGCATCACGGGTATTCCAGATCTCTTTCTGCTCCGCCTCGCCAACGAACAGCGCCATGGTCGGGGCCGAATCGGCGGCACCCAGATGCCGCATCAATGCATGGGCCTTGTCGGTGGCCTCCTGCTCGGTATCGCCACCGAACTCGACCAGCAGCCAGCTGTTGCCATCGGGCAGCATCGAGCGCGCCTGGGGATGCATGTGCTTGTTGCGCATTTCGCGGATCAGCAGGTGATCCATCCCCTCGAGCCCCACAGGGCCGAAGGACAGGATATCGGTGATATGGTCGCTGGAGGTGTATACATCCGGGTAGCCGAGCATGACCACGCAACGCGACTGCGGACTGGGCACCAGCTCCAGCTCCGCTTCCAGAATGACGACACAGGTTCCCTCGGAGCCCACCAGCGCCCGCGCCACGTTGAAGCCCTTGTCCTCGAGCAGCTCGTCGAGGTTGTAACCTGATACCCGCCGAGGAATGTCCGGGTAACCCTCGCGCACCAGGGCCGCGTAGCGGTCACGTAAACGCTTGAGCCCGGCGTAAATCTCCCCGCGCCGCCCGCCCTCGGCAATGATGTCGTCGAGCTCCTGTTCACTGGTCGGTCCGACCCGGAACTCGGCGCCGTCGTAGGTCAGCACCCGCAGCGAGCGCACATTGTCGGCTGTACGCCCGGCCATCACCGAATGCACACCGCAGGAATTATTGCCCAGCATCCCGCCCAGGGTGTTGTGCGTATGGGTCGAAGGGTCCGGCCCGAAGGTAAGGTGGTGCTCTTCGGCGCGGCTGCGCAGATGATCGAGTACGCAGCCGGGCTGCACCCGTGCCAGCCGTGTCTGCGGGTCGAGGGAGATCAACTGATCCAGGTGCCGGGAGAAATCCAGGATAACCGCGACATTGCAGGTTTGCCCGGCCAGGCTGGTGCCGGCGCCCCGGGATAGCACCGGCACCTGGTGGCGGTAGCAGATGGCAACGGCTCGACGCACATCCTCAGACGTCCTGGGGAAGACCACCCCGATCGGCACATGGCGGTAGAGCGATCCGTCAGTGGCGTACAGGGCACGCGTGCCATCGTCGAAATGCACCTCGCCCTGCACGGCCTTGCGCAATTCTCTCGCCACCTGATCCGCCAGGGCGTGGTCGAAGCTCTCGGGTGCCTTGCGGGTGTCGGCATTGACTGCCTGTTCGGAACGCTGCATGACTGGGCCTTTCTGGATTCAGGGGGACAGGCGAAACGGCTCGGCCTCGCTGCGAAGCAACCGCATACCGTGACCGATGCAATCCTCATCGGGCTGGAGTTGCCCTGCCTCCACGCGATGGTTGGTCTGGAACAGCATTGCTTCCAGACGCACGTGATCATGGAAATATTCCTGGTGGGTGAATACCGGCGCTGCTCGGGCGAGGGGCAGATGGATGCCCGGCGCACAATGGGCCGACAGGCCTACACCGAAGGCTTCACACAGGTGCGCCGTACGCAGGAAGCCGGTGTAACCGCAACGGGTGGCATCTGCCTGCAATACGTCGACCGCGCCCGCCTCGAGCATTCTTCGGAAATAGCGCAGATCCCAGCCATATTCCCCGGCGGCAATGGCTGTCCCGGAAGGCACCTGATCCCGCAGCCAGCGCAGTCCGGCCAGGTCGTCGGAGGACACCGGCTCCTCCACCCAGGCGATCTCGTAGGGCGCCAGGCGAGCAAGCATGGCGGCAGCATCCCGCCTGTCGCAGGCACCGTTCAGGTCGACCATCAGACTGACGTCCGGCCCAATCGCGCGCCGAGCCAGGTCTACCCGTCGCTCGGCATCGCTCACCTCGGCCCCCAGCTTGATCTTTACCGCAGCAAAGCCCTGCTCGACCCAGCCCCGCAACTGCGCCTCGAGCTGCTCCTCGCTGTAGGTCAGAAAGCCGCCGCTACCATAGGCCGGCACGCTCGTGCGCAGTTGCCCCCAAAGCGCGCTCAGGGGCAGTTCCAGCTGTCTGGCACGCAGATCCCAGAGCGCCTGATCCACTGCAGCGATGGCCATCATGCCAAGGCCTGGTACACCCACGTTACGCAGTGTCCGCTGCATGTCGCGCCACAGCATGGGAATGTCCTCGGTGCTGCGCCCCACCACGCAGGGCGCCAGCTTCTCGCGGACAAGCGCTGCAGCGGGTGTGGCAGCCGTATAGCTGTATCCCATGCCGTGCACTGCTCCGGCGCTCAGATGCACGACCACCAGTTCGGTGGCGTCCCATTCCAGCGTGCCATCGGCCTCGGGCCCCTGGGTGGGCACGCGGTAGCTGGCGACTTCAAGGTCATCGATCAGCGGTACCGCGCTCATTCGTCCTTGTCCGGCCGCAGGTTGAACCGGGAGAACATCTGCTTGGTGCTCTGTTTGAGGATGCCCCATTGATCGGGATCGCCTTTGCCCAGCGTGGTCAGATAGGCCTGCATCTGATCCTTGGTGATGTGCGGCGGCAAGGGTGGCACGTCCGGATCGGTGACGAACTCGATCAGCACCGGACGGTCCGAGCTGAACGCCTCGCGCCAGGCGTCCGCGATCTTCTCCGGGTTGTCGACCCGGATACCCTTGAAACCGAGCATCTCGGCATAGGCCGAATAGCGGAAATCGATTACCTCCTGGGCCTCGACAAACTTGGGGTCGCCAGCCATCGCCCGCTGTTCCCAGGTCACCTGGTTGAGGTCGTGATTGACCAGCACCATCACGACAAAGGTCGGATCCGACCAGGTCTTCCAGTACTGTGCCGCGGTCAGCAATTCCGCATTGCCGTTCATCTGCATTGCGCCATCACCGACCATGGCCAGTACCGGGCGGTCCGGATAGGCCATCTTGGCGGCAATCGCATAGGGGACACCGCTGCCCATGCTGGCGAGTTTGCCCGAGAGCGAGCCCATCATGCCGCGACGCATGCGAACGTTACGTGCGTACCAGTTGGTATGTGACCCGCTGTCGCCACACAGAATGGTGTTGTCTGGCAGCAGCGGCGACAGCTCACTGAATACCCGTTGCGGATTGATCGGGTTGGCGCCCTCCATCGCCTTTTTGTGCACATCGTCCCACCAGTCGGCGACATTGTTCTCGATGGTCTCGCGCCAGCTGCGGTCATCCTTGCGCTCGAGCATGGGCGCCAGACGCCGCAACACAGCGGCGGTGTCGCCGATCAGATTCACTTCGGTGGGGTAGCGAATCGCGACGTTGCGCGGATCGATATCGATCTGCACGGCCCTGGCCTGGCCGTCCTTGGGCAGGAACTCGGAGTAGGGAAAGGTGGTACCGATCATCAGCAGGGTGTCGCAGTCACGCATCATTTCCCAGCTGGGCTTGGTGCCGAGCAAGCCGATACTGCCGGTGACAAAGGGCAGGTCATCGGGCAATGCCGCCTTGCCGAGCAGGGCCTTGGCCACGCCCGCCCCCAGAATGTCGCAGATCTGGATGACCTCGTCTGTGGCGTTCAGGGCGCCGGCACCCGCCAGAATTGCGACCTTGCTGCCCGCGTTTAGTACCTGCGCGGCAGCCTGCAACTCGTTATCGCCGGGGACCGGATGGCTGATCGCCGGTGCCGAGCTGGAGTAATTGCTGCCATGGGATCGGGGCGGACTGGGCACCGCATCGGCGGTCTGCACGTCATTGGGCACAATGATGCAGGTTACCGTCCGTTCAGCGCGGGCAATGCGCACGGCCCGGTCGACTACGTGCCGCGCCTGGGCCGGGTCAGCAATCAGTTGTACATAACTGGCCACATCCTGCATCACCGATTGCAGGTTGACCTCCTGCTGAAAATCACTACCCAGGGAGCTGAGCGCCTGCTGGCCGACAATCGCCACGACCGGCATGTGGTCGACCTTGGCATCGTACAACCCGGCCAGCAGGTGCAGAGCGCCAGGCCCCGAGGTCGCCAGGCAGCAACCCACATCGCCGGTAAACTTGGCGTGGGCGCTGGCCATGAAGGCCGACATTTCCTCATGGCGCACGCGAATGTAATCGAATCTGTCGCCCGCCTGGTCGAGTGCGCCCATCAAGCCATTGATGCCATCGCCCGGATAGCCGTAGATTCTGCGGATGCCGCCCTCGGAAAGACGCTCCAGAATGAAATCGCTCACGTTGGCCATGCAAACCTCCGTCCGTTATGTGCCACAGATGTGAACGGCTGGCGCTCGGAACACCGCCGCCCGGACTGGTGCACCAGCCCTTCTGAGGAGTGTGACTGCCGCTCCTGTTTTCGAGTTCAACCGTTTTGGACCTGCTCGCCCCCTCTGTGGCGCCCGACAAAACAGGGCTAGAACCCAATGACGAGGAAAAATCTTGTTGCAACTTGGCGACAGTTGGATGACCCTTGAATCCTCTTCGGTTAATGTTTATTTGATATCACCTGAAGGCAGCAAAGGGACCAGGCTGCATAATGAACCGGACAAGCCCAGGCAGGGGTAAGCTTCGGGGCGACGCCTGCAGGAGCAGGCAGAGCCATACCAAAAAGAGAGATTGACCATGTCTCCGTTACTCATAGGTGCCCTCGTCGCTGGCGGCGTCCTCCTTTTGCTCAGTATTGGCTTCATCAGTCACGGCCTGGAGCGCGCCCGCATCGAGAAGGCTCGCAGCATCGCTGAACTGACTGCGCGTCTGAAGGTATGCCGAACGATCAATGGCCAGTTGCCGGGTCAATACATGAGCCCGGAACTCAAGACATTACTGATCGGTCTGGAAATCAGCCTGCTGGAAAAACTCACCCGTCTGGATCGCAAGGATGAACGGGCCCAGCAGATGCTTGAAAGCGCCCGGCAGGAGCTGAAGAAGCCCGAAGTCAACGTGGGCAACCCGCCGGTGAAGATGGAGAGCGAAGTGCAGGCCAAGGATGCCCGGCTGATGCTCGAGAACCTGCATTCGCTGCTCAAGCAGGCTCACAAGGAGCGCATGATCGACCAGCTGACCCTCCAGCAATGGTCCGAGCAGATACGCCAGTACCTGCTCGCCACCTCCCTGGAGGTGTTCGAAGTACTGGCGAGACAGGGCATGCGCCAGGGCAAGCCACGGGTCGCCAAGCTGCAGTACGAACGCGCCATCGCCTATCTGCATCAACAGAACGACCCGACTCTGGCCAACCAGATACTGCGTTTCAAGGACTTGCTCAAACAGGCCGCCGCTGCCACCGTACGCAGCGAACAGGCAACCAGTGCCGACTCCAGCGAGCTCAGCGCCGGTCTGCAGGAGCTCGAACAAACCGATGAAGAATGGAAAAAGAAAGCGGTTTACGACGACTGATCCGACTGCACCGCCACTCCCCCAGGGGCCATCATCGGCCCCTTTACCCGCTTGGATGACCCCATGGCCCTGACCTTATACGGCGCAATACTCTCTCCCTTTGTGCGCAAGATTCGCATCCAGCTGGCGGAGCAGAAGATCCCCCACGAACACGTCATCGTGGCGCCGTTGCGCCAACCCGAGTGGTATTTCGACATCAGCCCACTGGGCCGTATCCCGGCGATTCAGGATGGAGAGCTGAAACTGGCTGACTCGGCAGTGATCGCCCAGTACCTGCAAGACACCTACGGCGGTGCATCACTCTACGGCGAGACGCCAGCGGAGGCGGCGCGGGTCCGCTGGCTGGAAAAGTATGCGGATTATGAGCTGGCCCCCTGGGCAACCTTCACGGTGTTCGCCCAGCGAATTCTAGAGCCGCTGAAAGGCAACCAGACCGACGAGCAGGCCGTGGCAAGGGCGCTCGAGGAATACCTGCCGCCCCTCCTGGACTATCTCGATGGCGAACTGGGCGGCAAGGCATTCTTTCTCGGCGACCGCATGAGCCTGGCGGATATCGCCGTGACTTCGCAACTGATCAACATGGCCCACGTCGGCGAGTTGATCGACGAGGACCGCTGGCCCTGTCTGTCTTCGCTGCTGGCGCGGATGACCGCGCGTTCCAGCCTGAGCAGCCTGCTGCCGGCCGAGCATCAACTGATTGCCAAGCTCAACAGCCGCTAGCAGCCCGTCTGATTAGGGCAGGCCTGAATCAGACAGGCTGCTAGTCGTGCTGCTCGAGTAGTCGGGCACCCACCCAGGACCGGGCGAACTGATAGGCGCAGCGCCCGTTGCGGTTGCCCCGCGACAGCGCCCAGCGCAGCGCCTGCTGCTGCACGCTGGCAGACCACTGCCACTGCAGCTGATGGGCCCGGGCCAACTCGTTCAGCCAGTGCTGCACCACCTCCAGGTAATGTTCCTGGCTGAAGGGATAAAAAGATACCCAGAGGCCGAAGCGGTCGGACAGGGCAATCTTTTCTTCGATGGCTTCGCCCGGATGCAGCTCGCCATCCACCATGCTTGCTCCCAGGCTGTCACTGCGCTGCTCGGGCAGCAGGTGCCTGCGGTTGGAGGTGGCATAGAGCAACAGGTTCTCGGGCGCGGCTTCGACCGTGCCATCGAGCACCGTTTTCAGTGACTTGTAGGCACTGTCATCCGCCTCGAAGGCCAGATCATCGCAGAACAGCAGAAAGCGCCAGGGCTGGCCGGAGAGTTGAGCGACCAGGGCTGGCAGATGCAGCAGATCATTCTTGTCCATCTCGATCAGACGCAACCCGGCATCGGCATAGGCGTTCAGCAGCGCGCGTACCAGCGACGACTTGCCGGTGCCCCGAGCGCCCCACAGCAGCGCATTGTTGGCCGGCAGGCCATGCACGAACTGTCGGGTATTGGCCTCAAGGGACTGCTTTTGGCGGTCGATACCCAGCAAGTCATCCAGCTGCATGTCCTGACTGGTCGCCAGCGGACGCAACCAGCCACCCTCCCCCTCTGGTACCCAGCGCGCTGCGGTCACCCCATCCCAGTCAACCGGCTCTCGCCGACTGCCCAGGCCGCTGTCGAAGCGATCCATCAGTTGCAGAACGCGCTGCATGAATTGCTGGGGAGTGATTTCTGCCATATCGGCCTCCAAATAACTGCACAATGCCATGCATGGAACGGACTCTCCAGCCAGAGTTGGGCTACCATTAGAGGCAGATGACTGTGGCAGGACGCTGATGAACATCCGTTTTACCGATCGCCTCTCTTTCAAACAGACCCGCCTCGGGGTCCTCGCCGCCTTTATTCTCGGTTCCCTGCTGGGTCTGGTTCAGGTGATCGTCGACTACCGTGCGCAGAACGCCACGATAGACGAAGAGGTGCGCGCCCAGATCAACGTCAGTCTCGGGCCGGCTTCCCGCATTGCCTATAATATCGACACCGAACTGGCGCTGGAACTGGTCAACGGCCTGCTCAAGGCACCCCCGGTAGTGCGTGCCGAGATCATCGATAACAACGCCATCGCCCTGGCCAGCGTCAGCCGACCCATGGCCAGCAGTCCCTACCGCCCGGTCAGTGACGCCCTGTTCGGACGCCGTCGGACCTACTCCCACCCGCTGTATGTCAACCATGCGCCCAACGAGCTGCTCGGCTACCTGGTCATCGAGGTGGACACCTTCCACCAGGGGGCCAACTTCCTGCGCCGTGCCGGCCTCACCATGCTTTCCGGGTTCATCCTCAGCCTGATTCTGTCGCTGGTTCTGCTAGTCCTGTTCTACGGCATGCTGACCAAACCCCTGGTGCGCCTGATCGACGACCTGCTGAACATGAAAACCGGCGACGACGAGCGAAGGCGCCTGCCCTGCCCGGTGCAACACGAACGGGACGAAATCGGCGCCCTGGTGGAAGTGATCAATCGTCAATTGCAGAGTATCGACGTCAACATGCGGCAGAAACTGCGCGCCGAGGAACGGTTGCGACAGTATCTGGAAGAGCTGGAAATCATCGTCGAAGCGCGTACCACCGAGCTGCAGGAAACCAATGCCCAGCTGCGTCGCTCGAACCGCGACCTGGAAAGCTCCCGGGAAGAAGCCCTGAGCATGGCGCGGGCCCGTTCCTCTTTCCTCGCCAGCATGAGCCACGAGATCCGCACGCCGATCAACGGCCTGCTGGGCATGATCGGGCTGACGCTCGACAGCCCACTGAACAACGAACAACGACAACAGCTGACCATCGCCTACGACTCCGGCAAGGTGCTGGTAGAACTGCTTAATGACATCCTCGACCTGTCCAAGTTCGAAGCGGGAAAGCTGCAACTCGAGCAGATCCCCTTCGATCTCGGCGCCCTGCTGGAAGACACCGCCAGCCTGCTTTCGCAGAATGCCGGTAAACGCGAGGTCGAGCTGACCTGCCGGATCGACCCCCTGGTACCGGGGCTGGTAACGGGGGATCCCACGCGCATTCGCCAGATCGTCAGCAACCTGCTGTCCAACGCTCTCAAGTTTACCGAGCAGGGCCATGTGCATCTGCGCCTGGATATCGAACCCACGCTGCTTGGCGGCCACCAGGCCAGGATCACCGTGCGCGACACCGGTATCGGCATTCCCCAGGATGCCCTGCGCAGCATCTTCTCGCCGTTCACGCAGGCCGATGCGCAGATATCGCGGCGGTTCGGCGGGACCGGTCTGGGACTGGCCCTGTGCAAGAGCATGACCGATGCCATGGACGGCAAGCTGGAAGTGGAATCACGCTACGGCGAGGGCAGCACCTTCACCGTGACCCTGCCCATTGCGTTCCATCAGCATGAGCCCAACTATACCTATCCGCGGCCCTGCCGGGTGGCGATCTGGAGCCGGACCGGCCGCCTGCAGGGCCAGGTACTGCTGGAGCTCTTGCGCCACTGGAAAATCGACTGTCAGCTGCACGAATATGCGAACGACGACCTGCCAGGGGATGGCCTGGCAGACGCCGACCTCTGGCTGCTCGACAGTGCAGAACTTGCACGCCGCGTGGCCCGGGATCAGCCCGGCCTTCCGCGCCTGCTGGTGTGCCCCTATGCCGAGCAGCTCCCTGCCGACATCGCACGCGAAGTGGGCATCTGTGAACAGGTCGCCAGCCCACCGCCCCGGGTACGTCTGGCCCGGGCCATCGACAGCTGCATGGGCCTGGTCGACCAGGCGCCCGAAGCCGGCGCCAACGAGGCCGGCCCGACCGGCCAGCGCATACTGCTGGTCGAGGACAACAGCGTCAATCAACTGGTAGCGCGGGGCATGCTGACACGCCTGGGTTACGAGGTGGAAATCGCCGAACAGGGCGAAGCGGCCCTGGCCCGCCTGGAGAGGGAAGAGTTCGATCTGGTGCTGATGGACTGCAACATGCCGGTCATGGACGGCTACGAGACCAGCCGCCGCATGCGTGCCGATCCACGCTGGCAGACCATTCCGATCATCGCGCTCACGGCCAACGCCTTGCACGAAGACCGCCAGCGCTGCGAAGAGGCCGGCATGAACGACTACCTGGCCAAACCGTTCAAGCGTGAAGACCTGCAGGCCCTGATGAGCAAGTGGCTGGAGCCCCCGACGGACCCGGACTGACCGCTGTCAGTCCAGCAGCGCTTCGATATCGCGGGCGATATCCGCCGGGGTCGTAGCCGGCGCGTAACGCCCCACCACATTACCCTGGCCATCAATCAGGAACTTGGTGAAATTCCACTTGATACCCTGACTGCCGAGCAGACCCGGGGCCTCGCTCTTGAGCCGCTTGAACAACGGATGCGCATCGCTGCCGTTGACCTCGACCTTGGCGAACATCGGAAAGCTGACGCTGTAACTGGTTTCGCAGAACTCGGCGATCTGCGCCTCGTCTCCGGGCTCCTGACCGCCGAACTGATTGCATGGAAATCCGGCCACCTGCAGGCCCTTGTCCCGGTACTCTTGCCACAGGGCCTCCAGCCCCTTGTACTGCGGCGTGAAACCGCACTTGCTGGCGGTATTGACCACCAGAAACGCCTTGCCGCCCAGCGCGCCGAGGGTGGTCTGCTGATGGTCGATGGTGCTGACCGGGATGTCGAGCACCGGCTCGCTGCCGGTACTGCCTGCTGAATCTGTCATGGGGTCACTCCTGTGGGGTGGGCATCAGGCCCGTGGCTCGAGTCGCAGGGCAACCGAGTTGATGCAATAGCGCAGACCGGTAGGTGGCGGCCCGTCCGGAAACACATGACCCAGATGCGAGTCACAGCGGCTGCACAGCACCTCGGTACGATGCATGCCATGACTGAAGTCCTCGACCTCGGTGACCACCTCGTCGTTGACCGGCGCGTAATAGCTGGGCCAGCCACATCCGGCATCAAATTGGGTGTCGGTATCGAACAGCTCGGCATCGCAGGCGATGCAGTGATAGCGGCCCGGGGTGGTGTTGGCGTAGTAGGCGCCGGTGAACGGGCGCTCGGTGCCCTTGAGCCGGCATACCTGGTACTGGTTGGCGTCCAGTTGCTCGCGCCAGGCCTCTTCGCTCTTGGTGATCTTGTTCATGTCTACTCCTCAGGAGGTCGATAACGGACTTTCCCAGTCAGGTCCGCACAACGTATGATGCGGGTTTTACGCCCATTCGCACAGCCCCAGGAAAGCACCATGCAGGTTAGCAAATCGCACAAGTTGGCCAATGTCTGTTACGACATCCGCGGGCCCGTTCTGCGTCACGCCAAGCGCCTAGAAGAGGAAGGCCACCGGATTCTCAAGCTGAACATCGGCAATCCTGCACCGTTCGGCTTCGAGGCGCCCGAGGAAATCCTCCAGGACGTGATTCTCAACCTGTCCACCGCGCAGGGCTACAGCGACTCCAAGGGGCTTTTCTCCGCACGCAAGGCGGTGATGCATTACACCCAGACCAAGAATATTCCCAATGTGAACATCGAGGATATCTACCTGGGCAATGGTGTATCCGAGCTTATCGTGATGGCGATGCAGGCGCTGCTCAATAATGGTGACGAGGTATTGATCCCCGCTCCCGACTACCCGCTATGGACCGCCGCCGTGAGCCTGTCCGGCGGCAAGGCAGTGCACTACCTGTGCGACGAAGAGGCCGACTGGTATCCGGATATAGACGACATTCGCAGCAAGATCACGCCCAACACCCGGGCCATCGTCGTGATCAACCCGAACAACCCGACCGGGGCGGTCTATTCGCGCGATATGCTCGAGCAACTGGCCCAGGTGGCCCGCGAGCACAACCTGATCATGTTTGCCGACGAGATCTACGACAAGATCCTGTATGACGGCGTGGAACACGATTCCATCGCCGCCGTGGCTCCGGACCTGCTGTGCCTGACATTCAACGGCCTGTCCAAGTCCTATCGCATCGCCGGCTTTCGCTCCGGCTGGCTGATCATCAGCGGCGCCAAGCACAAGGCGCAGAGCTATATCGAAGGTCTGGATATCCTTGCCTCGATGCGTCTGTGCGCCAACGTGCCGGCGCAGCATGCGATCCAGACTGCGCTGGGCGGCTACCAGAGCATCAATGACCTGATCCTGCCAGGTGGCCGACTGCTGGAACAGCGCGACATCGCCTGGGAGCTGCTCAACGAGATTCCCGGTGTCAGTTGCACCAAGCCCAAGGGCGCGCTCTACCTGTTTCCGAAACTCGATCCCAAGGTCTATCCGATCCATAACGACGAGAAGATGGTGCTCGACCTGCTGCTGCAGGAAAAGATCCTGATCGTGCAGGGCACAGCCTTCAACTGGCCCTGGCCGGACCATTTCCGCATCGTATCGCTGCCGCGCAAGGATGATCTGGAAATGGCCATCGGTCGGATCGGCCGGTTTCTCAAGCACTACCGGCAGTAACAGCCTGCCCCCAGCGGAGACGGACGTGGCCGACCTGCATATCGATGATTTCTATCATGACGTTGCCGGAATACTGCTGGCACTGTATGGCAGCTTTCCGCGGCCGACCACGCTGTTTGTCGCCGACCTGATCGGCGAACACGAGCCCGATGCCTTCGGCGTGCCGGCACCGCGGCACCAAGCGTGCTTCAGCGCCATGCTCTGGCTGGCCGAGGAAGGCTTTTTGCGCTACACGGATGTGATACGTCAGGAAGCCATTGACCAGTGCTGCCTGACCGAGCGCGCCTTTGTGCTGCTGAGCAGCCCGCTGGAAAACCGGGTCGATTCCGGTCTGCCAGCCACCGTCGCACGCCAGCGGGCTACCCTGGCCCAGCAACTGCGTGAGGCGAGGGCCAGCGGGTCCTCCATCCAGCTGGTGGAAACCGCCCACCTGTGCTTTATCAGACGGCCGGTCCAGGGCGCGCAGGGTTAACACGATTTGCAACAGACGGCCTATTGAAAGCCGCAAAAAAACACCCATTATTATCGCTCGAATCCCGGGTAATCGCCGTCGTGGGAAGACGCTGGCGCCTACCCATATGATCCTCTGAGGAGACTGCAGTCCATGATGCGCATTGTTCTTTTTCTGGCGACCAACCTCGGCATCCTGCTGGTCGCGAGCATCACGCTCAGCCTGCTGGGCGTAGGTACTTTCGACGCTGCCGGCGGTATCGACATGACCGGCATGCTGATTTTCTGCGCCCTGTTCGGCTTTGGTGGCGCCTTCGTCTCCCTGTTTCTGTCCAAGTGGATGGCCAAGCGCGGCACCGGCGCGCGGGTTATTGAAACCCCGCAGAACCGCCAGGAGCAATGGCTGGTCGACACCGTCGCGGCGCTGGCCAAGCAGGCCAATATCGGCATGCCGGAGGTGGCGATTTTCCCGTCACGGGCGCCGAACGCATTCGCCACCGGCTGGAATCGCAATGCTTCGCTGGTGGCTGTCTCCCAGGGCATGCTCGAGCGCTTCAGCCCCAATGAAGTGAAGGCTGTCATGGCCCACGAGATCGGCCACGTGGCCAATGGCGACATGGTGACCCTGACCCTGATCCAGGGTGTGGTAAACACCTTCGTCATGTTCTTCGCCAGGATCATCGGCAGCTTTGTCGACCGGGTGATCTTCAAGAATGAGGGCGGTCCCGGTTTCGGCTTCATCATCGCAACCATCTTTGCCGAGATCATCCTGGGCATTCTGGCCAGCATTATCGTCATGTGGTTCTCGCGCCAGCGCGAATTCCGCGCCGATGCCGCTGCAGCGCAACTGGCCGGGGCCGGTAACATGATTGCCGCGCTGGAGCACCTGCGCTCGGAACAGGGCGTACCGGTGGAATTGCCCGGCGAAATGACCGCATTCGGCATCAACGGCGGCGTGCGCAAGGGCCTGGCTGCACTGCTGATGACCCACCCGCCGCTGGAAGAACGGATTGCTGCGTTGAAGACGGCGGGGTTTAGGTAAAAAGCTGGAAGCTGGAAGCTGGAAGTAAGCGTGCAAGGCCCGCAGAGTCAAGTTCTGCGGGCTTTTGTGCTTTAGCTTTTAGCTTTTAGCTTTTAGCTTCCAGCTTCAAGCTTCTATTCCGCCGTCCAACTTGCTGGATACAACATTTCTTCGCGATATCCGCTGAGTACCCGCCTCAGCCCGGTGAGCTGCTGATCGAGTTCGGCTTCGCCGCTGTCGAGCAGGAAGGGCCTGCCCGCCAGGGTCTTTAGCTTGGTCTTGGTCGCTACCACCAACAGATTATCCAGGCCGACCGCGCGTACCACACGCGGTGAAATCTGCTGGTTGCCGCGGCCCAGGATGTGCCCCTGCCCGCCTATGGCCGTGACCAGAATGCGCCACTCTCCGCCCTGCTGAAGCAATTGCCAGAGCTGCTGCTCGGTGGCGTCGACCGCAAGCAACTGACCATCGCGCAGCACGTCCACGCCGAGCAGGGTGCCTTCCAGCCCCATAGCCTCGAGCAGACCCAGATTGGTCGATCCCGGCCCCAGGATCCAGCCGATCTGCGGGTCCTCTTCCTGAAGCCAGGCTGCTATATCGTCCAGCACCAGGGTCTCGGTTTCGCGTCCGCCCTGCTTGACCTGTTGGACGAAACGACCTTCCTCGGGTATCGCCAACTCGCCGAAGTGGCGGGTGCGCACCCGGCCCTCGCGGAACGCCTCCTCGTCTATATCCCTGACCTCTGCCTCACCCAGGCGCACCAGCTCGCCACGCACCAGCAGCGACACCAGCTCGCCCGCCGCCCGGGGATTGACCGCATAGACACCCGAATGAATCTTCACACCCGCTGGAATACCCAATACCAGCTGACCGGCAGGAATACTGCTGCAGATGTCGCGCGCCGTGCCGTCCCCCCCGGCAAACAGCAGCAGGTCTACACCCCGGTCGACCAGTTCGGTCGCCAGCCTGCAGGTGTCCTCGGCCTGGGTCCGAGCGTTGGCTAGTTGGCCGATCACCTGATGCTCCAGGCCCATTTCCGCCACCAGATCCGCGCCCATGGCGCCGGGAGCAACAAGCAGTTCGATACGCTCGGCATAGGGCAGAACCCCCTGCATGGCCTGGCGCACCCGCTCGTTGGCCAGCGGCTGAACGCCCATCGCCAGTGCCTGGTCGGCGACGTTATCCGAACCCTTGAGGGCAGCCTGGCCGCCCAGCCCCGCCAGGGGATTGATGATCAGGCCAATACGAAAGCGCTGTAGCGGAGTCTCTGTCATGGAATGGTAAACCCCGCTGCCCGCAGCAGCGAGACCGCCTCCTGGCTGAAATTGTCTGTCCCGGCGATGTCCAGCAGGCTGGCCTCGCGGCGCAACGGGTAATGCTTGCGCAGCCTGTCAAAGCCTGCCCGAATCCCGGCCGGACTGGTCGCCGTCTCCAGCATATGGCGCATTCGGGCATCGTCGTCACGGACGTCGTACACCCAGCGCAGCGCCCGCGCCAGAATCCACTCGGCGGGCGTATCCGCGCTGAACTGCACACTGGCCCGCCCCGCCGCAGGCGCCAGCGCCTGCAAAGAGATGCCGGGGGGTTGCCGCAGGTGCTCGCACAGGGCGCGGTAGATCTGCTCGGTACCGCGCAGTTTGCCGTCCAGGCTGTAGCCGGCAATATGGGGCGTGACCAGGGCGCACAGCCGGGCCAATGCCGGATCGGCCTCCGGCTCGTGCTCCCAGACGTCCAGGACTACCTGCAGATCCGGTCGTTTCTGCAGCGCGGTCGCCAGCGCCTGGTTGTCCAGCACCGGCCCGCGGCTGCTGTTGATCAGCCAGGCGCCCGGACGCAAGGCCTGCAAACGGGCCTGGTCGAACAGATGAAAAGTGGGATGATCGCCGGCCCGGGTCAGGGGCACGTGGCAGCTGATCACATCGGCCCCGGCGATCAGCTCGTCGAGCGTGTGCAGGCCCGCTTCTCCCCGCTCGGCACGGGGCGGATCACAGCGCAGACAACGGACGCCCAACGCCTCGAGTGTGCTGGCCAGTCGACCGCCCACCTCGCCGATACCCAGTATCCCGACTGTCCTGTCGCGCCAGGACTCCCCGGTACGCTCGGCCAGGGTCAGCAGGGAGCTCAAGACATACTCAACCACCCCCCGTGCATTGCATCCCGGAGCACTTGCCACACTGACGCCCGCCGCAGCCAGCCCCGGCAGGTCGAGATGATCGGTACCTATGGTACAGGTGCCGACAAAACCCACTGGCGTGCCGCGCAGCAAGGCCGGCGTCACCGGCGTCACCGAGCGCACCAGCAGTATGTCTGCATCGATCAGCGCGGCTCGATCAATCGAACGGCCCGGCAGCCGGACGATGTCCCCGAACGGGGCGAAGAAGTCATCCAGCAGGGGAATGTTTTCGTCGGCGACTAGGCGCATACGGAGTTTCCAGGTGGCAGTAACGAGCCAGCATAGGGTTCGGTGTGCCACTGCGGCAAGACGCCGGGCCGGTAGAACCCGGTCAGGGCCCGGATAAAGCGTGCCGGACGTTCCGGCAACCCTTCAGCCATATAGCGATCACGCTGCGCCTGCACGGCCAGGCGGAAGGGTTCCGGATCGGTCGGCTCGCCGCCCAGGTTGTCCATGCTCACGCTGAAGCGGTGCCCTGCCGCCTCGCAGAACAGCTGTTCCAGGGCCTGGGGTTTGACTTCCACCTGCTCGAACGCGCGTTGCTGCTGTGCATCGCGGCCATCGGGCGCGTACCAGTAGCCGAAGTCCGGCAACAGCCTGCGCTCGGCACCGGCTACGCACCAGTGGGCCACCTCGTGCAGGGCACTGCGGAAGTAGTCACGGGTAAAGAATATCCGGTGGTGACGATGCTCGGCGTCGGCCGGCAGGTATTCCGGCTCCGCTGCGCCACCGAGCAGAACGGTGTTGTAGTCGCCGGAAAAACAGGCATTGAATAGGCGGATCAGATCCTGGCAATCGTGCTTCATGGACGGCTGGACAATGTCAGACAAGTTGTTAGGATGGGGCGCTTTTCTTCGGACTAACCGGCTATATGACCAGCAGCGAATCGGGCACCTACAAGCGCCGCAGTGTAACAGAATTGCGCTCCCTGATCTGGCTGGCACTGCCGATCATCGCTGCCCAGATGTCGCACACCCTGCTCGGGTTTGTCGACGCGGCCATGGCCGGTCGGGTCAGTGCCGTGGACCTGGCCGCAGTCGCCCTGGGCAATGCATTCTGGGTACCTACCTTCCTGTTTCTGACCGGCGTGCTGATGATCGTCACCTCCAAGGTCGCGGCCGCCAACGGCAGCGGCCATCTGGACGACGCCGGCAGCCTGGTGCGCCAGGGTGCCTGGCTGGGGCTGAGCATCGGCTGCCTCAGCGCGCTGTTTCTGTGCTCGGTCGAGCCCATCATGCACTGGATGGAGGTCGAGCCGCAGCTGATCCCGATCACCGTCGACTACCTGATTGCCGTCGCAGTCGGCTTTCCCGCGGTGGCTCTGTTCCAGGCGCTGCGCGGTCTGACCGATGGCATGTCGCAGACCAAGCCGACCATGCTGATCGGTTTTCTCGGCCTGGCATTGAACGTGCCGGCCAACTACGTGCTGGTCTACGGCAAGCTGGGCCTGCCCGCCATGGGCGCGGTGGGCTGCGGCGTGGCCACGGCCCTGGTGATGTGGTTCATGCTTGGCTGCATGCTGGTCTACCTCAAACGCTCGCCACGCTATGCAGTGACCGGCCTGTTCGCCCGCTTCGAATGGCCGCGCTGGCCGCAGCAACGGCATCTTCTGGGTCTGGGTCTGCCCATCGGCATGGCATTGTTCGCCGAAACCAGCATGTTCTGTGTCATCGCCCTGCTGATCGGCGGGCTGGGCGCGATCGTCGTGGCCGGCCACCAGATTGCCATGAACTTCTCTTCCCTGACCTTCATGGTGCCCTTCAGCCTGGGACTGGCCATTACGGTGCGCGTGGGGCACAACCTCGGCCTCAACGGAGCCCGCGCAGGCCTCTTCGCCGCCAAGATGGGACTGGCGGTCGCGCTGGTATTCGCCTGTATAGCCGCCGGACTCATGCTCGGTCTGGCCGAGTGGATCCCCCTGCTCTACACCAACAACCCCGAGGTCATCGCCCTGGCCACCCAGCTGTTTTTCTACGCGGCCCTGTATCAGTTCTCCGATGCCATCCAGGTGGCCTGCGCCGGGGCCTTGCGCGGCTACCAGGACACCCGGCTACCCATGGTCCTGACCATGACCGCCTACTGGGCCATCGGTCTGCCCAGCGGCTATGTGCTGGGGCTTACCGATCTGCTTGGCCCGGCCCGCGGTCCGGTGGGTTTCTGGCAGGGACTGATCATCGGTCTCACCGCGGCGGCGGTGTTCCTCTCGGTGCGCCTGGCCCACGTCAGCGCCGAACGCAAGCGCCGCCAGCCCTGGGGTATCACCGGAAAACTCCGGTAACGGCTACCGGCGATATCCTTCGAAGGGTCATGCGATACTCGCTACAGCCAACCTGAAGGAGTTCTGATGCGCGCGCTGCTGATGCTCACCGGTATATGCCTGCTGCTGACCGGCTGCGAACGGACGCCTCCGGCTGCGCAGCAGATGGACAACTACCTGGAGCGGCTCGGGCGGGTCCTTGATCAGGAGCATGTCGGCTACGACGTTAGCCAACTCAGCCAGTTTCGCCTGCCGGAGCGGCGCGAGCGGGTGATCGAGATAGCGCCCATGCGCATCAGTCTGATCGATCTGCTGGTCGATACCCGCCGCTGCAAACCGCTGCAGCAGCGCGTCAGTGAACGTAACAGCATACTGGGCAAGGTCATGCCCTGGTCCCACCGTCTGGCATTCGAGGGAGAGCTGGTCCGCGCCATCGAGGACTGCATCGCCCTGCTCTCCGATGACCCTGACCGCGAGGAGCTGGTCGCCGAGCTGATCGAACTGGCAGAGGACAAGCGCGGCCAACTGCCCGCCGTGTTCTGGAATGCCCTCAATGCCAGCGAGGAGTTCGAGTACTACCTGCGTTTTGCCAGCGAACCCCTGCCGGTGCAGCAGGCGGCGCTGGAGGACCGGGAGGGCATATCTGCCCTTGGTCACCTGGCGGTTATCGGCCAGCGGTTACCCGCTCAGCTGCCGCCATCGCGCCCCGAACTGGAGGCCCACTTCCTCGCATTGCATCAGAGTGATCGCAGCAGCCAACTGATCCACAGCCTGAGCCGCATGACCCATACCCTGGAGCAGGCCACGGCGATGCTCGACAGTCCGGAGGCCGGCCAGCTCTGCCCCATGGGTACTGCCACATCACGCTCGCGCATCCTGCTGAATGTCTTCGTGACTTTCTACGCCGGCGAGATCCAGCCCTATATGGCGCAGCTGCAGCGCCTGGGCCAGCCCTGGGAGGAGAGCGTCAGCGCGCTTGCCGAGGCGCCGGGCATTCCACCCGCAACGGCTGACTATCTGCAGGTACTGGCAGCGGGACCGGATTCACTCTGGCAGCGTTATCAGCGCCAGCTTGCCGCCCACAGTCAGGCCTGGCAGAACGTACTCGGCGCCTGCCAGTTACGCCCGGGGCAATCGGGCTGGGAATCGGCAACTCGCAGTGACTGAAAGCTCAGCCCTGCTTGCGAATGAGATAGCGGAAAAGACCGTCCTGCTCGTTCTGCTCCAGCAACTCGTGGCCGAGAAAGCTGCAGAACCGGGGGATATCACGCTGTGTGGAGGGGTCGGTGGCCAGCACCTCGAGCAGATCGCCAGCGGCAATATCACGTATCGCGTTGTGCAGCAGCATGACCGGTTCCGGACACATCAGGCCACGGGTATCGAGTTGTCGGGGGGTAATTGCTTGGTTCATCATCATCTGCCGGACAAAAAACCATTATCCGTAAAACCGCCGGTGCTTGCCAGCGACTGCGCGAGCACGGAAACTATAGCCACAACCAGACGACAGAAGCGCCAGCCAAGGCGCCATTGAAACTCGCATCAAGGACTCTTTTGATGATCAAAGTACTGATCGAACGTGTTATTGCCGAGGGCCTGGAACAGCCCTACGAAGAAGCCGCCCGCAAGGTGATCCAGCAGGCGGTGCAGTCGCCCGGATTCATTTCCGGCGAGTCGTTCCGCGATCTGGAACGCCCCAACCATCGCATCGTCATGGTGACCTGGCAGAACCGCCACTCCTGGGAGCGTTGGGAGAATTCCCAGGCCCGCATCGACAGCATCAGCGCCTTTGCACCGATGCTGGAACGGGAGGAAAGGATCACTCTGCTGGAACCGCTGTAAGGCTCCAGCGCGTTCCCGTCCTCAGCTGAGGGTCTGGATCTTGAAGCTGCCCGCATGCAGCACACGAACGTGACAGGTCACTTCCTCGCGATCGCTATACAGCTGCTTGCAGGCAATCGAGGCCTTGATGCCTGCCGCATCCAGGTCGGCCTGTACATGCTCGATGCACTGCATGACTTCCTGATAGCGCTGTTTCATCGGCAACTTGAAATTGATGATCGCCTCGCGGCACCAGCCCCGCCCGACCCAGCGCCCTAGCAGTGCGCTGGAGCGTGCCGGCTTGTCGACGATATCGCAGACCATCCAGTGCACGGTCTTCTTCGGCTTGTACAAATAACCGTCAGCCTGGATATGCTCGACCTGCCCGCTGTCCATCAGGCTCGGGGCCATGGGTCCGTTATCCACCGCAATCACCTTCATGTGGCGATTGACCAGTTGCCAGGTCCAGCCACCCGGCGCCGCGCCCAGATCGACCGCGGTCATGCCCGGGGCCATGCGGCTATCCCATTCATCGCGCGGGACAAAGTGGTGCCAGGCTTCCTCGAGTTTCAGGGTGGAACGGCTGGGGGCATCGCGCGGGACCTTGAGACGGGGAATACCCATCGGCCAGGGCGCAGCGTTGTTGGCCCAGGACCAGCCGACAAACACCCGCTGGCCACTTTCGAAGCACAGGTGGAGACGTGGCGCCTCGGTTTTTGCCGGGCGCACGAAACGGGTCTTGGTCAGCGCAGTTTCCAGCGGACGTGACAACTTCTTGGTCAGCGCGGCCATGGCCTTGCCGTCGTTGGTGTCAGCCGTTTCCAGCCAGACACAGGACGCAATCGGACCCTTGGAACAGGCCGTGATGATCGGCGAAATGCGATCGTCCACCGGCACATCCAGCCAGTCTCCCAGCGCCCATTGCCGGGCGAAGATCAACTGGCGGAATTTCAGCTTGGTCATCAGCTGCTCGGCGTCGCCCTCCTGCGGGCAGACGAAGCGCACCAGCGCGGAGCCATCCTTGGTGATCACGTAGCCGGCAATGCCCTTGGCTGCTGACAGTTCCTGAATTTCAGCAGCCGCTTCGCCTTCGAACCCGGGACGGCAGTGCAACAATAACTCGCGCATGTAACGCTCCAGCAAAATGACCGGCCGCTACTCTACAGGCTACCCGGCAGACTGCGCCACCTGCTTGGGAGCAGATTGCGACAGCAGGTCATGTGCCTGGTCTTCCCGCAACAGTCGAGTGGCCTCGACCATGGCAGCCAGGGCTGCCCTGGTTTCCGGCCAACCACGGGTCTTCAGGCCGCAATCGGGATTGACCCACAGGCGCTCCGCCGGCACAACCCGCGCAGCCTTGCGCAGCAGGCGCACGATTTCCGCCACCTCGGGTATCCGCGGGGAATGGATGTCGTAAACACCCGGTCCGATGGCATTGGGGTAGGCAAAGCCGGAGAAGGCCTCCAGCAGCTCCATGTCCGAGCGGGAGGTTTCAATGGTGATCACGTCCGCATCCATATCGGCAATGGAATCGAGAATGCCGTTGAATTCGCTGTAGCACATGTGAGTGTGGATCTGTGTGGTGTCCTCGACACAGCTGGCACTCAGACGAAACACCTCGGCGGCCCAGTCCAGATAATGACGCTGCTCGGCCAGGCGCAGGGGCAACCCCTCACGGAAGGCCGGCTCATCGATCTGAATGATCGCGATACCGGCTGCCTGCAGATCGGCCACCTCGTCACGGATCGCCAGCGCCAGTTGCCGTGCGCTCAGCTCGCGGCTGATGTCTTCGCGCGGGAAGGACCACATCAGCATGGTCACCGGCCCGGTCAGCATGCCCTTGACCGGCCGATCAGTCAGGCTCTGCGCATAGCGTGCCCATTGCACGGTCATCGGCGCTGGCCGACTGATGTCGCCGTAGATGATCGGTGGTTTGACACAGCGTGATCCGTAGCTCTGCACCCAGCCGAAGCGGGAAAATGCATAGCCTGCCAGCTGCTCGCCGAAGTACTCGACCATATCGTTGCGCTCGGCCTCGCCATGGACCAGCACATCCAGCCCCAGCGCCTCCTGCTCGTGGATCACGCGGGCGATCTCCGCGCGCATCTGCTCTGTATAATCCTCTGGCTCGATCTCGCCGAGTCTGAAGGCCTGGCGGCTGGCACGGATTTCCCTGGTCTGCGGGAAGGAGCCGATGGTCGTGGTCGGCCAGGCCGGCAGGCCCAGACGGTCCTGCTGCACCCGGGCGCGCTCCGCGTACGGCGTACTGCGCTGGCTATTTTCCGGCTCGATGCCTGCCAGACGACTGGCCACAGCCGGATCATGAATCCGCGAGGAAGTCCGTCGAGCACGCTGCAAGGCATCCGACCCGGCCAGCGCCGCGCGTACCTCAGGCGCATCGGGATCCTTCAGCGCCTTGGCCAGCAGCGCTACCTCGGCGACCTTCTGCGTGGCAAAGGCCAGCCAGTCACGCAGTTCGCTATCCAGGCGATCCTCGCGCTGCAGATCTACCGGACAATGCAGCAGCGAGCAACTGGGCGCGACCCACAGCCTGTCACCCCAACGGGCCACAGCCTCTGGCAGGCGGTCCAGCACAGCATTGAGATCACAACGCCAGATATTGCGCCCGTTGACCACTCCCACCGACAGCACCTTGTAGGTGGGCAGGCGATCAATGACCGCCAGCAGCTGCTCCGGGGCACGCACCAGATCCACATGCAGACCGTCCACCGGCAGGCCACAGGCCAGTCCGAGGTTATCTTCCAGACCGCCGAAATAGGTGGTCAAAAGCTTCTTCAAGGGCGCGTACTGCAAGCGGTTGTAGACACTTTCATAGGCGGCCTTCCAGTCCGGCGGCAGGTCCAGTACCAGAGCGGGCTCGTCTATCTGCACCCACTCCACGCCCTGGGCGGCAAGACGATTGAAAATCTCGACATACACCGGCAGCAGTGCTTCAAGCAGCTCAAGCTTGTCGAACTCGCCCCCCTTGGTCTTGCCCAGCCACAGATAACTGAGCGGGCCCAACACCACCGGTTTGACCCGATGGCCCAGGGCGATGGCCTCATCGACCTCCTCGAACAGCTGGGTCCATTGCAGACTGAAGGCCTGGCCACGGGTGAACTCGGGGACCAGATAGTGGTAATTGGTATCAAACCACTTGGTCATCTCGCAGGCGAACGTCTGGGCACCGTTGCGACTCACACCCCGGGCCATGCGAAACAGGGTATCCAGATCGGCCGACTCGGGTGCGCCGAAACGCTCCGGCACCGCGCCCACCATCAGGCTGTGGGTCAGCACCTGGTCGTACCAGGCGAAGTCGCCCACCGGAACCAGTTCCAGTCCCGCGTCCCGTTGCAATTGCCAGTGTGCGGCGCGCAGCTCACGCCCGGTCTGCAGCAGACTTTCCTGTTCGATCTTGCCGGACCAGAAGGCCTCCAGCGCCTTTTTCAGCTCGCGGTCGCGACCGATTCGGGGGAATCCCAGATTGTGTGCCAGTGCCATAACGCCCTCCATCGTGTTCATTGTGTGGCCGCTATGGTCTGCCTCCACCGTTACTGAATCAAACTCATCCTGTTAATGCTAAACTTCGATTCAATTCATGTAGAGGGCAGGACCATGCTGGAAATACGTCATTTGCGCACCCTGGTTACCCTACGCGAGGCTGAAAGCCTGGTGGAGGCCGCCGAACGCCTGCACCTGACCCAATCGGCCCTGTCCCATCAGATCAAGGATCTGGAGGAGCGCCTCGGCCTGCCCCTGTTCGCCCGCAAGAGCAAGCCGGTGCGTTTCACCAGCGCCGGACTGCGCCTGCTGCGTCTGGCTGACAACATCCTGCCGCAGTTGCGCCAGACGGAACGGGACCTGCAACGTCTGGCCGGTGGCCAGGCCGGACGCCTGCACATGGCCATCGAATGTCACAGCTGCTTTCAGTGGCTGATGCCGACCATCGATCAGTTCCGCAATGCCTGGCCGGAGGTGGAGGTGGATTTTGCTTCGGGCTTCTTCTTCGCTCCCCTGCCCGCGCTGGCGAGGGGCGAGCTGGATCTGGTGGTAACCTCCGACCCCCAGGAGATTGCCGGCATCAGCTACGTCCCTTTATTTGCCTACGAGGCCATGCTGGCGATCAGCAACCAGCATCCGCTGATCAACCGCAACCATGTCGAAGCGGCGGACCTGCAGGAAGAAACCCTGATCTGCTATCCGGTGGATCGCGACCGCCTCGACATCTTTACCCAGTTTCTGGACCCCGCTGGTGTCCAGCCTGCGGCGATACGCAACGCTGAACTGACAGTGATGATGATGCAGCTGGTGGCCTCGGGCCGAGGGGTCTGCTGCCTGCCCAACTGGGCCATGGCCGAGTACCTGCAACGCGGCTATGTCAGCGCCAGACCCCTGGGCGCCGAAGGTCTGTTCGGCACGCTGTACGCGGCGGTGCGCGAGGACATGCTGGAAATGTCCTATCTGCAGGACTTCCTGCTCACCGCCAAGGACATCTCGTTTGCCACCCTGGAAGGCGTCAGCGCAAAGATAAACAGAAGGCCATAAGCGATATAATCACCGCTTATGTCTCGCCCTTCGCTAGAGCTTTCGCTCTATTCTGGTGCATGCCCGGCAGACGATCGGGCACAGGGGCAACCGGCCACGGAAGCCCACTCAAAACAATAATGCTCAGGAGAGACCCAATGCGTTCTTGCGCCCGAACGACCGATTGCCCATCCCACGTCCTATCCCGCCCGGTGCTATCCACCCTCGCCCTCGCTATTGTCGGATCGCTTACGCTGACCGGCTGCCTTGGCGGTGATGGCGGCCCCAGCAGCAATATCACTCCGGCCGGTCAGATCAGCCTGGCCAACGGCGCCGTGCAGGGTGTAGTCGAGGATGACGTGCTGGTCTGGCACGGCCTGCCCTACGCCCAGCCTCCCGTAGGCGACCTGCGCTGGCGCGCACCGCAACCCGTCGAGGATTGGACCGGCGTGCGTGACGCCACCCAGCGGCATTCCGAATGCGTGCAGGCTGAAACGACCAGCCAATGGCAGCGGACCTCGAACATGGTCGGCAGTGAAGACTGCCTGATCGTCGACGTATATCGACCCAACCGCGCCGACTATCAGGACGAGAAGCTTCCCGTCTATGTATGGATCCACGGCGGCTCGAACAATTTTGGTACCGCAAAACAGTACGACGGGCGCAATCTGGTCGAGAACTCCGATGTGGTCATGGTGGTGGTGCAGTACCGCCTCGGGCCGCTCGGCTGGTTCTTCCATCCCGACGTACAAACCGGCGGTGCCGACCCGGTCTCCGATTCCGGCAACTTCGGCACGATGGACACCGTTCAGGCGCTGAAATGGATCCAGGCCAACATCGCCGAATTTGGCGGCGACCCGGACAACGTCACCATCACCGGTGAGTCTGCCGGCGCCCACAACGTGCTCAATCTCATGGTCTCACCCGAGGCAGGCAATGGCTTGTTCCACCAGGCCGTGTCCCAGAGCGGTGCCATGACCACGCGCAGTACCAGCAATGCGCGCAATTCCGCCAATAGCCATATCGAGTGGCTGATCCGGCTGCTGGAGGATCGCAAGACACCGGGTACCCCGATCACTGCCGCCCAGGCCACGCAAATGCGTCTGGACATGGAAGCGGCTGGCACCCTCGAAACCTACCTGCGCGCAGCCGAGGGTCGCGATCTGTACCAGGCGGTCTTCAACTACAGTTCCCTGAGTTCCTATGGCGCCATCGAGGACGGCACAGTGATTCCTGCCGGCGGCTGGATCCCCGCGTTTACCAGCGGCAACTTCAATAACGTGCCCGTGATTCTCGGCGCCAACGAATACGAACAGAAGTCGTTCATGCCGCTGTACGGCGGTGCGCTGAAGGGCGCGACCGGCACCATCCCGTCTGCCGCCGGCAAGAGCTGGCTAGACCTGCTGGATGTGGCCTTTACCGGCAACCAGACCCTGGACGAGGTACTGCCGACTCAAAAGGACAAGGACACCTACGAGGTGACCGGCTACCACGGCGGCCGAGCCTGGCGGGCAAAGTATGTGGACGAACTGGCGCGTCTGATCACCCAGCATCAGCCTGACACCTATGCCTATGACTTCCGCTGGGGAACGCAGTCAGGACCCTCTCCCTTCAACTTCATCTATGGCGCCGGCCATGCCGCGGAAATCTCGTTTTTCCATGGCATCGGCGAAGGTCTGTTCAGCCTGCCCTTTACCGAGCAGAACCGGCCCGGTCGGGAAGCGCTGCAGAACGCGATGATGGATTATCTGGCGGACTTCTCCCGCGGCGGCAATCCCAACGGCCAGTTCAGCCAGAACGAGCTGACCTGGCAGCCGTGGTCCAGCGCAGCGGGCGCAGATAAAGTCATCGTGTTCGATGCCACCGATGCTGCTACCGATATCAGCATGTCCAACGAGGAGTTGACGCTTGGCGGCGTGAATACCGCCTGGACAGCAGCGATGACCAATATTGGTCTGGGTCCGGTGGAACAGGGCACACTGCGCGCCTTCTTCGGCCAGTCGGCGGCTTACTCCAACCCCTGATACGCGCTGGTCAACCAGTCGTAACACCCAGAACGGGGCCTTCGGGCCCCGTTTTTCATGATACATATTCAATAACCGTCCCATCACCCAATCAGGCGAGTTTCAATCTCGACGCCGAGGCATACATTCGATCGCGTCAGAGCGCTGTTTTGGGCACCCAGTCATTGAGCTCTGTAGACACATACCGACAACAATAAGCACCGCAGGTAACACCATGAACGCATCATCTGCTTTCAAACTGACCGGCCTGGCCCTTGGCATGCTGCTCGCTGCCAACGCCCTCGCCAATAACCCCACGCCTACTCCGACCCCCACACCAACGCCTCCACCAGGCTCGGGTACCGCCTTCCCTTCAGTATCCGATTTCAGCCGCACGGCTTCCTTCGCGACCACCAGCGGCAACGCCGGTCCGAACTGCACCATCTACCGTCCGCGCACGCTGGGCGAGGCCGGCCGTCGCCACCCGATCATTCTCTGGGGCAACGGCACCGGTAGTTCGCCGAGCACCTACAGCGCTCTGCTCACCCATTGGGCCAGCCATGGCTTCGTCGTCGCAGCCGCACGCACTTCAAACGCCGGTTCCGGTGAAGAAATGATCGCCTGCCTCAACTACCTGGTTCAGGAAAACGGCCGCAGCAGCGGTACCTATGCGGGCAAGCTGAACGTGAACCGCGTCGGCACTGCCGGCCACTCCCAGGGTGGCGGCGGTTCGATCATGGCCGGTCGTGACGGCCGCGTTACCGTGACAGCACCCTTCCAGCCCTACACCATCGGCCTGGGTCATCGCAGCAGCTCGCAGAGCCAGCAGAGTGGTCCGATGTTCCTGATGACCGGCAGCAGTGACACCATCGCCGCGCCACGGACCAACGCACTGCCGGTGTTCAACAATGCCAACGTGCCGGTGTTCTGGGGTGAGCTACGCGGTGCCAGCCACTTCGAGCCCGTCGGTAACGCTGGCGGCTTCCGTGGTCCGTCAACCGCCTGGTTCCGATTCCATCTGATGGGCGACAACAGCGCACAGAGCACCTTCTACGGCAGCAACTGCCGTCTGTGTGGCGATCGTAACTGGGAAGTGCGCCGCAAGGGCATCAACTGACAGCCGTAAGGCTGCTGTCCTGGAGGCCGGCCCGCAAGGGACCGACCTTTTTTGTGCGCGGGCTCAATTGATCCGAAAATCGCATCAATAATCTATAAATCAAGATTCTGTCCCTATTTTCACCCGAATAGGCGAGTGTTGACTGCCTTTGCCAAGGCTATATTCAGAGTCGCTTGGAGCCTGACAGTCGGCGACCCGCCAGAGACTCGGGGATTCGAAAACAACAAACTGAAGAGAGAGCATTATGAAAAATTCAACTTTCAGATTGTCCAGCCTCGCCGCGGCCATGCTGATGTCGACCAGCGTCATGGCGTACACCCCAGCTCCAACACCCACTCCAACTCCGCCTCCGTCTGGCGGCGGCGGAGATTTCCCCTCCGTTTCCGATTTCAGCCGCTCCGGCCCCTTTGCTACCACCAGTGGTAACGAAGGCCCCAGCTGTACCGTCTATCGTCCGCGCACCCTGGGTGCCGAGGGCCGTCGCCACCCGATCATCATCTGGGGCAACGGTACCGGCACCTCACCAGGAAGCTATGGCAGCCTACTGAATCACTGGGCCAGCCATGGCTTCGTCGTCGCCGCGGCACGCACCTCCAATGCGGGGTCCGGCACCCAGATGATCGACTGCCTCAATTACCTGGTGCAGCAGAACGGCCGCAGCTCCGGCACCTATGCAGGTCGACTGAACGTGAACCGGGTTGCCACCACCGGTCACTCCCAGGGTGGCGGCGGTTCCATCATGGCCGGTCGTGACGGTCGCGTTACCGTGACAGCGCCCTTCCAGCCCTACACCATCGGCCTGGGGCATCGTTCCAGCTCGCAGAGCCGTCAGAGTGGGCCGATGTTCCTGATGACCGGCGGCCGCGACACCATCGCTTCACCGACCTTCAACGCCTCTCCGGTATTTCGCAATGCCAACGTGCCGGTCTTCTGGGGTGAGCGCACCAGCGCAAGTCACTTCGAACCGATCGGCAACGGCGGCGACTATCGCGGACCCTCTACGGCCTGGTTCCGCTATCACCTGATGAATGATGGCAATGCCGAGAGCACTTTCTACGGCAGCCGCTGCCGTCTGTGCACCGACCGCGGCTGGGATGTACGCCGCAAGGGCATCAACTGACATCAGGCCGTCGCCGATGACCGAAGGCTGACCCGCGAGGGTCGGCCTTTTTTCTGAGCGGTCGCAATTGATCTGAAAAACACATCAATAGAGACAATTACTTACTTATGTCTCAAATTTCACCCGAATAGGCGAGTGTCGCTCGGCTGACCCAGAGCTACTCTCAGGATCGCTTGGAGCCTGACGGTCGGTGGCACACCAGAGGCTCGGTGACTTGAACAACAATAAACTGAAGAGAGATCACTATGAAAATGGCAACCTTCAAATTGTCCAGCCTCGCCGCTGCCCTGCTGATGTCAACCAGCGTCATGGCTTACACCCCTACTCCGACGCCCACTCCTACCCCGCCTCCATCAGGTGGTGGTGGCGATTTTCCATCCGTTTCCGACTTCAGTCGTTCCGGCCCCTTCGCTACCACCAGCGGTAACGAAGGCCCCAGCTGCACCATCTATCGTCCGCGTACCCTGGGCGCCGAAGGCCGTCGCCACCCGATCATCATCTGGGGTAACGGCACCGGTAGCTCCCCGGGTACGTATGCCAGCCTGCTGAATCATTGGGCCAGCCATGGTTTTGTTGTTGCCGCTGCACGCACCTCCAACGCGGGTTCAGGTACGCAGATGATCGATTGCCTGGACTATCTGGTGCAGCAGAACGGTCGCAGCTCCGGCACCTATGCGGGCAACTTGAATGTCAACCGGGTCGGCAGCACGGGCCACTCCCAGGGCGGCGGTGGCTCCATCATGGCCGGTCGTGACGGGCGCATCACCGTGACTGCTCCGTTCCAGCCCTACACCATTGGCCTGGGCCATCGCTCCAGCTCGCAGAGTCGTCAGAACGGACCCATGTTCCTGATGACCGGCGGCCGCGACACCATCGCCTCGCCGGGTGCAAATGCTGCACCAGTGTTTCGCAACGCCAACGTGCCGGTATTCTGGGGCGAGCTCAACAGCGCGAGCCACTTCGAGCCCGTGGGTAACGGTGGCGGCTACCGTGGTCCTTCTACCGCCTGGTTCCGCTTCCACCTGATGAACGATGGCAATGCCGAGAGCACCTTCTACGGCAGCCGTTGCGGCCTGTGTACCGACCGCGGTTGGGACGTGCAGCGCAAGGGCATCAACTGATCAACTCAGTTTGATCAAAGCGCTTCTGGCATAATCAGCGCCAGCAATCGAAAGCCGGTTACCCTCGGGTAACCGGCTTTTTTGTATCTGGGGTATGCTTCGTAATCGTTTAGCCTGGGAGAATAAGAATGTCAGACAACCGCCCTGTCGCACTGGTCACCGGCGCCGGAAGCGGCATTGGCCGCGCTACCGCCCTTGCCCTGCTAAAGGCGGGCTACGCCGTGGTACTCGCCGGCCGCCGCGAAGCTTCGCTGGATGAGACTGTCGTCGCCGCGGGTGAGCTCGCCGCCCATGCCTTGGCAGTAGTGACGGACGTACGCAGCCCGGAATCAGTAGAGGCGCTGTTCAACGCGACGCGCGAGCGCCATGGCAGACTGGATGTGCTGTTCAACAACGCCGGCACCGGCGCGCCGCCGGTTCCCCTGGAAGAAGTCAGTTTCGCCCACTGGCAAGCTACCGTGGAGACCAATCTGACCGGCGCCTTTCTCTGTACCCAGCAGGCATTCCGCATCATGAAGAGCCAGCAGCCCATGGGCGGTCGCATCATCAATAACGGTTCGATTTCCGCCCATGCGCCCCGCCCGAACTCGGCGCCGTACACCTCGACCAAACACGCGATGACCGGTCTGACCAAGTCCACTTCGCTGGACGGACGACGCTACAACATCGCATGTGGTCAGATAGACATTGGCAATGCAGCGACCGAGATGGCTGCCCCAATGCAGCGCGGCGTACCCCAGGCCAATGGCGAGATGGCGGTGGAAGCTGTCATGGATGTGGAGCATGTAGCGCAGGCGGTGGTGCAGATGGCCAGCCTGCCACTGGAAAGCAATATCCAGTTCATGACCATCATGGCGACGAAGATGCCCTTTATCGGGCGCGGCTGAACACAGCCAAAGAAAAGCCGTCCCTGCCAATGGCAGGGGCGGCTCGGTCCTGAGTCGGCAAATCCTTACTGTACGTTACGCTCCATGAATGCGAGCAGCGGATCGATTACGTTGTTGCTGGCATCGTCATCGGCAGCCAGCACGTCGTTATGCGAGTAGCCTTCACTCATGTGCACCTCGAAGCCGCCCTCCGGGCCACCAAAGGTCGGGAAGGCGCTCAGATCATTGGCTCCGGCTAGCATTCTTGGCGTGATGCCGTCACAGCTGAGCGATGCACAGGGTGCAATGGCGTTGGCGAAGCTGCGCCAGATACCCGGCACCGGGGTCAGACCGTTGGTCCCACCGAAGCCGATGACCGGCACGTCGATCTGTTGTGCCTGGGTCTGGTTGACGATATCCGAGCGACCGCGCCCCCCCTGGCCCACCGGCAGCGACAGCGCGCTGGTATCCAGGCCCAGGTTGGCGCCACCGAGCGCCGCGTTGTTCCCGATCAGAAGACCATAGGTCGGATAGTACCAGTCGCTGTAGTTGGTTTCGCCAACATACAGCGAGGGAACAAGGCGTCCCATGTTCACCGGCTCGGCCTCCACACCCCAGAACAACTGCGGTGTAAGCAAGGTGGTCGGTGCCGGGCCGTTGTCGGTGAATGCTGATGCTGGCAGGGTCTGGTCGTTATCCAGCCACTCGACCAGACCATCTGCATTCAGCGAACCCAGCGCCCCCATCGAGAGATGGAAGAACTGCGGCGTCGGCTGATTATCGTCGTCCTGGAAGGTGGCCAGTGCCGCGCCCGCGGTGACCGGGAAGGGTCGATCGTTATAGCCGGCCACCTGACCGTAGACGCTGTTGGGGGCGCCGTTGCGGTCCGGCCCGAATGCCTGCTGCAGTATGGCCTGCTCCCCGTTGATGGTGCCTTCAAACGCCATCTGCATTCCCAGCACCTCGCTCGACACCAACTGCTGTGGCCCCAGCCCTGGCGCATTGATATAGGAGCTGACGGTTCCGGCCTGTGCTGCGGCATATAGCCCACCGTCGGCCGCAGCTTCTACCGCGTCCAGCTCTGCCGGCGTTGGCGCTGTGGCCCGCAGCGAGCCCCCCTGCCCTTCAAACAGCACCAGCCCGCGTAGTTTCGCGTAACCTGGCTCCGGGGTACCGGTGTTGCTCAGATTGAAATCGGTGGCGGCATAGCGCGCAACAAAACCGGTTCCGGCGGAGTGACCACCCAGAAACACGTTGCCGTTACGCGCCGCATCGCGTGCCAGCTCGACCACCACATCAATATCCCGGGAGAACACCTGGGGAGTCCAGTTGACCATGAAAGGCACATCGATCTGATCATAGAACACGGCACGTCGATCCAGCTCGGGGCTCAGCGGCAGATCGAGCTCGTCGCCAAACAGGAAGTTCACGGCCAGCAGGGCGTTCTTTTCTGCTTCGGCGATATTCAGACCGGTGGTGTCCTGCAACAGGACCGACCGGCGCTCGAATGCCCAGACTTCCACCACAGTGCCGCTGGCCTGCGCTTTGGCCATGAGATTCTCGGCCAGACGAAAATAATTGTGCGCACCGCCCAGCGTGCCAGGCACAGCGACCAGAATCGCATCGGGCTGCAGGTTGGCCTGGTCGGCCAATGCGTAGCGGGTATAGCGCGCCTGATTCAAGTCCGCATCCGCGCCCAGATGGGTAATCAGTTTCGCATTGGTGACCGTGACACCGGCCGTACCGGGCGTCTGGGCAGCTTTCGCCGGGCTCGAGGTGGTCACGGTCTGTATGCACATGTCGTTCACCTGAACCGCACCGGCAATCGCATTGCAAGGCTCTGAGGACGGGATCGAACTGGAGGGGCCGCCGCCTCCGCCTGGCAAGCAACCTGCCATGGCGACGCCAGCCGATAGCAGGGCGATAGCGCGGATAGATGCCGAGAGTCTGTTTACTCGCATTGTGATCTCCTGACCCGGCCTGACCGGGTATATTTTTGTATTTGTTCGGACACAGCACAATTACGCTACCAGTCTCTTCCGGCGCTGGCTTGAATCAATTTGCAGATCAGGCTTGCATACATCTTAAAACGATAAAAAGCCCGCCGGACAGATGAAAAACTTGATGAATCACCATCGGGACACTTCTAATCTTGGTATCGATGTTGCTACTATGCATCACGCCATACAATTTGCGGATTAGAAACCATGAGTAACCAACCGACCCCCCTCTCGCTGGCACTGTCGCAGCGCAAGTCCGATGAACGTGCCACCCCCATGACTGCCTTTCGCATGGCTCGCCGCTGGTGGCTGGAAGGCCGCAGGCTCAACCTGTCGCTGCTGGCGGAGGAGCTCGGCGTGGGTCGCGCTACGCTGATGCGCTGGGTGGGCAACAAGGACCTGCTGATGGGAGAGATTCTCTGGTCCGAGTACAAGCGTCTCTACGACGAGGCCATCGAGCGTGCCCAGTCAGATCCGAAACTCAAGGGAATTGATTTCCTGGCGCAGATCTACACCGACATCAACGTCGCGCTGATCAATGCCAGACCCATGCACGATTTCATGCGCGCGGAACCGCAATGGGGTCTGCAGCTTCTGACGTCCAACGTCTCCGGCCTGCAGAGCAGACTGATCGAGACCTGGCGCAAGCTGTTTGAAGAGCAGATTCAGGCCGGCACGATCAATCCCGAAATGGACGCCGACAGCCTGGCCTACTTCATCATCCGTATCGGTGAAGGTGCCATCTACTGCGATCTGATCTGTGGACGCACGCCAAATCCCGAGCCCGCCAGCACCGCGTTCCGTCTGCTGGTCAACGGCCATACCCGCTAGCCTCTCCGCAGGGGCCACTCCAGAATGAAGTCCGCCCCTCCCAGGGTGGCGGACTCGCCCGCACGGGCAGTACCGCTGTGCCAGTACATCACTCGACGCACGATCGACAGGCCCAGCCCGTATCCGCCCGAAGCGCGCGTGCGACTGTCGTCCAGGCGCAGGAAGGGCGTGAAGACCTTCTCTCGCAGCTGTTCATCGATGCCCGGCCCGTCATCCTGCACGCTGACCACACAGCGACCATAGACCACCTGGCAGTTCACCCGTACCCGGCGGCTGGCGTGGCGCATGGCGTTGGTAATCAGATTGCTCAGCGCGCGGGTCAGATAGCGCTCTTCGGCTTCCACCGCGTTGGCCCGCCCGTAACTGTTATCGACAAGGTCGATCTCGATCGCCTGGTTCAGCGGCGCCAGTTCATGTATCACCCTGTCGATCAGCGCGGGTACATCCACCAGGACCATGCTCAGTGCCGGGGCACCCTGCTCCAGCCGGGCATAGGTCAGAATCTCGTCGACCAGCAGATCCAGTTCGCTCAGATCCGCGTCCATGCCCTGTACATAATGGGCAATATCCTTGTCATTCTTCGAGGTCTCGACCATCTCCAGTCCGAAGCGCAACCGTGCAATCGGCGTGCGCAACTCGTGGGATACCGCACCGATCATCTCCTGCTGGATCTTCATCAGTCGTTGCAGATGGCTGGCCATGTCGTTGAATGCCCTGGCCACCCGCCCCACCGGGTCCTGACCGGCGGCATTCACCCGGGCATCCAGGTTGCCATGGCTGAGCAGCATGGCCGCCGCCTCCAGGGTAATCAGCCGGCGTTCGAGCTGACGCACCAGCAGATAGATCAGCAGGCCGCTGAGGGTCAACACCAGCAGGCCGGTGATCAACAGCAGCTCGCGGGGATAGTCTTCCATCTGGAACAGCGGCCCCAGGCGCAGCACCCAGTCGGTATCGGTGACCTTCATGTACAGCAGCACCGAGTCACCATCGGGTCCCAGGGTCATGACCGTATCGAACTCTTCCAGGCGGCGCCGCTGATCTGCGTCCAGGTCTGCTTCGCGCATGCGTGTGAGCATCAGGGTATAGCCGAAATTCTTGTCCTGTCGCAACCGCTGCAGGCGTGCAGGCATGTCCGACTCGGGGTGCCGCACAAGCTCGTCCACCAGCAGAAACAGGGTCGCCCGGCCCAGCTGCTCGGTAATTCGCTGGATGTCGGTGGTCAGAACGGTATGTTCATCCACCTGACTGAACACCTGCACCTGGTTTTCCGCCAGGGGCTTGACCAGCACCCTGCCGCGAGCAAGCTGGGACCGTTGCCGGGAGTCCAGCGTCACCTGAGTCAGGGACCGCAGCTGTAGCGGGACACCAATCAGCCGGGTCCAGGCCGCCAGCGCACGCAACCGTTCAGTACCCTCCATTGCCTGCAGATTATCCGCCATCAGACGGAAGGTACCGGTCGCAATTTCCTCCCGGTAGGTCTCGGCGCGAAACTCGTTGACCTGGCGGATGCCCAATAGCGCCAGCAGCGACACCACGACGAGAATCAGCAGCATGCCACCGTAGATACGCAGGAAGATGGAGTTCACAGGGCGGCCGGCTCAGGGTCGCACGGCGACAAACAGATAACCCTTGCTGCGTACCGTCTTGATGATGCGTGGCAGTTCCGGGTCATCCCCGATCTTGGGTCGGATGCGTGAGATGCGCACGTCGATGGACCGGTCCTGGCCGTCGTATTCGATACCGCGCAGGGCATTGAATATCTCCTCACGGCTGAGTACGCGACCGGCATTGCTGGCCAGCAGCCAGAGCAGATCCAGCTCGGCACCCGTCAGGTCGATCAACTGATTGCGCAGCCAGGCCTCGCGTCGGGCGTGGTCGATCACCAGCGGACCGAAGGTCAGACGGTTGACCGGCGCACCACTGGTGGGTTCGGTCTCGGCGGTCCGCCGCAATAGTGCGCGTATGCGGGCCAGCAGGACCTGGGGTCGCACCGGCTTGTTGACGTAATCATCGGCGCCCAGTTCCAGACCCCGAATATGGTCTTCGTCGTCGCTACGGGCAGTCAGCATCAATACCGGCCGGGCATACCCGGCGGCGCGCAGGCGCTTGCAGATCGACAGACCATCCTCACCCGGCAACATCAGATCCAGCACGACCAGATCGGGATTGCTGGCCAGGATATGCTCCACCGCGCCTGCCCCGTCGGTCAGCAGATCAACCTCCAGCCCTTGCGAACGGAGAAATGCCTGGATCAGATCCGCGAGTTTCAGATCGTCTTCAACTATGAGTATGCGTTCATGTTCAGTTGCCATGGGCCCGCCAACCTGCCTGTCTCATCCCGGAAAGCAGCGATTGTACCACTCCCGAGCCAAAGGCCTACCCAGGGTGAAACCATGAATACAGACACATGAACAAAACACTACATGTAGTGTTTCAATAATTTTTTTCATCGGCCTTTTCTTGGCCTTTACACGCTGTAAATGCCCGTCATTGCTGGTCTCGGGCCAGGCAGGCGGCACACTGCCATGATCACGGTCACAAAATATCGGCTTGCAGCGGCCGAAAACACACACTATCTTGTGCCTCAGATTAAAACGCACACCACATGTAGTCCAGTCGCCGGCGTGCGGCTTGCCAACAGGCAGGCAAACGGCGGCGATTTCGACCAGAAACGACCACCACAACATATTGTGTTACCGGCTTCGCCAAGGAGATCACCCATGCAGCCCACCATGCCGCCCGCTACGCCTACCACCGATTCTCATCAGGGCAGCACTCCCCAGGGCGATCCGAATTCGGAATTGCAGATGACTGCCCCCGGCCAGATGCGTGTGATCAAGCGCAATGGCAAGCTTGTTACTTACACCGACGACAAGATCAAGATCGCCATTACCAAAGCTTTCCTTGCCGTTGAAGGCGGCCAGGCCGCCGCATCCAGCCGTATTCACCAGACCGTGAACCAACTGGCTGAGACCATCACCGCCACCTTCAAGCGCCGCATGCCCTCCGGCGGCACCCTGCATATCGAAGAGATCCAGGATCAGGTCGAGTTGGCCCTGATGCGCTCCGGTGAACAGAAGGTCGCGCGCGCCTACGTCCTTTACCGCGAAGAGCACTCGCGTCAGCGTCAGGCCCGCCAGCCGGTCGAAGCGCACCCGACGCTGAACATCACCCTGGCCGACGGCAGCCGCCAGCCGCTGGATCTGGGTCGCCTGCACACCATCATCGACGAGGCCTGTGAAGGCCTAGCGGAAGTGGATGCCAAGCTGATCGAGCGTGAAACCCTGAAGAACCTGTATGACGGTGTAACCCAGCAGGATGTGAACACTGCGCTGGTGATGACCGCCCGTACCCTGGTCGAGCGCGAGCCGAACTACAGCCACGTCACCGCGCGCCTGTTGCTGGACAATCTGCGCGCCGAAGCGTTGAGCTTTCTGGGTGTGGCCGAGAGTGCGACCCATGGTGACATGGCCGAGCTGTATGCCCGCGCCCTGCCCGCCTACATCGACTTTGGCGTCGAGCACGAGTTGCTTGATCCGCGCTTGAAGGAATTTGATCTGGAGCTGATCGGCCAGGCCCTGGATCACAGCCGCGACAAGCAGTTCTCCTATCTCGGCCTGCAGACCCTGTACGACCGTTACTTCATCCACAGCAATGGCGTGCGCTTCGAACTGCCGCAGATCTTCTTCATGCGCGTGGCCATGGGCCTGGCGATAGAAGAAGCCGACCGCAATGCCCGCGCGGTGGAGTTCTACAAGCTGCTGTCGTCCTTTGACTACATGGCCTCCACGCCCACGCTGTTCAACGCCGGTACCCTGCGTCCGCAGCTGTCGAGCTGTTACCTGACCACCGTGCCCGACGAACTCTCCGGCATCTATCACGCGATCCACGACAACGCCATGCTGAGCAAATTCGCCGGCGGGCTAGGTAACGACTGGACTCCGGTGCGCGCTCTCGGCGCCTACATCAAGGGCACCAACGGCAAGAGCCAGGGCGTCGTGCCCTTCCTCAAGGTCGTCAACGACACCGCCGTCGCCGTGAACCAGGGCGGCAAACGCAAGGGCGCCGTCTGTGCCTACCTGGAAACCTGGCATCTGGACATCGAGGAATTCCTCGAGCTGCGCAAGAACACCGGCGATGACCGTCGCCGCACCCATGACATGAACACCGCCAACTGGATTCCCGACCTGTTCATGAAGCGCGTATTCGATGACGGCATGTGGACGCTGTTTTCCCCTTCCGATACGCCAGACCTGCACGACCTGACCGGCAAGGCCTTCGAAGAGCGTTACGAGTATTACGAAGCGCTGATCGAGTACGGCAAGCTCAAGCTGCACAAGACCATCAAGGCCCGCGACCTGTGGCGCAAGATGCTCAGCATGCTGTTCGAGACCGGACACCCATGGCTTACCTTCAAGGACGCCTGCAACCTGCGCAGCCCGCAGCAGCACGCCGGCGTGGTGCACAGCTCCAACCTGTGCACCGAGATCACCCTGAACACCTCGACCGATGAGATCGCCGTGTGCAACCTGGGCTCGATCAACCTGCCGCAGCATATCGTCGACGGCAAGCTGGATACCGCCAAGCTCGCCGCCACGGTCAAGACCGCCGTGCGCATGCTGGATAACGTCATCGACATCAACTACTACTCGGTGCCCCAAGCGCGCAATTCGAACCTCAAGCACCGCCCGGTCGGCCTGGGCATCATGGGCTTCCAGGATGCGCTCTACCTGCAGCACATCGCCTACGGCTCCGACGCTGCGGTTGAGTTCGCCGACAACTCCATGGAAGCGGTCAGCTACTACGCGATCCAGGCCTCCTGTGACCTGGCCGAAGAGCGCGGCAGCTACTCCAGCTTCGACGGCTCACTGTGGAGCCAGGGCATCCTGCCGCTGGACTCGCTGGACATCCTCACCGAGCAGCGCGGCGCCAAGTACATCGAAGTCGACCGCAGCCAGACCCTGGACTGGGAGCCCCTGCGCCAGCGCGCCAAGCAAGGCATCCGCAACTCCAACATCATGGCCATCGCCCCGACCGCGACCATCGCCAACATCACAGGCGTGTCTCAGTCGATCGAGCCGACCTACCAGAACCTGTACGTAAAATCGAACCTCTCCGGCGAATTCACCGTGATCAACCCCTATCTGGTGCGCGACCTCAAGGCCCGCAAGCTGTGGGACCCGGTCATGGTCAACGACCTGAAGTTCTACGACGGTTCGGTGCAGCAGATCGAGCGCATCCCGGCGGACCTGAAAGCCCTGTACGCCACCGCGTTCGAAGTGGAAACCAAATGGATAGTAGAAGCCGCCAGCCGCCGCCAGAAATGGATCGACCAGGCCCAGTCACTCAACCTGTACATCGCCGGCGCCTCCGGCAAGGCACTGGATGTGACCTACCGCATGGCCTGGTTCCGCGGGCTGAAAACCACCTACTACCTCCGTGCACTGGCCGCCACCAGCACCGAGAAATCGACAGTGGAGACCGGCAAGCTCAACGCCGTGTCATCCGGCGGCAACGGCGTATCCACCGCCCCCGCCGGCCCGGCACCGGTGCCTAAGGCCTGTGCGATAGACGAGCCGGATTGTGAGGCGTGTCAGTAAACAAGCGGCAAGCTTCAAGCTGCAAGCGACAAGCAGCTCGGAGTTTGCACGGCCCTGGCAGGAGCCCAGGCCATTGTGGGAGCGACGGCCTGGTGGGAGCGACGGCCCCGTCGCGAATCGGGTCAAACCCTTCGCTGCGGGGCCGCAGCTCCCACCAAAACAGGTGTTAGCCACACCCCAATAGTAGGAGCCCCGGCCCCGGGGCGAACCGAACACAACAACGGCTCCGAGCCGGCGCCAGGCGCCAATCGGGCCACCACACATATCAACTTGCAGCTTGCCGCTTGCTGCTGCGACTGAAAGGAGCCACCTCATGCTCAGCTGGGACGAACTAGATACACCCGAAACCACCACCGCCCCCAACCTGGGAATGTCGAGTTCCACCTCGACAAAAGCGGACCACGCCGAGCCCGCCATGGACAACGCGGACACCATCGCTACTCCGGCCAACGTCGCCGACGCCCGCCAGGTCAGCGATGACGACTCCGCCGCCATCGCCCGCGCCAAGGCCGCACTGGACGCCCTGGATGTACAGGAAGGCCTGGACGAGCTCGAAGGCTCCGCCGCCCGCGTCAGCGTCGATACCAAGCGCATGATCAACTGCCGTGCCGACCTCAACCAGCTGGTGCCCTTCAAGTACGAGTGGGCCTGGCAGAAGTACCTCGATGGCTGCTCCAACCACTGGATGCCGCAGGAGGTCAACATGACCGCCGACATCGCCCTGTGGAAAAACCCCGAGGGCCTGACAGACGACGAGCGCCGCATCGTCAAGCGCAACCTGGGCTTCTTTTCCACCGCCGATTCCCTGGTCGCCAACAACCTGGTGCTGGCCGTCTACCGGCTGATCACCAATCCCGAGTGCCGCCAGTACATCCTGCGCCAGGCCTTTGAAGAGGCGATCCATACCCACGCCTATCAGTACTGCATCGAGTCACTGGGCATGGATGAAGGCGAGATCTTCAACATGTACCACGAGATCCCCTCGGTCGCGAAAAAGGCCGCCTGGGGCCTCAAGTACACCCGCTCGATCTCCGATCCGACCTTCAACACCGGCACGGTCGAGACCGACAAGGAACTGCTGCGCAACCTGATCGCCTACTACTGCGTGCTCGAAGGTGTGTTCTTCTACTGCGGCTTCACCCAGATCCTGTCCATGGGCCGGCGCAACAAGATGACCGGCGTCGCCGAGCAGTTCCAGTACATCCTGCGTGACGAGTCCATGCACCTGAACTTCGGCATCGACGTGATCAACCAGATCAAGATCGAGAACCCGCACCTGTGGGATGCCAGCATGAAGGACGAAGCCACGCAGATGATCCTGCAGGGCACCCAGCTGGAAATCGAATACGCCCGCGACACCATGCCCCGCGGCGTACTCGGCATGAATGCGGCGATGATGGAGGATTACCTCAAGTTCATCGCCAACCGCCGCCTGACCCAGATCGGTCTCAAAGAGGAGTACCCAGGCACCGTGAACCCCTTTCCGTGGATGAGCGAGATCATGGACCTGAAGAAGGAGAAGAACTTCTTCGAGACCCGGGTGATCGAGTACCAGACCGGCGGCGCGTTGAGCTGGGACTGAGCGTAGCCAGGACAGGGCGCGCGCAATCGCAGGCGCCCTGCAGGCCGGATCAACGCTGGCCGGGTTCAGTCACGTTCTGCAGAACCTCTGCCAGTGTCGCCACGTTGTCGTAAATCACCACATGGAAACGGTCAGACTCGAGGTAGTTCTGCCAGCCCTCGTCGGTCAGCATCAGCAGCTGGTCTATGTCGCGTGACATCTTGGCCAATCGTTCACTGGACTGCTTCATACGCTCGGGATCGGTAGTCCATCCATAATCGGAACCGGCACCTTCCAGTGCCGTCAGCAGGTCACCGGTGGTTTCGCGCAGATCGCGCAGCTGCTCCAGCACGTTGCTACCCACCAGCATCTGGATGCCCCGGGTATTCCAGTTCTCCTCGAGGATGCCTGACACCTGCTCCAGGTGGGAACCAAGTGTCCTGATCTGGTCCGTCACATTCACGCTGTATTCCGGGCCGCCCATCCAGTCCAGCCACTCCTGGTCGGTAGACTCGGCTTTCTCGTCCAGCATCGTTTCCATCTGCTCCAGCTCTTTCTCGATCTGGTTCAGTCGCTGCTCCTGCTGATCCCAGTTGGCGATGCCGCGTCCTTCCTCTGCGGTGAGCAGCGCGCCGATGAAATCCGCTGTGGTTTCGCGAACGTCGTCCACCGCATCCACCACATTGTGGCCGACCATGATGGTTCGGGTTCCCGAGCTGGCCTGCTGATTCGCCTGCCCGGTCTCAGCCGACTGCTGAGCAACTGCCATCGTCGGCGTACCCATGGCCAGAGAGGCGGCGAGAACGGCGGCGGATAGCGAGGTTGTTTGTTTGATTTTCATCTGGATCTCCTGTTCACCAACATGGGTGCCCGGCAAAAATGGTCAGGGCACAGAAGTTTGGGAAGAAGATCGGATTGAAAGTTCCGGAAGAATCCGGGCGGGCCGCCTCTGCCGCCCCAACCCGGCTACTATTTTTTTGCGCAGGCAAGAATGGCATTTCCAGAAACGCCGTCCCAGGTTACGAGCCTGAGATAGTCGTGCTCGAGGACATGCACATCAAAGTAGGGCTGCAGCAGCGCAGTCAGTTCGGTCAGGCTCACCGCCACCATCGGATGCTGGTCACGCCAGATCTGACTCACGTTCTCGGTCGTTCTTTCAATGCGCAGCTTCAGAGACTGCTGCTCACCCTCACCGCAGTAGTGCCAGCCGGAACTGAAGTTCAGCAGACCGTCCGCATGCCTCACCGAGTGCGACATGTAGGAATCATTGTCGATCCTGCCCTTGTCCACCGCGTTGAAACAGAACAGCCCACCGGGCGCCAGCGCGGCATGCACGCGTGCGATGCACGCCTTGAGCCGCTCGAGCCCGCCGCTGTAATGGATCGAATACAGAAAGCAGGTCACCAGATCGACCGGCTCGCTTACCGTGAACCCGCACATATCCTGCAGGGAAAACCGGGCTTCAGGGCAGCGCGCCCGGGCTCGATCGAGCATCGGCTGGTTGATATCCAGACCGCTGCTCATATAGCCCATATCAAGCAGGTGCCGCACATGCGGTCCGGTGCCACAGGCCAGATCCAGATGGCGCTTGCCACCGTTGCCCAACAGTTGCTGCAGGCGATGAATGCACTGGCTCTGCGCCTGGTAGTCGATTTCGGCACACATCAGATCGTAGTAACCGGAAAGGTCGGTATAGATGGCGTTGACGGGCATGAGAGTCTGGGACTGAAGTAGGCGCGCGAATTGGCGCGCGCATCATATACCGGCCGAGACAAAAGTGCTTGCCTCGGCCAGCGGATCATCAGCTATCTGGCCTATTGATCCGCTCTCAAATCAATCTTCCACGCAGACTCAGGCAGCACGGTATTTTCGACTCCGGGCAATCCATCCATGAAATTGACCTGCATGCTCAAGGCCAGCGGGCTCGCATCAAAATAGGAGACGTACTTGAAGTGAGATGTACCGACCGATAAGTCGTCGGGCAGATTGATCGTCTGCTGTCCGACAAATCGGCCTTCAAGAGTTAACCGATCTATCTCAATGTGGCGGCCCGACAAGGCATAAATGAGGTAAGCGCTGTCACCTGTACAAAACACCTGATCGATGGGCATGCGCGCCGAAAAACGCCAATCCGGGCTGGCGGAATGCAGATCCCCAAATGCGTCGCCCTCTCCCATGGTTATTCCCGCGTCACACCCGACAATTTTTTGGGTCATATCCGCATGGCTGACGGAGCCGATAGGCGATGCCGGCTCGACGCGCAACCTGGCCTCCGGATACAGTTCGGGCCGAACGGGCATACGACCGGGGGGAGTGAGCACCCGTCGGAAAAAGTCAGCAGCGTTCTGGCCCTGCCAACCGCTCGGTGTGTCTGCAGACCAGCTCGACGTACCGCGTTGCCATAGCTCGCGGCGGGCCATCAGCTGCCCTTCTTTATCATGCAAGGTCCAGACGATCTTTACCGGCCAACGTGAGCTGGCGCTATTGGGCTGCACCTGCTCGCGGATCACGTACTGCGATGAGGGAGTCTCAGTCTCCCGTGGAAATGAAATCACCTTGCCGGCACCCAGGGGCGTGTAGGTCCTGTCCTGGTAGTGAATTCGCGCATAGGGCACCCTGCTCAGCGAGGCCAACCCCATCACCGGATGCCCCTCCTTCGTACTGCTCTCCACGATCAACGTCACCTCCCCGGCCTCGGCGGTGTCATATACCACCGCTTCGGGAGGACTGGGACGTAGCTGAAACCACAGCAACGGAGGCGCCATCAGCATGACCAGTACCAGAAACAGGAGCCATCGCTCCCGCGCGCTGGACAACCTGACCACCTGCCAGCAGTAATGCAAAGCGACGAGGGCAGGGCCTGCGAAAAGCGCTTCGAGCCCCAGATTGCGAAAATCCTCGGTCGCCAGCAACATGGGCAAGACAATCATCAGCCCACACAGCAACAACGTGGTGGTTATCAGGCGGAGCCGCGCTTCCGCCCTGCCCGCGGGGATCACCGCCGCCATGATCAATCCGGTCGTGCCCAGCCATGCCAGCGCTGGAAGCAACACGGCCCAGCTCCAACCGCCAAACAGAAAAAACAGACTGAGTCCGGCCAGAAGCATCGCAGGCAGGACGCCAGCGCAAATATAGAAGAGCGTTCTTGCCAGCTTGGGCAATGCCCCATTCAGTTCCATATCCACGCCCCCGCTGGCAAGTATCTACTCATAGAAGCAGGCGACATCAACGCAATCCCAACCAGTGGCCCAGCCTGGAATCCGGGTTGCGGCTAATCATCCAGGGCAACCAGACCATGACAGCCAGAATCGTGGCGCCTGCCAGTACGGTCAAAGCTGGATGCATGGTGAAACCGTGACCCAACCCGGCGAAAACAAACGTCATGGGCAGCATGCCGATCAGCGTCGCCAGGGCAAAGCGCCAGGCATGAATCGAGGTGACGCCAGCGGCATAGCTGATCAGCGCAAATGAAAACACCGGGATCAGCCGGGTCACCAGAATGGTGATGGTCAGAAAGCGCTGTGAGCCATCCCGGGCGAGCACCGGGTTATCCGGGAAGCGGCGGCAGATCGCCTCACGGCCGAGCAGGCGCGCGATCCAGAACGCTGCCATGGCGCCGATCAATGCGCCCGATGCGGCGATGGCGGTACCTGTGAATACCCCGAATGCCAGCCCGGCGGTGGCACTCACCGGCAGGGTCGGAATGGGTCCGACAATCACCGCGATAATCATCAACAGCATGAGCAACAGCGGGCCGACCCGACCCTGGCTGGTCAGCCATGCAGACAGCGCCTCCGGTGCCAGGCTGGCGGGCATGCCCAGGATCTGCAGCAGCCACCATGCACCCAGCAGGGCCGCCAGCACGACTCCCACCACCGCTATTCTGAGCGCCATCAACCTACCCTCTTGCCGAAGACTTTCCTTGAAACACCTGTGATCCATTGTGGGCCAAAGGCTGCGTTATTCTGACATTGATCGCACCGCTTCGCCGCAGGGCCGCCGGCTCCACCACAACCGGGATTGAGCATGCACTCATCCTGGTGGGAGCGGTCGCCTGACCGCGAAGCAGAATGCACGGGGCCTGCCCTTCACGACGAGGCCCCCTTTCCCACCCAACAGACCGAGGCACAGTATGACCGCACCGCATGTTACCGCCAGAGCCACCGCCGCTCTGCAAAATCTGTTTATCGGCGATGCTCTGGCCATGCCCGTGCACTGGTTCTACCAGGTGAGCGACATCGACAGGGCTTTCCCCGAGGGCATCACTCGCTTTCATGCCGCGCCCGATTTCCATCCCTCATCGATCATGTCACTGCACTCCACCAGCAGTGGCGGGCGCAAGACCTCCAATGGGCGACCCCAGGCAGAAGTGGTCGGCGATGTCATTCTCAAGGGCAAGGCCCAGTTCTGGAACAGGGCCAACATGCATTACCACCAGGGCCTGCAGGCTGGAGACAATACCCTCAATGCCCACTGCGCCCTGACGCTCATGCACACCATGAACGCATCCGGCGGCCATTACGACCGCGATGCTTTCCTGCACGCCTATATCGCACTGATGACGGCGGAGGAACCGGCCCATCCGGACACCTACGCCGAATCCTATCATCGCGGCTTTTTTGCCAATCTGCAGGCCGGCAGACCGCCGGACCAGTGTGCCGCCGTTACCCATGACACGCCCTCGGTGGGCGGCCTCGTGATGATCGGGCCGCTGGCCATTGGTGAGCGACTGCGCGGCACTTCGCTGGAGGCCACCCGTCGCCTCTGCCGTGAACACCTGGCCCTGACCCATCCGGACGCCTCCCTGGCGGAGGTGTGTGACGCCTATGTGGAACTGATCGACGGGCTTCTGTTTCGGGAGTCGGATGACGCCGTGCAGGACCTGCTGCTGAAAGCCACGCGGGCGTTACCCAGGCGCGACCTGCTCAAGCTGGTGGAGGGTAACCACGCCGACCGTGAAGTGGTCGGCCGAAAGCTGTCGCCTGCCTGCTATATAAGCGAATCCTGGCCCGCCGTGCTGTATTTTGCCCGCAAACACCAGCAGGATCCGTTGCGAGCCCTGCGGGCCAATGCCGAGGTCGGCGGCGACAATGTGCATCGAGGCGCCGTGCTGGGCGTTCTGCTCGGGCTGACCCACGGCGCACCGATAACCGACCTGTTCGAGCAACTGACCGAGCAGCACTCAATCCGGCCAGCCATAGATCGACTGGTCGTCAACAGCTAGCGATTGTCCCAGTCGATGGTTGAGCTCATGTAGAAATTGGTCTCGTTCATCTCGTCGACAATCTTGCTCAGGCGGCGCCGACGCAGATACGAGATGCCGTGGCGCGTCTTCCAGGTCGTGGGCACCAGGGTGGAGCCATCCTTGTCGCTCTTGATATCAAAGCTGCGACGCGCGTTGACCGGGCGCGGCTCTGGACCATAGAGAGCAATCAGCTCGATGGTCAGCCTCTCCAGCTCAATATCAGCGTCGGGAAGGCTGCCATGCATCGGAATGCCGGCTTCTCGGGCCAGACGCAGCACCACGTCCCTGAAAGTACCGATATGCATGTACTCGCCCGACAGCAGAGGCCCCTGGCGGGTATTCTCGCGCAGCTCCTGTGGGATGACCGATACCTGCCTGGTATTGCCCTCCTGGTCCTCGCGCTCTTCGGTGGCTTCCTGCTCAAAATCCGTGACATCCATGATCACCGTGCCGCGGGAGGTCTTCAGTGTGGCCAGAATGTATTCCACATAGATAGCTTCCTGGCTCATGTTGCTGATGATGCACAGGGCATCCAGGTTCTTTTTCCGACCCCGATTGATCAGCATTCGCGGCGTGCGCTGACGTCTGAAACCGAAGTACAGCAATTGCGCGTAAATAACCCATACGAGCAAGGTGGCGATGCTGACGCCCAAGTTGACCACTGCCTGATTGTCCTTGATCCATTCAATCATGGGTCTGACGGATCTCCTTTTTATTGGTGAAATCGATAACGGCTGTGCGGATTGGACAACAAATATGACAATTTGATGCAAAAGATCAGGCGCCCCAGGGTAGGAGCGGCGGCCCCGCCGCGAAGCAGAATCCGCAGAACCCAACACCTGAGCGGAAACCGGATACACTCCAGATTCAGCTAAAAACAAAAAGAGCGTGCCCATGACCGTATCCCTTGCCGAGCCACTTACCCTCCCCTGCGGTGCCAGCATTCCCAATCGTCTGGCCAAGGCCGCGATGACCGAAGGCCTGGCCACTCCCGACGGGGTACCCACTGCCGAACTCGAGCGGCTATACGGCCTGTGGAGTGATGGCGGCGCCGGGATGCTGCTCTCGGGCAATATCCAGATTGATCGCGATCATCTGGAGCGCCCGGGCAATGTCGTCATCGACCGCGAACCTGACGCCGCCATGCAGGCTGCCCTGAGTAGCTGGGCCAAGGCCGCGACCCGCAACGGCAATCACTTCTGGGCGCAGATCAGCCATGCCGGCCGCCAGACCATGAAGATGATCAATCCGCATCCCAAGGCCCCATCACCGGTCAAGCTCGGCCTGCCCGGCGGTCAGTTCGGCGAGCCGGTGGCATTGCAGAGCGAGGAGATCACCGAGATCGTGCGCCGCTTTGCCCTGTGCGCGGCGGCGGTGCAATCGGCCGGGTTCACCGGTGTGCAGATCCATGCCGCCCACGGCTACCTACTGTCGCAATTTCTCAGCCCGCGCAGCAACCAGCGCAGCGATGAATACGGCGGCTCCCTGGAAAACCGCGCCCGGGTGCTGCTGGATACGGTAGCGGCGGTCCGGGCAGCGGTGGGCCCCGCCTTCCCGGTCTCGGTCAAACTCAACAGCGCCGATTTTCAGAAAGGCGGCTTCGATTTTGACGACAGCCTGCAGGTCGTCGAATGGCTGGAACAGGCCGGAGTCGATCTGATCGAGATCTCCGGCGGCACCTACGAACAACCCAAGCTGCTCGGTGTCGAAGGCCTGGAGGCGGAAGAGCCACAGGCGGTGGCCCAGTCCACACAGCAGCGCGAAGCCTACTTTGTCGACTTTGCCCTGGCCATGCGCGCCAAGGTGTCGGTACCGCTGATGGTCACCGGCGGCTTTCGTAGAAAGGAGGTCATGCAGCAGGCCCTCGACAGCGGCGGCGCCGACCTGATCGGCCTGGGTCGTCCGATGTGCGTGATGACCGATGCACCCAATCAATTGCTGGCAGGCCTGACCGAGCTGCCCCGCTACGAGAATCAGCTCGCGCTGTTCCCCCAGTGGCTGACGTTCCTCAGCAAGCTCAATGCGCTCAAGGTCATGGCCACCTTTGCCGTGCAATACTGGTACTACGCGCAGATTGACCGGCTGGGGCGCCACGGCAAGGCCAAGCCGGATCTGTCCGTGTTCCAGGCCAGCAAGGACATCGCAGCCCTGCAGAAGACACTGATCAAGGGCCGCAACCGATAACCAACCACTCTCCACAAGGAGCACAGCATGCAGACCATCCAGCTCGGCGGCACAGCCGTACCACGCATCGGCCAGGGCACCTGGCACATGGGCGAAGAGGCCGCCCAGCGGCAGGCGGAAGTCAGAGCCCTGCGCGAAGGGCTGGACATCGGCATGACCCTGATCGACACCGCCGAGATGTATGCCGAGGGTGGCGCCGAGGAGGTTGTCGGCGAGGCCATCCAGGGTCGCCGCGATGAGGTCTACCTGGTCAGCAAGGTCTATCCACATAACGCCAGCACCCAGGGCGTCCAGGCCGCATGCGAGCGGAGCCTGCGCCGGCTGGGGACGGATACGATCGACCTGTACCTGCTGCACTGGCGCGGAGAGTACCCGTTGAGCGAAACGGTAGACGCGTTCGAGAAACTGCGCGAGCAGGGCAAGATCCTGCGCTGGGGTGTATCGAATTTTGACGTGGACGACCTGGAAGAACTCGCCAGCCCCGCGTGCGCGACCAACCAGGTACTCTACAACCCCGAGGCGCGCGGGATCGAATATGATCTGATCGGCTGGCAGGCCGAGCAACAGATGCCGCTCATGGCCTACTGCCCGATCGGCCAGGGAGGGACGTTACTGCGCGATACCACGCTGCTGCGCATTGCCGACAAACACAATGCCACCACGGCTCAGGTCGCCCTGGCCTGGGTATTGAGAAAGCCCGGCGTCATTGCCATTCCCAAGGCCGTGAATCTGGATCACCTGCGTCAGAACGCGGCGGCCGATACCCTGCGACTGGATGCCGATGACCTGGCGCAGATCGACGCAGCCTATCCGCCGCCCACGCGCAAGCAGGCCCTGGAGATGATCTGAAAGCGCGCTTAACGCCGCTTCAGCCGGATCAGGCGGTAAACGTAGGCGATCACGATAAGCGCGATTACGGCGATCGATAGCGGATCGAGGTAGTCGGAGACCTTGTCGTACTGAGACTCGAGCACATAGCCACCAAGGGCCAACAGCGCTGTCCAGATCAGTGAGCCGACCGTCGAATAGGCAATAAAGGCCACCATGGGCATGCGTGCGAGGCCTGCCGGCACGGAAATCAGCGTGCGCACGGTCGGCAGCAGGCGTCCGAAGAAGACGGCAGCCTTGCCGTGCCGGCTGAACCAGTCATTGGCTTTATCCAGATCCTCGGGGCACATGGTCAGCCAATACCCGTGCTTTTCGGTAAAGCGCATCAACCGGTCCTGACCCAGCTTGGCCCCCGCGTAATACCAGGGCAGAGCACCCGCAACCGACCCTGCCGTCCCGGCCGCCACCACCCCGAAGAAGTTCAGCTCCCCCTTGGCGGCAGAAAAACCGGCCAGGGGCATGATCAGTTCCGACGGGATCGGCGGGAAGATGTTCTCCAGCAGCATCAGAAAGAAAACACCGATGTAGCCAGTGCTGGACACGATACCGACGATTGCATCAAACATGGGGTCAAAGCTCCGCAGGGTTGTCAGGGCCAGGCTGAGGCTCATCCGTTGGCGCCAGCGCGGCATAGAAGGCCGCCAGATCGCGTATCTGCTGCTCGGTCAGTCGCCGCGTGGCGCTATGCATGAGGTCCGCATAGTCGGTACCTCCGCGCTCGCCCGCGGCAAACAGCCGTAGCTGCAGGGCCAGGTAATCCGGATATTGGCCCGCCAGAAGTGGATACATCCGGTTGTGTTCGATTTCCGACGGTCCGTGGCATTGGACGCAGGAGGGTATCTTGTGTTCCCGGCTGCCGCGGATCGCCAGTACCCGCCCTCGGGCGATCGCGCCATTGGCTGGCTTCATGGATCCATTCGCGGCAACCAGCCGAGCCACCGCTGGCTGTTCTGCGTAGTGGTCAGCAAGCTGCCGCATCGTTTCGTCCTCCAGCCCTGCCGCGATCGGCTGCATGATGCCGCTGGCCCGTTCGCCGCTGGCATAAGCACGGAGGCTAGCGAGCAGGTACGCCGGCTTCTGCCCCGCCAGGCTCGGATACGCGCCCAGGCCGCGCCCTTCTCCCTGTTCACCGTGGCAGCGGGCACAGGTGGCCAGCACCGGTTCGAGCGGGTCCGACAGCGCGCTCAACCGGGCAGACGTCTCGGAGGCACCCGGGTTCTGGGCGGCCTTGCCCAGCGCCAGCCGGCGGTAATGCTGGGGCGACATGTCCGGCAGCGCGTTCAGAAAGGCCACCACAGCCCATACCTCATCGTCACGTTGCTGCGCTGGCCAGGCCGGCATGGCCGTGAACTTGATGCCATGGCGCACAATCCAGAACAGCTCCCGAGGCGCCCATTCATCCATACGGGGCGCAAGATACGGCGGCCTGGGCGTCATCTGCTCAACAATCACCGACTGATTCCGCCCCGGCGCGCCGTGACACATCACACAGCCGGTTTCGTAATGCCCGGCGCCCTTGAGAACCAGCGCAGGATCAGTCAGATCATCGGGCTCCTCGGTCCCCAGCGACTGCGTCGAAACCGCCCGGCGCATGCTGTAATGCAGAAACCAACTGGTGACGGGCCAGTGCCCTGAACTCGCCGCGATCGACACCAGTCCCGCCGAGGTGACGGCCAACGCACCCGCCCCCAGCACCAGCAGTGTCAGCGCCACACCGAGCAACACGGGCCGGCGCAGGCTCCTGCCGACCCAGGCAAGCAGGCGCTCAGGTAAGCGGCGCAACATGGCTTTTATCCCTGAGCAGAATGGACAGCAGATACAAGGCCCCCGCGAGGTAAGCGACACCGCCGAACACCAGCATGATCACCCCACCGACCTGCTGGTCCTGCTGTACAGAGAGACCGAACCAGGGCGCCGTTGCATGGGCGAACAAGGCCCGGTCAGCACCGGCTAGCAGTACACCGAGCAGGGTCATGTGCATCGAGGTAAGCAGCAGCCCGGCGATGCCCGCGGCTACCCGTGAGCGATCCTGGTGTGGGCCACCCAAAGCCGCTAACCAGATCAACAAGCCCACCAGCAGATAACTGGCCTGCTCCAGAGCCATCAGCGAACCCTGCGTGCGCGCCACATGGTGTAGGGCAGGCGTATGCCAGGCCCAGACCACGACCAGCTCGAGCAGCGAGGTAAACACCGGCGAGCCCAGCCAGCCAAAGCGGTGGTCGATATCCAGGCCGATCGCCCCGAGCCCGACTGCGATCAGCGGCGCAGCAACAGCAATCACCAGCACATGCATGAGCATATGTGCAGAAAAGGACTGATTCGCCAGCTCCGGCAGCGGCCCCAGCCAGCTGAAAGCAAGCACGCCCAGGCCGATCAGCCCTGTCACCCTACGGCCGGTCATTCGCAGCTCCCGATAAAGACCACTGAAAGCATCACGAATACCGTCGCTACAAAGCTCAGCCCACAGAGCAGCAGCGTGGCAAAACCGAGGAAGCGGTGGCGATCCTCCGGCGTGTCGAAATCGTGCGGCGCGGTGGCGGTGCCGAAGTTGTGACGCTTCCAGCCACGCAGCCCGGTCAACACGATGCCGATCAGTGCCACCAGCGTGTAAGCGCCAATCAGCAGGCGCGCATCGCCAAGCATGCCGGATCGGCCAACGACCCTGGCGCACCAGACTGCAGCCGTCGCATAGGACAGCACAAAGTGAGCTGCCCAGATGGTCGGCCCGAAGGTGATCAGCCACAGGGACTCGCGCGCCTCGGGGGGCGCCTCGGGTACCTTCTCTGCTGGCAGATCCGTTTGATCGGTCATGCTACCTCCGGAAATCCGGCCACCACCGCGACGGTCACGCCCACGGTCACGGCCATGAAATGCCAGTACAGCCCCACGTTCTGGATGTCGATGTCGTGCCGGGCGGTCATGCGTCCTGCCCAGCGCCGGGCCAGACAGTACAAGAGCATGATCAGCCCCACCCCCAGGTGCAACAGGCACCAAAGGACCAGGACCCAGACCGTCGCCGGGTATACATCCGTCGTTGGATCCAGTCCGGTGAAGTGCGGTCCAGCCCATAGCGCCACCGCCCCAGCCAGGGTAGCGAGCACCGCACCCACCAGGCTCAGGGAAAAACCCATAGCGTTGTCCACACGATTAAGACGACGGCTCAGCAGCGTCAGCAGCCACGCCGCGAGAATCAATGCCAGCCCCGTCAGCAACCAGCCAGTGCCCGGGTCTGCACCCTCAGCCGGAGGGAAGTCTCCGTGACTGGTCCAGAAAAAGAAGTAGCCAAACACCAGACTGATAAAGGCCGTCATGTCGCCGATCATGGTGATGAACATCGCCCACCAGCCCACCGACTGCCGGCCCGATGCATAAACCGGCAAGGTAACGTCCAGGCCAATATCCTTGCTGTCCTTTTCGTGGATCAACGCCGTGCCGGTCCATAGCCAGAACAGGATGGTCGCCAGCGCCAGCGCACCGCTGATCAGCGCTGCGGTATACCAGTGATAGGTGGCGAAGATGAACAGACCACCGGTGAAGACCGCCGCCCAAAGCGCCTTGAAGGTCGGACCGGGCACCCGCAGGCACTGCACCGGGACCGCGTCGATGATGCTGGTGATCAATGTTTCGCGCTTGCCCTCCTCGGCATCGGGCAGGTAGTAACGCCCCTGATCCACATCGCGCATCAGGTTGGGTTGATCCCACAGGGGATAGCGGCTACGAATGATCGGAATCGAACGCGCGCCCCAGGGCATGCCCGGCACCTCGGCGAGCCACTCCAGCGTCCCCGCGTTCCAAGGGTTGCGCGGGCTGTAGGGCTGTTTGCCCTTGGGCCTGAGCACATCCCAGACGATCACCGCCACGCCCGCAGCCAGAATGTAGGCGCCCACGGTCGAGATCATGTTCAGCACATCAAAGCCCTGGTTGGCGCCATAGGTGTAGACGCGCCGAGGCATGCCGAGCAAACCCGTGAGATGCATCGGCAAAAAGCCGACATTGAAGCCGATGAACATCAGCCAGAAGCCGATCCGCCCTAGCCGCTCGGACAGCAGTTTGTCGCGTAGCACCGGGTAGAAGTAATACATCCCGGCGATGACCGGAAACAGGACGCCGCCGATCAGCACATAATGCAGATGCGCAACCACGAAGTAGGTGTCGTGGGCCTGGAAATCGAACGGCGCCAGGGCCACCATCACCCCCGTCAGACCGCCCAGCACGAATATTGCCAGCGACCCGGCAACGAACAGCATCGGCACCGAGCGCACAAAGCGCCCGGCCAACGCCGTGGCCAGAAAACAGAAGATCTGCACCCCGGTCGGGATGGCCACGGCCTCGGACGCCGCCGAGAAGAACGCCAGGGAAATCGCCGGCATGCCGGTGGTGAACATATGGTGCACCCACAGCCCGAAACTGATAAACCCGGTGCCGACCGCCGCCAGTACGACCCAGCCGTAACCGACAATCGGCCGCTGCGCAGCGGTCGGTACAATCATCGCCACCAGCGCCACCGCCGGCAGGAAAATGATGTACACCTCCGGGTGACCAAAGATCCAGAACAGGTGCTGCCAGAGCAGCGGATCACCGCCGCGGGATACATCAAAGAAGGGCCAGTCGAAGGCCCGTTCCATCTCGAACAGCAGATCCCCGGCGATCAGCGGCGGAAACGCAAACAGAATCATCCCGGCGACCACCAGAATGTACCAGGCGTACAGCGGCATCAGATTGATGCGCATGCCCGGTGGCCGGGTCTTGAGCACGCCGACAATCAGCTCCACCGCTGCCGCAATCGAGGCTACCTCGATGAACGACAGGCCCAGCAGCCAGATGTCCGGTCCCAACCCTTCGGAATATTGCGTAGTCAGCGGCGGATACATGAACCAGCCCCCCTCCGGCGCCACCCCGAAGAAGATCGAGCCACACACGAACACACCCCCAATCAGAAAGCACCAGAAGCCAAACGCGGAGAGCCGAGGGAACGGCAAATCCCGCGCGCCCAACATCTGCGGCAGGATCAGAATGGAGAACGCCTCGAAGATCGGCACGCCAAACAGGAACATCATCACCGAGCCATGCAGCGTGAACATCTGGTTGTAGGTCTGCGCGGAAAACAGATCGTTCTCGGGTACCGCCAGTTGGGTGCGCATCAGCAGCGCCAGCACACCGGCAAACAGAAAGAACACAAAGGCGACACCGGTGTACCAGAGTCCGACCTCGGTGTTGTTGACCGCAGACCAGTAGCGCCAGCCGGTGGGCGTCTTCCAGGTCTCTGCCAGCCGGGCCGCCTGGGCGCGGGCCAGCTCCGGGTCGTGGGGTGGCAGGGTCTGGCTGTGCTCGCTCATTCCAGCTCACTCAGGTAGTAGGCCATGTCCCGCAGCTCCTGCTCCGGCAGCATGTCAAAGGCGGGCATGTAAGCATCGGGCTTGATGCGATGGGTCTGGGCGATCCAGTGGGTGAAGTCATCAACATCGGTACCGAGAATGCCGGCGGCCAGCGTCAGGCGGCTGCCGACGTGGGTCAGATCCGGCCCCATGATGCCGTCGGCCTCGGTACCTCGAATCGCATGGCAGGCGCTGCAGCCATTGCGCGCAAACGCCTGCATGCCGCGTCTGGCTGCCTCGTCCTGTGGCGGCTGGGCTGGCTGTGCCTGCGCCGCAAGCCAGCTGTCGAATTCATCCACCGGCATGACGACCGCCTCGAACTTCATGAGCGCGTGGGAGCTGCCGCAGTATTCAGCGCATACGCCGCGGAATACGCCGGTGCGTGTGGGTTCCAGCAGCAACTGGTTCACGCGCCCTGGAATCATGTCCATCTTGCCGCCGAGCGAGGGGACCCAGAACGAATGGATGACATCCGGGCTGCTGAGTTCGAGAACCACCCTGCGCCCGACCGGCAGCCGGATCTCGTTGGCGAGCTCGACCGCTTCGCCCTCTTCAGTCTGATAGCGCACCCGCCACCACCACTGCTCTCCGGCCACTTCAATGCGCAGATCGGCATCGGCGGTCGCACTCAGACCGGGCATCATTGCCAGCCCGTACATCAGCAGCACGCTCAACATCGCAACCGGAAAGGCCACACCGCCGCCCAGGATCAACCAGCGCGCGCCGGTTTCGCTGTGGGCCTCCGGCCGGGCCCTGGTGGCATAGAAAGCAATCGCCATCATAGTCAACCAGATCAGCGCGGCACCCGCCAGCATCCACCAGAAAAGCTGCGCGATATCCTCCGCACCACGTCCGGCAGGATGCAGCGCGGACTGGCCAGCCTCGCAGCCACCCAGCAGCCCTGCAACGGCCAGCGCCGCCCCAGACATGCGAAGTATTGTCTGTCTTCCTCTGATCACATCCCGGCTTCCAGCTTGCTGTACCTTGGGCATACGACAGCGCAGCGGGCGAAAAGTTGACTCGGCGATTTCAGACCATCTCCGGTGGATAACTGCTACCCTTGGCAGCTGCCAAATGCGCCAACGAGAATCCCGATGCCCGAGACTGCCAACCGCCCCAACATGGTTATTACCGTGCTGTGCGGCACCCTTACCTCCCTGGTGGTGATTGGCTTTGCCCGCCTGGCCTACGGCATCATCCTGCCTTCCATGCGCACTGACCTTGGATTCTCCTATCAGCAAGCCGGCATCCTCAGCACCACCACTGCGCTGTGTTACGTCTGTTTCGTGCTGGCTGGCGGCCTCGCTGCCGCACGCTGGGGTGCCAAGGCGTCGATCCTGTTCGGCATGCTCACCGTGGCTGCTGGCTTTGTGGGTCTCGCCTTCGCTGCGGATTTCTGGGTAGTGCTCACGCTGATGGGGCTGCTGGGCTTCGGTACCGCCTTTGCCTTTGCCCCCATGGTGGCGCTGCTGGCTACCTGGTTCCCCGACAAACGCGGTCTGGTCATCGGCTTCATGACCAGCGGCGTCGGCCTCAGCGCCCTGGTTACCGGTATGTTGGTGCCCTATCTGTTCACGCTGTTCGGGGACCAGGGCTGGAGAGTGAGTTGGGGTGTTTTCGCCGGCGTAGCCTTGTTCGTGGCGGTCATGATCGGGCTGTTCGTGCGCAATCCACCCCGGGCGAACAGCAACAGTACCAGCGGGCTGCCTTCCGATGAGAAATGGCGCATCTATCGCCATCCACGCGTGCTGATCGTTGCCTGCACCTACGGGATCATTGGTCTGGGCTACATCATCCAGGCCGTGTTCATGATCAGTTTCATGGTCGAAAGCGGTCACAGCGAGGCCATCGCCGGTCGTTTCATGGCCATGACCGGCCTGCTGTCGATTGCCGCAGGGCCGATCTGGGGTTGGGTATCGGACTTCTGGGGACGGGGTAACGCGCTCGGGGCCTGCTTCTTTCTGGTCATCACGGCGATGAGCCTGCCGCTGATCGATCAGACGCTGCCCTGGTTCTTCTTCCACTTTCTGGTCATGGGTGTCTCGATCAATGGTCTGTTTGCGATGATCCAGACCAGCGCTACCGACCAGGTCGCACCCCGCTACATTCCCATCGCCTTCAGCTTTGCCACCCTGTTCTTTGCGGTTGGCCAGTTCCTCGGGCCGGCCATCGCCGGGTGGCTGATCGAAACCACCGGGGGCTTTACCGCCGCATTCGGCTTTACCTTCCTGGTGCTATCGGTCGGCTTCGGCCTGACCCTGCTGATCCGCCGCTTTCCCGACGAATGGGCGGTCAAGGAGCCACAGGCGCAATAACGGATCGGCAGAGTGTTGCCGCAGGTGTCCAGGGCGGCGGATGGCAGACGGGCATGGCATAGTATTGGCTGATCGCATTCCGCCAAAGGAGCCCCAGTGTCCACCCGCGTACAGATGAGCGACATCCACCTCAGCTACCCCACCGAGTCGGGCACCGTTGCGGTACTCGACAACGCATCGCTCACCGTACCACCGGGCGAATCACTGGCAATCACCGGCCCCTCGGGCAGCGGCAAGACCTCTCTGCTGCTGTTGCTCTCCGGTCTGGAGCGGCCGGATCAGGGCGAGATCCTGGTTGGCAGCGAGCGCCTGGGCGATATGGATTCCAACGCCCTGGCCGACTGGCGCAGCAAGCATCTGGGCATCATCTTTCAGTCCTTCCATCTGCTGCCCGGGCTAAGCGCACTGGGTAACGTCAGCCTGCCGCTGGAGATTGCCGGCCAGAGCCAGGCCCGTGAGCGCGCCAGGGCCATGCTCGATGCGGTGGGCCTGAGTCATCGCTTGGGTCATTACCCGGCGCAGCTCTCCGGCGGCGAACAACAGCGGGTGGCGATTGCCCGCGCCCTGGTGCACCAACCCAGCCTGCTGCTGGGCGATGAACCAACCGGCAACCTCGACCAGCAGACCGGCGAGAAAGTGCTGTCGCTGCTGTTCGACCTGCAACGCGAAAGCAAATCCACCCTGATCCTGGTCACCCACGACGAACGCGTGGCCGAACGCTGCCAGCACCGGGTCAGAATGGATGCAGGACGACTGCATGCGCTCTAGTGCCCCCACCTCACTTGGCTGGATGTGCCGCTTTGCGCTCAGCGATCTGCGTTCGCGCCTGTCGGTGCTCAAGATCTTTCTCGCCTGCCTGATTCTCGGCGTCACCCTGGTCGCCGCCACCGCCAGCCTGTATCGCGTGATCGAACAAAGCCTGCTGGCCGATACCCGCGCGCTGCTTGGCGGCGACGTGGAGGTAGACGCCAGCGAGCCGCTACCCGACGAGGTGCAGGCCTGGATCCGCGCCAGCGGCCAGCTCTCCCTGGTGCGCGAACTGGACACCATGGTCAGCGGTACCAGCGCGGACGGCAGCCTGAACTTTCTCCGTGCCGGCATCCTGGTGCCGGATGCCGCCTACCCGTTATATGGCGAGCTGCAACTGATACCCGACCAGCCCCTGAGCGAGCTGACAGCACAACAGGATGGCCTGTGGGGTGCGGTGATCGACCCGGTGCTGGCCGAACGGCTGGGCCAGGGCATTGGCGATCAGATCGACATTGGCGCTGCGACCTTTCGCATCAGCGGCCTGATCGAGAACCAACCCGACCGCAACCTGAATGCCAACTGGCGCGGGCTGCCGATCATGATCTCCGATGACGCCCTGCAAGCGGCGCAACTGCTGGGCCCCGGCGCGCGGATAGACTACGAGTATCGGGTACAGACCGAACGGGATCTGACCCTGTGGCTGGCCGAATTCGAGCAGGCCTTTCCCGAGACCCAATGGGACACCACCACCTTCGCCGAGCGCAGCGAGCGCCTGGCCGAACGGCTGGACCAGATTGCCACCGCGCTGATCCTGATCGCTTTCACCACGCTATTCATCGGCGGCCTGGGCGTGGCCAACAGCATCCATGCTTACCTGGACGAAAAGCTCGGCACCATCGCCACCCTGCAAACTTTGGGTCTGCGGCGCAGGCCACTGGTCGGCATCTATCTGCTGCAGATCGGTATTCTCGGCAGTATTGCCGGCCTGATCGGCGGCGCCATCGGCCTGGGGCTTTCCACCCTCGCTCTTAACCTGGCCGGGGATACCTTTGCCGCCACCGAATCCAGCGGCGCCGGCCAGTGGTTATCGGTCTGGGCCCTGCCTCTGCTGCTAAGCTGGCTTTTCGCCGTGCTCACTGCCTATGTATTTGCGCTACCGGCCCTGGCCCGCGCGCTGGCGGCCTCCCCCGCCGGGCTGTTCCGCGGCAAGGTGCAGGCCGCAGCCCATGAGCCACGTAGTTGGCGCATCGCCAGCTACGGACTGCTGGCGGTGTATATCGCTGCATTGCTGCTCTGGCTGCCCTCCTCCCAACTGGGCTTTGCGTTCCTGCTCGCACTGGTCGTGCTCTGGGGTCTGCTGGAGGCATTGATCAAGGGCCTGCAGCTCGCCGCAAAGGCGCTGGAAAACGGCGGCTTTGCCGAACGCAATTTTGCACGCCGCCTGGCCCTGGCCAACCTGCACCGGCCCGACTCGCCATTGCGCGCCACCCTGCTCTCGCTGGGAACGGCGCTCACTCTGGTCGTCGCCTGCACTCTATTGGTCGGCACCCTGTTGCGCGCGCTGGAATCGACCATCCCCGCCGAGGCCCCTGCGCTGATTCTGTATGAGGTATTACCAGACCAGATCGAGACCCTGGAGACCGGCCTGCAGTCCCTCGACCCAGACGCAGAGATCGAACTGCTCCCCCTGGTACGCGGACGCCTGGCCAGCATCAACCAGCAACCCATCGCCGAGGCATTGGCGGACGACGCGCAGGCCCGGCGCGAAGCCATGGGTGATGAGTACAAGCTCAGCTACCTGTCCGGCAATCCCGAGGATCTTGAGCTGGTCTCGGGTAGCTGGTGGACCGCACCTGCGCCGCAGGGCCAACCCGCCTATATGGCCATGGAAGACCGGGAGGCCAACCAACTGGGCCTTGTGGTCGGCGATCAGATCGACTTTACCGTCGAGGGTCAGACCATCCCCGCCGAGATCAAGGCCATCTACCGGCAGAAAGGCCTGCAGACTCGCTTCTGGTTTGAAGGCGTGCTGCAGGACGGCGCCCTGGATGCACTGATCGGTCGCTACGTGGGTGTGGTCTACCAGAGCGACCCCGCCGCCAAGGCCTCCCAACAATGGCTGGCGCGCAACATACCCAACGTGATTACCTTGCGCACCGCCGACTGGCTGGAGACCGCCGGCGACCTGCTAGGCAAAGCCACCGCCGGCCTAGCTGCGGTTGCCCTGGTCAGCCTCACCGCCAGTCTGCTGGTGCTGTCCAGCGTGGTCAGCGTCAGCCGCAGGCGCCAGCTGTATGAGGCCAACCTGCTGCATATTCTCGGCGCCCGGCACCCGGCCATTCGCTCGGCCATGCTGCTGGAAACCGGCCTGCTCACATGTGTCGCCACACTGTTCGCCACCGCGCTGGGCGCACTGATCGCCCTGCCATTGGCCGCCACGTTGCTGAAATTGCCAGCAGGTGATCTGTGGTGGCTGGGGGCGTCGATAGCTGCAGCGGTCAGTGCCCTGGCCTTGCTGGGCGGGCTGCTGCCAACGCTGCGGGCACTGAAGCTGAATCAGGCGATGCTGCTGCGCGAGGGGTGAGTCAGATTTCCGTCATTCATCCGGTAAATCGGGACTCTTCTCCAACCGGCATGGTAGCCCCGCCGTGTTGACATGCACGCGGCCCCACCCTTAGCTTGAATTTCAGCAGTCGGTTATTAACCCGGCAGCGCCATCACGATAAAAACAACAGGCCCGGAGGAAGCTCCATGAAGGTCACACCGCTGAAGACCCTGCTGGGTGTCAGCCTGTCGCTTGCAGGCGTACTTGGGTTTGGCCCTCTCGGCCTGGCCGACGATGCCGCGACCGTCCTGCCGAACCTGCTGGTGATAGGTACGCCCGGCACCTCCAGCGGCAGCTTTGCCTCGACCAACGGCTGGGGACCCATCCTGCAGAAGGATCTGGACATCAACGTGCGTGTGGTGCCCGAGGACAGCGAGGTCCAACGCCATCGGCGCCTTACCGAAAGGCGCGATCTGGCGCTCAGTTCCGTCTCCGCGGCCGAGCTGCGCTTCCAGATCCAGGGCATCGGCCACTACGCCACCATGCACCCCGTGCCGCAGCGGGTGATCTGGCATCACAACGACACCCCCTGGGCCTTTGTGGTGTCCGGCGATTCCGACCTGCACACCATGGACGATCTCAAGCAGGCGGGTCTCAGGGTGGCCCAGGGTCAGTTTTCACCACCGATGATGGCTGCTGTCAGAGACGGCCTGCCCGCCTACCTCGGTATGACCAGTGCAGAGGGCGCCGAACACTTCACCTTCGTGCCCGCCAGCAGTTACGTCGAGAACTGCCGTACCGTGGTTGAAGGCCGTGCCGACGTCTCCTACTGCGCCACCGTCAGTTCCGTGATGGCGGAAATGGAGGGCGCGCCCGGCGGCATCCGCTGGCTGCCCATGGACCTGGACAACACCCAGGCCTGGGATGGCTTTCTGGAGCATCGGCCGATGGTCGTACCCGGCACCATCACCATGGGCGTCTCGTCGGCCAAAGGCATCGACGGTCTTGCCTCCAATTTCCTCTACGCCGCCCCGGCGGATGTCGACGCAGCCTTCGCCTACCGCATGGCCAAGTGGTTTCACCAGTCTTACGACCGCTATAAGGGCTCCCACCCCCTGTCCACGCGCATGAGCCTGGAGGTCTTCCGCGAGTACCTGGATCGCTCACCGCTGCCCGTTCATGAAGGCACAGTGCGTTACCTCCGGGAGATAGGCGCCTGGACCGAGCAGGACGAGCAATGGAACCAGGTGGCTATCAGCAAAACGGAGAGCTGGATGGCGGCCCGCAGGGCAGCTCTGGCCGAAGCAAAGCAAAACCAGATCAAGCCGGACGCCAATAACCCGGAGTTCATGGCCATCGTCGAGAAGCATACGCAGGAGCTGGAAGGCTTTCGTACCCGTCTTTGATAAAAGGGATTGCCATGAAAACTGACATCATCACTGCGCAGGAGGAGGCACCGGGCAACGAGGTTACCCGGCTAGGGTCGGCAGGTTCATGGCAGAGCATTGCCTTTGTGGTGCTGACCGTCTGTGGGCTGGCCACCGGCATAGCCTATATATTCGGGCTCTCCTGGGACGGACGGCGCCTGCTCGAGGGTGAGTACTACTGGATCTTTATCGGCTTCTTTTCCGCCGCAGCCTTTCTCGCGTTACCAGCCAAATCCGGGCAGGCGAAGGTACCCTTCTACGACATACTGGCCGCCATTGTCGTTGTGGTCATCAGCTTCTACTTCGCCAACAACGCCTGGGACATGGTTCAGGCCGGCTGGAGCAATCTGTATCCGGGCATTCTCATCTGGCTGTTGATGATGGAGCTGGCACGGCGCAGCGGCGGCACCCCCTTCCTGCTGGTCGTTCTGCTGATCGGACTGTATCCGCTGGTCGCCGAGCATTTTCCCGGCCTGATCATGGGCGTGCCCTATCAGTTCGACCACATGATCGAGTCCTACGTCTTCCGCGCCGAAGGCATGATGGGCATCACCACCAAGATCGTGGCCGAGATCATCCTCGGGTTCCTGGTGTTTGCCGGCATCCTGCTGGCAACGGGCGCGGGTGCCTTCTTTATCGATCTGGCCAACGCCGGGTTCGGCCGCTATCGCGGCGGACCGGCCAAGGTGGCTGTGGTGGCCAGTGCTTTCATGGGCAGCCTGTCCGGATCGATCTTTTCCAACATCGCCGGTACCGGTTCAATCACCATCCCGACCATGAAAAAAGCCGGCTACCCGCCCCACTACGCCGGGGCCATCGAAGCCTGCGCCTCGACCGGTGGCGTGGTCATGCCGCCGGTGATGGGCGCGATCGCATTCGTCATGGCAATCACCATCGGTGTGGATTACGCCACCATCATGATCGCCGCCATCCTGCCATCGCTGCTGTTCTACTTCGGTCTGCTGCTGCAGGTGGACGGCTACGCCGCGCGCACGGGCATCAAGGGCATGCCGCAGGAGGATCTGCCCTCCACCCGCTCGGTACTGCTGCGCGGCTGGCCCTTCCTGTTCGTCATGGCGTTTTTGATGTGGGGGCTGCTGTACATGCGCTGGGAGTACTACACGCCCTGGTATGCCTGCATCCTGATGATCGGCCTGTCGTTCCTGCGCAAGGAAACCCGCCTGACGCCCGCCCGATTGTATGAGGCCATACGCCAGATCGGCGTACTCGTTACCCAGACCTCCGCCATTATTCTGCCCATCGCCTTCGTGGTCGGCGCCCTGACCATTACCGGCGTCACCGGCTCGGTCACTTCAGGCCTGGTCGGTCTGGGCGGGGATAATCTGTTCCTGGTGATCCTGTTTGGCGTGGCCGCCTGTTTCATCATGGGCATGGCCGGCCTGGCCATCGTCGCCTATATCTTCCTGGCGGTTACCCTGGCGCCGGCGATTATTGAGGTGGGCGGGCTGAACACCATCGCCGTGCACTTCTTCATCGTCTACTACGCCATGCTCTCGGTGATCACCCCACCGGTCGGCGCAGCTGCCTTCCTGGCCGGCACCATCGCCGGCGCCAAGCCCATGCGCACCTCGTTCACTGCGATGCGCCTGGGCGTTGTGATCTATTTTGTACCGCTGTTCTTCCTGTTCCAGCCGGCCCTGCTGCTGCAGGGCGACCTGACCCCGCTGTTCTACGTGCTGCCCTCGATCATCATCGGCATCATGCTGATTTCCGGCGGGCTGGAGGGCTACCTGCTGGGCGCGGGCCTGGTAAAACCCTGGCAGCGCCTGCCGCTGATTGCGGCAGGCTTTGCCTTCAGCTTCCCGGGGCCGATAACGACATTGGCCGGTGGCCTGGCATCGGCGGTGCTGGTCGCCATGGTGTGGCATCAGAACCGGGCCAAGCCCGGCCTGGTATGACAGGCGATCAGCCAGGCTGCTCTGCCAGCCAATCGATCAACATGTCAGGCAGCATCGGCCTGGCGATATGGTAGCCCTGGCCCTCATGGCAGCCCCAACTCTGTAACAACTCAAGCGTCTCTGCGTTTTCAATACCTTCGGCTACCACCCGGTAGCCGAGGCGGGTCGCGAGCTCGATCACGGCCTGCACCAGCGGGCGATTCTTTTCATCGGTGTGCAGGTCGAGCATGAACGTCTGGTCAATCTTGACCGTGGACGCCGGGAGTTCCCGCAGGTAGGTCCAGTTGCTGTAGCCGCTACCAAAATCGTCTATCGCAATTTGCAGTCCCAGCTCGCTGATCCGGTCGAGCTGCTCACGCACGGCCTGAGGTTTGTTGATCAGGGCCGTTTCGGTAAATTCCAGTTCCAGACTGGATGGGTCCAGGCCTTTCTGGTCGATCAGTGCCGCCAGTTCATCGGCAAAGGCGCTGCTTTCCAGGTCAGTCGCCGAAATATTGATCCCCACCTTGAGGTTGACCCCCTGGGATTGCCAGGCAGCGGCCTGGCCGACGGCTGCATGCAGCACTCTCAGGGTAATGGGGCCGATCAGGGCCGTCTTTTCTGCCAGCGGGATGAATTCACCAGGCCCGATCGGACCGAGTACCGGGTGCGTCCAGCGCAACAGGGCTTCGACCGACTCACACCGCCCCGAATTCAGATCGATGCGCGGCTGGTACATCAGGAACAGCTGATCCTCAGATAGCAGTGCCGCGGTCATGGCCGAAAGCAGCATGAATGCCCTTTGCTGGGCATCGTCCAGGCGTTGGTCGTACCACTGCCAGCCTATCTGACGCACCCTTGCATCGTCAGAAGAGCTGATGACCTGTCGCAACCAGTCATGATTTTCGGCCTGGTCCCGGTGGATAGGCACCGCGCCAATCCCTACCTGCAACTGTATCGGAATGCCGTTGCTCATGACCGGAACCACTAGATCATCCAGGATGGACTCGAAAAGAGCAGGCGCAGCCTTGGCCTGAACCTCATCGAGAAGAAAGCCGAAGCGTGTCGGGCTTATCTTGTACAAGGTGCAGCCGTGGGGTAACAGGGCTTGCAGACGCTTGGTGATGGTCTGAATCAGGTCGTCGGAGAACTTGTAACCGAGCGCCTTGACGATGTCGTTGAGAAACAGCGGCGGGATGACGTCAACGGCAGCCACTGTGCAGCCCTTGCCGCTGAAGACGGTCGAGCGCACCTTCTGCTCGAGCATCACCCGATTGAACAGTCCGGTCTGCTGATCCACGATAGCGGCATCGTGCAAGGTCGTTATGCGCTGCATGGCCAGCGCAGCCAGATGCTCGAGCAATGCCAGTTCACGCCCGTACAGCGCCGGTCGCGGTTTGGTGTCGATGATGCATACGCTGCCCAGACCCAGCCCGTCAGTGGTGACAAGCGGCACCCCGGCATAAAAACGGACCTTTGGCTCACCGGTGACGATCGGGTTGGTGGCGAAACGCGGATCAGCCAGTGCGTCTGGGACCTGCAAGGGCTCATCGGCCAGAATCGTGTACGCGCAGAAGGAATCCAGCCGAGACGTTTCGCGTATATCCAGCCCCACGCTTGCACAAAAGAACTGACGCTCCTCTTCGACCGTGGATATCAGCGCAATGGGTACCTGGAAGGTAGCTGCGGCCAACTCAACGATGCGCTCGAACACCGGGTCCGTGGAGCTTTCCGGCAGGGATAGCTCATTGATCCGTAGGAGCCGTTGCGGCTCGTTGCCCGGGACTGGAGGACCTTGAGTCATAGGACACTCTGTTATCAAAAGCCGAAGAAACATCGACGATTCGACAGGCGTTCGAGCGCTGCCTGACATTTTTTATAATAATAGTGCTCCCACAATAGAACAGTGGCAAATGGCCCTCAAGCAACAACCACTGTGTTTCCCGATATTTTGTATCAGTGCGACCGCGCCTGACTGAACGCCCGCCGATCGATATGCCAGCGCCGCAGACGTGAGTAGAGCGACGGCGGCTTGATGCCCAGCAGCGCGGCGGCGCCGTCCGCGCCGGACACCTTGCCGCCGGTCTGGCGCAGGGCGTTGATGATGTTCTCCCGTTCGCTCAGGCGCCGCTCCTGCTCGGTCATCACCAGCCCTTCGGGGGTGCTGTTCCCTGCTCCGGCGCGGTTGGCAGCAAACCCGTCCGATAGCGCTCCACTGGCCTGGACCGGGCGTGATGGCAGCTCGATATGCAGCCTGCCTGCCGCCGAGAGGATCACGGCCCGCTCGATGATGTTCTCCAGCTCGCGGATATTCCCCGGCCAGTGATAACTCTGCAGCTTTTCCAGATCCGCCAGCGACAGCGCCAGCTCGGGCTTTTTCAGCTTCTTGCAGGCCTGGGCGATCAGGTGGGTAGCCAGCAGCGGGATGTCCTCGGTGCGCTGGCGCAGCGGCGCGGATTCGATCGGGAACACGTTCAGGCGGAAATACAGATCTTCCCGGAACTGGCGCTGCTCCACCTCCTGACGCAGCTGGCGATTGGTGGCGGCAATAATGCGCACATCCACCGTGCGCGTGCGGGTATCGCCCACTCGCTCGAACTGCTGGTCCTGCAACACGCGCAGCAGCTTGCCCTGCAGATCCAGCGGCAACTCGCCGACCTCATCGAGAAAGATCGTGCCGCCGTCTGCCAGCTCGAAACGCCCCGGGCGATCGGCCGTGGCGCCGGTAAAGGCGCCACGTATGTGACCGAAGAATTCGCTTTCGAACAGCTCCCGGGGAATGGCCGCGCAGTTGACCCGGATCAGCGGCCGCTGGCTGCGCGGGCTGCTCTCATGGATGGCCCGGGCGATCAGCTCCTTGCCGGTGCCCGACTCGCCGGTAATCAGCACCGGCGCATCGGTTGGCGCCACCAGCTTGATCTGGCGAATACAGTGCTTGATCGGCTGGCTGCGGCCGACAATCTGCCGGTAGTCGTGCTCCGCACGGATCTCTTCCTGCAGGTAGGCATTCTCCATTTCCAGCCGTTCCTTGAGGGTTTCCACCTCCGCCAGCGCCAGGCGCAGGCGGCGCTCGGCATCGCGCCGTTCGCTGACATCACGGAACACCACCACCGCGCCCACCAGCGTGCCCTCATCCCGTATCGGCGTGCTGGTGTATTCCACCGGAAACACGCTGCCATCCTTGCGCCAGAACACCTCGTCATCCACCACATGCACGATGCCGTCATTGAAGGCGGCATAGATCGGGCAGCAGTGGCTGGGATAGGGCGTGCCGTCCTGATGGGTGTGGTGAAACACCGTATGCGCGTCGCGGCCGATCAGCTCACCCGCCTCCCAGCCGAGCATCTTCAACGCAGCGGGATTGACGAAGGTAGTCGCGCCCTCGGCATTCACGCCGTAGATCCCCTCCCCCGCGGCGCTGAGAATCAGCTGGTTGTTCCGCTCGACTTCACGAAAGGCGCCCTCGATGCGCTTCCACTCCAGCAAGCCGCCGCGGTGCAGCCAGTGCAGCTCGGTCTGCTCGCGCCGGGCCTGCACTTCACTGGCATCGAATATCAGCAGCAGCAACAGCTGCCGCTCGTTTTCGACAAAGGCCGAGGCATGAATCTCCACCGGCAGACTGCCCTGCTGCGCGGTGCGCAGACTGATCTCGCCGCTGTAATAGCGGCCCTTGTCCAGGCAGGCCTGGGTCAGACTGATCAGGCGCGGCAGATCATCGGCAAACAGCGCCGACATCGGCTGCGCCATCAGCGTGCTGCGCTCGCTACCAAGCAGGGCCTCCAGCGCCGGATTACAGTCCATCACGCGGTCGATGAGGGGATCGCAACAAAGCATCGCCGCGCCGCTGGAAAGGGCCGCTGCTCGCCAGGCCGTTGATTCGTGGGCCGCGGGCTTGTGAGGAGTCGATAGTGTCATCGCCGTTCACCTGGTCAGTGTTCGATTAACCGTTCTCCACCCACCTGCAAGGACCAGGCCTTTTTATGCAATTGCATATTTTTAACTGTGCAAATGCATGAATTATGCAAATGCATACTTGCGCCTTCGGCAATTCTCCCGCGTATGCCATTGATCCGACTGAAAAAATCGTCAAACCCGAAACTGGCACAGAGCTTGATATAGCACTAGCAGGACACCTCCGGGTGAACAGCCACAGCACCTCATTCGGGCAGCACGCTACGCCGTGCACCGGAATACGACTGGCAGGAGCCAAACATGACGATCAAGAGCCTGGGAAATCCCTATGACGGCGGCAAGGGCCTCACCCACGACGCCCAGTGTGAATGCGACAAGTGCAAGCACATCGCCCTGCCCGCCGGTCTGACAGCGCAACAGTCGGCTGCCGACAATCGCGCGCCGGTCATGGCCACGCCAATGTCCAGTGAAGACATGATGGAGCGGGCCATCGAGAACGCTGTGGTGCGCGCGGTATTCAACCAGAGCGACATGAGCCGCCGGCGCTTCATGCAACTGCTCGGCGGTGGCACCGTGGCCGCCGCCCTGGCCACCATCTTCCCGATGGCGCAGGCCAAGGCCGCGCTGATGGACAGCATGGGCCCGCTGGAAAAGACCAAGCTGAGCGTCGGCTTTGTGCCGATCACCTGCGCCACGCCGATCATCATGGCGCACCCGCTGGGCTTCTATTCCAAGTACGGTCTGAATGTGGATGTGATCAAGACTGCTGGCTGGGCCGTGGCGCGGGACAAGTCCCTGGCTGGCGAATATGACGCCGCCCACATGCTCACTCCTATGCCGCTGGCCATGTCCATGGGCGCCGGCTCCACGGCCGAGCCCTACATCATGCCCGCGGTGGAGAACATCAACGGCCAGGCCATCGTGCTGCACGTCAAGCACAAGGACAAACGCGATCCCAAGCAATGGAAGGGCTTCCGCTTCGGGGTGCCCTTCGAGTACTCCATGCACAACCTGCTGCTGCGATACTACGTGGCCGAGCATGGCCTGGACCCCGATCAGGACATCCAGATCCGCGTGGTACCGCCACCGGAGATGGTCGCCAACCTCAGCGCCGGCAACCTGGACGGCTACCTGTCGCCCGACCCGTTCAACCAGCGCGCCGTCTGGGAAAAGGTCGGCTTCATCCACCTGCTGACCAAGGACATCTGGGAAGGCCACCCCTGCTGCGCCTTTGCCTGCAGCCAGCGCTTCGCCACCGAGAACCCCAACACCTACGGCGCCCTGTTCCGCGCCATCGTCGACGCCACGCAGTATTCCCACCAGGCCGAGAACCGCAAGGAGATCGCCGCCGCCATCGCGCCACGCAACTACCTCAACCAGCCGGTGGGGGTAATCGAGCAGGTGCTGACCGGGCGCTTTGCCGATGGCCTGGGCAACATCATCGACGAGCCCGATCGCATCGACTTCGACCCCTTCCCCTGGCACTCCATGGCCGTGTGGATCCTCACCCAGCTCAAGCGCTGGGGTTACATCGAGGGCGATGTGAACTACAAGCAGATCGCCGAGCAGGTCTACCTGGCCACCGATGCCGGCAAGGTCATGCGCGAACTGGGCTACGCCGCGCCGGATATCACCTACCAGAACTACACCATCATGGGTAAGCAGTTCGACTACAACAAACCCGAGGAATACATCGACAGCTTTGCCATCCGGAAGCGCACATGAAAGACACCATCAACAGCCTGCGCCCGGCCATCCTCACCGTCCTGATCCTGCTGGTGCTGGGCGGTATCTGGGAGGCCGCCATCAACACCACCAAGAGTACCGGCGAGCTGACCGAGTACGAAATGATGATGGGCGGCGGCCAGCCGAGTGCGGGCGTGCCCGCGCCCTCACAGGTGCTGGCCCATGCCTGGACCGAGCTGAGCGACCCCTTCTACGACAACGGTCCGAACGACAAGGGCATCGGCATCCAGCTGGGCTACTCGATCGGCCGCGTGCTGGTGGGCTTCTCCCTGGCCGCGCTGATCGCCATTCCGCTGGGTTTTGTAATCGGCATGTCGCCGCTGATGTACAAGTCGCTCAACCCGTTCATCCAGGTGCTACGGCCGGTCTCACCACTGGCCTGGATGCCCCTGGCCCTGTTCATCATCAAGGACTCGGAAACCTCGGCGATCTTCGTGATCTTCATCTGCTCGATCTGGCCGATGCTGCTCAATACCGCCTTCGGCGTGATGAACGTGCGCCGGGACTGGATCAACGTCGCACGCACCCACGAGCTGAGCCAATGGCGCACCGCGTTTCAGGTCATCCTGCCGGCGGCGGCGCCGACCATCCTCACCGGCATGCGCATCTCGATCGGCATTGCCTGGCTGGTGATCGTCGCTGCGGAAATGCTCGTGGGCGGCACCGGCATCGGCTATTACATCTGGAACGAGTGGAACAATCTGGATCTCACCAGCGTGGTGTTCTCCATCCTCATGATCGGCGTCATCGGCATGCTGCTCGACGCCGTGCTGTCACTCGCCGCGCGCCTTGTCGCCTGGCAGGAATAGGAACCCCCGATGACTGATAACCCAAACACCCAAACCGAAAGCACTGACCCCAACCGCAAGTTCCTGCAGGTCAACGGCCTGAAGAAGACCTTCCCCACCCCCGGCGGCGGCGATGTCGACGTATTCGAGGAGGTCAACTTCAGTCTGGCCAAGGGCGAGTTCGTATGCATCATCGGCCACTCCGGCTGCGGCAAGTCGACCATCCTCAATGCCCTGGCCGGGCTCGATACCCCTTCTGCCGGCACCATCATTCTCAACGGCAAGGAAGTCACTGGCCCGAGCCTGGAGCGCGGCGTGGTATTCCAGAACTACAGTCTGATGCCCTGGCTCTCGGCCCTGAAGAACGTGATATTCGGCGTGCGCGCCCGCTGGCCGCAATGGAGCAAGGCCGAGGTTGACGCCCACAGCCGTAAGTACCTGTCGCTGGTCGGGCTGGATGAGGCCCTGCACCGCAAGCCCGCACAGCTGTCCGGCGGCATGCGCCAGCGCGTCAGCATTGCCCGCGCCTTTGCCACCCAGCCGTCGCTGTTGCTGCTGGATGAGCCCTTCGGCGCACTGGACGCGCTCACCCGCGGCGTGATCCAGGACGAACTGGTCAAGGTCTGGAGCGAGACCCGGCAAACCGTGTTCATGATCACCCACGACGTGGACGAAGCCATCCTGCTCGCCGACCGCATCTTTCTGATGAGCAACGGCCCCAATGCCCGCATCGCCGAAATGGTCCAGGTGGACATTCCCCGGCCACGCCTGCGCACCACGATTTTTCAGGATCAGAAGTACTACCAGACGCGCAATTACCTGGTGGACTTTCTGATCAACCGATCCGGTGACGAGCACACCAGTGCGGACGACAACGCCCCCACCCGTATGCCCGATACCAAAACCCCGAGCAAATCACCCGAGCACGCCTGAAGGAGCACGACCATGAACTCAACTACCGCCACCATCATTGCCGCCAAGGAAAGCCTGGGCCTGTCCTGGGAAGACATCGGCGCCGCCCTGGAGATGTCTCCGGTGTGGACCACCTCCGCCTGCCTGGGCATGAACAGCATGCCCGCCGACAAGGCCAAGCGCCTGTGCGAGCTGCTCAAGCTGGATGACGCCACCCAGACTACCCTGCAGAAATGCCCGATGAAGACCTGGGACAAGACCGTGCCCACCGACCCGGTGATCTACCGTTTCTACGAAATGATTGGCGTGTACGGCGAAACGATCAAAAGCATCATTCACGAGAAGTTCGGCGACGGCATCATGAGCGCCATCGACTTCTCCATGGACATCGACAAGCAGGAAGACCCCAAGGGCGATCGCGTGGTGATCACGCTGAACGGCAAATTCCTCCCCTACCGCACCTGGTAAGCCGCGCCGGGGCCACGGCCCCGGTTCCTTCACCTGCCGAGCACAGCCATGGAACACAAACCACCCTTGCCGCCCTTCGATCACGTCACTGCGCAGATCAAGGTACAGATGGCCGAAGATGCCTGGAACAGCCGCGATCCGGCCCGCGTCGCCCTCGCTTATACCCCCGACTCCACCTGGCGCAATCGCAGCGAGTTTCTCAATGGGCGTAAGGAGATAGAAGCCTTTCTGACCCGCAAATGGGAAAAGGAGCTGGATTACTGTCTGCGCAAGGAGCTATGGGCCTTTACCGGCGACCGTATATCCGTGCGCTTCGAGTACGAATGGCATGATGCCGACGGCCAGTGGTACCGCTCCCACGGCAACGAACAATGGGAGTTCGCACCCAACGGCCTGATGCAGCGCCGGGAGGCCAGCATCAACGACCTGCCGATCCAGGAAAACGAGCGCCGCATCTTTCCGCGTCAGGCGGGTTGAAGACGGCGCCGATCAACGGTGCAGCAGGCTGGCTATGACAGCTTGATGTTCATGGTGATGCGCGCAGTGAAGACCGTCTTGCCGTCGGTATCCGTCACATCGACCGGCACGATCTTGTCGCCTTCGCTGCTCCAGTCGACCCCTTCTCCGCTGGCCCTGGCCGTCAGGTCGGTTTTGGCCTTGGCCAGATACTCCACTGTCATCCCCTTCGGAATCCACCGCGCGCCTGTCGGAATCGAGACGGTCGTCATCACCCCCGCCGCCAGTTCAGCCGCGTTGCACATGGCAATGGCATGCACGGTCCCCAGGTGATTGGTCACCTCTTTCGCAAACGGCAGCTGGACCACGCAGTGGTTCGTCTCCAGCTCGGAGATCAGCGGGTTGATCGTGCTGAAATAGGGAGCCGTCTGGCAGCTCATCTTGCTGAAGGCCTCAGGGCCGGCTGACTGAAACATGCTAAGCAACGGATTCATATGCTCTCCTTGGGGTTAAACCGAACAATGTTCGGTTAAAGAACATTATTCTGTAAGGCCTGGCATGTCAATGCTGTGCGTTACCGAACGAACCGGGTACCATTCTTTCCTTTTGGAGCCTTTAGATGTCGGCAGCGGACTTGTTGCAACGGAGTTTTCCCGGGCGGCGCGCCGAGCTGAAACGCAGCGTCCTCGGTGCGGCTTTGCGCTGTTTCAACAACAACGGCATCGAAGCGACCACCATCGAAATGATTCGCCACGAGTGCGATACCAGCGTCGGCGCCATCTACCATCATTTTGGCAACAAGGAAGGCCTGGTCGCTGCGCTGTTCTTCGCAGCTATGAGTGACCAGGCAGATCTGCGCCAGCGCTATCTCGAGTCAGCGCAGACCGCGAGAGACATTGTCAACGCCCTGGTATTCAGTTACGTCGACTGGGTAGATAGCCAGCCAGATTGGGCACGCTATCAATTCAACGCCCGTTTTGCGGTGTCCAACGGCCCCCACAAACAGGAGCTGGCAGACAGAAACAGGCTGCGCAACAAACAGGTTCAGGAGTGGTTTTCACGGCCGGGAGTCGGAGAACTGCTGAAGCCCTTTCCCCTTGAGCTGGTCCCGTCCCTGATCATCGGATCAGCGGAAAGCTATTGCAGAGCCTGGCTGTCCGGCCGCGTGAAGCAGAGCCCGAGCGTTCACAGGCACATGCTGGCCGATGCAGCCTGGCGGTCCCTCCAGGGAGCCTGACCCCGCGCAGGGGCATCGGTTACCACACCTCAATCAGACCTCAGTAATACCCCTTCATAAGCGAATTGCGTAAGGCGAATCCATCGTATTCAAGGCCCGCCATTCTAGCTTAGGATGGGCGGTCACTTTTTACTGAACGCCCATAGCGAAACCAGGATGCGTCCAACATGATTACGTTACACCACCTGAACCAGTCCCGTTCCAAGCGCATCATCTGGATGCTGGAAGAGCTCGGCGTGGAATATCAGCTGGTGGCCTACCAACGGGACAAGGTCACGCGCCGCGCACCCGAGGCGCTCAGGGCCATCAACCCCCTGGGCAGATCACCGGTGATCGAGGATGACGGGGTGGTGATCTGCGAATCCGGCGCCATCATCGACTATCTGGTCAGCCGCTACGGTGCAGACACCTTCGCGCCGCCGGCAAACACACCCGCCCATGCCCGCTACGTGCAGTGGCTGCACTTTGCCGAAGGCACTGCCGCCTTCCCACTGATTGCGCTATACCTGTTGAGTGCGGACAACAGCCAGAAGTGCTTTCTGGGCGGATTCTCCCGCGAACAGATGGCCGACGTGCTGACCCTGGCCAACAACGAGCTGGCCGACAAGACCTACCTGATGGGCGACCAGTTCACCGGTGCCGACGTGCTGAACTCGTTCATCTTCGAGAAGATCAGGGAAACTCAGGGCTTGGGCGAATATCCAAATCTTGAGCTATACATGCAGCGTATCCTGGCGCGGCCTGCTGCGCAGAAGGCCGAGGCGTTGGAGCGGGAACATGATGCGGAGGTGTAATTTTTTCTGATATCGGCCTGTTATTACCACCCACATCCAACCATAACAATGAACCTAGAAGGGATCGTCAATGAAAGCCATCACTACCAATGAAGGCCGCAACCAGGGCCACTTGGTCGGCTTCGGCTCCAAAGCGTACCGTAACTATGTGCTCTTCGCGCTGACTCTTATCTACATTCTCAATTTCGTCGACCGCGCCCTGCTGGCGGTCGTCGGTCCCGATCTGGTACCGGACCTGGGCATTACCGACACCCAGTTTGGTCTGCTCACCGGTTTCGGTTTTGCCTTGCTCTATACCGCCGTGGGCATCCCGCTGGCGCGCTTCGCCGATGTCGCCCACCGCGTATGGATCATGACCGTCTGCGTGGCCCTGTGGTCGCTGATGACAGCGCTGTGCGGCCTGGCCACGGAAGTGACCATCGGCTCGGTGACCATCGGCGCCTTCTGGATTCTGCTGATGTGCCGCGTTGGTGTGGGTATCGGTGAGGCGGGTTGCACGCCGCCGGCCAACTCCCTGATCGCGGACTATTTCATTCCCCGGGAACGCTCCCAGGCGCTGGGCTTCTACGCCATGGGCGTCACCCTCGGCACCATGTTTGCCAACCTGGTCGGCGGCTGGGTGACCGACGTATTCGACTGGCGCACCGCCTTTTTCGTCGTCGGCTTGCCGGGCCTGCTGGTCGCGCTGGTATTCAAACTCACGGTCAAGGAGCCGCCGCGCGGCTACACCGATCCCCAACAGGCCGAGAAAAAAGAACGCGCCAGCCTGGGCGAAGCGATCAACGAGCTGATGGGCAAACCGGCCTTCTGGCTGATGACCGCCGGCGCCACCATCGCTGCCTTTTGCGGTTACGGTATTTCCTCTTTCCAGTCGCTCTTTCTGGTCCGCACCTACGGCATCACCGCCGGTGAGGCAGCAATCTGGATCAACACGCCGGTCGCCCTGTCTGCGGCCATTGGCACCTTTGCTACCGGTTGGCTGGCGACCAAGATCTACAAGAAGCACCCCGGCGCTATCGCCTGGGTCCCGGCAATGGGCCTGGCACTGTCCGTGCCCTTCTATATCTTCGCCTTCACCACCGACAGCCTGTTCTACGCAGCAGTTGGCCTGATCATCGGCGGCTTTGTGAAGTACGGCTACCTGGCCGCCCAGTACACCATCGGCCAGGGTGTGGTCAGCATGCGCGTACGCGCCATGGCCACGGCCGTGATGCTGCTGCTGGTCAACCTGATTGGCTACGGCTTCGGCCCGCTGTTCATTGGTCTGGTCTCTGACATCTTCTTCAAGTCCGGCATCGCCGAGCTCGGCGTCGCAGCAGGCGACCTGGCGCGCAATCAGTGCCACCCGGCAGTGATTGGTCAGCTGAGCCAGAACCTGCAGGACGTTTGCGGCCAGGTCTACGCCCAAAGCCTGCAAACCTCCATGGTGATAATGGCCTGCCTGTACATTGCCAGCGGCCTGTGCTTCCTCCTCACCTGGACCCGTCTAAGCAAGGACATGGTGGACAGAGAAGTTAAAAAACCCGCCACCGCATAACCGCATAAGTGGCACACCAGAGGGCGCAATGCGCCCTCTTTTTTTGCGCCTATTTTCGTTCGCATGATTACCCTGCCGGACTAGAGCTTGCATTGCATCAACCAGTGCTCCATGCCCCAGGCATGGAAAAGCTCCACATATTCCCATGCACGCTTCGCGTAGTACTCACCCCGATCTTGGGTATGCAAATACAATCCGCTTTCGCACGATAGCGGCTCAACTTAGTGCCATTCTCATCTGACCCCACTTTTTCAGGCAGATATTTCATCCGACCCCGGTTACCTCAACGACGTGCTGAAGCTCGCCATCAGCATCCAGTGAAAGCCAAACTGGGATTTCCAAACTGACGCATTAGTGACACCCGAGCTTCACACTAGGGGCATAGCGTTGAGTTCTTGACGATAACAAGGACACGTTTATGACCTCCAACGCAGCGCTCAATCCTGGGCAAATCGATCAATCCGCGGCCTCGAAATGGCTATCCTGGCTGATAGTCATTGGGCTTATCTATTGCTTGCTCGCCGCCGTGGGTGCTATCGGCGACGGCTTCAAACTGGCGACGGGCAGTAACGCAAAAGAGCTGTTCGCTTTTGCTACCAACCCATTCATCGGCCTGATGATCGGTCTGGTCGCGACAGCGCTCATCCAGAGCTCCAGTACCGTGACCTCCATCATTGTCGGCATGGTCGCAGGTGGTTTGCCCATCAGCATCGCGATTCCATTGATTATGGGCGCGAATATCGGCACGTCACTGACCAGCACCATTGTCAGCCTGGGCCACGTCCGTGACGGCAAGGAATTTCACCGGGCCTTTTCAGCCGCGACGGTGCACGACGCATTCAACATTGTGGCGGTCACCATCCTGCTACCCCTGGAGCTGATGTTCAGCCCCTTGCAACGCACGGCTGAAGCCCTCGCTGTTTACTTTGTCAACGATGCCAGCATCGACATGAAGAGCGTGAACTTCATGAAAGCGATGCTGGCTCCAGCCTCTGATGTTCTCAAGGGTGCCGTCAGTTGGATATCCAGCGATGTATGGTCCGGTGTTATTTTGGTCATTATCGGCATTGGCCTGATCCTGTTCGTGGTCACCGCCATCGGCAAAGTGCTGCGCAAGGTCATGGTCGGTCGAGCCAAGACCATCATGCATACCAGTGTTGGACGCGGGCCGGTATCAGGGATGGCGTCGGGGGCGGTGATAACCGTGCTGGTGCAGTCCTCTTCCACTACCACCGCGCTGATTGTGCCGCTGGCAGGCACTGGGGTCTTCAGCCTCAAACAGATCTACCCCTTCACTTTGGGCACTAACGTCGGCACCTGTGTCACTGCGCTGCTGGCAGCCACCGCGATCTCCGGGCCGACAGCGCTGCTGGCCATGCAAATTGCACTGGTGCACCTGTTCTTCAACGTGTTCGCAATTGGCATTATCTACTTGCTGCCATTCCTCAGAGGGCTGCCGCCTCTGATCGCTACCAAGCTGGCCGACCTTGCCCAGCGCAGCAAGCTGTATGTGGTGGCCTATATCGGCGGCGTGTTCTTTGCTCTGCCTCTGCTACTCATCGGCGTAAGCCAACTCTAACAACCCCTTCAAGAGGCTGTAACATGGAACACGGTAAACATCAGGAAACAGAAGACCGCATCCGCGAGCTGCGGCAGTCAATCGACAACCTCGAGCACCAATTGCGCCAGGCTATCGAAAGCCAGGAAGACGCCCAGCATGGCACTCTGGAACATCTCGACGAGTACATGAATGCGGTCGACACCAAGGTCAGCAGCCTGAAGACCTTTTGGCAGACCCTCAAGCAGGAATGGCAGAGCCGGTAACCGGCCGCCAGACATGAAAAAGCCCTGAGATTTTCAGGGCTTTTTCATGTCAGTAGCAGATAGCCTTAATAGGTTTCCGGCACGAACATCTCCTTTGGCACCGGCCTGCGTACATAGTCCTCATGGTGCTCGCGCGGCGGCAACTGGATCGTCGGCCGCTTCACCTCGGCGTAGGGAATCTGCGTCAATAAATGCTGAATACAGTTCAAGCGCGCTTTCTTCTTGTCCACCGCCTCCACGACCCACCAAGGCGCCTCGGCAATATGGGTGCGCTCCAGCATAATTTCCTTGGCCTTGGTGTATTGCTCCCAGCGCCGCCGGGATTCGAGATCCATGGGGCTGAGCTTCCACTGTTTCAGCGGGTCCTGTATTCGGCCCATAAAGCGCAGATACTGTTCATCGTCGGAGATGGAAAACCAGTACTTGATCACCTGAATACCCGAGCGCACCAGCATGCGTTCAAAATCCGGTACCGTGCGAAAGAACTCCTGGTACTCCTGCTCGTCGCAAAAGCCCATGACGCGCTCTACACCCGCCCTGTTGTACCAACTGCGATCAAATAGCACCATTTCACCCGCCGCCGGCAGATGGGATACGTAGCGCTGGAAATACCACTGGGTGCGCTCCCGCTCATTGGGCGCAGGCAACGCGGCCACGCGGCAGATACGCGGGTTGAGACGCTGAGTAATACGTTTGATAACGCCACCTTTGCCGGCAGCATCTCGCCCCTCAAACAGTATGACCACCTTATGGCCAGTGTCGGCTACCCAGTCCTGCAACTTGACCAGTTCGATCTGCAATCGAAATAGCTCTCTGAAATAACGCTGCCGCGCAACTTTGCGAGTCAGCGCTTCCTCTGGAGACAGTCTTGCCGGAGCCATGCCGGGCACCTGTGCGAACAGGTGATCTTCCAACTCCAGTTCGAATTCTTCATCATGGCTGTCGAGCAGATCATCGCTGATCCGCTGCATGATTTCACTGTCATCAAGGTCCATAGGCTTCTCGATCAGGAATGTCGGAACCTTGCATGGTAGAGAATCAGAATGACAGTTAGATGTCGGGAAGCGTCCACCCTACTACCAACGCGACACGGTCACGCGCCAGGCCCCGGAAGCGCTCAAGGCCATTAACCTCGCTAACGCCCGCTGCGTGCAATAGCTGCACTTCTACTCCGGGTTTATGGCGGACCGATCATCCAACCTCAGCCAAGGGGAACGTACCCTGTTGGACTAGAGCTTACGTTGCATCAACCAGTGGTTCTTGCCCCAAGCGTGGAAAGGCTCCATATATTCCCATCCGCGCTTGGCGTAATACTCACCCCGATCATGGGTATGCAAGTACAGTCGATCATGGCCCTTGGCTCTAGCTTCGGAGTAGACGCCCTCAATCAGCAGCTCGGCCAATCCGCGCTGCCGTGCCTGCGGGGCAACAAAAACGCACGCCAGCCAGGGCCCCAGTTCCGGGCGCTCACTTAAATCATCCCTGGCGAGTGATGCCCCACCCAAAAGCTCGCCATCTTCCAGGGCGATCAAGGTTTGCCAATGCCCATTGCTTTGCCCGTCGCTAAACTCTCTCTGCCAATCCCCGAGGGGCTGCGAACTGAATTCGTAGGCGAATTGTTGATGCAACCACTGAGCAAGCGTATCGCTGTAATCCATGTGATCGCGTAATGAAGCTAAACGGGGCATGGGCATGGCCTACTGCTTAATTGGGGGCGAGATCTTAGCAAATGACGGGGTTGTTCGCTGGGTTTCGCGGGTAGGCAGGTCCACGCCAGATAGACGAGATTATGCGAGATAAAGCTTAGGCAAAAAACAAGACCTGACCCTCGGCAGCTCGACCCTCGGCCACTCTTTTTCTCTAGATTATCCGCCAGCTCAGCAGATATCTTAATCTGAACCCCATTAACGTTACGCCCAATAGCGGACAAACGGACTAGGGAATAAACCTGACTATACTGTGTGTGGTAGTTCTCTGCTCTAAGCTAGAGCGGTCATTGGCCACGCCAACTCTCTGGTGCTTTTGAATAAACTCAGTAAAACGTGCAGCCGCCGCTTCAGCCACCGAGTCATATTTATAGAACCCTTCTTCCTGTCGTAGGTAAAAACCTGCAGGCGACAATAGCCCTCTCTCTTTTCCGTTGAATGCAAAAATCTCAAGTAACTCGAGCTTGTGTTGGGATTCGGAGCGAAAACACACGTTCTCACCGTCTTGAGAAAGCGTAGATGGGTATGCCCAACCATCAGGGGCAAAGTTTAAGATTGAATTGGTAAATTCGCTGCTGAAAAGGTACGCGCCTTCCCCTGCAGCCAACAGGTTTTGGTTGATAAATCTTCGAATTATGGAGAGCTTCTTTCTGGTGTCAGCCGGCAGGTCCGCATAGAACTTTTTGCCGACAGTCGCCACAGTCAGAGCCTCTTTAGATTGATAAGCCATCAAAAGCACACTGGATTGGGGCTTTGCCCTAACTTCGGCAAATGTTGTATGTATCTGGCCCTCTGAGGTATAAAGCAACCCTTGCGACGGTCGATTTACACGACCACGATATTTAACAGCACCGTTGGGGGGCGCCCAGAACTCTGGCTCTGGAAGGTCTTCGAATTCAGAATTCCAAATCCGCGCACGATAAAAAATACCGCCAGGAAAGTACTCTTTTACTTGGGCACCAAATACACTCTCTCGCGTATGCGCTGCCGTTATCATGATGACATCTTTAATTCGGTCATAGATGTCCTCGACGTCCAAATTTTTATAGTCGTCGTTAAATCTTCGAACTCTCTTTTTTAGCTCTTTGCTGCTGATATCACGCAGCAATAACTCGACGTGAGCTAGACCTGCATTCTGATCCCGTGCTCTACCCATTTGCACAATCTACATCTAAGGCGTAAAGGTTTCTCGTGATCTTCATTCTGGCACCTCTGAGACTTCGTTAGTCAAGTGAGCAAATTGGATAACATTGGCATTTTTCGCTTCGTAGTTAGGATCATTGTCATTTCGGCAGGAACCGTCACCTTACAAAGTGAGGCTAATGTTTTCATTCAAACCGCCGTTCACGCTTCCCAACTTCCTGCTGCTCAAACACCTTCTAGTGTTCGACCCACTTGGCCAGCTTCGCAAACATCGACTTAGCAACCGCTGCTATGTCCAAATTCTGGCAGAAATGTTTATCTGACCCCATCTTTATTCCAGTAGTCGCGCAAATATCAAGAGTTAGGCTAAGGCGACTGGTTCTGATGAGTGCCTGAGCTGAGAATCGCAACATTTGTTTAGACCGTTTCTAATATTGCTAAGAAGCGCCTCTGCTATTAAGGGTGACACGCTGTTTCCAATCATCCGAAAGCTATGCCAGACGGTTTCATGGAAGAGAAACTCATCAGGGAATCCTTGCAGCCTGGCGCCTTCGCGGGGCGTAATAACCCGATGTGCTACAGGATGCAATGGCCGGACTGATTGATGTGAGCCTCTATCAGCGCCCGTACCAGCCCGGAGTGTGGGACAAAACTCGGCCCACTCTAGCCTCTTGTGCTTTCCAACAGGATCAACAGAACCGGGATAAATGGGGTCAGATCAGCATTAAGAGAAATGTTCATATGACCCAATTTCTCTCTTCAAGCTACCACCTTAGTTAAAATCCTGGGTTCAGATACGATTTTGTTTTCCGCCTTTCCGTGAAATGTGGCCATGCCAAGCATGGTAGAGCCATCATTTTGCACAATAAAAACATATGAACCCGTATCGAACCCAACACCATTGGCATCTTCAAATATCAGTGTTATTTGCTTGCCGCAAGTAAAACCATGATATTTAAAGTGCCTCCCGGATTTTTTACCGTCACGTGTTTTAGTTCGTGTACTTGAACCAGTTATAACACGGCCCTTTTGTATTAGATGAATTTTACCTGCCTCGACAGTTTTTCCATTTCGGAATTCTGAAATTTGCCATGCCCCAGCAACACGGATTCCCTTATACAGGCATTTGTCTTGAAAGCTTGGCCATAACCACTTGGTGACTGTCGCAATAATAATTGCAGTCACAATACCTGCTAGTATGGCAGCAAAGAACTCGTTCATTCTTGTTGTTTCCTCGGAATAATATTCCTAACGCCACTGTAAGCTGCTAAAACTATAGAGCAGTTTCGTCCGAAAATGCGCGCAGCGTATAGCACAAAATCGCATAGTAATTTGGGTGGACTTCCCCAACAAATTGGTTCACTATCTAAATTTTGAAAAATTTGTCATTTTCCGAAAGCTCTAATATTGTTGACTCAGCCTTAAATTTTGAAAACCTTGGGTCAGATATTTTATCGCTTAACAAAGCAATAATATATTGCCCGTTCAATTGGTCTGCTTTTTGAAAAATATCATACACTTGATTTATGTCGACATCCTCAATACTGTCATGAACAACAAATGTTGGCCTTTTCAGCTTCACCTCTTCAACAAATTCGATATACGCCAAGTCAAATGCACTTAATTCTCCTTTTTTCTTACCGCCAGTAGGATTAGGCGAGATATTCGCTACCTCAAACTGGCATTTTTCTTTTTCGCTATCGAATTCTAGGTCGAAAATGTATCTGTCACCGTAGAAACTCTTACTCAAATCACCAAAGTATTCGTTGAATTTTTCAACATTTTTATCCAGCTGATGAGTATTATTCGAAATTTTCTTTATGATTTGCCCTTTGTTAAGCTCAAGAGATTCTATTAATTCTTTAGTCTCTTCAATCTTGTTCAGAAGCGCCTCTACGCTTGCAATTTGCTCTCTAATTCTAGACTGCTCGTTATATACTTGGCTAATGGACTTCAAGGTATCAGGTTTCTTCATTTTCTTAAAAATATCTGATTCTTGAGAATGAAGATCATCAATCTTCAGTTTAATGCTAGCCGCCTCTTCCTTGTAACCCTCTACATCTTTGCTTAACAGTGCAACCTTATTCGAAATTACTTGATTATGAAAAACGACCAAGTCTTCATATGAGCGCTTTAGTCCACCGCTAATCGAAACGCCAGCTTGCTGGTATATATCAGAGAGCTCGCGCCCATCTACACTCGAAGCATTTTCTCTAAGCCGCGATATAGACTTCTCAATGTACTCGATGCGACTTTTGACTTTCGAGTATGCTACAGTTATATCCGATAATTCGCCCTGAATATTTACCAACTCTCTGACATCTGCCTCTTCACTCCCCGTAAAATCGAAACTCTCAATCTTACCTTGCACTTCTTTCTCTTCGACTCTCAGAGGGTTAATCATCTTCTGAAGGGCACTTTCTCTATGAGGGTTTCTATATGCCGATAGATGCTTAGCTTTAGTTCTTATCTTATTATTTATTGCGGCTTTATCGCGCAAAAGATCAAGACCAGAAAACCCAAACAGAAATAAATACAGTTGGTCATATACATCTGGATTAGTATTCCCATGAAGAAATCTAGTTGTATTCTGCATTTTTTCGTTAGTATTTCTTATGAATTTGTGAGAAAGATTTCTTACTGTAGGCTTTTCTTTAGATTGACCAAATATCTGTGTTGAGATCAGGCTTGCGTAAACTGACTTTTCACAAATTTTTCCATCAACATAGTAAATGGATTCCTTCTGGTTGGGCGTCAAGTTACGACCAACCCGGAACACTTTACCGTTATGGCCTCTAAACTCCAACTCTATATAAATAGAATTGGTTGTGATGTATTCAAAAACCTCAGGAATATTCCTTCTAAATTCTGGCTCAGTATAAATATCTTCACCAGCAGACATAAATATATAGTCTATTAGACGAGAGGGAGTAGACTTTCCCACTCCATTGCCAGTTTTTGCATTACCAGAAGCTGAATTTATTATTAGATTTAATCCCCTTTTAAAAGTAACCTCCCGTACAATTTTCTCATTCTTATACAGGGACAGTTTATTCAGCTGCATATTCAATATTTCCTTTCTCATTTAGCTGTATTGCCCCGACGATGTATAGCCAATCAAGAGTGTAAACAAAAACATCATAGGAAGCGCCAAACTCCACCTTTACACTCTCATATAATTTTTCAATTTCCACCTCCGAATATTCAAAAGATGTCATATTATTTAAAATTGAAGCGCCAATGTAGATAGGGTTAAGTTTTGGATCTGAATCAATTGTGATCATTGGGATTTTCCAAAACTATGCATTCGATTACGGAGTAACTAGTAATTAAAGCTACGCCATGATCTACATCTTCTTGAAAATAACCCTCTTTTAAGTTACTTGAATCTTGAACAAACTCAGATGCTAGCCGCATTACTTCTTTTACCACTTCATCAGAGAACAGCTTTAGTTTTTTAATATCAAAGGGGCTAGTGCTAATTGCATATTCGCTAAGGGCTTTATTATAGAAAAGCTTCATTTGTCGCTTCAGCCTAGTACTGCCATTAAGAATGGTTTGATTGAGTTCTTTAATTGATTCATCAATAAGCAGCGATTCACTAATATACTCCTCCACAACCCATTTATATGAGTTGAGGTTATTGTATTCAATTTTCACTTCAATATCAGCAGGCACCCTATCGAGGTTAATTTTCTCAGTCGAACCAATAGCTATTATCTCAATAAGCTTGCCGAGAATTGAGTACCTAGGTGTTTTTTTCTCGTTTTTAACAAAGACGGGGCCTTTGTTGTCATTAAATACAACTCCCTTTGACATAAAATTAGCCCCTGTTATCTATATTCACTGGACCTGAGTTCTCTTGAAAATATTGAGATTTATCTCCCTGAGTTATTTCATTTTCGTTTGAGGTCGTTTTTATATTTTCCACCTCAATTTTTAACTCACGAACTCTTTCTTCCACCTTTCTTTTACCCAAAAACTGGCTGACCGCTATTATTGCCGCAATCAAAGATAAGATGTAACCAACAAAACCTACAACTGGGTCCGCTAAGAATTCTGTTATCAGATCCACTTAATTACCCTCGATTAATGAACTCGCTAATTCATTTATAACGCACAGCTATTACGTAATTGGGGTCAGATGAACATTTCACATTCCGACCCTTCACTGATGGAGCTAGCTTTCCTGCTCTGAATAATTAGCGACACGTATAACTTCTCATCTAAGCCAAATTTCATTCTGCTGGATTATATGCAGCCGCCCTTCGGCACGCCGGCGAGTTCCAATTACTGCTGCTATGGCAGAGTCGGTTATGAGCCTTTTTCATCGCTGCCTTGAACCGCCTGCATTCGATGCTGCCTGCCGGGTGATAACAATTCGGCGACTCATGCTTGATCCCACCAAAATGGATCTTCCCCTCCTCCTTCGGAGCCTCGTAAGCGGCAGGCTTGCGCATGGCTAAGGTGTTCACCTGCTTTGCAGGAACATAGTTCGCATCGTTGAAAACGGTCTGCTTTGAAATCGGCGCGGCCTCGGACTCTTCAGAAAGGCTCTCGCGGTACATTTGCTCTACCTGCCGATCGTAGTCGTCGTCGGTCCACTCGATAGATGCATGTGGCGCACTGGTTTGTTGGGTGGTGACTGAGGGTGGGTTCACCAGATGGGTTTGACGGGTGTAGATCGATGTAGCGGCGGGCCCGGTTACACTCAGTAAGGTTGTTTGCGGCAGAGTTGACTTGAACGCTGCAAACCCAACACCAGCGGCCAGCACGGCCACGACCATAAACCATAAGGCAATCCGTGGAGGTTTATCGCCTCTGCGCTGCCTTATGCGATCCGGTGCATCATCCCAATCAGAGTACATACCTGCCCTCCTTCACTCGCCCGTCTGACATCAGCCGCTTACCGTGCCCTTGCAACCTGGATATTTTGAACAGCCCCAAAAGGCATTACCCGCATTAGCGCCGCGCTTGGCCAGCCGCTTGACCATGGCTGCGCTGCACACCGGGCAAACCGGCTCCTGGTTGGCAACGGGCGTCATGGTGGGCGCTGCTGGCGGGGGCTTTATCTCAACCGTGGGTGCTCGGGCTGTGCGCTGCTGCGCTATCCAGCTCTTGAGCCCGGCTCCGTCGATCAACTCGATATTCCGTCCGCTGGCGAAGGCCTTGGCTTCCTTGGTGAACTGGCCTGAGGTCACCACATAGCCACCGGCAGCCCCTTCGGCGGCCATGGCGCCGAAGAACTCACGCACCACGGGCAAGCCCACCTTGAGTGAGCGCCAGTGCTTGCATTGCACCAGGTACTTTTCGCCATCCTTGCGCAGGATCAGATCAATGCCGCCGTCCGCGCCTTTGCCGCCGGTTTCGGTAATGCTGTATCCCTTACGCCGAAAAGTCTCACCTATCAGCAGCTCGAACTGCTGCCAGCTGAGGCCATCAATGGTCTTGCCGGGCTGGGTAGCGGATTGGACGTCGTTGAGAAGCTTCTTGCGGCGCTGGCGACCGAATACGGAGCCGATGGCGCCGAATACACATACCAGGGGGATAAGGTATCGGCCGAACATGGCGAAGGTTTGCCAGAGCTGGCTAAGCATCACGCCGGACATGTCTTGAATTAGCACGCCGGCAGGTACGACGACAGGCCTGTTGGCCACGGGATTGAGGATCAACCAGCTGACAAAGCCGATAATCAGGCTGACCCACCAGGGCAGCCGGGACAGAACGACAACAACATCTTCAAACGATGAACTACGTTTACGCGCCATCCATGGGCTCCTGAGAGTGGCTTATTGCCTTGCCTCAAAGGTAAACCTTCCGGTGCGCAAAAACCACCATATCGTGCCCTAAAATGAGGCGATGCCGACCGAAGGATAAGTGAGCAAAAACAATAGCTGAACTGAGCTGGCGACCCGCCTGAATCTGTTGGCCTTCACCACGGATCATGTCGTGGTATTGACTGCGACTGTCTCCATTCCATATGAGCTATAGTTTGAACGGAGCGATCTATCGACATGATGCGGGGTGATTCTAGTGCCGAGATTCATGGCCTGCCCAGGATGGGCTCCGACGAGCCGACGGCGAGTTCGCCGACTACTGATCTCCCGGCTGGGTATGCGCGCTGTAAATGAACTGTAACGGGCACTTGTGCGATTCAATTGAATCCGATCAGAAGGTTCACCTAATGAAAACCAAACTCGTACAGTTCATTATCGCTTTGGTGTTTGCTGCTCTTTCAGCAACGGCAATCGCTGACACCCTCAGACTGACCTCGCTTCACTGGCCACCTTATTCCGGTCCCGATCTACCAGCCCAAGGCGCCTCGGTTGCCGTCGCAAAAGCGGCGTTTGAGGCGATGGGGCATACCCTGGAAGTCGATTTCTTTCCATGGTCCAGGGCCGTTGCTCTGACCAAAAAAGGCGACACCTATATCGGGTACTTTCCTGAATACCTTTTTGAGTCAGCTGAGTTCGTTTTCTCCGACCCGTTGGGTACGGGTCCCTTGGGTCTGGTTGAGCGTTCTACCAATCCGATCGAGTGGGAAAGCCCGGGAGATCTTGAAGGCTACAAACTCGGCGTGGTCCAGGACTACGTGAATACCGAGCGGATCGACGCCATGATCGCGTCCGGAGATATCGAGACGTCAACGGTTACGTCCGATGCGCAAAATGTTTTGAAAGTGGCAGCTGGGCGGATTGATGTCGCGGTCATCGACAGCAACGTGTTCGAGTACCTTCTCGCCAACAATTCACAGGTATCGAGAGTCAGGAATAGTGTGCAGATGAACGACAGGCTGCTTGTCGAAAAGGACCTGCACATTGCCTTCAAAAACAATTCCGAAGGTCGGAAGTGGCAAGCGATCTTTGATGAAGGACTCAAGAAGATCGATATTCAGGGCATTCTGGAAGCCAATATGTGATCGGAGCAAGATCACTTTGGGTCCACGCTGATAGCGCTCAACTCCCCTTCTGATCCGCCAGGGCCACATACCAGCCTGAATCCGGCTCCTGTTTCAATTCCAGCAAATCATACGTCTTGACCATATCCAGCAAGCCCGAATGCCCAAAGGTCTTGGGGGAAAAGGCCGGATCGGTGCGTTTGAGGTACTGGCCGAGTGCGCCCAGGCCGACCTTGCCTTCCGACGATTCGCTGGTCAGCAGTGATACGGCTTCTACCACAAAGCGTGGGCGATGCTTGACCGGTTGCTTGTTGGCGTCCTTGGCAGTTTCTTTGACCGGCTCCTTTGCTGCTTCCTTGCTCTGGTCGGCTTTTTTGCTCTTGGCCTTGGTTGCTGGCTCCTTTCTGGCGGGCGCCTTTTCTGCCGTGTCGGTGGTGGTATCGGGATCGGATTCGGAAACGGTCCATTCAAAGAACTGGTCGCTGGCGTTGCGTAGCGCTTGCGGGGTTTTCGCTTCGCCGACTATGCACACGCGCGAGCCGCGTTCGCGCAATTTGCGGCACAGATAGGCAAAGTCCGAATCGCTGGTCACCAGGCAGAAGGTATCGGCACGGTGATCGAACATGGCTTCCAGTGCATCCAGCGCCAAGGCGATATCGGCGGTGTTCTTGCCGGAGGCATATTGGTACTGCAGGTGCGGTGTGAATGCCTGTCGTACCAGAGCCTCCTGCCAGCGGTTGGCCAGGGTGGCGTGATTGCCGTAGCCACGGCGCAGGGCAACGCGCCCGAACTGGGCGGCGACGCGCAGGGCGTAGGGCAGAATCTCCGGGGGGACGTTATCGCAATCGACCAGTATGGCGACGGTCGCTTCCGCGCCGTTGGGGAAGTCTTGCATGGTGGTGGACCTGGGGTTGGTATTCATGGCGTCCCTGTGTGAATACGATGATGGTTCTGACGTTAGCTGCAACCGGTCTCCAGGTAAAGGGATCGATTTTCAGGCTGGGAAGGTCGAGTTCCATCTCGACCAGGGTCTCCCCTACCCCATCAACCTCGGCATATTGGCAATCGCCGCCATGGCATTGGTGCGTAGCCTGCCCATGACTTCCATTTTTGCAGCGTCTGCCTTGTCCAGATCGGCAATCATCTTGCCAAAGCCGTCGAGTCTGGAGTTGCGGATCCATTGGCGCAGGGCCTTGTCCTGGGACCAGTGGTACTGGTTCATCATGCTGGCGTGGGTGGCGCGGGCATAGCCGGCCAGGTTCTGCGGGAACGGCACCGGCGTGCAGAGTTTGTTCTTGTTGGCTTCGTCGCCACCGTGCACCTCGACATAGGCGGTCAGCGCGGCGCTCAATGCGACCAGCGGGGCGCGCAGCAGCTGGATATGGATGCGGTCGTCCTGAAACACCGGGCCGGCTATACGGGATGTGGTGATGGCCGATGCGGTGCAGTCCACATACAGCGTGCCGGGCTCCATGGGCATCTCGCCCTGGGCCAGGACCATGGCATCGCGCCCGATACTGAGCACGCGGCCCTTGCGAATGACCTGTTTGATCGTGCGCAGCAGCTCCACCTCACCTGTGGAGATGGTGGCGTAGTGAAACATGGTGGGGTTGTGCTCGGGGTCGATACGCATGACCTGGCCGAGCGCCTCGAGCTTGAGGAACACCTCCTCAATGGATTTGGATTGGGCGAAGGCGGCCAGCTTGGCAGCCTCACCGCCCATGCTGTGCTCGAAAAACTCCAGGCCGGGTTGGGTCTGCATGCGATTGAGCAACCATGAATCGCGTGGCATGACCCACTGAATGGACTCGGGCGTTGCGCCATGGCGTAGCAGCCAGACGGCGGCATCCATTGCCGTTTTGCCGGCGCCCAGTATGCAGAATCGTTGCGGCACCGGCTCGCCCTGGCGCTGCAACCAGAGCTGCGGCAAGGCGTTCGGTGCGATCATGCGCACGCCATCGGCCACCGTGAAGTTGGGCGTGTGGGTGGACGGTATGCTGGGGGAAATATAGGTGGCATCCACCGTCTTCTTGCCCACGGTGACCTGGGTCTCTTCGCCTGACAGCAGCGAGACGATGCGGCCGTCGCCCAGGTAATTGCTCATGGGGTGGTAGCTCACGCGCCCGCTGGGCAGGAAGCGGTGCTGCATGAGTTTGTCGTAATAGGTGTTGATCTCGGGCCCGCCCGCCAACTCGTACATGCCGCTGTTGGGGCCGCTTTCATCCTTGCGCCGGCTGCCCAGTTCGGTTGAGTTGACGCCGTAATAGGCCGACGGCTGATGTAGCGTGACGAAGGAGTAGGCATCGTTCCAGTGCCCACCGGGCTTGGCGTGCCGGTCGACAATTGTGATGTGTGCATCGCTTTCGTCGAGCAATGTATCCGCAAAGGCCATACCCACGGCGCCGCTGCCTATGATGAGGTAATCGGTTTTCATTGTTGTTCTGTCCCGAGCTGGTAGGCGGTGCCGTTGGGGTCAGCCGCCAACATCGATAAGTCCGTTGCCAGAATTAGCACTTTTTTCGGAAGGAAGGGACAGATTTATTGTTACCTGACAATCAGACCCGGCACCCGGGAGGGTCGAGTTCCATCTCGACCAAAAAGAGAAGCCGCGCCAGCGCTACTTTAGCCCGTATGGGCGATAGATCGCAGCGCTTCTTTTGGTCTTAATCCGTCAGTAGCACAGGGTCGTACGCGACCAGCCTTCTATGCCGACCACAAACACAAAAACAACACGCAGACGGCACAATGCTACACAGACTCCGGAGTTCCCATGGGCCCTAGACGCGCTCTGGTCGTAGACGACTCACGCTCGGCGCGCCTGGTACTCAAGCGCCAGTTGATCAAGCACGGCATCGCGGTGGACGAAGCCGCATCCGCCGAGGAAGCGCTCGAGTATCTGCTGCACGACAAGCCCCACGCCATCTTCATGGACCACATGATGCCCGGCATGGACGGCTTTGAAGCGGTGCGCATCATCAAGGCCAATCCCGCAACTGCGCTGATCCCGATCATGATGTACACCTCCAAGGAAGGCGGCGAACTCTACCTGGGCCAGGCCCGTGCGCTTGGCGCGGTCGGCGTGCTCCCCAAGGAGGTGCAGTCCGTGGACCTGGTGGCCAAGCTCAGATCCCTGCATCTGCTCGAGCCCACGCCAGACAATGCCCCCCTGCCCGCCCCCGACGCGCAACCTTTCAGCCCGGCCAAGGAAATCGCCGCGTTGGCGCGCGAAGCGGCAGACGACCACATGGTCGAGCTGCTGCAAACGCACCTGGAGGCCCAGAGCAGGCGCCTGCACACCAGTATTCAGTCAGCCATGACCAGCCTGCTGGAAGAGCTGCGTGAACCGGAGGCGCCCGCTCCGCCACGGCGCTGGCCGGCTGTTATGGGGGGCATGATTTTGGGCGCCGCATTGGTACTGGGCGGCCACAAGCTGTTGCTTATTGATGACGCCGATGCAGAGGCTGCCAGCCCGCCGATCACTGACGAGACCAGCACTGCCCCTGCGCCAAGTCAGCTGCTACTCGCTGCCCTGGCACAGCAACGCAGCCGTGGCGCTCAGGAGCAGGCGTCATTGCTCAAGGCCGTGGAGTGGTCACTCAATCGTGAAGGTCTGTTTGCCCCGGGGGCTACCCCCTTCGACGACCAGCGCTTGAACGCCATCAATGAACTGGTGCAGATGCTGCATCAGGGCGGCTTTCAGGGCAGCATCCATCTGACCGCCCATGCCGGCAGTTTCTGCATGATCGAGGACGAACAGGGCAATCTGGTGCTGGCACCGGATGCATTGCCAGTCGCCGCCTGCGCCAGCTTTGGTAGTGAGGCGGCCAGGCTGCAGCGCAGCGGCCAGCTCAAATCCGCCGCCTTCGCCAGCTTTGCCAGTCGCACCCCCCTGATCGAGGACAGCCCTATTCGCCTGGTGATCGACGAACCCCAAGGCAACACCCCACGGACCGACTACCCCATCATCGACAGCTATCTGCTGGCCGGTGACTGGAACGCCGTCGCCCGGCAGAACCAGCGCGTGGAAGTACGTCTGCGGCCGTGACAGGGACGCAAGCCGCTGCATGGGCCAACACAGTGCTTGGCCCTACTGCGGGTGTTGGCACTCAGGGCTCACAGCTGACGGGTACGGTCCAGCGGCGCGCGTTCTGGCTGATCGCGGTAACTGACATGGGCTCACCATCGCTGGGGGCGACGTCGAAAGCGATGCGGTTTTGCCCCATGAAGTGGGTCAGGGTTTCCAGACTCAGGGCGAAGTTGACGTTCTGAGCAATATCACCGGTGCGCTGAGCCATGCCGATGGCATTCAACTTGGACGTCACCACGCCAATGACCAGGCCATGTTGATCGATCAACGGGCCGCCACTGTTCCCAAGCTGCACCGGAGCGGTTATCTGCACAAAGCGCTTGTCACCGCCCAGCCCGGCCACGGCGCTCACAATGCCGCTGGTGATATTCAGATCGTCTGCCACGATGCCGCTCAGTGGAAAGCCGGCGGCTACGACGCTTTCGCCCTGCTGTATGCCAGTGTTGCCACGGATGCGTGCCCGATTCTGGGATGTGCCGTTGACGCGCAATGCAGCGAGATCGTTCGTATCGTCCTTGAACAACAAATCCGCTTGCAGGTCATTGGCGACGGAGATGCGACTGCACTTCTCGACCACATGCGCATTGGTTATCACCACCGTGGAGTTGACCCAGAAGCCGCTCCCGCTGCTTGCCTGCGTGCCCGCCGACCCCATCCGACAGGCAAGAAAAACCCCATTGGAACATGCCTTGTAGGCTTCACTGCCGACCCTAACGGGAGACATATCCAACCGCACCCGATCAGAGGCAAAGTTGGCGAGTTCGGTCAGTTCGGCCTGCCCCACGCCCTCGACATTGACCAGCGAGTGTATCTCGATCAGGGGGACACCCCGTGCGAGATAGCCCGCCATGTCCTGTGCAATCAGCCTGGCTTGCTGGCAGCACTCCAGATCAACTTCTGGCCCCTTTTCAAGTTTCTGGCTCTCGAATGCAATTTCACTACTGGCTGGCGGAGGCGTCTGACTGAAATGGGACACCCCCTTCTCGTCGACCCAGCGATACAGCTGTTGCGCCGTCGCTGCCCCCGCCAGGAGCATGCACAGGATGACCCCAGCCGCTGAGATTCTGGTGATTGCTGGGGAGGGTTTTTCATTGTTCTTTGAACTGAGTTTTCGCGCCATCCGTGGGCTCCTGAGCGTGGCTTGATGCCTTGAGCCTAAAGGTAAACCCCGACGCCGATAAATGCCACATCTGGTGGCAGCGATGCTGGGTGGAAGCGGGAATGACCGGCAAAATCGTGAACCAGTTGTACTCAGACAGACACGAGGGTGTTGTTGAGTGCCGCCATTGGGTCTTCTGTCGCACGTTGAACCAATATCTGCCCGTCGCGCACCGATGCAACTACCGGTCTCTGATTGAGCAGCACTTCATAGGGTGTTTGCCCTTGCAGCACAACACAGCGTGCTGGCAGGCCCTCGGCGATGCCATATTGCTGAAGATGCAGGGCCGCTGCTCCGTTGTCGGTGATGAGTTCCAGTGAACGGTCGATCCAGTTCATGCCAAGCATGTGGCAGGCGTGCAGGCCTGAGTCCAGCGTGCGCAGCATGTTGCCATTGCCCATGGGGTACCAGGGATCGCGGATGGAATCCTGGCCGAAGGCGACCTTGAGGCCCGCATCCAGCAATTCTGGCACTCGGGTCAGGCCACGACGTTTGGGGTAGCCGTCGAAGCGACCCTGCAGGTGCAGGCTCTCTGTCGGCATGCACAAAAACCGCAAACCGGACATCTTCAGCAGGCGGAAAAGCCGGCTGCAATAAGCGTCGTTATACGAGCCCATGGCGCAGGTATGGCTTGCGGTGACACGAGAGCCGTAATCCAGCTTCAGCGCTTCCGCCGCCAACACCTCGAGGAATCGGGAACCGGGGTCATCAATCTCGTCGCAATGCACGTCCACCAGCAGGTCGTGGCGTTGCGCCAGCTCGACCAGCCAGCGGACAGACGCCACCCCGTCATCACGGGTATGTTCAAAGTGCGGTATGCCGCCCACTACATCAGCGCCCAGGCGCACCGCTTCTTCCATCAGCTCTCTGCCATTGCGGAACGACCAGATGCCCTCCTGGGGGAACGCGACTATCTGCAGGTCCACGTAGCCGGAGACGCGCTCCTTCACTTCCAGCATGGCCTGCAAAGCAGTCAGTTGCGGATCGGTCACATCCACGTGGGTCCGGACGTACTGGATACCGTGCGCCGCAAACAGCCTGAGGGTCTGTTCAGCGCGGCCCATGACATCGTCACGTGTCAGCGTCGCCTTGCGTTCGCCCCAGCACTCAATGCCCTCGAACAGGGTGCCACTCTGGTTCCATCGCGGCTCACCGGCAGTCATGGCCGCGTCCAGGTGGATGTGTGGCTCGACAAACGCGGGAGTGACCAGATTACCTACTGCATCCAGCTGGTTGTATAGCGCTTTCAGCTCGGCGGACTGGGAAGTAATGGCGCCAAACCGGCCATTTTCGATGGCAAGCGAATACAGCCCGTCACGACCTTGCAGGCGGGCATTTATGACGGCGTTCAGACAATCGGTCATGCAAAACTCCTGGAATACGGCTGTCGATCATCAAGACCGTAATAATAGATGGGCCAACAGCATGGCTTTGAAGCGCTCTGCCGGTTCGCCCCTGAGAGAAATCTCGTGGTTTAGCCGGGCCATGCGATTACCCACGGTGTTTCTGTGGCAATCAAGCGCTTGCGCCATGGCCTGGTAGTTGCCCTGGTGCTCAAGCCAGGCGTCGATAATATCGGCCGAATCGAGAAGAACGTCCTTGGGCAGCGGTGCGTAGTTTCTTATCAACAGATCAATGCTGTTCATGCCCACTGAATCGACCAGGGCTCTGGCTAAGGATGCGGCAGGCACTGTTGTGCTATCTGCCTGTTCCGACTGCAGTATGGCTCTGCCGATCGTTTCTGTTACCGCAACCATGGGCAGCGAATAAGGCTGTTCGAACAACGGAACTGCAAGCTCGTCAGCCAATCGCATGAGCGTGGTTGGCAACTGCCCGATAAACGCATCCCCGGTAAGCACCACTAGCCCGGCGATATTGCATTCCTTGCCTTCGTACAGACATTCGGCCAGATTCTGGGGACCACGGTGGCGGCTGATACCGGTAATGAATATCAGCTCGCCCCCCTTGACCCAATTTTTGAACCAGCGGTTCTCGGCGACATAGGGCCAGCGTACCCGGTTGCCGGATGCCGTGGCACCGCCCCGCAGTACAATCGACTCCAGGCCGGCAAGCTGGGGAATATCAGCGCACGTCAACGGCACTTAGATACTGCCCATTATCTGCGACCTGCGTTGGCGTACAGCATCACTGAAGAACAGCATCAGACCAAAGCTGCCAGCCGCCACCAGCACACCCACAATCGGTGCTACCCAGGGTGATGAATAGGCTGCTGCCGAGCCAATAAAGTAGGCGGCCAAGCCCGGGACGTTGAACGCGGGAAGGCTCGCCCCGTCCAGGGGCGGGTACTGACGCTTGTAGCCAATAAAATAGCTGGCCATGATCACGCCGCCGATGGGAGGAATAAAGGTGCCCAGCAGGACCAGAAAAGGAATCAGCCACTCGTACATGCCCAGCACCGCCAGCACGGTACCAATGGCGGCGCCAACAACGGTTACCAGCTGACGACGACGCGTGCGCACCAGGTTGCAGCCCGCAACGGCAAAGTTATAAACGGTGTTGTCCTGGGTGGTCCATAGATTCAGGAACAGCATCAGAATGCCCATCGTCGCAAGACCCTGGGCAACCATGATGTCGACTATATCCGCCTGCTGATATACCAGTGCACCAAAGGCGCCGATCAGCGTCATCAGACCGTTGCCCAGGAAAAATGCCAACAAGGTCGCTATCACCGCGCTCTTGCCAGACTTGGCAAACCGGGTCCAATTGGTGGCTTGGGTGCCGCCGCTGACAAAAGTACCGAATACCAGCGTAATAGCGGCTGCTACGGTCATGTTTTCAGTGGGAGTGATGCCCATAAGCCCGGCGAAACCACCCGCATCGGATGTAGCTATGGTCATGCTTACCGCAACCAGAATAATCATCGCTGGAACGGCAAAGCGCGACAGTATCTCCAGGCCGCGATAGCCGATGAATGCGGTCACACAAAAACCAAAACCGAAAAGCACCATGAGCGGCATGGTGAGACTCTCTGGCAAGCCTGTCAGCCGGACCAGTAGGATCGCCATGGTTGCCGTACCCCACGCGTACCAGCCGATCTGGGTAAAGCCGAGAATGACGTCAGATAGTTTGCTGCCCAGTTCACCAAAGGTGAACCGACTCATCAAAGCCGTATTGAGCCCTGATTTTGCAGCGATGTAGCCCAACACGGCGGCGTAGGTTCCCAACAGTAGGTTGCCCGCAATCAACACCATGAGCATGGTCGGGAAGTCGAAAGCCACGCCGACAGAACCGCCAGCCCACATCGTGGCGGTAAAGAAGGTGAAGCCAAGCAGTACTATCCCCATGGACCACACGCTTTTGCGTTGATCCATGGGTACTGCACTGAGGGGATAATCCTGTTCTTTTGGGGTCGGGTCGGCGCTTTCCTTGAGGGTCATAGCTGATATTCCTTTAGGGAGGGGGTTGTTGTCTGAGAATGAGCAACGACCGTGCCAGCGCGCCCTGGCCTCCCCTTCGACCCCTGACAAATAGCCCGATGAAATCGGCGGCGCCGATCGGCATTGTGCAAATCGCACAATTAGATAAAACCGGAGCTTTTTTAGCGGCTCGAACGCACGTTAAAGGTGCGAAAAACCAGCTCATGACCGAACATGGACCCAAGCAGCGTGAATTTGCTCACCTATCAACATCTGCTGGCGGATCTCGAAGATTGATTCGCACCACGCAATATTTCAAACCGACCTGACCGGAATGGTCTTGCGCAGCTCATCGGGCGTGATGGTGCCCACGATATTGGCCCCGCTGCCGGGCAACGGCTGGCGCAGGATATTGCCCTTGATCTTGCCGATCACGTGCATCTCGCAGGGTTTGCAATCGAACTTCAGGGTCAGGGTTTCGTTGTCGTGGACCAGTTGCATCGGCTTGGCGTTGCTGCGCACACCAATCACGCCCTTGGCCTGCTTGGGGCACAGGTTGAAGGAGAAGCGCAGGCAGTGCTTGGTGATCATCACCGGTACATCACCCAGCTCTTCGTGGGCCTCGTAGGCGGCGTCGATCAGCTCGACGCCAAAGCGCTGATAGAACGCCCGCGCCTTGTGGTTGTAGACGTTGGCCAGAAAGCTCAGGTGCGAATCCGGATAGACCGGCGGCGGATTGCTGACCGCCTTGCGACCACCACGTGGGTGGGCGGCGAGCCGTGTGGTATCCAGCTGTTGGATCACGGCGCGGCGCAATGCCTTGAGACGTGACAGCGGCAAGAAGGGGACCTCTTCCAGTGCCAGGTCGATGCCTTCGCAGTGGTACAGGGTGGTGCCGAGCTGGGTCAGCAGATCGGCCATCTGGCTGCGCGCGCGCTCGAGGTTCTGCGCTGTCTCGAAGGGGCCCTCGAGTGTTTCGCTGGCGGTGACGCCCTCTTCGCTACGGGCGCTGAGTGTCAGGCCCTGAGCATCGCCGATCAGGGTCCAGCGCAGGCCGACCCGCCGCTCGGCCGAGGTTTTCTGCAGGGCCTGTTGCCAGTTGTGGTCCAGGTTGCGGCTGAGCGTCTGGCCGGGACGTGCACGGCGCAGCGCTTCGGGCATTTCATTGGGCTCGATGCGGTAGTGCCAGCGTGGCTGGCCGTCTTCATCCGCATGCTGGCTCAACAGCTCGGCGACGTTGGCTCGGAAGCCGACCACCTCGCGCTTGACCAGCACGTTCAGGCCGTCACCGTTACTCAACGGCTCATGACTGCTGACCAGCAGGTCGCGCTTGCGCACCTGCTGCAGCTCGCCTACCGGTAGCCCGGTGAAGGTTGGCGTCTCGAAAGCGCCGATATCGAGCTTGCGCGCATTGACGAAGTAATCGGTGCTGCCGCGGTGGAAGGTCTTGTCCGGGTCGGGCACGAAGAAATGCTCGCTGCGCCCGCTGGAGGCGCGGGCCAGATGCGGCCGTTCGGCCAGCACCGCATCGAGCTGCTGGCGGTACCAGGCGGTGATGTTCTTCACGTAGCCGACATCCTTGTAGCGCCCCTCGATCTTGAACGAGCGAATTCCGGCGTCCACCAGCGCGCCCAGGTTGGCGGTCTGGTTGTTGTCCTTCATCGACAGCAGGTGCTTTTCATAGGCAACCACCCCGCCGTGCTCGTCGGTCAGGGTGTAGGGCAAACGGCAGGCCTGCGAGCAGTCACCGCGGTTGGCACTGCGCCCGTTATGGGCATGGGAGATATTGCACTGGCCGGAAAAAGCCACGCACAGCGCGCCATGCACGAAGAACTCCAGCGGCGTATCTACCTCCTGATGGATCGCCTGAATCTGCTGCAGGCTCAACTCGCGGGCCAGCACCAGCTGCGAGAATCCGGCCTGGCCGAGAAAGCGCGCCTTGTCCAGGCTGCGGATATCGCACTGGGTGCTGGCATGGATCTCGATTGGCGGGATGTCCATCTCCATGATGCCCATGTCCTGCACGATCAGGGCATCCACGCCGGCGTCATGGAGCTGATGGATCAGTTCGCGTGCTGGCTCCAGTTCGTCCTCATGCAATATGGTGTTGAGCGTGACGAACACCCGTGCATGGTAACGGTGGGCAAAGGGCACCAGCGCGGCGATGTCGGCGACGCTGTTGGCTGCGTTGTGCCGCGCACCAAAGCCCGGGCCGCCGATATACACGGCATCGGCGCCATGCAGAATGGCCTCGCGGGCGATCTCGGCATCACGGGCCGGGCTGAGCAGTTCGATGTGGTGGGCTGGCAGGGACATGGCGGCGACCGTTGAGGGCAAAGAGCGAATTGTAACGGCATGCGGCGGAGGCTGCACCTGGCGGCGCCCACATCGCTTGTCGAGATGGAACTCGACGATCCCAGGGTGCCCTTCCCGCTCCTATTGTTCGTCGGGCGAGCGGATTTGGTCCCAGGTGAAATGGTTGGGCGACAGCGCCTCGCCCACGTGCAGGTGTACCTGCCTGGCCCCGGCGCCCAGGGCGAGCTCGCGGAACACCCGGCACTCGATGTCTGTCAGGCCGCCTTCGAGCTTTTCCAGTGGATGCATGATGACAACCGGGCTGGGGGTAACGAATTGCGCAGGATGCACTGCCCGTATGGCGTGCCTGAGAACCCACTCGGCGTTGCGGAAGTTGCTCACCAGCAGCCGGGGATGGGAAAACGGATTGGAGACGGTCACGCCGCTTTGCGTCTCCAGGCCTTGGGCCTCGTCACCAACCGCCCGGAGGGTCACCTTGCGCGGGTTGGAAGCATCTATTGCGATAAGCGGCGGCTGGTCAAAAACCGAGCCGTTTTCCAGGTGGTGGACGCGCAGCCGGTCCTCGTTGATACGCACATAGACAGTGCCCGAGAACAGCTTTCTTACCATGTTGAGGATCATGAGGTGTCTTCCCTTGACGTGTGCGCCGGGTCAGGCCCGGCGCCGGGCCAGAACCAACCCCACCAGCATAGCCAGAATCCCGTACTGCAGATAGCGCACGATCTGAGGGTGACGGCTGTAGAAGCTGCCGCCGGAGGTAGCTGAGAATGGCATGGAGGCGACGATTTCCGATTGGGCGAAGGCCTGGGTGCGTGCGGTGATGCGTCCGTTGGGTGCAGAGACCACCGAGGGGCCGTTGTTGATCAGGTGGATCATCGGCAGGCGGTTTTCGACGCCGCGCACCACGGACATGGACGCATGCTGAAATGGCTGGGCAGTCTCGCCGAACCAGTTGTCCTGGGAGACGAACAGCAGCACCTTGCCCGCCCCATTGCGGCCTACCGCTTCGGCGACAAAGCTCGGGAACGCAGCCTCGTAACAGATCTTGGGCAGCAGGCGCATGCCGTTGATCCTGAACTCCTTGTGCGCGGTACCCGGCTGCAGGGGGCGGACAAAGTCGCCGAAAAAGCGCCGTGTTACCCAGCCGATGCCCGGCAGGTGAAAGAAATCCGGCAGGTATTCGCCCAGTGGCATGCGCAGCATCTTGCGATACACGCCAGCCTGTGCGCCGCGGTCGTCCAGATATACCAGGGAGTTGTAGTCGGCGTAATCGCCATTGGTCCAGGCGCGTTCCGAGTCATGCAGGATCAGGGGTATGTCCAGCTTGCTGAGCACTGCGGCGTAACTGTTACGGACCGAGGGTTTGTCGAAGTACCCCTTGTAGCGGGCCTCAGGCCAGACAACCAGTTCAGCGCCAGCAGCGGCCAGGCGCTCGGTGGCAGCAAGTTCAGGTGGGTAGGTGCGGCTGAAGCCCTTGGGCGGTTCGGGTATGGCGAGGGTGACAGCGTCATTGGGTTGCACCAGGCCGATTCGGCGGGTGTCCCATTCCAGCATGCGCGTGTCCCAGGCCTGCAGACTGATGAAGCCGTAGGCAAACCAGGCCAGCAATACACTGGCTGCGAGCGCCGTGCCCGCCCGCTGGGAGCGCCCTCGATCGGTCAGCAAGGTAAACAGCAGGGCTCCGCTCAACATCATCAGCATGTCCATGCCCTGCACCCCCAGCAACGCTACGCCCTGCAGCCCCGGCAGAAACCGCGATTGCGCCTCGGCATAATAGGTGCCGACCAGCAGCGGGTAGATCTCCATGAGCACGACCATGCACACCGGAAAACTCAACAGATCCCAGCGCGGCAGGCGCCGTGAGACCCAGCGAAACAGCAGGCAGGAAAGGCCCGTGGCCAGGCCGGCATAGCACCAGAAGACCACACCCAGCAGCACTGCGACGGGCAAGCTGAAGCCGCGCAGATTGATGACGAAGTCGATGATCCAGTAGGTCGCGATCGCAAAGTACACGGCACCGGCCAGCCAACCGAGCAGCCAGGCGGCCCGCAATGTCGTTCCGCGCAGGGCGAACAGCAGCGGCACGGCACCGAACCAGGCCGTCCAGTACAGGCCCAGATCGAACCAGGGCGCGCCCAGGAGGACCCCGGCGACCAGCGCCAGCAGGGCTCGGGTGTTCATGTGCAGGGACACAGAGGTCGTGTCCGCCGTCGCCACCGGCGACTCGGAAGTCAGGTCAGAACGTGACATGCAGGGTCTCCAGCGGCAAGCTGAGTCAAAAAGTAGAGGGAGTCGCGGTTGGTTTAGCAGAATATACCCAAGTCAGTCGGCTGTAACCGCCTGCTTGTGCTGCGCAAGGCTCGCATAGCGCGAGGGCGCTTCCAACGGTGATATGACAAAGCTGTGATCTGTATCACCAAACGAGCCTGACACCCAAGGCAACGAGTTGGCTCTTGGTGTGAGCCGCAACCTCGTCTATCTTAGCGGTTGATTCTTTTTTTTGAGTATTCCGGTAGCACCTACCCAGGAGACCGTCATGAACACTGAAGCAAGCCGTCGCGCTGAGATCCGCAGCGCTTTGCAGGTGAACCCCAACCTCACGGGCGCGTCCGAGATTCAGCAGGAAATCCAGCGTCGCGTGGCGTTTATCAAGCGTACCCTGCGGGACTCCGGCACCCACGCCCTGGTGCTCGGCATCAGCGGTGGCGTGGACTCCACGACCTGCGGCCGACTGTGCCAGCTGGCTACCGAGTCGCTGCGCCAGGAAGGCTACGAGGCGACCTTCTACGCCATGCGCCTGCCCTATGACACTCAGGCCGACGAGCACGATGCCCAGACGGCGCTGGACTTCATCAAGCCTGACCAGATCCGCACGGTGGATATCAAGCCTGCGGTGGACGGCATGATGGGCGCCTTTGCGGACGAGCCGGCCGAAAACGCCAAGCGCGACTTCGTCAAGGGTAACGTCAAGGCGCGTTCACGCATGATCGCCCAGTACACGCTGGCCAATTTCGTTGGTGGGCTGGTGGTGGGGACCGACCACGCCGCCGAGGCGGTCATGGGCTTCTTTACCAAGTTCGGTGACGGCGCCTGCGACCTGGCGCCCATGACCGGCCTGACCAAGGGCCAGGTCCGTCGGATCGGCGCCGAACTGGGCGCGCCTGAGCATCTGGTGAAGAAGGTGCCCACGGCAGATCTCGAGGAGCTGGTACCCGGCAAGCCGGACGAGGAAGCCCACGGTGTGAGTTACGAGCAGATTGACGCCTTCTTGCTGGGCGAGCCGGTGGATGCCGAGGCGGCAGAGATCATCACCCGCTACTACGACGCCACCGAGCACAAGCGCCAGCAACCCCTGGCGCCCTGAGAAGTCGATGCCAGAGAGTCCGGTGCCCCCCTGTACGCCGCCGGACTGCTATGCTGTAGGGAGTGAACATTACCTGCATGGATGACACTCTTGATCATTCCCTCCGGATTACCCGTGGTCTTCTGGCAGATATGCCTGGCGACCACGCTGCTTTGGCTGGCGAGCTGGCCCGCCATTGCCTCCGCCGATTGCGTAAAGACCCTGCGCTGGGACGATGATCCGCCGTTCAGCATGCAGGCTGCCAGTGGGGATATTGGCGGCATCTACGTAGAGCTCAATCGCGCCGTTCTCGAACACATGGGCTGTCAGGTCCGGATGCGCAAGCTGCCCTGGGCAAGGGCGCTCAGAGAGCTGGAACAGGGCCGACTCGACGTACTGCCGGGCACCTTTCCGCGCCCCGATCGTGAGGAGTATGCCTACTTCTCCGGTCCGATCGTTCCCCCTTCCCGCAATATTCTGTTTCTGCACCGTGGTGAATTGCAGACCTGGCCCGTCTCCCGGCTGACTGAACTGCTGGACACACCCTTTCGGCTGGGAGCGCAGATTGGGGTGTACTACGGTGCGGACTTCGAGCAGGTAATGGCTGATGCCGGGTTCGCCTCCAGGGTGATCTTCCAGGCCCGACGCGACAACCTGTGGCGCATGTTGAAACGGGGACGGGTGGACGGCGTGATCGCAGACGAATACACCGGTGCCTACGAAACACACCTGTTAGGTCTTGATCACCTGATTCAGCCCACGCGGGTAGTGGTTTCAGATGAAGCCTCGGAGGTAGCCTTCAGCAAGCTGACCAACGATCCGGCCTTTGTCGAGCGCTACCAGGCAGTGCTCAGGCAGATGGTGGCTGATGGCACCTATCACCTCATTCTGCAGCGCTACGTGCCCCCGGCTTTCGAGGAGGACGGGCAAAGCCGCGCTTTCAGTCAGTGACCCGACGCGCTGCGTACGACCGACAATGGCACCGGACGCGCCTCGCGTTGTGCCAGATACCGGGTGCAGCTCACCCGCAGGAACGAGGCGAAGTTAACGACTTCGCCGCGCAGCTCCATGATCTCGTCGTACAGCTTGCTGATAAGCTGGTTGGTGGTCATGCCATCGACTTCGGCGATTTCCTGCAGTATCTGCCAGAACTGATTCTCCAGCCGTAGCGTGGTGACCACCCCGCGGATGCGCAGTGAGCGCGAGCGTGACTCGTACAGAATCGGATCGGCTTTGACATACAGCTCACACATAAGACCACCTGTCAGTTGATTGCCCGAATCAGAGCGTTATCCGGGCGCCCAGCAATTTGACGAAGGCCGCCAGCCAGGCGGGGTGCGAAGGCCAGGCCGGCGCAGTTACCAGATTACCCTGAGTGTGGGCCTGATCCACAGGAATATCCATATAGGTGCCGCCGGCCATCTTCACATCGGGCCCGCAGGCGGGGTAGGCGCTGCATTCACGGCCCTTGAGCACGCCCGCTGCAGCGAGGATCTGTGCGCCATGGCAGACGGCCGCAATCGGCTTTTGCGCCTGATCGAACTGCTGCACGATCTCGATCACTCGCTCGTTCAGACGCAGGTACTCCGGCGCACGGCCACCGGGAATCACCAGACCGACATAGTCCTCGACCTGCACCTGGTCGAAGTCATGGTTGAGCACAAAGTTGTGGCCTGGTTTCTCGGAATAGGTCTGGTCGCCCTCGAAGTCGTGAATCGCGGTGCGTACCGACTCCCCGGCCTTCTTGTCCGGGCACACCGTGTGTACCTCATAACCGAGCATGGTCAGTGCCTGAAAGGGCACCATGGTTTCGTAATCTTCGGTGTAGTCACCGGCCAGTAGCAGCAGTTTCTTAGCGGTCATGTTGCGCCCTCCTCTGTTGGTTACAACAGCATGCACCCATATGCCCGCCTGCGGGTAACAGGTGGCTACTACATCGGCCAATCCCTGGAAACGAATCAGCCGCTGCACAGTCACACGGGCATGAATCCCCCAAGGAGGCCATGCCATGATCATTGAAACCATCAAGACCGAAGGCCTGTCGCATCTGTCCTACCTGATTGGCAGCAACGGCGCGGCGGCGGTGATCGATCCCCAGCGTGACTGTGAGAGTTACGTTGAGCGCGCAAGGGCACGGGGCATGCAGATCACCCACATTCTGGAAACCCACCGCAACGAGGACTTTATCTCCGGCGCTGCGGTGCTGGCCGAACTGACCGGCGCCCAGGTGTGGCACGGGCCGAACCCCGCAGAACCGGTGCGCTATGCCCAGACCGTACGCGAAGGCGATAGCCTGGACATCGGCTCGGCACGCATCCGCGTGCTGGAAACCCCCGGGCATACCGATGACCACCTGGCCTTCGCGCTGTATGACACCGAATTCGACCAGGGCGCCGTGGGTGTATTTACCGGTGATGCGCTCTTTGTCGGTGATGTGGGCCGCACGGATTTCTACCCTGACCGGGCCCGGGAGGTGTCCGGCCTGCTATTCGATAGCCTGCGCAAGCTCGAAAACCTGGGAGATCAGACCATCATCTACCCGGCCCATGGTGCCGGCTCGGTGTGCGGAGCCGGTATGGCTGACCGCGAGTTCTCCACCATCGGCCATGAGCGAGCGAACAATCCGCTCATGCAGATCACCGACCGCGAGACCTTCATCGCGACCAAGGTGGCGGAGAACCATTACAAACCGCCCTACTTCAGCATCATGGAGCGCTTGAACACCGAAGGCGGCAGCGCCATGCCGCGTGTGGCCGTGCCCGTACCGCTGGACCTGGCCGGGCTCAGGGATGCGGGCGCCGATCGGGTGATCGATACCCGCAGCGTGACCGCGTTTGCCGGTGCGCATTGGCCCGGGGCCCTGTGTCTGCCGGTTGGCATGATCACCGCCTTTGCCGGCTGGTTTCTCAATGAGACCGACCGCATTGTCTTGGTATCCGATTCCATGGAAGAGGCCCGCGCAGCGGCGACGCATCTCCGGCGTACCGGTTTCGACAACGTGGTCGGGGCCTTTACCAAGATGGTGGGCGCAGTCGCCAATGGGCAGGCCTTCGATTCGACGCCCATGGTGGATGTGGCCTGCGTCAAGGCGCGGATCGCCGAGGGCGCAGACGACTGGACCCTGCTGGACGTGCGGTCGATCAATGAAGTGGAGGCCTATCCGATCAAGGCTGCCCGGCACATCTACGTGGGCCATCTCAACGAGCAGTGGCGAGACCTGGATCCCGGCCGGGCCTATACGGTGATGTGCGCCAGTGGCGCCCGCGCCAGCGTGGCCGCGGGTTGGCTCAAGGCCCAGGGGTTTGAGCGCGTCGATGTATTCCTCGGCTCAGCCGGCGCCTGGAAGGCAGACGCCGATTGAGCGACAGATACTGCTTTACCTGCGCCGAGTTGCTGCACGCGCTGAGTGCGTTTTGCGGTAGATTGATCAGGCTGGCAGTTAGTCACGCTCGCCCATTACTCGATACAGTTTGGTGCGATGTACACCCAGTAGACGCGCAGCTTCCGTGATGTTGCCGGCCGCCGCGTCCAGAGCCCTGTGCATCAATATGCGCTCGGCGGCTTTGAGGTTCAGCGGTAGATGTGGGTGGCTGGGGGGTGTAGAGGCGGAGTCCAGGGACGGGGCTGACTGAAACTGCAGGTGTGCCATTGTCAGGGTGGCACCGCCGCTGTGGATCAGAGCACGCTCAATCAGGTTCTTCATTTCCCGGATATTGCCGGGAAAGTGATAGTTTTCCAGCGCCTGTTGAGCGTCCTCGCTGATGCTGGGTGCTCGCACTCCCATCTCCAGGGCGAACATGCCGAGGAAATGCTGTGCCAGCAGCGGAATGTCCTTGCGCCTTTGCCGCAGGGGTGGCAAATCAACGTGAAAGCGGGCCAATCGATAAAATAGATCTGCCCGAAAGCTACCCTCTGCTATTTTTTTCTGCAGGTCTACATTCGTGGCCGCCAGTACTCTCACGTCAGTGCGCAGCGCTTTGTTGCTGCCAACAGGTCGCACCTCACCATCCTCCAGCACCCTCAGCAGCTTCGCCTGCAACCCCAAGGGCATGTCACCAATCTCGTCCAGAAAAAGGGTCCCGCCATCGGCCAGCTCGAAGAATCCTTTCTGCTCACCGCTGGCGCCGGTAAAGGCCCCGCGTACGTGTCCGAAAAACATCGACTCCGCGAGGTCCGCAGGTATGGCAACACAGTTGACTGGAATAAAGGCATTACGCGCGCGAACGCTGCCATGATGAATGGCGCGGGCGATCAATTCCTTGCCGGTACCACTCTCGCCGGTGATCAGCACACTTGTGCCTGCAGTTTGATGTAGCTTGCGGATACTGGTAAAGATGCCAGCCATGGTAGCGCTCTGGCTGACAAAGCCTTCAATACCCCAGCGCTGGGCTTCCCGCCGCGACATGATCGACAACTGGCCATCAGCTGTCTGCAGGGCGTTTTCCGTACGGGCCAGTTTATCGCGCTCATCGGCCAGGGCCTGATTGGCGGTTTGCAGTTCCGCAAGCCTCACTTGCAGCTCGGCATTTCTTGCCGCCAGGCTGCGCGCTAACCTTTGCAGGCGCAATTGGTGCTCTACCCGCATCAGCAGCTCTTCCGGATGGAAAGGTTTGACCACATAGTCAATGCCCCCCGCCTCGAAGCTACGGACCACATTTTCACGCTCGTCCAGAGCGGTGATAAATATGATCGGAATATCAGCCAAACAAGGGTTCTGCTTCATAAGCCGGCAGCACTCCAGACCGTCCAGCTCAGGCATCATCACGTCCATCAGAATCAGGTTCGGCATGGCAAGCTCTGCGATCCGCAGAGCATCCGTACCACTGCGCGCAACCAGAATCTCGTAACCCGCCGGCTCCAAGGCATCAGACAGCAACTCGACGTTGGAGACCACGTCATCAACAATGAGCACACGCTCTCGATTCGGGGCCTCAGACAAGGACATCCTTTTCAACCTCCCGAATCGGAATCTGCGTGATCAGCCTTGCGATACCATCCATGTCATAAGCGCGCATCAGTTGGCGCAAGTGTTTCTCCAGTACCTGCGCTTCAGCATCCATGTCGCGTATCTCTTCCAGGCACGCCTTCATCGCCGTAGAACTGTGCAGTTCAGCCGCCGTGAGTAACCTCTGAAGCAGATCCGCCGGCAAGGACACCGCACTGATATCCAGATCCTGGGCGCTGCCCATGGAATCGTCCCAATCACGCTCAACATGCAGATCAAAGAGGGATTCCAGGACGACAAACAATTCCTCAGCTTGTATCGGTTTCGCTAAAAATGCCCGGCACCCCGCCGCCAGACACTGGGCACGGTCCTGCTCAAAGGCCAGGGCGGTGTAGGCAATAACAAGCAGATCCGGCTGCACGCTCTGCATTTGCTTCAGCAGTTCCAATCCGTCGATATCGGGCATGCGAATATCCAGAAATACTGCATCGAAACGCCTTGCCTCGACCTCAGCCAGGGCAGCTCGAGCACTATCGGCCTGCGACGTGTCACAACCTGAATCAGCGAGCAAGCGTTGCAGAATTTCGCGGTTGGCAGTCAAGTCGTCGACAACCAACATCCGCAAGGAGGTGCCCTCCGGGAGACACCAGCGAACGGCCCGGCGCTGCTTGCACAAAGGGCCATCCCGCGCAGCCTCCAAGGGCAATTGCAGGGTAAAACGCGAGCCCTCACCCTGTTCAGAAGCGACGCTGAGGTCACAATTCAATAACTTCGCCTGACGCAGCGCAATCGCCAGCCCCAGCCCCGTGCCTCCGGACTGGTTATGCCAATGCCCCTGATAAAAAGGCTGAAATATTCGTTCTAGCGCAGCTGAGGGTATGCCGCTTCCGGTGTCAATTACATCAAAGCGATATTGGCCATTGTCCTGTTTGCGACAGCCCAGCATGACCTCACCGGCGTGAGTGAAGCGTACGGCATTGCCTAGAAGGTTGATCAGAATCTGGCGCAACTTGCCACCATCGGTGTGCACTGCATCAAGCTCTGGGGGCAGCAGCTGAACTCGCAGTCGCAGCCCTTTTTCAACGCACCGAGGCCTGAACATCATGGCCATTTCCTGCATCAGGTCATTGATGTGCAGGTCCTCCATTTGCACATCCATTCTGCCGATTTCGATTTTCGAGAAATCCAGTACAGCGTTGATCTGATTGAGTAGATGATTACCGCTGACAATGATCGCATCGACCGAATGACACTGATCTGTATCCAGACGTGCGTCCCGTCGCAGAAGCTGCGCATAGCCAAGCACTGCATTCATGGGCGTGCGTATCTCGTGGCTCATGTTGGCGAGAAAATCCGACTTGGCCCGATTTGCCGCCTGGGCGGCTTCCACAGCACGCTCACGTTCATCTATTTCGCGTCGCAATGCGGCGTTGGACTCGCTGATCTCGCGCGCCCGCCGAGATGCTCCGGCCAGATAGGCTACCAGCAACAAGGTCAGTAAAACGCCCACTACCAATGCCAACCAGGACTGGATAGGTTGGCGGTGAGTGGAGAAGTGGGCGGTGGGCTCGAACAGCAGACGCCACTGCCGTCCCGCAACGTCAATATCCAGCTCCCAATTGACCTGGGCCGGCACCCACGTAAGAACACCGTCCCACCAACGCTTCGGCCCCGGCTGGCCCACTTGCCGGGAAAGAGGAAAATGGGGCTCACCCACATCATAAATCGTGACCGTTACGCCACGCTCGGTGATATCCCGAAAGGCACTATCTACCACGTCGCCAGCTCGAAATACCGCCAACGCGAAACCCTGCAGGCTATGGCGGCGCTCGCTCAAAGTGTCCGGTCTCTGCTGACTGTAGACAGGATAAAACATCAGAAACCCCTGCTGGGCCGCGGTTTCCTGGGCCAGACGGATCGGGGCGGTCACCACAGGCAAACCGGTGTCGCGAGCTTGCTCCAGGGCGGCTAGCCGCTTTTCGTTGGCACCCAGATCAAAGCCATGGGCAGCAGCGTTACCCGCGTAGGGTTCCAGTAAATACACGGGAAAATATTCGTGCCTCTGGGCAGCACGCGTCAGCAATCCGGCCTCGCCGATTTCAGTAAACATGAAACCCTCAAAGCCTGAAGCGCGTTTGCGCATTTCGTAGGCCTCGCGCTCGGCGTGGCTGACCCGGGGTATCCACTCCACCGCCTGCAATTCCGGATGTCGACGAACGGCATCCAGGGCAAAAAGGGTGAACTGGCCGGGGTCCATGGCACCGGTCGCCGTGTGCAAAGACGCCAGGGAATAGAGCACCTCCGTGGAGCTTCGCATGTTGGAGTACAGAACTTGCGCACGGTCCTTGGCCAGCTCACGCAGTTCGTTTCGCAGCGAAATATGCTCCCAGTGATAGACATAGGCTGACAGTAGCATCGACAGCAACAGGCCGATCCATAGGGCAGGCATCATTACGAAGCGCTTTGGTCGATACCAAAAAGCGTAGCGTGCGGCCATGGTGTATTCCCACAGGGATCATTTAACTGGCAGAACCCGCTGCAATCGCTATACCACTGGGTTCCTTGCGGCGGAGGGGGGGCTATCCCTGTCTGCAGTGGTTGGTTCAACTGTCGCAATTTGCGACATTCGCAACGATCCCGGATAACTGCCAGCCTGCCAGAAAGCATGCTAACCCATTGTTTCATAATGGCTTATAAAACATGGCATCAAGGTTGCGATGGCTCCTGTGAAACCATCAGGAGCTACTGTCATGCCCAACCTTACCCAACCTGTCCTCTACGGAGCGGCAATTCATTTTTTCCCTCAACTGGCCAGTCGCGCACTAAAGCGGTGCGCACATAACACCAAAAACGTAATGCTGGCCATGTTGCTGGCAAGTGGGACCTTGCTGTCTCCCCTTGCGAGCGCTCGCCAGGACACCCTTCTGGTGGTCGTGGAATCCGGTCCCAACAGCATGGATATACACGGGATCGGAGCCAACCGACCCGCTTACGGTGCTTCCTGGAACAGCTATGACCGGCTGATGACCTACGGTGCCAAAACCCTGCCCGACGGCACGCGTATGTACGATTACACCAAGCTGGAGCCGGAGCTGGCTGAGCGTTGGGAGCTGGCGGAGGACGGCAAATCGGTCAGTTTCTACCTGCGCAAGGAGGCCACCTTTCATGACGGAACGCCAGTCACGGCGGCAGACGTCAAATGGTCCTTCGACCGCGCTTTGGCCGTTGGCGGCTTTCCCACCTTCCAGATGAAAGCGGGGTCGCTGGAGCAACCAGATCAATTTGAAGTAGTAGATGAGCACACCTTTCGCGTCCATTTTCTGCGCCAGGACAAGCTCACGCTGCCCAATCTGGCGGTACCGGTAGCTGCTGTGTTCAACAGTGCGCTGGCGAAAAAGCATGCGACCGAACAGGACCCCTGGGCCATGGACTGGCTGAAGAACAACACCGCCGGGGGTGGTGCCTACCGGGTTACCAAATGGCGCCCGGGATCAGAAACAGTCTACGAGCGCTTTGACGATTGGAAGAGCGGCCCAATGCCCGCCATCCAAAAGGTGATAGTGCGTGAAGTGCCCTCTGCCGCGGGCCAGCAAGCGCTGGTTGAGCGCGGTGATGTGGATATAGCCTACGATTTGGGTCCACGTACGGTCATGGACCTGGGCCGCAGCGAGCGTGCACAACTGATCAGTACGCCGATCGAAAACGCCATGTGGTACCTGGGCATGAATACTGCCAAGGCGCCGTTTGACAACGCCAAGGTTCGCCAGGCGGTAGCCTACGTACTGCCTTATCAAAAGATCATGGATGTCGCCGTCTACGGCCAGGGTGTACCCCTGTTCGGAAGTGCCACTGATCAGGACTGGCCACGGGCGACTGCGTACCAAACCGATGTGGCCAAGGCCAGAGAATTGCTGGCAGAGGCCGGCTACCCCGACGGGTTCAGCACCACGCTGTCTTTCGATCAGGGCCTCTCGCTGATCAGTGAACCCATCGCCCTGCTCACCCAGGAAGCCCTTGCCAGTATCGGTATCAGCACAACGATTGAAAAGATCCCCGGAGCCAACTGGCGTGCGGCACTGCTGCGCAAGGACATGCCGTTGCTGATAAACAACTTTGGCGGCTGGCTGAACTATCCCGAGTACTTTTTCTTCTGGACCTATCACGGCCAGAACGCCGTATTCAACACCATGAACTATATCAACCCGGCCCTCGACAGCCTGATCAACCAGGCCCGCTTCGAACCCGATCAGGAAAGCTACCGAAGCCTTATAGAGCAGGCGATTGCCACGGTCTACGAGGACGTACCACGCGTGCCCCTGTACCAGCCGGTCGTCAGCCTGGCGCACCAGGACAACATCAGCGGTTATCAGTACTGGTTTCATCGCCAGCTTGACTACCGCCAGCTGAAAAAAGATTGAAAACCTGCTCACACAAAGGGATTTATCATGAACCACACATCAAGCTGGAAGTACCTCTCCTTAGCGGGATTATGCGGCACTGCGATACTGGCGGCAGACATTGCGCTGGCGGATATCACCATGGAGTACGGGGCGAATGTCCGCTATCGCTACGAACATTTTGACCGCGACGAAGACGCTACCACCCCCCCTGGAGCGACATCAAAAGCCTCTACCGTGCGCCTGGGGGTATTTGCCAAAGCCAAGCTGAACGAAAACCTCAGTGCCTTTGTGGACCTCGAAGCCGTAGAGCAACTGTTTGAGGACGACTACAACATCCCGACCATTCCCGGTCAGACCATCCCTGGCTATCCGGTCATCGCCGATCCCCAGGGCACGGAGGTCAACCAGGCCTATGTCGCTTACAACAATGCGGCATATAACACTCAGGTTCGGATCGGCAGACAGGAGGTCATGCTTAACAACGGACGTTTCATAAGCACCTCTGGCTGGCGTCAGAATCACCAGTCGTTCAATGCCGGGACTGCATCCGTATCGCCATTGGACAATCTGAAGCTCGACTACGGCTATCTTGCCCGGGTACAGCGGGTGGTCGGCAGCGAGGCCAGTAATGGCCGCGCAGACATGGATTCACATTTCTTCAACATCGCCTACAGCATCCCGGATATCGGAATAGTCAAAGGGTACGGGGTGCTGCTCGACTTCGACGAGGAACTTACCAACTCGGCAGATACTTTTGGCCTGCGCTTTGAAGGGAATATGCCTCTGGGCACCATGCGGCTGCTGAGCACCCTGGAATACGCCACTCAAACCGAAGCCGGCGACAACCCCAACGACATTGATGCGCAGTATCTGTTGCTTGAAGCAGGACTGCAGATCAGCAACATCGCCTATCGCCTTGGTTACAACATTGTTGGTGCCGATAGCGCCACGGACAAATTCATCACGCCTCTCGCACATCCGTTCAACGGCTGGACAGAGCTGTTCTTGAACAATCCCAGCCTCGGCGCCGACAACCATGGCCTTGAGGTCTGGTATGCCTCTGCCACGGGCAAGGTGCCTGGCACCGAGCAACTGACCTTTACCACCGCATTGTATGACTACAACGCAGATACCGGCAGTGCCAGCTATGGCAACGGGCTGGATCTGGGCCTGGAGTATCGAGGTGTCGCAAACACTCTGCTCGGCTGGCGGTTCGGACTCTATGACGCGGATGAACTGTTCAGCGATGCATTGAGAACCTCCCTGTATGCAGCCTACACGTTCTAGCAACCACGCTGCACGGGCCCTGATATCAGGGCCCGTGCGGCATCAACCGCACTTCACCGAGCGCTCGAGGTAGTTATGCAACGTTCTGTCTTGACTCTGGTTACACGACGCCTGACCGGCGCCTTGCCCAGTCTGTTTGCGGTGGTGATCGTCACTTTTGTGATCATGCGCCTGCTGCCAGGCGACCCCGCAGCCTACTTTGCCGGCGCAGCTGCGTCAGAGGAAGCGGTAAAACAGATTCGCACTCAGCTGGGTCTGGATGAAAGCATCCTGCGTCAGTTTGTTATTTACCTGCAGGCCCTGGCGCAGGGGGACATGGGACGCTCTTTCACAACCGGGCAGCCGGTGCATCAGGATTTGCTGGAGCGCTTTCCCGCCTCCCTGGAGTTGACGCTGATGGGGTTGCTGATGGCCACCCTGGTCGGGCTACCCCTTGGCGTTCTTGCCGCCACACGGCCCAACTCCTGGGTCGATCATGTCTGCCGGCTGCTGACCACCTCGGGTGTCTGCCTGCCCACCTTCTTTACCGGACTGGTGCTGATCTACATCTTTTACTATCTGCTTGGGTGGGCGCCCGCGCCCATGGGCCGACTGGATCTGTTTTCCTCCGCTCCAGATGAGGTGACCGGCTTCTATCTCATAGACAGTGCATTGATGGGCGACTGGCAATTGTTTGGTCGGGCCCTGGCACAGCTGATCCTGCCCGCAATCACCTTGGGCCTGTTTGCTCTGGCACCGCTGGCACGCATGACCCGGGCGGGTATGCTCGGCGTGCTGAACTCCGACTTTATCCGCAGCGCCCGAGCGGCCGGCTTGCCCAGGCACGTAATCCTTGTGCGCTATGCCCTGCGAAACAGTCTGCTGCCCGTGGTCAACACCATGGGCATGGTCTTCTCCTACCTTCTGGGCATCAATGTCCTGGTCGAAAAAGTGTTTGCATGGCCCGGTGTTGGCTCCTATGCACTGGAAGCTCTGACCTCCTCGGACTATGCACCGGTACAAGGTTTTGTACTGGCTATCGCGGTGCTGTATGTGCTGCTCAATCTCACCGTCGATCTGATTTGCAGCCTGATTGATCCACGCATGGAGCGCAGCGCATGAAACAGTTTGAAGAATGGCGTTATCTGCTGCTGCAGAACCCTCTGACGCTGGTCGCCCTGATAGTGTTTATCGGCGTCATCATCTGTGCCTTTTTTGCTCCCTGGCTGGTGCCTTATGACCCCTATGCCAGTGACACTGCCAATGCTCTGCAGGCCCCATCGCTCAATCACTGGTTTGGAACGGATCAGCTGGGCAGGGATATTTTCAGTCGCGTGATCATGGGTACCCGGATGGATCTGGGGATTGCCGTTGCCGCCGTCTGCATCGCGGCGGTAATCGGCACTTTTCTAGGTGCCTGCGCCGGCTTCTATGGGGGGCATGTTGATCGCGCAGTCGGTCGCGGAGTGGACATCATCATGGCCTTTCCGTTGTTTGTACTTGCGATGGCTATCGTCGCTGCGCTCGGCAACAGCGTGATGAACGTGATCTACGCGAGCGCGATCATCAACATGCCTTTCTACGTACGCGTTGTGCGCAGCGAAATACTGGTATTGAAAGGAGCCGGCTTTGTAGAAGCGGCTCAGCTGTGCGGCAACAGCAACTCGCGCATCCTGTGGTTTCAACTGCTTCCCAACGTCTCGGCGCCCCTGGTTGTACAAATGTCCCTCAATATGGGCTGGTCCATGCTCAATGCAGCCAGCCTGTCATTTGTCGGACTGGGCATCCGTCCGCCTACACCCGAGTGGGGAATCATGGTCGCGGAAGGCGCTCACTACATCATTTCCGGACAGTGGTGGGTCGCCCTGTTTCCGGGCCTGGCACTGACGCTGGTAGTGCTGTGCTTCAACCTGCTGGGCGACGGCCTGCGGGACATCATCGACCCCCGCCAGAGGACCTGAGCCATGAACGAATCTGACAATCCCCTGCTGCACATTCAGGACCTGAGCGTTGCCTTTACCACACGCCACGGCCAGGTCGCAGTGCTCGAGAAGGTCAACATGAGCCTGCAACGTGGCGAGACCCTCGCGGTCGTTGGCGAGTCCGGCTCGGGGAAATCGGTCACTGCTTTTGCCGCGCTCGGTTTGCTCGACGCGGCAGGCAGAATTACCAATGGTCGAGTGCTGTTCGACGGGCGCGACATGATGCAACTCTCACAGAGCGAACTGCGCTCCCTGCGCGGTCGTGAGCTCGCAATGATTTTCCAGAACCCACGCACCGCCCTGAATCCAATCCGCAAAGTAGGCCATCAGATTGAAGATGTGCTGGCTGCCCATGGCAAGCAATCGGCAAAGGAGCGCAAGGAGGCAGCCATAGCCCAACTGGAGGCGGTCAAGATTACCGACCCGGCCAGGCGCTATGATGCTTATCCCTACGAGCTGTCAGGCGGGATGTGCCAGCGGGTGATGATTGCACTGGCCCTGGCCTGCAGTCCGCGCCTGTTGATTGCGGACGAACCGACGACCGGGCTGGATGTGACCACCCAGGTGGTCATCATGGATCTGATTCATGAACTCGCAGCCGCCAACGGCATGGCTACACTGCTCATCACTCACGACCTTGGCCTGGCCGCAGACTACTGCAGTCGGGTAGCTGTCATGCACGCAGGCCAGGTGCTGGAAGATGCACCCGTTGCCAACCTCTTTCGCGCCGCGCGCCATCCCTACACTGCCCGCTTGATGGCAGCTACACCGCAACCAGGCATAAGCCTTGCGCAGCTCGCTTCCATACCCGGCCAGTTGCCGGACTTGCGTCAACCGCAGCCACCATGTCGCTTCAGCACGCGCTGCGAGCGACGTCAGCCACGGTGCGACGAGCCCGGGCTCAGCCTGGTAGCGACGCCTACCGACAACCAGCACTTGATTGCCTGCAGGAATCCCCTATGAACCTGACAACTGCTCCAGAGCCAGCATTACAGACCACCGGTTCTCCCGGTGCAAAGACTCTTCTGGAAGTCGAACAACTGACCAAACACTTTCGCCTTACGCCTGAGCAAAGCGCGCTCAAGCGCTGGGCCAGACTGGCACATAAACCCTCCTGGCTGCATGCGGTGGATGACGTCTCTTTTAGCCTCAGACGGGGTGAAAGTCTGGGACTTGTTGGGGAGTCGGGATGTGGCAAAAGCACCTTGGTGCGCCTGATTACCCGCCTGCTCGACCCAAGCAGCGGTCATATTCTCTTCAATGATCGGCACATCGGCGACGTGCCCTCCGCAGAGTTTGCCCTGCATCCGGAGCGCGCCAAGATCCAGCAGGTATTTCAGGATCCGACCGATAGTCTCAATCCGCGTTTTACCGCCTTCGACTGTATTGCCGATCCTCTCCGGCGCCTGCAGGGACTGGACGGGGATGGTCTGCAGCAGCGTGTTGAAAGCATAGCCGAACAGGTCTCTCTGCCCTTGGCGCTCCTTGGCCGCTACCCCCACCAGCTATCCGGCGGTCAAAAACTGCGGGTAGGCATCGCGCGCGGCATTGCACTGCAACCAGATCTGCTGATATTGGACGAGCCAACATCGGCCCTTGATGTCTCTGTCCAAGCTGTGATTCTGAAGCTGCTGGACAAACTGCGCCGGGAGCTGAATCTCAGTTATCTGTTTGTTTCCCATGATCTGAATGTAGTGCGACTACTATGCGACCGAGTCATGGTCATGTACCTGGGGAAGATCGTGGAAACCGGCCCGGCCGAAGCCATATTTCAGAATCCCCGCCACCCCTATACCAAAGCGTTGATCGCTGCTGTCTCGCATTTTGACGCGGGTGCTACCGTGCAGCGTGTGCGTATGCAAGGTGAGCTGCCCAGCCCGGTAGACCCTGATCCCAACGCCTGCCGGTTTTACGGGCGTTGTCCGATGCGTGAGAACAAATGCCTGCAACAGGAACCCCAACTGCAAACAAGCGGATTACACCGAACCGCATGCCATTTTGTTTGAGCCTGAACAGGAAACACCCAGCCGGACCGTTACGCTTTCCTTCCCCTCGCCTGGTGGAGCTTCCGGTAGCTCTCGACCAGACGCTGATGCCGTTCGAGCCCTTCCAGCTGCATGCTGGTGGGCTCGAGGCCGTAGAAGCGCACGCTGCCGTCCATCGAGCCGATGACGGCATCCATGCGCTCGTTGCCGAACATGCGGCGGAAGTTGGTCTCGTAGTCGTCCAGTTCCAGCTCATCGTCCAGTTCGACCTCCAGCACCGCATTCAGGGCCTGGTAGAACAAACCGCGCTCGACGGTGTTGTCGTTGAACTGCAGGAAGGCTTCGACCAGCTCCTTGGCCTCCTCGAACTGCTGGAGCACGAGATGAATCAGCAGTTTCAGTTCCAGGATCGTCAGTTGGCCCCAGGCGGTGTTGTCGTCGAACTCGATGCCGATCAGCGTCTTGATATCGGTGTAGTCATCCAGCTCGCTTTCATCCAGACGCTCGACCAGCGCCTGCAGGCTGTCTTCATCCAGGCTGTGCAGGTTGAGGATGTCGGAGCGGAACAGCAGCGCCTTGTTGGTGTTGTCCCAGATCAGATCATCGACCGGATACACCTCGGAATAGCCGGGCACCAGGATGCGGCAGGCATTGGCGCCGAGCGTGTCGTATACGGCCATGTAGACTTCCTTGCCCAGCTCTTCGAGGATGCCGAACAGGGTGGCGGCTTCTTCGGCGTTGGAGTCTTCGCCATCACTGGTGAAGTCCCACTCGACGAATTCGAAATCGGCCTTCGAGCTAAAGAAGCGCCAGGACACCACGCCGCTGGAGTCGATGAAGTGCTCGACGAAGTTGTTCGGCTCGGTGACGGCCTGGCTCTCGAAGGTCGGCTGCGGCAGATCGTTCAGGCCCTCGAAGCTGCGGCCCTGGAGCAGCTCGGTCAGGCTGCGCTCCAGCGCCACTTCAAAGCTGGGGTGCGCGCCAAAGGAGGCAAAGACGCCGCCGGTGCGGGGGTTCATCAGGGTCACGCACATGACCGGAAACTGCCCACCCAATGATGCGTCCTTGACCAGCACCGGAAAGCCCTGCTCTTCCAGGCCCTGAATGCCGGCGAGGATGGCCGGATACTTGGCCAGCACGTCGTGCGGCACGTCCGGCAGAGCCATCTCGCCTTCGAGGATCTCGCGCTTGACCGCGCGCTCGAAGATTTCCGACAGACACTGCACCTGCGCTTCGGCCAGGGTGTTGCCGGCGCTCATGCCATTGCTGAGGAACAGGTTCTCGATCAGGTTGGAGGGGAAATACACCGTCTCGCCATCCGATTGGCGAACATAGGGCAAGGCGCAGATGCCGCGGGCGCTGTTGCCGGAGTTGGTGTCGATCAGGTTTGAACCGCGCAGCTCCCCGTCGGGGTTGTATATCTCCAGGCAATAGTCGTCGAGGATGCCAGCTGGCAACGCATCCTTGCGGCCGGGCTTGAACCAGCGCTCATCGGGGTAATGGACGAAATCCGCATTGGCGATGTCTTCGCCCCAGAACTGGTCGTTGTAGAAGAAGTTGCAGTTCAGTCGCTCGATAAACTCGCCCAGTGCCGAGGCCAGTGCCGCTTCCTTGGTCGCGCCCTTGCCGTTGGTAAAGCACATGGGCGACTGGGCATCGCGAATATGCAGCGACCAGACGTTGGGCACGATGTTGCGCCAGGAGGCAATCTCGATCTTCATGCCCAGGTCCGCGAGGATGCCGGACATGTTGGCGATGGTCTGCTCCAGGGGCAGATCCTTGCCCAGAATGCGCGTGCCCTCCCCTGTGCCCATGGGCATCAGCAGGGCCTGGGCGTCGGCGTCGAGGCTCTCGACCTCTTCGATGATGAAGTCCGGCCCGGTCTGTACTGCCTTCTTGACCGTGCAACGGTCGATGGAGCGCAGAATGCCCTGGCGGTCCTTGGCAGAGATGTCCGGCGGCAGTTCGACCTGGATCTTGAATGTCTGCTTGTAGCGGTTTTCCGGATCGACAATGTTGTTCTGCGACAGGCGGATGTTGTCGGTGGGGATATTGCGCGTGTTGCAGTAGAGCTTGACGAAGTACGCCGCGCACAGGGCCGAGGAAGCCAGAAAGTAGTCAAACGGCCCCGGCGCAGAGCCGTCACCCTTGTAGCGGATAGGCTGGTCGGACACCACCGTGAAGTCATCGAACTTGGCTTCAAGCCGGAGGTTGTCGAGAAAGTTGACCTTGATTTCCATAGGGGGGCACCAGAATAACGAGCGGGACGAATAGGCCCGCCATTATCCGGCTTTTGAGTGGGAAGTCATGCCCTGAAAGGGCCTCGTCATCCTCGCGAAGGCGGGGATCCATCTCGACTACAGGGGTCGGAACTGCTGGGCGTGGGCGCGGCTGACGACCAGAGTCTCTGCCGTGCCCTTCAGAGCCAGGCTCAGGCGACCGCGCAGATCCCGGGTGATGGACTGGATGTAACGGACGTTGACCACACAATTGCGGTGGATGCGCCAGAAATGGTCACCGTCGAGTCGACCTTCCAGCTCCCGCAACGGGGTGCGAATCGGATACTCCCCCTCGGCGGTATGCACCATGGTGTATTTTTCCTCCGACCGCAGGTAGAGCACCTCGTCGGTTGCAATCAGCCGGATGCGCTCTCCGATCGAAGCCTGCAGCCAGCGCAGGGGGGCTTGCGGGGCTGGCTTGATCAATTGAGTCATCTTTTCCATCAGGGCGGAGAGATCGGGGGCGGCCATGGGAGAGTCCAGGCGCTCTTGCAGGCGCTGCACGGTCCGTTGCAGGCGATCCTCCCTGACCGGTTTCAGCAGGTAATCCACCGCGTTCTGCTCGAAGGCATCCACCGCGTATTGATCGTAGGCCGTTACGAACACGGTGTGACAGGCATGGGGTGACTGTCGCGCGACCTCAAGACCGCTCAGGCCCGGCATGCGGATATCCAGAAAGGCCACCTGGGGTTGGGGTTGCGCCTGCTCCAGCAGCCGCAGTGCCTCGACGCCGTTGGCCGCGTGGACGATGTCACTTGCCCCTGGCCACGCCAGCCGCAGCAAACGGTCAAGCTCGCTTACCAGTTCAGGTTCGTCATCGGCGATCAGTATCCTGATGCTCATGGGCGCGGTAGCCTCAGGGTCGCTGTGACACCACCCTGCTCGTTATCTTCGATGGCAAGCTGGGCGCGCCCCTCATACAGGGCCTGGAGACGGGCACGGATATTGGCCAGTCCGTTGCCCAGCGTGGTATCACTGCTGAATCCAACCCCATCATCGCTGACCTGCACCAGGATGCCTTCATCGGTCCCGGTCACCTCGATACGCAGCCGACCCGCTCCGGTCTTGGGCTCCAGCCCATGGCGGATGGCGTTCTCCACCAGCGGCTGCAGGAGCATGGGCGGCAACGGCACGCCGCGCAGGTACTCCGGCGCCTCGATGCTGAAAGCCAGACGCTCGCCCATGCGGATCTGCATGATATTCAGGTAGTGCTCCAGCAGATCAAGCTCCTCACCCAGGGTGGCGCGCTCGGAGCGACTATGGGAGAGGCTGGCGCGAAGGTACTCGATCAGATGGTCCAGAAGCTGCTTGCCCGCTTGCGGATCCTGACCGATCTGGCCTCTTACTATGGCCAGTGTGTTAAACAGAAAGTGCGGTTCCACCTGCGCCTGCAGCATGCGCAGCTCCGCCTCCACTCTGGCCTTGTCTGCGCCAAGTTGCCTTAGCCGGGCCGCGTCCAGAGCCTGTTCGCTGCGCAGTGCCCGTTCCCGGCCATAGGCAAACAGGGTCATCGCGGTGCCAAAAACCAGCCCAATCAGCACCGCCTGCACGAACACCAGCGAGACCAGATCTTCCACCTCATAGACGCCGGTTATCAGCAATGCCAGGGCGGTGCCGAGCATGGAGCCGGCCACCACCGCGACCGCCAGCCCCGCGGCGCGCCCGACAGGGCTATGCAGGAACCGCAGCGCCAGCTCGACACTGGTCGCAATGGTCAACCCGACGCACTGGGAAAAAAGCCAGTTCACCGGCAAGGAGCCGCCAAATTCGATGGCGGTGAGAAACAGCGCGATCAGTGTATTGAACAGGATGACAGCGCCCCAGCGGCCCCAGGCCGGGATTCTGAGCCAGAGCGGACCTGTTTTCGGTGCAGGCCCATCGATTGTTTGCGACACCATGGAGTGTTCCTTCAGTGCATAGCTGTGACAACAAAAGGCCGCCGCCGGGTTGATTCTCGTCGAGATGCAAGTCTCGGACAACCGGCAGCGGTGAAAGGCTAGTTCCGGCTGGTGAGCGCTATCTCCACAGTCAGGGTTTCATCACCTGCCGGCAGCTGGATGGCTGTAGCCTCGAAATCCGGCCGCCCCCTGTCGGCCTCTGCATTGCGGCTGAAACCGTAGGGTTCCGCGGGTATGCCCCACTCGTCGGTATCCAGCTTGAGATTGCCATTGGTATCCTGAAAAACGGCTACGCCGTACTCACCCGCCGCCAGGTCGGGGAATACTGCATGGGGCAGCTCGCTGTCCTTTTCCGAACGCGCGCGGGCATGCATCTGGAACGCGTCATATTCGGCCGCCGAATCGAACAGCGCGAAGTACACCCGGCCGCTGGACGGGTCTGCGTTGTTGATCTCGACGCGTAGATCGGCGCCAATCGCGCTGCCACATGCCGCGAGCAGGATGGTAAAGACGGTCAATTTTCGAATGTTTCGCATTTTGAGGCTTCCCCTGAAGTTATGAATGAACGACCGCGCACGGAAGCTGCGGCCGGCAAGCACAATGTGCGTTCTCACAGGAGGAGCCACAACGGATCTGCGATGCAGCGCACGGGCATGCGACAGGACGCGATATGTCTGGATCAACGGGCCCTGGGCGTATCGAGTTTCATCTCGACCAGCGGTGTGGCAGAACTACCTGGAACAGGCAACGCGAAAACTGTCGTCCAGGTTAACCGGCAGGATCAGCGTGCTGAATTGGCGTTGCTGCGCCGCTTCGCAAAATCTTGCTACCGACGGGTCATCCAGGCCGAGATCATCGTTGTGCGCCGGATACTCGGCATGCAGCACCGGCTTCCCAGCCTCGATGAAGGGCATCAGATAGTCGCACTCGTTGTACTGGAAGCACTGCTCGTTGATCGAAAAATCGAAATAGTTGACCAGCTCCTCGACCTGCTCGAGGCTGTTTTTCAGGGCCACAGCCAGACCGCGCGAGCGCGCCTGGTTGGCGATAAAGCGGTTGTAGGCCAACTGGTCTTCGGCGTCGAGGTCAAAACCGGTGTCTTCAAGGTAGCCTTGCACGTTGTCCGGCTCGACCGCGTCACAGCCCTTGGCTGCGGCCAGGTCCAGACGCTCGGTCATGAGGCGGTGCACATTGGGTGAACGGATATCCAGCCAGCGCTCGGCGGGCCAGCCGTCCAGGGTCTTGCCCAGGTCCTGGCGGTCAAACTGATCGCGGTCGCGGCGGTAATTTTCCCAGGAGCCGGCAGAGAAGTAGCAGACTACCCGGTGTCCCGCGTCCTGCAGCGCACTGATCGTGGCTTCGCTGGTATTGAACAGGTCGATATTGTAGATAGCCACGTCGTAGCTGGTGTTGAGCGGGTGCTCCTCATCGACATACAACTGCCATTGCCAGGACGCCCCCACGGGCGGTTGATACCACTGCCCGCCGGTCACCGGCGCGACGTCAATGCTGAGCGGGGAAGTCTCTTCTGGTGCCCGGGCCTTGGAACGTTCGCATCCCGCCACGGCGAGAACGCAGCCCATACATACGCACGCCAGCATTCGCATTTGGCCACCTCCCAACGGTCTCTTCCAGAGCGGCCACACCGGCGGCGAGCGCTCTGCCCTGTCTTCAAATCAGTATAGGCGCATCAAGCCGGGAAACGCCTATGGCAGAGCCAGAGGGAGCCTGCAACAGGGTACAACCCCTGTCGCAGGCCTGCGCTCAGTTGGTCAAAAGACCGTCGTTTTTCATTCTGGCGATCAAGGTCTTGTAGGCGTTGTCGGCCATATCCTTTTCAACTGTCATTACGTTATCGGTAAAGGGCATCGCGAGCACCATGGGTAGCCACATGACCATGGTCGCCGAATCGGACAGGTCATATTTGTGCTGATCACCGTCCATGGTCGCTGTAGCCTTGATGTGGACAGTCGCTTTCGCCCAGGAAGGAATGACGCCAAAGGTGAATCCGGTGATCATGGCGGGCACGGTCGCCGCAGAATTGAACTCATCGATGGCAACGCCATCAACTACTACGTCCGCCTGTTCCGGCCCTTCTACGACATCACAGCAACCCGAGGCGCGCAGAGCCTGCTCGAAGTGAGTCTTGTGCACCGCGCTGGCAGCGGCGCGGGACTGGGCGTTGGCCATGCTGTTCTGGGTGCTGAACGACCACCGACTGAAGACCTTGACCTTTTCCTGGTTCGCGACCTGGTAGCTGGCTTTGTCGACGGGGGGCAGATTGTTGGCCTTGAAGGCGGCGCAGCCAGAAGTCATGACGAGGGAGGCGACTACAAGCGTTCCTAGTATTTTCATTTTCAGTATTCTTCTTTTTTGATTTTTTGAGATTCACCAACGTTTTCAGGGCAGGCACAGACTCCTGTTCGGCCACAAGTAGATGCGGTCGGCACAGTGTTCCAGGGGAAAGTCAGCGGAGATGGAGGGGCAGTACTGCTGGCAGATCCCTTGCCTGGGGCAAGAATAATACAGGCGCGCAGAGAAACACCATACAAAACGCTGGCTTAGCCACGAAAACGTTTAAAGACAAAGCACCATATGCGCCAGGTCATTGAAATATCGGGCTTTGGCGCGTCAAGGCGCTAGCGCCTCCGGCAAGGCTGGCAGTATAGTGGCGCACATGACCCCACTCCCTCCCGTACCGCACGACAAGCTGCTTGATCTTCTCCTGGACGTAGTCTGTGTGGTGGATATACAGGGGCGTTTCCTTTCAGTCAGCGCCGCCAGCGAGCGTGTGTTCGGCTTTCGGCCCGAGGAAATGATCGGTCGTACAGCCTTCGAGCTGATGCACCCCGAGGATCGCGATGCCACCCTGGCGCTGGTCAAGCACATCAATGCTGGCAGCCCGTCCCACGATCACGAGAATCGCTATGTCCACAAGGACGGACGCATCGTGCATGTCATGTGGACCGCCCAATGGCTGGAGAACGAACAGGTACGCGTCGGCGTGGCGCGGGATGTGACGGCGCGCAAGCGCGCAGAAGCAGTGCAGGCCGCGTTGTATACCATTTCACAGGCAGCTCATACTGCTGGCGATCTGCGCGAGCTGTATACGCGAGTTCATGAAGTCGTCGGTGAACTGCTACCCGCTGAGCATTTTTCCGTGGCCCTGGGCGACGCAACAGATGCGCATATCGCCTTTCCCTACCATGTGGACCGTATTCCCCCTCCTCCCTGGGCGCAGCCCTCGGATCTGGAACAACTGTGCACGCAGCTGATTGGTACCGGCGAGGCCCTTGTGCTGGAGCCCGGCACGACCGAGCCTCGAGCCTGCCTGGGCGTGCCCCTGCTGGCTGGTGAGAAAACGATCGGCGCGGTGGTACTGCAGGACTACTCGGGCGAGGTCCGTTATGGTTCGGCGGATGTGGAGCTGATGCAGTTCATGGCCAGCCAGGTAGCTGATGCCATTGAACGCAAACGCACCCAGTCGCGCCTCGAATATCTGGCCCAGTACGATCAGTTGACCGAGCTGCCCAATCGCGCCCTGTTCATGGATCGGTTGCAGATCGCCCTGAAAAGATCACAACGCGGCAAGCTGCGGCTGGCGATGATGTACCTGGACATGGACAACTTCAAGCTCATCAACGACACCCATGGCCATGGCATGGGCGATCTGCTGCTGCACGAGGTCGCCAAGCGGCTGCGTCAGTGTGTGCGTGACTCCGACACTGTCGGCCGCCTGGGTGGTGACGAGTTTGCGATTCTGCTGGAGAATCTGAGCCGACCGGAGGATGCCGTGCTGGTGGCGAAAAAGGTGCTGACAGCCCTGAGCGCGCCCTACCTGCTGGATGGCCATCGCGTGCTGAGCGGGCCGAGCCTTGGCATTGCGGTGTATCCCGACCAGAGTCAGGACCAACAGCACCTGGTGAGGCTGGCCGATGAGGCCATGTATGCAGCCAAGCGCGCTGGTGGCCACCGCTACCACCTAGCCCGTTAAGCTACACAACCCGCCAGGCACGGCCATTACCCAGTCGCGCACTGCCTGAATCGCCGGCTCATCGCGGCGGAGCTCCGGATACACCAGAAAGAAGGGTTTACCTATCAGTTCAGGGCCGAACGGCTGAACAAGCCGTCCTTCCTTGAGTTCGTCCTCGATCAGTTCGCGGCCCATCAGGGCTACCCCCTGGCCACCCACCGCCGCTGCTATGGCGTGGGTCTCGTCGGAAAATACCAGGCCGGCGTTCACATCCAGACCGGGCACCTGCGCCAGTTTCTGCCATGCCGACCAGTCAATCGGTGCTGAAACCGCTGCGTGGGTGCGGAAGTGGATCAGCGGGTGCGCCGGGAGCTGCGCGGGATCCGTGAGACCCAGGTGCGGACTGCATGTGGGCACAAAGGTGTTATCCAACAGCTTCTCGGCCACCAGCCCCGGCCAGCGACCGTCCCCATAGCGAATAGCCAGATCCGCCGTAATGCCGTCCAGTGCCACCGGCTCGTGGGAGGCATGAATGCGCAGATCTATTTCGGGATGCGATTCGCGCAGCATACAGACCCATGACAACAGCCAGCGCGAGGCAATTGCCGGTGTCGTCGAAAGCGTTACGGACTGCCGGGACGGGGCGGCGCCAAGACGCTCCACGGCTGAACTGATGCTGTCGAACGCAGTTTCCAGAACCTGTTGAAGCTCACGCCCCTTCGGCGTGAGTTCAAGCTTGCGCGGCCTGCGCAGGAAAAGCGGGACGCCCAGCGCCTCCTCAAGCCCGCGAACCTGATGACTGATCGCTGTGGCCGTGACGGACAATTCGAGCGCTGCCTGTTTGGCACTCTCGTGTCGGGCCGCGGCCTCGAAGGCACGCAGGGCGGAAAGCGAAGGCAGACGGCGAGCACTCATGAATGAATCCTTCTCATCTATACCCGAAAGAAAACATCGTTTGTCCAGCATGGACCGGACCCATAGTCTGAGCTTGCTGCAAACAACAGATGAATTCAACTTTGAAGCGGAGGCTTATCATGACTCATATACTGCACCTGGACGCCAGCGCCCGGCCCGGTCTGGCCGGTAGCGTCGAACACGGCTCACACAGCCGAAATCTGTCGGCTTCCTTCGTCAGCCGGTGGCAATCCGAACGGCCTGAAGATACCGTTATCTATCGGGACATAGGCCAGAACCCGCCCTCCTTCATCTCCCATGACTGGATCGCGTCCTCCTTCACGCCGGACGCGCTGCGCGAGCCCTGGATGCGTGACACCCTGGCAGAAAGCGAACAGCTGGTTGGCGAACTGATTGCCGCCGACATCCTGGTGATTGGCACGCCACTGTACAACTTCGGCATGCCCGCAGCGCTCAAGGCGTGGCTCGACCAGATCATCCGCCCCGGCCGCACTGTCGACATAGACCAAACCAACCCTATCGATCCCTACATTCCCAGACTGGCAGACCGTCCGCGGCACGCGATCATTCTTACCGCACGGGGCGGCATCGGCTTCGGGCCGGGCGGTGAAATGGCTCACATGAACCATCTGGAACCCGGCCTTGTGACCGCGCTGGGCTTTATCGGGATCACCCGCGTGCACACGATAGCCATCGAGGGCCAGGAGATAGGTGGTGAGGTGCTGGCGGCTTCGGTGGCAGAAGCCAGGAGCAAGTTGGATGCGCTGGTAGGCAAGTTGCAGACCGAGCTAAAAGGGGCTTTGGCCGAGCCGGCATAAATGCCCGCTAAACGGCCTTGCTGATGAGTCACCAAACCCTTCCCCGCGGGGCCGCGGGTCCCACCAGCAGGAGCGCCGAAGCTGAATAAATGGTAGGAGTGGCGGCCCCGCCACGAAGAAGAATTCTCCAAAGCACCGCAAAATACACTGACATCAACAGCCTCGATGCAGGTGATCATGCGTGCTCCTCAACCCTCCAAACGCGTAATATGAGCCGTCGCCTGCACACCGGAGCCAACATGATCAGCACTTTGCACATCGCCCGCCGCTTCTGCGGGCCACCCAACAGCGGTAACGGTGGCTATGTCTCTGGGCTTATTGCCCGGCACATGGAGCAACCCTGCCAGGTAACCCTGCATGCGCCACCGCCGCTGGACACCGACCTGCAGCTGCATCCCCATGAAGACGGCCTGCAGCTGAAACTGGGCGAGCAGCTATTGGCTACCGCGCGCCCCTACGAATTTGAACTGGACATCCCGCCGGCGCCCTCCATGAAACAGGCAGAAGAGGCCCAAGGGCGCTTTGCTGGCATCCAGTACCATGATCTACCGGGGTGTTTTGTTTGCGGTACCAATCGCGCGCCGGGCGACGGATTGCGTATCTTCACCGGGGGCGTCTGCGAGCACGGGCATCAGGTCGCCGCGCTCTGGCAGCCCGCTGCGGACCTGAGCGCAGCAGATGGCAACATAGCCAGCGAGTACTTGTGGGCGGCTCTGGATTGCCCCGGTTTCTTCGCCGTCAAGCCAGTGTCCGACATGGCCCTGCTGGGCCGCTACAGTGCGCGGATCGAACAGCCCGTTCAGGCCGGAGAGACCCTGATCGTCTCAGCCTGGGCGATCAGGCACGACGGCCGCAAACACCATGCCGGCAGCGCCCTGTTCCGTGAGAACGGCCAATGCGTCGCCTGTGCGGAAGCCACCTGGATCAGTCTGAAGCGCTAACTGTCGGGGGCGACCAGATCGGCGATCCTGGCTGCCAGTATGTGCAGCTGCATCGCTATGCGACCAACTACGACCCGCACCGGCTCGGGCAGACCCAGCGCCCCGCCCTGGCCGTAAAGGGATTCCGACCGGCTGATGTCCAGTTCGTCCAGGCGTCTACCGGCAAAGACGTGGCCTTTTTCTGCGGCCCGGCGCAGCCAGAAAATCCCCAGGTCCTGCCCCTGTGCATCGGTGATTCCAGGCACTCGGCCGGTATAGAGCATCCAGCCGAGGTCGAACTGGGAGTTGTAATGCCCCGCTCGGGCCGCCAGGAGATGCCAGGCGTACCCCTGTGCGGGATTCTTCGCGAATGGGACACCCGGCTGACCGCCTTCGAAATAGGCTGCGCCCAGGCAATTGGCGCCGATGGTAGAACCCAGTGCTGCGCTGTAATGGCACAGCTCGGGCAAGGTCGGCCCATCGTAGCTGTCGTCGATACCCAGGCCGCCGCGCACGTAAGCCATGATCAGCTCCTGCATGGCGTCGTCATGGCCCATGCCGGCCGCCATCAGGAAGGCCTCTCTGGCTTCTGGAATCTGGCCCAGCATCTTTCTTGCCTGGCCCAGCCAGTAATGCCCAATGGCGCTGTCCGGGTAGGCGGCTAGAAGCGCCTCGGCGGCGATGGCGGTTTCCTTCCAGTTTTGCAGGCCCGCGTGGTTGTACATCAAGCCAATCAGCCGTTTCTCGGTGGGGTGCAGGTTGATCGCATTCTCCCAATAGGCTCGGGTAGCGCCGGGCTCGGAAAACAGGGTGGGCTCGGCGATGTATTCGTCCTCCAGGTCAAGCAGGTCCGATTCGCTGATGCCAGCCGCTCGCGCCATCTCGATGGACTGCTTCACCAGCTCCTGGGATCCGCCCCACTGGGGCTGGGAAAAGTTGGTGCGGCTGTCGTGCAGGCCCAGGTAACGCGGCAGCATCTGTTCGGCACGGGCGTAATACTCGGGAGCCATACCCGTACCCAGCGCAAAATGGTTTCCGGCGAGCAAGGTCAGGGCTTCGAAGGGAGCCGGATCCAGCAGCAGGGCTCTTTCCGCCAGTTGGGTGGAGATATGCAGCCTCTCTCTCATCAATGCCCACTGTCCTTCGCTCACCAGATGCATGCGCTTTGCGCTACGCACGTCCCAGGCGCCGCTGCTCCAGACTTGCGCGCATATGTAGTGCGCGTTGTAGGACTCGGGCATTGCTTCGAGCCACTGCGCACACCGCTCGATTCCGGCCAGGTGGGTATCTTTCAGACTGGCGACAAAAGGGTCAAAACGGACGGAACCTTCGGTTACAGCCAGCGCGTTCTGATGATCCGTTTGCAGGGCCTGGTCCAGCAGCTCGAAGTCACCAGCGAAGAATGCCCGCCTCAACCGCACAATTCTTTCAGCGCGCTCGGGCAGGTCCGGCACACCCGAGAGTTGCGCCACAGGCTCAGCGACTGGCTGCTCGAACGGCATGGCGTGGGCGGCCTTGTCCAGCAACGGAGGTGAAGCCGCCACCGGTTCATCCTCGGCCAACCAGTAGATCAGCCCGAACGTGATGATCAATGTAACAATGGCTATGGCAAAAAATACGGGTGCGGGATTCCGGGACGGGGCTTCATCATTCATAGGCGAGATCCTTCTCGTAGTGACGCGCAGCAGGAATGGGCGTGGAAAAAGGGGCCGATCCGGACCCCATCAAGGCCGAGAATAACACGAGAATAATGGCAAGCAATTGCGCGCCCTGAATCCCTCAGCCATCTGCGCCGTCAGGCAACCTCGACTCGCGCCCGACAGAGCCCAAGAATACCTCCGTGTCTGCTTGACCGGACCGATATCCAGCCCCTGGAGAGATCCTCAGGGGCGGAGCTGGCCGGGACCGTCAAACCTCACCCAGGCAAGCAGGTACCCAAACTGACCGAACGCGTAAGCCCGTTGCCTTGGTTCAATGACCTGCGCGCATCTGCCGGGCAACAGTCAGCAGCGCCTGTTCGGTGTCGTTCCAACCCAGACAGGCATCGGTCACCGAAACACCGTATTCCAGCTGCGGCCGCAAAGCCTGGTTGCCGGCAAACAGGTGGCCCTCAAGCATGACCCCGCGCAGGCTCTGGTCGCCCGCCAGCCTCTGATCAACGACAGACTCGAGCACGCCTGGCTGGCGTGTCGGATCCTTGCCGCTATTGGCATGACTGCAGTCAGCGATTATCCGCGGCGCCAGGCCTTGCTGTTCCAGCGCCTGTCTGGCTGTTGCGACAGCGGCCGGCTGGTAGTTCGGCCCGCCATGACCGCCACGCAGGACCAGATGCACGTCCGGGTTGCCCCGGGTCTGTATCAGCGCCGGGCGGCCATGGTCGTCCAGCCCGAAATGCTGATGCGGGTGCGCTGCCGAGCGCATGGCATCACAGGCGATCCCCAGACTGCCATCGGTGCCGTTCTTGAAGCCTACCGGCAGATTCAGGCCGCTGACCATCTCCCGATGAACCTGTGACTCGCTGGTGCGGGCACCGATCGCCGCCCAGCTGAGCAGGTCATCCAGGTACCCGACCGCCATGGGCTGCAGTATCTCGCTGGCCACCGGCAGCCCTAGCTCGGCAATCGACAGCATCAGCCCCCGGGACACCGCCAGACCCGCCGCCATATCGCTGCTGCCATCCAGGCGCGGATCGTACATCAGCCCTTTCCAACCGACCGTGGTGCGCGGTTTTTCCACATAGGCGCGCATGACCAGAAGCAACTGATCGCTGACCTTGCCGGACAGCTCGGCAAGCCGCTGCGCGTATTCCAGCGCCGAATCGGGGTCGTGCAGCGAACAGGGGCCGACGATGACCAGCAACCGGTCGTCGGTCCCGTCAAGCACTGCGCGGACTGCCTGGCGCTGCTGGCTGATCTGTTCTGTCAGAGCCGCGCTGCAGGGTAAACGCTCGCGCAGTTGGGCAGGCGTGGGCAAGGGAATGCTGCGGCGTGCAGCCGAGGCCGGTGCGGGTTCGATCAGGCTATTGTCGATCAGGGTCAGCTCGTTGGCTGTGGCGTTGCTTTGCAGGGTTGAAAGTGTCGCGGTCATGCTGGGCTCCTCAGGTGGCGCTGTTGCGCCAGCGCTCTATCGGTGTCTGTGTGGCGTTCGGTCTGGATGGGGTGTGGCAACGCGAATCGCGCCGCTAAATCGCCAGTTTCGATAGGAAGCCGCGTAATAGGTGTTTGCATTCAACATGGTGTAATCCTCTTTTCAGTAGTGGAAAAACATCAACTATCGGCCAATAAAAAACCCCGGTCGGGTAGCCGACCGGGGTTTGGAAACTGCTGGTGGCGACCCTTGAACCGGGCGCCTGCTGGGGTATCAGGCGCGCATGCGGCTAAACCAATACCCAAAATAGAAATACCCGACCACCGCTGAAACGCACGCAGCCGCATGACCGGTGCGCACGGCACGGCAGGCAGACAGGTTGTGTTCAGGCAGCATTGGCATGGGAATCTCCACTGATTTGTCTCGACTCTAGCCGATTGCCGACGGAGCGGCAAGGGTGTGCGGTGCATCTCTTCCACAGCTGTATCTCAGCCGAAACCGGTGCGCAGTGCATAATACCCGGCAAACCCGAATCACTCAGGAGTAACGAATGGCAGGTGCCGAACATGAGCTGCATCAGCTCAACCGACAACTGATATGGGACGGCTTCAGGCAACTGGCGCCGATCTCCATATTCGTGGTCGCGTTCGGCGCGGCATTTGGTCTGGCCGCAACCCAGGCTGGCCTGAGCGATCCGATGACCCTCATGATGAGCGCACTGGTCTTTGCCGGAGCCTCCCAGTTTGCAGCGCTGGATCTGTGGGGCGCGCAGGTACCGCTCTTTACCCTGCTGATCACCGTGTTTGCGATCAACGCGCGACACCTGCTCATGGGCGCGACGCTCTACCCCTGGCTGAGTCGTTTACCCGCAGCACAACGCTACGGCGTCATGCTGATCGCCTCCGATGCCAACTGGGCGATGTCGATGCAGGCGTTCACCCGGGGCAAGCCCGGTCTGGGTCTGCTGTTTGGCGGCGGTCTGGCGTTGTGGTCGTTCTGGGTATTCGGGACCTGGCTCGGGATAGCCTTTGGGAATCTGATCAGCGATCCCGAGAGCCTGGGACTGGATATGGTGATGGGCTGTTTTCTGCTGGCGATGGTGGTCGGCGGCGAGAAGAACCTGCGGATGTTCGGCATCTGGACCGTGGCTGCGGCCTTCTCGCTGCTGGCCTACTGGTACCTGCCCGAGAACAGCCACGTGGTCGTGGGCGCACTGGCCGGCGGAGTGGCGGGCCTGGTCTGGCGGGAGTCACACCATGAGCATTGAAGCGACCGGATGGGGAGCCCTGTTGCTCATTCTGGCCATGGCGCTGGTAACATTGGCGACACGCTGGGGCGGTGTGTATGTAATGTCCTTCATACCCATCGGTTACCGGGTCAAGCAGTTCATCCATGCGGTGTCCGGCTCGGTGCTGGTGGCTCTGCTTGCCCCGCTGGCGCTTGAAGGCGATACGGCGGCCCGCCTCGCCCTGCTGACCACCGCCGTCATCATGCTGCTGGTGAAAAAACCGCTGCCAGCCATCGCCGCCGGCATTCTGGTCGCCGCTCTAGTCCGCCGGTTTGTCGGCTAGGGCAACGCGCACCGCTTGCTCGGCGTGGATGCGGGTGGTGTCGTATAGCGCTACCTCGGTGTCTGCCGCCTGGATCAACAGGCCAATCTCGGTACAGCCCAGAATCACGCCCCGGGCGCCGCGCTCTGCCAGCGAGGCGACGATGTCGAGATAGGCTTTCCTGGAATCGTCTCTGATCTGGCCCAGGCATAGCTCGTCGTAGATGACCCCATGCACCCGCTCACGCTGTGATTCCTCGGGTATCAGCACCCGAATGCCCTGCTGTTCCAGGCGCTCGCGGTAGAACGCCTGCTCCATGGTAAAGCGGGTGCCGAGCAAACCTACCGAGGTAACCCCGGCGCTCCTGAGCACGCTGGCGGTCGCATCGGCAATATGCAGCAGCGGAATGCTGACGGCTTGCTCGATCTGCTCGGCGACCTTGTGCATGGTGTTGGTGCAGAGCACCATGAAATCCGCTCCGGCGGCCTCCAGCGCTCTAGCCGCCTTCGCCAGTATGGTCGCCGTTGCCTCCCAGTCACCCTGATGCTGCAGTGTCTCGATTTCGGCAAAATCCACGCTGTACATCACCAGCCTGGCCGAATGCAGCCCGCCCAGCGCGTCACGCACGCCCTGATTGATCAGTCGATAATATGTCTGGCTGGACTCCCAGCTCATGCCACCGATCAGCCCTATGGTTTTCATGGGGACCTCCCTGTTTTATCGCTTGGGTTGCAAGACAACGGCTGGGCCCGGGCCTGAAAGGAACCTCTGGCTGCTGCAATTGCCTTATGTACCAGGCCCAGCGTACAAAAGGAGAGGCACATGGCGATAGAGCCAGTTATTCCGGAATCAACCCATACAGAGCCCGACAAGCCCAGAACGTCGAAGACGGAATCGTCAGAACCGCAGACTGCCGACAGCCGGGCCAAGGCCACTGTGTATCGCATGGTAATGAAAAAACACCTGTGCCCGTTCGGTCTGAAGTCGGTAGACCTGCTCGAGCGGCAAGGCTATAACATCGACGACAACTGGCTGACCACCCGCGAAGAGACCGATGCCTTCAAGGAGAAGCACAACGTAGACACCACGCCGCAGACCTTTATCGGCCAGAAGCGCATTGGCGGTTACGATGAGCTGCGCCGCTACTTCGGCAAGAAGGTAAAGGCCGAGGGCGCGACCAGTTACCAGCCGGTGCTCGCGGTGTTTGGCGTCTCCGCCCTGTTGGCTCTGGCCGTAGGCTGGATGCTGGGTGGACTGTTCACCATTCGCACGGCCGAGCTGTTCATCGCGTTCAGCATGTCCATTCTGGCGCTGTTGAAGCTGCAGGACGTGGAGAGCTTCTCGACCATGTTCCTCAATTACGATCTGCTCGCCCAACGTCATGTCCGATACTCCTACCTCTACCCCTTTGGTGAGCTGCTCGCCGGGGTTCTGATGGTTGCGGGTGCATTGCTATGGATAGCCATTCCGGTCGCCCTGTTCATCGGTACCATTGGCGCCGTGTCGGTATTCAAGGCGGTGTATATCGATCGCCGCGAGCTTAAATGCGCCTGCGTCGGCGGGGGCAGCAGCGTGCCCCTGGGATTCGTCTCGCTGACCGAGAATCTGATGATGATGGGCATGGGTGTGTGGATGCTGCGGTACTACTTCGGCTGAGGTTTCTGGCCAAGCCCGAAACAAATTCACACGAACAATTCATTTTAATCGCATAGCCGACATCCAAAGGTGCTCGTCGCGGGTATAGCCTGCAGGGACGCAATAGCGATCGGGTACAGGACGGAGCATGGCAGACAGCGAGTTCGACTATGAAGGGGCTCTGGAAGCCTGCGCACGCGGCGATCAGGGCGCTTTTCAACGGTTGTATCAGCATGAGGCTGGACAACTGCTCGGTCTGGCAATCACCTTGCTGGGGCGCCGCGATCAGGCCGAGGACTGTGTGCATGACGCACTGGTCAAGGTCTGGCACAACGCCGACCGCTTCGACCGTACGCTGGGTCAGGGCCGGGCGTGGATATACAGCATCCTGCGCTACCGGGCTCTGAATCAGCTGCGCAGTCGCGGCCGCCTGGTGCAGACCGACGATGGCTTTATCGAAGCCATGGCTGACGAAAGTCCGCAGGCCGAAGAGCAGGCCAGCGACCAGTCCGATGGCAAGCAACTGCGCCGCTGCCTGAGCCAGCTTGAACGTCCCAGACGCCATCCCATTCTGTTGGCTTTCTACCGTGGCCTCACCCATGAACAGATTGCGAGCCGGCTGACGACACCCCTGGGCACGATCAAGGGACGTATCCGCGCGGGCCTCCGCGCACTGCAGGAGTGCTTGCAACATGATTCCCGATGAATCGGAACCACGCCGGGCATTGATCGGCGAATATGTACTGGGCCTTCTCGGTGAACCAGAGGCCAGCGAGATACGCGATCTGATTGCCAATGATCGTGAAGCCGCGCGCATGGCCCTGGAGTGGGAAAAGCACCTGCTGGATCTGGCCGACCAGCTTCCGGCGCAATCACCTTCGCCACATCTGTGGGAGCGCATTTCCCATAGCCTGGGCTGGCTGCCGGCACGTGGCAACGCGGCGCCAGAGGGTTGGTCACGCTGGTGGCAAAGCCTGGGGCTGTGGCGTCTGGCCAGCGGTGCACTGGCGTTGCTGGTGCTATTGAGCTGGTTGCCAGCCGTGCTCGAGGATGACCCCGCCGGGGCCAGCTATACGGCTGTGCTGCAGCAACCTGGCGAAAGTGCCAGCCCGGGCTGGGTGGTAACCATCGACAGCGACGGTGAGCTGCGCCTGAAGTCACTGGTGGAGGATGAGATCCCCGCCGATCGCAGCGTGCAGTTCTGGACTCTGATCGATCCGAAGGATGGGCCGCGTTCGCTGGGCCTGATCGAGCCCGGCAAGGGTGCAACCCTGAGTGCCGAGCAGATCGGTGCAGTACAGGCCGGCCAGTTGTTCGAACTCACGCTTGAACCGGAAGGCGGCTCGCCGCTGGATCGTCCCACCGGACCGGTGTTGTACATTGGCAGAGCGGTTCTGATTGCGAGCAATTAACCGGAATTGAAATTTATTTTTCAATCTCGACATCCAGGAGTGGTCCTCGCGGGTATTACTGGCAGGTGGCTGGAAAAAGCACCTTGCCAGGTGGGCTTTGCCCACCACTCATTGAACGCGAGGAACCACAATGAACACTTTCAACAAACTGATCCTGACGACTTCACTGACCCTGGCCGCTGGCACCGCGAGCGCCGCGCAACTGCTTGCCCTGGGCGCCGATGGCATGCTGCACAAGATCGATACCGACGCCCTGAGCGTGACTGCCAGCATGCCGGTAGATGGCGCCAGCGATCTGCGCGGCATCGACGTGCGCCCTGCCAATGGCATGCTCTACGCACTGGGCGGCGGCAACCAGCTCTATACCATCGACATGAAAACCGGCAAAGCCACTGCTGGTGCCGAGCTGCAGAAAAACCTGCCCGGTAGCACACATGCCGTGGTCGACTTCAATCCCGTGGCTGACCGCCTGCGTTTGCTCGCGGCGGACGGCACCAATTTCCGCGTCAACGTCGAAACGGGCGAAGTCGCTACAGACGGTAGCGTGGCCTATGCCGACGGCGTAGCAGGTCCCGACATGATGCAGGAAGTCGTCGCCGGTGCGTATACCAACTCCTATGCCGGCACCGAGAAGACCGAGCTATTCACCGTGGATCTGACCACTGGCATGCTGATGCTGCAGAACCCGCCGAACGACGGCGTGCAGCAGCCCGTTGGCGAACTGGCCAAGGGCCTGGATGCAGCGGCAATGGATATCGTCAGCGACGGCATGGGCGGCAACACCGCCTACGTGCTGACCGGCATGACCCTGCATACGGTTGACCTGAAAACCGGTGCGCCGACTCCGCTGGGCGACATCGCCGACCTGCCGGCCGGCATTATCGACATCGCCGTGCTGCCTGCGATGTAAGCTGAGCCGGGCTCAAGGGTCCCTGCATCGCTGTGCAGGGACCCTACGCCACCAAAGGCAGGCGCTCTCAGGCTGTCTGCAACAGATGATCTACAAAAAGCGGCACCGACGATGCCTCCTGGGAGCTACGCCAGGTTACATACAGCTCCTTCAGCAATCCGGTACCTGCAACGGGCACCGCGCAGAGCGTTCCGGCTCTGACCTCTTCCTCTACCGCTGAAGCCATTACCAGAGAGACCCCCAGACCGGCCTTGACCGCCTGTTTCACTGCTTCGGTACTGCCAAGCTGTCTGGATACGGTCGGCATGGGCTCGCCGGCAAAATACTGGCTGAGTAGCCGACCCGTCCCGGTACCGGGTTCTCCGCCCAGCAGCGCCAACCGTGAAAGCTGTTCCCGGCTGATCGCCGTTTCGTTGGCCAACTCATGCTCCGGCGGCACGATCAGCACCAGCGGCTCGCGGCGCCAGGGCGCCGATTGCAGGCCAGAACCTGGCTCGCTCCACTCCATCAGCGCTATATCGAGTTCCCCCCGGCGCAGCTTCTCGGCGATGGCCGGATTCTGCTCGATGACCAGTTCATATCGCTGCCCATCCGTACTGGCCTCGAATGAGCGCAGGACCGGCTGCAGCAGATAGATGCCGATGTTCGAGCTGGCGCCCACCCGCAGCGTATTGCGCAGAACGGCCGCCCGCGCCTGCTGCTCCAGACGTAACAGACTTTCGGCGTAGGGCAGCAGATCCCTGGCTGCGGCAGTGGGCACGCATTCGCGTCGGCCCCGGATGATCAAGGCAACACCCAGCTCCTCTTCCAGCCTCTGGATATGCTGCGAAACGGCAGGCTGGGACAGACTCAAGGCCTGCCCGGCAGCCTGGAAGCCACGGTGGCGGACGACCGCCAGAAGGCTTTGCAGCCAGATCAGATTCAGCATGGCCCATACTCCTGAGCACGCGCCTGTTTGGGCGCATTGGCCGCATCCGTGGGCACATCTCCGGCCAGTGCCATGAGGATGTTATGCGCTGCACGCATCTCGATGGCCTGTCGTACCTGCCGCACGGCAGAGCCTATATGGGCAGTAAACACTGTATTGGGATGATCCCGCAGCTCTGGCGCTATGGACCGGGGTCGGTCATCACGGGCCCAGTCTTCCATCTCGAACACATCTGCCGCATAACCTGCCAGATGGCCTGTCTGCAGAGCCGCCAGCACTGCCTGTTCGTCCACCACCGAGCCTCGGCAGGGGTTGACCAGAAAGGCGCCGGGGCGCATGGCCTGCAGAGCGGCCTGGTCAATGGTATGCAAGGTATGCTCATTCAGGGCCAGGGCCAGAATGACCACGTCGGATTCGGCCAGCAGCGACTCCAGCGGCCGACGCGACAGTGCCAGCGCACCCTCCTCCGCCTGAATCAGCGGTGCGGTATCGGCGTAGATCAGCTTCGCGCCCCAACCCTGCAGCCGACTGGCCACCGCCCGGCCGATAGCGCCCATACCCACGATGCCGACGGTGGAGCCCTCGATGCCGGTGCCATAGAAACGCGGCTGCCAGCCGGAAAACTGCCCCGAGCGTACGAAGACATCCGCCTCACGCACATTGCGCATTAGGGCGATGGTCAGGCCCAGGGTCAGCTCGGCGGTCGGGACAGTCAAAAGATCCGGCACGAAGGTCAGCCACACACCGCGGCGGGTGCAGGCATCCACGTCGAAGTTGTCAAAGCCCTTGAGCGCGGCCCCGACCACCTTGAGCCGGGGACACGCCGCCAGAAACGTCTCATCTACCCGGTCCGGCATGAACGCCATGATGGCGTCAGCGCGGCTGGCGCGCTCCAGTACTTCACCTCGTGTGAGCGTATCGGGGGTCTGGTTGAGGACCAGTTCGCAATGGGGCGCCAGGGTCTGAATGACCTCTTCATGCACCCGGTGAGTGATGACCACAGTGGGCTTCATCGCATGTCCTTATTTGAATCGTTTACGCAGGCGGCCGCTGAGGCCGTCCACCAGGGTAACCATGAACAGAATGACGATGAGAATCGCGCTGACCTCCTGGTACTGCATGATCCGCAGCGAACCCATGAGCTCGAAGCCGATGCCCCCGGCACCGACCATGCCCATGACCGTGGAGGCGCGGAAGTTGTATTCCCAGCGATAGATCGAAACGTCGGCGAATTGCGGGAGAACCTGCGGGAAAACTGCGTGATAGAGCACCTGTAGCCGCGTGGCGCCGGTCGCGGTAGCGGCTTCCACCGGTGCCTCGTCGACGTGCTCAATGGCTTCGGCAAAGAACTTGCCGACCATGCCAATGGAGTGCAAACCCAGCGCCAGAACCCCTGGTAGCGCACCAAACCCCACGGCCGCCACGAAGATGATGCCCATGATCAGCTCGGGGATGGAGCGCAGCGCGTTCAGCGTCGTGCGAGTAACGTGGTACACCAGCGGATGGGGCGAGGTATTGCGCGCCGCCAGAAAGGCCAGGGGCACCGACGCGATCACTGCGATGGCGGTGCCGGCGATGCTCATCGCCAGGGTATCGAGCAAGGGATAGACCCAGTCGAGAATATTGCGAAAATCCGGAGGGAAGGATTCGGCCATCAGGGTAGCAATGGCCGGAATGCCGTTGGCTAGCGTGCGAAAGTCCAGCAGGTTGACGTACCAGCTGGCAACCAGAATGACGCTCAGCAATGCCAGCACCTGGAGGAGCTTGCGTCGCCAGGCGCGGCTGTACTGATCCAGCATTCCCTGACTGGTGAGCGGCGGCATGCTAGCCGCCTTTTCGGAGCGCGTGGTCATGGGGCTTCCTTACATCTTCGAGAAGTCGAGATTGAGCAGACCGCCCATATCGCGGATCACGTCGTAGGCAGAATCATCGATCTCGACAAAACCCTCGGCTTTCAGGTTCTTGAGGATTTCCTCGTCGTCGATCGCGACAAAGGCTGCCTGGATCTGCTTCTTCAACTCGGGATCCAGATTGGAGCGCATGGCCCAGGGGTATTGCGGAAACTCGTTGCTGTGACCCAGCACTTTCACCTTGTCACGATCGATCAGACCGCGATCCAAAACGTGTGCAAAGATCACCTCCGACAGACCACCTGCATCGGCGTTGCCGTTGGCCACGTTCACCGCGACCGCGTCATGGGTCCCGACAAAGTGCTGTTCGTAATCCTTTCCGCCTTCCAGACCGGCCTGCTCGAGCAGTACGGTTTTCGGGATCAGGTGGCTGGAGGTGGATGCGCGATCGCCATAGGCCATTTTCTTGCCGCGGATGTCGGCGTAGCTGTTCACGCCGGAATCCACATTGGCGATCAGAATCGAGCGGTAGGTCGGCTTGCCATCGACCAGCATCGCGGCAAAGGGCTCGATTTCGCTCTTGCTCTTGGCCATGACATAGGACAGCGGACCGAAGTAGGCCAGGTCAATGCGGCCAAAGCGCATGGCCTCGATCATCGAGGAATAGTCGGTGGTGACGATCAGTTCGATGTCCTTGCCCAGCGACTCTGTCAGGTAATCCTTGAGCGGCTGGTTACGCTTGATCAACTCGGAGGCGTTCTCGTCCGGCAGCAAGGCCACTTTGAGGGTGTCGGGGTTGCTGTCGGCTGCGTGGGCAAAACTGGTGAGAAATGACAGGCCAAGGGCCAGGATGGAAGAAGTCAGACGTTTCATTGCGCTATCTCCAGGGTGGGGGTGGTCGAACGATCGGCTGTGGTCCGCTCAGCCATGCCAGTCGAGCGGAGTTCAGGATGAGCTGGCGCCGTTGCGCCACGGTAGATTCGGGAAATTTCGGCTTCGGTCAGCGCCGCCGGCGCGGCGTCGAAAACGATCTCGGCATCGGCGAGACCGATGATGCGATCGGCGAAGGATCTGGCGTACTCGAGTTGGTGCAGGGAGACCACTGCGGCGATGCCATCCTCGCGGCATATGTCGCGCAGCAAAGTCAGCACCCGCTCGGAGGTCGCCGGATCGAGGCTGGCTACCGGCTCGTCAGCAAGGATCAGACTCGGCTGCTGCGCCAACGCTCGCGCAATGCCGACCCGCTGCTGCTGGCCGCCGGAGAGCTGGTCGACGCGGGTCAGCGCCTTGTCCGCCAGTCCTACCCGTTCCAGGCAGTGCATGGCCAGTTCCAGATCCCCCCTGGGCAGCGGAAACAGGCTGCGCCAGGTGGAGTGGTAGGCCAGCCGGCCAATCATGACGTTTTCCAGCGCGCTGTGGCGCTCGATCAACTGATGGTGCTGGAACACCATGGCCGACTTGCGCCGGTGCTGGCGCAGATTCCGGCCCAGGGCCAGGTCGCCGAACTCGGCCGAGATGACGCGGCCCACCGATGGCCTCACCAGATGATTCAGGGTACGCAGCAGGGTGGATTTGCCCGCGCCGGAGAGTCCGAGCAGGACAGTGAACTGGCCACGGTCGAACCCGATAGCCGTGGGCTTGAGCGCCAGCACGGCGCCTGGGTAGGTTACGCCAAGACCTTCGGTCCAGAGCATCGCTGATGATTCAGGTGCAGCTGCCATAGGATCACCATTTGCAATTCAAGTATCCGCTGAATTACGAATCTCAATGCAAACCCTATGCGGCCAAGATGACAGGCCTGTGGCAGCGCGATGACGTCCTGGTGAATTTGAATGCGCGGCGGCACTGGGCCGGCGAGGTTGAACGATCTGACGAAAGAAATGATCGGGGTGCCCCCCGGGGGCGTGCGTGTCAGGTCACCTTGGCCACATAGGCTTCTGCACACTTGGGCAGATTGTCGTTGCATTCGAACCAGTTGGCCCTGGAGGCATAGTAAAAATGCGCAACCGGTCGGGTCGCCAGCTCACCGTCCAGGCTGCCGGCCCGAACACGCAGGACATCAGGCAGGTTCTCCCTTCGACTGAACAGGGGAGAACCGCACACACCGCAAAACACCCGCTGCTTGCCGGGAGAAGCGGCAAAGGAACTGAGCAGGTCGGCGCCCCTTAGAAGGCGGAACGCGCCGGCTGCCACCGGAATATTGGTGGCAAAAGGCGCACCCTGTGCCTTGCGGCATTGGCCGCAGTGGCAGACCTGAATGGGTTCCAGCTCACCGTCGATCTCGAATGCCACCCCGCCACAAAGACAACTGCCCGTGTACATGTTTCTCCTCCTTGGTTTGTTCAGTTCTGATCGGTGTCCGGCCGACAACCTTACATCAGGCGAACTCCCGACTGGCCAGCGTACCGACGAAGTCCTTGGCCGGTAGCGGATGCCCCAGCAGGTAACCCTGCATGACGTCGCAGTTCATGCCCGCCAGAAGCGAGCGCTGCTCCGGTGTCTCGATACCCTCGGCCACAATGCGCAGGCCCAGTGCCTGGCCAAACTGGACGATCGCAGAGATGATCGCCGTGTTGCGTACACCGTCGTCCAGATCATTGACAAATCCGCGGGCGGTCTTCAATTCCCTGATGGGCAGATCCTTCAGATTCAGCAGACTGGTCTGACGCGACCCGAAATTATCAAGCGACACCTCCACACCCAGCTCGGCCAGTCCGTGCAGCACCTTGCTGCTCACCGTAATGTCGCTCATGGCCATGGTTTCGGTAATTTCGATGATCAGATTGCCGGCCGGCATTGCGTTGTGCTCCAGCACCTCGCGCACGCTGTCGACAAAGCCTGGCTGCAACAGCTGCAGGGCGGACACATTTACCGCGATGCACCATTGGGTGTGCCCCTCTTCTCGCCACATCCCCATCTGCCTGCAGGCCTGGGACAGAACCCATCGGTCGATCTCGACTATCAGACCCGACTGCTCTGCCAGGGCCATGAACGCACTGGGTGCCAGTAGCCCCTGGCTGGGGTGATGCCAGCGCAGAAGAGCTTCGGCGCCCACAACCTCGCCACCACTGCCGGCGAACTTGGGCTGGTAGTAGAGTTCGAACTGCTCCTCCTGCAACGCCCGACGCAGTTCCTGCAACAGGTGACGCTGGTCCTGGGCCTCGGCGTTCATGGAAGGATCGAAGAAGGTGAATGCATTTTTGCCATTGAACTTGGCGTGATACATGGCCGCATCGGCGTTGGTCAGCAGCGCCTGCTGATCATCACCGTCGGCGGGATACATGGCGATTCCCAGGCTCGTCGATAGCCGCAACTCATGCTCACTGACATGGAAAGGCTCTCTTATCAGTTCGACAATCAGCTCGGCAATGCGCGTGGCATCGTCCACACCATCGGCCTGCGCCAGCACGACAAATTCGTCACCCCCTACCCGCGCCACCGTATCCGTGGCGCGCAGACGCTCGGTCAGGCGCTGACCGACCTGATTGAGCAGCTCGTCGCCGACCGGGTGACCAAAGGCATCATTGATCTTCTTGAAGCCATCAAGATCCAGAAACATCAGCGTGAACATGTCCCCATTGCGCCGGGCTTGCCCAATGCTTTGCTCGACCCGGTCTTCCAGCAACATCCGGTTGGGCAGTTGCGTCAGGGTGTCGTGCAATGCCAGATGGGTCAGCTCGCGGTTGGACCGGGGCAGCGCAACGCTGGGCTGACCCGCCGGCGTCCTTCTGGCATGGGGATCCAGCGCGGCGCTCAATATAGCCGTGCCGAGTATGGCCAACGCCAGAACCCAAAGGGCCAGCGACAGGTCGTAGACCAGTGGTGTGCCTGAAAGCATCAGCTGCATGCCTACGATATCAAGCGCCAGTACCAGGACGCCGGCCAGGATCGCTCCGCCGGCGATCCACAGGGGCATGGCGCGGCGCCTGGCTGGCGCGACCCGACCCGACAGGCCCGAGGCTGCGTACACGGCGAAAATCACCATGCTGAAGGAAACGAAGACCATGGACAGGTCGTAACTCTCGGTCAATATGAATCCTCGGAAAAATCCCTGGGCAGATGGGCACACGGCACCGCGCGCGGACATGCCGCGTGCGGTGCATGGCACTGAGCAGGCCGATTTCGCCTAGGTAATAAAATCCACGATCGCGCTCTGGAAACTCGGCTTGATCAGTACTGTGGTGTGATCGCCGGAGACAACCTTAAGTTCCGCGCCGCTTATCGCCTTTTGCAGCTTGCCGGGCTGCTTGGCAAATGTGTCCCGATCGCCGGCAATGATCAGCGTCGGTGCGCTGATCTGTTCAAGTGGGATCCGCTGGGCATGAAAGGCGAGTGCCTGGGCAGCCATGGCCTTGCGGTCAGCCAGCACCATCTCGGCAAGGAAACGAAATCCGGCGAGAGTCGGATTGTGGATACTCCAGCGGCTGGCGAGCATGGCGTTGGCCAGCGCCTTCCTGCCATCGGCACGGTGTGGACTGTCGAGGTGCAGTACATCGCCGCCTACTCCTCCGGCCACCAGGCGCCGGATCCGGGGCTCCTGGGTAGCAGCCAGGAGGGCGACGGTCGCCCCCATCGAATAGCCCACCAGATCAACCTGCTCCAGCCGCAGCTCGTCGAGCAACGCGGAGAAGTCACTGGCCATGCGTGATTCGCCGTAGGCCGCCTGACCGAGCGGCTTGGCGGAGCGTCCATGACCACGGGCGTCATAGGTGATCACGTGCCGACCGGCCCGGGTCAATCGACGCACCATGCCAGGCAGAATCCAGTTGGCGCTTGAATTGGCCACATAGCCGTGGTGCAGCACCACGGGCGGCTTGGCCGACTTGCGCCCCCATGTCTGATAGTAGATTTCGACACCATCGAACGACCTGAATCGACTCATAAAGCCCCCCTTCAGCGCACATCCCCATTAGCACCAAGAAATCATATCCAACAAATCGGAGTATCAAACCTGATATGCAAAAAGGCAAAAAATAGTTATGTATATTTTTGATACAGGAATACAAAGGACCTCACAGCCGTCCCCCGATATTCGCTCGCAGCCACGCCTCCTGCATCGACAGACTGAACTAATAGCCGTTCCCCCGTTCTATTTTCTTGAACACAGCCCTCCCACGCAGCCTTGGGGAGGGGTTGTGTATGTGAGGCTTTAGCAAAAAAGCCCCCTGTCCGTGAAAGAAATGACCTGTGAGGAATACCGATGAACGCTATCGAACTGCTCAAGGACGACCATCAGAAAGTACTGAAGATGCTCGACGAAATCACCGATACCACCGAACGTGCGGTCAAGACGCGTACCGACCTGCTGGCGAAGATCGAAGCGGAACTGAAGGTGCATACCACCCTTGAGGAAGAGGACTTCTATCCCGCTTACAAGCAGGCCGGAGGCAAGGATGAATCCAAAATGTTCCACGAAGCCGTGGAGGAACACCGGGCCGTGGAGAAACTGGTTCTGCCCGATCTGCTCAAGACCAAACCCGACTCGCTCGAGTTCTCCGGTCGCGTCAAGGTGCTCAAGGAACTGCTGGAGCATCATATCGAGGAAGAAGAGACCGAGATGTTCAAGGACGCCGCCAAACTGCTGTCAAAGGAGCAGCTGAACGACCTCGGCGAGCAAATGGCGGCCAAGCAGAAGCGACTCAAGGCGCAGGGCTGAGCTGCACCCGTTGATCAGGGGCGCCTGTATGGAGACCCTTTAGCCGTGTTGCGCTGCTATCTTTTGGTCATGCTGGGCCTGGTTTTGCTGCTGGCCGGTTGTGATCGCTATCCGCGAGATCCGGGTGAATCGCTGGACCACATCAACCAGCGTGGCGTACTACGCGTCGGCGCATCCCCGGCCGAGCCGTGGGTGGTCAAGTCAGCAGGCGGCGAGTTGGGTGGGGCAGAAGGGCGACTGATCGAGCAATTTGCCGACACCCTGGGCGTTCAGGTCGACACCTACTGGTCAGGTGAAGAGGACCTGTTCCAGATGCTTGGAAACCGTGACATCGACGTGGTTGTGGCGGGGATGTCCCGGCACAACCCGTGGTCGGCTCGCGCTGGCTTTACCCTTCCCTACTACACCAATCACCTGATCGTCGGCCTGCCTGCGCAGTCTCCGCCATTGGCTGATCTGGAAGGTGTTACCGTCGGAATTCTGCACGGCAGTCCATTGTCCGGCGTACTCGAGGAAAAGGGTGCCGTGGTTACCAAAGTGGAAGATCTCGCGACAGCTTCGCTCCCTGTGGCGGGGCCGGCATGGCAGATAAGACAGAGTGGGCTGACCCCGACCGCAATCCGATTGGACGCACGCGCGCATGTAATGGCAGTGCCGCGCGGCGAGAATGCGCTGCTCCTGCGTCTGGAACGCTTCCTGTTTGCCCGCAGCCAGGCTCGGATCGAAGCATTGCTTGGCGAGGAGGCAACACGATGATAGTGCGCCCTGTCTTCGAGCTCCCCCCCGACCGGCAGGAGAAGCTGGCGAGGGTGATCCGACTCGAATGGTGGAGCATCATCTTCCTGATCAGCATTGCCATCGTCATGTACCTGGCCACCGGCGGCTCCCAGGCCATGCGCGCTGCATTTATCGAAGATCTGATAAGCCTGGTGCCCCCTATCGCGTTTCTGATTGCGCACCGAATCCGTCAGCGCCCACCCAGCATTGCGCACCCCTACGGCTATCATCGCGCCTCCCTGCTGGCGTTTCTGGCGGCGGCGGTGGCGATTGCACTGGTGGCCCTGTTCATCCTCTATGAGGCAGGCTCCACCCTGATCAAACAGGAACACCCCTCAATCGGCCATTTTTATCTGCTCGGCGAGCAATGGGATATCTGGGCTGGCTGGGTAATGATCGGGGCGCTTATATATAGCGTTATCCCGCCTGTGATCCTGGGACGCAAGAAATTGCCTCTGGCCACCGCGCTACACGAGAGCACGCTGTATGCCGATGCGACCATGAACAAGGCAGACTGGATGACAGCAGGTGCAGCTGTGCTGGGTGTCCTCGGGATCGGTTTCGGGCTGTGGTGGGCCGATGCACTGGCAGCTCTGGTCATCGGCCTGGACGTCCTGAGGGACGGTTGTACCAACATCAAGCGCGCCATGCAGGACCTGATGGACCACCAGCCAACCAGCGTCGTTGATGGCGCGCCCCTGAAGATGGAGACGGCACTGCGGGAGGTGCTGCGCAACCAGCCCGGGGTGAGCGATGTTGCTATCCGGCTTCGGGAAGAAGGTCAGCTCATCGCGGGCGAGATATTTGTCCAGCTTCGCTCTGAATCAGCAATTGCAGAGCAGCTTGAGGCCCTCACGGATGTCGCCCAACGGTTTGACTGGAAGATTCACGACCTGGTGATGATGCCGGTCACGGCTGAGCGCATGAACTCTCTCAGGTCCGCTGACTGATTGCTCCGGGACGCCACCTGCAGATTTGCGGCAGCGCGTACAGGGGACCTTCGGCCAAGGGTTTGTCGCTTGGTCTCTTCCGGCTTCTTCGATACCATAGTGGGCATTCGCCATCAGAGCTGCAAGTAGATGGATCTACACTACAAGAAAATACTGCTTTTATTGGTCCTTTTGTGTCAGGTAATCGGCGTGCAAGCCGCTCCTCGGGTAACCCTGGACGGCCAGGATGTAAGCCTGACGGACTTCCGCATGGGCTATTACATTGACCATTCGCAGTCCCTGAGCCATGCCGAAATCCGCTCACTCGACTTCGTCGAGACCGGCAACCGAACGACCCTGGGCACCAGCGCACGGGTAACCTGGTTCAAGCTGACACTCGACAACACCTCGGGCCAGAAGCAGGCGCTGTTCGTGCACCTGCCCCATGCCTACCACCTGCAATCAATCGGATTCTACGAAGAGCGCAACGGTACGCTGGCCCATCGTGCAATTCTCGATATGGATCATGCCGACGACAGCGACCTGATGTATCGGGGTACTGCGGTGTATCCACTGGACCTCGCTGCGGGTGAAAGTGCAACGCTGTACCTGCGCAGTCATTCCTTCTCCCATCAATGGTTTGCGGTGGATGTGCTGGATGAAAAGGCGTCGCGCCGCGCATTGATCGGGCTCAACACCGATATCGCCCTGATGGTCGGGATGATGCTCGCCCTGGTGTTCTACAACGGCCTGCTCTATTTCGCCTCCAGCAAGAAAGAGAACATTTTCTACTCCTTCTACCTGATTTCAGGCCTGGTCTGGATTGCCCTCTCCTACGGCCTGATTGCCAGCGCCTTCGGCGCCTACGGCTCGGCCGTATTCAAGCTGAACATTTCACTGATAAGCATGCCGATCTTCCTCACGCTGTTCATGATGGCCATTTTTGAAACTGCCCGGTACTACCGTACCGAGCATCGCATTCTGCAGGGGCTGCTGGCGGTGCTGATCGGTTTCTTCATCTGGGGGCTGTTCGATATCTCGGCGGCGCTGAAGCCGGCCAGTACCCTGGCTGCGGTGATGATGCTGGTGACCTACTCGGTCAGTTTCTCGCTGTTTCGCAAGGGCAATCCGCTGGTGAAGTACTTTCTGGTCGGACATACCTTTTTCGTGGTCTTCAATGGCATAGCGGTACTGTTCTACAAGGGCCTGATCGAACCCAGCTATGTCAGCAGTCATGGCGTGGGCATAGGGATCATGCTGGAGGCCCTGGCCCTGGCGTTCATCATTTCCTACCGGATCAAGATTCTCGAAGACATCCGGGCCTCGCAGGACGAACTGAAGAAGCAGGCCGCGACCGATCCGCTTACGCGTCTGTATAACCGTCGCTTCTTCTTCTCCGAAGCGGATTATATCCTGGAGCTGGCAAAGAAGGATGACACGCCTGTGTCCGTCATGGTCATCGACATCGATCACTTCAAGCAGGTGAATGACACACACGGCCATGGCGTGGGTGACCAGGTCATTGTCGGCGTGGCTCAGGCTCTGAAAAGGCACAGCCGTAGCCGAGATCTGGTTGCGCGCTTTGGCGGCGAGGAGTTCGTCATGCTGTTGCCCGAGACCGGAATGGAAGAGGCCAAAGGCTGCGCCGAGCGTATCCGCGCAGCCGTGGAAGCGGCACGGACGCCCACGGCGGGGGGTGATATTCATTGCACTATCAGTATCGGGATCGCGGTGATTGCCCCCCGCTCAGAAACCATGGAACCGGCCCTCAATCGGGCAGACCAGGCTCTCTATGAAGCCAAGCGGAGCGGTCGCAACCGCGCGTGCGTGAACCAGGTCGATAACTTCGAGGATGCGGCTGCCCATCAGCCGGGGTGAACACGGGGCGCTCGCTCCTGTCCAAGCTTTGGTGTGTACGCTGAACATGAGGGCTGCCAGGCCCCGGATTCCCAGGAGGACATACCGTGAAAGCCAACAATCGTTATACCGCCAACGCACCGTCCCGCGCCGAGATTGATCAAAGCCAGGAACCCACCCTGCTCGAATTCGGCACCGAATGGTGCGGTCACTGCCAGGGCGCCCAACCCCTTATCGCCAGCGCGCTGGCGGAACACCCCAACCTGCGGCACCTCAAGATCGAAGACGGTCCCGGCCGACCGCTGGGCCGATCGTTCCGCGTAAAACTCTGGCCCACCCTGATCTTCCTGCGCAACGGCGAGGAAGTGGATCGGCTGGTCAGGCCGGATAGTACAGCGGCCGTCAAGCAGGCAGCGGGGAAGCTCGCCGGATAAATCCTGGCGTGCTGTATCTCTAACACCCCGGACATCTTTATTAAAAGGATCGTTCAATATCATTTTGGCAAAATGGTTCATTTTGCGAACTTATTCATATTTTGAGCCCTGCCTGATTCTAAAAATGGACCCCAGGTATTAAAACGGTTTCGTCGGTAAGGCTCCCCCGCCTGTGAGCCACCGACCGGACGTTTCTAATAATCAAATCCGCAAAACCTGGAGTCACAATGAAGACAAGAACGCTCACCCAGTCTGCTCTTTCCCTGGTGGCAGCCGGCGCGCTGCTGTTCTCTGCCAGCGCCCTGGCCATGAATCCCACGCCGCCACCGCCCACCGATCCCACGCCACCGACAGATCCGAGCCCGAATCCTGATCCGGGCCAGTCCAGTCCATTCCAGCGAGGTCCGGATCCCAGCGTCTCGTTTCTCGAGGCCCGGACCGGTCCCTATGCAGTGCGTACACGCAGTGTATCGAGCTGGTCCAGCGGCTTCGGTGGCGGGACCATCCATTACCCGACCGGTACCACGGGCACCATGGCTGCAATCGTGGTCATTCCCGGCTTTGTGTCGGCAGAATCCTCGATCGAATGGTGGGGCCCCAAGCTCGCCTCCCACGGTTTTGTGGTCATGACCATCGATACCAATACCGGTTTTGACCAGCCACCGAGCCGTGCGCGCCAGATCAATAACGCCCTGGATTACCTGCTCAACCAGAACAGCTCTCGCTTCAGCCCGATCAACGGCATGATCGACGAAGACCGTCTCGGCGTGGTCGGCTGGTCGATGGGCGGCGGCGGCACCCTGCGGGTCGCCGAGGAAGGTCGTCTGGATGCGGTCATTCCATTGGCGCCCTGGGATACCACCAACTTCCGCGACGTTCGCACACCCGCTCTGATCATCGCCTGTGAATCCGACGTGGTTGCTCCGGTATACCAGCATGCCTCGCCGTTCTATAACGAGATTCCCGACAGCACGCCCAAGGCGTTTGTCGAGATCGATGGCGGCAGCCACTACTGCGGCAATGGCGGCGGGATCTATGATGATGTGCTGAGCCGTTTCGGCGTTTCCTGGATGAAGCTGCATCTGGATAAGGACACGCGCTACAGCCAGTTCCTCTGCGGGCCGAACCATGAGGCAGATCGCGATATCTCCGAGTACCGCGGCAACTGCCCCTACTAAGAAGCAGTAGCACGTTGAAAATGCCGGGCCCGAAAGGGTCCGGCATTTTTTGTGCGCGTAGCTCCACCCACCATAACCACCGGCGAGGTCGCCTGATCAGCGTCTGTGACTGTAGCGGACAAGATGGTCGGCACAGGCTAGCCTGCATGCTTCGTTCACACACAGCAGGATGCGGCATGACTCACGCAGCGGGCAGACAATCGATTTTCATCACCGGAGCGGCCTCCGGCATGGGCCGTGAAACGGCTAGACTGTTCAACCAGAAAGGCTGGTTTGTCGGCGCCTTCGACGTCGATCAGGCAGGCTTGCAGGCGCTGCAGGCTGAGCTGGGTGCAGAGAACTGCCTGGCCCTTGCCCTGGATGTGAGCAGCAAGAGCCAGTATGAAACCGCAGTTTCAGCCTTTGCTGATGCCACGGAAGGCCGCATGGATATTCTCTTCAACAATGCCGGCATCGCCATGCGTGGATTCTTTGACGAGATGCCGCTGGAAGACCAGTTGCGGGTGGTCCAGGTGAATCTGGTAGGCGTGATGAACGGCATCTACACCGCCCTGCCCCTGCTCAAGGCCACGCCCAACGCGCTGTGCTTCACTACCTCGAGCTCCTCGGCCACCATGGGCATGCCGCTGATCGCGGTCTACGCCGCGACCAAGCATGCTGTGAAGGGCCTGACCGAGGCCCTGTCCAACGAATTTCGCCGATTTGACGTGCGCTGCGCCGACGTACTACCGGGTCTTATCCGTACCGGCATGCCATCGGACGACCTGTTGGCAAACGCCCCGGCCGGGGGCCCATTCCGAGTCATCGAGGCGATTGAAGTGGCAGAAACCGTCTGGCAGGCCTACAGCTCGGACATTCTGCACTGGTTCGTACCCGCCGAACTGGCTGATCTGGACAAGGCCGCCGGCAATACGCCCGAAATCCTGCGCGACAAGCTGGGCAAGCACATGACTGTGTAGAACGTCTGCAACCTGGGAACTATTGGACCTTTCCAACACTCGCAATACACTAATCCGTCCAATCGGTTCCGCTATGCACCAACTCGACCTGGCCCTCACCGTGATGGGACTGGCAGTGGTAACCATTGCCCTGTTGTCCGCCGCCATCCACCGCAACCCGCTTTCCGAGCCGATGCTGGCGATGGCGGTGGGCGTCGCGGTGGGTCCATACGGCTTTGGCTGGCTGGAACTTTCGCGCTGGGGCGATGAAACGATGATTCTGGAGCAGGCGTCGCGCCTGACTCTGGCGATTGGTCTCATGGGCGTTGCCCTGCGTCTGCGCCGTGAAAGTGTGCGGCGTCTGCTCCGCCCGGTCGGCCTGCTGTTGACGGCGGGCATGCTTGGAATGTGGCTGTTGTCTTCCTTGGCTGCCCTATGGATATTGCAGATCCCCCTCTGGGCTGCGTTACTGCTGGGAGCAATCGTGACGCCCACCGACCCGGTTGTCGCCAGTGCGATTGTCACCGGCAACTTTGCCGACCGCCATCTCCCCCTGCGCTTGCGCGATGGGCTGTCTTTTGAATCCGGCGCCAATGATGGCCTGGCGTATCTTCTGGTGATGCTGCCTGTGCTCATGCTCGGGCACGGGCCCACTGCAGCCCTTTCCACCTGGCTGCTGCAGTCGTTTTTGATCGGAGTGATTTTCGCTGCACTGATCGGCTGGGCTATCGGCTTTGGCGCAGCCAGGCTGCTCAGGCTTGCGGAACGCTACGCACTGGTGGAGACCACATCGCTGCTAGGCTATACGCTGGCCTTCTCGCTCCTCTCCCTGGGCGCGGCAAGCTTGCTCAACGCCGATGCCATCGTCTCGGTTTTTGTCGCCGGGCTCACGTTCAACCTCTGCAGTGAGCGCGCGGACGAACACGAAGAAGAAAAGATTCAGGAAGGTGTAGCCAAGCTCTTCGCCCTGCCGATGTTCGTCCTTTTCGGTATCGGCTTGCCGTTCGATGCCTGGGCTGCCCTTGGCTGGCCCCTCGCTGGCCTCGCAGCGGCGGTTCTACTTGTACGCCGGGCACCGGTTATAGCCGCACTGTTCCCATTTATTCGGGGATACTGGAAAGGCAAGGACGCCTGCTTTCTCGGGTGGTTCGCGCCGATCGGTATCGCGGCGATCTACTACGCTTCTCTGGCTGAGAAACATACTGGCGATCCGCTGTATTGGCATGTGGCCAGCGCGTTGGTGTTTGTTTCAATCATCGCCCACGGCATGACGGCCGGGCCGTTGACGCGTCGTTATTCTCTCGGGGAGCGTGCGTCGGACGCCCGCAAGGATGCGGGCATCCATTCTGCGAACACGCCGGATGAATAATATGTGGTCCAGGGAATACTGCTCATCACGCGTTACCCTTGGCGGCCCCATAGCCAGACATCACGTCAGCCATGTCTTCATACTGCTGGTCCGGCATCGACCGGATGATATCGAGCACCTGTGCGTCAGCGCCGTTCTCTTCGGCATGGGTTGCCAACTGATCTCTGCTGGCCGGGTAGTCGATACCCTTGAGATAGGAACTCACGTTCGCGGGTGAGCTGCCGCCTACACCTCTGGTCATAACTGCCTCCGGATAAAAGGATACGGGGCCCCGCAAGGCCCCGTAGCTGACTGCATCAGCTGTTACGGCCACCGCTGTGGCTGTTCTGGCCGCCTTTCTGACCGGCCTGGGAAGCCTTCTCGCGGTCATTGGCAAAGTTGCCACCGCTGTTCTGGCCGCCCTTGCTGCCTGCCTCGGAGGCACGTTCGCGGTCATTGGCGAAGTTGCCGCCACTGTTCTGACCGCCTTTGCTACCCGCCTCGGAGGCGCGCTCAGGATCGTTGGCAAAGTTGCCGCCACTGTTCTGGCCGCCCTTGCTCCCGATGTCCTGGTAGAATTCCTTGTCGTGGGTTTCGGACGTCTTCTGACCGCCCTTCTTGCCTGCTTCATTCACGCTCATGTTGTCTTTGGACATAAAAACTCCTTTGAGACTAACAAAATGTGTTTGATATCAAGGGGCTAGCATGCCTGACCGAGATTGGATACAGGCATCTCGCGCCCTTAATTGCTAAGAAGGGAGGTTCGCATAAAAGTTCATGGGATCTGATCGATTTCAGGCAAATTTTTTGTCGGAAAGCGAAGCGAAACGGCTTTAATATCAATGTGATACAAAAAAGGCCAGCATCAGCTGGCCTTCTGGAACGCGCCTTCAAGGCATACTCAGGACGCTCCCTTGTCCCCTTGCGCGGGGGCCTTGGCGGACTGCTGATCCGCGCGGGTCTCGTTGCCCATGCGGGTCGTATCGGGCATGGTCACCGCGTCGTCTTCAAAATCAGGACTATGCACCTCAGAGTCCATCGGCATATGGCTGTAGCGCTCTTTATCACTGGCCTGGCCGGTTTCCTTTGCTTCGAGATCGGCCATGGCTCTTTTCAGTTCGCATTGCCCGCTGGCGCCTCTGGCAAGCACCAGCCCACCTACGGCAAGCTCTACCAGTCCGAGAAATCCGCCGCGGCGAATCCCCTTGCCCACTATGACCAACCCGCCGGCCACCGAGGCGAATCGCTCGAACCCCTGTACGTTTGGTTGTTGATCGCTCTTCGCTGTCTGTTGCATGTGCGTTCTCCGCTTGAGTGGCTACTGTAAGTTGACCCCGCCCCCGGCCGTCTGTTCCCGGCCCATGGCCGGATTGTTAACCCCCTTGAACTGTTTCATCCAACCACGCGGTAACAGGGTACATACTCAGCCCCACCGGGCAGCTTCATGCGATGCTGAGCCACGAAGGCCTCCAACAACCTACCGAGCGGCTCGGTCACGCTGGCGTCACCATGAATCTGGTACACCCCGTGCTCTTCAATCCGCCGAATGCCTTTGTCCTTCACGTTGCCCGCAACGATGCCGGAGAACGCCCGGCGCAGATTGGCAGCCAGCTCGTGGGGCGGCAGGTCGCGGCTGAGCTGAAGGCTGGCCATGTTTTCATGGGTAGGGTCGAAGGGATACTGGAACCCCTCGTCGATCTTGAGCAACCAGTTGAAGTGATAGGCATCGTTATGGGCACGGCGAAAATCGGTGACCTCGCGCAGGCCCTTGGCCATGTGCCGGGCGACCGCAGCTGGATCGTCGATGATCACCTCGTAACGCTGCTGCGCCTGCTCGCCCAGTGTGGCCCCGACAAAGTCATGCAACTGCTCGAGGTAGGCCCTGGCGCTACTCGGCCCGGTCAGCACGACGGGAAACGGCAATGACTGGTTGTCCGGATGCAACAGAATACCCAACAGATACAGAAACTCCTCTGCGGTGCCCACGCCCCCCGGGAAGATGATGATGCCATGCCCCACCCGCACAAAGGCTTCCAGCCGCTTCTCTATGTCCGGCAGGATGACCAGCTCATTGACGATTGGGTTGGGCGCCTCTGCTGCGATGATGCCGGGCTCGGTCAGCCCCAGGTAGCGTCCCGTACTGATGCGCTGCTTGGCATGGGCAATGGCTGCGCCTTTCATGGGGCCCTTCATCACACCGGGGCCGCAACCGGTGCAGATATCCAGGCTGCGCAGGCCCAGTTCATGGCCCACCTTCTTGGTGTACTTGTATTCCTCGGTATCGATCGAATGCCCGCCCCAACAGACCACCATCTTCGGCTCAAGGCCCGGCCGCATGGTCCGGGCATTGCGCAGCAGATGGAATACGTAATCGGTGATGCCGGTGGAACTGGCCAGATCTATGCGCGGACTGCCCAGCTCGCTCTCGGTGTAGACCACATCCCGTAACGCGCTGAACAGCATTTCCCGCGTGCTGGCGATCATTTCGCCATCCACGAATGCGTCCGCCGGCGCATTGATCAATTCGAGACGAACACCTCGCTCCTGCTGGTGGATTCTGACGTCGAAGTCCTGGTAGGCCTCCAGGATGGCCTTGGCATTGTCGATCTGCACGCCAGTATTGAGAATCGCCAACGCGCACTGGCGAAACAGCCGGTAGGTGCTACCCGAGCCGGCTTCACTCAGTTGTTGTACTTCGATCTGGGAGAGGGTTTCGAGGGTGCCTTTGGGGGTAACTGATACGTTGATTACATTGCGCATTCGTGATTCCGGTTGATAAATATCGACTGCATCTTAGCAGGCCGGCCGAACCGGCGCTAAGACCCATGGCAGCGGCCTTTGGACCACTCGCGTGCCTGGCAGTTCGCCGCCGACGTGCCCCTCCGGAGAAAATCCGATGGAATTATTTGCCAGCGATGACGTCACAGTGTTGCCGTTTAGTTATATGGGTAACGGTTCTGAAGCCTCAGAGGTCTTGCGAGCCACTCTGGGTATTCAGGTCTTGCCTGAAGGAACAAACGAGCTCTGCCACCGGCAACTACATCCGCTGACTGGCAGACATTGATCGGGGATCCCAAGAAGATCCTGCGATCATCCTATAAGCAACTGAGGAGAGACATTATGACTACACCTACAATGCGCAAACTGGGTATTCCATTGCTCGCTGGCGCCATGGGCCTGAGCTTTTCTGCCATCGCCGATGACCACAACATGAAGGCACAGGGTCTCTATTCTGCTGAAGACCTCCTCGGTGCTGAAGTATTCGACGCCAATGGTGACGAAGTGGGTAACGTTGAGGACATCCTGCTTGGCAACGACATGGGCCTGTATGCCCTGGTTGTTCAGACCAACGAGTTCCTCGGAATCGGCGAGCGCGACGTCGTGGTTCAGCGTGGCAATTTCACCGCCCGCGTAACTGACGACAACCCCATGTTCGGCGACGTCAGCTACAACGTGCATGTCACTGCTGCCGGCGATGAGCTCAAGGGCTTTTCCGAGTACACCGAAGCGTGGTGGAACGATACCGAGAACGAGCTGAACCAGGCTTGGGAAAGCACCAAGAACACCACTGAAAACGCTTGGCAGAACACCAAGCAGGCAACGGCCACTGCATGGCACAACACCAAGGAAGCTACTCGCGAAGCCCTGGAGCGTGAAGACGACATGGCCACCGAGCAGTAATCGGGCCATGACTGGGTGATCCCGCCGCCCTCGGGCGGCATCACCTTCACCCAGCAAAGCCGCCTACCGGATATATCCGGAGGCGGTTTTTTTATGTCTGGCGGCCCGGTATGACCTAGGCTGTATGACATATTCTCGTTGGGGAGAACTCCATGGTTACATGCTGGGATGTCATTATCATCGGTGCAGGGTCGGCTGGGCTGGCGGCGCTGCGCGAGGTATCCAAGGAAACGGACAAGGTACTGATCATCAACGCCGGGCAGTATGGCACCACCTGCGCCCGGGTCGGCTGCATGCCCTCGAAGGTGCTGATCGAGTCCGCGCGGGCTCTGCACGATTGCAACAAGCTGCAGGGCTTCGGCATTCCCGGCGGTCAACAGATCGTGGCGGACATACCTGCCATGCTGCGGCACGTGCGCGATCTGCGGGATCATTTTGTCAGCGGCACGCTGCAGGCTACCGAGGGTCTGGGCGAGCGCAGTATCGCAGGACGCGCGAAATTGCTGGGACCCGATACGGTCGAAGTCGCCGGCCAGACCTACCGTGCCCGACGCATCATCATCGCCAGCGGATCCCGCCCGGTCATGCCGGCCGCCTGGCAAGAACTGGGTGAGCGGGTCTGGACAACCGATACCCTGTTCGAGCAACAGGCCCTGCCGCCACGTGTGGCCGTGATCGGCCTGGGGCCCATCGGACTGGAAATGGCCCAGGCCATGGCCTACCTGGGGGTGCAGGTACATGCCTTCGACAAGAGCGACACCATCGCGGGAATCAGTGATCCGCAGGTGGAGAAAGCCCTGCGCAGCTCCCTCGAGAAGGACTTCAGCATCCACACCGGGGTCGATGTCCGACTGACCCAGCAGGGCGAAGGCGTGCGCGTCGAGGCGGGAGACCTGAGCGTCGACGTGGACCGTGTACTGGTTGCGGTGGGCCGTCGTCCGAACATCGACAGCCTGAACCTGGAGTGCCTCGGCGTGCCCCTTGATGACCATGGCATGCCCCCCTTCGACCCGGCCACCACCCAGATTGCCGATCTGCCCATCTATATAGCCGGTGACGTCAACCACCATGCACCCATCCTGCACGAGGCCGCGGATGAGGGCTACATCGCTGCCCATAACGCACTGGCTGACGCGCCCACCGCCTTCCCTCGGCGCACGCCGATGGGCATCGTATTTATCGAGCCGGGCGTCGCCTTCATTGGTCAGCGTTTTGCCGAGCTGGAGCCTGATGCGCTCATTGGCGAGGCCAGCTTTGCCACCCAGGGCCGCGCCGTAGCGGCGCAGCGCAACGAAGGCCTGATGCGCATTTACGCCCGCGGCTCGGACGCAGTGCTGATCGGCGCCGAAATGTGCGTGCCCGCTGCCGAACACATGGCCCACCTGCTGGGTCTGGCGATCAGCGAAGGCCTGACAGTCAGGCAGGTACTGCGCATGCCCTTTTATCATCCGGTGCTGGAGGAAGGTTTGCGCAGCGCCCTGCGCAAGATCATGAAGCAGATCCCCTGCGACGATACGGATCTCGCCCGCTGCGGCGAATTCCGGATTCAGGCTTTGGATTGACCAACCGAGGTTGACGACTTCAAGCGCGCAGTTCATCAGGCGGCTGCGGTGCTTGAGACCTGTCCGTTTATCAGCAATGGAGACCAACATGAAGGCGATCGAATTGAACAAGCCCGGCGGCCTGGACCGACTCCAGCTCGTCGAACACCCTGATCCGGGTCAGCCCGGACCCGGCGAAATCCGCGTTCGCGTGCATGCCAGCTCGCTCAACTTCCACGATTACCTGGTGGTGTCAGGCAAGATTCCGAACGCTGACAAACGTATCCCGATGGCAGACGGTGCTGGCGTAGTGGACGCGGTAGGTGACGGCGTGGAGGAATTCAAGGCCGGAGATGCGGTGGTTTCGTGCTTCTTTCCCTGGTGGCAGGAAGGCGGTCCGGTCGAAGGCTTCGCCAAAGGCGTACCCGGCGACGGCATGGATGGCTACGCCAGGGAGCTGGTGGTCACCCCTGCGCACTGGTTCACCCATGCCCCGGCCGGCTACAGCCATGCCGAGGCCGCAACCCTGACGACTGCAGGCCTGACCGCCTGGCGCGCCCTGGTAGTGGATGGTGGCATCAAGGCCGGCGACACCGTACTGGTGCAAGGCACCGGTGGCGTTTCCATCTGCGCGCTGCAGATGGCCCGGGCGATGGGCGCAGAGGTGATTGCGACCTCGTCATCCGGGGCCAAGATGGACCGACTGAAGGAAATGGGCGCCGCCCATGTGATCAACTACAAGACCGAGAAGAACTGGGGGGAACGTACCCGGGAGCTGACCGGCGGCCGTGGTGTGGATATTGTCGTGGAAGTCGGCGGACCGGGCTCGCTACCGCAGTCGATCAAGGCCATCAAGGTTGGCGGCCACATTGCCCTGATCGGTGTGCTGACCGGCATGACCGGCGAGGTTCCCACCGCCGAACTGATGTATCGCCCGGCACGCATCCAGGGTCTGACAGTCGGGAGCCGACGGCACCAGCTCGACATGGTGCGCGCCCTCGAGCGTGTCGATATGCGGCCGGTGATTGATCGCTCGTTTGCCCTGGAGGACATAACAGCCGCTTTCCGCCACCAGGAGAGCGGCCAGCACTTCGGCAAGATCTGTCTGGAATTCTGAATCGGAGCCAGCGATTTTCCCTGAACTTGGTGCCGGCTCGTCCAGTCCGAACGGGTGGAGGCAAGCCTTCCATCCGTTCACCAAGCAGAGGAGCCACCCCCATGGCGGAGAACCCGATCAAAGACAAGCACTACGACCTCATCAGCTCGCTTTATCATGCGTGCCAGGGTCTGGAGGTAGCACGCCAGTATGCCAGGGACGCCGAAGCCGAAGGCGATAATGAAGCCGCCAGCTACTTCAAGGAAGTTGAACGCAGCTACGCCGATCTCAGCGCGAAAGGGAAGAAGATGCTCAGGGAGCGACTCAACTGAGACTGATCGTTCCGAAGGGCCTGCGCTGGCACCGACGCCAGCGTCATTCCCTTCGGGCAATACGCCAGTAAAGAGACCAGCGCTCACATAGCGGTGATGCACCCTCGGCATAGATGCGCTTGCCCAGACTGAACGCGCGCTGTTGCAACCACCCCCGCCTTTGCTCAACCACCGAGGTAAGCTCAGTGCGCTGACCGGCCGTCCCGAATAGGCCTGGCTCAGCTTTCAGCAGATCCTGCAGCAGGGCCAGATCCTGATCCTGTCCCAGCAGCTCCGACAACTCCTTGAGCAATCGCGCCCTGGCCTTGAAGGCCTCCGGCCACACCGCGCGCAGCAGCAGGGTGTGGTACCAGTGATCCTTCACCTGTTTGCGCCAGTCGTGCAGGCGCTCATCCGTTGCCGCCTGTTCAGCGGCGGCCAGCGCGCTGCGGCCATCATCAAAGCTGCGCGCCAGCCCCCGACTCAACAGGGCAAAGCCCTTACCCTGCAGTGGCCAGCTGCCCACGGCCTCCTCCGCCTCGGCCAGCTCGACGAGCGCCTCGCCAAGCAGCCTATGGGACTCCTCGACCGTAAGCCCACCGTCCTGACTGCGCAGTACCAGCTTTTTGCGCACGGCTTGTCTCTGTGCAGTGGCGAACTGTTCCGGCGCGAGGCCTGCCAGGGCGTCCCAGGTCTCGACCAGCGCGCCAGCATCGCGCATGGCGGACAATCGGCGATTGATGTCGCGCAGGCGACGGTTCTCCTGCCGATAATGCTTGCCCATGGGAGTGCGGACCAGGCGTACCAGGGCGCGAGCCTCCTTGATGCGCTTGCGCGCCTGATGAATGCCCCTGGCGCGCTCCTGCGAGGGTAGCAACAACGCCTGTTGCGCCTTGTGCAGCCGCTCAAGCGCGATACGTCGGACCTCCTTCGTGGCTGACTTGTGCGGTTTTATCCGAAAGGCCATGGGCACCTCTGCTTCAGTTCAGGTCAACTGTACTCGCATTGTTCCGACAGCTTAGCTCCCTTGCAACGCAATCGCATCGGCTGTTGGCATTACCGATTTTCCCTGAATTAGTCCTGATTGCTGCGGTCACTTGCTGTGACCGAGCAATTTTACCGCTCCAATCCATCGTGTATGACGGTTCGCCTATGGCGGGCTGAAGCAGGGGAAACGAGATGGCCAGAAATGCACTGCGGTTACCCAGTTTCGACGAAATGAGCGCCATGGCCCGCGAACAGCCCGAGGCCCTGGAAGATCTGCGAATACGGCTGACCGAAGAGGTGATAGAACAGGCCTCCGACGCCAGCAAGCGCAGGCTGAGAGGGCTAGCATTTGTTATCGAGGCTGAACGACGCAAGGCGAGCAATCCCTTGCAGGCCTGTATCAGGCTGTCCCGTCTTATGCTCGACTCGGCAGTGGAACTGAAAGCCAGTCTGGACCTGCTGCGCACTGCAGAGCCCGGATCGACTCGAGAATCTCGCCCCTCGGGCACGGCTCGGGTGCTGCCTTTTCAACCCCGCCGCGCTGGATCGCGCTCAGCCCCCTGAGTTATCTGCCGCAGCCTGGTGTAGCCGTTCCTGCTCAGGAGCACCAGATTGACGGTGCTGGCGTAGACCTGGCCGGACGCCTTCAGCGCTTCGATAAATGGGCCGTTGGACGGGTACGGGAGATGAAAGTAGTCCCGATCTTCGACCAGCTGTTCACGCGCCGCCTTGAAGAGTCTGAAGGTGGTGCCCTTGGTGAATCCGTTCAGGTGGTCAAGCTGTGCGAAACTCAGCGTCTGAATGCCGCAATGGATGATTGGATCGGTTCGGGACATGCAATTACCCGGGGCGCGTGGAATGAAGTCGGCATCGCTGGCGCTTCCGGGCAACCGCCGTTTGCGGTACCCTCCTGCCCTTCAACCACAGGAGCAAATACCCATGCCCAAAGCGAGCGCACGTCATATTCTGGTAGCAAGCGAAGACAAGTGCAACGAACTCAAGAAAGCCATTGAGGGCGGAGCCGATTTCGCTAAAGTAGCCAAGGAGAACTCTACCTGCCCATCAAGCCGTCAGGGCGGCGACCTCGGCACCTTTGGCCCCGGCCAGATGGTCAAGGAGTTTGACACCGTGGTATTCAGCGCTCCGGTCAATGTGGTCCAGGGCCCGGTCAAGACCCAGTTCGGCTACCACCTGCTGGAAGTAACCAGCCGCCAGGACTGAATAGAATGACCTGCTTGCGAGACCGAGGAGGTCGTCTCCCCGGCCTCGCAAACAGGTCACAACACTAGCGCTCTCTACCGAACACCTGGGTCCAGTAGATCGACGTCTGCGGATGGGTTTCGTAGGCGGCACCCATATCGGTGAATTCCGGATTCATGATGTTGGCGCAGTGTTTCGGGCTGTTAAGCCAGGCTGCGACGACCTGCTCGGGTGTGCTCTGCCCTACCGCGACGTTCTCACCCAGCGCGCCCCACTCGTATTCGACCATGTCTACCCGTGCCTGCACGGATTCACCTTCCGGGCCCGCATGGGTCAATATGCCGTTCTTCGCCATGTATTCACTATGTTCCATCGCCGCCCGCGCAAGGCGTCCGTTCCAGGTAAGGGGCTGCGCTGCCTTGAATTGCTGGTCTCCACAGGTGCGCGCCTCGCGGCGAGCCAGATTCACCTTGGCCACGACCTCCTGGCCGACGTCCATCCACTGGCGGTCCCGGAACTGCTCGGATACCAGGGGACTCGCCAGCACAATGTGCCAGGCGTCCCCGGAACGGGAAACGCCAATCTCGGCAAATTCGTCGCTGCGCAGTACATCGCAGTAGCGACCCTGGATCATCTCCATGGCCTGGGCCGCACTTTCAGGCCCCGACAGCCGCAGGAATCTGGCTGCAGTAGCCTGATACCCCACATCCTGCATCTCCTGTTTCCAGTCACCGGCCGTCAGATCGATGCTCGAGAGCTGCTCGTTCGGCGCAAGGGGCCCGGCGGCCCGCATCTCCCTGCCCTGGCATTCAGCGCTCGAATCGCGGTATTCATTGATCAGACTGACCAGCTCGGTGCTCTTTTCGGAGTTCTTCCGGGTATTCTGCTCGGCAGCCTGCTGCGCTGCGGCGAATGGCGCCCAGACCAGCCCGGCGCATACCAGCGCACTACCGGCCAGCTGAGCCAGGGGCCGCAACGGATGACCGGATACACAAGGAAGGGGTTGCTGTTCAGGGGAAATTGTCATGTCGGAACCTCGGTTGCCATGTCCCCGTCCAGAGCATCACCCTTGTTGAACAGACACATGGCTTTATTGAAGAATGCAGAGCAATGGACCCGAAACATTCTCTACAGTTCCGCCGCCTGCATTGGCCTCAGACCCCCACCGGCACCTTGCGCCAGCGTCCGACCACCCAGCCGCCGCATACGTTGATCAGCAATCCCAGCATGACCAGCAGCGCACCGATCAGTTGCCATAGCCCCAGGCGGTCGCCCAGCAGCACGGACGCCGAGGTCAGGCCCACCACCGGGACCAGCAGCGAGAAAGGCGCCACCTGACTGGCAGGATAACGGGAGAGCAGCCGCCCCCAGATACTGTAACCAAGCAAGGTAGCGCCGAACGCGAGGTACATCAGAACCAGTGCCGACTGCAGATTGAAGCCATCGAGGGCAGCTCGAATCGCCACCGGTCCTTCCAGCCACCAGGACAGGGCCAGGAACGGCAGCGGCGGGACCAGATTGCCCCATACCACCAGGCCGACCAGGTCCACCTTGCCTATTCGCCGCGTGACCACGTTGCCCAGTGCCCACATGGACGCCGCACAAATCGTCAGCGCGAAACCCGCCAGCGTCATCACCCGATCTACCTGCATACCGATCAGGGTCAGGCCAACGGCCGCCACCACCAGCCCCACCAGATTGGGCGAGCGCACGCGCTCGCCAATGAACAGGGCGGCAAACAACAGCGTAAAGAACGCCTGGGACTGCAGCACCATCGACGCCAGGCCGGCCGGCATACCCACCGCCATCGCCGAAAACAGAAAGGCAAATTGCCCGAGCGAAATGGTCAGGCCGTAGGCCAGTAACCAGCGCCAGGGTACCTGCGGTTTTCTGATGAAAAGAATCGCCGGAAACACTACCAGCATGAAGCGCAGCGCCCCCATGAGCAGGGGGGGCATGTGGTTGAGCCCGGTCATGATGACGACAAAATTGAGGCCCCATACCACGATGACCACCAGCGCCAGCAGCAGATCCCGGGTAGTCATTGTGTGCTCCTGCACCATGTGGGCTGCTAGTAGGCCAGCTCGCAGACAGCCCTGCCATATACAGTGGGCGGCAATTGCATCAGGACAGTTGGCCACAAAAAAGCCGGCAATACGAATTGCCGGCCTTGGTAACGCTCGGGACCCCTATCAGGCGTTGTCCACACCCTTCTTGATCTTTTCCTTGGCTTCGCCCTTCACGCCCTGGGCCTTGCCCTTGGTCTCCTGCAGATCACCCTCGGCTTTAAGGTCTTCGTTGTCGGTTGCTTCACCAACGCCCTGCTTACCTTTACCGATAGCTTCGTTGGTCTTGCCTTTCAACTTGTCTTCCTTATCGCTCATGGCCCACCTCGTTTGTAAATGGCTTACATGAAGTTGACCCGGCTCGGGCAGCATAAGTTCCAACCGTTTCCCTGCAAATAGAGCGGGCGATCCCCGGGGAAACAGGTATAATCGCGCGCGCCTGCGCTGCTGTTTCCACCGTTATCCCCTTTTCCAAGGACTGTGCGCCATGACCGAGCATCTGCCCAACCAGGATCTGGCCCCTGAACACGCCGACCCGATCGAAACTTCCACCAAAGCCAGCGTGCCTGCGTTCAAGTTTCCCTTCTCGCCTGCCAACTTCGCACCGCGGCAGCCTGCTACGCCGTCCTGGCAGCACAAGGGCGGTCACTCCCGTCACGAGAAGAAGATCGGCATGGCTCCCAACGGCACTCGCCGCTCAATGGGCAAACGCTGAGCCTCGGACCTCTATTTGACCAGCAACACCGGCAGTGGAGCCTCGTGGACCACATGGCTGGCCACTGACCCCAGCACCAGGCTGCCCAGACTGCCCATACCCCGGGTGCCCATGACGATCAGCGTGCACCCGAGCTTGCGCGCGGCTTCGACCAGCTCACTGACTACCTCGCCGACAATCTCATGGGTCTGCACCTGCACATTGGCGGCACGGAGCTTGTCGGCAGCCTTGATGTTGGTCTCGGCGGCATAATCGAGGGCCCCGGCATGCAGCTGCTCGAGCATTTCCGGGGAGAGATAGCCGCCGAACAATTTGGGTTCAACCTGAACGTTGACGACATGTACGGTAACCTCCCCAAGGGTGGCCGAAAAATCGATCAGGTAATCCACGGCGCGCATGGCGCTTTCCGAACCATCGAAGGGTAGCAGTATCGTATGCATTCTCATCTCTCCCTGGTATGGGTTGCAGGTCTCATTGCAGGTACATTGTGGCAGGCAATCCGTGACGACGCTTGACCCACATCAAGTCCGGGGCCCATCGCTCTACGCTGCTCGGTGTGCTGTGCTGGCCGCCGACGACAGGCATCTGGCAGACCGCTTCTACAGGGCCCATGGCAGTCGGATGAAAACCCGCGCCGAGCACATCATATGGACACTGAACACTGACCGCATGCTCGCGGCTCTCTGCCTGCAAGCGGTAGCGCAGGGCCATTGGCTGACCAGCCTGTTCGTCGATCCGGGCTACCGCCGGGCGGGATTGGCCAGCACGCTGCTGGACGCTGCCTGCACATCGGTGGAGGGACCGGTATGGCTGTTCTGCCAGCCACAGCTTGAGCCCCTGTACCGTCAGCAGGGCTTTACCCGCAGCACTTGCCTGCCAGAATCACTCGCCGGAAAGCTGCAGCACTACCAGCGCAGCAAGGATCTCATGGCGATGACGCGGGGCGAATGATGACCCATTCTCTGCGCTAGCGACAGCTTCCACGGTTAACGCACCAGCTTCAACACCTGGCCATCAGCACGGCACCATTTCGGTGCGACGGTTCCGGATCCATCTCTCCCCAAAGCACTTCACCTCTTATAAAAACCTTGTAAGCCTATGTTTTTGTTCATATTCATAAAACATGGCAAGCAAAATGCTATGTGTCCCATGCCAACGCTTTTTGGACGACATCAGTAATCACAACACATGGGGTACACGAGAATGATGAAAAAATTGACCGCCGCCATCGCCACAGTCAGCACCCTCGGCTTTGCCAACATGGCCCACGCCGAAACCTTCGACACCTTTATCGGTGAAATCGATGCGAGCATGACTGCTACTGTAGCGACCGATTACATCTGGCGTGGCCAGTCGCAGACCGACGGCAAAGGTGCTTTCCAAGCCAGTCTGGACTTCGCCCATGAAAGTGGTGTGTACGTCGGCACCTGGGGCTCCAACGTCGATGACGAGGACTTTGGCGGCGCCGCCATCGAGATCGACTATTACGTCGGTTACGGTGGCGCGATCACCGAAGAATTCACCTATGATCTCGCATGGGCCAACTACACCTGGCCCGGCAACAGCTCGATTGACGTGTACGAATGGCTTGCCAGCGTAAGCGCATACGGCATCACAGTGGGTGTCAAGGATACCTACAACAATGCCGACAACCAGTACTACTACATCGGCTACGGTGTAGAGCTGCCCTACGAATTCGGCCTGGGCCTGCATTATGGCGACAGCAATGACGGCACGGGTACCGGTTTCGATTACAACGATTGGGCTGTGACCGTAAGCAAGGAAGCTCTGGGTCTGGGCTGGTCTGTCATGTACAGCGACACCGACATCAGCGATGCCGATTGTGGCTACGGCAGCACCGACTCCTGCGGCTCCAACGTGACTTTGGCAGTATCCAAGAGCTTCTGAGGCAGCACCGGCGCCGTGGCGGCGCCGGTACTCTCACAACTCGGCTTGATTGGGCCCCATGGCAACTTGGGGCCTTTTTTTATTCAGGATTCGGCCGCCGTGCGTGCGGCTCAGGCGCGAGGCAGGGTAACACCCCGTTGACCCTGGTATTTGCCACCGCGATCGCGGTAGGACACTTCGCAGGGCTCGTCGGACTCGAAGAACAGCATCTGGGCGACGCCCTCGTTGGCGTAGATCTTAGCGGGCAGCGTCGTGGTATTGGAAAATTCCAGGGTAACGTGGCCTTCCCACTCTGGCTCGAGCGGCGTGACGTTGACGATAATGCCACAGCGCGCATAGGTGCTCTTGCCCAGACAGATGGTGAGCACATTGCGCGGGATCCGGAAATACTCGACGGTGCGCGCCAGGGCAAAGGAGTTCGGCGGGATGATGCACACGTCGCTGGTGATATCGACAAAGCTCTTCTCGTCGAAGTGCTTCGGATCGACCGTCGCCGAGTGAATATTGGTGAACACCTTGAATTCGTTGGAGCAGCGTACGTCGTAACCGTAGCTGGACACCCCGTAGGAGATCACCCTGTCGCCCTCCTCGCCGCGCACCTGGCGCTCCACGTAGGGCTCGATCATTCCCTGTTCCTGGGACATGCGACGTATCCAACGATCAGACTTGATGCTCATGATGTGCCCTGCGATGTGCCGAAAAGAGACCGCATGTTACCGGGTAATGGCAACGGGAAAAAGCCCCGCCGCCCCTGCCCTGCCCGCGCGGGTGTCTCAGTCATCGCTGATACTGATTTCCGGCATGCCGCCGCCCTGTCTGGCGCGCTCGGCGATACGCGCGCCCACGTGGCGGGCCATGTCCTGATAGATCATGCTGATCTGACATTCCGGCTCAGCGACCACCGTGGGCGCCCCCGCATCGGTCTGTTCGCGGATCATCATTGACAGCGGCATGGAGGCCAGCAGATCCACGCCGTAGTCATTGGCGAGCCGTTCGCCGCCTCCCTCGCCAAACAGGTGCTCGCTATGGCCGCAGTTCGAGCAGATATGTACAGCCATGTTCTCGACCACGCCCAGCACCGGAATGTTCACCTTGGCAAACATCTCGATCCCCTTTTTTGCATCAAGCAGGGCGAGATCCTGGGGCGTGGTCACTATCACTGCGCCCACCACCGGGACCTTCTGGGCCAGGGTAAGCTGGATATCCCCGGTGCCCGGCGGCATATCGACTACCAGGTAATCCAAATCGTCCCAGGCGGTCTGGGTCAGTAGCTGCATCAAGGCCCCGGAGACCATCGGGCCGCGCCAGACCATGGGCGTCTTGTCATCCACCAGAAAGGCCATCGACATGACCTGCACGCCATGGGCGCGGGGCGGAATGAAGAATTTCTGATCCTTGACCTCGGGTCGTGTCCCTTCCGGCAAACCGAGCATGAGCCCCATGCTGGGCCCATAGATATCCGCATCCAGCACACCGACACGGGCACCCTCGCGGGACAGGGCCAAGGCCAGATTCACCGCGGTAGTGGATTTGCCCACACCGCCCTTGCCCGAGGCCACGGCAATGATGTTCTTGACGTTGTCCAGCGCAGCGATGGTGCCCTGGGCCGGAGCCGGCTGAACTTCGCAGCGCACTGTCACCTGTGCCGAAGAAACGCCATCCAGGTTCTCCACGGCGACCTGCAGCATCTGCTCGATGCCGTTCCTGATGCCGGCTGCGGCATAACCGAGCGCGAACACGGCCCGGACGTCCGAGCCGGTGATATCCAGGCTCTGAAGACAGCCTGCCGTCACCAGATCGGTCTTCAGATAGGGATCCTGGTACTGGGCCAGGGCATTTTCTACTGCGGCGTGGGTAATATCGGTCATAGCTAATCCGTAAAAACGAAGGAATGGGCTCTATCGTACTGGCGGACCTTGCTGCGTGAAAGGCCGAAACGAAAGCGATCCGCGCGGTCAAGACGTTACATCTGACCGCAACGGAAGACCGCGCACAAAAAAAGGCGACGGGCTTGCGGCCTGTCGCCTTCTCTATGCTAGCCTAGCGGCCAACGGAAGGGCATCGTCCCCGGTGGGGCGCCCGGATTTCAAACCCGGTGAGATGCGCAAGGCGCGTCTGGTAGGTTCGACTCCTATTCCCTTCCGCCAGCTGGCAGCGGTGGCCGCTTATTCGACTGCCGCTTCGGTTTCTTCCATGGTCGCATCCTCGGCTTCGGTCGCCTCGGCCATCTCGGCGCCCTCTTCCTCGGTATCGCCCTGAGTCTCGGCTTCATCCACCAGGTCGATCAGTACCGTCATCAGACGAGCACCACGCTCACCCACCATCTCGGCAAAGGTGTCACGAACCGGCAGACTGAGCTCACGGAACGCCGCACGCTCTTCAGGCGTCAGGTAGATGAGTTCGATGTCGCTGTTCTCCGTGATGATATCCAGGCGCTCTTCGTTCAGACGCGTCTGCACGTCATGGATGTAGGGGATCAGCTCGACAACGCTCTCGTCAACGGCTTCCTTGTATTCCTGCGACAGGCCTTCATACCAATCCTGATTGGCCATGAACGTGGCAATGAACTGGGCCTGGTTGGCAAAGATCAGGTAGTCCTGGACCTGATAGAAGTCCATCTCCTGGTGGGCAAACACCGGCTGGATGTTGCCATCAAGCTGGCCCAGCTGCATGCCGCTGAACAGCTCACCGTATTCCATGGTGGTCGGATCGGCGCCATAGGCGCTGTAGGTTTCACGCAACAGGCGATTATCCATGGTGCGGATAGCCATGCCATCGAAATCTTCCGGTGTGCGGATGGCCTTGTTCGCGCTCCATACCTGCCAGCCCTCGGGCACGATAGCCAGGGGATGCAGATCACGCTCGTTGAAGGCTTCGACCAGGTCGGGATGTTGGCGGAACGCCGGATCATTGAGGATCTCGGTGTTGGTCTTCTCGTCGTCGGTCAGAACGAAATTCAGGCTGAACAGCTGCGATTCGGGCACTGTGCCCCCGAGAAAGCCGGAGCCGAATGCCAGTTCGATCGCGCCGGCCTGCACCTGGTCATAGATATCGGTGAGCCCGCCGAGCTGACCGTAGGGGAACAGTTCGACTTCCACTTCGCCGTCGGTCTTCTCGTTGATCAGTTCGGCGAATTTCGCGCCATATTCATACTGCACACTGCCTTCAATCTCTTCCAGACCAATGCGCCAGGTCTGCACCGTGGTCTCGGCAGGCTCGGCTGCTGCCGTTTCGGGTGCCGCGGTCTCGGGCTCGTCGCCACCGCAGGCGGCAAGGGCCAGTGCAGCCATACCTATGAATCCATTACGCAATTTCATGGAACGCTCCTCCTGAATTGTTCTGGTTAACTATCAAACCATAACACATGACCGGGGCTTGTCCATGTTGTGCAAATACAATGCAGATGCGCTATGTTGAAAAAGGGAACATTCACCGGGCCAGAGGGATAGAACGCTGGCGCGCAACGAAAAAAGGCTGCGGCTCCGCAATTGGCGGGCCCGGCGCAGCAAAGGATACTTCCATGCCCGGGAGCGATGACACGTCAGCCGCTCACAAGGTAAAGCTTGCCGCGAAGCGGGTATTCTCGGTGCTTGACCGTCTGGCCGAGTATATCGAGGAAGGCATCCTCGGATGTACGGTCCTGTTTGTAGCCGGCATGCTGATCGTGCACGTGATTGGTCGCCAGCTGTTCAGCACCGGGGTAACCGGCCAGGTGGAGCTGACCCAGATGAGCATGGTGATCATCACCTTCGCCGGCCTCGGCTATGGCGTGCGCAAGGCCCGGCACATCTGCATGTCGGCATTGTACGATCAGCTTCGCGGGCTCTGGCGCAAGGCGGCGCTGGTCACCATCAGCCTGCTCACCGGCGCCCTGATGTTCTATTTCTGCTGGCACGCATGGGACTACGTGGAGGCGATCCAGTCACGCGGCCGCACGTCCTCGGCCCTGCAGATCCCGCTGTGGATTCCCTATCTGGTCGCCCCGATCGGTTTTGCCCTTGCCGGCATACAGTACTGGCTGACCGCTGTGCGCAATCTGATTTCCAGGGACATCTACCGCTCCTTCAATGAGAAGGAACGCTATGAGGAGGTGGATGTTGACGCTATCTGAACAGGCGACATACGCATGCTGAGTATCATTATCGGGACGATGATCGTGCTCTTGCTACTCGGCTTCCCGATGATGGTGCCGCTGTTGATCGCCAGCCTGATGCTGCTCTTTCTGGTGCTGGACATGGGCAACGTGGGCCTGCTGATGGGGCAGATGATCAGTGGCGTGCAGTCCTGGGCGTTGGCCGCAGTACCGCTGTTCATCTTTGCAGCCGATCTGATGACCCGGGGCCACACGGCCAACCGCCTGCTGGACCTGGTGCAGACATTCGTCGGCCACCTGCGCGGCGGCCTGCCGATCACCACCGCCGCCGGCTGCACCCTGTTCGGCGCCGTTTCAGGCTCGACCCAGGCGACCGTGGTGGCCATGGGCGGCCCCATGCGCCCCAAGCTGCTGCAGAAGGGTTACTCTGACGCCTTCAGCATCGCCCTGATCATCAACGCCAGTGACATTGCCCTGCTGATTCCGCCGAGTATCGGCATGATCATCTACGGGGTGGTTTCAGGGGCCTCGATCGGGGACCTGTTCATTGCCGGCATCCTGCCCGGCTTTCTGATTCTGGTGATGTTCTCGGTCTATTGCTGGATCGGTTCGATCCGCATGGGTATCGAGCCGGAAGAGCGCGCCAGCTGGCTGATGCGCTGGGAGGCGCTGAAGAAGGCGCTGCTGCCCCTCGGGTTCCCGGTGGTGGTGGTCGGGGGCATCTATGGCGGCCTGTTCAGTCCTACGGAGGCTGCGGCCATTGCCGTTCTCTACGCGCTGGTGCTGGAGGTCGTGGTCCTGCGCTCGGTGAAGGTCAGCGAACTCTGGGATATCGCGCTGTCGACCGGCCTGATAACAGGCGTGGTGTTCATCCTTGTCGCTGCGGGCAATGCGTTCACCTATACCATTTCGTTTGCCGGCATTCCCCAGGCCATCCTCGGTCCGGTTATCGAATCCATAGGTGACAGCCCCACCCTGGTACTGGGCCTGATAGCCATCTCATTCTTCATCGGCTGCATGTTCGTGGATCCGATCGTGGTGATTCTGATTCTCACGCCGCTGTTCAAGCCGGCCGTCGAGATCGCCGGCCTAGACCCCATTCACGTCGGTGTCATTGTCACGCTGCAGGCGGCCATCGGCTCGGCCACACCGCCGTTCGGCTGCGACATTTTCACTGCCATGGCGGTATTTCGCAGACCCTATTTCGACGTGATCAAGGGCACACCACCGTTCATCCTGATACTGCTCCTGGCAACGGTAGTGCTGATCATGTTCCCGTCCATCTCGCTCTGGCTCCCTTCCCTGGCCAACTAGCAACCTGTGCCGGCACCGCTGGCACAGGCCCGATCAGTACCTGTTCGGTCACTAAATTGGCACAATAACCGCTAATAGATCCCCGCTCCCGGCCGATAACCTCGGTACGGAGCGCTCTTATCGTTTTATACTCCGCACGGGTAGCCCGCAACGGCGACCGAATAATAAAAGATGGCTATATTGCTGCGCTGAGGAAGACATGAAAAATCAAGCCGCTTCAGGAAAGGAGCACATCGCCGGTGTAACGGCAGAGTCTCCCCCCATTTCGCCCGTTGTCCCCTTCGTTGTCTTGATGATCTGCCAGATCGCCTTTGTTGCGATCCTGCTGTGGCAGACCTCGGGGTTACTGTTCGGTCTGACCCTGGTGCTGGCACCCGTGGCCCTGCTGCTGACCTGGCAGACCCGCCGCGGCGGATCTGACAACGGCCCCCTCATACAGCGCTTGCAGGCCATGGATGGCGCCACCCTGGATCTTTCGGTGCCCGCTGCGGAACGCGCTGCAGGTGCTTCCGGGGTACAGCAGATTGACGCCCTCACCGCTCGCCTGCGAGACATGATGGTGAACTTGCAGCAACAGTGCGTGCGGATCGCCTTTACTTCGGCGCAGAGCCGGCTGCTGGCTGATCAGGCTGCGGGAGATGCGAAGAAACAGCAGGGGCTGTCCGAACTCATCTTTCAGGCAACCGAACAGACCACCAGTGCTCTGCAGGACGTCACCGGCCGGACCACGGACATCACCCGGATGAACACGCGCAATCTTGACGTGGCCCGCGAATCCAGCGAGCAGCTGGGCACCGCCAGGGAACAGATGCAGCAGATCAGCCATTCCATGGCCGGCTTCAAGGAAAACATCACGGCTCTGGGCAATACCTCTGGCCAGATTCGGCAGATCCTCAAGACCGTGCAGGACTTTTCCGCCCAGACCAACATGCTGGCACTCAACGCGGCGATCGAAGCGGCGCGGGCTGGTGAGCAGGGCCGCGGATTTGCCGTGGTCGCGGACGAGGTGCGCAATCTTTCTATTAAGGTAGGTAGCGCGGCCGACCAGATCGGGCAACTCATGGAGCAGATGCTCACGGCCATGTCCGGAGCAGATCAGCAGACCCAGGCCATGCAGGAGCAATCCGAACACGCCGGCATTGCGGTAAGCACCGCTGCGGATCAGTTCGAGAAAATGGTCTCCGACTTCCAGAAGGCCAATGACGACCTGCTCATGGTCAGCAGTGCCCTGGAGCAGCTCACCGTGACCAACGGCGAAACCCACGAGCATGGCACCGCCATTCGCGATCTGAGCCTGACCATCAGCAAGGGCATGGGCGAGAGCCAGAAACAGACCGATATCCAGCGGGAAAATACCAACCAGATTCTGCAGGTACTGTGCCGCTTCCGTCTGGGCCAGGGCAACCTTGAAGCCGCCACCGACAAGTTGATGGACCGCCGCCATATCATCGAAGCCGAGCTGGCCGACCTGCTCAAGCAGGGCGTGAACGTGTTCGACCGGCACTACACGCCCATACCCGGAACCAACCCGCCCAAGCACGATGTGAGCTGGGCCGATGCCTATCGCAAGCGCGTGCAACCGCTGTTCGACCAGTGGGACTCGCAGGGCCAGGACGGCGTCATCTACATTGTAGCCACGGACGACCATGGTTACCTGGGAGCCAGTCGCAGCGTCACCTCCCAGGAGCCCACCGGCGATCCGCGGGTGGACGCAGCCAAGAGCATGCACAAGCGCTTCGTGGTCGCCAAGGGCTGGGAACTGGACAATCTCAACAGGGTCGAGCATCTGGGGATGGGCAGTTTCGTCCTGCCGGGGACCACCACCATCGTCTTTGTGCTTTACGTACCGCTTGAGGTCAATGGCCGCCGCTGGGGCACACTGAGTGCAGGCGTGCTACCCCAGGCCCTGGGCGTGTAGGCCCTGGCCGGCAGCCCGGGCTCAGCCCAGCTATCGGTCACAGAACAGGGCGGCCGCCCGCGCCGCCTGTTCGATCATCATGGTTTGACTGAAGCCGCTGCGCTTGAGCGGCTTGAAGTCGTGATCGGCGGTCTCCAGCCAGTGCATCTCCACAACGGGTGACAACGCGTAGCCGTGCACCTCCTCAGGCCCGCCGAACGGGTCGCGGGTCCCCTGCAGGAGCAGAGCGGGCGTTTTCAGCTGCGCCAGATGTTCCACGCGGGTCTTCTCCGGCTTGCGCGGAGGATGGAACGGATACCCGAAGCACAGCAGGCCCGACGCGCCCAGCTCGTCGGCGAGCATGCTGGCCACCCTTCCGCCCATGGACTTGCCGCCCACCAGCAGCGGCCCGCTGTGCGCCGCGGCCAACGCCTGCCAGTGCTCGCGCAGGGAGTCGAGCAGACGCGGCATGGGGTTCGGCGGGGATCGTCTGCCGTTCTCCCGCCGCACCTGCATGTACGGGAATTCGAATCGCACCACTGCCAGCCCCTGGCCGCCCAGCGCGGCAGCAAGGGTCTGCATGTAATCACTGTCCATCGGCGCGCCGGCGCCATGGGCGAGCAGCAGCGTACCGCGATGCCGGCCAGCGGCAGGCGTGTGCAGGGTGGAAAGGTTCGGCACGGTTTGTTCCTCTGTCCTGCTGCGACAAGATGCCACGCACTCGTCAGGGGTATTCACTTCACATATGACGCTGTGACCACTAAGCTTGCTGTAGCCCTCTTCAGGTCCCGAAAAATGGATCGAGAGGGGCCGACCATACAACTACATATCAGGGTCGGTTTCCAGTCTTGCGCTATGCAGGCGGATAGGGAAAAAGCCGTTTTTCCTCGTCATTGTGGCTGCACACAAGAGGTCTCTGTTGGCCGGCCAGAGCGGTCGCAACCAGCTGATACCTTGACCTGTGTCATTGCAATGGAGGGAAGCTTTGCTCATACTTGCCGCCGCTTCAGAACCCATAAACCCATTGCTATCCGTGGAATCTCGCATGAGCACAGCTACCACTTCGACAGCCTATAACTACAAGGTAGTACGCCAGTTTGCCGTCATGACGGTCATCTGGGGTATTGTTGGTATGGCCTTAGGTGTATTTCTTGCGGCCCAGCTTGTCTGGCCGGCCCTGAACTTTGACCTGCCCTGGACGAGTTTTGGTCGCCTGCGCCCGCTTCACACCAATGCGGTTATCTTTGCATTCGGTGGTTGCGCGCTGATGGGCACCTCGCTGTACATCGTCCAGCGCACCTCTCAGGCCAGGCTGATGTCTGACGGCCTCGCCGCATTCGTGTTCTGGGGATGGCAAGCAGTCATTGTGCTCGCGGCCGTTACCTTGCCGCTGGGCTTCACCTCTACCAAGGAATACGCCGAGCTCGAGTGGCCGATCGATATTCTGATCGCGATAGTCTGGGTTTCCTACGCGCTGCTGTTCTTCGGCACAGTCATGAAGCGCAAGATGAAGCACATCTATGTGGGCAACTGGTTCTTCGGTGCCTTCATCATCACCGTTGCCGTGCTGCACATCGTCAACAGCATGGCGATGCCGGTGTCGCTGTTCAAATCCTACTCGCTGTACTCGGGCGCGACGGATGCGATGATCCAGTGGTGGTACGGTCACAATGCGGTGGGCTTCTACCTGACTGCGGGCTTCCTGGGCATGATGTACTACTTCGTCCCCAAGCAGGCCAACCGTCCGATCTACTCCTATCGCCTGTCGATCGTGCATTTCTGGGCACTGATCGCGATCTATATCTGGGCCGGTCCGCACCACCTGCATTACACCGCCCTGCCTGACTGGGCACAATCGCTGGGCATGGTGATGTCACTGATCCTGCTGGCTCCCAGCTGGGGCGGCATGATCAACGGCATGATGACGCTCTCGGGCGCCTGGCACAAACTGCGCACCGATCCGATCCTGCGCTTTCTGGTGGTCTCCCTGGCGTTCTACGGCATGTCCACCTTTGAAGGTCCGATGATGGCCATCAAGACCGTCAACGCACTGTCCCACTACACCGACTGGACCATCGGCCACGTTCACGCCGGCGCTCTGGGCTGGGTTGCGATGATCTCCATCGGCGCCATGTACCACATGATTCCGAAGGTCTTCGGCCGCGAGGAAATGTACAGCGTCGGCCTGATCAACGTGCACTTCTGGCTCGCCACCGTCGGTACCGTGCTGTACATCGTCTCCATGTGGGTCAACGGCATCACCCAGGGTTTGATGTGGCGTGCAGTAAACGTCGACGGCACCCTGACCTACAGCTTTGTCGAGGCGCTGGAAGCCAGCCATCCGGGATACATCGTGCGCATGATCGGCGGTGCATTCTTCCTGATCGGCATGTTCCTGATGGCATACAACGTTTGGCGCACCATTCGCGCACACCAGCCGGCTGAAGCACAAGCCGCTGCGCAAATGGCCTGAGGAGAATATCGATGAAGCATGAATTGGTAGAAAAGAACCTGGGCCTGCTGGTCGTGCTGATTGTTATCGCAATCAGCTTCGGCGGCCTGACTCAGATCGTTCCGCTGTTCTTCCAGCAGGAAACGACCCAGCCGATCGAGGGCCTGCGCCCTTACACCGCTCTTGAACTGGAAGGCCGTGACATCTACATCCGTGAAGGCTGTGTAGGTTGCCACTCGCAGATGGTCCGCCCCTTCCGTTCCGAGACCGAGCGCTACGGTCACTACTCGGTTGCCGGTGAAAGCGTCTGGGAACACCCGTTCCTGTGGGGCTCCAAGCGGACCGGTCCTGACCTGGCCCGTGTTGGCCAGCGCTACTCCGACGACTGGCATCGTGCTCACCTGATCAACCCGCGTGACGTGGTTCCCGAGTCGAAGATGCCCGCCTACCCCTGGTTGCAGCGCAACACCCTGACCGGCGACGACACGGCCGACAAGCTGCGTGCCATGCAGCGCCTGGGCGTGCCCTACACCGATGAGGATATTGCCGGAGCAGAGGAAATGGTCCGCGGTGTAAGCGAAATGGACGCGCTGATTGCGTACCTGCAGCACTTGGGTACTGTACTCTCGGATCGTCGGTAATCGCCATGGATATCAATACTTTGCGCGGAATAGCCACCATCCTGGCGATGTTGGCGCTCATTGGCGTGACCCTGTGGGCCTATAGCTCCTACAAGAAGAAGGACTTCGACGAAGCGGCGCAGCTGCCCTTCGCCGACGAGCCTGAAGAAGCCAAAGAGCCTGAAAACGAAGAAAAGCCCAGTGAGAAGAACGACGCTAGGAGTAGCAAGCAATGAGTAATTTCTGGAGCGGATACATCATTGTCCTGACCCTGATCATGCTGGGTCTGACGCTGTGGTTGATGTTCGCCACACGCAAGGGCCAGCGGCCGGAAGAAACCGAGGAAACCCTGGGTCATTCGTTCGACGGCATCGAGGAATATGACAACCCCCTGCCCCGCTGGTGGTTCATGCTGTTCCTGGCGACGATCGTTTTCGCCGTTATCTACCTGATTCTCTATCCAGGTATGGGCAAGTTCCCCGGCATCCTGGGCTGGACTCAGGTCGGCCAGTACGAACAGGAAGTGACTGCAGCACGTGAGCAGTACGCACCGATCTTCGCCAACTATTCGGACATGCCAGTTGAAGAAGTGGCCAAGGATCCGGACGCACTGCGCATTGGTCAGCGCCTGTTCGCAATCAACTGCTCGGTCTGCCACGGTTCCGACGCTCGCGGTGCCTTCGGCTTCCCCAACCTGACCGACAATGACTGGATCTGGGGCGGTTCGCCTGAGCAGATCCACACTACCCTCGTCCAGGGACGTCAGGCTGCCATGCCCGCCTGGCTGGCGATCATCGGTGACGAAGGTGTGCGCAGCACTGCCGCCTATGTTCGCGAACTGGCTGGCCTGGAAACCGATGGCGTCGACACCAAGCTTGGCGCCCAGGTCTTCAGCACCAACTGCGTTGCCTGCCACGGCCCGCAGGGCAAGGGTAACGAGCTGATCGGCTCACCCAACCTGACCGACGACGTCTGGTTGTATGGCTCCAGCCTGGTGCAGATCCAGCAGACCCTGCGCTATGGCCGTAACGGTAACATGCCTGCCCAGGCGCACCTGGGTGAGGACAAGATCCACATGCTCACCGCCTATGTCTACAGCCTGTCCCAGGGTGTCGACGAGGCAGAGCAGGAGTAAGACTGCAGCCGCGACGCCCTGTCGCATGGCGCAAACCGACCTGCAGCTCTATTCTCGGGCTGCATAGCACTACCAGTCCCGGCCGGACCTTCGGCCGGGTTCTTCCTGCACAGACCAGGACAGATTCCCATGAGCGAAAAGATCCCCGTCAAGAACGTCACCCCGGGTGATGCTCAGGCCATAGAACTCTATGCCAAGCGCGAAAAAATTCACCCGCGATCCTACACCGGCCTGTTCCGGAATGTCCGCCTGCTTGGCGTGGGCTTCCTGTTCCTGCTGTACTTCGGTACGGCCTGGCTGCAGTGGGGTGATCGTCAGGCAGTGCTGTTTGACCTCCCGGCCCGGCAATTTCATATCTTCGCTATCACTGTCCAGCCGGAGGACTTCTTTCTACTGTCCTTTCTGCTGATCATCTGCGCCTTCGGCCTGTTTTTCATCACGGTGTTTGCTGGCCGGGTATGGTGCGGTTATACCTGCCCGCAAACCGTCTGGACCTGGATCTTCATGTGGGCCGAGCGGATTACCGAGGGCGAGCGCAACGCACGGATCAAGCTCGACAAGGCACCGATGAACGCCAACAAGGCGGCACGCAGGGTAGCCAAGCATGCCATCTGGCTGACGGTGTCCCTGGCGACAGCCCTGACCTTCGTCGGTTACTTCACGCCCATCCGTGAACTGATTCCGGACACCTTTGCCTTCGACATCGCGGGCTGGACGCTGTTCTGGGTGTTCTTCTTCACCATGGCGACCTACATCAACGCCGGCTGGATGCGCGAGCAGGTCTGCTTCTACATGTGCCCTTACGGTCGATTCCAGAGCGTGATGTTCGACAAGGACACCCTGATCATTGCCTACGATCCGCGCCGCGGTGAAGCACGCGGCGCGCGCAAGAAAGGCGTCGACCCGGCCGAGGCAGGCCTGGGGGACTGCATAGACTGCACCATGTGCGTCCAGGTATGCCCGACCGGTATCGACATCCGCGACGGCCTGCAGTACGAGTGCATCGGCTGTGCTGCCTGTGTCGATGCCTGCGATGAAATCATGGACAAGATGAACTATCCCCGTGGTCTGATCAGTTACACCACGGAGCACAACCTCAGCGGTGAAAAGACCCATATGCTGCGCCCGCGGCTGCTTGGATATGGCGCCTTGCTGGTGTTGATGATGAGCATCTTCGCCATCACCGTGACCAGCCTGTCAAAAGTATCGCTGGACGTTGCAAGGGACCGGAACGTGCTGTTCCGCGAAGTGAACGGTGGCAATATAGAGAACGTCTACATCGTCCGGATCTTCAACAAGAGTCAGGAAGAGCGCAGCTTCATCCTCACTATTGAAGGGCATCCGCAAATGCGCATGGACCTGCAGGAAAACAGATTGCGGCTGGATGCCAACGAGCATCTTCAGCTCCCGGTGAACGTGCAACTCGACCCGCAATACATGGATGGCACGAACATCCCTGTCGAGTTCAGGATCATCGCGGTTGACGATGCAGACATTACAGCCGAAGCGGAAAGCCGCTTCATGGGCCCCAGACTCAGGTAATTGACGATGCAGGAAAACGATATTCCCCCTTGGTACAAGCAGTTCTGGCCCTGGTTTCTGATCGGCATACTGGTCTTCGCCGTGGTGATCGGCCTGGGTCTGCTGTTCATCTCCATCGCCTATCAGGACAGCATGGTGCGCGACAATTACTACAAGGAGGGTCGCGCCATCAACATGCACCTGGGCCGTGACCAGATGGCGCGGGACCTGGACCTGGCCGCCACCTTTGCGATCGACGACCAGACCGGAGAGATCAGCCTGACCCTGACCGGCGAACTGCCCACCCACCCGCCGGCGCTGCAGTTCGACCTGATCTCGCCCTCCCATGCCGATCGCGATCGGGTGGTCATGCTCAAGCGTGTGGCCGAAAGCGAGTATGCCGGTCAGATGCCGGAGCGGATCGAGGGGCGGCATTACATCGATATCAGCGATCCCGCGCGCCCCGGCGAAGCGGGCTGGCGGCTGACCGATGAGGTCTTTCTGGCCAGTGATCGCACTTACCAGCTCGTTGCCGACTGACCCATGGTCGAGCCTTGCTACCACTGCGGCGAACCGGTCCCGACCGGTTCCGACTGGCGTTGCAGCATTCTCGGCGAGAACCGCGCCATGTGCTGCCCGGGCTGCGAGGCCGTAGCGCAGGCCATCGTGGCGGGCGGACTGGATTCCTACTACCGTCACCGCACCGAGGTCTCGGCCAACCCCCAGGCGCTACCCCAGGCCCTTCAGGAAGAACTGGAGCTGCTCGACCGCCCGGATGTCCAGGCCCGCTACACGCAGACCGAGGGTGACCAGCAGCAGATCCAGCTGCTGATCGACGGCATCAGCTGTGCAGCCTGCGGCTGGCTGATCGAGAAACGTCTGCAACAGATGCCCGGTGTCACCCAAGCCAGTCTCAATCTGGGCAACCACCGCCTGGGCCTGGCCTGGGATCCGCTACAGACCCGCCTCTCCACCCTGCTCGCGGAAATAAGACGCATCGGCTACGCACCCCAGCCCTGGGAGGCGGACAAGGCCAGTGAACAGATTGCTGCGGAAAACCGGCGATACCTGCGCCGTCTCGGCCTGGCCGGACTGATGTTCATGCAGGTGATGATGGCCACAATGGCCCTGTATGAAGAGTTCAATCAGGACCTGACCGAGGACATGGCGATCATCCTGCGCTGGGTGAGCCTGCTGATGACCACTCCCGTGGTGTTCTACAGCTGTGTACCCTTCTTTCAGGGTGCCTGGCGCGACCTGCGCAACCGACGCCTGAGCATGGATGTCTCCGTTTCCCTGGCCATCGGCGGCGCCTACCTGGCCGGGATATGGGCCACGGTTACCAATACCGGCGAAATCTACTTCGACTCGGTCACCATGTTTGCCTTCTTCCTGCTGGCCGGTCGCTACCTGGAACGCCGGGCGCGACAGCGCACAGTCGAGAGCACCGCGCGGCTGGTCAGCCTGCTACCACCCAGTGCCCTGCGCATCGACAGTGCCGGTACACCCGAGCGGGTAATGCTGGACGACATCCAGCCCGGCGATCTGGTCGAGGTCCGGCCAGGCGACAGCATCCCGGCGGACGGCATCATCGTCGAGGGCATCAGCAGCGTTGACGAATCGGCCCTCTCGGGCGAATACATGCCGTTGGCCAAACAGCAGGGCGACAGCGTGACCGCGGGCACCCTGAATGTGGAAAGCCCCCTGCGAATCAGGGTCAACGCCGTCGGCGAGAAGACCCGTCTGTCAGCCATCGTACAACTGCTCGAGCGAGCCCAGTCCGACAAACCGCGTCTGGGTCGCCTCGCCGATCAGGTGGCCCAGTACTTTCTGCTCATCGTACTCAGTGCGTCAGTGGTGGTCGGCGCTCTGTGGTGGTGGTACGTCAACGGCGAGACCGCCTTCTGGATTGTCCTGGCCATGCTGGTGGCGACCTGCCCCTGTGCGCTCTCCCTGGCCACGCCAACGGCCCTGACCACCGCCACCGGCAGCCTGCAGAAGCTCGGCCTGCTGATCACCCGGGGCCATGTACTCGAGGGTTTGACCCGCATCGACACAGTGGTTCTGGACAAGACCGGTACCTTGACTGAAGGTCGCATGACCCTGGAACGGGTCGAACCCTTTCCAGGACGGGATCGCGAACAGGTCCTGGACCTGGCGCGCATGCTCGAGTCGCGCTCGGAGCATCCCATCGCCCGCGCCTTTGGCCGGACCACCGGCCAGGCCGAGTCCGTGGTGAGTCACCCCGGGCGTGGCCTGGAGGGCCGCTGCAATGGCCAGTTGCTGCGCATCGGCAAGCCCGATTATGTTGCCGAAATCAGCGTCCAGAGCCCACCTGCACTACCGGACCAACCCGGCCAGTGGCTGTTGCTCGGCTCCGAAGAGGGGCCGCTCGCCTGGTTCGTACTGAACGACCGTATCCGGCACGACGCCAGCACCCTGATCACCCGGCTCAAGGAACGCGGTCTGCGCGTTATTCTGCTATCCGGCGACTATTCCCACGTGGTCGACGCCATGGCCGAACGGCTGGGAATCTCCGAGGCAATCGGCGACGCCAGCCCGGCCGACAAGCTCGCGTTCGTACAACAACTGCAGTCCGGCGGCGCCCGGCTGCTGATGCTGGGTGACGGCGTCAATGACGTGCCGGTACTGGCCAGCTCGGACATTTCCATCGCCATGGGCGAGGCCTCCGACCTGGCCAAGACCAGCGCCGATGCTGTGCTTCTGAGCAGCCAACTGAGCGTTCTGCTGGGCTCTCTGGATATGGCCCGTCGCACCCGGCGGATCATGCTGCAGAACCTGTTCTGGGCCAGCGCCTATAACGCCAGCATCCTGCCGCTGGCCGCGCTCGGCATGGTCACGCCGGCGTGGGCGGCCATCGGCATGTCGGCCAGCTCGCTGCTGGTGGTACTGAACGCCTTGCGACTCACCCGGCTCAAGCCCGTGGAGATTACCCCGCCCGGCACCTCTCCCCGGCTGCAGGAGTCACTGGCATGACGGTTCTCTACATACTCGTCCCCATCGCCGTGATTCTTGTAGTGGTCGCGATCTGGATCTTCAACTGGGCCGTCAACAGTGGTCAGTATGACGACCTGGACGGCCCCGCCCACAGCATATTGTTCGACGATGACGACCCGGCGCATCTGGAAGCGCGCAAGGAAGCGCAGCACGACGCGGACGACCAGCCCTCCTCCACCGATGACACACCGGATTCGCGCCCATGAGCGCGGAGCTGCTGCCGCTGTTTCTCACCGCCCTGGCCCTGGGGCTGCTCGGTGGGGGCCACTGCATCGGCATGTGCGGCGGACTGATGGGCGCTCTGACCATGAGCATACCCGCGGAGCAACGCAAGGGCTGGACCCTGTGGCGGATTCTGCTGGGTTATAACCTCGGCCGCATCAGCAGCTATGCCGCTGCCGGCGCACTGGTTGGCAGCCTGGGCTGGCTGGCCCAGGATCTCGGACTGGGTGTGGTGCTGCGCACCGTCGCGGGGCTGCTGATGATTGCCATGGGGCTGTATCTGGCCAACTGGTGGTCCGGGCTGACGCGGATCGAGCGTGCCGGAAGGGGCCTGTGGCGTCACCTGGAACCCCATGCGCGCAAGCTGCTGCCGGTCACCAGCGCGCCACGGGCCCTGGCACTGGGCGCCCTCTGGGGCTGGCTCCCGTGCGGCCTGGTCTACAGCACCCTGATCTGGGCCAGCAGCCACGGGGACGGAGCGCTGTCCGCCGGGTTGATGCTGACTTTCGGTCTGGGCACCCTGCCCACATTGCTGGCCACCGGTCTGTTCGCCGAACGCATGCTGGTATTTCTGCGTAACCGGCGGGTGCGTGTCACGGCGGCCTTGCTGGTCATCCTGTTTGGTATCTGGACCCTGCCGGGGCCGCACAAGGCCTGGCTGATGGGCCACGGCAGTCAAGGCGCTGCGGCGATGGAAACACCGGAAGATCAGCCCCACCATCACTGATAGCCAGCACGGGTCAGAAGCTGCACTGATTTCGAGCGGCGAACATGGATCATGGGCCACCCATGATGTAATCTTCCCGAACCTCCCCTGGCAAATCAGGTAACGACATGACCAACCCCATTCGCCTCCGCGCGTTGCCGGAAGCACATTGCAAGGATTGTTCTTTGTCCGGCATGTGCTTGCCCCTGGCCCTGCAGACCGAAGAGCTCGATACCCTTGACGAGATCGTCAAGCGCGGTCGACCGCTGAAAAAGGGCGAGATGCTGTTCCGACAGGGTGAGCCCTTTTCCTCGATCTATGCCCTGCGCTCCGGTGCGATCAAGACCTTCAGCCTGTCCGACGGCGGCGAAGAACAGATCACCGGCTTTCATCTGGCCAGCGAGATGATCGGATTGTCGGGGATGGACAGCCAGCAGTACCCGGTGTCCGCGATGGCACTGGAAACCACCTCGGTCTGCGAAATCCCGTTTGAACGCCTGGACGACCTGACGGCCGTGATGCCGCAGCTGCGCAAGCAGGTCATGCGCCTGATGAGCCGTGAGATCCGTGAGGACCAGCAGATGATGCTGCTGCTGTCGAAGAAGACCGCTGATGAGCGTATCGCTACGCTGTTGATCAACCTGTCGGCGCGCTTTCGGGCGCGCGGCTATTCCGCCCGCTCCTTCCGCCTGGCCATGTCGCGCAACGAAATCGGCAACTACCTGGGCCTGGCCGTAGAGACGGTGTCGCGGGTCTTCACGCGCTTCCAGCAGCAGGGCCTGATTGCCGCGGAAGGCAAGCAGATCGAGATACTTGAACACACCGAGCTCTGCGCACTGGCCGGTGGCGCCCTCGACTGAGCTGACGAATCAGGACACTCGCATGATTTTTGACGAATATACCATCAAGTCCCTGGTGCACCCGGTGCGCGACTTTCCCAAGCCCGGTGTGACCTTTCGCGATATTACGCCCCTGTATCGCTCGCCACGGGCGATGCGCATGGTGGCCGACAGTCTGATCCAGCGCTACGTTGAATCCCCGATTACCCACATCGGCGCGATCGACGCACGCGGTTTCCTGCTCGGCGCTGTGCTGGCTTACGAGCTCAACAAGCCCCTGATCCTGTTTCGCAAGGTGGGTAAACTGCCTGGAGACACGCTCAAGGACTGTTACGCAACCGAGTACAGCACGGCTGAACTGGAAGTGCAGCGCGACGCCTTTGCCGGCGGTGAACAGGTGCTGCTGCTCGACGATCTGATTGCCACGGGAGGTACCTTCCTGGCGGCGGCTCGTCTGGTGCATCAGCTGGGCGCCAGCGTGTACGAGGCGGCTGCCATCATCGACCTGCCCGACCTGGGCGGCTCGCGCAAGATGCAGGATGCCGACATACCGACCTATAGTCTCTGCGCCTTCGCCGACAACGAATAGATACCTCCCCCGACAACCCTGAAGCGGTGCGTTACGTCACCGCAGTGTGCACAACAGCATGAACGACAGTCTCGAGTTGCAACCCTCATGGCGCCAGCGCCTGGGTGAACTGATAGAACAGCGTCCTGTACAGAACACCATCATGGCGCTGATTCTGATCAACGCAGTGGTACTCGGACTGGAAACCTCCGACAGCATGATGCAACAGTGGGGTTGGCTGCTGGTCCCGGTGGACACCTTCATTCTCGGCCTGTTCGTGATCGAGATCGGCTTGCGCTTCGTCGCCCACGGCTGGCGACTTCTGCGTGATCCCTGGGGGCTGTTCGATACCGTAGTGATACTGATTGCGCTGGTACCGGCCAGTGGTCCGCTCGCGGTCCTGCGTGCGCTGCGCGTACTGCGGGTATTGCGCCTGGTGTCCATCGTCCCGGGCATGAAGATCGTCGTGCAGTCGCTGCTATCATCGCTGCCGGGGCTGGGCAGCATCGTGGCGTTGCTGGGTCTGATCTTCTACGTGGCGGCCGTCATCGCTACCCAGCTGTTCGGCGACACCTTTCCGCAGTGGTTCGGCACCCTGGGAGAGAGCCTGTACAGCCTGTTCCAGATCATGACCCTGGAAAGCTGGTCGATGGGGATCGTGCGTCCGGTAATGGAGGTGCATCCCTACGCCTGGTTGTACTTCATTCCCTTTATCCTGATCGCCACTTTCATGATGCTCAACCTGTTCATCGCGGTGATTGTCGACGCCATCCAGACCCAGCGCGAGATGATGGCTGCGAAGAAACTGGCCAAGGAAGGCAGAGCGTCAGGCCAGGAACAGGAGCTGGACCCCCACCACAGCTCACTGTCCGGCACCAACCAGCAGTTGCTGTTGCAGGAGGTCCGCGAGCTGCGAGCCGAGCTCAAGGATCTGCGCACCTTGTTCAAGGACCGCTGAGACCGGCTGACAGACTCCCGCTCCGTTCGCCCCGGACCTAGACCTGAGGGGCCATGTTGCTTATGATCGCGCTTAACAATAAGAAGCATCGTCATGGCCGGCCTGAATGTCATACACGGTGCGAATGCTCGAGGAAGATCCGGCATGGCCAGTCCCGTGTTACCACCCGATACACGTTTGCTCCTGATTGACGACCATCAGATCTATCTCGATGGGCTGAGCCTGACCCTGCAGAATCTCTGTGAGAGTGTCATTCTTGACCACGCCCACGACGCCAGCGAAGCCGAACGCCAGGTGTCAGCCAATACCTACGACCTGATCCTGCTGGACCTGCAACTGCCCGACAGCAGCGGGCTGGCGCTGCTGCAGAAACTGCGCAAACTGGACTCACTGGTTCCGATCGCCATCCTGACCGCCAGCAACAGTCCCAGCGATCTGGACGCGGCCCTGCACCTGGGAGCCGCCGGGTTTATCAGCAAGACTGCCGACGGGACCCAGCTGCTGGAAGCCGTAACGCGGCTGCTGTTTGGCGAACAGGTGGTCATCGGCAACGGCACCCATCCAATGGACCGGCAGAGTTCGGCGAGGGAGATCGGGGTCACGCCGCGTCAGCTTGAGATCCTTGATCTGCTGGCCGAAGGCTTGCCGAACAAGGTCATCTGCCAGCGCCTGAATCTCTCGGAAGATACCGTCAAGACCCACCTGAAGGCTCTTTTCAATGCACTGGGCTGCCACAATCGCACCGAGTGCGTGGGTATTGCGCGCAAGCTCGGCCTGGTCAGTTTCTAGCGTCCGTTTCGCTCATGGCCGCTGGCAGCAGCTGCTGAAGCGCCCGACGCAGGCGCGCCGGCAGCACCGGCTTGTTGATCACTTCGACATCGGACAAGCGGGCAAGCTCGGTGACCTCGTCACTGGTGTCGGCCGTTACCAGCAGGGCCGGACCATTGTAGGCCTTGCACGCACGCAGTTTGCGGATCAGCGCGATCCCGTCGTGCTCACCCTCCAGACGGTAATCGCTGAGCAGCAGATCCACCGCGTCAGGCTGGATATTCTGCAGTGCTTCCTCGGCGGTGCTGTAGCAGACCACTGCACAGCCCCACTGACGCAGCAGTGACTCCATGGCCTCCTGATTGATCAGATCGTTTTCCACCAGCACTACCCGCCCGCAGAGCTTTTCCTGCAGCGCCCGGTCGGGTATCCGTACATCCTCGATCCAGTCGCCGGTTGGCACTTCTATCCAGAAATTCGAGCCTTCCCCCGGGGCGGAGCGCAGCCCCGAGGGATACTCCAGCAGGTGTATCAATTGACGGCATATGGACAGACCCAGACCCACGCCCTTTTCCAGCGTACGCGCCGGATTGCGTAACTGGGTGAATTCCTCGAAGATCCGCTCCTGCTCCTGTGCATTCATGCCGCGGCCGTTGTCGACCACGGCCAGGCGTACCCGGTCCTCTACCCGGAACACCATGATTTTCACTTCGCTGGCCTCGGCATGCAGCAGCGCATTGTTGAGGAAATTACGCACCAGCCGCTCCAGCAGTAGCGGATCACTGGTGACCGCAATTCGTGGCGGGCACTCGAGATCAATGGTCACCCCGCGCTCTTCTGCGCTGACTTCAAGGGTGCCGAGAATGCGCTGCAACCAGGGGTAGAGATTGAAAGGCCGCAACTGGGGCCTGACCATCCCCACGCTCAGACGGGAGATATCCAGCAGGGAGTTGAGCATCGCCTGGAGCAGGTGAGTCGAGTCAGCCAGGCGTTTGACCGTGAGCCGTACATCGGGATCGGTCGTCCGCTCGTCCAGGTTCTGAATGAACAGTGACATGGCATGCAGGGGCTGGCGCAGGTCGTGACTGGCGGTGGCCAGAAAACGGGTCTTGCCCTGGCTTTCCCGCTCGGCACGTGCCCTGGCGCCCTCCAGCAAACGCTCGTTGAGAAAGGCGCTGCGCATCATGTATTCATAGATGTAGGCTCCCAGGCCGCCAATCAGGGAAAAGCAGGTCAAAAAGAGGGCGTTGCCAATGATCAACGTGCGCGAGCTGTCTACCAGGTATTCGCCCCACAGGTAGCCGCTCACCACTGCCCCGCAGGAAACGATTGCGTGCCTGGCCGGCAACCCCAGCAGAAAGAACCCGGACAGCAACACCAGATAAAGACCGTCGTGGGTGACCGGCACCCGGAGTTCGGCTAGACGACTGACCACGATGATCATCGCCACCATCCAGCCGGAAGACACCAGACCGATCGAAGCAACGATGAATGCCCTGGTGGTCGAAACCCTCCCCGGCCGGTTGGCGTACCAGAGACAGAACAGGACCACACCGATCACGAACAGCCGAATGGGTACAGTGTAGGTATGAACGTACCGGGGCAGATACGCATAATCGATCCAGATGAAGATCAGCATGAAGCCGATACTGGAAAAACCTACCAGCCAGACCCGCCCGCACATCTTTTCATGCAGGTAGGCCTGGAAGGCTGGCTCGAACTGCTGACTGAATCGCAGGCCGGCAAAATGGCGCTGCTGGGCCAGCAGCGCGGGCTCGTCGATCGTTGCGCCTGTTGTTATTCTAGGGTCGCCACTCATGTTTTTATTCCGTGATCAGGGTCTACCTGATGTCATTTTTATATCATTGCGTGATATAGGGACAGTGTGAAGAACTAAATCATTTTAAAAACAATACATTACTTTGTACTTTTAGGGCTATGCTGCAAGCAAGCCCCCGATCTGAAGGTGAATGTGTGACAGCCAGTATTCCACTGACACATGACTGTATCACCCCGGCTGACCAGTCTCCGAGCGCTGGCAGCAGCATCAACATCCTGGCCCTTGCGCCACCCGCAGCACTACGTCAGGCGGTTATCAGACCCACCCTCGCGTATCTGGGCGTCACCTCGGCTGCGGCGGAAAACCTCCTTCTGGGCACCCTGCTGACGATGGCGTCACTGCCGGAAGGCAAGCAGCCACCAGGGGGGATCGGGCCGTTTGGCATATCCCATCAGGTTCATGAGCGGATCTGGGATGATTACCTGGCCACCAATCCTGACCAGGCGAGCCTGATCCGGGGGCTCGCCAGCCAGCGCTGTTTTCTGCGCGATCCCCACGCCGAACTGGGCTATAACTTCGCTTATGCCACCGCGATCGCCTGGCTGGTATATCAACAGCATCTCACCGAGCTCGACGAAGACCTGAGCATTGCCGACCTCGCTCAGCTCTGGCAAAGCCTTTATCCACACCGTGACGGCGTACCCGCTGACTTCCTCTCCAGCTGGAACCGGGCAGACGACCACAGGCCCGCAGCGTTGGCTTTCTCACCCTGATCAGGATAGCCGCAAGCTGAACCAGTACTTGGCGATTGGCCGGCGACTCTTTACCCTGTAGAGATCATTCTCTGGAAGCCGCCATGACGCCAGCCACGAAAATCCTGGACAAGGCCGGTATCGAATACCGGCTGCACCGCTACGAGCATGATCCGGCCGCGCAGTCCTACGGCACCGAGGCGGCAGACAAGCTGGGCCTCAATCCCGAACGGGTATTCAAGACCCTGCTGGCCTGCAGCGAGACCGGCGAATTGCTGGTCGCCGTCGTACCGGTCACCGGCACGCTTGATCTGAAATCCCTGGCCAGTGCCGCCGGAACCAAGAAAACCAGCATGGCGGAACCGGGCGCAGCCCAGCGCAGCACCGGATACCTGCTGGGCGGAATCAGTCCACTGGGCCAGAAGAAGCGGTTGCGGAGCTTTATCGACAGCAGCGCCGAGCAGTGGCCCACGGTGTATGTCAGCGGCGGCAGGCGCGGGCTGGAGATAGAGCTCTGCCCGCGGCGGCTGGCCGAGCAGACCGGCGCGCAGATCAGGCCCCTGGCCCGCCCGGGCAAGGCCGCAGAGACAGGCTACACACCATCATAACAACCGCAAGACGGAGCAGCGTATTCCATGGGTCAGCATATCCTTGCCATCGATCAGGGCACCACAAGCAGCCGTGCCATCATCTTCAACGGCCAGGGCCAGCCCGAGACCATGGTCCAGAGCGAATTCAGGCAGTACTTCCCGCAGGATGGCTGGGTCGAACACGATGGTGAAGAGATATGGGCGAGCACCCTGGATGTGTGCCGGCAGGTACTGGCAAAAGCCGGCCTTCTGGCGCAGGACATCAGTGCGATCGGCATCACCAATCAACGTGAGACCACCCTGCTCTGGGATGCCGAAAGCGGTGAACTGCTGCATAACGCCATCGTCTGGCAGGACCGCCGTACGGCGGACTTCTGCCGCGAGCTGAAAGCCGCCGGACACGAGCCCATGGTGACCGAGCGCACCGGACTGATCATCGACCCGTACTTTTCCGGCACCAAACTGCGCTGGCTGCTGGACAATGTCCCGGGCGCACGCGAGCGCGCCGAACAGGACAAGCTGCGCTTTGGTACCGTCGACAGCTTTCTGCTCTGGCGCCTGACCGGAGGGAAAGTACACCGTACCGATGCCAGCAATGCCTCCCGCACCCTGATGTTCAACATTCATACCCAGCAGTGGGACCCGGACATGCTGGCGCTGCTGGATATACCCGCCAGCCTGCTGCCGGAGGTCATGGATTGTGCTGCAGACTTCGGTCATACCGAGGCCGAACTGCTGGGCGCCAGCATCCCCGTGGCCGGCATGGCCGGTGACCAGCAGGCCGCACTGATTGGCCAGACCTGTTTCGAGCCCGGCATGGTGAAGAGCACCTACGGCACCGGCTGTTTCATGATCATGAACACGGGCGACGAGCCGGTGGTCTCGCGCAACCGCCTGCTGACAACGGTCGGCTACAGGCTCAAGGGCAAGACCACCTATGCCCTGGAAGGCAGCATTTTTGTAGCTGGCGCCGCAGTGCAATGGCTGCGTGACGGTCTCAAACTGATTCAGCATGCCGGCGAAACGGAAGCCATGGCGGAAAAGACCGGTGACCAGTGCGGCGTTTATCTGGTTCCCGCCTTCACCGGCCTGGGCGCTCCCTACTGGGACCCCAAGGCACGCGGTGCGATCTTCGGCCTGACGCGTGATACCGGCATTGCCGAGATCGTCACGGCGGGTCTGCAGTCGGTGTGTTTCCAGACCCGCGACCTGCTCGACGCCATGACTGCCGACGGCGCCAGCAGCACGGCGGCCCTGCGGGTGGATGGCGGCATGGTGGTCAACAACTGGGTGGTTCAGGCTCTGGCCAACATCCTCGGGGTGCCGGTCGACCGCCCGCAAGTCACCGAAACCACGGCGCTGGGGGTGGCTTATCTCGCGGGCTTGCAGATCGGGCTGTACCGTGACCTGGCGGAAATCGCCGCGCACTGGCAACGGGAACGGGCCTTTGAGCCCGCCATGCCCGAGGCCAAGCGCAATGAACTTTATGAGGGCTGGCTGGACGCCATCAGGCGGGTGCGCGACTAGGTCCGGACAGACCCTTCAGAGCTTGTTCGGGCCATTACGCTCCCCTGTCAGGAGCAGCTCACCACCGTGATCGACCTTCTGGTCGGCCTCGGGAATGTCTTCAGTCACCTGTTCGTGGACGAACCCCTGTTGCTCGCGGGCATCGGCAAACAGGCTCCAGGCAGAAATGAACAGCGCGGCAATCATCGGACCGATGACGAATCCATTGATGCCGAACAGCACCAAGCCACCAATGGTCGCAATCAGGATCACGTAATCGGGCAACTTGACGCTCTTGCCCACCAGAATCGGCCTCAGCAGATTATCAGCCAGTCCGATGACGATGATGCCATAGGCCGTCAGCACCAGGGCGGGCACGAACTCGCCCTGGGTCAGATAATAGATGGCGACCGGCCCCCAGATCAGCCCCGCACCGACGGCAGGCAGCAGCGACAGCACCGCCATCACCGCTCCCCACAGGAGTGCACCCTGCAGACCGAGTATCCAGAAAATGATCCCGCCCAGCACGCCCTGTACCAGCGCCACCAGCACGTTGCCCTTCACCGTGGCGCGTACCACCGCAGTGAACCGTGCCAGCAGGTGTTGCTTGTAGGGCTCCCCCAGCGGTATCGCCCGGCGTACCTGCTCGGCCAGGCGGGGTCCGTCGCGCAGCAGGAAAAACAGCAGGTACAACATGACGCAGAAGCTGATCACGAACTGGAAGGTATCCTGGCCGAGACTGAACATGCGACTGGCGAGAAACTGTCCGCCCTGCTCGCCCATCTGTGAAAGCTGCTGCTGCACGTCATCAAAGTCGGTCAGCCCGAAGCGCGCCAGCAGGTTCTGCACCGACTGGGGCAAGGCGTTGACGACCTGGGAGAAATAGCCCGCCAGATCCATGTCACCGCTGGCAATGCGTTCATAGAGCTCTCGCCCCTCCTGAACCAGCATGCTGGCCAACAGAGCCACCGGCAGTATGACCATCAACAGAATCACCAGCACCGAGCACAGTGCCGCCAGGTTACGGTGCCCATGCATGGCCTCCGTCAGGCGGCGCTGCATCGGTCGAAACAGGATCGCCAGTATCGTGGCCCAGAAGACCGCGCTGTAGAAAGGCAGCAACAGCCAGACAAACGCCACTGAAACCAGCGCCAGCAGCACGATAAAGCTCTTTTCTTCCATTCTGGCGTTGAGCATGGCGGTCCGTCCTGTGCGATAACATGATTGCAGCTTTATCTGAACCCATTTGGGCCTGTGTGTTCCACTGACAGGCCATGTCCTACACTATAGGCAAAGCGCCGTGCTGCGCCCCACGCGCACCAGGATATTTGCTCACCGATACAAGCAGGACGGTTCATGCGTTATTTCCAGCAAATCTATCGCAGGCTCAACCCGGCGAGGAAACCCGACCTGGAGCTTGCCTTCCGGCACAATGCCGAACATCTACCCACGCTCTGGCTCATTGGCAAAACCGGTGCCGGAAAGTCCACACTGATCCAGGCCGTAACCGGTCTCAGCGATATCGAGGTGGGACGGGGCTTCCGGCCCTGCACACAAACCGCCACCCGGTATGACTTCCCGACCGACACGCCGGTACTGGCCTTCATCGATACCCGCGGGCTGGCCGAGGCCGGTTACGACCCGGCCGAGGATATCAAGGCCTGCGAGGGCAACAGTCACGCCCTGGTCATCGTCATGCGCGCCGAGGATCCGGAGCAGTCGGAACTGCTGACGGCGTTGAGACATATCCGCCAATCAGGCAGGATCCGCAACGCTCTGCTGGTGCACACCGGTATTGATCTGCTCGACAGCAGGCAGGAAAGAGACAAGTGCATTGGCCTCAACCAGGGCGCAGTGGAGAAGGTCTGGGGTCCCATCGACAGCGCGTCCGTGGATCTGGTCGGTCGCGACGGCCAGCCGGTGGGCATGGATGACCTGATAGGCAAGCTCGCGCAGTTCCTGCCCATCGTTGCCGAGCTGTTCGAGCGCCAGGGCAAGCAGTCCGTGGAAGAGGCGAATTTTCGCAAGCTGAAAACGGAAATCATGTGGTATGCCGGGGCGGCGGGTGCCACCAATGCCGTCCCCATCGTCGGCCTGGTGTCGGTGCCGGCGATCCAGACCAAGATGCTGCACAGCCTGGCCAACCACTACGGCCTGGAGTGGAACAGGCGCCTGCTCACCGAACTGGGCAGCACCCTTGGAGTGGGATTTGGCGTGCAGTATGCCTCGCGCCTGGGTATGCAGCAGTTGGTCAAGCTGATCCCGGGCTATGGACAGACCATTGGTGCGGCCTCGGCTGCGGTCACCAGTTACGGCATCACCTATGCACTCGGACGCGTGGGCTGTATCTACTTCTTCAACAAGGCCAGCGGCAGGACGACCTCCCCCGAGGAACTCAAGGCCACCTACCGCAAGGCTTTCGAACACATCATGCCAGTGGCCAGAGATGAAGCTGAAAACAACCTTTAACGCCTGGCGTACAGCGGCGCGCTTTTCTGACCGGCTCAAGCCCTTCGTGCTGGTGGTCATACTGCCACCCATGCTCCTGCTGATGCTGTTCGGGCTCTACGCGATCATCCGCTACAACTACATCCTGACCTTCGTCGGCCTGCTGGGGCTGCTGACCCTGGCTGCCATGCTGCCGCTGATCTTCCTGCGCAGACGCAAGCAAAGGAAAGCCCCACCCCCGGTCGACCAGGCCCTGGTTGCAGCCATGGAGACCCCGGATTACTGGACTCCGCAGGATCGTCAGGCGCAGATGGAACTGCTGCCGCTGGTCAGCGAGCTGGCCGACACCCAACCGGACTGGCGCGCCATGCCGGATGTCTCACTGGAGCTCGCGCGCGGGGTGGCCACCGTTTACGGCCAGGGCAGACGTCACGCCGAGTGGGCGTTCTCCCCGGTCGCCCTGCTGGCCATTGCCGAGCGCCTGACCCAGCGCTATCGCCGCACCCTCAAGGAGAACGTGCCCGGCATCGATCACCTGAAGATCTCCCACGTGCTCTGGCTCGAGGAAAAAAGTGACCAGTTCGCCCCGGCGCTCAAGCTGGTCAATATCTACCGCAAGGTGCGCCTGCTGACCCCCGAAGGCCTGCTGGCCGAGCTGGGAAGCCAGGCCATCGGCCAATCGTTCGAGGGGCTGAGTGACGAAATGCAGCTCAGACTCAAGCGCCTGCTGCTGCTTGAGGTACTGCGTGCCTCCATTGACCTGTATGGCGGCCACTTCCGCTTCGAAGACGACGAGCTGTCCGTCAGCGCGACGACGCGCAAGGATGACTCGCGCACCGCGGAAAAGCCGGAACCGATACGTATCTGCCTGCTCGGCCAGGTGGGTGCAGGTAAGTCGTCGGTGATCAATGCACTGACCGAAGGATGGCAGGCGGAAACCAGCGCCCTGCCCTCTACCGACCGCGGTCTGGTATACGAGTGCAAGGTGGACGGGATCCCCTTTCTGCGTCTGCTGGATCTGCCGGGACTCAACGGTGATCCGAAGAACGAGAAGATCCTGTTCGAGGAAATGGTGCAGTCGGATCTGGTGCTCTGGGTACTGCGGGCCAACCAGCCGGCACGCAAGCTGGACCAGACGTTTGGTGACCATTATCAAGCGTGGCAGAGCAAACATATTCATCTTCAGTCGCCCGCCATCATCGGCCTGCTCAACCAGGTGGACCGGCTCGGCAACGTCAATGACTGGAACCCGCCCTACGACCTGAGTGAAGAAAACGAAGAGAACGAAAAGGCCACCTTGATTCGTGAGGCGCTGGGTTTCAACAAGGAGGTACTGCAACTGGACGATATCCTCGCGCTATCGGTGTCTCCCGACCGGGAACACTACAACGTCGACGCCCTGCGCGAACTGCTCAAGGCCAGGTATGGCAAGGCGCTCAACGTGCAGCTCAACCGTCGCCGCCGGGAAGCCAGCGGGTTTTCCGCGTCGAGGGAGTGGCAGCGGGCACGGCAGGCAGCCGGGTCGCTGTTTTCCCTGTTGAGAGACGGCCGAAAACGCTAGTCGACGTATAACAGAACCCTGTCTGGTTGTTCTATTCCCCGATCAATACGTAACCCTGTGATAGCGTTAGGCATGTATAACGCTTAATGCTGACTGGCGTGCTTCGAGTGCGAAATTTACGCACACGGCAATAACCGCCCGAAGCCCCCCGGTAACGCCAGAATGTCGTCCCATGGCAACTAGACCATAACCAAAGTTTGGATTCCACGGCCCCCCCTGGGGGTCAGCTGCCAAACCCGTTCGATGGTCGGCAAGCTTGGGTTACACCGCTATGGCTGTTTAGCGGGCGTCTTCCGCAGTTGCTCGAGCAGGCGCCGTGGTCGCAGGTCTGACGGCGCCAGCTCAAGCATTCGCGAGCCATGCTCGCCCGCAGCTTCGGCATTGCCGTGGCGCGCATGAAACGCCGCGGCGGCCCAACGCAGCTCGATATCGAAAGGATGGACGGTGATCCCCTGTTCCAGCAGATCCAACGCGGCGCGTGGATCGGCAGGCTCGAGCGCCACGGCCAGCACATGTCGAATGCGAGGGTCATCCGGACGCAGTCTGAACGCTTCGCGAAAACTCGACACGGCATCGTCGCGCCGCTGTTGGCGCACCAGTGAGAACCCCAGCGCATAGTGCAACAAGCCATCCGCAGGCGACAGCGCCAGACCTTCGCGCAATAGCTGTTCCACGGCCGCTTCCTGACCCTGGGCACGCAGCAGGTCAGCCAGGTTAAGCCGGCTCGCGCCATGCAGCGGGTCACGTCGTAACGCCCTGTCCCAGGCCTCCTCAGCCTCGCCGATCCGTCCCTGGCGCAGACGTAGCAGACCGGTCTGGTTCAGGTAATCTGCGCGTTCGCCATGCAATGCCAGCTCGGCTTCGTAGTCGGCCAGTGCCAGGGCAAAGGCTGGCTGCAACGCTGCCGGCAATGGCACGTCCGCCAGCAGCCTGGCGGCAGCGCTGCGAATACTGCGCAGCGGGTCCTTCAACAGCGGCCCCAGCAACTCGAGGCGCTGCGCCGCTGATGCCGACTCCAGCGCCTCGAGTGCGCCCTGTCGTAGCAGGGAGTCGTTGCTACGCAGCAGCGGCTGCAACAACGCGCTGGATGTACTGTCGGGAACCATTCGCCGCGCCGCACTGGCACGCACGATTGGCGCCAGCGAGGGGTCGTTGAGCAGCTGCTCGAGTCCAGTCTGAGCCTCTGGGTCCCCTGCATCGGCAGCGGCAAACACCGTGGCAAAATGGGCTTCACGCCACTGTCCCTGAGGATACCAGGACTCGATGTGTGCTGCTGCCCAGGTCGGCTGCTGAACGGTATGGCAGCCTATGCAGGCGTCCGGCGTGCCCAGGCTCGCGCCAAGATGGGGGCGGGGCACGCTCAGTTGATGGTCGCGGCGCGGATCGATCACCATGTAGGTGGTCTGCGGCATATGGCAGTCCACGCATTGCGCGCCAGGGGAGCCTGACTGATGAAAATGGTGGCTGGGCTGATCGAAATGTGCCGGGCTGTGACAGGTCGCGCAGAGATTGTTGCCTTCGGCGCGCAGACGCTGGCTATGCGGTTCATGGCAGTCGCTGCAGGTCACACCCGCCGCGTGCATCTTGCTCTGGGCGAAGGACGCACTGATGAAAACTTCCTCCTGCTGCTGCCCGTCCGCGTGATAGAGCGGATCGCGTAGCAGCTCCGGGCGGTAATGGTCGAGCAGTTCGCCACCGTGTTGATACCCTTCGGCGACCTGGCTGCGCATGGCATGGCACTGTGCGCACAGGGTCTGTTCTGTGCGCACTGCAGGTGGACCGTTCGCTGGGCGGGCGGTTACCTCTTCCAGGCGATACTGCCAGTGCATGCCCTGCCGCTCCTCGAACTGACGCAACAACCCGCGATTGCGCTGCTCCAGATCGCCGGCAGCCCAGGCCAGGTGGGCACTTGCCGGGCCGTGACAGGCTTCACATCCCACGCCCATTTCCGCCCATCGACTATCCAGGGTATCGGTTGATGCACTGTATCCCTTTTGGAAATCGGTCACATGACAATCGGCGCACATGAAGTTCCAGTTCTGGCTCGGCTGCGTCCAGTGCAGCGGATCACGATGCGTGACGGCCTCATCAGGATAGATATGGAACCAGCGCTGACCGCCCTGCGCGGCCGGGCGGCTGTCCCAGGCGATAGACAGTGCCTGAAGACGGCCCCCTCCGAGGTCAACCAGGTACTGCTGCAGCGGCTCGATACCGAAGGTATAAAGCACCTCGAATTCGGTCAGGGTGCCATCCGGCCCATCGGTGGTGACGAAATAACGGCCGTCGCGCTGACTGAAACGCGAGCCTGTCCCGGCGTATTCGAACGTCTGATCGGCAAAGTTACCCAGCACCGTATCGGGCCCGGCGTGGGCCATGGCATGGGCATGCTGTGAGGTCTGCCAGGCACTGTGCTCGGTGCTGTGACACCCTGCGCAGGCCTGACTGCCAACGAACCGGGCGGTGGCCTCCAAGGTTGCAGACGGTATCGATACCGAGGATGAGACCGCAGTGACGGGCAACGGCGGTACCGGGGCGGCCGGCCGCGCGGTCCACCACTGGGCCAGCATGGCGAGCGTCAGGAGCAACAGCACTATAGTCAATATGGGCCAGCGGCGTACCGACGCGGAGGGAACCATGAATCATGCCTGCATTTTTGTTTTCGGCATGCTCGCGCGCGAAGCGCTCGCCGTCCAGTATATGCAGGTAATTTCTGCGCGCATACGCCAGCGCTTGCGCTCAGGTGTTAGCGAGACTCACTGGCGCTACTCCCCCTGCGCAGACCCTTTCGCCTGCCCCTCATGAGAACAAACATACGCAGCTTGTTGCGCCCATTGGCAAGCGGTTGCGCCGTGGCGATAACCATGATCGCCAAGTCTCCGGATACTCGCATCTCCAATAACAACAAAGATGGGTTTATCCATGCGTTCACTGATTACCGCCCTTTCCCTGCCTGCGCTGCTGGCAGCAGGGACTCTGGGGCACGTCGATTATGCCGCTGCCCAGGCCAAGCCTGCCGGAGCCAACCCGCTCGAACAGAGCCGACCGCTGCGTCCCGGCGCCCCTCGCTGGGCGGAGGACTATCGGTTCCTCGACGACCCAGCCAAGCGGACGGACTGGTTTGATGACTACCGTTATCACCGTCTGAGCGACTCGGCCTGGCTGCAGCTGGGCGGTGAGATTCGCTACCGCGCCGACACCATGCGACAGCCGCTGTTCGGATTGACACCCGTGCACAAGGACAACTACCTGCAACAGCGCATTCAGACCCATGCGGACCTTCGTCTGTTCGATGGCGGGCTTCGCGGCTTCGTGCAGTTGGAGAACACTCGCAGTTGGGGCAAGGAGTTGCAGACACCTCGGGACGAGAGCCGCAACGACATCCATCAGGCCTTTGTCGAAAGTGATCTGGGGCTATCTGGACAGCGTTTGCGCATTCGGGCTGGCCGCCAGGAAATGGCCTACGGCGTGCACTCACTGGTCACCTACGCCGAGACACCCAACATCCGGCAGACCTTCGACGGTCTGCGCCTGACATTGAGTGCGCCCAGCGGTCGGTCGCTGGATGCCTTTGCCGTTCGTACCGTGCGTCATGAAGATGGCAACTTCGATGACAAGGGTGACAGCAACACCCGTTTCTACGGTCTCTACGCCAGCCTGCCGCTTGCCCAGGGCACCGGCATTGATCTGTATGGCATGGGCCTGGAACGCAAGGAACTCCGGCTCTACGGGATAACCGGCCAGGATACCCGCTACACCGTCGGAACACGCCTGTTCGGCAAGCGTGCAGGGTACGACTGGACCTGGGATCTGATGCATCAGCGTGGACACTTCGCCGGCCAGTCGATCCGCGCCTGGAGTGTCTGGAGCGAATCGGGCTACACCTTCGCCCATGACTGGAAGCCTCGGCTGGCGATGAAGATCGACCTGTCATCGGGCGACGACAACCCCACCGATGGCCGCGCGGAGACCTTCGACCCGCACTTTCCGCGGGGCGGCGTGTATGGCGAAACCGGCCTGACCAACCCGTCCAACCTGCTGCTGTTCGGTCCCATGCTGGCGTTTTCGCCGCGACACGATCTGCGCATCGAACCGGCTATCTTCAAGCACTGGCGCCAGAGTACCGATGATGCCATTTACCTGCCGGGTATGCGTGTAGTGCCAGGCAGTGCCGCTGCTAACGGCCGTGAAATAGGCACCAACTACCGTCTCAACGCGCGCTGGATTCCAACCGCAAACCTGACCTTCGATCTCGATTACCAGTACTTCAGAGCCGGCGACGCGGTGCGCGATCTCGATGGCGTCAGTACGCAACTGCTGGCCGTGCGTTCCTCCTTCCGTTTCTGAGTCAACAATAAAAGAGGTAATTACAATGAAACTCAAGCACCTGGCGCTGGCCGCGCTGACTTGCGGCCTGATAAGTGCCACCAGCCAAGCCGCCGAACGGCCGAACTTTCTGATAATCATGGCCGATGATCTGGGCTACAGCGATCTCGGCAGCTATGGCGGCGAGATTGATACCCCCAACCTCGACGCACTGGCCGGTGAGGGGCTGCGCCTGACCAACTTCCATACCGCGCCGACCTGCTCGCCCACCCGCTCAATGCTACTGTCGGGCACCGATAGCCACATCGCCGGACTTGGCAACATGGCCGAACTGGTTCAGCCTTTTCAGAAGGGCCAACCCGGTTACGAGGGTTATCTGAACCAGCGCGTCGCCAACCTTGCCGAAGTTCTGCAGGATGCCGGCTACAGCACCTACACCACCGGCAAGTGGCATCTGGGCCGGACCGAAGAGCTGAGCCCGAAATACCGCGGTTTTGATCGTTCGTACATTCTGGTGCAAGGCGGCGCCAGCCACTTCGATGACATGACTGCGATCATCAGCGTTGATCCGAAGGCGATCTACCGTGAAGACGGCAAGCAAGTGGAAGTGCCCAAGGGCTTTTTCTCCAGCGCCTTTCATACCGACAAGCTGATGGAATACATCGAGACCGATCGGGAAACCGGCAAGCCGTTCTTTGCCCTGCTGTCCTATACCGCGCCACACTGGCCGCTGCATGCACCCGACGAATGGCTGAAAAAGTATGAGGGCCGCTACGCCGCAGGCTATGAAGCCGTCCGTCAGCAGCGTCTGGAGAACATGCAGCGGCTTGGTCTGATCCATGCCAATGTACAGCCCCACGTGCCGATGCAAGGCGTACTACCGGAATGGGATAAGCTGACCGACGAGCAGAAAGCCCGCGAGGCGCGCAGCATGGAAGTCTATGCGGCCATGGTGGACAACATGGATCATCACATAGGTCGCCTGTTCGATTACCTCAAGGAGACCGGTCAATACGACAACACCTTTGTCATTTTCATGTCGGATAACGGCGCCGACGGTAACAGTCCGCTGGGCCTGCCGGGCAACGACGTATGGATGAACGAGGCATTTGACAATAGCCTGGCGAACATGGGCCGCCAGGGCTCCTATATCGACTACGGCGCGCAGTGGGCGCAGGTCGGGTCCACTCCCCTGCCCTTCTTCAAGGGAACAACTACCCAGGGCGGCTTCCAGGTCCCGGCCATCGTGCGCCACGCCAGCGTCACTCAACCCGGCGGCATCAACAGGGAAGTCATGCACGTGATGGACATCATGCCCTCCTTCCTCGAACTGGCAGGCGTGAAGCATCCGGCACCGGAATTCAAGGGTCGGCCGGTCGAAACGATGCAGGGCATCTCGATCATCCCGGCACTGCAGGGTGAAGCCTTGCCGGAACGCGCCATCGGTTGGGAGCTGTTTGGTCGCAAGGCACTGCGCAAGGGCGACTGGAAACTATCCTGGATGACCGCACCCTACGGCAAGGGCGCCTGGCAGATGTTCAATCTAGCGGAGGATCCCACCGAATCACGGGACCTGGCAGCAGCCCAGCCGAAGAAACTGGCCGAACTGCTCAAGGATTGGGATGCCTATGTAGCGCGCAATAACGTCCTGGAGGGTGAATTCAAGATCCGCTACGGATTCGAAACCTGCCTGTATGGGTCCTGTTTCCGCTAAGCAGAGCACCTCTATGCTCGCCGCCGGGGTGCTCAGCCCCGGCGGCTTTTTTATGTGCGCAAATCAGGGTGCTCGGGTCTGGGAGGGCAGTTCGGCAAAGGCCTTTTTATAGGCATGGGTAAAATGACTGGGCTGGCTGAAACCGAGCCGAAAGGCTAGCTCGGATAACTGCACCTCGCCCGGACGGGCTGCACGCAGAGTACTGCGAGCCACCTCGAGACGGCATTGCAGCAGATAGCGCATGGGGCTGGTCTGGAGGTTTTGCCGGAAGGCCTGCTCGAGGCTGCGCCGACTTGCGCCACTGATGGCTACCAGATCTTCCATGATTAAAGGCTTGTCCAGATTCGCCTGGATGTGGTCAACCACCCGTTTGAGCAGCCCCGGCAGCAGCGGGCGCGCTGGCTGGCTGGTAAATTCTGGAATCAGATTGACGAGGGTTTCGCAGAACATGGACTGAAGATGCCGCTGGCCTGTAGCGGACTTCAGCACGCTGTCCGCAGCGCCCAGCTCGCAATCGGTTATTTGCAGCAGCTGCCCCAGAGTGCGCAAGGCTGGATCGGGCCCGGGAATGTGCAGTATGCGCCGGGTGATACGGGGCGCCTCCAGCTGATGCTGTTCCTGCAGGTAGCGCCCGAGATGGGCGGTGTCCGCGGCCATGACTATGGCCCGGGTGCCTGAGTGCCAGGTCACATCGACTTCATGTTCGGGGGCGAACAGCAGCAGCTCGCCAGCGGCCGCCTGCTGGTCACCCTGACGACAACAAACAGCGCCGCTGAGGGGTAAAATCGCATGCCAGCTAGCTAATGGGGTGGAGCGGATATTGACGCGATCGCCCCACTGAGCGCCGAACAGTTTGATCGCCGGCAGGGTCTGCAGCGTGATGTGAATATCCGCCTGAGGGCTACGCCCCTGGGGCATGACCGTGCGATGCTCACCCAGATTGCCATTTATCTGGGCAACGGCCTCATCATAATCACCACTACACAGCAGGGTGTGCCGGGCAAAGGGCAACTGAAGGAATTCGTGCATGCGCGTAGTGCTCCCGACATTCTTGTTCTAATGGGAGTAACGGCTCAATCGCCGTCCGGTTTCAAACCAATACAGGCAAGTCCGGCATGTGCACAGGCTTCATCTTCGGCTTCCGTTCCGCCGGACACCCCGATTCCGCCGACCAGCTCACCCGCTGCATCGCGGATCGGCAAACCGCCGCCAAACACGATCAGGCGTTCCCGCTGGGGAAAGCCTAACCGCATGGCTGGATTAGCCTCGAGAATACCAAGCCAGGCACTGCTCGGAAAGCCAAAGCTGACAGCGGTATACGCCTTGTCACTGGCAACATCAGCCGAGTGCAGATAGGCATCGCTCATGCGCAGATATGCCAGCGTCAGACCGGCGCGATCAACTACTGCGACATGAATGCGAATACCCAGCTGTTCAGCATGAGCAGTCGCAGCAAGCGCAGCCTGGTGGGCGGCCCGCCAATGCAGATTGAGCTGGTTCACTGTGCTATGCATGCATACCTCTCCTTATCGCATCCAGCCCAGTCCGGCCAGGGCGCGGTCCTGATCATCCAGGCCGTAACCGAATAACCGCTGCGGCTTGCAGAGCCCACCGAGCGCAAAGGCCGCATGCATCAGACAGAGACTGGCGTTACTGACGCTCGACTGCACCGTGGTTACCTGACCGCCGCTCTTGTCAGACAGCTTGATTGCCTGCTGCCATTGCTCCTCATCGACCCAGCGATCCATCAGCTCGCGCCAGTAGCCGTCATGGGGAGACCGGTAATCTGCGTCACGCCAGTCAGCCGGGGTGCGATCCAGACAGATCAGCAGGACTCCTTCATTGCGCAGGTCCTGCAGACTGTGTCCCAGTTGCCGGTAGGTATCCGCCGGCAGGCCTGTACACAGCTGCAGCTCGATGGAGGTTGCCGGCCGCCGGTCGAGTAGGTAGTGCTGCAATACCTGAACCCGTTGGCTTAGCTGATCGCCCAGACCGGTATCTAGACCTTGCAGACTCAGTATCCGCTGAATGCGCGCACCCAGTTCGCTGACTGCCATACAAACCAGCACTGGGCTGACCAGACTCGGCTGCAGGGTAATGAACACCACACACTGCGGGGCCACCCCACCATCCAGCAGGCGGTCAAGCAGAGGCCTGCCAGGAATGTTTTCCGGTAGCTGCTCGGCGCAGGACAGGTAGAACGCCGGGACCCGGTAGTGCGCTCCTGGCGCTATAGAGCTTTCGTGCATGGCGCCTCCGAGGCTCAGCGTTTGAGCTTGCTCACCGGTTCACCACCGATACCGAAATGCGCTTTGGGCATTTCGCTGATGATCACACGCACACTGGGCAGCGGTGCACCCAGGGCACGCACGATGGCGTCGCTGACCTCGCGGATCAGCGCCTCCTTCTGCTCGTCGGTACGCCCCTCAAGAATGTGGATCTGGGCAATTGGCATGACTGCTCTCCCTAAACGAAGCGGCAGGTAACATTACCCAGCCCCTGGTAACGCACGCTGATGTTGTCGCCGGCAACAACACTGATCGCTGCGGTGATCCCGCCCGTCATGATGAAGCTACCCGCCGGGATGTGCTCGCCCCGCTCGGCCAACAGGTTGGCCAACATGGCAACACTGGAGGCAGGGTGGCCAAGCACTGCTGCTCCAGCGCCGACATCGACAACCTCACCGTTCTTCTCGACGACCACACCAAAGTTTTTCAGATCGACGTCTTCCACGTTGGCCATCTGGCCGCCGGTAATGAAGCGGGTCGAGGAAGCGTTATCGGCGACTACGCTGATCAGGTCGAACTTGAAATTCTCATAGCGCGAGTCGATTACTTCCACGGTGGGCACCACGTAATCGGTAGCGGCCAACACATCGCCAATATGACAACCCGGGCCCTTGAGCGGTGCCTTGGTGACAAAGGAGATCTCTGCCTCGATTTTCGGGTGAATCAGCTTACTGGTGTCGACCACGCCGCCATCGGGCACACTGAAGTAATCCGCGAGAAAACCGTAGATGGGCGTTTCCACGCCCATCTGTGCCATCTTGGCCCAGGAGGTCAGGCCCATTTTCAGGCCGACCACCTTGCTGCCTCGGGCCTCCTTGCGGCGCCGAATTTCCCACTGGATGTCGTAGGCATCGGCAAAGGTCATGTCCGGATAGTCGTTGGTAATCTTGTGGATATCGTAGGCCTGCAACTCGGCATTCTCGATATGCTCGGCCAGAACCACCACCTGCTCTGCAGTCAGGGTACGTTTTTGTTCTTTCATGCCGATTGCTCCTGCTTCTTCAATAGATCCAGCGCGACGTCGACGATCATGTCTTCCTGCCCACCGACCATGCGACGCTTGCCCAGCTCGACCAGAATATCCACCGCCTTGAGGCCATATTTTTGCGAGGCCACTTCCGCATGGCGCAGGAAGCTGGAGTAGACGCCGGCATAGCCCAGGGCAAGCGTTTCACGGTCGACCCGCACCGGACGGTCCTGCAGCGGACGCACGATGTCATCGGCGGCATCCATCAAGGTGTACAAATCCGTACCGTGATCCCAGCCGAGGCGCTCGGCCGCAGCGATGAACACTTCCAGCGGGGCGTTACCAGCGCCGGCGCCCATGCCGGCCAGGCTGGCATCAATGCGGTCACAGCCCTCTTCCACCGCAACGATGGAGTTGGCTACACCCAGGCTCAGGTTGTGGTGTGCGTGCATGCCGGTCTGGGTTTCGGGCTTGAGCACGTCCTTCAGGGCGCGGAAGCGGTCACGGATGTCGTGCATGCTCATTGCGCCGCCGGAATCTACGACGTAGAGGCAGGTAGCACCGTAGTCTTCCATCAACTTCGCCTGCTCGGCCAGGCCCTTGGGGGTCTGCATATGGCTCATCATCAGAAAGCCGACGGTGTCCATGCCCAGTTTCCGGGCATGCTCGATGTGCTGCCTTGATACATCCGCTTCGGTGCAGTGGGTGGCCACCCGCACAATGCGCGCACCGGCCTGGTAGGCGTTGTCCAGATCGTGGGTCGTACCGATACCGGGCAGCAGCAGGGTGGCGATCTGTGAGTGGGTAACCACCTCGGCCACCGCTTCGATCCATTCCAGATCGGTATGCGCACCAAAGCCGTAATTGAAGCTGGAGCCTTGCAGGCCATCACCGTGGGCGACCTCGATCGAGTCGACCTTGGCCTTGTCCAGCGCGCGAGCGATATCCTGCACGTTCTTGATCGAGTACTGGTGGCGAATCGCATGACTGCCGTCACGCAGGGTCACATCGGATATGTAGAGTTTCTTGCCGGGATTGAATGTCATTGTCGTCTACTCCTCAGGCCTGGTTCATCGACTGCGCCATACGCTCGGCGGTAGCCAGCGCTGCGGAGGTCATGATGTCGAGGTTACCGGCATAGGCCGGCAAATAATGGGCGGCGCCTTCGACCTCGAGGAAGATCGAGGTTTTCAGGCCGCTCAGGTGACCCAGGCCGGGGATATTCAGCGGCTGGTCTTCGGGAATCACATCGAACTGCACTTTCTGCTTCAGGCGATAACCCGGTACGTAGCTGTTGACCGCCTGGACCATCTCTTCCACCGAGGCTTCCACCGCGGCCTGGTCAGCCAGCTCGGACAACACATATACCGTATCGCGCATGATCAGCGGCGGCTCGGCCGGGTTCATGATGATGATGGCCTTGCCACGGCGAGCACCGCCAATGACTTCGATCGCTTTGGAGGTGGTTTCGGTGAACTCGTCGATATTGGCGCGCGTGCCCGGGCCGGCCGAGCGACTGGAAATCGAAGCGACGATCTCGCCGTAATGGACCCTGGCGACACGGGAGACCGCAGCCACCATCGGAATGGTCGCCTGGCCTCCGCAGGTGACCATGTTGACGTTGGTTTCCCTGATGTTCTGCTCCAGGTTCACCACCGGCACACAGTAGGGCCCGATGGCCGCCGGGGTCAGGTCGATGATCCGCAGGTCCGGCTTGTGGCCACGCAGAAACACCTCGTTGTGCCTGTGGGCACCGGCCGAGGTAGCATCGAAGATAAAGTCGATGTCGGCAAATTCCGGCATTCTGACCAGGCCGTCGACCCCTTCATGGGTGGTCGCCACGCCCATGCGCGCAGCACGCGCCAGGCCGTCGGATTCGGGATCGATACCGACCATGGCACCCATGGCGATATGCTGGCTGTTGCGCAGGATCTTGATCATCAGATCGGTGCCGATATTGCCCGAGCCGATGACGGCGGCTTTGAGTTTCTTGCTCATTGTTCTAATCCTCTGAACGCTGGCCCCTGCCAGCGGTTAAAACCGGAATGACGGCATACATCACACAAAGCGCACACTCGCCGTGCCCATGCCACCGATGCTGACCTGCATGAAATCACCGGCCTTGACCGGCTCCAGCGGCACCAGCGAGCCGGATAGAATGACCTCACCGGCCTTCAGGGAAATACCGAATTGCCCGAGGGTATTGGCCAGCCAGACTACACAGTTGACCGGGGAGCCCAATGCCGCAGCGCCCGCTCCGGTGCTGATGATCTGGCCGTTCTTTTCCACCACCATGCCGCAGGTGACCAGGTCGACCTGGCGTGGCGAGACGGCCTGGTCGCCAAGAACGAAGAGACCGCAGGAGGCGTTATCGGCGACTGTGTCCTGAATCGCGATCTTCCAGTCCTGAATGCGCGAGTCGACAATCTCGAAGCAGGGCATGACACATTCGGTGGCGGCCAGCACATCGGCATTGGTCACGCCCGGACCGGTCAGGTCCTTCTTCAGAATGAAGGCAATCTCGCCTTCAGCCCGCGGCTGCATCAGACGCTGACTGATGGGCATCGCCTCACCGCTGTTGTAGACCATGGCATCGGTCAGGTAACCGAAGTCCGGCTGATGCACATTGAGCATGTTCTGCACCGCCTTGCTGGTCACACCGATCTTCTTGCCGATAATGCGCTCACCGGCATCAAGACGGTTCTGCAGCATCCGCAGGGAAATGTGGTAGGCATCCTCGATGCTGATATCGAAGCCACGGCTGGTCAGCGGGCTGACCGCCTCGCGCTTGATCATGGCGTTATAAAGTTCGTCACCCAATTGCTGAATCTGTACTTGATCCATTGTCAGTGCGCTCCTGAAGCCTGGTCGGCTTCTTTCAGGAAATCATCGACCAGGCGCGTGAAGCGGCCGGCATGTTCAATCTGTGTCCAATGACCGCAATGGCCAAAAACATGCAACTGGGCATTGGCGATCAGCTCGGCCAGCTGCAGTGAAGCCTGAAGCGGAATGACCTGATCCTCACGGCCATGGATGATCAGGGTCTCGTGCTGCAGGCTACGGATATCCGCCTCCTGACTGGCCAGGCCGTCTACCCACCGCTGGCGAGGCACCGGGAACATCTGCGCGAAGGACTCCTGGAAACCGGGACGGATGCTGGCCTGATAGCGCAGTTCGGCCAGTTCGTCGGTGACCAGCTTGCGGTCATAGGCGAAGGTATCCATCAGCTGGCGCATGGTCTCGTAGGAGGGCTCATAGCCCCAGACCCGGTCCAGACCCGGCGTTATCGGGAAGCTGACACCGACACTGCCCATCAGTACCAGACGTCGCACCCGCTGCGGGTACTTGATCGCCAAAGCCAGGGCTATGCCACCACCGAAGGAATTGCCGACCAGATCGGCCTGCTCAATCCCCAGAGCATCAAGCACCCCCACTGCGTGCTCTACCCAGGTATCACGCTGATAATCAGGCGGGTTGGGCCTTTCGCTGTAGCCGAAACCCAGCATATCCGGCGCGATCACACGGCGCTGCTCGGCCAGGGCCGGCATGACCAGCCGCCAGTTGGCCCAGGCGGTAACACCCGGACCGGAACCGTGGATCAGCATCAGCGGAAAGCCCTGACCCTGATCATGTAGATTGGTGCGATAGCCGCCGGCAAGTATCTCCCTGCCGATCTCGGGGCTGTTGACTGCACTGTTCATGGGCTCTCTCACAACTTGATGCAGATATTTTTCATTTCGGTGTAGAACTCCAGCGAGTGCACACCCCCTTCCCGACCGATACCCGACTGCTTGCTGCCGCCAAACGCTGTGCGCAGATCCCGCAGGAACCAGCTGTTGACCCAGACGATGCCGGCATCAATCTGTCCCGCTACCCGGTGGGCGCGACTGACGTTCTCGGTCCAGATCGCCGAAGCCAGGCCGTAAGGCAGACTGTTGGCCAGCGCTACCGCTTCCGCTTCGGTATCAAAGGGACGGATGTGACAGCAGGGTCCGAAGATTTCCTCGGTGACCACCGCCGAATCGTCGGCCAGGCCGGTCCAGATGGTTGGCTGGACCCAGGCACCGTGGGCGAGCTCCGCCGGCATATCCGGCGCGCCGCCACCGGTCACCACGGTCGCCCCTTCGTCACGGGCTTTCTGGTAGTAGGACAGCACCTTCTCACGATGCTTGAGGCTGATCAGCGGGCCGAAGTTGCTGGTGTCGTCCTCTGGGGGACCGATCACCAGGTTCTCGGCCCCGGCCTTCAGGCGCGCAACAAACTCATCGAAGATCGGCCGCTCGACATAGACCCGCTCGGTGCCCAGACAGACCTGACCGCAGTTGGCAAAGGCCGAGCGCAGCGTGCCCTCGATCGCCTTGTCCATGTCGCAGTCGGCAAACACGATGCCCGCATTCTTGCCACCCAGTTCCAGCGACACCTGGCGGACTCCGTTGGCGGCAGCCTTCATGATGGTCTCGCCGGTGCCGGTTTCGCCGGTAAAGGTAAAAGCGTCCACATCCGGGTGGGCGGTCAGGTAGGCCCCGGCGGACTGGCCACCAAAACCATGCACGACGTTGTAGACACCGTCCGGTACGCCGGCAGCCTTCATCACCTCACCGAGTAGCGCTGTGGTAGTCGGAGTTTCTTCCGAGGGCTTGACCACCACCGTGTTGCCACAGGCCAGCGCCGGCCCGACCTTCCAGGTCATCAGGAGCAGCGGCAGGTTCCAGGGGCTGATCACCCCGATAACACCCTTGGGCCGGCGCACGGCGTAATTCAGCGCACCGCTGCCGTCGGGCGTGGGCATTTCAAAGGCTTCTGCCGGTACGTTCTTGATCAGGTCGGCGAATACCTTGAAGTTGGCAGCACCACGGGGAATATCGATGTGACTGGCCAGCGAACGGGGCTTGCCGGTATCCAGACACTCGGCCTCGAGGAATTCGTCAAAGCGCGCGGTAATCCCATCGGCTACCCGGTGCAGGATGGCCGTGCGCTGATCGACGGTCATCTCACCCCAGGGGCCGCTGAGCGCCGCCCTGGCGGCAGCGACCGCGGCATTGACCTCGGCCTCGCCGGCCTCGTGAACACGGCTGAGGATACGGCCGTTGGCGGGGTTGATGTTGTCGAACATCCGTCCACTGGCCGAGGCAACGTATTCGCCGTTTATATAATGTTTGATTTCTTTCATAGCTGCGCAATCCTGTTGAAGCAGGTAAAAATCAGGTCAGAACGGTCAGGAACCGCTCATTCAGAACCCGGTCGTGGTAGAAAATCGCCTTGCCCAGCACCTCGACATCCCAGGTCACCGGCTCATGGTCGGGGTAGTGATAATCGCCGCCGGCAAACACCTCGTTGCGATTTCCCGAGGGGTCAAAGAAGTAGATGGTCTGACCGTGGGTCAGTCCATGCCGGGTGGGACCGATGTCTATCGAGGTATCGGTCATGGAAATCAGGTCCGCTGCGCGCAGCACATCGTTCCAGGTTTCCAGATAAAAGGAGGCATGGTGAAACTTGTCCGGCTCCGGGTGATCGATGAAGGCCACATCGTGGGCCTTGGTGCTGACTGTGAGGAATTGCGCGACGCGGGTACCATCCGGGGTCAGAACCTGCTCGGCCAGATCAAACCCAAGCACATCACGGAACAGCTCGTAGGTAGCGAGCAGGTTCGGGCCGTATAGCAGACAGTGATCAAACCGGGTCGCTTTCATGCCGCCCAGCTCACGGGGCCAGGCTTCCGGATTGCGCTCACCCACACCCCACTTGCCGGTCTGCTGCTTGGTCGCAAACAGCTCGAAGCTGTGACCCGTAGGGGCGACAAAGCGTACCCGACGCCCGCAGTCCTTGAGGTGGCCAGCCGGGATATCCTCGACTTCGCAGCCATGGGCGATCAGGTCTGCGCGCAGCTGATCGACAACGGCCTCGTTCACACACTTGAAGCCCATGAAATCCATGCCGGGTACATTCGCCTGACGCAGTACCACGGAAAACTTGTCGACCTCGGTCCAGGCCTTGAGATAGACCCGCCCTTCCTCGTCACGGTCCATTTCAATCAGACCCATCAGCTCGGTGTAGTGTTTTACTGCCGCATCCATATCCAGCACACGCAGTTGCACGTGACCGGGTCGCATTACGCCTTTTTTCATGACCAGTACCTCATTGGATTTGTTGTTGTGTCATGGCCGGTCTGTCGGGAGTCCGGCATTCAATAATCAGATCGCTAAGCGGATAGAGCCGACACGCCAGGGCTTCGCCACTGGCCTGGGCCGACTCGGGAACGTGCCTGTGGCTCATGGGCCCGCAGCGATACTCGCCACTGACTACCTGAACCTTGCACAAACCACAGCCTCCTCCCCTGCAACCCACCGGGACACAGCGCTTGGCTTGCTGCTCCATGGCCTTGAGGACAGTCTTGTCAGCGCTCCCGGTAAAACGGGTACCGCTGGTTTGCTCGGTGATCTGGTAGTCGGCCATTTTTTTGTGCTCTCGGCTCTTTGCTACGTTACTAACGGGTACATCCGACATCCGGTTGCGTCTTCAGATTTTCCTGAACAATGCCGACCGGGTGGTCTCTTCCGCGCCATCGGCGGCGGTGTAAAAACGTTCCATGAAAATGTCGCGCTCGAACAATCGACCCTGCATCAGGGCGCTGATGGCCGCATCGATCATGACTGGCGGGCCACACAGGTATGCCTTGTTACCGGCAAACCGGCCGTCAAAGTGCACCTTGGCCGCCTCATGGACATAACCGCAGAAACCACTCCAACTGCTGTCGTTCTCAGCCTGGCTGAGGGCCGGCACATAGGTAAAATTGTCGTGGTCCCGATCCAGTTGCTCGAACAGCTCGCGGTTGTAGAGCTCGGCCTGGTTGCGCGCCCCCTGAAACAGGGTCATCTGCCGAGTCTCGCCGCGCTCGAGCAGATCCAGAATCATGGATTGCGGGCTGGAGAGCCCGGAGCCACCGGCAATGAAAATCAGATCACCATCCTGGGAATGGCGTACGAAATACTGGCCATAGGGTCCGGATAGTCCCACCTCGTCACCCACCTTGAGCTGCTGATGGATATGGCTGGTGGCGGCGCCGCCCTCGACCAGCCGGACGTGCAATTCGACCTCGTCGGCCTTGCTCGGCGGATTGGCCAGAGAAAAGGCCCTGCTGCCCTCGAGACCGGGCAGTTCGAGGTTGACGTACTGGCCCGCCTGAAAAGTCATGGGCCGATCCAGTTTGAGGTGAACTCCCTTGATGGTCGGGGAAAGATCGACGATGGCACTCACCGTGGCGCGGTAATCCTCCACCGGATGACCCTCGAAATCCTCGTCGACGTCAATGTCTGCCTCGATCACCGCATCGCTCTGGAGTGTGGCGCAGCAAGCCAGCACCTTGCCCTCATCACGCTCGACATCCATCAGGGCAAAGGGTGAAGCCTCGCCAATCTCGACATCCCCTTCGATCACCTGGATCTTGCAGGTAGCACAGGTGCCGTGGCCGCAGGCAAACGGAAGCCAGACACCCTGGCGCAACGCAGCCTGAAGAATGGTCTGGCCTTCCTCGACATCGATCTGCTCGCCGATCGGTTCAATGGTCAGTGAATAGGTCATCTCATCAACCTCAGCTGGCGCAGCCTTTGATGCCCGTCAGACCCGGTGTGGTCAGCGTCAGCATGCTCTTGTGGTCGATACCCTGGGCCAGCAGGCCGGCGCCGAGGTCAGGGATGAAAGGCTGATCATTGAGGCGCCACTGCGCCTGACTGAAATCAACCTGGGCACTGTCCGGGTGGGCAGCAATGGCGGGGCGAAGCACCTCATCGAAAAACGCACCCAGGGTCATCTCGGGAGATACCAGCAGCGCAAAGGGCGAGCAGAACATCAGGTGCTTTTCCCAATAGACGTACAGCACCTGCATGCCATTGAAGTTGGCTACGGTGTCCTTGGGCTCGGTGATGTATTCGGAAATGGCTTTGACGCTCATCGTGATTACCTCTTCATTATTTTTGTAGTCAGACGACGTCGGAGACGCCGTCTGATTGCACGCTACAGGGGTCAGGCTGCGTCTTTCGGCTTGACGCCCTGGGGCTCTGCGGGCGTCTGACCCTTGATTGCCTGCCAGCGCTTGTGGTCCGGCGATCCGAGGTACTCGAAATTGTCCTGGCCCGCGCCGATGTGGTAGTACTTGGCAACGACGGTCTCGACATCCGCCCCTTCGCAGTTACCCTGGTAGATCTGATGCACCGGCAACCAGGCCTGGATGTATTTCTCCGGCTCGTGCTTGAAGATGTCGCAGCAACCGTCAGAGCAGAAGTGATAACGCTCACCGGCGTGCTCAAGACTGCGGTGGCTCACCTTGGTCGGGTCGTCAGGCTCGGTGAACAGGGTCGGCACCTGGCAGACCTGGCAGAGCTGCGGCAGGGTGTTGTTGTAGAAACGCTCACCCTTCTCTTGCATCGCCTGCCAGTGCTCGAAGCGCGGGCGGTAGTACTTGTCGAAGGTGTCCGGGTACTGCTCGGACAGCCAGTTCATTTCCTCTTCACTGGGGATCCAGGTGTGGAAGTTGGTCGCCTGGCTGTACTGGTAGAAAGTGGACCACAGCTGGTGGCTGATGTGGTCCTTGCCCTTGTTGGCTTCATCCTGGTACTTGGGCGGACGGATACCGTAACGTTCAAGATCCTTGAACAGGGCGCCGCCATTCTGCTCGTAATAGACTTCCCAGGCGTCCTTCCACGACATGACCTTGTTGGGCAGCATGTAGTCCATCATCATGCTGACCAGGCTCAGCAGGCGATAACCGCGCCAGAACCACTTGTCGATCCAGTGCTGAATGATCGGCACGTTGTCCTCATGCTGTTCAAGCATGAACTTGATCACTTCCAGCCCCAGCGTCATGTGACGGGCCTCGTCCGACTGGGCCGAGAAGCCGAAGGTCACGGTAGCCATGTCGCCGTTATAGGCGGCGCCCGACATGAAAGGCACGAACAGCAGGTTGGTCAGCACGTACTCGAAGGAGAAGGACACCGCTGTCAGGAACTCGAAGGGACCGGCACTACGGGCGTCATCGAAGAAGGATTTGGGTACAGACAGGAACCAGACCCGGTCATGCATGTGGGCGAAGTCATGCAGGCCATTGAAATGCTTGTTGTAATGGCTCATGGCATGAATCTGGGTCTGGACGTGACGCAGCTCATCGATGGCCTGCATCTGACAGGCGGTTCGTGCGCCGGCGCCGCTGAACTGGCGACCTACCCGCGAGTAACCCTGGAAGGCACCGTACTCCAGCGGCGAAACACCGGTAAGAAACAGCTTCAGGGCGTTGACATAGCGAGCGTCGGAAATGTTCTGGTGGCCATTATTCTGGGCAAAGGCATCAAAAATGGCATACAGCTTCTTTTCCTTCTCTGCCTGGTACTTCCAGTAGGCATCCATGGTCAGGCGGAAGGGATCTTCCCACTTGTCCCAGTCGGTAATCTTGATGCCCTCGAAATCCTCGTGGGGGAAAATGTCCTTCTTGGACTGGTAGCTCGGCTCCCAGGCCATATCACGGGTCAGATACTGGTACTTGTCTTTGAGATTGAGTTTCTTCTTGTTGGTCGCCATGAACTGAACTCCTAGTTTTTCCACTCAAGGATGAAGTGATCGTCATCTTCATCCACGTTGCCGCCGATACTGATCACATCCAGGAGCATTTCCTGGACGTCCCACTCCCGGCCGATCTTCTCTTCAACCGTCGCGCGGTTGATCACCAGGCGCTTCTCGGCCTGGATACGGATCATTGCGGGGTGGTGCTGTATTTCGGCATGCGGGTTGTCCTGCGCAATGGCCTCCACGATATAGCGTGCGTTGTCGTTATCCTGGAAGACGATAAAAGCGAGCTGGCTCATGCCTGCATCCCCTTGCTCTGGAGACCCAGCTTCTTCAGACGGTTGGCAAGTTGGGCACGCACGGTATCCAGCCCCTCGCGGCCCATGGTGGCGTCCGCCAGCGGAACCAGTGCTTCGTACGCCCGGGGTTCCCAGGCGTCGACCCATAGCTGCAACTGGGCAGCATTGCCTTCACTCTCGGCCATCACGGTCTTGACCATGGCATCGACCCAACGCACGGTCTCCTTGGACCAGTCCCGCATGAACTCGGTCAGCATCGAGACATCTGCAGCGTCCTGCTCACCCAGCCACTGATCCAGCGCCTCGTACATGAGCGGATACATCAATCCATCAATGATCAGGTTCTGCACCAGGGTCAGTTCGAACCAGTCACGGACGACCAGTGTGTCTTCCACCAGGCGCCGCATTGGCTGCCAGAGTGGATCGTCCATCCAGTAGCCCTTGGAGCGGTCCAGCGCTTCGCCGGTACCACCATCGACCATCAGGGCGATACGGGAGAGATACTGGCCGGTCCCCAGTCGGTCCATGGCCTGGTAGATGTGCATCTGGGTCATGGTGCCGGCGACGCAATCACCGGCTATGCTGCTGTTATTCATGTTGGCGCCCATCTCGACATGGCGCAGCGGCACGAGATACTTCAGCAGGTTTTCCTGCATGGCTTCCGGCAGACGGGTGATCAGGCCACGCTTGTCGCAGAAGCTGTAGCTGTGCTCGGTGGCTTCCTGCATTTTTGCGCGGTTCTGCACATAGGCGCCGTAGTAGAACTGGCGCGGGTCAGTCACGCTGTGCCAATCGGCCATGCGAATGACGCTACGGCTCGGATCGTTGAGCTTGTGCTGGGGGTCCCACAGCGGCTTGTAGTGAAAGTTGGTCACTGCCTCGATATCAAAGCTGGCCTCCTGGTAACGGGTTGCCGGCTTGTCACCAAAGCGACGCTTGATGTTGCTGTAGGTATTACGGATGGGCTGGACCGAATTGGTCTTGATTTCAATACTCATATCAAGGCTACCGTATTGTTGTTGTAGGGGTAGGAAAGACGCCTGAATCAGCGACTACCGTTTTCACCGAAGCGCCACTTGACCATATCTTCGTCAACCGCTCGGGCCATGGCTTCGCTCATGTGCTGGACACGGTTGTGTTGACAGAAATGCTCGAAGGCAACGCGGGGAAGAACCAGTTCGACAAACAGGTCCGGGTGGCCAATCGCAAAATCAAACTCGACCAGCCGAGCATCGGGCTCGCTGCGAACGCGGACGTAACGCGGCATCTGGTCAAAGGTTAGGGCTGGCTGTGTCATGGTGCGGGCACCTGTGGTTATTGTTGTCCCAACACACTGAGCAACCGCTGTGCCAAGAACACGAGCAGCCACCCACAAAAAACACATACCCTTGTTTTAAAAGCCTTTTTTTTCAAACCACAATCCTTGGGCCGCTTACCAGCCATTCGTCCGGACAGGTTCGGTAAAAGGATTTTTCACCATTTGGTCAATTACCCCGACCGCATGTAAGCAAATGCTCAGATAGCTGACCGGGCCTGCGACCTTCGGCTGACCTTTTAATCATTTGGTTGATTTTCTGGTAAACAGGGGTAGATGATAGGGAAGGCGCTCGACTGTGGTTCACTCGTGAGACAGTCGCACCGCACCCTCCCCGTCCAATAAAAATAAGGCAAATGCCATGGCGGTCAGTTACAAGCCCCAGGTGCAATATTCCGACTTCGTCGACCTGAGCGAACAGATCCGTTTCCAAAGCGCCGATGGCAAGATCTGGTTCGGTGAGCAGCGCATGCTGTTATTGCAGGTCTCGGCCATGGCCGCTTTCCGTCGAGAGCTGGTGAACAGTCTCGGAATAGAGCGCGCCAAGGGCTTTTTCATTCGCATGGGGTATCAGTCAGGCATCAAGGACGCCAAACTGGCTCGCCATCTTCGCCCCGATAGCAGCGAACTGGACATTTTTCTCGCCGGCCCCCAGCTGCATTCGCTCAAGGGCATGGTCAAGGTCCGTCCGATCCAGATCGATATCAATCAGGAAACAGGCGATTTTTACGGTGAGCTGGAATGGATCGACTCCTTCGAAGTGGAAATCTGCCAGACCGAACTGGGTCTGATGGATGAGCCGGCCTGCTGGTCGCTACTGGGCTATGCCTGCTCCTATTCTTCATCCTTCATGGGCAGGGAGATCATCTTCCGCGAGGTCAGCTGCCGCGGACGCGGTGACGAGAAATGCCTGATCGTCGGCAAACCGGCAGAAGAGTGGGACGATTGCGAGGATTTCAAACAGTATTTCCGTAGCGATCCGATCATCGAGGAGCTCTATGACCTGCAGAACCAGCTGACGTCCCTGCGCACCAGTCTGGACAAGCAGGAAGGCCAGTATTACGGCATAGGTCAGTCCCACGCCTACAAGACGGTGTGCCAGATGATCGACAAGGCGGCCAAGGGAAAGGTATCGGTGCTGCTGCTTGGGGAAACCGGGGTGGGCAAGGAAGTGATCGCGCGCAGTGTGCACCTGCGTAGCGAACGTGCTGAACAACCCTTTATCGCTGTCAATTGCGCAGCGATTCCCCCCGATCTGATCGAGGCAGAATTGTTTGGCGTCGAAAAAGGCGCGTACACGGGCGCCAGCCAGTCGCGCCCCGGCCGTTTCGAACGAGCCCACGGCGGCACCATCTTTCTCGACGAGGTGATCGAGCTTTCACCTCGGGCACAGGCCACGCTCTTGCGCGTGCTGCAGGAGGGCGAACTGGAGCGGGTGGGCGACGGCAAAACCCGCTCGATCGATGTGCGGGTCATTGCCGCGACCAACGAATCCTTGGCCGAGGCAGTGGAGAACGGTCGGTTCCGGGCGGACCTGTTCTACCGTCTGAATGTATTTCCGGTCAAGATTCCGCCCTTGCGTGACCGCCTGGAGGATCTGCCGCTACTGGCCGAGCATTTCCTGAAAAAATTCCACAATGAATACAGCAAACGCACACTCGGATTGTCGGACAAGGCCCTGGAGCTGTGCCTGAACCATGGCTGGCCGGGCAATATCCGCGAGCTGGAGAACGTGATCGAACGGGGCGTCATTCTGACGGATAACAACGAGACCATCAGCCAGGAGTCCCTCTTCGCCGTGGCGCCCAATCCGCTCGAACTGAAACGGGAAGTACGCCTGAGCCCGACCGGCCACCTGGTCGGGGGCCAATGCAGTGACACGTCGGACAGCAGTTTTCCCGAGCGTATCCTCACAGAGGGTTTCAGCCTGGAAGCACTCGAAAAGGAGCTGATCCTCAAGGCCATGGAAAAAGCTGAGCAGAACGTTTCACAGGCAGCCAGACTGCTTGGCTTGAGCCGTCCCGCCCTTGCCTATCGACTGAAAAAAATGGACTCAAATCAGGACGACTGAAGCCGACTACCGCTCTCTGCGGACCGGCTGATCAGCCGGTCCCTCCCGTCCCTAACCGGGACCCATTACTCATTTGATCAAAAGAACAAAGCAGCCTTGCGCATTTGATCAATTGGTAAAAAAACGCTTCTACCCCCGCCAGCCAAGACAGCCGCCAACACCCTGCCTTCAACAAAATACAGATCTAAAACAATTACTTACCTAAACAAATTTGTCACCTCAACTCCCTGGCATGGCCGTTGCTAGAGAGCTTCCAGTCGCTTTACAACACAAAAACAAGACAGTGGTGACGTACCATGCCCGATGCTAACCGGCGCTATCTGCGCCCCTCTTCATTCCGTTTACTCAACCCCCTTCTGGTCATTGGTCTGAGCAGTACCATGATCGGATGCGAAGCTGCCCTGGATCTGGATGCGGTTACACAGCAAGCACAGCACTCCCATCAACGCACAGACTTTTATCAGGCGATGGCCAGTAACCCGCAGGTCACTGTACTGGTCGGCAACGAAGGCGTCGTGGTCAGCAGTCTGGATAATGGCGTGCAGTGGCAGCGTGAGCAATTGCCCACAGACATGAGCTTGATCGACCTGGCGGTCTGCCCGGACGACAGCTTCATCGCGCTGAGCTTCGACAATCGTATCTGGCACGCCGATCCCCAGGCTCGGAACTGGACGCCCTACGCCCTGCCCAGTGCCGAGCAGATGATGGCAACCGCCTGCGCGCCAGATGGCACCTGGTGGGCGGCTGGCGCGTTCAGCACCCTGCAGAGCAGCGCCGATCAGGGGCAGAGCTGGGTAGAAGTCAGCCTGGATGAGGATGCCATCTTCACTACCCTGCAATTCGTTGCTCCCCAGCAGGCAGTCGTCAGCGGTGAGTACGGACTCCGATTCATCAGCCAGGACGGTGGCGAGAGTTGGGAACCGTCCGGCAATCTGCCGGATGAGTTCTATCCCCATGCCAGTTACTACTCCTCCCTGGAGAAGGGCTGGGTCGGCGGTCTAAATGGCTTTATCTGGCACACCAATGACGCGGGTGAGAACTGGCAGCGCCAGCCGACCGATACCCAGGCACCGATATTCGGCTTTATCGAGGGTCCCGAGGGACTCTACGCCGTGGGTGAAAATGCCACCGTGCTGCAACTCAATGGCCAGCGGTGGAGCTCCCTGCAGACACCTGATCAGCCCTTGTACCTGCGCGCAGGGCGCCTGCTACCCAACCAGCATCTGCTGGCTGCGGGTGGCCGCGGGCTGCTGCTGAACATTCCCCTCCCAAAGGCCCTGGCGGCCAGCACTGACTGAGGATACCGACATGCCTGGAATGCACCGCTTTACCCATGCAATGCACGGCCTCGAAGTATGGATTTTCAATAATCCACGCAAGGTCCTGGCCGCCATTGCCCTGCTCACCCTGCTGTTTGCCATGCGCATACCGGGGCTGAAGATCTATACCGACTTTGCCGACCTGCTTCCCCAGCAGCACCCTTATATCGAACTGCACAACAGCATCAAGGACAGCTTTGGCGGGGCCAACGTGCTGGTGGTAGGGGTCGCCTTCGAGGAAGGCGACATCTTCAGCAACGAGAATCTGGCCACGATCGACCGCATCACCCATGCGGTCGACAACCTGCCAGGGGTCAACCACAACCTGGTGACCAGTCTTACCCACCGCAACTCGCGCAAGATCTGGCTGACGGAAGTCGGATCGATCAACTCCGAGCCCTATTTCGATCCACAGCAGCAAGAGTACAGCGCCGAACAGCTGGCCAGCATGCGCGCCGATGTGGCAGCAAACCCGCGGATCTACGGTCCGTTGGTATCGCCAGACTTCAAGATGGCCTTGATCAAGGCACAATTGATCGAAGGCAAGCTCGATTACGAGGCCACCTTCGCCCAGCTGCAGTTGCTGCGCGAAAAGGAGGCCCGTGCCGGGATGACGATCTACGCCACAGGCCAGCCGGTGCTGGTGGGCTGGGCCTATACCTATATGGAGCAGATCCTGCAGATTTTCATCTTTACGGTGTTGATCATGCTCGCCCTGCTGATCTTTCATTTCCGCAAGGCCTATGGCGTGCTGATCCCGCTGGGCGGCGTCATGGTGTCGACCATCTGGGGCCTGGGCATCATCAGTGTGCTGGGCTTCAATCTCGACCCACTGGGTCTGGTAATCCCGTTTCTGATTGCCGCCCGCGCGATGAGTCATGGCGTGCAGCTGGTCGAACGTTATTACGCTGAGGTGCAGGTCTCGGGCAATGGCCAACAGGCTGCACGGGCGACCTTTGAAAGCCTGTTCAGACCCGGTTCCCTGGGTGTGGTATCGGATGCGGTGGGACTGTCTCTGATTGCCATCGGCTCCATAGCACTGAATACCAAACTGGGCATCTATGCATCGCTGTGGGCCTCAACCGTGATACTCACGGTACTGATTGGCGTACCGCTGCTGCTGTCGATCCTGCCTACGCCGAAAAATCCGGAACTGCGCGAGACCGCCCTGCGCTATGTAGGTGGTGCCTGCGCCCGCACCCTGTCACGGCCGGGAGCAGCGCAAGTGGTGCTGGGTATAGCAGCGCTGGCCATTGTAGCCGGCCTGATCTCGGCCTCGAACGTGCGGGTAGGCGACTCCGAGCCGGGTTCGCCGATCCTCTATCCAGAGCATGATTACAACGTCTCGTCCAAGGAGGTGAACCAACGCTTCCCCGGTTCCGAGGAGCTTTACATCATCGCCGAGCACGAGGCAAAGGGTGGGCTGAAGCGCCCCGAGGTCCTCCGCGCCCTGAGTGATCTGCAGGCCCATATGCTAGGCGATCCGGGCGTGGGCGGCAGCAAGGGTTTGCCCGATCTGGTCAAGCAGGTCAACCGGCTGATGCACAATGATGACCCACGCTGGTTCCAGATCCCCCACGATGCCGACTATGTGGGCGGCCTGATGTTTACCTACATGGCCTCCAGCCCCATACCCGGCGCGCTGAACGAGTTCAATGATACCGACGATCGTATCGCCAACCTGGTGTTCTATTACAAGGACCGCCAGGGCGAGACCATCCGGCGTGCAATCCATATGGCGCAACAGTGGATCGATGCCAATCAGGGCAAGGTCGAGGGTCTGACGATCCGTCTGGCGGGCGGCACCATGGGCGTGGCTGCAGCCATGAACGAGTCGGCATTCGAGACCAACCTGATCGTGCTGCCACTGGTTTTCCTGCTGATTTTCGCCTTCGTGATGCTGTTCTACACCTCCTGGCATGCCGGGCTGATGATGCTGCTGGCGATGCTCTTCGCGACAGCGCTGACCTACGGCTACATGGGCATGAGCGGGCTGGGTATCGACATCAACACGGTACCGGTCATCGCTGTAGGGATCGGTGTCGGGATCGATTATTCGATCTACATGATGGACCGCATCCGCGAAGAAATGGCCAAGACCGGCGATCTGCGAGACGCCGTGCGTCGCTCGATTTCTACCACCGGCATGGCGATCAGTTTCACCGCCATCACGCTGATGGCCGGCATCATCATGTGGGTCCTGCTCTCGGATCTGCGCTTCCAGGCCGATGCCGCCATGTTGCTCTGCGTGATGATCATCATCAACGGCGTAGCCGCCATGCTCCTGGTCCCTGCCTGGGTGCTGGTCATGCGGCCGCGATTCATTACCGACGTCTATGTGGATGAGGACGGTGTACTTCATGCCGACCAAGAACACGACGCCGAACTCCCGTCATCCGCCCGGCATGGGGTGGGAGATGGGCTGATACAGGGTGCTTCCTGACGGCACCCGTCAGCGCACCCCTTCCACCCAAGAGGAACCACCATGCAAACAACAATAAAAGGCATTAAACACTGGAGCCTGTCTGTGCTGGGGAGTGCCGGCCTGGCTCTAACACCATTGGCCAGCGCCGTGGCTGATGAAGGAACCCGCTATAGCGGCTATTACGAGAACGCTACCTTTGTGCGTGATCATGCCGGGCTGTCCAAGTTCCGCAATACACTCCAGCTCAATGCCGAGCGCAAGCTTGGTGATATAGGCCCATTCGGCAATGTGTCCTGGAACGCGGTGTTGCGCGGCAGCTACGACGGCGTATACGACCTGAACAAGAATGAGTTCGGACGTAATGCCGGCGGTGCGGTGATGATCGAGAACATTGGCGGTGGCAACAGTGTTCCTCACGGGGGTGGACTACAACTGCCGTTCACCTTTGATCCGGCCAACAACCCCAACGAAGGAATGGTTGTACTGGGTGAGAATCTACACGACACCGACGGTGGCGTGGCATTCGGCGTCCCGGTGCGTCCCTGCGATGTGGACAGCCGGGGCTGTATCAACGGCTACCTGGACAAGGACACCAATGACCTGCGCTTCGGCGAGTTCAATGACCGCATGGACTTCATCCGCGAGCTCTATACCGACTTCGACTACGCCCTGGACAACGGTCACATCCTGAGCACGCGTCTGGGCAAGCAGCAGGTAGTCTGGGGTCGTACCGACCTGTTCCGTGTACTGGACGTCATCAACCCGGTGGACTTTTCGCGCAACAACATCTACGACGAGCTGCAGGATATCCGCATACCGATGTGGATTCTGAAAACCGATTACCGGATGGGCCCAGGCGAGATCTTCGATGATCTGAACCTGTCCTTCGTCTGGAACTTCGACCGCTTCCGTCCCCATGATATCGGCCAGTGTGGCTCGCCGAACAATATCCTGGATGCAGCCTGTTTCTTCCGCGGCATGAACAACCTCTGGGAGAACGGCGGCACTGTCTCCAACTTTGCCGGTGGCGTGCTGGCGACCGATTTCGGCCCTGGCCAGATTGGTATCCGCAAGGCCCACATGCCCGCCTGGAGTCTGTCCAACGGCCAGTTCGGTCTGAAACTTGAAGGGGTCTATGGCGATATCGGCTTCTCGCTGAATGCGCTGACCTACCGCTCGCAACTACCGTCACTGCGCGGCGGCGTACCCGGTCAGAACGGATTCACCGGTGAAGTGGAGCCCTGGCCCAGCCTGATTGCCTTCGACATCCATTTCCCCCGGGTCAACCTGGTGGGTGGCTCGTTGGACTACTACGCCCAGGGCATCGATACCGTGTTCCGCGTGGAAGTAGCCCACACCGAAGGTGAGGAGTTCGCCAACACCCTGCAGTCACGCCTGTATTCCGAGTCCGACGTTACCAGGTTCGTGATCGGCGCCGACAAGAACGTTTTCATCCCCTTCCTGAACCGCAAACGGGCCTTCCTGTTCTCCGGTCAGCTGTTCGGACAGAAGATTCACGAACACCAGCTCGAGGATGGATTGCTGGGCAAGGTCGGCATGCCTGATTGGGAACAGAACTTCATCGGTACCCTGCTGATCAAGGGCTGGTGGCTGAATGACCGTCTGAGCCCGCAACTGCTTGCTGCTCACGACTTCAAGGCCGAAGCCACTGCCATAGCACCGAGCATCGAATGGCTGGTCAGCGACAAGCTGAAAATTACTGGCGGCGCCAACATCAAGGTCGGACGCGGCGCACGGGAGTTCGATGACTGCCGTACCTGCAACCCCTGGGACCCCTTCACCGCCGCTTTCCCCGGACATACCGCGGGTCAGAGTCTCGGATTGGGTGGTTATGAGCCTCTGGGACGCTTCCGCGCAGGCCCGATCGGCATGGCACAAAAAGAAGACGAACTGCAGCTGACCGTTCGTTACAGCTTCTGATCACGAGGAACAACAATGAAAACCAAACTCAAGCATCTGGCCCGCGCGATCATCGCCGGCGGCCTTGTAACGGGCCTGTTCAGCACCACCGTGCTGGCCAACGACGCCCTGATCAACAACAGTTTCCACCCCTACCGGGATGCTGTACCCAGCCATGAGGGTCTGCAGCCTGGCATGGTGATCAACCAGGCCAACCTGGCGCAGTTCAAGGATATCATCGACCCGGCGTTCGCCAATTTCATCGCCCAGGGCTGGCTCGAACTGAGCGTGGGCGAGACCACCTCGTTTGACCTGCACCCCGGCTACATCGAAGCCAGCCGCAACGGTCTCGGCCAGGTATCTCTCGGCGCTACCCCCGGAGAGATCAACGGCTGGGTCGCCGGCCGCCCCTTCCTTGAAGAGCCCGATGCCAATGATCCCCGAGCCGGCGAAAAACTGGCCTGGAACTACAAGTACGGCTACAACTGGGGGGACAGCGCCGCTATTGCGCCGTTCTACTGGAAATACCGTAATATGGACTCGGGCAAGGTGGAGCGCACCATCAAGTTCAACTTCCACTTCCTCAACTTCACCGGACGAGTCAACCATGCTCCCGTCCCGGCCATTACACCCAACCCCTCGGACCTGTTCCGCGGTATCTACGTGCAGGTGCTGGAACCCTACGATGTGCGCAACACCCAGCTGCTCATCCATCGCGCGCAGGATGACCTGAAACGTGACAACTCCTGGCTGTATCTGGGATTCCAGCGGCGCGTGCGTCGTCTGGCGACAGGTCAGGTTACCGACGCCTTCCTGGGATCGGACCTGATGATCGAGGACTTCGAGGGTTACAACGGTCGAATTTCAGATATGAACTGGAACTACAAGGGCACCCGTTACATGCTGCTGCCCTTCTATAACCACAACGATCTGGAACTCGATAGCGAAACCCATACCGATGCCGACGGCTATCAGGTAGTCGCCTTTGGCGGTCAAGGTGGCTGCTTCCCGAATATCACCTGGCAGCTGCGCAAGGTATACGAGGTTGAAGCCGCTCCGGTCGACAGCAGCCATCCGCTGTCTCGCCGGGTGCACTTTATCGATGCCCAGACCTTCACCATTCCGCGTACCGTGTCCTACGACCGCAGTGGCAACCTGTGGAAAACCTTTACCATCGGCCAGGCCCACCCCGATTATCACCTACCCGGCAACAAGGGCACCGGTGTATCGATCGATGACAGCTTCAGCATGATCGACGTCCAGGCGATGCATTGCACCACCGGACAGTTCAAGGGCCAGGTAGACCCGAACCTGAGCACCCCGGACATGTTCAGCGTCCAGCACATGCGTGCCACCGGCAACTGATTCGCACCACCTCTGCTCCGTTTTGAAGCCCGCTCTGCGGGCTTCTTTTTTTCATATCCCAATCGAGCAAAACCCCGGCAATAGAACGTGCCGCGGGCAGTTTTACCTGATTTCCCTCCCGATCTCATTCGCACCAATATCAACCGAACCACCATCGCGAACACCAACAAGGCCGCTTTTATATTATTGCTATTGACAATGATTCTCATAGGCTTTCACAATTGCGCCACTCCGGTCTTGTCACCGGACGGTCACACACCAGAAAAACATCAATAACCAAACACTAGGAAAATGAGATGACGCCAACATCCCTGTTTCAGCGCCAGCATCTTGCCCTGGCCGTGGCAGTAGCCTTGCTGCCCGTGGGCGCTACAGCCCAGACCCAAGACGCATTCCGCATGCCAGCGATGGAAGTCGTCGGCTCTGACCAGACATCCGTATCCCGGCAAACCGGGGCGGTGGTCATTGTCGATCGTGAACAGATCGAACGCATTCAACCCAAATCCACTGACGATGTATTGCGCCGCATTCCCGGTATCCACGCGGTTACGGAGTCAGAAACCGCGATCGTCAGCAACATCGGCATTCGGGGCCTCTCGGCCAGCGAGTCGAAATCCCTGATTCTGGAAGACGGCGTACCGGTCGCTCCCGGCCTGTTCATCGGTAACGACCGTTACTTCAACCCGCGCATCCAGCGCATGGAAGGCATCGAAGTACTCAAGGGTTCCTCCTCCCTGCGCTATGGCCCCTCCACCATCGGTGGCGTGATCAACTACAAGACCAAGACGCCTGATGACGGGGTAGCAGTCTCCGGCCGGGTCGGCTCGTTCGACACCCGTGAAGCCACCGTTGAAGCCGGCGGACGCTCGCAGTCCGGCGACGCCTTTGGCGGTCTGGTGGCGACCCATGCCCGCAGTGACGGCTTCATGGACAAGGATTACGAGATGACCGATCTCATGTTCAAGGCGGGCGTAGCGATCAGCGATACCCAAAGCCTGGGCATGAAGTTCTCCTGGTATGAGAACGATGCGAACATTTCCTACCGTGGTTTGCTGCTGGAGGACTACAAGGCCGGTCGCACCTACAACCCCGCACCGGATGACTATTTCCTGGCCGACCGCAAGGCGTTCGACATCAACCACGAATGGCACCTGAGCGACCGCGCCACCCTCAAGACGCTGGCCTACTGGAGCGAAGTTACCCGCGACTACTGGCGCTACAACGTCGATACCGCTGCGTCCAATGCTGCAGGGCGCTGGGTCTATACAGACCTCCTGACTGGCAACAACCGTTCGTTCGAACGTTACGGAGTGGAAACCCGCCTGACCCTGGACCATGATCTGTTTGGCTGGATCAACGAAGCCGAATTCGGTCTGCGCCTGATGAAGGAAGAATCCGACGACAAGCGAATCCGCGCGACCCGCGCCCAGAACCGCACCGGCATCAATGACCGCCATCGTGAAGATTCCGCCGAAAGCATTGCCGGCTACGTTCAGAACCGCATCGTGTTCAGCGATCGCCTCAGCGTCACCCCGGGCCTTCGTATTGAATCCTATGAGCAGACCCGCAAGGTGCTCACCCAGAACAATGAAACGGCCAACACCCGTAATACCGAGTTTCTGCCAGGCGTTGGCGCCACCTTCCAGTTGATCCCTGAAGCCCAGCTTTACGGCGGTGTATATCGGGCCTTCTCCCCCGCTTCCAATGGCGTGGCCCTCGATGGCCTGACCGACCAGAATCTGGATGGGGAACGCTCGATCAACTATGAACTGGGGGTCCGCGGCGCCAGCGGTGCTGCGAATTATGAGCTTACCGGTTTCTACATGGACTTCGATAACCAGGTGGTTACCGGCAACAGCGACCCGAACCTGTCGCAATCCAACGCCGGTGAAACGCTGCACTATGGCCTGGAGGCTGCGTTCGGTTATCAATTGGGCATGGGCTTCGCGATCGACACCAATGTCACCTGGGTACCCGTCTCCGAGTTCCAGACCGGCGATAACAAGGGCAATCGCCTGCCCTATGCGCCCAAGTACCTGGCCAATGCAGCGCTGACGCATACCCAGGGCAAGTTCACCAATGCCCTGCTGGCTCACTACCAGAGCTCCCAATATGGTGACCCGACCAATCAGGAAGACATTCCCAGCGATGCGGCCGGCGGTATCTGGGGCGGCGAAATGGACTCCTACACCGTGTTTGATCTGACCAGCCAGTATCAGCTCACGCCGAACCTGCAGCTCGAAGGCGCGGTGAAGAACCTGACCGACAAGCGCTACATCACCGGCTTGCGCCAGGGCATCTACGTAGGACCGGAGCGGTCGTTCGAGGTCGGCTTCGATTACAGGTTCTGATCGCAGAGCTTCGTAGCGCAATACAACAAGGCCCGCATGACGCGGGCTTTGTTCGTTATAGGGGTCAGCCGTTAGTGCGATTTGTGCTCTGAAACGCAAAAGCCCGCACGTGGCGGGCTTTTGCTATGTTTCCGGACTGTCGGGATACGACCGGATACAGGTTTTTGGTCGGGGAGACTGGAATCGAACCAGCGACCTTCTCGTCCCGAACGAGACGCGCTACCAGGCTGCGCTACACCCCGATGATGTGTCGGCATTTTACCCAAAAGAGCGTTTTTCACAATACCCTTAGGGCAAAAAATCTGTGCCCGGGCAGTACCTTAGCTGTGCACGGACCAGTCTGCCAGGGTGTTGGCGTTGTGAAGCCGGGGCTCCTCGGCAGGCAGCTGCAGCACGGCATGGGGCTGGCGCAGCAGCCAACGCAGCGGGCTGCGTTGGCCATCTTCCCAGGCCGACTGCAGCGCCGGCAAAAGCGTCCTGGGGATCACTGTCAGCAACGGATGCCACTGCTCGCCGGCCCGGACCAGACAGGGTATATCCGGCTGCTCCTGCGCCTGGATCAACAGGCATTTGAGCAGATCGGCATCCACCAGCGGCATGTCGCAGGGCACTGTCAGTAGGTGGGTACCCCGGCACGCGCGTAGCCCTGCAAGCATCCCGGCCAGCGGACCCGGGTAGTCGGGCGCATCATCAGCCACCAGCCGATCGGACCATTGCCGGTAGATGGCCTCGTTGCGGTTGCAACTGATCATGACATCATCGGTCAACTGTCCGAGGGTGGCGCTCAGGCCGGCGGCAACCGGTTGGCCACGCCACGGCATGAGCCCCTTGTCCTTGCCGGCAAGTCGGCTACCCTGCCCGCCGGCAAGCAGCAGGGCGCTGAAACGAATGGTATTTGCGGTCGCCACCGGCCGACTCCCGATACAGTGCTGTGATATAACAGCGGATGCGAAAACTGCCAAAGGATACCCCACGATGGGCCATGATACTGCCGAGTTCACTCCCCTGAACATTGCCGTGCTGACGGTAAGCGACACGCGGAACCTGGAAACCGACAGCTCGGGACAGTTTCTGAGCGAGAGTGTGCAGGCCGCAGGCCATGTGCTTGCCGACCGTCAACTGCACCCCGATGACATCTATCGCATACGCGCCGTGGTGTCGGACTGGATCGTGCGGCCTGAGATTCAGGTGGTCCTGATCACCGGCGGCACCGGCTTTACCGGCAGGGACAGCACGCCCGAGGCTATTACCCCCTTGCTCGACAAACTGGTGGACGGTTTTGGTGAGCTGTTCCGCCATGTGTCCTGGGAAGAGATCGGCACCTCCACTCTGCAGTCGCGCGCCCTGGCTGGCCTGGCCAATCGTACCCTGGTGGTGTGCATGCCCGGCTCCACCGGCGCCTGTCGCACGGCGTGGGGACGTATCCTGCGCGAGCAGCTCGACAGCCGTACCAGACCCTGCAATTTCGTCCAGCATCTGGCCGCCGCTCCGGCCTGCGGAACCCGCTCATGAGTCTGATGGCCGTCAGCGAGGCACTGCATCGGCTCCTGGCCAGTGCCTCGGCGGAACCCCTGCCCGAGACCGAGACCCTGAAGCTCGAGGCCGCCCTTGGCCGGGTGTTGGCCAGGCCCGTGCGCTCGGCCTACGACGTCCCTCCCTGGGATAACAGCGCCATGGACGGCTACGCCCTGCATACCGACGACATGGAGATGGCGACTGCTCAGGGACTGCCCGTCAGCCAGCGCATTACCGCCGGCATGGCGCCCGAGCCGCTGGCGCGAGGCACCTGTGCGCGCATCTTTACCGGCGCACCGGTCCCTGCGGATGCTAACAGTGTCGAGATGCAGGAAAACGTCACTGTCGATGATCAGGGCCTGGCCCGCTTTGCCAAGGCGTTGAGCCCCGGTCAGAACATTCGCCCGCAGGGCCAGGACATCCGCGCCGGCAGCATTCTGCTGGAGCCGGGATTACGTCTCAAACCCCAGGATCTGGGCGTTATCGCTTCGGTCGGGCGGGATACCGTGGAGGTTACCCGGGCTCTGCGGGTCGCGGTGCTGTCCACGGGCGACGAGCTGGTCGAACCCGGTCAGCCCCTGGGCCCGGGCCAGATATTCAACAGCAACCGCTTTACCCTGATCGGCTGCCTGCAGCGCCTGGGCCACCAGGTCATTGATGCGGGGATTCTCGCCGATGAGCCCGATGCGACACGCAAGCGCCTGCAAACCCTGGCTGGCCGCGCCGATGTGATCATTACCTCAGGCGGCGTATCGGTCGGTGAGGCCGACTATCTGGGGCAGACCCTGCGCGAGCACGGTGAGCTGGACATGTGGAAGCTGGCCATCAAGCCCGGCAAACCCTTTACCCTGGCGCGCTTTGCCGGTACGCCGGTGCTGGGCCTGCCGGGCAACCCGGCTGCGGTGCTGGTGACTTTCCTGCTGCTGGTGCGACCCTACCTGCTGCGACGCCTCGGCGTGCATGAGGTCGAGCCGGTCAAGCTGGAGGTGCCTGCCGGTTTCGAATGGCCAAGGGCCGGCAATCGGGAGGAATATCTGCGCGCGCGGCTGGAGCAGGGCCGCGTAATGCTGACCGGCAACCAGAGTTCCGGGGTACTGAGCACCGCCAGCCTGGCCAATGGCCTGGCCTGCATTCAGGCGGGCAAGACCCTTGCCGAGGGGGATCGGGTACTCTTCCTGCCCTTTGCCGGCCTGTTCGACTAGCAAAAAAAAACCGCGCCTGCCGGTGACAGCGGGCGCGGTTTTTACCGAAAGCGGTTATTCAGTTTTGGCAACCGCCTTGACCATGTTGCTCAGCTCGCCGGATTCGTGCAGCTCGATGATGATGTCGCTACCGCCGACCAGCTCACCGCCGATCCACAGCTGCGGGAAGGTCGGCCAGTTGGCGTACTTGGGCAGCTCGGTGCGGATGTCCGGATTCTGCAGGATATCCACATAGGCGAACTTCTCGCCACAGGCCATCAATGCCTGGACCGCGCGGGCGGAAAAACCGCACTGCGGAGCGTTGGGTGCACCTTTCATGTAGATCAGAACCGGGTTCTTGCCGATCTGTTCTTTGATGGTATCGATAGTATCCATGATCTTTCCTCTATAGCTGATGGAGGCGAACGGGCCTGCAAATAGCGCTATTGTAGCGCATTAAGCCGCCCGTAAATACTCGCTCGCCTCAGGCAGCCACCACCTCGACGTTGACGCCGTTCAGAGCGGCGTTGCCGGTAACCGGATCAAGGAAACGCTCGTCGGTCAGGTCGTTGGCGCTGACACCCGCATGCCGTGTAGCCGTGTCCTGGGCGGTGCCCGGGCGGTTGTGACCCCAGCCATGGGGCAGGCTCACCACCCCCGCGAGCATCTCATCGCTGGCACTGACCGCCACCGTCACCTCCCCTACCCGGGAACGAACCACCACCTGCTGGCCATCGGTCAGCCCCCGCCGTGCAAGATCATCCGGATGCATGAGCAGTTGATCACGCGGCTTGCCTTTGACCAGTCGCTGGTAGTTGTGCATCCAGGAGTTGTTGCTGCGCACATGGCGCCGGCCGATCAGCCGCAGTTCGCCATCGCGCGGACGTAACTGGTCGATATCGCTGGCAAAGCGCTGCAGATCCTCCAGCATCAGCGCGGGCGCGCATTCGATACGGCCACTCTCGGTCCTGAGGCGACGCAACAGATTGGGCTTGAGCGGCCCCAGATCGATCCCGTGGGGATGCTGCTCGAGCACCTCAAGGTTCAGGCGGTCGCCGTAGGGACCGGCACGCAGGCCGGCATCTATCATCTGCGCCGGAGGCATGGTGGAACGGGCTTGCTCACCGGTTACCCGCGCAAAGGCCTGACCCAGGCCGACAAAAATTTCCCAGTCATGCAGGCTGCCTGCGGGCTTGGACAGGATCGGCTGGTTGATACGCGTGACGTTGCGTACCGCAAAGGTGTTGAAGGTAATGTCGTAGTGATCGTGCTCGAGCGACGCGGTCGGCGGCAGAATCACATCGGCGTGGCGTGTGGTTTCGTTGATGTACAGGTCGACACTGACCATGAACTCCAGGCTTTCCAGCGCGCGGTCCAGCTGTCGGCCATTGGGCGTTGACAGCACCGGGTTGCCCGCCGAGGTGACCAGAGCACGGATCTGCCCCTCGCCCGGCGTCAGAATCTCCTCGGCGAGCGCCGCGACCGGCAACTCGCCATTGAATTCAGGCAGATTGGACACGCGACTGCGCCATTGGTCGAAATGCCCCGGCTTGCCGGAAACCACATCAAAGGCCGGCTCGGTGCACAAGGCGCCCCCCGGCTGGTCGAGATTGCCCGTCACCAGGTTGATGATCTGGATAAGCCACTGGCAAAGCGTGCCGTAGCGCTGGACCGATACGCCCATCCGGCCGTAACAGACCGCACGTTCGGCGCCGGCAAAGTCCCGCGCCAGCTGGCGAATGCGGCCAGCATCGATCGCGCAATGCGCAGCCATCGCCTCGGCCGTAAACGATGCTACGGCTGCCTTTACCTCCTCCAGGCCAAGCGTGGCTTCCAGCGCGGGAGAGGTCCTGATCAGATCCTCATCAAACAGGGTATTCAGCAACGCCAGCAGCAATGCGGCGTCGGTACCAGGCTGAATGAAAAGGTGCTCGCTGGCCTGCTCGGCGGTTTCGCTGCGCCGCGGATCGACCACGACCAGCCTGCCACCCCGCGCCTTGAGCGCCTTGATCCGTTTGCCCACGTCGGGGACAGTCATGATGCTGCCATTGGACGCCATCGGGTTCGCGCCGAGCATCAGGAAGAAGTCGGTATGGTCGATATCCGGAATCGGTATGGCCAGCATGTGACCGTACATCCAGAGTGACACCAGATGATGCGGCAACTGATCGACCGAAGTGGCGGAATAGCGCTGGCGTGTCCGCAACTGGCCCAGGAAGTAGTTGCCATGGGTCATCGAACCGTAGTTGTGCACATTGGGATTGCCCATGTATACGCCCACCGCATTGCGGCCATGGGCCTGCTGGATGCCCGCCAGGCGCTCGGCGATCAGCTCGAAGGCCTCCTCCCAGCCGATCTGCTCCCACCCGTCCCCTGCCTTTCTGACCGGCATGCGCAGGCGCTGCGGGTCGTTCTGGATATCCTGCAGGGCAATGGCCTTGGGGCAGATATGCCCGCGGCTGAACGGATCCTCGGCATCCCCCTTGATCGACAGGATGCGGTCACCTTCGGTTTCGATGGCCAGACCGCAGATAGCCTCGCAGAGGTGACAGGCACGGTAGTGGGTTACAGGCATGGAAGTGTCTCTATTGTGAGCTATTTTTAGCCGTCAACTCTAGGCCTCGCCAGCCGGGGCGGCAAGGGACAGCCCAGGGCAGAATGCCCGGGCATTCATTGGCCTGATCAACCCGAGCATCCACAAGCTCCCGATGGGTATTTGCCTTGCAGCGGATTTTACCGATAAGATCAGCCTCTTCTCTTTTTCGGGTATGGCTTGTATCGGGCCTTCGGGTCACGGTAGGGCTTTCTGTTTCCGGTTCCTGACCGGCCACTTTCCAGGTAGTAAACATGACTGTACGGCATTTTCTTTCGTTGATGGACTGCTCCCAGACCGAACTGATCGGATTGATCAAGCGGGGCGTCGAACTCAAGTCGCTGCACCAGCAGGGCGTCATCTACGAGCCGTTGAAAAACCGGGTGCTGGCCATGATTTTCGAAAAGGCCTCCACGCGCACCCGCGTGTCCTTTGAAGCCGGCATGATCCAGCTCGGTGGCCAGGCCATTTTTCTGTCCCCGCGCGACACCCAGCTAGGCCGCGGTGAGCCGATCGAAGACAGCGCCAGAGTGCTGTCGAGCATGTGCGATGCCGTGATGATCCGCACTTTTGCCCATGCCGACCTGGAAACCTTCGCGCAGTACTCCCGCGTACCGGTGATCAACGGCCTGAGCGATGACCTGCACCCCTGCCAGTTGCTCGCAGACATGCAGACCTATCTGGAACATCGCGGCAGCATCCAGGGCAAGACAGTGGCCTGGGTGGGCGATGGCAACAACATGTGCAACACCTTTATCCAGGCCGCCATCCAGTTCGATTTCAATCTGCGCGTGGCCTGTCCCGAGGGTTACGAACCGGACCAGGCCTTCCTCGATCAGGCAGGCGACCGTGTGACCGTGACCCGTGATCCGCTGGAAGCAGTGGCCGGCGCCCACCTGGTGAACACCGACGTATGGGCCTCCATGGGCCAGGAAGATGAAGCCGAGGCGCGGCTCAAGCGCTTCGCGCCCTATCAGGTGACACCGGCCATGCTCGACCATGCCGACGAGTCCGTGCTGTTCATGCATTGCCTGCCCGCTCACCGGGGCGAGGAAGTGAACGACCAGATCATGGAAGACCCGCGCAGCGTGATCTGGGCCCAGGCCGAAAATCGGCTGCATGCCCAGAAGGCGCTGGTGGAATTTCTGCTCGCCGACTGAAGAGGAAAAAGCATGCCGGACTCCAACAGCATCGTACTCGAGCTGAACCAGCTGGCGTGCGGCTACGCCGGCCACCCGGTGGTTAGCGGGCTCGACATTCATCTGCGCAACGGCGATATCGGCTGTCTGCTGGGTCCTTCCGGCTGCGGCAAGACCACCATTCTGCGGGCCATCGCCGGCTTCGAACCGGTGACCGCCGGGGAAATCAGACTCAATGGCGAGCGGCTGTCCAGCCCGACAAAAAACACGCCGCCGGAGCAGCGCCGGGTAGGCATGGTCTTTCAGGACTATGCCCTGTTTCCCCATCTGACGGTTCAGGACAACATCGCCTTCGGTATCAATCGGCACCCCGAGCGCAAGCGCATCGTCGAGGAGCTGCTGGATCTGGTCAAGCTCAACCAGCTGGGCAAGCGTTACCCCCACGAGCTCTCCGGTGGCCAGCAGCAGCGCGTCGCGCTGGCCCGCGCACTGGCCCCGGATCCGCAGCTTCTGCTGCTGGACGAACCCTTCTCCAACCTTGATGGCGAGCTGCGGCGCAGGCTGTCGGGTGAGGTTCGCGACATTCTCAAGCACCGCGGCACCAGCGCCCTGCTGGTGACCCACGACCAGAACGAAGCCTTTGCGGTCAGCGACCATGTCGGCGTGCTGCGCGACGGCAAGCTGCAACAATGGGATTCGCCCTATAACCTCTATCATGAGCCGGCCACGCCCTTTGTCGCCAGCTTTATCGGCCAAGGCTATTTCATCCGCGGGCAGTTGATCTCACCGGATACGGTACAGACGGAACTCGGCGTGATTCGTGGCAACCGGGCTTACAAGCTGCCGCCGGGCAGCGCGGTCGATGTGCTGCTGCGCCCCGACGACATCGTCGGTGAGCAGGACAGCGAACTGGAGGCGACCATCATCGGCAAGACCTTCCTGGGTGCTACCACGATGTACCGCCTGCAGTTACCTACCGGCAGCATCCTCGAGGCCATCTTCCCGAGCCATGATGATCATGCCCTGGGCGAAGTGGTCGGCATCCGCGTGGCCGCCGACCACCTGGTAGTGTTCACCGCCCAGGGCAGTGTCAACGTGCATGCGCAACTGCCGCTGGAGCAGATGCTGGATACCGCCAAGCCGGAGGCGGCCGAGCGGTAGTCAGCAACCCGCCCGGCGCTCGCCCCTGGCTGGCAATCAGGGGGCGGGACGATAGAGAATATTGCTCACCGTGGCATGCACGACGCGTGAATGCCGGTAATCTGTATTCTGCATCATGCCCAGCACGATGATCTGGTTGGCCGGATCAATCCAGGCCCATGGCCCGTGGATGCCCCACCACCAGAAGGTTCCCTCCGGCAGGTACTGCGCCTTCTCGCTGTCGCTGACAACCGCCACGTTCAGACCGAACATGTTGCCCGGCGCCCAGTTTGGTCCGGCCACGCCCTCGGGCAGCTGGTTGCTGCGCATCATCTGCACGGTTTCCGGCTTGAGGATGCGCACGCCCTCCAGCTCGCCCTCGTTGAGCAGCATGCGGGCAAAGCGCAGGTAGTCATCCATGGTGGACACCAGCCCGCCTCCGCCATTAAGGAACGCGGGCTTGCTCAGCCAGGGGCCATTGGGAAAGGGCTTGAGACCCTCTTCTGTAGGCGTGTAGGAAACCGCCAGCCGGTCCTGCTGCTTCTCGGCCACATGAAACCCGGTATCGACCATACCCAGAGGCGTGAATATCCTTTTCTGCAGGAATTCGTCAAAGGCCATGCCGGACAGGACCTCCACCAGCCGGGCCTGGATATCCACCGATACACTGTAATGCCACACCGTGCCCGGCTGCTGGCGCAGGGGAATGGAGCCCAGCTTGGTCACCATGTCGGCCAGCGTGGAGTCGATGTTCTGCAGGTCGTTCTCGACATACAGGCGGTCGGTCTGCGACTCGGAGAAACGGCCGTAGGTGAAACCTGCGGTATGGGTCATCAGCTGGCGAATGGTTACCGGCTGCGCGGTCGGCTCGGTGCGCAGCTCGCCCTCCGGGCCACCGGCGATCTCGACCTGCAGATTGGCCAGCTCCGGCAGATACTTGCCCACCGGATCATCCAGCTGGAAATGCCCTTCTTCGTAGAGCATCAGGAGGGCCGTACCGGTAATCGGCTTGGTCAGCGAAAAGATCTTGTAGATGGTGTCGTCGGTGAGCGGTTGCTGCTCCTCGAGATTGCGGTAGCCGGCCTGATCACGGTAGATGATCTGATCATCCTGCCATACCAGCGTGGCGATGCCGGCGAGCTTTTTCTCGGCGACCTGACCATGCATCGCCTGACCGAGCATCTGCAGGCGGGGTGTCGAAATCTGGTAGCGCTCCTGGCTCTGATCCGCCTTTTGCTCCTGGGCCTGCAGCGGCGCGGCCACCAGCGCCAGGCTCGCCGCCAGGCATACCACGGGATACAGCATGGTGCTGCGTATTGAACGGTGTCTCATCAAGACCTCTGTCATTATCGATATTATTTGTGGACACATCCTCACCCATCGCGGGTGCAGGGAAAGCATATTCGGAAACTGTCTGGATAAATAGCCACTATTCGAAACCGAGCGTTACCTGCACGGCGCGTTACATTTCCTGAAATGATCGGGCGCTTTGATAAGCCGGCACGCAGGACTAATCTGAAGGTTAAACACCCACGCAGGACATACCATGAATCGCAGAACTCTCCTGGCCGGCTTTTTGAGCCTGCCCGCGCTGCCCCTGCTCGCGCGCACCGCAACGGCCCAGAGCACAGGCGATACGGAGCAGAGCATGACATTCCAGCCCCTGGACCATCCTGACAGCTACTGGCGCGACAAGGTATCGGAGGAAGCCTTCGAGGTGCTGTTCGAAGAAGCTACCGAGCGTCCGGGCAGCAGCCCCCTGGACAAGATCTACCAGCCGGGAACCTATGTTTGCGCTGCCTGCTATCTGCCCCTGTTCAGAAGCGAGGACAAGTTTGATAGCGGTACGGGCTGGCCGAGCTTCACCCAGCCCATCGAAGGTCACATGAACACCAAGCAGGACTTCAAGTTGATCTGGCCGCGTACCGAGTACCATTGTGCACGTTGTGGTGGGCATCAGGGCCACGTGTTCAATGACGGTCCGCCGCCAAGGGGCGAGCGCTGGTGCAACAACGGTGTAGCCCTGGACTTCATTCCCGAAGACAAAGACCTGCCGGAACTGAGAGGTTGAACATGCGTGCTTTGCTATCTGCCGCGGCCCTGCTGCTGGGATTATCCTCAACTGCACTGGCCAACGAGCCCCTACGCGAGACTGACGGTCCGCAAGGCAGCCAGATGGCTGTCTTTGCCGGCGGTTGCTTCTGGTGCACCGAAGCGGATTTCGACAAGGAAAAGGGCGTGCTGCAGACGGTCTCCGGCTACATAGCCGGGGAGGCGGAAACAGCCAACTACGAGGCCGTCTCGTCGGGTCGTACGGATCACATCGAAGCGGTCGCCGTGTTTTATGACCCAGCGCAGACAGACTTCAGGACCCTGGTCGATGCATTCTGGCCCACCGTCGACCCGGTGGATGCCGGCGGTCAGTTCTGTGATCGCGGGCCGCAGTACCGCACAGCCCTGTTTTACGGCAATGCGCAGCAGAAGGAGATGATCGAGCGTTCCCGGGAAGCCGTCGCCGGCCGCCTGGAAAAGCCGATAGTAACGGATGTACTACCGCAAACCCCGTTCTACGCGGCGGAGGACTATCACCAGAATTACTACGAGAAGAATCCCCTGCGCTATCGCTACTACCGCACTACCTGCGGTCGCGATGCGCGCCTGGACGAGCTGTGGGGCGAGCAGCGCTGATACCCGTACATGCATCGGCTATTGGAAATATTCTGCGCGGGCATTGATAATGGCGGCCAACCATTAGCCAGCCCGAGCGGAATCATCTGATGCAGATCGCCAAGAACACCGTTGTCCAGTTTCACTACACCCTTTCAGACGCCACCGGCGTGCTGGAGACCTCCCATGACCACGATCCAGTCCTGTACCTGCATGGTCAACCGGGGTTGATCGACGGCCTGGTAGAGGCAATGGAAGGCCGGGAAGCCGGAGACAGCTTCCGTGTCGAACTGCCCATGGACAAGGCCTACGGTCCGGTGCTGGAAAACGCCGTACAGAAGGTCCAGATCAAGCACCTGCATGGCGCGAAAAAGTGGAAGCCGGGCATGGTGGCAATCATTCAGACGGAAGAGGGTCAGCGTCAGGTCACCGTGATCAAGGTGGGTCTGTCCCAGGCCACGGTAGACAGCAATCATCCGCTGGCAGGCAAGGACCTGATCTTCGACGTGGAAATTCTCTCCGTACGTGAGGCCACAGAGGAAGAGTTGGCCCACGGTCATGCCCATGGCGCCGGCGGGCATCAGCACTGAAGGCCGCTACAACAGGGCTGTCGTGGTAGGCACTAGACAATTGCTTAGCAAAATGCAAGAAAAAAGTGTAATATGACTGCCTACTTTTCCTCAGGCAGGTATCCATGACAGCCAAACCCGCAGCCAAAACCGCCCCCAGCAAACGCAAGGCCGACGCCGCAGTTGCTACCAGCAAGTCCATCGATAACCAGATCGATGCATTCCTCGCCTCAGGCGGTGAGATTCAGAAAATCCCGAACGGGAAAAGCGGCCAGGTTTACGGCGCTCCCCGCCCCGGCCGTCCTGCCGCCAAGTAGTTTTTTCACTCGGCTCCTTGGCCGGGCGCAAGCCTGGCAGCAGCCAGCACACCCCCCTTCAGAAAGTCTGCACAGCAGACTTCTTGATGGTCCAACTGACCACAGCCCCCACCCCGCCCAAGGCCCGTTGGCCAACTAACGCTTCTGCTCGCCTATCCCCTGCAATTGCTCATCATGTAGCGAGACCAGCAACGCCGTGCCATCGGCTGCAACCCTGAAGCCGCCCCACTGCGCTGCCTCGAAAAGCTCGCCGGTTCCTTCCTGAAAAAAGAACGCATTGGGGCCGACTGTGGCGCGCCCCTCCAGGATCCGTATACGCATGCTGATCTGTCCAGCAGCGTGGCGCGGGGACTCTCCCGTACCGGTAAACTCGGCTCGCCGGCTTTCGTCCAACGTGAAGTAGGCGAACGAGGGCCTGCTTTGCTTCGGGCTCTCCGTCTCGCCCGACACCGATGCCAGCTCGGCGTCGACGGCAAACCGCAACGCCATGTAATCGCCCTGCATCAGCGAGCGCGGGTCAACCGGTGCCAGCCGAAGCAGGACCAGCTCGCCGTGTCGCAACGTCCGCTCATGCCCTTGTATGGCAAACAACGCCACGCCTGCGACCAGCCCCCAGGCAACCAGGATCGAAGCCCGCACAATAGAGCGGCTCATGGGCGCGTACCCCACAGGCGCGGCAGCAGCAGCCCGCCGATCAGCAATGTGGCACCCGTAGCGATCATCACCAGGGATTTCTCCAGCAGGCTGATGTGCAGGCTGTAATAGAGAACAAACAGGTAGAACCCGGCAAAGGCAGGCAGCAGCGCCAACCAGCTGCGGTTGCTTGCCCGGAACACCGCCAGGCCAAGGGCGAGTGTCAGCAGCAGACCCGGAGCCGGATGCGCCAGTACGACCAGCACAATACTGGCCCCCAGGCCGGACCACCACGCCGTTCCTTTCAGATCCCGAATAAGCCAGGCCACCACCGCCACCAGAAGCAAAGCCATCCCTACCGGATAAATGGCGCTTGTCCAGCGGCCCACTGAAGCCCCCTGAAGATCAAACACAGGCTCGAGCAGCTGCTCGTGGGCGGCGACAGCCAGGCACAGCGACAACAGCGTTGCGGCATCGGCGATGGCCCGGATTCGCCCGGCCTGCGGGTGGCTCACCCAGAGCAGGCGACCAAGCCAGAGGACGCAGGCACAGGCTGCCAGTAATACACAATACAGGGCCAGACCGGCGCCGCTTCCCAGCAGCACCGCTGCGCTGGCCAGCATCACCAGGGCACAGACGTGGCGGTGCAGAAACGAGGAAGGCAGCCAGAGCAACCCGCCCGCCAACGCCAGGCTGAACCACGCCGGCCCGCGCTCACTGTCGAAATCGAACCCGCCATGTTCAGCAAGCACGTAGACCAGCAGCCCCTGCCCGGTCAGGGATAGTGCCAACCCGATCTGGTTGGCGAAAGGCTGCCCGCGACGGAACAGCCACAGCGCTGCCAGAAGCAGCAGTACACCCGCCAGGCCGCGCCCCACCGGCCCCTCGATGAGCAACAGCCAGGGGCCGAGAAAAGCGAGAATGAAGAAAAAAGCAGAGAACCAGGCAGCCAATCCGAGTAGTGCAGATAGCCACCAGGGGGCCTGTGAGCCGGCGAGCAGCCGATCGCGCTGATCCTCACCCAGGTCCAACTGGGTCTGTAGCTGCTCGAGCAGCTCCTGGAGTCCGTCATGTTTCATCTGTGCGACTCCCGCGACAGCCGAGTCAACCAGACCGCCGAGAGCGCACTGGCGATTAGCACGAACAGGGCGACCACATTGATCATCAGAAAGGTATCGTCGGCCTCGAATGTCAATCGGGTCAGCGCAGAAGCGCCCAACACGATCAGCCACAGCAGAACCATTGCCAGTGTGGGCAGATCACGGCGTTGCCTCAGATAAAAAACCAGCATCACCGCGGCTGTCAGGCCGAACGTCAGGAGAACCGGCAGGTACTGGGCCTCCCACCAGGCCACGGCACCTCCACTGCCCAGGGCCGTCAGCACGCCCCATCCGGCCAGGCGCTGGAGTACCCGTACCGGCTCCGCCAGCAGCACGCGATCAAAGAGTTCGAACAGCAGCATCACTGCACCATTACCCGCTGCCAGCAGCAGTATCGCCTGATAGCCGTGCAAGCCGGCGAACAGCCCCTGCCATTGGTTCTGCAGCAAAAACAGTACCAGAGCGAGGTTTCCCACTGCCCAGGCCAGGCCCCAGCACGCAGCGGAACCGGACGGCCAGGCCCAGGGCACAATCAGCAGCGCCCATATCGCAAACAGCTGCCAGACGTCGGCGCCGGTCTGGTAGGTCTGACCAATCAACGCCAGTATGGCCCCGGTTATCAGGCAACATCCCAGCAGTGCTGCCCGGTAGAGTACGGAACGTGGCTGCGCGAAGACCGCCAGCAGGGTAAAGCCTGTCAGTGCACCAAGACCAAGGGCAAATTTGGCGAACCGGTGCATTTCAGCCCAGTTCCAGGCAAAGAAGAAAATGATACCGACGCCGCACAGCAATGCCCCTGTTGTTACCGCGACCCGTTCCAGCAACAGGCGCCACTGCGCCGCTGCCGGGAACAAGGGTGCCTGGGCATCGAGCTTCGATATCTGGTCCGGGGCCAGCAACCCTTCTTCAGCCCAGGCAAGTATCTGCTCGTTCTGTTTCAGCGAACGTGTCACGCCGCATCACCCCTGAGCGACCTGACCTGCCCGTGCAATCGCTCGGCGCTGGCTTCGTCCGGATTTACCGGCTCGCCTGCCACCAGACACACCCGGGACCAGAATCGACGGAAGAATCCCTTGTGCGGATCGCGGCTGAAAAAACTGCCCCAGAGCCCCCTTAACGCCATCGGAATCACCGGCACGGGGTTGCGCTCCAGAATAGTTGCGATGCCGTTGCGGAACGTGTTCATATCGCCGTCAGCGGTCAGCTTGCCCTCCGGAAAGATGCAGACCACCTCCCCGGCATCCAGATACTCTCCGATGCGCTTGAATGCCGCCGCGTAGATCTGCTCATCCTCGTGACGGGCGGCTATGGGTACTGCACCGGCGGTACGAAAAACGAAGTTCAGCACCGGTAGCTGGTAGATCCGGTAATACATCACGAAACGGACCGGCCGCCGCACTGCACCGCCGATCAGCATGGCGTCGACGAAAGAGACGTGGTTGCACACCAGCAGACAGGCGCCCTCTTCCGGAATGGCGTCGAGATTCTCATGCCTGACCCGGTACAGCGAATGGCCCAGCAACCAGATAAGAAAGCGCATGCCGAATTCCGGCACGATGCTGTAGATATACACGCTGACCGCGACGTTCATCAGCGAAATCACCAGAAACAGCTGCGGAATGGACAGCTCGGCCACGGTCAGAAGGACAATTGCCGTGATGGCCGAAAGCACCATCAACAGGGCATTGAGAATATTGTTGGCGGCAATCACCCGGGCCCGTTCGTTTTCACTGGTACGCGACTGGATCAGGGCATACAGGGGCACGATATAGAATCCTCCGAACACGCCGATACCGAGAATGCATGCCATGACCCACCAGGCAGAGGGCAGCGCCATCAGTTGCAGCCAGCCGTAGGGCTCCATGCCGGCCGGCACGGCCGATGACCCCCACCACAGCAGCAGGCCGAACACGGTCAGCCCCAGCGAGCCGAAGGGCACCAGTCCGATCTCGACCTTGCGGCCGGACATGCGCTCGCAGAGCAGTGAACCCACGGCAATACCCACGGAGAAAACGGTCAGTATCAGGGTGACAACACTCTCGTCACCATGCAGGTAGTCCTTGGCGAACGCCGGAATCTGGGTCAGGTAGGTGGCGCCCAGAAACCAGAACCAGGAGTTGCCCAGCAAGGAGCGGGACACCGATGGCACCTGCTGGGCCAGCCCCAGGTGCAGAATCGACCAGGACTGACGAAAGATATTCCAGTCGATTTCGAGTTCCGGCATCGCCGCATGGGCCCGGGGTATGCCCAGGCTGGCAACAAATCCCAGCAGCGCCAACACCAGTACCGACCCTGCAACCCAGCCCGCCCAATGCTCGCCGGACATCAACAGGCCGGCATAGAGGGTGCCGCCCAGAATCGCCAGGAAAGTGCCCATTTCCACCAGGGCATTGCCACCGATCAGCTCATGGGGCTGAAGATGCTGCGGCAGGATCGAGTATTTGACCGGGCCGAACAGGGCCGATTGCGTGCCCATGGCGAAGAGAACAAATAGCAGCAACGGCAGGCTGCCGAGCCATAACCCCGCGGCTCCGACCAGCATGATCACGATCTCACCGAACTTGATCGTCCTGATCAGTGCGTCCTTGGCGAATTTTTCGCCAAACTGACCGCCCAACGCAGAGAACAGAAAGAAGGGCAGGATAAACAGCATGGCACTGAGATTGATCAGTACATCGCGATCAGCCAGGACGGCAATCTTGAACAGGATCGCCAGAATGAGCGCCTGCTTGAAAACGTTGTCGTTGAAGGCCCCGAAGAACTGGGTAAGAAAAAAAGGCAGAAACCGACGTTTCTGCAAGAGACTGAATTGCGATTGCTGTGACATCCCGGCTCTGTCCTTTTATGCCTGATCTTCCTGTTTGAGGCAGCATAACGGAACAAAGACACATCCGGATACAGCAGCGCCCTGCCCCGGCACGCCTGCTCAGGCCGCGCCGGGGCAGAACGATCAGGGTTCCAGCTGCACGCGCACGTTACGGCGCAGGATCCACTGATGAATCCGCTCGTGGCGCTCCGAAGTCAGCGGATAGTTCCAGGCCATGGCGAAGGCCGCCGTGAACATGACAACAGGGCCAACAATGTAGAGCACCCGTAGCGCCATCAACTGGGTGTCCGTATGCACTGACTGGGTCGCATCAAAACCAACCAGTGCCAGCAGACCCAGGGACAGACCCAGGCCCACGGCCATGGCCAGCTTGTGCGCCATGCCGGACATGGCGAAGAACAGACCGGTGCGATGCTCCTTGCTGCGAGCGGTATCCACATCCACGATGTCGGCTAGCATCGACAGCGGCAGGAACTGGAAAGCAGCAAAACAGAAGCCCTTGACCGCGAACATGATCGCAAAAGGCACCAATTGACCTGCCTGCAGGAAGAACATGGCCAAAATACTGGCGCTCGCAATGCCGAGCGCCACACAGAACGCCTTATGCTTGCCAATGCGCTTACCGAGGATCAGCCAGAAAGGGATACCGAGAATCCCGAGACCGAAATAGATCAGATACATCAGACCGATCTGCGCCTGGATCTGAATCACGTGCTGCATGAAGAATACCGACAAGGCATTGCGAAAGGACTCCCCGGTCACCACGATCAGCAGCATCAGCATCATGCGCTTGAAGGGGCCATTGTTCTTCAGCACCCGCAGGCCCTGCTTCCATTCGGTGCGCTGCACGGACTGCGGTGGCGCCTCCCTGACCCGGGTTACCACCAGGAGGACCGTCAGGGGCAGAAGAATGATCAACAGCCAGGCCATGCTGGCCAGGATCGGACCATAACCAGTACCCAGCTCACCGTCCTTGCCAATCATCCAGACCAGAGTCTGCATCACGGCACCGTCAGTGTCGCCGGCCTGAAACCTCGCTCCCATACCCTGGACAAAGGCCGGGGCCAACGCCGCGAGAAACAGGCCGATCAGCACGAACCCCTCTCGCGAGGCCGTGATACGGCTGCGCTGGTGATACAGCGGAGACAACTCAGCCCCCCAGGCGCCGTAGGGCAAGGTCACCATGGTCCAGCCCAGGTACATGATGATGGTCCAGGTCAGCAGATGACCAATCCCTATCCCTTCGGGCGGCATGAAGATCATCACCGTGCCGAAGAGCATCAGGGGTACGCCCATGATCAACCATGGCTTACGGCGCCCTATGCGGGTCTGCCAGCGGTCACTGAGGGTGCCGATCAGCGGATCGGTAATCACATCCGACATACGCGCGATCACCAGCACGATGGCCATCAGCGCCATGTTCAGGCCAACTTCCTGCGCATAGAAAGGGGGTAGATAGACCACCAGGGGGTAGCCAATGATGGCCAGGGGCATGCCCACTGAACCGTGGATAAGAATGGTCGACCGCTTCAAGATACCTGACTGACTCATGCCTTGCTCCCCGCCACACTGGCGCAGATCCATCCGCTGTGCGGATGGCTGACCTGTTATTGTTATCAATACCGGAGAGTTTGCTCCGGTTACTTCATGACCGAGCTGCCCATCCGGGGATCGGCGTTTGTCGGGTACCTGCCGATTCTAGAGCAGACACAAGGCAATACAATCCTGTCTGACTTGTCGGTCACACTGCACATGCATCAAAACATTTCTGCTCCGAGTATGCCGGCTGCCCGTAGCTCCCGACAGAAATACAATGCACTATCAACCACTGCGATTTGACGCATTCAGCCGGTTTATGCAGGGAGCTCCATACCGACTGCGAAACGGCCGCTACCGGGGCATCACCCCGCTCAGCTCGCCGTTCCCATAGATGAACTGGAGACTACAATGCACACCAACGCCCATCGTCTTGGCCTTGTCACACTCTCACTCCTACTGGGGTTGTCCACCACGGGTGCCTTCGCTCAGCCGCCGGAAAACCGCGGCAAGCCCGAGCATGCCGAAAAACACCAGCATGCCGGCCCGGATGATCGCCGCACTTCGCCCGCCCTCAGCATCGAAGACAGCCTGGTACGCGAGATTTTCCGCGATCAGCGGCAATATCTTGAGCCATCCCGTGCTCTGCCACCGGGCATCCGCAAGAACCTGGAGCGCGGCAAGCCGCTCCCACCGGGCATTGCCAAACGCTTCGACCCACAACTCGAGTCCAGGCTACCCAGGTACCCGGGCTATGACTGGCGCCAGGTCGGTGCCGATGCGGTATTGATTGAGGCCGCTACCGGCATTGTCGAGGCCATCATCTCGGATGTACTGCGGTAGGCCGGCCGGTGCCTGCCGAATGAAAAAGTCACACTTTACCGGGGTACGACGGAGCCTGAGCTTCTACTATTGAGGCTGGAAACCATGGAATACCTATGCTCAGCTCCCGACCCCGTCTCGCCCTGAAAGCACTGCTGTTGCTCGCCAGCCTGGCCATGCTGGGCGCCTGCAGCGCCAACCGTCTTGCCTACAACAACCTGGACTGGCTGATCGGCTGGAAAGTGGATGATTACCTGCCGTTGACGGGGGACCAGAAGGACTGGCTCGCTACCCGTACCCGGCAGCATCTGGCCTGGCATTGCCGTTACGAGTTGCCGCGCTACGATCCCCTGCTGGGCGATCTGCGCTCGAGCCTGTATGACAACAGCCTGGATGCGGACATGCTGCTGCAAGGCCAACCCCGTGTGGAAGAGGCGGTAGACCGCATGCTGGTCGAGATAGTCCCGACCGTCTCACAGCTGCTGGCCAGCCTGAACGAAGAGCAGGTGGGCGAACTGAGGGACAATCTGCAGGAAAAACACGCCGAACTGGAAGAGAAATACATCAGGCCTGATCTGACCGTTCAGCACCAGGAGCGGGTGGAACGCGCAGAGGAGCGTCTGGAGGACTGGCTTGGAAGCTTGAACGATCAGCAGAGTAAGCGGCTGGCAATATGGGCCGCGGCCCTGCAGGGCCACAATCAGGTATGGCTGGAGAATCGCCAGGCCTGGCAGCAAGCGTTTCTCGCTGCCCTGGAGCGGCGCGGAGAAGCCGACTTCGAGCAGCGCATCCGCTCCCTGCTGATCGAGCGGGAACGCTACTGGACCCCCGAATTCGAGCGCGTGGCGCAGTTCAATCGCGAACAGGGCACGCACCTGGTCGTAGATCTCATGCAGATGGCCGATGATCGACAGAAAGATCACCTGGCAAAACGTCTCGCGGACCTGCGCAGCGACCTTCAGGCACTGCAATGTACCGACGCATGAAGCCCCTGCGCCCCGAAGGGGCTATCAGCCGCGCAGTTCGGTCAATATCGCTTCAAGGGCGGCGGCTGGCGAGGCAGCGCGGGTGATCGGGCGTCCGATCACCAGGTAACTGCTTCCGTTGAGCACCGCCTGAGCTGGCGTGACAATCCGCTTCTGGTCATCGGCACTGGCCTCCGCTGGCCGAATGCCAGGAGTAACCAGCAGGAGATCCTCGCCCAGGGCGCCGCGCAGCGCCCGGGACTCACGTGCAGAACATACCAGGCCGTCCAGCCCGCAATCCTGGGCCAGCCGACCGAGTCTCTGCACCTGCACCATCGGCTCGATATCGACCCCGACTTCCTGCAGGTCTTCCTGCTCCATACTGGTCAGAACCGTGACAGCTATCAGCAGCGGGCGATGCCCCTGCCGTGCGTGCAGCACTTCGGAGCAGGCCGCCATCATTCGCCGTCCGCCGCTGGCGTGGACGTTGACCATCCATACCCCGAGCTCGGCGGCCGCTTTCACCGCGCTTGCCGTGGTGTTGGGGATATCGTGAAATTTCAGATCGAGAAATACTTCGAACCCACGCTGATGCAGTGCGTCCAGCACCGCTGGTCCGCTGCTGGTAAACAGTTCCTTGCCCACCTTCAGGCGGCACTTGGCCGGGTCAAGCTGGTCGGCAAGCGCAAGGGCGGCAGACGCCTCAGGAAAATCCAGGGCTACTATTACCGGTGTATCGCAGGGCATGTTTGATTCCTGTAGAAAAATGAAGCTGTCACGCCGTTTCTCGGCCTTTCAGGGGTCTGATTGTCGACCAGCCATGACAGGTGGGGCATTGCCAGTGCAGCCGTTTGGCCATGAACCCGCACGATGTGCAGCGATAGCGGTACTTCTCATGCACCAGTGCCTCTACGACACCGCGCAATACAAGCAGGTTTTCCTTTCCCTTGCCCTCCACGTGATCCAGGTGGAGGTCGATCAGGTACATCAGGCCACGAAGTGACGGCTGTACCTGGATCTGCTGGAGTACAAACCGGCTGACATCGCTGATGCTGGCCTGCAGGCGCATGTCGTCTGCCCGGGCAAGCACGGTATCGATCAATGGCGGACCACGGTCAATCGCCGCATCGAGGTAGTCACCCAGATCCAGGGCGCCATTATCCGCGCAGCGGCGGACCAACGGCAAGGCTTCCGGGACCATATCCGGATCGGCAGTGGCGAGGCGCTGGAGTACCTTGACTGCTTCGCGGTAATGCCCCTGCCCTATCTCCAGCTCAGCCAGCATCAACATGGCTCGGGAGCACACCGGCTCCACCCTGAGAGCGTCCTGCAGATACCTGCGAGCCTGGGAGACTTCCTGCTGGCGCAGCGGAACAAGCGCCATCTGGCAATAGTAATGCGCCAGGGTAACGGCAAAGTCGGGCCTTTCGCGCACCAGCTTCTCGCCTACCCGCGCCGCCTTCGACCAATCGTGCTCACGTTCATAGACCTTGACCAGATCGATCAGCGCTTCGGCGCTCAGGGGCGAGGCATTATCCACCAACTCCTCGAGCAGCCGCTCGGAGCGGTTGTGCATCCCGACGGCCAGGTAGTCGCGTGCCAGCTCAAGCTGTACCCGATCGGCCTGATGTCGCGTGAGATTGGGTCTGGCCAGCAGATTCTGATGCACCTTGATCGCCCGCTCGACGTCACCGCGCTGGCAGAAAAGCTTGCCGATGGCGATGTGGGTCTCCACGGTTTCGGGATTCACTTCCAGGGCGCGGATAAAGGTCTCGATGGCTTCGTCCGGCTGCTCGTTGAGCAGGTAGTTCAGACCGATGAAATACTGACGGTCCAGGGCGCTGCCATGTGGCTGAACCATGAAACCGACCCTGATTGCCTCACGACGGCCGAGAAACCAGCCGATCCCGAGCGCCAGAACGAAAAGCCCGAGGAACATCAGTTCCTGCATGAATATCAGCCTTTGACTGACTGGGTACGGAGTTTGTCGACTTCCTTGCGATACCGGTTCAACTCGTTACTCTGGACCATCAGCTTCAGACGCAGGCGGGTGGTAATCAGCCAGCCGATGAATACGCCCAGCAGACTGCCAAGAACGAAGGCAATTACGATAAAGAGTGCCAGAGGCATGGCGGGAGACTGCAATTCGAGAAACTGGAGCTGAATACTCTGCTGGTTTTCCAGAACGAAATCCAGGGTTGCCAGGGCGACGAGCAAGAGGAATATTATCAATACCGCGCGCTTGAGCCATTGCATGCCACACTACTCCAGTCCATTCGTGTCCGGGAAGTATAGCGCAGAGCCCCGCGCTGGAGATACCGCTCAGGCCATCTGCAATGACTCGTTGACCCGGTCGCGCAGCTCCTTGCCGGGCTTGAAATGCGGTACGTACTTGCCATCAAGCTCAACGGAGTCGCCTGTCTTGGGGTTACGTCCGACCCGCGGCGCCCGATAATGCAGCGAAAAACTGCCAAAGCCGCGGATCTCTATACGCTCCCCGGTTGCCAGTGCCTGTGACATATGTTCCAGCATGGTCTTGATAGCCAATTCGACATCCTTGGCCGACAACTGTCCCTGCTGTTCGACTATGCGCTCGATCAACTCCGACTTGGTCATGATTTTCCTTTTTTATCAAGCGGCTAGATCTCTTTTTATTGGTTTTATCACGCTTGACAGCGGTGCGCAACCAGCGACGCTCGGCAGATGCCGCTGTCGCGCGGGTGCGGGGCCGATTTCCCTCGACCGGAAGCGGGGCTATACTCGACGGCGAAATATTTGAACAATATTTGAACGTGGCAGGGATTGGCCACGACATAGGGGGTGTAATTCATTTTCCTAGCGCGTCAGAAGGAGCTTTGACCATGAAAGTAGAACACACCCGCCCCACCTTGAGCCTCGCCACATTGCTTCTGGCAGGACTTGCACCCATTGCGGCTTCGGCCAACCTGTATCCCGAGCACATTCAGGGCGTGACACTCAGTGTCGAGCAAGGTATCTACACGCACTCTGTCGTGCTGAAAAACACGGCGGCCAGCAAGCAACTGGATGCCCTGCAGTTACAGCCTGAGACCAGCCATGTTTCCGTTGATGCCTACGGCCTTGTCTCCTGCGCAGCGGACAACGATGTGGAATTCGACCGGGCACGCGCCTATTTTGGCCCCGTTTCATTGTTTCTGGACTCTGTCCAGTCACCGCAAACCCTGTTTGATGCAGCCTATCAGCCCAGCCATACCACCGGCAAAGGCAACAAACGGCTGACAGAAGCCGGCAATCCGGGCCCCTTCAATATTCCACTTTCCGCCATCAAACAGGGCCATCCCGCGGTGAGATTCAACCCCGTCGAGGAGTTGAACAAGAAACTTCAGCAACATCTCAACCAGGGCGGGAGCGAAATCGATTTCTATCGGCAGGACCACTACATTACGGTTGACCGCACCCTGTCACTGGCCGGCTGGTGCAAAGACACTTCCAATAACACCTCCAGGCCCGCAGCAGTCTCTATTCCGCTCGAGATGACGGTTATCTACCAGGGCGATCCGGCGCTGATTGCGCCAGTCAAGCTCAGTGCCCAACTGGCCGGTACGCCAATGCCCGATCAGGTGAATCAGGATCTGCCCTTTGCCCTGAACGCCGCCACCTTTCAACCCAACATGCCCCATTACATAGGTCGCTGCGCGCCCGAATCGGATCCGGTGATCAGAATCAACTACAGCGGAAATGGCAAGGGGCTTATTCGCTTCATGGTTGAGGATAACGGCAACCCGGTCTATGGCAGCTCACACATTGCCTATGACTCCTCGCTCAATCATAACGCCCACCTGGATTTCAGCTATCCGCTCGTTGCCAAACTGGCTCAGGAAAACAACTCGGGCTGGGACACGCTCAATCAGACGTTTTCTCACCCGCTGAGCATCAAAGCCTCGATCAAGGATGAACAAAGCAATACATGGAGCGAATGGAAGACCTATGGCAATGCCAACTGGAACCATCGCTGCGTGCCACAGGTGACCGTCAAGCCGGCCGGCGGCATGGGAGGCTTCCTCAATGGCCAACAGCCCGCTCAGCCCGTGCCCGGCCCCAGCCGCGTGCAGCCCGATAACGCAACACCGCCGCGTGACAGGATCCAGCCGCCCGCTCCACCTGAAACAGCGCCGCTGCGTATCCGCGCGGTTGAGCAGGAACCGGCCACTTTGCAAAAACGCTGATCGCACCATTGGCTGCAGGGAACCACATGAACATGTGGCCTGTTCGGCAGGGCTTCAACGGAGTCCTGCTACCTTTGTTAAAGGGATTTAAGCGATGAAATATCGACTCCGCTATCTGCTCCTGCTCGTATCCCTGCTGGCCCACGCCGCTCTGGCACGCGCCGATGGATTGCAGGCCGAGCTTGTGTCCAGTCCGGGGCCAGGCCATGTGTTCATGATCACCCTTGCGGATGATATCGACATAATGACCCTGGCCCGGCTGGCGGTCGAAATGGACGGCATCGACATCACGGCTTTCCTGTCCTTTGATGACGGGAACTTCCTGTATACCCCACCCGAACCACTGGCCGCCGGCGATCACAGCATACGCCTGGTGTTGCTCGAGCCGGATGGCAGCAGTACCACGGTCGGTCATTGGCAGATTACCCAGTCCCCCACGGCCGGCGAGAACAGACCCGGTCTTCCAGATGCCGAACAGGTGGCAGCGGCCGAGCGATGGTTGCGTTCGGGCAGTTATGCGTCCAATAACAATCTCGAAGCCAGTTACCGTGTTCTTGAGCGGAACCTGGCGGACGCACCGGACCGACTGCAGCTCACCGGTGCTGGTGTCAGCACCGCCCAGCTGCAGGGCGGGAACTGGCAGATGAACGCTCAGGGCAACTACCTGTTGCAATCACCCAGGTCGCTGTCGCTCACCGGCGAGACCCTGGACATTGGTGAATACGCCCTGAGTGCTCAACACCAGGGTGAAAACATCCACACCGGCGTGAATCTGGGTCACCACAGCCTGCGGCTGGATACCTTGTTGTTCGCGCCGCAGCAACGCCGCGGGCTGTCGGTTCAGGCCGGCGGCAACAGCAACCGGCTTTCCACCCAGTTTTTTGCCCTGCGCCCGGACGCCGTTGTCGGCGCTCGTCACCTGGATGGCGTCAGTGATCCGCGCAATCGTATTCAGGGCATGACGACCCGGATACAGCCATTCTCCGAGGACACCAGCTCCCTCGCTGTCACCGCCATGTACTACGAAGGAGAAGGCAGCACCACAGGCCTGGGCATCACCGACTTCTCCAGCACCAGCAGGGGCTCGGGTTGGGGTCTCAAGCTGGAAAAGTCCTATTGGCAGAGCCGCTTGAACCTGACTGCGGAGCACGCCCACAGTCGTTTCAACCCTGATCTGGGCGACATGACCAACCTGATGGAAAACAGCGATGCCTGGCGTGTGAAGGCAGACGTCAGGCCCTTTTCGAGTCTGAACTGGCGAGGTCAGCCAGCAGATATATTGCTGGGCGCCGAATATCAGCGAATCGACACCTTTTTCGCCAGTATGGCGAACCCGGGGCTGGCGGCTGATCGGGACGTCGCGTCCCTGTTCGGTGATCTGTACTGGGGCAAACTCTTTGCCAATCTGCAACTGTCCCATGAAACCAATAATGTTGACGAACTCGAGGCCTTGCCGACTGACCGTCTGCGTAGCCTGTCCTGGAGTGGCGGCTATGCCTTCGACCAGCAATCGGGCTCCACTGCCTGGCTAGGCTCCCCATACCTGCAGGTAACGGGCCTGATCGGCAGACTTGACAGACAAACAACCCCGGAAAACTACCAGGGCTTCGAGACGGACAATCTGGCCGAATCCCTGACCCTGGGCGGCGGCTCCACTTACCAGAAGTGGCAGTGGTCGGGCTCCTACACCCACGCGGACTTCAACGACCGCTCTGAACTGGGCGCGGGAACCCAAAGCCGCTTTCTGTCACTGGCAGCGAGCCGGCAGATGAGCGAGCGCCTGTCGTTCAACTCGGACATTCAATACGGCATCTTCGACACCGAGGCCGAAGGGCTCCGCAGTTACAGCACCAACTTCAATATGGGTGTACAGGCCCTGCTGATCCCGGACAGGCTGGATTTCAGCCTTGATTACAATGTGAACCTCGCCCGTGGCGACCACGACTTACCTGATAGGCACTATATCAGTGCCCAAATAGGCTGGACGCTTCTGCAGGCGACACAGACCAAGCCAGGCGTAGCTCTAGCCTTGAGAGGTTCAATGGAGAACAATGATGAAACAACCTTGCACAGCACAGGCCGGGATGGCTACCAGATCTTTGCCGTTCTGCGTATCAGCGCGCCTCTGGCCGGCAGTTTTTAGCCTGGTCCTGATGGCTTCAGGCCTTGCCAGTGAGGCACGCGCAGATATCACTTCGGTGAGTGTCAACCCGGGCACACTGACCCTTCCGGCAAACAGCGCCCTGCCCGTCAGACTGGTCTGGCAGATCAACCGGACGGAAACCAATACCGCCAGCCCGGGCCCTTTTGTTCGCCAGGTAAGCTCGCCCAGCGCCTTGCTGCAGATCGGCGGCACCACCGTGGCGGCCGTGGGCGGTACGCTGACCCAGTCCTCGGTGCTGACCGCCGGACAAAGCGCCAGCCTGCGCTTCAATGAGGTTATCCAGCTCAACGTTGGACTGGCCCGGCGCATAGCCAACAGCCCTGCAGGTAGCGTGACGATAGTGCGAGAGTTCAGTGATACCCAGACTGCGCAGCGCAGCAGCGTCGCTGTTTATGCCGGCAACAGTGGCGCGGACGGTCTGACCGTCAGACGCATAGACCTGAGCTTCGAGAGTGACGTGCGCACCGACGTGGTCGAACAGCACGCGCCATTGCGGGCCGTGGCCAACGTCAGCTTTCAGAGCAGCGGCGTGCTGCGAGGTGAATGGCGAATCATCGATCCCACCGCCAGCCTGGGTGACGGCTCGGGCCGTGTGTTGCAGGTGGTACGGCAAAGTCTGATCAGTGCCGGCGAGGGCAGGATACCGGTTGTCAGTCCGCTGCTGCCGACCGACCGGCAGGGGCTGTATCTGCTGGCGTTCTCGGTTCAGGACACCACCGCCCGGATTGATATTCCCGTTTTGCGCTATTACGTCATCGACAACAGTCTGGCTCCGTCGGTGGTTGAGCTACAGACGCTGACCGTCATGCAGCCATTGCAGAATGCGGTGCTGGGTGCCGGTACGCGGTTTGCCTGGCAACCCCTGGCCAATGCCCACGCCTATCAGCTTGAGGTGTTCAGACGCGGGGAGCAAGTGCCGCTGACCGGCAAGCTGGTGCCCGCCACGGAAACCGCGCTGGACTTGTCCGTCATGAGTCTCGACCGGCTATCGCCCTTATCGACCTACCAGTGGCAACTGCGCGCATTCGACCATAGGGGTAATGTGATCGGCGTTTCACCACGACAATCCATACAGACGCCCTGAACATGAGCCAAGACGATCAAGCCCTGTTGCAACGGATTGCCCGGCGGGACAAACAGGCACTGGCCAGTTTCTACCAGGCCCACGAGAAGCGCCTGTTCAGTTTCATCCTGACCAAGATGAATGATGCCTTCGAGGCCGTAGACGTCCTCAATGAGGTATTCATGGAGGTCTGGAACAAGGCCGACAGCTTTCAGGGACGCTCCAAGGTGTCCACCTGGCTGTTCAGCATCGCCTATTACAAGGTGGTTGATCGGCTCAGAAAGATCAGACCCCAGCAACTGGATGATGAAATGATGGCGGAAATGACCGACGACAGTCCCGGAATAGTCAGTTGCCTCATAGGTAACGAACAGGCCGCGCAGGTCCGGCACTGCATCGGTACCTTGAGTACGCCGCACCGGGCGGTCATGGAGCTGACCTTTTTCCAGGAGATGTCCTACAGCGAGATCGCCACGATAGTGGACTGCCCCGAAAATACGGTGAAGACACGCATGTTCCATGCAAAGAAAGCCATGAAGCAATGTTTGAACCGACTGATGGGAGCGACACGTGATGATGACTGAACGTGATGCCGAGATGCTGCTGCCGTTCTATCTGAACGGCACGCTCAGCGCTGAAGAAACCGATGACGTCGAGCAGGCCCTGACCGAGCATCCTGAACTGCGCGAAGAGCTGGCCTTCCTGCGCGCCCTGCGCGAACACATGGAGAGCCAGCGGGACAGTACCAACAGCCCCGGCGAATTGGGGTTACGACGCTTGCAACAGCAACTCAACAGTACGGAGCCCAAACCCGTAAAGCAGGGATGGCGGATGGCGGCGATCGCCGCCTCGTTCATGCTGGTGCTACAGACGGCCCTGACCTGGCAGAATGATGAAAGTGTCCATTTCACTCCGGCCGGCGGCGGCAGCGAGGCTGGTATCACCGGTACTCTGGTCAGCGTGACCTTTGTGCCCTCCGCCACCGAGCAACAGATTCGAGCAGTGCTGCTGGACAGCAACAGCCTGATCATCAACGGCCCTTCTGCCCTGGGTATCTACCAACTTGTCGTGGACGATACGGACAAGCAGGCGCTGGCCCGCCTGGAAGCGCAAAGCATTATCGAATCACTACAGGTCCAGTAGGGTGAAACATCTGATGCTCGCTGTCTGCCTGGGTCTCGGATGGGGCTCGGGCGTCAGTCTGATCGCGTCGGCAGCCGAAACCCATCCCGCACACAGCACAGTGCCAGTTCGCGACCCGGCAGCCATGCCAGGGGCGCTCCCGGACACCCCTGCACCTGCGTCGCCTGCCAGGCAAAGCACCGAACGCATGCCCCTGCCCACCTCACCCGGGTTGAGGGCACCGACCGGTCAATGCGTGTACCCGGGCCAGGCAGTGGTGTTACCCATTCACCTGGACGCGCAAACCGGCAGCCAGCAGTGGTTCATAGAGGTTCAAGGGGAGTTGATTGCCTTGCAGCTGCTGAGCCAGGACAAACGACAGACCAGGTTCCTGCTGCCCTCCGACAGCCGCATCAAGCCACAGCAGATCTATCCGGTATTCAGGCAAAGGGACCAGTGGTCACAGGCGCAGCCCATGGCCGTTGATATCCGCACCTGCACCTTTGCGCCTTTGGCGCCCCCGCAGCCCGCCACCGGGCATACCGCCGGGGAAATCGTCCTGTTGATGGACAGTGCCCATCTCGAGCAGGTATCAGCCGAGATTGAACGCCAGGACTACCGCCTGGTAGCGCTACATAGCCTGATGACACTGGGGCAGAGCCTGCTGGTTATCAAAACCGATAGCCAGCCCCTGAACGAGGCGATCGAACACTTGCGTCGACGCTTCCCCTTTGCCGAGATCGATCGCAATGATCACTATCAGAACGCCTCGGCACCGCGGCAGTACGCCAGGGAGAAAATCAACTGGCCGCCGTCGCCGGATTGCCAGACATCCGGCGCAGCACCCCTGCGAATCGGCCTGATCGATGGTGACGTCGCCCTCGACCATCCCGATCTGCTTGGCCAGCGCATCACCCTTCAGGCCTTCCATCGCAACCGGCCTGGCGGTGACCAGGCACATGCGACCGCCATTGCCGTGCTGCTGGTGGGCAATGGTCGGTCCGCCGCACTGGGTGGCTTGCTGCCCGACGCCGATCTCATCGCCGCTTCGGTTCTGGAGCAGTTCGACCATGGCAGTGTGGCCACCACCGAAGCCATGGCGCGCGCACTGGACTGGCTGCTGGCCCAACAGGTCAGGCTGGTCAATATCTCCCTGTCCGGTTCAAGGACCAATAGCGTACTGAATCGGATCCTCGAGCTCGGCAGTCATCAGGGGCTGCTGATCTTTGCCGCGGCAGGTAACGACAAGCTGCAGAACGATGTTGCCTTCCCTGCCGGTCACCCGGCGGTCATTGCGATAACGGCCATCGATGCGGCCAATCGGGTGTATTCCTTTGCCAACCAGGGCGACTACCTGGACTTTTCTGCTCCCGGCGTGGATATCTGGACAGCCAGCCCCGGGGAAGACGGCCAATACCGCTCGGGCACCTCTTTTGCTACGCCCTACGCGGTAGCAGTAGCTGCGCTCTACCTGCGCCTCAACCCGAATATGTCACGGGCGATTCTGTACAACGTCATGCAGGGTTACAGTCAGGATCTGGGCGCAACCGGACATGATCCCGTGTTTGGCTGGGGGAGCCTCAGGCTTCCAGATGAGATGTGCCGCTGACCGGTCAAGCGCAACGGCACGGTAGCCGTCTGCCCGGGGACGAAGAGCTAGCGGACCATCATGCTCTGCGGCCTGCAGGATAAGCACCCGTCAGGTCTTGCGGGCACAGGCTTCAGGCACAAAAAAGGGCGACCGAAGTCGCCCTTTTTCCAGGTGAATCACAACGGCTTAGTTGCCCTTGTTTTCCATCTGCTGCTTGATCAGATCACCAATGGTGGTCGGACCGGAAGCGGCCATTTCCTGCTGACGCAGACCCTGGATCGCTTCTTTCTCGTCTTCAACATCCTTCGCCTTGATCGACAGGCTGATCACGCGGCTCTTGCGATCGATGCTGATGATCTTGGCTTCGACTTCGTCGCCGACGTTCAGGACGTTACGTGCATCTTCAACGCGGTCACGGCTGATTTCGGAGGCTTTCAAAGTGCCTTCGATTTCTTCGGCCAGGGTGATGATGGCGCCCTTGGCGTCAACTTCCTTGACGATACCGTTGAGGATGGTGCCTTTCTCGTTCAGCGAAGCAAAGTTGGAGAACGGATCGTCTTCCAGCTGCTTGACGCCCAGAGAGATGCGCTCACGCTCGGGATCAACCGACAGGATGACAGTCTCGATCTCGTCGCCCTTCTTGAAACGGCGTACGGCTTCTTCGCCAGCTTCGTTCCAGGAGATGTCGGACAGGTGAACCAGACCATCGATGCCGCCGTCCAGACCAATGAAGATACCGAAATCGGTGATCGACTTGATGGAGCCGGAGATCTTGTCGCCCTTGTTGAACTTGCTGGAGAACTCTTCCCACGGGTTCATCTTGCACTGCTTGATGCCCAGGGAGATACGACGACGATCTTCGTCGATATCCAGAACCATGACTTCCACTTCGTCGCCAACCTGAACGACCTTGGAAGGATGGATGTTCTTGTTGGTCCAATCCATTTCGGACACGTGTACAAGGCCTTCAACACCCTCTTCCAGCTCGGCAAAGCAGCCGTAGTCGGTCAGGTTGGTAACCTTGGCGGTAACACGGGTGCCCTCAGGGTAGCGACCGGTGATGGCGACCCATGGATCTTCACCCAGCTGCTTCAGACCCAGGGAAACGCGGTTGCGCTCGCGGTCGAACTTCAGAACCTTGACGTCGATCTCGTCGCCAACGTTGACGATCTCGGACGGATGCTTGATGCGCTTCCAGGCCATGTCGGTGATGTGCAGCAGGCCGTCTACGCCGCCCAGATCGACGAATGCGCCGTAATCTGTGAGGTTCTTGACGATACCCTTGACAACCTGGCCTTCCTGCAGGGTTTCCAGCAGGGCTTCACGCTCGGCACTGTTCTCGGCTTCGAGGACGGCACGACGGGAAACGACAACGTTGTTGCGCTTCTGGTCAAGCTTGATGACCTTGAATTCCAGTTCCTTGCCTTCCAGGTGCGTGGTGTCGCGCACAGGGCGGACATCGACCAGAGAGCCCGGCAGGAACGCACGGATGGTGTTGACGTCGACGGTAAAGCCACCCTTGACCTTGCCGTTGATAACACCCTTGACGATTTCTTCTGCGGCGAAAGCTGCTTCGAGGACTTTCCAGGATTCGGCACGCTTGGCCTTCTCGCGGGAGAGTTTGGTCTCACCGAAACCGTCTTCAACGGCTTCCAGTGCAACGTGAACCTCATCACCCACCTTGATTGTCAGCTCGCCCTGATCGTTCAGGAACTGCTCACGGGGGATGACACCTTCAGACTTCAGGCCAGCATGAACGGTGACCCAATCGGAGTCGATGTCCACGATGATACCGGTGATGATCGAACCCGGCTGCATGTCGAGGGAGACTAGACTTTCTTCAAAAAGTTCGGCAAAGCTTTCGCTCATTTGGAATCCTGTAAATGGTTATAAAGGCAGTAACCGCCTGGCCGCTTGTTTCGCGCGCCCTGCAGCCAACATACCCGCCACATCACCAGCTGATGTGGGTTGATTATTAAATGCCCGTTGCCGGCCAGGCTGGTTTTCCGGCAGCGGATGCCCTGATCAGCCCTGCAGGTCGCGCTTGCGCGCCTCCGACAGCACCGTTTCAAGTACTTCTTCAATCGACAGGCTGGTCGAATCGAGTACGATTGCATCATCAGCGGGGCGCAAGGGCGCCACGCTGCGGTTCATATCGCGCTCATCCCGAGCCAGAATCTCATCGAGAAGACTCGCCAGATTAGCAGCTTCGCCTTTTTCGAGCAACTGCTTGTGGCGCCGCTCGGCCCGGATATGCGGACTGGCGGTCAGAAAAATCTTCAAGTCTGCGTCGGCAAAAACCACTGTACCCATGTCGCGACCGTCGGCTACCAGGCCGGGGGCTTCACGGAAAGCCTGCTGGCGCTGCAGCAGAGCTTCACGGACGACCGGGATCGACGCTACCTGCGACGCGCCGGTCCCCATGGACTCGGTGCGGATGGCCCGGGTCACTTCCTCGCCCTCGAGAATGATGCGCTGCTCGCGCTCCCCGCTGTCGGCAATGAACTGCACGTCCAGATGGGCGGCCAGCGCCCTGAGCGCTTCCTCGTTGGTCAGGTCGACGCCATGATTCTGCGCGGCAAATGCCAACAATCTGTAGAGCGCGCCGGAATCCAGCAGATTCCAGCCCAGCTTTGCCGCCACCAGTCCGGCGATGGTGCCTTTGCCTGAACCGCCGGGCCCGTCGATGGTAATGACCGGTATGGCTTGATCTGTCACGTATTCTCCTCCAGCCGGACCATGATGCCGACCGAACTGGCCAGCTCGACAAAGCCCGGGAATGATGTCGCCACATTGGCGCAATCGGTGATCTGAATGTCCTTCTGCGCACGCAGGGAGGCGACGCTGAACGACATGGCAATGCGATGGTCGCCGTGACTGGCTACCGAGCCGCCCTGCATCTGGCCGCCATCGATAATGATCCCGTCATGGGTCGGCTCGGCCCTGATGCCCAGTGTTTGCAGGCCGTCGGCCATGACCTGGATACGGTCGGACTCCTTCACCCGCAGCTCCTCTGCTCCGCGCAGGATCGTCCGGCCCTCGGCGCAGGCCGCAGCGATGAACAGCACCGGAAACTCGTCGATGGCCAGGGGTACCTGATCCACCGGGATGTCGATACCCTTGAGCGGCGCATACCGCACGCGGATATCCGCGACGGGCTCGCCGCCCACTTCCCGCTCGTTCTCCAGGGTGATGTCGCCGCCCATCTCGCGCAGAATATTGATCACGCCGATGCGCGTCGGATTGATACCCACGTGCTCGAGCAGCAGGTTGGAGCCTTCAGCGATGCTCGCCGCAACCATGAAAAAGGCTGCCGAGGAGATGTCTGCCGGCACATCGATCTTGCAGGCGGTAAGCTTGTGGCCCGGCTCGATGGTCACCTTTGCGCCATCGACTGCGACCGGGTATCCAAAGCCCTTCAGCATCCGCTCGGTGTGGTCGCGAGTCGGTGCCGGCTCGGTCACCGAGGTGCGGCCCGAGGCATACAGGCCGGCGAGCAACAGGCAGGACTTCACCTGCGCACTGGCCATGGGCATGCTGTAGTCCATGCCCACCAGGCGGCTGTCGCCCTGAATATGCAGCGGCGGACGACCGTCTTCGCTGGTTTCGATCCGCGCACCCATTTCCCGCAAGGGTTTGGCAACCCGGCCCATCGGCCGATTGCTCAGGGATATGTCACCGGTCAGCACGCTGTCGAACTGCTGGCCGGCCAGCAGGCCGGAAAGCAGCCGCATGGAGGTGCCTGAATTACCCACGTACAAGGGGCCGGGCGGCGCCTGCAAGCCATGCAGGCCCACACCGTTGATGGTGACGCGGCCATGGTGCGGGCCTTCGATCACCACGCCCATATCGCGGAAGGCCTGCAGCGTTGCCAGGCTGTCCTCGCCTTCGAGAAAGCCTTCCACCTGGGTCACGCCTTCGGCCAGCGAGCCGAGCATGATCGAGCGATGGGAAATGGATTTGTCACCCGGTACGCGGATGGTGCCCTGTACGCAGCCACCAGGGCTGGCGATGAAATTCACGACTTGAGTCTGCATAGGTTCCACATAGGCCCTGCGGGCCAGAATGTTGCTGAAATGTTCGCGGGCCGACTTGGCCCGGGTAAAGACGCCCAGCAAGGCTGTTGCATCCCTCTCTTCTATAGCTGCGCGCAGCCGCCCGAGATCCCGGGTAAAAGCGTCCAGACTGCGCAGCACCGCATCCTGATTGGCCAGGAAGATATCGCGCCACATGGTCGGATCACTGGCGGCAATCCGGGTGAAATCACGGAAGCCTCCCGCCGCATAACGGAATATCTCCAGGTTCTCGCTCCGCGACGCCAGCGTATCGACCAGCGAAAAAGCCAGCAGATGCGGCAAATGGCTGGTCGCAGCCAGTACCTCGTCATGGTCGGCCAGGGCCATGTGCTCGACGTCCGCACCGAGCGCACGCCAGAGGGCCGTGACCAGATCCAGTGCAGCCGGCTCGGTCTGCTCCAGCGGCGTCAGAATCACCTTGTGCCGCTCGAACAGCCCCGCATCCGCCGCCTCCACGCCGCTGCGCTCGGAACCCGCGATCGGATGACCCGGCACGAAACGGGCCGGCACCTGACCGAAGGCCTGCTCCACTGCGGCCACAACAGCGCCCTTGGTACTGCCCACATCGGTGATGACCGCCTGCTCGACGTCCAGTTCCGCCAACTGTGCCAGTACCGACTCCATGGCCAGGATCGGAACAGCGAGCATGATCAGCTCGGCGCCGTCGACCGCTTCGGCCAGTTGGGGTACCACCCGATCGACCACGCCCAGGGGTACCGCCAGATTCCGTGCCAGGGGATCGGCATCGTAACCAACGACTTCACCGCACAACCCGGACTGGCGCATGCCCTTGGCAAAGGACCCACCAATCAGGCCCAGGCCGATCACCGCCAGGCGCTGGATCCTAACAGCCGAAGATGACGCTACCGCGAATTCAGTCATGCAGCAGGACCTGCTTCAGCACATCGAGAAACCGCTGATTCTCTTCTGCCAACCCGATGGAAACGCGCAGATGGTTCGGCATGCCATAATTGGCGACGGGCCGGACGATAACACCCTGGCGCAGCAATGCCTGAAAGACCGGTGCGGCATCGCGCCCCACATCCACGGCAATAAAGTTGCCGCGCGAGGGTATCCACTGCAGCTTGAGCGCAGCAAAACCGGCTTCCAGCTGCGCCATGCCCTCGCGATTGATTCTGCGACTCTCGGCCAGATAGGCATCATCTGACAGGGTGGCAACTGCCGCGGCCTGGGCCAGGCTGTTGACGTTGAAAGGCTGACGCACCCGATTCATGGCGTCGGCGATGCCCGGCTGACAGATACCGTAGCCGACACGCAGAGCAGCCAGACCGTAAGCCTTGGAAAAGGTGCGCGAGACCAGCAGATTGGGATAGCGATCGAGATAATCCAGGCCGTTGGGCACATCGGTGGTTTCGACGTATTCGGTATAGGCTTCATCCAGGACCACGATCACCTGCTCCGGCACCCGGGCAAGGAAACGCTCCAGCTCGGCACGCTCGATCCAGGTGCCGGTCGGATTGTTCGGGTTGGCGACAAACACCAGACGGGTGTCTGCCGTGATCGCATCCGCCATCGCGTCCAGATCATGACCCCAGTCTTTTGCTGGCACCACAACCGCGCGAGCGCCAACCGCCTGGGTCACTATGGGATAGACGGCAAAGGCGTGCTCGCTGAACACCACCTCATGTTGCGGCCCGACAAAGGCGCGGGTGATGAGTTCGAGAATATCGTTGGAGCCATTGCCCAGGGTAATCATCGACGGGCTGACCGCCAGGCGATCAGCAAGCGCCTGCTTGAGCGCAAAACCGTTGCCGTCCGGATAGCGCGTCATGTCCGGCAGCACGGACTCGATGGCCGCAATGGCCATGGGGCTGGGCCCTAACGGATTCTCGTTACTCGCCAGCTTGACGATATCATCCGGACGCAGCCCGAACTCACGGGCCAGCTCTTCCACCGGTTTGCCGGGCACATAGGGGGACAGCTTTTGCACACCCGGCTGGGCCAGGGCAAGAAAATCGCAGGTCATAGAACAAGCCTCAAGCTATAAGCAGCAAGCCTCAAGCCACACCAGACTGCCGTTGCTTGCAGCTTGCAGCTTGCAGCTTGTCGCTGACGATTCAGAGTACCGCCTTCGGATACGAACCAAGCACCTTGAGGGCAACGGACTCGTCGTTGATCTTCTCCAGGGCGTCCTTGATCAGCGGGTCGTGCTGGTGGCCGAAAAAGTCGATGAAGAAGACGTAGGTCCATTTTCCGCTGCGCGAGGGCCGTGTTTCGATGCGCGACAGGTCGATGCCGTTATTGTGGAACGGCTGCAGCAGATGATGCAGCGCACCCGGCTTGTTGCGCATGGAGACGATCACCGAGGTCTTGTCGTCACCGGTCGGCGGCACCATCTGGCTGCCGATGATCAGGAAACGCGTCGAGTTGTCCGGACGATCCTCGATCTTCTCGGCAATCTTGCTCAGGCCGTACAGTTCGCAGGCCATGTCACCGGCGATCGCCGCGGAGTTCCATTCGCCCTTGACCCGCTTGGCGGCTTCCGCGTTGCTCGATACCGCCACGCGCTCGACGTTCGGGTAATGGGCATCCAGCCACTTGCGGCACTGGGCCAGCGACTGGGCGTGGGAGTAGACCCGGGAAATCTTGTCGGTCTTGGTATTCTCGCCAACCAGCAGGTGGTGGTGAATGCGCAATTCCACCTCGCCGCAAATGACCATGTCATGCTCGAGGAAGCTGTCGAGGGTGTGGTTGATCGCGCCTTCGGTGGAGTTCTCCACCGGTACCACGCCAAACTGCACCGCGCCGGCCGCGACTTCGCGGAAGATCTCGTCGATCGCCGCCATCGGCACGCTGATCACCGAGTGACCGAAATGCTTGATCGCCGCGGCCTGGGTAAAGGTACCCTCCGGCCCCAGATAAGCCACCTTGAGCGGCTGCTCCAGCGCCAGACAGGCGGACATGATCTCGCGGAACAGCCGCGCCATTTCCTCGTTGTCCAGCGGCCCCTTGTTCAGCTCCATGATGTGCTTGAGCACCCAGGCTTCGCGTTCCGGGCGGTAGAACACCGGCTCGCTGCCGGCCGGCAGGGATTTCTGCTTCACCTGAGCCACAGTCTGCGCACAACTCGCTCGCTCGCTGATAAGTTCGAGGATCCTTTCATCGAGCGAATCGATGCGCTTGCGCAGTGCCTTGAGTTGGTCTTCGTCGGACATGTCCATCAACCCTGTTGCTTTTCGAACTCGGCCATGTAGGCCACCAGCGCATCCACCGCTTCCTGGTTCACGGCGTTGTAGATCGAGGCACGCATGCCCCCGACCGAACGATGCCCCTTGAGATTGAGCAGTCCGCGCTCCTCTGCCCCAGCCAGGAACGGCTTGTCCAGCCGGTCATCGGCCAGACGGAACGGGACATTCATCCACGAGCGGTCAGCCGGATTGATCGGGTTGCTGTACAGTTCGCTGGCATCAATGGCCTGATACAGCGTGCGCTGTTTGAGCCGATTGATCCGTTCCATGGCCTCGAGGCCGCCCTGCTGCTTGAGCCACTTGAAGATCAGACCAGCCAGGTACCAGCCGAAGGTGGGCGGCGTGTTGTACATCGAGCCGTTCTTGGCGGCGACGGTATAATCGAGCATCGTCGGGCAGCTGGCGCGTGCCTCGCCGAGCATGTCTTCGCGCACGATCACCACGACCAGACCGCTGGGGCCGATGTTCTTCTGCGCTCCGGCGTAGATCATGCCGAACCTCGAGACATCCAGCGGCCGCGACAGAATGGTCGAAGACATGTCAGCGATAAGCGGCTTGTCACCCACTTCGGGGATCCAGCCGAACTCGAGTCCGCCGATGGTCTCGTTGGGCGTGTAATGCACATAGCTGGCGGCCTCCGAGAGCTGCCAGTCGTTCTGCCCCGGAATCGCGAAGTAGTCACGCGCCTTGGCGCTGGCAGCCACGTTGACATGGCCGTAACGCGAGGCTTCCTCGATGGCCTTCGCCGACCAGATACCGGTATCGATATAATCGGCGCTGCCGCCCTCGGGCATGAAGTTCAGCGGAATCTGCGCGAACTGCTGGCTGGCACCGCCCTGCAGGAACAGCACGCGATAATCGCTGGGAATACTCAGCAGATCGCGCAGGTCCTGCTCGGCGGTCTCGGCAACACTGGTGAACTCCTCGCTGCGATGGCTCATTTCCATCACGGAGAGGCCCTTGCCCTGCCAGTCGAGCAACTCTGCCTGGGCCTGCTTGAGCACGGCTTCGGGCAGCGCGGCCGGGCCGGCGCAGAAATTGAACAGTCGCTTGCTCACGTCAGCCTTTACTCCTGATCGTTGTCGGTTGCTTCGGTATCGTCTTCTACCGGACCAATGGGTTCACCCTCACTGACGATTGCACCCTCTATTTCGCCGGCAGCGTGATGTATATCGTCCTCCGACTCGGAAGGCTCCTGGATCCGCTCCAGACCCACCAGCTTCTCGTCGCTGGCGACCTTGATCAGCGTCACGCCCTGGGTGTTGCGCGACAGACTGGAAACCTCGGCCACTCGAGTACGTACCAGGGTGCCCTGATCGGAAATCAGCATGATCTCCTCGCCATCGACCACCTGCACGGCACCGACCAGCGGACCGTTGCGCTCGTTGGTGACCATGGCAATCACGCCCTGTCCACCGCGCTTGTACTGGGGGAACTCCTCGACGGCAGTGCGCTTGCCGTAACCGCGGGCCGACGCCGTGAGGATCTGGGTGCCCTCTTCCACGATGATCATCGAAATAAGCTCCTGGCCTTCGGCCAGGCGCATACCGCGTACACCGCGGGCGGTACGGCCCATGGCGCGCACGTCAGTCTCCTTGAAGCGCGTGACCTTGCCGCCATCGGAAAACAGCATGACTTCACGCTCGCCATCGGTGATCGCGGCGGCGATCAGCTTGTCGCCCTCATCCAGATCTAGCGCGATCAAACCGACGCTGCGCTGACGGCTGAACTGCTCCAGCGGCGTCTTCTTGACGGTGCCGTTGGCGGTCGCCATGAAGATGAACCAGCCCTCGGTATACTCGTCCACCGGCAACATGGCACTTATGTATTCGCCTTCATCCAGCGGCAGCAGGTTGACCAGCGGGCGCCCACGCGCAGCACGTGAAGCCTCGGGGATCTCGTAGGTCTTGAGCCAGTACACCTTGCCCTTGCTGGAAAACAGCAGCAGCGTGGTATGGCTGTGGGCGACCAGCAGGTGGGACACGTAGTCTTCATCCTTCACACCGGTTGCCGCCTTGCCCCGGCCACCGCGGCGCTGGGCCTGGTAGTCGGCCAGCGGTTGGCTCTTGGCATAGCCACCATGGGAGATGGTCACCACGCGCTCTTCTTCGGTAATCAGGTCGGCCAGCGACAGATCCAGACGCGAAGCCAGAATTTCCGTGCGGCGCTCATCACCAAAGTTGGTGCGAATCAGCTCCAGCTCCTCGACGATCACTTCCATCAGCCGTTCCTGGCTGTTGAGGATGCGCAGCAGTTCGCCGATTTGCGTAAGAATTTCCTGGTACTCGGCCAGCAGCTTTTCGTGCTCCAGACCGGTCAGGCGGTGCAGACGCAGATCCAGAATCGCCTGGGCCTGCTCCGGGGACAGGAAGTACTTGCCATCGCGCAGGCCGAACTGTTCGTCCAGGCCATCGGGGCGGCAGGCATCGGCGCCCGCGCGCTCGACCATCTCGATCACCGCGCCAGGCTCCCAGGGGTTGGCAATCAGGCGTTCCTTGGCCTCTGCCGGTGTCGGCGAGGCCTTGATCAGCGCGATCACCGGATCGATATTGGTCAGTGCAACGGCCTGCCCTTCGAGAATGTGCCCACGTTCACGGGCCTTGCGCAGCTCGAATACGGTACGGCGGGTAACCACTTCACGGCGATGCCGTATAAAGGCATCCAGCAGTTCCTTCAGGTTGAGGATACGCGGCTGGCCGTCGAGCAAACCGACGATATTGATGCCGAATACGTTCTGCATCTGGGTCTGGGTGTAGAGGTTGTTGAGCACAACCTCGGCTACCTCACCACGGCGAATCTCGATGACCACGCGCATGCCGTCCTTGTCGGACTCGTCACGCAGCTCGGTGATGCCCTCGATCTTCTTTTCCTTGACCAGCTCGGCGATCTTTTCGATCAGACGCGCCTTGTTCAACTGGTAGGGCAGCTCGTTGATGATGATTTGCTGGCGGCCACCGACCTTGTCGATGTCCTCGATGATGCAGCGGGCACGCACATAGATGCGGCCACGGCCGGTCTTGTAGGCCTCGACGATCCCTGCCCGGCCATTGATGATACCGGCGGTGGGGAAGTCCGGGCCCGGAATGTGCTCCATCAGCTCGTCGATGGACATGTCCGGGTTCTCGATCAACGCCAGACAGCCGTTGATCACCTCGGTCAGGTTGTGCGGCGGAATATTGGTCGCCATACCCACGGCAATACCGCTGGAGCCGTTGACCAGCAGATTGGGCACCTTGGTCGGCAGTACCGCAGGAATCTGTTCGGTGCCGTCGTAGTTGGGCACCCAGTCGACCGTTTCCTTTTCCAGGTCGGCCAGCAGCTCGTGGGCCAGCTTGGTCATGCGGATTTCGGTGTAACGCATGGCTGCCGCGTTATCACCGTCAACCGAGCCGAAGTTGCCCTGACCGTCGACCAGCAGATAGCGCAGCGAAAACGGCTGGGCCATACGGACGATGGTGTCGTATACGGCCGAGTCGCCATGCGGGTGGTACTTACCGATAACGTCGCCGACCACACGGGCCGACTTCTTGTAGGGCTTGTTCCAGTCGTTCTTGAGCTCGCTCATGGCGAACAGTACGCGGCGGTGTACCGGCTTGAGCCCATCGCGCACGTCTGGCAGGGCCCGACCGACGATGACGCTCATGGCGTAGTCGAGGTAGGACTGTTTCAGCTCATCTTCGATATTGACTGGAAGGATTTCTTTGGCCAGTTCACCCATGAAACGGCATTCCTTTTATTGTCGGCAACGTAACGATGCCCATAGCAGTTGTTCAGCGCACGTGAAGACCCCGCAGGGCCGCTGAAAGGCTTTTGTAGCAGCGATTCGACAGCGGGCCCCGGCGGGTCGATTAAAGCCCGATAGAATACCACAGGGCGCGCTGCGGAGGGAGCCGAAAGAGCCCTTGCGGACAGTCCGTTGCAGCGCGGCAGCAAAACCGCCGGACCTAGTGCAGATGGCGGTGACTCATCAGATCAGCCAGCTTCTTGGTATCCGGCCGCTCAACGATCCCCTTTTCGGTGACGATGACGTCGATCAGGTCGGCAGGCGTGACATCGAACACCGGATTGAAGGCGGGTACGCCGGCATCCACGGATTGCTCACCCAGGGCGAAGACCTCCTCGGCATCCCGCTCCTCCAGGACCACCTCGTCGGCGTTCTCCAGCCCCATGTCGATACTCGAGCTGGGCGCCACGACCATGAAGCGCAAGCCGTGATGCATGGCCAGGATCGACAGTGCGTAGGTACCGATCTTGTTGATCACGTCACCATTGGCGGCAATCCGGTCAGCCCCGACGATCACCCAGGTGATGTCGCGCGTCTTCATCAGATGCCCGGCAGCCGAATCCACATGGACACAGGCGCTGATGCCCTCGCGTTGCAGTTCCCAGGCGGTGAGGCGCGAGCCCTGCAGCCAGGGACGGGTCTCATCGATGAATACCGTGTCGACCAGACCGGCGTCATGGGCGGCGCGAATGACGCCCAGCGCCGTACCGTAGCCGCCCGTGGCCAATGCGCCGGTGTTGCAGTGGGTAAGGATGTTCTGTGGGCTCTTGTGGTGCTTGCGAATCAGCTGCATGCCCAGCTTGCCCATGGTCAGGTTGGCTTCATGATCACTCTGATGGATGGAGCGTGCAGCCTCGAGCAACCTGGCGGGCACATCCGCCTCCGGCGCCAGGCGTGCCAGTCGATCGCGCATCATCTTCAGTGCCCAGGCCAGATTGACGGCGGTAGGGCGCGCGGCTTCGAGCAGCGCGAATGCCTCGGACAGCGCAGCCGGCCAGTCGGTACTCTGCCCGACAAGCCGCGCCTGCAGGGCGATACCATAGGCCCCGGCGATACCGATCGCCGGCGCCCCGCGGACCTGCATGTCACGAATGGCCGCGGCTACCTGGCCCGCATCGGTACAGTCGACATACACCTCACGCGCCGGCAGCAGACGCTGGTCGAGCAACCTCAAGACACCATCATGCCAGGCCAGCGCGCTGACATTGTCGGTCACCACGGGTTGAGCTGCTTGCTGCATGGAGAACTCCCAAAACGCCAGTATACCCGCCAGGCTCACTCGCTGACGAACATGGTAATGAAAAGCCGCTGCACGGTGCCCGGGCCTGACGTTATACTGCCGGGCATGATTCAAGACGAGCTTCCCATGACATCCCTACCCGACCGGATCGATCTGTTGATCCTGCCCAGCTGGATCGTGCCCGTGATACCCAGGGCGACGGTGCTGGAAAACCACGCCCTGGCGATAGACCAGGGCCGCATTGTCGGCATTCTGACCCGATCCCAGGCCGCCCACGTACAGGCCCGGGAGGTGCGCGAACTGCCCGGCCAGGTGGTGATACCCGGACTGATCAACGCCCACGGCCATGCTGCCATGAGCCTGTTCCGGGGCCTGGCAGATGACCTGCCCCTGATGACCTGGCTGCAGGAGCATATCTGGCCGGCCGAGGCGCGCTGGGTCAGCGAGGATTTCGTTCGTCTGGGTACCCGGCTGGCCATCGCCGAGATGCTCCGCGGCGGCACCACCTGTTTTGCCGACATGTATTTCTACCCGGACGTGGCCGCCGACGCGGCCCTGGAAGCCGGCATGCGCGCGCAGCTGGCCTTTCCGGTCATCGACAATCCGATCCCCGGAGCCCGTGACAGCACCGAGGCGATTTCCCGGGGTTTGAAACTGCGCGACGAAATCAGGCATAACCCCCTGATCAGTGTGGCCTTTGGCCCGCACTCGCCCTACACGGTCGGCGACGCCACCCTGGCCAATGTACGCATGCTTGCCGACGAGCTGGAAATGCCGGTGCACATGCATGTCCACGAAACCGCCGGCGAAGTGTCCGACGCCCTTAAGCTCGCCGGCCAGCGCCCCCTGCAACGTCTGCACGCACTCGGCCTGCTGACCCCGCGCTTGCAGGCTGTGCATATGACGCAGGTGAATGACGAGGACCTTCAACTGCTGGTCGAAAATGGCGTGTCGGTTATCCATTGCCCCGAGTCGAACATGAAGCTGGCCAGCGGGATCTGCCCGATTCAGCGACTGATCGAAGCGGGTGTCAATGTGGCCCTCGGCACCGACGGCGCTGCCAGCAACAACGATCTGGACATGTTCGGGGAAATGCGTACCGCATCACTGCTGGCCAAGAGCAGCACCGGCTCGCCCACGGCGCTCAGCGCCCACCAGGCGCTGCACATGGCCACCCTGGGCGGCGCCCAGGCCCTGGGCATCGCCTCTGAAACCGGCTCGATCGAAGTCGGCAAGATGGCTGACATCACCGCCGTCGACCTCTCCGGGCTGGTCCACCAGCCGGTTTATCACCCGGTATCGCAGCTGCTGTATACCTGCAATGCCAACCAGGTCTCCCACGTGTGGGTTGCCGGGCGCGAAAAGGTACGCGCCGGTCAGCTCATGCTGCCGGATCAGGATGGGCTGCTTGAGGCGGTCTCTCAATGGTCCCAACAGATTCTACAGAGGGATGAAGACAATGCTTAACGTCGACCGCGCCGAAATCGCAAAATTCGAGGCACTGGCCAGCCGCTGGTGGGATCGCAACAGCGAGTTCAAGCCCCTGCACCAGATCAACCCGCTGCGCACCAACTGGATCGAGCAGAAAGTCGGCCTGGCCGGCAAGGAAGTGCTCGACGTGGGGTGCGGTGGCGGCATCCTGGCCGAAGCCATGGCCCTGCGCGGCGCCACGGTCACCGGCATCGACATGGGCGAGGCCCCGCTGGCGGTAGCGCGGCTGCACCAGCTGGAGTCGGGCGTAGAGGTCGATTATCAACAGATTACCGCCGAAGAGCTGGCAGAACAGCATCCGGGTCGTTTCGACATTGTCACCTGCCTGGAGATGCTGGAGCACGTACCGGACCCCAGTTCGGTGATTCGCGCCTGCGCGACGCTGGTCAAACCCGGTGGCCACGTATTCTTTTCCACCATCAACCGCAACCCCAAGTCGTTCGTGTTTGCCATCGTTGGCGCCGAATACATTCTCCGGCTTCTGCCGCGCGGTACCCACGAGTTCGCCAAGTTCATCAAACCGGCCGAACTCGGTGGCTGGTCGCGGGAAGCTGGGCTGGATCTGCAGGACATCATCGGGCTGACCTACAACCCGCTGACCCGCGTGTACAAGCTTGAGCCCAACGTCGACGTGAACTACATGATCCATACCCAGCGGAGTATGTGAGGGCATGCTGACCAGTGTTCTGTTTGATCTGGACGGTACGCTGCTCGACACGGCAGACGACTTTCTGGCGATCATCCGCGCCATGCGCGAGGAAAGCGACCTACCCGCAGTAGCGAACGATCTGATCCGCCAGAGGGTGTCCGACGGTTCGGCCGGCATGCTGGCTGCTGCCTACTCGCTGGGCGCGGAGGATCCTCAGCTGGAAGTGCTGCGCCGGGATTTCCTGTTGCGCTACGAACGCGACCTGGCAACCCACACGCAGCTGTATCCAGGCATGCGCGAGCTGCTCGAATGGCTGGACGCCGAGGGCCTGCCCTGGGGCGTGGTGACCAACAAGCTGAGCCGGTTCAGCACGCCGCTGCTGGAAGCGGTGGGCCTGGCCGACCGCTGCCGCAGCCTGGTCTGTCCCGACCACGTGGTGCAAGGCAAACCGCACCCCGAGTCCCTGCTCAAGGCCTGCCGTAACATGGGCACCGAGCCCTGCCATTCGGTGTTCGTCGGAGATCATCTGCGCGACATCCAGGCCGGCCGTGCCGCCGGCATGGCCACGGTCGCCGCACTTTACGGCTATATCCCACCCGATCAGGACCCCATCCGCTGGGAAGCCACGCACAGCATTCATTCCCCCGCCGACCTGCGCCCATGGCTCGAGGCGAGACGCACCCAGGAGACACCCGATGTTTGATTACCAAGCCCCCCAGAACCTGCTAGCGGACCGGGTCATACTGATCACCGGGGCCGGCGACGGCATTGGCCGGGCCTGCGCGCTAAGCTGTGCGGCCCACGGCGCGACCGTGATTCTGATCGGCAAGACACCGTCCAAACTGGAGCAGGTATACGACGAGATCGAAGCAGCCGGCTATCCACGGCCGGCCATGTGTCCGCTGAACCTGGAAACGGCGCTGGAAAAGGACTACCAGGATCTGGCCGACCAGCTATTTGACACCTTCGGCAAGCTCGATGGCCTGGTACACAATGCCGCCCTGCTGGGTCCGCGCACCATGCTGGATAACGTCAAGGCCGAAGCCTGGCTGCAACTGATGCAAGTGAACGTGAACGCCCCCTTCCTGCTGACCAAGGCAATGATGCCCCTGCTGCGCGAGGCGACCGACGCCTCCGTGGTGTTTGTGTCCTCCAGCGTCGGACGCAAGGGCAAGGCCTACTGGGGCCCCTATGCGGTCAGCAAGTTCGCCCTCGAGGGTCTGATGCAGGTGCTTGCCGACGAACAGGATGGAACCAGCAACATTCGCGTCAACAGTCTCAATCCCGGAGCCACACGCACGTCCATGCGCAAGGCAGCCTATCCGGGAGAGCCACCGGAGACCAATCCGGAACCCTCGGCCATCATGCCCGCCTTTCTCTACCTGCTCGGCCCCGATAGCCGCGAAACGAACGCCCAGGCCCTCGACGCTCAATAGCCTGCATTTTGACATCGTTGTGGCATCGCCTGGCCTCCACCCACGGACTGAGCGGCAAAATTCTGCCGCTTGGCCTGTAACATCTCTGAAACATAGCTATATCCAACTGTTTTTAATAGCCTTTCCTGTCTTGGCACAAACCCTGCTTATACACTGGTAACCATACCGGCGCGCAGGACTGCACATGACTCTGACCCAGGGAAATACCATCGACTTTGATTCGGCTCGACTCAAGCTGAGTGAGAGCGCGGCTCCTGTCGCTATTGCCGCTGCCGAAGCGCGGCAACCCAGCCTGCGCACGGTGCAGGATGACCTCACCCGCAAACTGCAGACCACTCTGGAGCTTGACCGGATACTGGAAATCTTTTTCCAGGAACTGCGTGGTTTCCTCGGGCTCGATTGCCTGGAATACCGACTCGAGGGTGAGGCCGTTCACCACCGCATCGGGCAACCCGGCCTGCATCGCTGCAGCTACCGCATGACGCATGCCGGCAGCTTTCTCGGCGAGGTCCAGTTCAGTCGCAGGAAGCGCTTCAACGAAGCCCAACTGATGGCGCTGGAAACCCTACTGGGCAATCTGCTCTACCCGCTGCGAAACGCCCTGCTCTACCGCGAGGCGGTATTCTGCGCCCACAGTGACAGCCTGACCGGCGTGGGTAACCGACTGGCCATGGACCGCGCTCTGGAGCGGGAGGTCAAACTCTCGATTCGCAACCGCACCTGTCTGTCACTGCTGGTGCTGGATATCGATCACTTCAAGCAGATCAATGACACCCACGGCCATGCCTGCGGCGACGCGGCACTCAAGGCGGTGGTCAACTGCATCAGCAACTGTCTGCGCGGGGTCGATGATGTGTTTCGCATGGGCGGGGAAGAATTCGTGATTCTGCTCGGTGATACCGGCGCACGTGAAGCCCATATGGTGGCCGAACGTATTCGCGGGGCGATTGCGGAGATGCAGTTCGAGAACAACGGCCTGTCAATCCCGATTACCGCGAGTATTGGCGTAGCCACACGGCGCCTGGATGAAGGCAGCCGCGAAGTGCTCGATCGCTGCGACAAGCTGATGTACGCGGCCAAGCGATCCGGTCGCAACCGGATCGCCACGCAGTAATCCGTTACTTTCTGCCGTGTGGCACCTTGGTACGACGCACAGTGCGCGCCTGATGCATTGACGGCTTGCGTGCCATGCGCTGCATTTTTTCTTTCTCGCTGGTTTTCATCGCCGGCAGCGCGACTGACTCCAGTCCGACTTCCTGACTCAGCGCATCAATCTCGTTCTGCTTCATTTCGCGCCAGCGGCCCACCGGCAGCTCGGGACCGAGAAAGACCGGTCCGAAACGCACACGCTTCAAGCGATTGACGCGCACGCCCTGGGATTCCCACAGGCGTCGCACTTCGCGGTTACGGCCTTCCATCAGGCAGACGTGGTACCAGCGATTGATGCCTTCGCCGCCGGAGGTAACGATATCGGTAAAGCGGGCCGGGCCATCATCGAGCATGACGCCGGTCTTCAGCCGCTCGATCATCTCTTCGTCCACCTCACCCATCACGCGCACCGCATATTCGCGGTCCATCTGATAGGAAGGGTGCATCAGGCGGTTGGCCAGCTCCCCATCGGTGGTGAACAGCAGCAGGCCGGAGGTATTGATATCGAGACGACCGATATTGATCCAGCGCCCGTGCTTGAGACGCGGCAGGCGATCAAAAACGGTCGGCCGACCTTCTGGATCATCACGGGTGCACACCTCGCCCTCAGGCTTGTTGTAGAGCATGACGCGGCGGGCTTCTTCATTGGCGATATCGCGCTTGACCGGGCGGCCATCGACCAGGATCTGATCGAGACTGTCGACCCGGGCGCCCAGACTGGCGATCTGACCGTTGACGCTGATGCGCCCGGCTTCGATCCAGGATTCGATTTCGCGCCGCGAGCCCAGGCCAATACGGGCCAGAACCTTTTGCAGCTTTTCCCCGGTGACGGGGTTTGAGGGATTGTCGGTCATGCTGTGCACCTCCCGGTGTGATGGATAGATCTTGACCGCCAAGCTTAACACTGCGCCCGGTTCCGGAACAGCGGCTTAGCGCTGCGGGTCGTCATCAACCGGGGCGTCCCCTTCCCCGCTCTCGCGATCCGGATCCGGGTCAGCTGGTCGCAGGTCATCGAAGTCGGTCTTGATATTCGACTCCATCGAACCCAGCTCGGCCATCAGGGCGTGAAAACCCGTGTCGGCAGCCTCGCGGTCCAGCGGCTGCAAGGGCTCGAACGGCATCCAGGGGGTGGCTGCATCCTGATCGGCATCGGCACCCTCATCCTGCAGCTCGAGCTCCGGCTCGATCTGATCGAGGTCACGGATTTCCGCCAGGGGCGGCAGTTCACTGAGACTGCGCAGGTTGAAGTGGTCGAGAAACTGCCGGGTCGTGGCGTACATGGCCGGCCGGCCCGGCACGTCACGGTGGCCAACCACACGCACCCATTCACGCTCGAGCAACGTCTTGACGATATGGCTGCTGACGGCGACGCCGCGCACATCTTCGATTTCGCCGCGGGTAATCGGCTGGCGGTAGGCAATCAATGCCAGGGTTTCCAGCATGGCGCGGGAATAGCGCTGCGGCCGCTCCTCCCACAGCCGGCTGACCCAGGGGGAGAAGGACTCGCGCACCTGCAGGCGCCAACCGCTGGCCACCTCCCGCAGTTCTATGCTGCGGCCTTCGTAATGGCTGGCAAGACTGGCCAGCGCGCTGCGCAGCTCGTCCAGGCTCGGCTCGCGGCCTTCGTCAAACAGCTCGCGCAAGCGGTCCAGGGTCAAAGGGCGCCCGGCAGCCAGCAACGCGGCCTCCACTATCTGTTCAATCGTCGGCTGGGACATCGTCACCTCGTACCTTTACGTGAATGGGCGAGAAGGCGTCACCCTGAACCAGATCGATCAGCTGTTCCTTGACCAGCTCGAGCACGGCCATGAAGGTCACCACCACGCCGAGCTTTCCCTCGGCGGCGGTGAACAGGCTGACGAAGGGTACAAACGCCTGACCCTTGAGGCGATCAAGCACCTCCGCCATGCGCTCGCGGGTCGAGAGAATCTCCCGGGTCACCTGGTGGCTTTCGAACATGTCGGCACGGCGCAGCACTTCCGACAGGGCCAGCAGCAGTTCCTGCATGTCCACTTCCGGATGGGCCCGTCGATTCTGGACCGGGGGCACCTCGGCGCTGGCGAGCTGGGTGTCGCGCCCCACCCTGCTGAGACTATCGATATCCTCGGCAGCCTGCTTGAAGCGTTCGTACTCCTGCAGCCGGCGAATCAGTTCGGCGCGGGGATCGTGCTCCTCGTCCTCGTCTTCGGCCTGGCGCGGAAGCAACATGCGCGACTTGATCTCGGCCAGCATGGCGGCCATCACCAGGTACTCGGCGGCCAGCTCCAGGCGCACGACCTTCATCAGCTCCACATAGCCCATATACTGCTTGGTGATTTCCGCCACGGGAATCTCGAGAATGTCGATATTCTGGCGGCGGATGAGATAGAGCAACAGATCGAGGGGGCCCTCGAAGGCTTCCAGAAAAACTTCCAGCGCTTCAGGCGGGATATACAGATCCTGCGGCATTTCGGTCACGGCCTTGCCATGCACCATGGCAAAGGGCATCTCCTGCTGCCGACCGGCCACCAGCTGCGGCGGCAGGCTCGCAGCCACCTGGGGCGTCACACTGACGTGGCCCGGCTGCGGTTCCTGCTCGTCGCTGGTCATGGCTTACTCGCGGTACTGCAGGCCCATGGCCTGTCGCACTTCGACCAGGGTGTCGCGGGCCGCTTCACGGGCGCGCTCGGTCCCCTCGTTGAGGATCATGCGCACCGCGTCCGGATTGGACTCGAAGTCGCTGGCGCGCTCCTGGATAGGGGCCAGCTCGGTAACGATGGCATCTATCACCGGCTTCTTGCACTCCAGGCAACCGATGCCGGCGCTGCGACACCCTTCCTTGACCCACTCGTGGGTGGCAGAGTCGGTATAGACCTGATGCAACTGGAATACCGGGCATTTGGTCGGCTCACCCGGATCGGTGCGACGCACGCGGGCCGGATCCGTGGGCATGCGCCGGACCTTGGTGTCGACCTCGTCGCTGGTATCGCGCAGGGTGATGGTATTGCCGTAGGACTTGGACATCTTCTGGCCATCGAGGCCAGGCATCTTGGAGTCCGGCGTAAGCAACGCCTGGGGTTCGGGCAGAATCACCTTGCCGCCGCCCTCGAGGTAGCCGAACAGGCGCTCCTTGTCGCTCAGGGTAATGTTCTGCTGTTCCTTGAGCAGCGCGCGGGCGGTTTCCAGCGCCTCCGCATCGCCCTGCTCCTGATACGCCTTGCGCAATTTGCTGTACAGCTTGGCGGTTTTCTTGCCCATCTTGTGCACAGCCGCTTCAGCCTTTTCCTCGAACCCCGGCTCCTTGCCGTACAGATGGTTGAAGCGACGGGCCACTTCACGGGTGATTTCCACGTGGGCCACCTGATCGGCCCCCACCGGCACCAGACCCGCGCGGTACATCAGGATGTCGGCACTTTGCAGCAACGGATAGCCAAGGAAGCCATAGGTGGCCAGATCCAGATCCTTGAGCTTTTCCTGCTGGTCCTTGTAGGTGGGTACACGCTCCAGCCAGCTGACCGGTGTCACCATCGACAGCAGCAGATGCAGCTCCGCGTGCTCGGGTACCTGCGACTGGATGAACAGGGTCGAGGAACCGCCGCTCACGCCCGCGGCCAGCCAGTCGATAAGCATGTCCCAGACGTTCTGCTCGATGTCCTGCGGAGTCTCGTAGTGCGTTGTCAGGGCATGCCAGTCGGCAGCGAAGAAGAAGCACTCGTACTCGTGCTGCAGACGGACCCAGTTTTTCAATACGCCGTGGTAGTGACCCAGGTGCAGGCGGCCCGTGGGGCGCATGCCTGATAAAACCCGACGCTGTGAATCAACGGAACTCAATGAGGACTCCTGGAATACTGTGTGATGGATGGGGGTGACTGACTGGGCGCAATTATACGCACATCAGGGACATTATCATTGCTCGGGAGCGCCGCCAAAGGGCGCGGGGTCGCCCAGCCCCACACGGCGCACTTCCGGCTCGCCCTCGAGCAGGCTGACAACCGTGGTCGGTTCGATGTTGCAGGCCCCGCCATCAATGATCAAGTCCAGCAGCTTGCCCAGCCGATCGCGAATCATCTCGGGGTCGGTCAAGGGCAGATCATCACCCGGCAGCATCAACGTCACGCTCATCATCGGCTCGCCAAGGGCTTCAAGCAGCGCCTGGGTGATGGCATGGTCGGGGATGCGCAAGCCGATGGTGCGGCGCTTGGGATGCAACAGGCGCCGGGGCACCTCGTTGGTGGCATGCAGAATGAAAGTGTAGGGCCCCGGCGTGCTGGCCTTGAGCAGGCGAAAGGTCTGATTGTCGACCTTGGCATAGACGCCAAGCTCTGACAGGTCCCGGCAGATCAGGGTGAAGTTGTGCTTGTCATCCAGCTGTCGCAGCCTGCGGATTCGCTCCAGCGCGTCCTTGTCACCCAGGTGGCAGCCCAGGGCGTAGGCCGAGTCGGTCGGATAGGCGACAACACCGCCATTGCGGATGATTTCCGCTGCCTGTCGGATCAGACGCGACTGGGGGTTGTCCGGATGGATATGAAAATACTGGCTCACGCGATGGTCCCCTTCGTGGTTTAGCGCAGTTTAGCGAGAAAACACCGGGTCGTCCCATACTGGCGTGCATTGGGGTGGCAAGGCGGTCATCCGGCCCAGCGCGGTCCAGGGGGATTCGGGGGTATGAAAGTCGCTGCCGCAACTGGCCAGAAAGCCGAACTCTTCCGACAGCTTGCCCAGGTACGCCACCTGCTCGACCGCCTGCTGACCGTTGACCACTTCTATCCCGCGCCCGCCAGCCTGGGCAAAATCCTTCAGTGCACGCCGCAATCGCGAGCGGGTGAAACCGTAATGCCAGGGATGGGCCATGACCGCCATGCCACCGGCGCCACGGATCTGGGCTACTGCTTCGGCCAGCTCGGGCCAGTGCTGCTTGATGTCGCCCAGCTTGCCGGCCCCCAGCCATTTGCGGAAGGCCTCGGCCCGGTCGCGGACAAATCCGGCCTGCACCATCCAGTCGGCAAAATGCGGTCGTGCCGGCGGGCTGTTCGGGTCCCCGCCAGCGGCAATCTGAGCCGCCATGGCACCTTCCAGACCACCGGGCATGCGCTTGCCGTCCAGCTTGCGGGCAATCTGCTCGGCCCGCTGCCAGCGTCCATGCTTGACCGCCTCGATGGAATCCATCAAGGCCGGCGCCTGGGGATCAAAACCGTAGCCCAGCACATGCAGCGTGTGCCCCTGCCACTGGGCCGAGAGCTCGACACCGCTGACCCAGTGCATACCCAGCTCGGACGCAGCCTGGGCCGCTGCGGGCAGCCCATCGAGACAGTCATGGTCAGTCAGCGCCACCAGCGAGACACCTGCCGATGCCGCCTCGGTCATCAACTCGAGGGGATCAAGCAGACCGTCAGAGGCGGTGCTGTGCATGTGAAGATCGGCTATCAATAGCGGCTCCGGGCGGTTAATCAGGGACAGATACGGCGTAATTTCATTATTATGCAGGCCAAACGCTGACAACACCTAACCCGATGGCATAAGTTACGGCCATCCCTTTCACCGATTCGGATCGAGGCTTTACCATGTATTTTGCCATTATGGCCACCGACGTTCCCGATTCACTGCAGGCACGTCTTGCTGCCCGACCCGACCACCTGGCCCGCCTCCATGCCCTGCAGGACGCGGGCCGGCTGCTGGTTGCCGGACCGCATCCGGCGATCGAGACGGTAGATCCGGGGCCTGCGGGCTTTACCGGCAGCCTGATCATTGCCGAATTCCCATCGGCCGACGCGGCGCAGGCGTGGGCGGCAGATGATCCCTATGTGGCGGCCGGCGTATACGCCGAGGTGACCATAAAGCCTTTCAAACCCGTTCTGCCAGCCTGAGCCAGGAGCTTCCATGACCAAGACATTGCATTCGCTGATCCTGGCTGGCTGCCTGGCATTGCCTGCTACGGTGCTTGCCCAGCAGCCAGCGACGACTGACAGCGAGCCGGCAATCGCCCCAGCTGCGCAGGAGCAGACCGATGTGGGCACACTGCAGGCCGAACTGGCCCGTGTCGAAGCGGAGCGTCAGGACCTTGCCCAGCGCCTGGCCGGTAGTGTCGATACCCAGGAGCTGCAACGCCTGCGTGAAACCAATCAGGAACTGCAGAACCGGCAGATCGAGAACGACGTGCGGGCCAGGGCCCTGCTGGAGAGGCAGCGCCAGCAATGGTTCATGATCGGTGGCGGCACCGTTCTGGTCAGCCTGCTGATCGGCTTTGTGCTGGCTCGCAGCAGCAAACGCAAGCGCAACGAGTGGATCAATTGACCGATCACGCGATTCTGATCATTGATGATGACCAGGAACTCTGTGCCCTGCTGACTGACTGGCTTGCCACCGAGGGTTTCGTGCTGAGCTGCGCCCATGACGGTGCCAGCGGACTGGAACTGGCTACCAGCGGGCATTTTCAGGTGATCATCCTGGATGTGATGCTGCCCGGAATGAATGGCCTGGAGGTGCTGCGCACCTTGCGTCAGCGCTGCAACACGCCACTGTTGATGCTCAGTGCCAGAGGCGAACCGGTCGACCGTATTCTCGGCCTGGAGCTCGGTGCCGACGATTACCTGGCCAAACCCTGCGACCCCCGTGAGCTGGTCGCCCGACTGCGTGCCCTGCTGCGTCGCAGCCAGCCACCGACGGGCGGGAGCATGCTGCAGGTCGGCGATGTGCGGATGGACGCTGCCAGCCTGATGGCCTGGCGGGAAGAGGAGAGCCTACCGCTGACCCAGAGCGAGGCCCTGCTGCTGCGCTTGCTTCTGGAGCGTCCCGGGCAACTGGTTGACCGGCAGACCCTGTCACGCCAGGCGCTGGGCAAGCCGCTGGGCCCCTATGACCGGAGCCTGGACATGCACCTGAGCAATCTGCGCCGCAAGCTCGGCCCGCATGCCGATGGCAGGCCACGCATCCAGGTGCTGCGCGGGCGCGGCTATCTGTACAGTAGCTGAGCGAAACCGCTGATCTTTACACAGCCTTTACCCAGCCTGTGCCCCGCTTGACGCAGTCGCTGCCAGAATAGGATCCATGGCCTGAACCCGGGCCACCCACGATCAGGAGCTATCCCATGAAACATACACTGCTAGCCTGCGCCCTGGCGCTCACTACCAGCCTGTCTGCTGCGGCCTTCGCCGGCGCACATTCCGACCACGAGGGTATGCACGAGCGCCACATGGAACGCATGACACAGGAGCTGGGCCTCACCGCGCAACAACAGGAACAGATCGGCAATCTCAACAAAGGCTACGCGGAACGTTCCCGCGACATGCGCCAGGCCCACCGTGAAGAGGTCCGCAAGCTGCTGGACGCCGAGCAGCAGGCAAAGATGGACGCCATGCGTGAGCAGCGTCGGGAGCAGATGATCAAGCGTCACGCCGACCACGCGCGCGGCGACCACGGCCACAGTAATCGCTGATCGCCGTGCGACTGTTCTGGAAGGTCTTCGCCGTACTCTGGCTCGCCACCCTTCTGGTGGGGGGCTCCGGCTTTCTGGTCAGCCGCATGCTGCAGCAGGACTGGCTCCTGCTGCAGTTCCATCCGCAACTCAAGGATTTTGCCGAGGAACTGACCTCCCTGTACGAGAGCCAGGGGCCCGCCGAGGCCCAGGCCTGGCTGATGGCCCAGCGTGAAACCAATCGGTTGCGCGCCCAACTCTACAGCGGCGATGGCCAGCCTCTGCTCACCGGCACCCTGCCCCAGCTGCCGCGTTTTGCCCAGCCACCACCGGCCGACAGTCCGTCGCGCACGACGCGCCACGGCCGCATGTTCCAGTTGTCGTGGTCCTCGACCCAGGCCGATTATCACCTGAGCCTGTTCGTACCGGCTCCGGAGCTGTTTCGCTGGCAGCGCACTCCCCTGGCGCTGATCGCCAACATCGCGATGGCCATGACGCTGCTGGCGATCATCAGCCTGTTGCTCAGCCGCTACCTCACCGCCCCGCTGCGTCAGCTCGGACTGGCCGCCCAATCCCTGGCCCAGGGCCGGTTCGAGGCCGACAAGCTGATCCGCATCGGTCAGCGGCGCGATGAAATCGGCGAACTTGCGCGGCATTTCAAGCAGATGGGCGAGCGGGTGCAGAGCCTGCTGGACAGCCAGCGCCAGCTCATGCGTGATATTTCCCATGAACTGCGCTCCCCCCTGGCACGCCTGCGTGTCGGGCTCGCCCTGGGGAATCGCAAGAGCCTCAGTGAGAACGACCCTCTTTGGTTGCGCCTTGATCGCGAGTGCAGCCGGCTGGACGCACTGATCGAGGATATCCTGACCCTGAGCCGGCTCGACTCCCATGACCAGCCGGCCGAGCAGTTTGCCCTGGACCCACTGGTGGCGTCCTGTATCGAAGACAGCCGCTTTCTTGCCGAGCACCAACGGATCGAGCTCAAAGGGGCCACCCACTGCCAGCTCGTGGGCTGGCACGACCAACTGGGCAGCGCCCTGGACAACCTGCTACGCAATGCCGTGCGGTTTTCGCCCGACGCGGGCGTGGTCCGGGTCACACTGACGGGGCCCGCGGAGACACCCCCTGCTGCGCCAGGCGGCACTTGTGAGATTGCTATCGAGGACGCCGGCCCCGGGGTCGACGACAGCTGGCTGGACCGTCTGGGCGAGCCTTTCCTGCGGCTGCCCGGTCAGACTGAAGACAGCGGGCATGGGCTCGGACTGACCATCGCCCGGCGCGCGATCGCCATGCATGGGGGCAAGCTGACCTTCGCACGCAGTGAACTCGGCGGCCTGAAAGCCAGCATCATCCTGCCCGCTCAGTCCTTCGGCCAGCTCTGAAAGAAGTCCTCCGGGCGCAGCTCGGGCAGCGCTTTCAGCGGACCCACTGGCTGCCCCAGGTAAAGGTAGGCAACCACCTGTTCGCTGTCCGCCAGGCCCAGACCTCGACGGACCACCGGATGGGAAGCCATCGAACCCGTTCGCCAGACCGCGCCAAGCCCCATGGCATGGGCCGCCAGCAGCATATTACCGACGGCCACCGCGCAGGACATGTCCTGCTCACCCGGGGGCACCTTGGGGTGCTGATGATGGGTGGATACCGCGACGATCAACAGCGGCGCCCGCTCGGGCTTCCTGCGCATGCGCTCCAGTGCCTCTTCGGACAAGCCGGGTGAATCGGCCAGGCTTGCCTGGGCAAACAGCTCACCCAGCCGCCGCCGATCATCCCCTTCAATGACCAGAAAGCGCCACGGACGCAGCCAGGCGTGGTCCGGCGCGCGCAGTGCGGCGCGGAACAGGGCCTCACGCTGGGTTTGCGAGGGCGCGGGCTCGGCCAGCCGGGTTACCGAAACCCGTTCGTGCAAGGCGGTCAGTGCATCCATCAGACAGGGTCTCCGGTATGGTCGGCGTCAGGGCTCTTCTTATCCAGCTGCTGTTCCCGGTACTGCCCCGGCGGCATGCCGAACCAGCGCTTGAAGGCCCGGAAAAAATTGCTCGGATCGGCAAAGCCCAGCAGGTAGGCCACCTCGAGCAGGGTCAGACGGCGCTGGCGCAGCAGCTGCATGGCCAGCTCACGCCGGGTCTCGTCGAGCAGCTGCTGAAAGCTGGTGTGCTCTTCCTGCAGACGGCGCTGCAGCGTGCGCGTGCTCATGCTCAGGGCACTGGCCACCGTCTGACGCTTGGGCTCGCCCTGGGGTAGCAGCCGGCATAATACCTGGCGCGCCTGATGGGTAACCCGCGTCTGCTCGAAACGGGCCAGGTAATCGCCGGCAAACTGATCATGCATCTGTGCCAGCGTCGCATTGCCCGAGGCCAGTCTGGCATCCATGATATCGCGGGCAAAACCCATGCTGTAACAGCGTGCGCCAAACACCATCGGGCACTGGAAAAGCGCCTCATGGGCGCTGATATCAGCCGGCTGCTCGTAAGCAAAGGTCACCTGCAGCGGCAGGATGTGTTCACCGCTCATCCAGCGGAAAAAGCCCAGCATATAGGCCAGCGCGGCATCGTGGCTCTGCCGGGGCGCCGGGACCCGGTCGCCGTGGATATGCAGCTCCATGGTGTAACTGTCTGGACTCTGCTGCAGGGTCATGTCCGAGGCTTCACCGATAATGCGCTGGTAACGCACCAGGCGGGCCAGTCCCTCGCGCAGATTGACGCTGGACAGCAGGGCAAAACCGACCACGTTGAAGTGCCCGGGGCGGATGACCCGGGCCATGTTCAACCCGATGGAAGGATTGCCCGAAAGGGCCACTGCCCGCTCCCACAGCCGGGTCATCTGGTCCTGGGCTATGCGCGCATCGGGGTCACCGAGCACGGCGTAATCCATGCCCAGCTCCGCGAACAGATCAGGACCGCTGAGACCTTCGAGTTCCAGGGCCTGGACAATCGCCAGCGCCCAACTGGATGACGTGGTTCGCTCAAGCTGCGTCATGCAAGGCCCACCTCAGGCTGCGGTGTGGCTCGCCGGCACAGGCGGCGAAGTGAAGGCGGGTCATGGGGCAACAGGCGGGGTAACGGGAAGCATGGCTTTGGCACGTGCAGTCATAGGGCGGTCTCCATTGGCTGTTCTATAGTCAGAGAATACCCTATTCATCGGAGGTGCAGCATGGCCCAAACAGATTCCGCCAGCCCGGCGGCCGAGAAAGAGTTCACATCATTTGCTGAATTCTATCCCTTCTATCTGAGCGAGCATGCCAACGATACCAGCCGCAGACTGCACTATATCGGCAGTCTGCTGGTGCTGGCGATTCTGCTCTGGGCACTGCTGACGCAGCAGTGGTTGCTGTTGATCGCGCTTCCGCTGGCCGGTTACGGGTTTGCCTGGGTGGGACATTTCTTTTTCGAGAAGAATCGTCCGGCGACGTTCAAGTACCCGCTCTACAGCTTCATGGGCGACTGGGTCATGCTCAGGGACGCCCTGACCGGCCGCATTCGTTTCTGAGCACGGCGACTGTAAGGGTCGCGACAGTCTGCAGGGCACCTGCTGGCTTATACTGCCGACAGTACAAAAAGAAGGAGACAACCGATGAGCGAGCAACGTGCAGGTTTCAAAGCCATGCAGGAAGGTACGGCCGAAGACTGGCAACTGATCTCGAGCCACTTCAAGGCCTTCTCCACCGGCCTGCCCGACCGCGTCCTGACTCACCTCAAGCTGCTGGACGGAGACTACGGCGGATTTCCCATCGATCGCCTCGAGCATTCGCTGCAGACGGCCACCCGAGCCCATCGTGATGGCCGGGACGAGGAATACGTCGTGTGCGCCCTGCTGCACGATATTGGCGACACCCTGGGCTCCTACAACCACCCGGATATTGCGGCGGCGATTCTCAAGCCCTTTGTCTCGGAGGAAAACCTCTGGATGGTCGAGAAGCACGGGGTCTTCCAGGGCTACTACTTTTTTCACCACCTGGGCATGGATCGGCATTTGCGCGATCAGTTCAAGGACCACCCGCTATATCAGCGTACCGCTGAATTCTGCGCCAAATACGATGCCACTGCCTTCGACCCGGATTACCAGTCCGAGCCATTGAGCTTCTTCGAGCCCATGCTGCGCCGCGTATTTGCCAAACCCCGCCAGTCCATCTACAAGGCTGTAGGCAAGGACGCCGACGCCGCCTGAAGGCTACAGGCCCCACGGCCTGTCCCGACTGCCTGCTGAAAAGCGTCCGGGGGACCCTCTTTCCGGTTCCCCTGGGCGCTGATGCATATTATGATCCCTTCCAAGACAGCCCCGACTGAGAGGGCGCTTTTGTCTGCCCGTGCGCAGCGTGAAGGCGACCCAGAAAAACAATCCTTCAGCGGGCCATTTTGCGTGTCAGGGAAAAGCTGACCATGATCTTCAATAGCCGTGTCCAACCGGTCAAGCCACCTCTGGAGGGGTTTCACTCCAGAGTCATTGCCTACCTGTGCGTTGCAGTTACCTTCGGCGCGATAGCGCTGGAGCAGGGTTTCAATCTGGTCAACGTGACCGTCGTTATCTACGCCCTGCTCTACCCTCATCTGGTCCGCCTGCTGATTGCCCATATCAGAAACCTGCAGCCCTTTCACAGCAGGCTCGCCTTGCTGGGCATTGACGGCTTCAACACCGGCATATTCATTACTCTGTGTGCCTTCAGCGTGGTACCCAGTCTGGTATTCGTGCTGCTGATCAGCTTCTCCAGCATCATCATCGGCGGCCCCGTGTTCATGCTCACCGGATGGCTGCTGGTGCTGCTTGGCGTGATCGCGAGCAGCGCCGTCACCAGTGCGCAGATCATTCCCGAGACGTCCACGCTGGTGGCTTTCAGCAGCCTGCTCAGTGGTGCCGCCTTTACCCTGATCATGGCTGCGTTCGTCTATCGGCAAGGGCGGACCCTGGCGCAGGCGCAAAAGGTGATCAGCGCGGAGCAGGAAAAGACCGCCAGACTGGCCACCAGTCTGTCCAAATACCTCTCGCCCCAGGTCTGGGAATCCATCTTCACCGGCAAGCAGAGCGTGCAGCTGGAAACCCGGCGCAAGAAATTGACCGTCTTTTTCTCGGATATCCGCGGTTTTACCGAACTGGCCGAGGAAATGGAGGCAGAAGCCCTCACCGACCTGCTCAACAACTACCTCAATGAAATGTCGCGTATTGCCTTGCAGTATGGCGGGACCATAGACAAGTTCATTGGCGACTGCGTGATGATCTTCTTTGGCGATCCGGTCAGCCAGGGCGCCAAGCAGGATGCAGAGGCCGCAGTATCCATGGCCATTGCGATGCGCAAACACATGAAGGTGTTGCGCCAGCAATGGCGCAGCAAGGGGATAACCCGGCCACTGGAAATACGCATGGGTTTGAGTACAGGCTATTGCACGGTGGGCAACTTCGGCGCCAATACGCGTATGGACTACACCATTATCGGCCGCGAGGTGAACCTGGCAAGCCGACTGGAGAATGCGGCTGAAGCGGGCGAGATCCTGATCCCCCACGAGACATATTCGCTGGTCAAGGACCTGATCATGTGCCGCGACAAGGGCCAGATCGCGGTCAAGGGCTTCTCCCGGCCGGTACAGATCTACCAGATCGTCGGTCTGCGCCGCGATCTCGGGGCCGCGCCATCCTTCGTCGAGCACGAGATGCCGGGTTTCTCCATGTACCTGGATACCAGTGGCATACGCAACTACGACAAGGAACAGATCATCAAGTCACTGGAGCAGGCTGCACGCAAGCTCAGGGACAAGGTCATCATCTGACCCCCTGCCCGGTCAGCGGCACCGCATCGAGTTCCGGGGCCTCGGCATGCTCGGGGGCCCACTGATAGAGTTCGATGCGTCCATCCAGATGCTCGATCAGCGCAGTGCAGGATTCCACCCAGTCACCGCAGTTGTGATAGTCGATACCATTCACCTGGCGGATTTCCGCGTGGTGAATATGGCCGCAGACCACCCCGTGGAAGCCCCGTCTGTTGCACTCATGGGCCAGCGCCTGCTCGTAGTCACTGATAAAACTGACGGCGCTCTTGACCCGATGCTTGAGGTAGGCCGATAGCGACCAGTACCCCAGCCCGAAGCGGCTGCGCCAGAAGTTCAGCCAGCGATTGAGCACCAGGGTGAATTCATAGGCATGGTCGCCCAGAAAGGCCAGCCAGCGATGACAGCGGGTGATCACATCGAACTGGTCACCGTGGGTGATCAGCAGCCTGCGACCATCCAGCGTCTGATGCTCGGCCTCGTCAACCAGGTGGATGTTGCCCAACACCAGACTGGTGTAACGGCGCAGGAACTCGTCGTGGTTGCCGGTGATATAGGTGACCCGCGTGCCCCGCTTGCTCATGGTGAGAACGCGGCGCAGCACATTGGTATGGGCCTGGGGCCAGTAGATGCCACTGCGCAGGCGCCAACCATCGATGATGTCGCCTACCAGATAGAGCTGCTCGCACTCATGATTCTTGAGGAACTGCGTGAGTTTGTCGGCCTGGCATCCCCGGGTGCCCAGGTGCAGGTCGGAAATCCAAAGGGTACGTACCTTGTGCTTGAAGTCCGGCAAGACGGTTTCGGCCTGGCTCATTGTGCTGTCTCCCTGGCATGCCATTGCAGCCTGAGGGCCTGCGCTTGCAGACTGATGACAGACAGGTGACCGTTGCGTGACAGCGCCACCACCCTGCCGCCAGACAGACACCTATTTGTTCCGGGCCTCGTATACAATATCCGCGGTCAGGTCCGGCTCGAATTCAGGTCATTCTCATGTTCAAACGCCTCTGCTTGCTTGTGCTGCTTGTCGTCACACCCTTCGTCGCTGCGCAGGAGCTGCGTACCGGCCTGGTATTATCCGGCGGCGGCGCCCGGGGGCTGGCCCACATCGGTGTGCTCAAGGAGCTCGAGGCACGCAATATCCCGATCCATGCCATCGCCGGCACCAGCATGGGTGCGGTGATCGGGGGACTGTACGCGGCCGGATACAGCGCGGCGGAGATCGAGCAGATTGCCCTGGAACTGGATTGGCAGACCACCCTGGGCGACGATCCGCTGCGCGAGGACATCCCGTTCCGGCGCAAACAGGACGACCGCGACTTTCTCGTCAAGCACCGGCTGAGCTTTGACCGGGGCCGGCTCAACCTGCCCCTGGGACTGCTGCAAGGGCAGAATCTGGGTCTGGTCCTCGAAACCCTGCTGGTCCACACCAACGACATCGACGACTTCGACCGCCTGCCGATTCCGTTCCGTGCGGTCGCCACCAACATCGCCACCGGCGAAGCCGTCATCTTCAACCAGGGTCATCTGCCCCTGGCCATTCGCGCCAGCATCGCCCTGCCTGGCTTCTTCGCCCCGGTGAAGGTCGATGGCCAGCTACTGGTTGATGGCGTCCTGGTCAAGAACGTCCCCGTGGATGTGGCACGCGCCATGGGCGTGGACCGGCTGATCGTCGTCGATATCGGCACCCCGCTGAAATCCGCCGAGCAACTCAACTCCCTGATCGATGTGATGGACCAGACCACCACACTGCTGACCCGTACCAACACCCAGGAGCAGCTGGACACCCTGGGGCCGGAGGACCTGCTGATCCAACCGGAACTCAGCGCCATGGGTTTCAGCAGCTTCGACGAGGCGGCTTTTGCGATACAAGCCGGGTCTGCGAGCCTGGCAGACCGCCCCGAACTCCAGGCTTTTGCAGCAGGCCATCCGCGCACCGAAGAGACCGCCAACCCGCGTGACATCCGCCCCAGCAGGCAGCCGGTGATCCACGCCATCCGGATAGAAAACAGCGGCAAGGTTGCAGATCAGGTCGTGCGCAGCATGATCCGCCAGCCCCTGAACGAACCGCTCAACCTGGATCGCCTGGAAACCGACATGGGCACGATCTACGGCACGGACTACTTCAGCCGGGTCAATTACGAGATCGTCCATGGCGAGCAGATCAATACCCTGCTGGTGCGCACCAGTGGGCGAGAGACCGGCACCGACTACCTGCGCCTCGGCCTCAGTCTGGCGGATGATTTCAACGGTGGCAGCCAGTTCAATATCGGCGCCAGTTTCCGTGTCAACGGCGTCAATCCCTTGGGCGCCGAATGGCTGTCACGCCTGCAGATAGGTCAGCACCAGATCTTCTACAGCGAGTTCTACCAGCCGCTGGATTATGGCTCGCGCTATTTCGTGGCCCCCTTTGTGGACGCCGAAGCACGCAATGTCGAGGTGATACTGGATAATGATCCGGTCGCCGATTACCGCCAGACGCGCTACGGTGCGGGCTTCAATCTGGGCCGGCAGATCGCCAACAATGGCGAGATCCGCTTTGGCATCTCCCGCTATACCGGCGAAGCGGATGTGCGCGTGGGCGACCCGGCCCTGCCGTCGTTCGGCTTCGAGGAAGCCTTCTACACCCTGCAGCTTGATCGCGACACGCTGGACAACGTGAATTTTCCCCGCGCCGGTGATGAAGCTCGCTTGATCTGGCGCCAGTCCGACCCGGATCTGGGAGCCGATGAACGCTATCAGCAACTGGAGCTGCGTGCGAACAAGGTCCTCGCCTCCGGGCCCAACAGTTTCCAGTTTGGTGGCTCCCTGGGGCGTACCGATGGCGAAGTCGGCGTGGCGCAGAGCAGTTTCCTGCTGGGCGGCCCCGGTCAATTTTCCGGCTTCCGTCAGAACAGCCTGGCCGGGCAGAACTACAACCTCGCCCGTCTGCTGTATTACCGCCGGCTCAATCCCGGCAACTTCGTCCCCGTGGGGCTGCCGGTCTATCTGGGTGCGAGCTTCGAATATGGCCGGGTATACAACAAGGAAGATGACGGCTTCGATACCGGCTACATGGCCGCAGGCAGTCTGATGCTGGGGCTGGACACGGTGCTCGGCCCCCTGTTCTTCGGGCTGGGTGCCAACGAGGAAGGCGAGCGGGCGCTATACATGAAACTGGGCCAGACGTTCTGAACAGGGACTGATTCAGGCCCCGGCAATTTCATGGATCAGCGCAGCACGGATGCAGTGCAACACGCCCTCTTCCACAGGCTCCTCCAGTTCGCGGGCCACCGTACGCACACCGGGGAGATCCTCCTCGGCGTCGTTGAGAAACGCATCCTGGATGCGCTCGAGCTGGCCTGGCGGCAGATCGACCGCGTGGTGCAATGCCAGCTTGCCAATACTGATCGCCTGGGCCAGCTGCATGTACACCTGCTTGACCGGAATGCTCAGTTGCCGACTGATCTGCTCCGGGCCCATGCCGGCGATGGCCAGGGCCTGGGCGTCCTGAGTTTCGGTATCCGCGACCGGGGCGTCACCTACCAGCACCTGCAGGAAATCGGCGCCGTAGCGCTCCAGTTTGTGGGAGCCGATCCCGCTGACCAGGGCCATGTCCTGCAGATTGCCCGGGCGCTGACGCAGCATGTCGACCAGCGTCGAATCCGGAAATATCACATAGGGTGGGACACCATGAGCCTCGGCGAGTTTCTTGCGCAGGGCGCGCAGGGCCTCCCACAGGGGCTTGTCGGCCTCGGCGATGACGGCCTTCTCGCCGGAGCGCGAAAGCAGGGGCGCCGTACGTGAGGCGTCCTTGCGCAGCGCCAGGCTCTCTTCGCCGCGCAGCAATGCGCGGCAGCTTTCCGACAGCCTGAGGCTGCCATAGCCGTCCAGATCGATCTCGGCCAGCCCACGGGCAATCAACTGGCGGAATACCGAGCGCCATTCCTGCTCCGACAGGTGCTTGCCGATGCCATAGGTGGAAAGGTGCTGATGACCGGCGCTGCGGATCTTCTCGTTGTCGCGGCCCAGCAGAATATCCACCAGATGACCCACGCCGTAACGCTGGCCACTGCGATAGGCACTGGAAAGCGCCATACGGGCCGCCTCGCTGCCATCCCAGGTATCGGCCGGCTCGACGCAATTGTCACAATAGCCACAGGGTTCGGCCAGAGTTTCGCCAAAGTAGTCGAGCAGCATCTGCCGCCGACAGGTGGTGATTTCGCACAGTCCGAGCATGGCATCGAGCTTGTGACGTTCGATGCGCTTGTGGCGCTCGTCCCCTTCGGAGTTGGCCATGATCTGGTTGAGCATCAGCACGTCCTGCAGGCCGTAAGCCATCCAGGCATCGGCCGGAAGACCATCGCGCCCTGCCCGGCCGGTCTCCTGATAATAGGCCTCGACACTTTTTGGCAGATCCATATGGGCAACGAAGCGCACATTGGACTTGTCGATACCCATGCCGAAGGCAATGGTGGCGACCATTATCAGGCCTTCTTCGTTGAGAAAGCGCTTCTGATGGGTCGCGCGCAGCTCGGCGGGCAGGCCCGCATGGTAAGGCAGCGCAGGCCAGCCCTGACCGCTGAGCCACTGGGCCGTATCATCAACCTTGCGTCGGGACAGGCAATAGACAATACCGGCATTGCCCTTGTGCCGGCCCAGCAGGCCGAGCAGTTGTTGCCGCGGCTTGTCCTTGGGCACGATGCGGTAAAAGATATTGGGCCGGTCGAAGCCGGAGATGAAACAGGGCGCGTGCTCCAGCTTCAATCGCTGGCTGATGTCCTGCTGGGTGCGCTCGTCGGCCGTCGCGGTCAGCGCCATGCGCGGCACCTGGGGAAAATGCTCGGCCAGTTGGCCCAGTTGCAGGTACTCGGGCCGGAAATCATGCCCCCATTGGGACACGCAGTGCGCCTCATCGATCGCAAACAGCGCGATATCCAGGGTTTGCAGGAACTGCAATGTGCGGGGCTTGAGCAGACGCTCGGGCGCCAGATAGAGGAAATCCAGCTCACCGCGACGCATCTGACCGGCAATCTCGCGCTGATCATCCTCGCTCAGTGTGGAGTTCAGTGCGGCTGCCTTGAGACCCAGTTCGTTGAGGGTAGCCACCTGATCGTCCATCAATGCAATCAGCGGAGAGACAATCACAGCCAGGCCATCGCGCAGCAGACCGGGGATCTGGTAGCACAGGGACTTGCCCCCGCCAGTCGGCATCAGGACCAGGGCGTCACCACCGGTGGCCACCTGATCAATGATGTCGGCTTGCTGGCCGCGGAACTCGGCGTAGCCGAATATATCCTTGAGTCGCTGCAGAGCTTGCTCGCGCATGGGGCTCCCTGGGTTGAAGTATCGAGTTGGAGCGGCGTTCGTCACACGGCGCTGACCCGCCAAGGCAGGCATTGTACCAGCACCGCGAGCGGTATCCGTGCCGGATATCACCCGGCGATCAGCGCCTTTGGCAAAAGGCCTGGGGCGCGCGTACAATGCACGCATTATCCACTATGAGGTGTCCCATGTCCTTCGCCGACCAACTCGAGCGCCTGCAGGAATTTCTTGATGCAGACGACCTGCACGATGAAGCACTGGATTACCTTGCCGCGCACGGCTATCTCGCTGCGCTGTGCATCAGTCCGGTTGATGTGCCAGAAGAGGAATGGATTGCTGAACTCTTCGCCGAGGAACCCAATTACCGCGACGAGGCACAGAAGACCGATATCGAAGACGGTCTGCGCAACCTGAAATCACAGATTGCCCGCGAGCTGGCCAGCGACGAGGATCTGGAGCCGCCGTGCGATCTCGAACTGGGCGACGAACCGGACCTTTCCGACCTGCGCAGCTGGTGCGTCGGCTTTCTGGAAGGCGTATTCCTGCGCGAGGAAGACTGGTTCGACAAGGACGAGGAAACCGTCAGCGAGCTGTTGCTGCCGATCATGGTCGGCTCCGGCCTGTTCGAGGACCAGCCTGAATTCGCCGAAATCGCCCAGGACGAGGCTATGGTCGACGACATGATGCAGCATATCCCCGAGATCCTGACCCAGCTGTTCCTGCTCTTCCACGCGCCTGAAGACAAGCCCAAGCCGGCATTGCTCTCGCGCCACTGAAGCTGTCAGCGCAATCGGAAAAGGCCTGTTTTACAGGCCTTTTTTGTGCCTGCAATACAGTGTCAGAGCCAGGCAAAGCCGGCCATGCGCCAGCAATCGCTGGCATCCACCAGCATATGGATCAACAACCCCAGACCGACCAGCCGCAGCGGGCGCCAGAGTGTCATCAGCAGATAACCGGTAATCGCGGTATAGGTGTGCAGCGGGTGGAAGCCGATCGAGCAGCGATCTGCAGCAAAGATCGGGTCGGCCATCAGATGATCCAGATCCACCAGCATGACCGCCACCATGATCAGCCAGGCCTTGCGCCACTGCTGGCGAAAAAACACCAGCGCCACGGCCAGGGGCAGCAGCACGTGCAGCGCAAGATGAAACACCAGGACCCAGTTCATACCGAAGCAGCGCTCTCCCCGGCCGCCACCCAGCGCTCGAGCAGCGGTAACACATCACCGGGCGATTGATAGCCGTTGGCCAGAAGTGCCAGCTGCCCGTTTCGTTCGGCCAGCAGGGTCGGAAATCCGGCGATGCCCAGGTCGCGGGTCCAGGAAAAGTCTGCGGCAATCGCCGCCCTGGTCAGCTCCGCGTCAAACCGCTCGCCGAAGGCCTTGCGCCGATAACCCGCCTGCTCGGCCAGGTTGATCAGCGCCAGGGTCTGGCTGACGTCTTCTGCCCGGGCGTAGAACGCATGCTGTATGGCCCTGACCAGAGCCCAGACCTTGCTCGCATCCAGTTCCCGTCCGGCCACCAGGGCGCGGCAGGCCGGTTCGGTGTTGTAGACAAAGGCATCGGGGAGGTCATCAGGGGTCAGAAAGGGCTGCGATGAGGCGATGGCCACGGCTTCCCAGTGCTCGCCAAGGGCCGCACGGGCTGCGTCGTCCAGGGGCGCCCTGGCGCCGGGGCGCAAGCCGCCGGCCACCAGATGCAACGGCAGCTGCGGATAATCGGCCAGAACGCGCTCGATTACCGGCGCGAAGCCCCAGCACCAGGAACACATGGGATCCATTACATACAGCAGGCGCTGGGACATGCTCGTCTCCGTCAGCTGGTGCTATTGCCGTTCGATTGGGCCTGTTGCTGCCCGATGGGATGCGGCTGATTGCGTAACTTGGCCAACTTGACCTGGCGCTGGCGTTCTTCCGCGCGGCGCCGGGTCTTCTCCGGCAGGCTGTCGTAGCAGCGGGGGCAGCTGATGCCCTCTTCGTACTGCGGCGAGGCCTTTTCTTCGGCCGAGATCGGATGGCGACAGGCATGGCATTGATCGAAGGAACCCGGCGCCAGATCGTGGCGGACCGTGACCCGGTTATCGAACACGAAACATTCGCCATTCCAGCGGCTCTGCTCCAGAGGCACTTCCTCGAAATACTTGAGAATACCGCCCTTGAGGTGGAAAACCTCATCGAAGCCCTGCTGCAGCATGTAACTGGATGCCTTCTCGCAGCGTATCCCACCGGTGCAGAACATCGCCACCTTCTTGTGTTTCGCCGGATCGTAGTGCGCTTTTACGTACTCGGGAAATTCGCGAAAGCTCTTGGTCTGCGGGTCGATAGCCCCCTCGAAGGTACCGATCGAGACTTCGTAGTCATTGCGCGTGTCGATCAGCAGCACCTCGGGATCGCTGATCAAGGCGTTCCAGTCGGCAGGCTCAACGTAAGTGCCTACCGTCTCGTTCGGACTGACACCCTCGACACCAATGGTCACGATCTCTTTCTTCAGCTTGACCTTGGTGCGATAGAAGGGCATCTCGTCGCACAGCGATTCCTTGTGGTCCAGGTCGCTCAGGCGTGGGTCGCTACGCAGCCAGCCCAGCACCGCGTCCATCCCCGCGCGGGGGCCGGCTATGGTGCCATTGATACCTTCTCGGGCCAGCAGCAGGGTGCCCTTGACGCCATTCTCCAGCATCACATCGAACAGCGGTTGGCGCAGGTCGGGATAGTTTTCCAGCGTGACGAACTTGTACAACGCCACGACAACGATTCGGGACATGAATTACCTCTGTGTTCAGTTGGCGCCCACGTAAAGGGCGTACCAGTTTTTCAGCGCCGGTTTTCAGCGCGGGCGATTCTAACAGAGGTGGCAGAACACGTCAGTGGCTGGTTTTACTGTCGGCTTTGCTGCCGCCCAGGCAGTTGGGCGAGTCCGGCGCCTGCTGGCGGCTGCTCCACTCCTGCGGCGTATAGGTATGCAATGCCAGCGCGTGGATACGTGACATCAGATCGCCCAGGCTGCGATATACCGCCTGATGACGCTTGACCGCGTTCAGGCCGGCAAACTCTTCGCTGACGATCACTGCCTTGAAATGCGACTCCGAACCCGGCGGCACACTGTGCATGTAGCTCTCGTTGACCAGTTCCAGATGAACCGGCTGCAGGCTTTGCAGCGCCTGGTGCAATGCATTCTGGGTTTCGCCCATGGTGTCTCCGCTGTCGATGACTACTGATTGGTGACTGAAGGCCACGATTGTACCGCAGTGGACCCCTAACGCAGACCCTGCTGACGTGCTTCGACGTCCTCGGCCATCTGCTCGAGCAACTGTTGTATGTGGGGCTCGACACGTTCCTCGACGCGCACGCGACTGATCGCCATGGAGTCGCGGGTCAGCTGTGGCAAATGCTGCATCAGCTTGCGACCGGCCGGCGACTGGTAGAACTCGGCGAGCTGATCGAACTCCTCTTCACTGAACAGTGGCAGGTACAGATCGATCAGTTCATCGCGAATAGCCTCCCAGGCCAGCTCGCGGTCCAGGATCTGACGCGCCTCCTGCTGATACTGCCGTAGCACGGCCTCGTACTGCAGCGAACCGCCGAGCTGCGAAAACTGCGCGTTGATCAACCGGCTGACCTGCGCGTAGACCGGGGCCGTCATACCCTCGGCATTGGCCAGCCTGAGAAAGCGCTCGGCGCTGGCACGGTGGGACGCCTCATCGGCCATGGCCGGCGAAAGCATCCCCGCACCAAGCAGGACCCAGCACAGCAGCAACACAAGATTACGCATGGAAAGGGTGGATTCTCCGGGGTTGCCGACACGAGCTTCTATACTGACAGCCATCACTCACATTGACCACTCTGGAGGATCAGCATGAGTACGCGCACCGAAGCAGACAGCATGGGCGACATAGAAGTACCTGCCGACCGGTACTGGGGTGCCCAGACGCAGCGTTCACTGCACTACTTCGCGATCGGCGAAGAGCGCATTCCGCTGGCGGTGGTTCAGGCTCTGGCGACGATCAAGAAGGCATCCGCCCGGATCAATCATCAACTGGGCAATCTGGACGAAGAAATCGCCACGCTGATCGAGCAGGCCGCCGATGACGTGCTGGAAGGCCGCCTGGATGACAACTTTCCGCTCTCGGTCTGGCAGACCGGCAGTGGAACCCAGAGCAACATGAATGCCAACGAGGTGATTGCCGGGCGCGCCAACGAGCTCTCCGGCGGCGAACGGGGTGGCAAGCATCCGGTGCACCCCAACGATCACGTCAACAAGTCACAGAGTTCCAACGACACCTTCCCCAGTGCAATGCATATTGCCGCCGTGCTGCAGACCCGGGAAAAGCTGATACCCGCTGTCCGTGAGCTGCGCGACGCCTTGGACGAACAATCCCGTCGCCATGCCGAGCTGATCAAGATCGGCCGCACACACCTGATGGATGCCACGCCCGTGACCTTCGGTCAGGAGCTGTCAGCTTTCGTAGCGCAACTGGACATGGGCCTGCACGCCCTGGAACAGGCCCTGCCCGGCGTCTGCGCCCTGGCCCAGGGTGGCACTGCCGTCGGCACCGGCCTCAATACCCCGGCAGGATTCGCCGACAAGCTAGCCGAAGAAGTCGCGCGCCTGACCGGGCAGCCCTTCACCAGCGCGGCAAACAAGTTCGCCGCGCTCAGCGGGCACGAACCGCTGATCCAGCTGCACGGCGCTTGCAAGCAACTGGCTGCCACCCTGATGAAGCTGGCCAACGACCTGCGCCTGCTGGGCAGCGGTCCGCGCGCCGGGTTTGCCGAGGTGCGTCTGCCAGCGAACGAACCCGGCAGTTCGATCATGCCGGGCAAGGTCAATCCCACCCAGTGCGAGGCATTGTCGATGATCGCCTGCCAGGTACTGGGTAACGATGTCACCCTCGGCATGGCCGCCAGTAGCGGGCACCTGCAGCTCAACGTGTTCAAGCCGGTGATCATCCATACCCTGCTGCAGTCGATCCGGTTGCTCAGCGATGGCTGCAACAGCTTCCGCGAGCATTGCGTGGAAGGCATGGAGCCCGATACCCAACGCATGCGCGAGCACCTGGACAACAGCCTGATGCTGGTCACCGCCCTGAACCCGGTCATCGGTTATGACAAGGCAGCCGATATCGCCAAGAAGGCCTACAAGGAAGGCACCACCCTGAAGCAGGCGGCACTGCAACTCAATTACCTGAGCGCGGAGGAATTCGATCAGGCCGTCAAGCCGGAGCAGATGGTCGGACAATCCGGATAACGCCCTTCGCGGCCAGGCGGCCGCTCCCACCGCCAACCGTGCCGATCGCGGTCAACGGCGAACCCGGTAGGAGCGACGGCCCCGTCGCGAAGCGTTCCCGGCAAGCACCGGGTCGTCAGGCGGACCTGCTATGACGCTGCCGGCGGCGGGGTGACGGCCAGCCGCCGCAGCCGCCGGTTCTTCAGGTTCTGTATCAGGCTCGGTGCCAGGGCGACCAGGGCCGAGCCGCTGACCACCAGTAACGCGCCCAGGTACGCCAGGTTGTTCAGCAGTTCGGGCTTGATCACCGTGGGCCAGAGCATTGAACCGACCGCTACCATGGCAAAGGTGAACAGCGGTGTGGTGGCGATGGTCGCGCTCACCCGCGACGCCTCCCAGTGCACCAGGGCTTCGGCGAAGGAGCCATAGGCAATCAATGTGTTCAGGCAGCACCCCACCAGCAACCAGAACTGCAGGCCGGTCAGCTGCATGATGGTACCGGGCGCCGTCAACGGCAGCAGCAGAGCCGAACATGCCAGGTAGATCACCATCATCACAGTGATCGATGACCAGATGGTAAGCAGCTGCTTTTGCGCCAGTCCGTACAGGGCCCAGGTCAGCGCAGCGCCAAGGGTAATCAGGATCCCCAGCGTATAGCTGGTCATCTGCGTGAACAGCTCACCCAGACGCTGGTTGAAGAACAGCACGAAGCCTGCCAGCAGCACCAGCAGACCGATCAGTTGGCCAATACCGAAGCGCTCACGAAATACCCACATGCTGCCCAGCATCAGCATGATCGGCGCCACCTGGATCATCAGCTGCATGGTACCGGGGGTCAGCCGACTCAGGCCCATCAGATAGAGCACGTAATTGAGGGTCAGGCCCACGATGGCGACCACCAGCAACCAGCGATTGGTGACCGACAAGGCCCGGATGGAAGGCAGTCGCCGACGCCAGGCCAGCCAGACGAACAGCACCACACCGGCGGTGAACAGTCGGTACCAGGTCACCGTATAGGGATCCATTCCCTTGAGTATTTCCTTGAGCATGATGGGCAGAACGGCCCACAGGACGGTGGTAACCATCGCCAGAAGAAAACCATAGATCCAACGGCCGGACGAGACGTGCATGGGAAGACTCGGAAACAGGGGGCAGGGATGACTCCCGGCATTCTAGTGGTGGCGCGCTCAGGCGCACAGCTACAGCTGAAATGAACTTGCGAGGTCAACTGTTACGCCAGGCAAAAAAATAGCTGCACCCTTGCGGGTGGCAGCCCAAGGGAGAGCAGAACACCTGAGGATCATCACCCTGCAAATTGCACGCGCCTATTGGACCAAGGTCTGAGTCAGCTCTTTCTGCCGGCATCGCCATCGTGCAATCGGTGCCAGCCGGTATCATCGGGCTCCACCGCATAACGTGCCCAGCGGACAAATTCGGAAAGCCGCATGATCCCGCTACCGCCCTCGCCCATACCCTTGATGGTACGGTACCGGACCCGTCCTGGACGCCCCGGACGGCGGGCGACTATCTGCACCACCTCGCGCACGGACCAGTTCTTGCCGGGCAGCCCGTTGCTGTAGAAACCTCCGACCTTGAGATCCTCCTCGTCGACCCGCTTGCTCTTGGCATGGGAGTTGGCCAGTTCGACCAGCTTGAGCAGGTCGTCAAACTGGATGTCGACATAGGAATTCATCTCCCGCAGGGCATGGTGAAAGTCCTCTGGCGCGATACCGGTCAGCTTGCCCGGTTCGGTTCGCGCCAGAGCCAGCGGATAGCGACGCCAGTCGAACAGACTGTTGAACAGGATGGCTGCGCCCACGATGACCAGGGCGTCAAGCAGGATCGGGTACAGCACGAAGCTGAAACCGGCCTGCTCCACGGCTGGCCCACCCAGTACCACGATCATCGCCGTGGCCCCGCCCGGCGGATGCAGGCAGCGTGCGTACATCATCAGCATGATGCTGCCGCCCACGGCCAGCGCGGCCACCCAGGGACCGGCCGGTAGCCAGAAATTGCAGGCCACACCAAAGGTGGCGGAGATTACCTGGCCGCCAATCACCGACCAGGGTTGGGACAGAGTGCCATGGGGCATGGCGAAGACCAGCACGGCACTGGCGCCCATCGAACCGGTTACCCACAGGGCACCGTCACCGGCAAAGCCGATATGAGTGATCCAGTACACCAGCAGCAGCGACAGCGTAGCGCCCAGTGCCGACAGGAACTTCTCCTGATGACTGGTGCTGTCCGGCCGCCAGCCAATGAAATGCAGGCACCTGCTCAGCCATCGCTGCCCCATCAACTTCTCCCCGACCGGATTGACCTACCAGCTGCCATGATACCCCCTGTTACATCCGCCGCGACAGCGCTCAGCAGCCGAACCGGTCAGCCTGCTATGCTGGGCGTGGATATAGCGGATAACAACAGGAGAACAGCATGGCTACATTGGCCACAGAATCGCTGGATACATCAAAGCAGGCTGCGCGGGCGCTTGATGATCGGCAGGCCAGGGAACTGCTGTCCGACCTGGACGGCTGGAATCTGGTCAGTGTGGACGGCATACCCCGAGTAGAAAAATCCTACACATTCAAGGACTTCCAGCAGTCCCTCGCCTTTACCAATCGGGTCGGAGCGCTGGCCGAAGATGTCGGACACCACCCGGCGATAGTGACCGAGTGGGGCAAGGTCACGGTCGCCTGGTGGAGCCATGACCTGGGCGGCCTGCACCGCAATGATCTGATCATGGCCGCCCGGACCGATCGGCTGAAGGGCTGAGAGCCCTCTCAGAACAGCGTGCCGTCGGCCTCCTTCTGCAGCAGCAGGGCCGGCGGCGCGAAGCGTTCGCCATACTGCTCGGCAAGATACCGGGCCCGGGCGACGAACGCCGGCAGGCCGGTCTGATTGATGAATTGCAAGGCACCACCGGTCCATGCGGCAAAACCGATGCCGAAAATCGAGCCGACATTGGCATCGGCCACCGACAGCAACACATTCTCTTCCAGACACCGCACGGTTTCGATCGCCTGAATGTAGAGCAGGCGATCGCGCACGTCCGCGACGGCCAAAGGCGCCTCGGTGCGGGCAAAATGCTCCGCCAGCGCAGGCCACAGGTGCTTGCGGCCTGTCTCCGGGTAATCGTAGAACCCCTTGCCCGCCGCCTTGCCCGGGCGCTTGAACTCCTCGACCATGCGGGTGATCACGGCAAATGCCGGATGCTCCGGTATCGCCTGGCCCTCGGCGGCCAGATCCTTGCGCGTCTGCTCGCGGATATGGCTCATCAGGCTCATCGATACCTCATCCGACACGGCAAGGGGCCCTACCGGCATTCCCGCCTGACGCGCCACGTTCTCGATCAACGCTGGTGACACGCCCTCTCCGAGCATGGCAATGCCTTCACTGGTAAAGGTACTGAAGACCCTTGACGTGAAAAAGCCGCGGCTGTCGTTGACCACGATCGGCGTCTTGTTGATCTGCATGACAAAATCAAAGGCGCGTGCCAGGGTCAGATCATCTGTCAGCTCCCCACGGATGATCTCCACCAGGGGCATCCTGTCCACGGGACTGAAGAAATGCAGCCCGATAAAGCGGTGCGGCTGGTCAATCGCAGCCGCCAGGCCGGTGATCGGCAGGGTCGAGGTATTGGACGCAATGACCGCATCGGGTAGCGCGCACTCCACGGCAGCCCGGGTGACGCGGCCCTTGAGGTCCCGGTCCTCGAACACCGCTTCGATGATCAGGTCGCAGCCGGTGAAATCGGCGTCGTCAATCGTGGGATGGATACGCGCCAGCACAGAGTCACGCTTCTCGGCTGACATCTGCCCACGCGATACCCGCTTGTCCAGCAGGTTTGCCGAATAGCGCTTGCCCTTCTCTGCCGCTTCGGGCGTTACATCCCTGAGCACGACCGCGATACCCGCTTGGGCAGCCACATGGGCGATACCGGCCCCCATCATGCCTGCACCAATCACGCCTAGCTTGTTGATCGGTCGCGCTTCGATACCGGCAGGCCTGGAACCGCCGGCCTTGATCTGGTTGAGCTGGAACCAGAAGGTGCCGATCAGATTCTTCGCGACCTGACCGGTGGCCAGTTCGGTAAAGTAGCGCGTCTCGATGATCTGGGCCGTGTCGAAGTCCACCTGAGCGCCCTCAACCGCGGCGCACAGAATCTTTTCCGGCGCAGGCAGACAGCCCTGGGTCTTGCTGCGTAGCACCGAGGGCGCAATAGGCAGCATCTGCGCCAGCGCCGGACTTTTCGGCGCGCCACCGGGCATGCGATAGCCCTTCGCCTCCCAGGGTTGAACCGCTTGCGGGTTGGCGAGTATCCAGGCTCGGGCCTGGGCCAGCATGTCGTCCCGGTCGCTTGCCAGGGCATGAATCAACCCCGCCTCGAGCGCCTTGCCGGGGCCGACCTGCTTGCCTTCGACCAGGTACGGCAGTGCTTTCTCGACACCCAGCAGGCGCACCATGCGCACTACTCCGCCGCCACCGGGGAGCAGGCCCAGAGTGACTTCCGGCAAGCCGAGTTTGACTGCGGGCTGGTCGATAGCCACACGGTAATGGCAGGCCAGCGCCAGCTCCCAGCCACCGCCCAGGGCAGCGCCGTTGATCGCGGCCACTACCGGCTTGCCCAGGGTCTCCAGCCGGCGCAACTGGGCCTTGAGCCCGAGCACCATGTGGTAGAAGGATGCGGCGTCCGCCGGCGTCACCTTGACCAGTTCGTTGAGATCCCCCCCGGCAAAGAAGGTCTTCTTGGCCGACGTAATGATCACCCCGGCGATCCCGTCACGCTCCTGTTCCAGACGCTCAACCGTCTCGGCCATGGCCTGGCGGTACAGCGCATTCATGGTGTTGGCGCTCTGGCCAGGCATGTCCATCGTGAGCAGAACGATATTGTCCTGACCTTTTTCGTACGCTATGGCATTGCTCATGGTCGGCTCCTCAGATGCGCTCGATAATGGTGGCTATGCCCATACCGCCACCCACGCAGAGCGTGGCCAGGCCGTAGCGCAGTTGCTGCCGCTCGAGCTCATCGAGCAACGTGGCCAGGATGATGCAACCGGTGGCCCCCAGCGGGTGGCCCATGGCGATACTGCCGCCATTGACGTTGATCTTCTCCTCGGGCACCTGCATCTCACGCATGAAACGCATGACCACCGAAGCAAAGGCCTCGTTGACCTCGAACAGATCGATCTGGTCGATACTCATACCGGCGCGTGCCAGTACCTTGCGGGTCGCGGGCGCCGGACCGGTCAGCATGATGGTGGGATCGGTACTGGTCACCGCGGTAGCAACGACACGACCACGGGCTTGCAGGCCCAGCGCCTCGCCCTTGGCCTGTGAACCAATCAGCATGGCAACGGCGCCGTCAACGATCCCCGAGCTGTTACCGGGGGTATGTACATGGCGGATCCGCTCCACCTGGGGGTAGCGCTGCAGGGCCGACGCGTCAAAGCCCATCTGGCCCATCGCCGCGAAACTCGGCTTGAGCGCGGCAAGTCCGGCCATGCTGCTGTCGGGGCGAATGAACTCGTCGTGGTCGAGCAGCACGATGCCATTCTGGTCGGTCACCGGCACCAGCGTACGCGCAAAGGCGCCGTCTGCTCGGGCACGTGCGGCCTTTTGCTGCGAGCGCAGGGCAAAGGCATCGACATCCTCGCGACTGAAGCCTTCGAGAGTGGCAATCAGGTCAGCACCAATACCCTGGGGCACAAAGCGGGTATGCATGTTGGTTTCCGGATCCATGGCCCAGGCCCCGCCGTCGGAACCCATGGGCACACGGGACATCGACTCGACGCCGCCGGCCACCACCAGATCCTCAAACCCGGACCGGACCTTCATGGCAGCCAGGTTGACCGCCTCCAGACCCGAGGCGCAGAACCGATTGATCTGCACACCGGCAACGCAGTCGTCCCAGTCAGCTGCCAGCGCTGCTGTCTTGGCAATGTCGGCACCCTGATCGCCCACCGGGGTGACACAGCCGAGGACAATATCGTCCACCTGACTGGTATCCAGCCCGGTACGCTGCTGCAATGCGCGCAGCAGTCCGGCCATCAGATTGGTCGGCTTGACGCTGTACAGCGCGCCATCTTTTCTGCCCTTGCCGCGCGGCGTGCGCACCGCATCGAAAATCATTGCCTCAGTCATCTGCTCTCTCCATTGTGACCCTGTGCTCTACCCTACCTCGCAGCGCGACAGCGACAATGACCAAAAAGCTCATTTACGCTGACCAAAGCGCCAGCACACCGGCATGTCAGTTTGATTGCACATTCATATCTGTTCGCGAAATGCCCGGCGTGGGATGTAGCCAATTGGTCTAATGCACGATTGCTTCAGCATCTATCATCAAGTCACAATAGCGTTGCAGATGTATCAGCGGCGCCCGCAACAGCGCGGTGACATGACGGCTGCGCACAACAACAAAAAACGCGACAAGAAGGCACTTGCGATGAAAAAGCCGATCAAAACCCGCTTTTCTGCAGTCGGCCTCGTATTCGTAGCCACCTGGCTACTGCTGATTCTGCCCAATATCAACTGGGGCGGCGCAGCCTGAGGCACGAGGCTACCGCGCCACTCTGATCTTGGCTGTACAATGGCGCGCACCGCGTTGCGTTGCGCCATTGGAGAAGCCGTGAGTTCGTCCCCATCCCTAGCGGAGCTGAGCTGGACCGAAGAGGGTCAGCCCGTTTCCGTTCGCTTCGGCGACATCTACTACTCCCGCCATGACGGCCTGGAACAGAGCCGTCACGTCTATCTGCGTCACAACCAGCTGGAGGAACGCTGGCGGACCCTGCCAGCCGGAGCCCGCTTCTGTATCGCTGAAACCGGGTTTGGTACCGGACTCAACTTCCTTGCGGCGTGGCAGCTCTGGGACAGCACCGCGCCGGTTGACGCCCACCTGCACTTCGTCAGCGCCGAGAAATTCCCGTTGGCGGCAGCGGATCTGCGCCGAGTTCTGGAGCTCTGGCCCGAGCTGGCCCCCTGGTCCGAGCAGTTGCTGCAGCACTACAGCTCCCCCGTACCGGGCTGGCAGCGCCTGGTATTCGACGGCGGCAGAGTCAGCCTGACATTGTTGGCAGGCGATGCGCTGGCGATGCTCGGCCAGCTCGACGCCCGTGTGGATGCCTGGTTTCTGGATGGCGTGACACCGCAACTGGATCCTGACATGTGGCAGCCGGCGCTCTATCAGCAAATGGCGCGGCTCTCGCGGCCCGGAACCACCCTGACCACCTTCACCAGTGCAGGGGAAGTGCGCGGGGGGCTGATTGCAGCCGGTTTCATGGCCGAGCCGGTACAGGGCCATCGATCCAAGCGCGAGATGCTCGCTGCCAGGCTGCCAAATCAGCCGGCCCCAGGATGGACCGCGCCCTGGTTTGCGCGGCCAACAGGGCAGCCGCATGCTGCACGGGAGGCCATGGTCATCGGTGCGGGCCTTGCTGGCTGTTGCACGGCCTGGGCCCTGGCCCGGCGCGGCTGGTCCGTGACCCTGATCGAGCGTCATCCCGGCGAAGCCCGGGAAGCATCAGGCAACGCCCAAGGTATTCTCTATTGCAAGCTGTCGCCCCACCATCCGCCCCTGTCACGCTTCATCCAGAGCAGCTATGCCTACAGTCTGCATCTGCTGCGTAGCGTGCTGCCCGAAGATGGCATCGGCTGGTCTGCCTGCGGCGTCCTGCAATTGAGTGGCAATGCCAAGGAAACCGCCCGTTTGCGTGCCCTGGCAGAGCAGGGCTACCCAGCCGAGTTTCTGCATGGGGTGGACGCAGCCGAGGCCAGCGCGATCGCTGGTGTCGAGGTCAGCGAAGGGGGGCTTCACTTCCCCGCTGGCGGCTGGGTCAACCCCCCGGCCCTGTGCGCCCGGTTGCTCCAGCACCCCGCCATCGAGCTGAAAAGCTGTAGCGAAGCCATGCACCTGGACTATCGCGCAGACCGCTGGCACGCGATCGACGCTCAGGGCCTGACTCTCAAGTCGGCGCCGGTCGCCATCGTCTGCAGCGCCGGTGACAGCAGGCGCTTTCTGCAGACCGCGCATCTGCCGCTCAAGTCCATTCGCGGCCAGGTTACCCGCCTGCCCGTTACGGCCGGCAGCCAGGCGTTGCGTAGCGTACTGTGCGGCGAAGGCTACGTCTCTCCGGCACGCCTAGGGGCGCATTATGTAGGCGCCAGTTTTCGTTTTGACCGCTCGGATACCGAACCCAGTGCAGAGGAAAACGCCAGCAACCTCGAGCTGCTGACCAGCCTGTCACCGCAACTCGACAGCGCCCTGCGCAGCGGGGCCGCCCTGCTGCCTGAGACGCTGCAGGGCCGGGCCGCCCTGCGCTGTACATCCCCGGATTACCTGCCACTGATCGGCCCGGTGGTGGATGCCGAGCAGTTTCGACAGGATTACGCTGTGCTGGCCAAGGATGCATCGAAGCAGCCCTGCAACGCTGCGCCATGGCATCGCGGGTTATATATCAATGCAGCCCATGGTTCGCGAGGTCTGATCAGCGCCCCCCTGAGCGGGGAACTGATCGGCGCATTGCTGGAGAACGAGCCTTTGCCACTACCAAGCGATCTGGTGCGCGCGGTACATCCCAGTCGCTTTCTCCTGCGCCACTTGATACGTGGGGCCTGAGCCCTCTCTCGGAGCAGGCATGGGCAGCGTTCTGGCGAAATACCTTTCTGCCAGTGCTGTGCTAGCATCAATAGTGGCACGCCGATAACAAACCCAAGAGCCGGCGCGTCCGCAAGGTATGCATCCGATGCTCTGGTTTCGCTGGCTGTCCCTTTGCTGTTCGTTGTCCCTGCTGACGTCGCTGGCACATGCCAGCGCGGAGACCCGCGCTGCACCGGCAGAACCTCTTCCCGGCGCCCCGGTCACGCTCGACTCGACTCACCTGCGTATCAATCTTGCCGGTCAGGCCCTGCTACTCGAAGACCCAGACCAGCGTCTGCTGATCAGTGATATTCGCAAACGCCCGCTGTCAGACTGGCAGCCTGTCGCCGGCACGCACATCAACAAGGGCAAGAATAATTCGGCCTGGTGGGTAGCCATCTCGCTGGATAACCGGACCGGTCAGGATCTGGAGGGCGTGCTGGAGGTCAACTATCCCATTCTTGATCAGATCGAGCTGTTCCATTTCGACGCTCAGAAGCAACTGGCCTACCAGCGTAGCGGGGATCACCTGCTGCTTGACGAGAGGCCGATACAGGTACGCAACCCCTGGCTTACGGTTTCGCTGCCGCCCGGCCTGAGTCGGATCTTCCTGCGTGTCGAGACCAGCAGCACTGTATTTCTGCCCCTGTATTTTTCAACCTGGGCCACGGCGGCCACCCAGCTGGAAATCAGTTCCCTGGCCCAGGGGCTGTTCTACGGGGTCATGCTGGGGCTGTTTGCCTACAATCTGTTTCTGTATGCCTCGCTGCGCGAAACCAGCTACCTCTGGTATCTGATCTACAACCTGAACATGCTGCTGTTCATGGCTGCCTTCGACGGGCTGCTGTGGAAGTGGTTGCAGACAGGCATCAGCTTCCAGTCGGTGTCCATCTACAGTCTGATGTTCCTGCACTGTATCGTCGCCACACAGTTCAGCAGACACTTCCTGCATACCGCTGAACATTTCCCGCGCATTGACTGGCTGCTGCGTGCCGTGATCGTGCTGGTGACCATTACCTTGCTGAGCCTGCCCCTGGTCGGGCTGACATTGTACAACCTGCTGGCCAGCCTCTATGTGCTGTCCACCTCTGCGGTCCTGCTGGCCACCGGGATCCATGTCTGGCGGCAGGGCTTTCGCTATGGCTCGTACTACACCCTGGCCTGGGGCGTACTGCTCTGCTCGCTGATGCTGTCGACAGCGGGATCGCTGGGCTACGAAATCGCCGTCTCTTACGGTGCCGACTGGGTCAAGCTGGGTATCTGCATGGAGCTTTTCATCCTCTCGCTGGGCCTTGCCGACCGCATCAATGCGCTCAAGGAAGCGCGCTTCAAGGCCGATGAACAGACCCGCCAGGCTCGGCTGGAATCACGCGCCCAGGGACGCTTCCTGGCCAAGATGAGCCACGAGATCCGCACGCCGCTCAACGGCGTGCTGGGTATGGTGGAGCTGCTGCGCGACACGCCGCTGGACCGTACCCAGCGCTTCTATCTGCAGACCATCAGTAGTTCGGGCAAGGCGCTGATGTCGGTCGTGAATGCCGTTCTGGACTACGCTCGTATCGAGTCCGGGCAAGTGCGACTGGAGCAGATCGAGTTCGATGTCGAAGAGCTGGTGTCCGAATCCTGCAGCCTCTTTACCGCGCAGGCGCTGGGCAAACAACTGGAACTGTACTGCAGCATTGATCCGGCCGTGCCCCGACGGGTGATTGGCGACCCGACGCGACTCCGGCAGATATTGCTGAACCTGCTCGGCAACGGTTTGAAGTTTACCCACACCGGCCACGTCACCCTGCACATCGACAGCGCAGAACTGGCCGATGAGCAGGGGCTCTGCCGCCTGAGTTTCGCGGTTAGCGATACCGGGATAGGTATTGGGGAACCGGCCCGCAAGGAACTGTTCCGCTCTTTCACCCAGGCTGACAGCACCACCACCCGCCGCTACGGTGGTAGCGGTCTGGGGCTCGCAATAAGCCAGGAGCTGGCCGCTCTGATGGGCGGCCGGATCGAGGTCAGTAGCGTACCCGACAAAGGTGCGTGCTTTTACTTCCAGCTCACCTTTAGGCTGCCTGAACAAAATGCCAGTCCTGCGGAGCCACTCCCCTGGGCAAGCTCGGCCGTGCTGGTCGGCTGCGATCAGACTGCGCTGGACTGTTACAGCATGCTGCTCCTGCGGCTGGGCCTTGAGGTACAGATACGTTCGGCCAGCACTCCCCTGCCCCAACCCGCGAACGACTGCCTGCTGGTCGTCGCTACGGCCGGCATGAACGGGGCAGAACTTGCCTGGTTCGAGCGCCTCATGGCGGAGCGCCCGGTGCCTTCGCTTTTGCTGAGGTCGGTCATTCTTGCACCCGACGCGCCCATGCATGCCGGCGATCGGTTGGTCGCCTGCAACGCACCGATCACCCCTGCCCGCTTGCGCGAAGCACTGCAGGCACTGGCAGTGCTGACCGAGCGGCCCGCCAGCAAGACACCACCACCAAGCCTGCCGGCGGCCGGGGTGCGGGCGGATTTCACGGTGCTGGTCGCTGAAGACAACCCGGTAAACCAGATGGTGGTGCGCGGCCTGCTCGAGCGCTACAGCTGTCATGTCGTCATCGCGGAAGACGGCGCCGCGGCAGTCCAGCGTTACGAGTCCGGCCCAGATCAATTCCAGCTCATACTCATGGACGCAGAGATGCCGAAGCTTGACGGCTTTGAAGCCACACGTCGCATTCGTGCCTTTGAACGAAAGACCGGGCGCGTGGCAGTTCCTATTGTCGCATTGACCGCCCACGCCCTGGATATTCATCGTGAAACAGGTGCACAGGCAGGCATGGACGAATACCTGGCCAAACCCGTCCAGCCCGAGGCACTCTACGGCATACTCGAGAGGATCATGCCCCCGCGTAGAGACCGATAACCCCCTGGTAGAACAGCCGCCCACCCGTCACGAACAGGAACACATAGCAAAGCTGGTAGATCAGCTTCTCGTTGCTGCGTTGCAGCAGCCAGAACCCCATGCGCACGCCGATCGGCGCCAGGGGAAGCAATACCAGGGCCGTAAGCAGGTTGATGGTATCGAACTGCCCCAGATAGATATACGCCGGCAGTTTGGCGAGGTTAACGACCGCAAAAAACACCGCTATGGTGCCCATCAGCAAGGTCTTGTCGAGTTTCTGCGGCAGCAGGTAGACATTGATCGGCGGTCCCCCGGCGTGAATACCAAAGCTGGTGAAGCCGGCGACCATGCCCCAGAAACTGCCCCGCAGGCGTCCTGCCGCCCGGGGCGCGGGCTCTCCCCGACGCAGCCAGATATTGAGCGTGAAGATCAGCGCGATCGCGCCAATCATCAACTGGATGTGGGCATCATTGAGGACCCGGAACGTCAGCCCCCCGAGCAGCACACCCACCAGGGAAGCGGGCAGGATGATCCGCAGGTTGGCTCTGTCCCAGCGGCCGCGAAAGGTCCGCAGGGCCATGGCGTCCATGGCAATCAGAATCGGCAGCAGAATGGCCGCCGCCTGCTGCGGCGACATGACCAGAGCCATCAACGGGACCGACAGGATGGCAATATTGCCGCCAAAGCCGCCCTTGGCAATGCCGTAGAGAAGCACGGCGGGAATGGCGCAGAGATAGAACAGTGGATCAGTAATCATAGGGAATCGCGGCCGGTTAACAGCTGCGCAGTGTATCATTACCGCCCATGTCATCCGGGAAGTAGACACCATGCTGATACCCCATACCCTGTTGGAGCCTGACACGCTGGCACGCATGCTGGAAGATTTCGTCACCCGCGAAGGGACGGACAATGGCTACGAGGCCAGCCTCGAACAACGTGTGGAACGACTGCGCAGGCAGATAGACAAGGGCGAGGTGCTGATTGTCTATCACCCGGACACCGGCGATACCAGCCTGGCTCACCGGCGAGACATACCGGCAGCCATGCTCAGGGAATATGAGGCCTAGCAGCCTGCAGCACCGAGGCCAGTTCCACGGCGGCAGACGCCTGAGTCGGACAGGCTGCTAGCGCAGCAGATCGGCCAATGCCGCCAGGGCCGGCCGGGTGGTCGGAAAGGTCTCGGCCGAGGTAGCTATGGGGTGCGATGACAAACGCACGACCACCAGCCCTGCGGCGGGATTTACGTGAATCATCTGGCCATGCACGCCGAGGGCCTCGAAGGCGCCGTCACGGTTGTGACTGATCCACCACTGGTTGCGATAGGAGTAGCCAGGCTGATAATCGCGGCCTGATGCCTTGAACGCTTCCCGGTCGGCGCCCTCAAGAATACTGGCAATGACCGAACCGCTGACGATCTGCTGACCGTTATAGCGGCCCTGCAGCCGCATCATTTCACCAAAGCGCCCCAGATCACGGAGGGTTGCATTGAGCCCCGCACCGGCCCACTCGGTGCCCGTGCTGTCGAGCAGCATGTAAGCATCCTGCTCGGCTCCGAGTTTGCTCCAGATTCGCTCGCTGATCAGCTCGGCGACATGCTTGCCCGTCGCCCTGCGCAGCACCCACCCCAACACCTCCGTGTGGACCGTGCGGTAAATGAAACGGTCACCGTGTTCGCCATCGGCGCCGATGGTTGGCAGATAGCCGTACAGGTTGCGGGCGCCGCCATAGCCTTCCGGGGCCGGCAACATGCCGGCAGAGAGCGCGTACTTGATCACATCGGATTGCTCATCGGCATAGACTTCGCTGTAGTCGATGTCCGCCGTCATATTCAGCAACTGCTGTATGGTCGCTCCACGCCAACCGCTGCCCTCCAGCTCCGGGACGTATTTGGTAATCAGGGCATCTGCCTTGAGCGTGCCTTCCTCGAGCAGCTGCGTGGCGATCAGGCCGCCAAAGGATTTGGTAACCGACCAGAGCATATGCGGGTTCTCGGCAGGCATCCCCTCGTGATACGCCTCGTACACCAGCTTGCCGTCCTTCATGATCAGCGTGGCATCGGCGTAGGTGGCTTGCAGATACTGACCGAAGGTCAGGGTATTGCCCTGCGGTCCGGTGAAGGTCATGTTGTCGATCTTCTCGCGCAGATCCTCACCGACCGGCAAGGCGGCGGGCAAGGAGCCACCGCGGCCTATGTTGCGCGAGGGTATCAGCTCGCGCATATGGTGGAACGCCCACCGCAGGTTGGGGAATTGCATCAGGAAGTTCTGCGCTGTCACCTGCTTGTCAGCCGGCGGTGGAAAGCCTTCCATCAGGCGCAGCTGATCGAGACGTACAGTATCGGGTGCGGGCATGGTTTGAGCCTGTGTGTGATGTGACATGACCAGTGTCAGCGCCAGAACCAAGGTGCGCGGAACATTCATGCGTTACTCCTGGGGTGCCTGCCGTATCCGGCGATCTATTCGTGGTATTCAGAGCCTATCCGATAACAGCGATGGACGTGGGGTCTGACAGGCCAGAGATGCAGGCTATTCAGTCACTGGCGGACTATGGGCGGCATAGCTGTGGTCGATCTTCTGGTAACCGCCATTGGCCCGGATCGACCTCAGGCCCTGGTCGAACCGGTCGCGCAGGGCCGGATCAACAAAGCCGACCCGGTAACCTGTCGGTGGGAACAAAAGGTGCTCGGTCACCGGCTGACTGACATCAACCCGATCCGCTATTTCGTCATTGAACGCCTGGATGATTCGCCTGTCGCCGATCATCACGTCGATACGTCCAGCGTAGAGCAGAAGATTGCGGGTTATCTGACGCGCTTCCTCACGATAACGCGGATTGGCTGCGCTCATGGAGCTGAACTCCGGACCCAGAACGAAGCGTGCACGCTGGAACGCGCTGATGGAGTAACCCTGCAGATCATCCATTGCGTCCAGCCGGATATTCCTGTGCCTGAGGGTGACCGCCACGTTGTGGTACTCGATGTAGACGTCCGAGTAATGGGCATCGACACCACTGGTCTGGTTGGTACTCGCCATGGCATCGAGCTCCCGGTTTTGCAGCATCCGATGCAGGCGCTCCAGGGGCGCGTAGTAGGGCTTCATCTCCAGACCGGCCTGGGCAAGCGCGGCCTCCACCAGGTCATACTCCAGCCCACTGTTCTGCTGCTCGAACACATAGGGCGGCTTGTGCGTCCCGAACCCCACCAGTACGGGCTCGGCAAAACCGCCCGAGGGCAGAACCAGCAACAAAACGGGAAACACCTTTGCACTATGGCCGGACATACGGGGCTCGCATCAATGGCGGAAAAGCCTCGTTACATCTACAGTGATGGCGATCGGTTCGCAACCTCCACTCTATTACCGTATTTATCCAGACCGGTTCTCCAGCGCCGGCACAGGGCCAATTGCCGCACCCGCTTGGACGTTCGGCCGATTGCCGCTAACATGATTATATAATCCCCGTAACTGTTGAGGTTCCAATGAAAACACTATCCAGCCTGATTATCGCCGGTATGCTCAGCATTGCTTCCGTGCCTGCCTTCGCCGCATGCACCGATGAAGAGGCCGTTGCCAAGGCTGAAGAAGTCGCCCAGACCGTTCACCGTCTGGCAGATGGCGATCCGGTCAAGGCCAACCAGCTCTATGAGCAGCTGGTAGCGCTGCAACTGCGCAATCCGACTACGGATGAGCATGACCCCTGCCAGGCCTATGATCGCATCGTCGAGGAACTCAAGGCCCAGAACGCCGCTGCTGACTGAACATACCCGTACTCGCCTCAGCGGCTCCGGCCGTTGAGGCGTCATGCTGTTACTCTCCAGACATAATGTGTCCCTCGCCTTCTCATCGATCAAATCGATAGATAACCAGCATATTTTCTGCTTTTTCATCGGATAAATGCTCAATACACTGACTCCATTGGTAATCAAGGAGTCAATCATGGCGGCAGTAATCAAACGTGATCTGGTGGAAAAGCTGGTCGGCCGCGCGGCATCCGACGGCGACGGCGTGAAGCTCAAGCGCGTATTCGGCGGCACCGGCGCCGAGCGCTTTGACCCCTTCCTGATGCTCGATGAATTCGGCTCGGATGAGGCAGCAGACTATGCCGGCGGTTTTCCCTCCCACCCCCATCGTGGTTTCGAGACGGTCACCTACATGCTCGAGGGTCGCATGCTGCACGAGGATCATCTCGGCAATCGCGGCCTGCTCGAGCCCGGTGGCGTCCAGTGGATGACCGCCGGACGCGGCATCATCCACTCCGAGATGCCGCAGCAGGACGCCGGCCTGATGCGCGGCTTTCAGCTCTGGGTCAACCTGCCTGCAGCGGAAAAGATGCAGCCGGCCAGCTATCGGGACCTTCCTGCAGGTGACATCACCGAATGCACCCTGCCCGGTGGTGGCCTGGCCCGGCTGATCGCTGGCGATCTGGAGATATCCGGACAGCTTTGCACCGGGCCGATCGGCGGCAAGACAACCGATGTGCTCTATGCGGACCTGCAACTGGGAAAGGATGAAACCTGCGAACTGCCGGTAGCCAGCCATCTCAATGCGATGCTCTACGGCTACGAAGGTGAGCTGCGGATCGAGGGACGCGAAGAGGCCCTGATCACCGCAGGCCAGCTGGGCCGGCTCGGCGAGGGCAACGCGATCGCCCTCCGCGCGGGGCCGGAGGGTGCCAGGGTCCTGCTGATAGCAGGGAAACCGCTGCGTGAGCCCATCGTCCAGTACGGCCCCTTCGTGATGAACAGCCGCGAAGAAATCGAACAGGCACTGCGCGATTTCCGCAGTGGTCAGCTGGCTTCCTGATCTCACCGCGCTCAGCCCGCCGGCCCCGCCGCTCGGTTCAGACTATCGGCGTGCGTCCGGCCAGGGCGTGGGCCAGGGTGCCGCCGTCGATATACTCCAGCTCGCCGCCCAGCGGTACACCATGGGCGATACGTGAAACCTTGATACCGCGAGGCTTGAGCATGCTGGCAATATAGTGCGCCGTAGCCTCGCCTTCCACGGTGGGGTTGGTCGCCAGTATCACCTCAGCCACCCCGTTGCGCTCAACCGCTGCCAACAGAGCCGGGATGCCGATCTCGTCCGGCCCCATACCATCGATCGGCGACAGCTGTCCCTTGAGGACGAAATACTTGCCGCCATATCCGCCGGCCTGCTCCACCGCCCACACATCTGCCGGGCTCTGCAACACGCAAAGCAGGCTCGGATCACGGCGCGGGTCTGCGCAGATGGCGCATATATCGTTTTCGCTGAGGGTCCGGCACTGACTGCAGTACCCCACGCCATCCATCGCCGTTGCCAGGGCCCCGGCCAGGTGCCGGGCCACATCACGATCGCGCTCCAGCAGATGCAGCGCCATGCGCTGCGCCGTCTTGGGTCCAACGCCGGGCAAACCACGTAGCGCATCTATCAGATGGCGTATCAGGGGACTGAAGCTCATCGCACCGCCTGAAAAAATAAAGGGCTCAAATCAAAATGGCATCTTGAAGCCATCAGGCAGATTCATGCCTTTGGTCATGCCAGCCATTTTATCCTGGTTGTTCTTTTCTATCTTGCGCACTGCGTCATTGACGGCTGCAGCTACCAGATCTTCCAGGATGTCCTTTTCCTCGCTCATCAGGCTGTCGTCGATGCTGATGCGCTTGACGTCATGGCGACCGGTCATCACCACCGATACCAGACCGGCGCCGGACTGGCCGGTAACTTCGGCATTGGCCAGCTCTTCCTGCATTTTCGCCATTTTTTCCTGCATTTCCTGCGCCTGCTTCATCAGCCCGGCCATTCCACCTTTCATCATGCTGTTGTCCTCTCTCCAGGGGTCGTTGTATCAATGGGGCGGATACTACCTTCACAGATCTGCGCCGCAAACTCGCGCATGAGTCCCAGCACCAGAGGGTCCTGCTGAATGCTCGCCTCGGCCTGCTGCTGCCGCTTGTGCTTTCGCCGCGCCGCAGCGACTGCCGGTGTTTCCTGATCCGGAGCTGCTACGCGCACCTCCAGGTCAACCGGCATGCCCATATGCTCCACCACCGCCTGCTGCAGGCGCAAGCGATGATTTTCGTTGTACAGCGCACTGTGGCCCGGATCGAGGTGCAAGACCCAGCCTTGCTCGGAGCGCTCTACCAGTTGGCAGTGGGCAGCGATGCTCTGGGTGAGACCACTGAGCCCCAGTTGCAGGAAGATATCCAGCCACTCGGCGGCCAGGCCGGTTGCCTCAGGCAGACTGCCTTGCGCGTCCGATTCGCTGTCGTCCAGATCCGCATCGGCGGTGGCTGCGGCCACTGCATCTGCCGATTGCCAGTCGCCGACAATCTGTCCGAGATCCAGATTGTCCTCGTCGTCAGCGTCACGTTCATCCAGGTCCTGATCGCTGGCTGCGGTCGCCTGAAGCCACTCGGCTGGCGGCTCGTTCTGCGGCGGCTTGACCGGCGCGGTAGTCTTCAGTGGCTGCCCACCAGCAGGATGACGCCGCAGGTCCTCGGATTCAGCCCGCGGCATCTCCGAGAGCTGCGTCTCCTGCTCTTGCTGGGTCGGGTCGGCCTGCCCGGGAACGTCCGCAATCGGCTTATGGACCTCGGGTTCGGGCGTTGCCAGCTGAGCCGGCGGGGGGGTGATTGCCATTTCCGGCGCCGGCGCTGCCTGTGCCGGCTCCGCTGCCGCCTCCAGCCGTCCAGCAGCCTCGGTCACTCCGGGATCTGGCCTGGGTGAACCGGATTCAGCCCTGGCCTGGCTGACTCCCGTGGGCTTTCCCGGCGAACCCTCGGGGGGCGCAGCCAGTGCATCCTGCTCCAGGGTACCGGGCCTGAACGCCAACATGCGCAACATCGCCATCTCGAAGCCACCACGCGGCTCCGGTGCCAGCGGGAGGTCCCGGCGACCATGCAGGCCCAGCTGATAGAACAGCTGCACATCCTCGGCACTGATCCGTCCCGCCAGGTCAAGTACCCGCTCCTGGTCGCCCAGACTGTTGTCCACCCCCGCCGGCAGCACCTGGGCTATAGCCACCCGCTGCAACACGGACAGAAGTTCGCCCAGCACACCGGCAAAGTCCGCACCCTGTTCCGCCAGCTCGGCGACCGCTGCGAGCAGCGCAGCGGCGTCACCCGCTGCCAGGGCGTCAAGCAGCCCGAATACCTGGCCATGGTCGATGGTGCCCAGCATGCTGTGCACCTCGGCCACCTGCAGCGCACCGTTACCAAAGGCGACCGCCTGATCCGTCAGACTCAGCGCGTCGCGCATCGAGCCATCGGCAGCACGGCCCAGCAACCACAGGGATTCCTCGTCAAAACGGATCAGCTCCTCGCCCAGCACGTGACGCAGGTGCTCGACGATCTTTTCCGGCAGCATGTTCTTCAGGGAGAACTGCAGGCAGCGGGAGAGAATGGTGACGGGGAGTTTCTGCGGATCCGTGGTCGCCAGCAGGAACTTGACGTGCTCCGGTGGCTCCTCGAGGGTTTTCAACAGGGCGTTGAAACTGTGGCTCGAGAGCATGTGCACTTCGTCGATCAGGTAGACCTTGTAGCGGCCCCGCGAAGGCGCGTATTGCACATTGTCGAGCAGCTCGCGGGTGTCTTCCACCTTGGTGCGGCTTGCCGCGTCGACCTCGATCAGATCGACGAACCGGCCCTCGTCAATCTCCCGGCAGGCCGAACAGGTGCCGCAGGGTTCGGAACTGACACCGGTTTCGCAGTTCAGGCATTTGGCCAGGATGCGGGCAATCGTGGTCTTGCCCACCCCGCGCGTCCCGGTGAACAGATAGGCATGGTGCAGCCGGTCGTGATCAAGCGCGTTGATCAGGGCCTGAAGCACGTGGGTCTGGCCGACCATCTCGCGAAACAGGCGCGGACGCCATTTGCGGGCAAGTACCTGATAACTCATTGGATGTGTGCTGTCCGATAGGGTCTGAAAGGCAAGCCGGTACTGTAACCAAAGCAGGCTGACTTTGCGAGGTGCGCGGAGGGCTATTGAAACGGAATGACGGCAGGACGTCATGGGTGGCAGCCCTACCAGCCACACCCCGGCACACGATGTAACCGCTGTGGCTGCTCCCTTCCGGGCCTGACCAGGTTAACGGCGAATCATTGCGAGGGGACCGGCAGGGCCACCATAACGCGCCTGTGTTGAACAGGCCGCGCTATTGTAACGGCTTGGCGACAACTTACAACCCATTCCTGAGAGGAAGCTGGCCCCCTCAGGTTCTGAAGCGGCCCACCTGTTGCTGGAGCCCGGCGGCGAGCCTGGCCATGGATTCACTGGCCTCGCGGCTTTCGCTGGAGTTCTGCGCAGCCTGATCGGACAGATCGCGAATCCCGCTGATGTTGCGTGCGATCTCCTCGGTGGTCTGGGTCTGCTCTTCGCAGGCCGACGCGATCTGGGCGGCCATGTCGTTGATACGCACGACCGACTTGGCCGTATCGCTCAGTGACTTCTCCGCGCCCTCTGCCTGCTCGACACTCTCGGCTGCCAGTCCCGCACCGCGGCGCATGACGGTCACCGCCTGGGAACTGCCGGTTTGCAGACTCTGGATCATTTCCTGAATATCGCGCGTCGAATCCTGGGTACGGGCGGCCAGGGTGCGTACTTCGTCGGCCACGACAGCGAACCCACGGCCCTGCTCGCCGGCACGGGCGGCCTCGATAGCGGCGTTGAGCGCCAGCAGGTTGGTCTGCTCGGCGATCGCCTGGATCACGCTCAGCACCCCCCCGATCTTGTCACTGTCCTGCTCCAAGCGGTTGATCACCCCCGCCGCCTCGGCGACGTCCTTGGCCAGACGACGCAGCGCGTCCATGGTCTGACCTACCACCTCGGATGTGGCATGCCCCTGCTGGTCCGCCTGGCGTGCGGCTTCGGCTGTGCTGTGGGCATTGTCGGCTACTTCGTGGATGGCAGCGGTCATCTGGGTAGCTGCGGTACTGACCTGATCGATGGCCAGGTGCTGATCATTGACCAGTCGGTCCTGGCTGGCGGCGATCGCACTCATCTGTTCGGACGCCGAGGCCACCAGCAAAGTGGATTCGGCGACTTCGCGGATCAGTATCTGCAGTTGATCAAGAAAAGAGTTGAAGCTCTGGCCGAGCTGACCCACTTCGTCGGAGGAGGTCACCTCCACGCGCTTGGTCAGGTCGCCGCCACCACCGGCAATATCGCGCACCCGTGACAGGATATTCTCGATCGGTCGAACGATCAGCCCCGGCAGAAATACCAGCGTGAGCAAACAGATAACCAGCCCCAGCACGACCACCAACACCAGCTTGCGGGCATTGGCGGCAGTCACGGTTTCGGCCTCGGCCAGGTCCTCGGCAGCTTCGACGTCTACCAGCTGGGTCATCTGATCAATCAGATCGCGAGCGGTACCAAACAGCGCCGCCGACTCGCCAAAGCTGAGCTGGTTGGCCTCGCCCTTGTCCTGAAAGGACTCGCTCTGGGATAGACGCACCACCTCCAGACTGACACGCTTCCAAGCCTCGAAGGCCCGTGCAAAATCTTCGGCCAGTGCCCGGCTGGCGGGGGCCTCTGCCAGGGCGCTGGAGGCCTTCACCCGATCGGCTGCCTGCTGCATGTTCGCAGCATGCTCTGCTACCAGTTCCGCCTGCTGATCGCGCGCCACACCCTGCACCAGTGACCGCTCGGCCACCAGGGCCTGGTAGAGGTCACGATCGGCTTCCAGAAGGTTGGTAGCCTGGGGCAGAAGGCCTGCAGAGAAGCGTTCCAGACGAGAAGAAAGGTCGTCGGTATCGAGGTAGGCAACCGCCCCCAGCAAGCAGAAAAGGCCCGCCAGGGCCAACATCGGGAGCGTCAGCTTCCAGCGAAAACTCATATTGCGCAACGCATTCATAAGGCAGTCCCCTCTTTAGGCGCGGTTGGGCAAGCCGCGCTGATACCAGCAGGGCGCAATAGCATGCCCCGACATACACTAGGTCATATCGGCCACTATAGGGGTATCTTTAGGAAAAGCGGCAACGGATCGTTGCAAAAACAGTAACAGCCTGGAGGTGTCAGGCGCTCCGCTGGCGGCGAAGCGGACTTCGTGCATCATGCACGACTGTCGTGCAGGCTCGATTTATTGTTCTCGAAGACGCTACGGGGATCGCACAGCAGGGTTCTAGAAAACCCAGCTGCGCTGCTGGCGGGCACGCTGCAAGGCGACCAGCGAGTCGTTATCATTGCCCTGCTCGAGACTGACAGGGTTTGGCATATTCATCTGACGCGCTACTGCCTGGGCTGCGCCTTGATCCTTGATCCAGCTATTGATTTCAACCTGCTGTGACCCCGTTGGCATGTTGTTCTGCATATCCGGCTCACCAGACGAAAGCACAAAGGCTGCGCCCAACAGAATCCCCTGAAGACTTACAAAAAAAGCAACGTCCCGACCTTTCATTCTGAACTTCCTCCCGGTAATGATCAGAGTTATCAGCGCACGCTGATTAGCGAGAATATCGCCTACACAGGGGTAGTTGCAGATCGCATGCCAGGCTGCAGCAGTATTTTAATCGTTATATTTCAATTACTTGCAATTATCACAGACCAGACTGCATTGCATTTTGCATGAACTGCTCATTTTTTATCAGGCAGACTGCATGCAGGCAGATTGCTGTTATTGGGCAACCAGCACCATTGAAACCATCAGGGGAATATAGACCAGGGCAAACAGGGTGCTGAGCAGCGTTGTTCCCGCTGCTTGCTGCGGCTCGGTGTCGAGCAGTGTGGCGATGACCACGGTGTTTGCCGCGATCGGAGTGATCGAAATGAGGAAAATCGCCTGGTAGACCGCCAGATCGTAGATCTGCAGCCAATGGCTGTCCAGCCACCAGAATCCCAGCGCCAGCAGGGGCCAGGAAACGAACTTGCCGAAAAAGGCCAGTGCCGTAAACCGCAGGTCCCCTGCCAGGCCGCGAAAGCTCAGGATGCTCATACCGATGATCATCATCCCGAGAATACTGTAGGCCCCGCGCAGGTTGTCGAACAACGGCACCAGTACCGACGGGATGGACAGGTCGGACAGGTTCAGCAGCACGGCAAGGCAGAAGGCATAGATCGAAGGGAGCCTGGCCACCTTGAGCAGGCAGTCTCTCACCCCGAATCGCCCGCGGGCTGCCAGATAGAAACCGACCGAGTTTTCATACAACGTCGTACCCAGCAGGCAGACGATATAAATGCTCAAGCCTTGCTCGCCAAACAGCAGGAGCGCGACCGGAATCCCGAAATACCCCGTGTTGCCGGTGCCCACCGATAACGGAATGATATTGGCGCTGGCATTGTTCAACCAGCCGCGGGCGACCAACAGATGGAGCAGGCCAAGGACGGTGCAGAAGGCAAAGACCACAAAGGGCAGAATGATGACGCTGACCGAGAGAGGCGCGTTCATCACGCCGGCAAAGACCACTGACGGGGTGACGATGTACAACATCATCCCGGCTATGTTCTTCCCGCTGACCTGCAGGAATCGACCGGCCAGCCAGCCCAGTATCACCGTGATATACAGGGGCAAGAGTTTCAGCAGCAGAACAAGGGCGGCCGCCATGGCAACTCCGTCAAGACATCAGATCAGGGCCGGCGCGCCCGTGCTGGCACGCCGGCCGCCTGGAGGCATCAGCCGGCGCTGCGTTCTGGTGCCGGATCGTCGACCACCAGGTACACCCGTTCGCTGAGACGCGTCATGCCCTGATCGCGAAAGACCGGGTGATCATCCAGTACGTCGCACTCCTGCAGGACCTCGATGCCACAGCCGGCGAAGAGCGAACGGACCTCGGCGTCAGGCACACTGAAAGGCGGGCCGGGACGATCCTCCTGCGGGTAATCGAGCGTGATCAGCAGCATCTTCCATCCGGCCGGCAGGTGCTCGCGCAAGTGAGCGACGTAGCGCGCCCGTAACGCCTGCGGCAGCGCTATGAGCGCGGCGCGGTCATACACCACTCTCACCTGCTCCAGGTGCACGATCTGCAATGCGAAGAAATCGCCGCAATACAGATCCAGTCCGTCACACAGGGCCACCTCGAAGTCATCTCGAGACTGCCACTGGCAGGGCAGTGCGTGCTCCTTGAGGAAGTCATCCAGCGCCAGCCTGGACAGTTCTACTCCGATCACCGGATAGCCCTGTTCGCGAAGCCAGAGCATATCCAGGCTCTTGCCGCACAGTGGCACCAGCACGGTCTCGGGTGATTTCACTCCGAGCGAAGGCCACCAATGCAGCAGCAATGGATTGACCCGCGACTTGTGAAAACCGATCTCCCCTCGCTCCCAGCGCTCATGCCAGAAATCCGCATCCATATTCACCCCTCTCCCGCTCATGATCGACTGACAACAGGACATTTTTCCCCAACAGCCGCAGACCAGACTATATAGTGGAAGTTGCTACGATACCTGAACGGGCTGCCCTGCTGTATGGATTCCATCAACACGCTGTTTCTTATTGGCGCCCTGCTCCTGTGCGCCAGCATTCTCGCCAGCTCCCTGTCTTCGCGACTGGGGATACCGCTGCTGCTGATCTTTCTGATCATCGGAATGCTGGCGGGCGAGGATGGCTTCGGCGGCATCGCCTTCGACAATACCGACACCGCTTTCATGATCGGCAGCCTGGCCCTGGCCATCATTCTGCTCGATGGTGGCATGCGTACGCGGGTGGAAAACTTTCGCGTGGGGCTCTGGCCAGCCATTTCCCTGGCGAGCGCGGGTGTGGTGCTGTCGGCCAGCCTGACCGGACTGATTACGGCCTGGCTACTGGATCTGCACTGGCTGCAGGGGCTGTTGCTGGGCGCCATTGTCGGCTCCACTGACGCAGCGGCCGTGTTCTCCCTGCTCCAGGGCAAGGGATTGAACCTGAAGCAGCGGGTGGGCGCCACGCTGGAGATCGAGTCCGGCTCCAACGACCCCATGGCGATCTTCCTGACCATTACCCTGGTGGCCATGCTTGCTACCGGCGAGCAGAGTTTCAGCTGGCATTTTCTCGGCGCCTTTGTGCAGCAGTTCGGCATAGGGGGCGTGTGCGGTCTGGCCGGGGGGGTGCTGCTGGCGAGTCTGGTCAACCGGGTCAAGCTGGCCACCGGCCTGTACCCGCTGCTGATCACCAGCGGTGCCATTCTGGTGTTCGCCTTTGCCAACAGCATCGGCGGCAGCGGCTTTCTCGCCATCTATCTGACCGGCGTGGTACTCGGCAACCGGCGCGTGCATAACCTGCAGAACATTCTGCATGTTCAGGATGGCATGGCCTGGCTAAGCCAGATCGGGATGTTCCTCATGCTCGGCCTGCTGGTGACGCCCAGCGAGATGATGCCGATCGCGGCACCAGCCATCCTGATTGCGCTTTTCCTGATTTTCGTCGCGCGCCCGGTAGCCGTTCTTGTGTGTCTGAGCCCCTTTGTCTTTTCCTGGCGCGAGCGGCTGTTCATTTCCTGGGTGGGACTGCGCGGGGCCGTGCCTATCATCCTGGCGATCTTCCCCCTGCTCGCCGGACTGGAGCAGGCCCAGTTACTGTTCAATGTCGCCTTCGTCGTGGTGCTCGTTTCATTGCTGCTGCAGGGGTCCAGTCTGCCGCTGGCCGCCCGCCTGTGCCGGGTGGAGATACCCCCGCAGCCCGAGCCACTGCAAAGGACCAGCCTGGATGTGGCCGTCGAAGGCGAATACGAAGTCATGATCTACCAGCTGGAGAATGCCAACTGGTGTGTCGGTGTGACCCTGCGCGAACTCGCGATGCCGAACAACTCGCGCATCGCCGCGGTATTTCGCGGCAGCGAGCTGTTGCATCCACGCGGCAGCACGGCGCTCGCGCTCAACGATGTGCTGTGCATCATCGGGCGCCCCCAGGACCTGCCCGCCCTCTCGAAGCTGTTCAGCAAGCCCCATGCGGCGGGTTATCTGGCGAACCGGCAATTCTTCGGGGACTTCATCCTCGAAGGCGATGCGCAGCTGGGTGCCGTGGGGCGCTTCTATGGTTTCGAAGTCCCCGAGGACCTGCACGAGCTGACCCTGGCGAACTTTCTCGGCAAGCGCTTTGGCGGTCACCCGGTGGTGGGTGACAAGCTCGAATGGGAGAGGCACACCTGGGTGGTGGCCGCCGTGGACAACGATACGATTCTCAAGGTGGGCCTGAAACTCGGCGGCGGCAAACGCCCGCTACCGCTGGGCTTCTAGCTCCCCCCGGATCACAGCAGATTGAACAGGCTCAGCCCGCTGATCTTCACGTAACTCTGCTGGGCCGCCTGCAGGACCACGGACTCCAGGCTGAGACGGCTGAGCGCCTCGGCATAGTCCAGCTCCGACAGCTCCGCCTGCACCTTGGTATTGATCAGCGAAACCTCCGCATTCTCGTTACCGGTGGACTCGATCACATTGAGACGGGCGCCAATGCTGGTCTGCACACTCAGTACGCTGTCCATCGCGTTATCGATGTTTTCCAGGCTGATTGCCAGCTTGTCCCGGCGCAGCAGCTTGTCCTCAGGTGAGTCGCCGGTGGTCTCGAGCGTCTCACGCAGAAAAGCGATATTCTGCAGAATGCTGCGTTTCTCGCCCGTTTCCGCGGTATTGCCGCGGTCGATGGAGAACTCTTCGCCACCGGCCAATTCACCGTCGATGTTGACGACCACACCGGCGACACGAATCTGCAGATTATTGTCCTCGTTCGGCTCGATCGGTCCCGACGCCAGCACGTTGGCGGCGTTTGCGGTTTCAAACACCTCATAGCTGCTGCCGTCCGCAGCGATCCTGACGGTCACCGGCGCATTGGGGAAGAAATCGGCATCATAGGTTGTCTTGTCTTCCACCACGCCCAGGGAAATGCGCGGAAAAGGCACCGCCGGGTCTGCCGCAGGCAGGGTCCGGTCCGTGACCACCCGGTTGACGTTGCCGACATCGACAAACAGATCCTTGCCGTTATCGTTGATGGCCAACTGCTTGGAGCCGGCAATCTGAATCGAGCGCTGCCCCTGATCCCCTTCGTAGCTGTAGGTACCATCGGGCTCGCGGACAAAGGGCGGCGTCTGGCTCTGGAATCCGCCAAACAGATACTCTCCCCGCGCGTTACGGCTGTTGAACAGGCCGAACAGCTCGTCTTCACGCTCGGTCAGTTCCTGCGCCAGGGCTTGTCGATCGGACGCATCCAGGGCGCCATTGCCCGCCTGCAGGGTTATTTCACGCACGCGTTGCAGGATATTGGTTACCGAGTTGAGTGTGGCCTCTTCCTGGTTCAGGCTATTGGTCGCCGCACTCATGTTCGACTTGAACTGTTCCAGACGGTTGGCTTCCTGGTCCAGCTGCAGCAGGCGCACGGTGGCCACCGGATCATCGGCCGGTGAGAGCAGCCGCTTGCCGGAGCTGACCTGTTCCTGGGTCCGGGTCACCTTGGCATAGTTGTCCTGGATACCCTGATTGCCATTATTGAATGTCTGTATTGTCGAAATACGCATGGCTTGTCACCTGTCAGCGAATACTGCTTATCAGTGTATCGAACAACGAACGTGCAACTTGAAGCACCTGGGCCGAGGCATTGTAATACTGCTCGAACTTGATCAGGTTGGCTGCTTCCTCATCCAGGTTCACCGCCGACACCGAGTCGCGGTTATTGGTCGCCTGTTTCAGCACCGCACCGCTCGATGCGCTATCGGAGCGGGCCTGGGCCGTGAAGGTCGCGACGCGCTGGACCAGATCACCGTATCCGTCGACAAAAGAAAAACCGGCTCGGCCGCCTTCCTGGCCCAACACCGCCTTGGTCTGCAGATCGGACAGGGACAGTGCGTTACGGTTGTCCGACTTGCCCTCATTGAACTGGATTTCGAAGGTATCTCCGTCCAGCGGCGTACCCGTCATCTTCATGCTGAAACTATAGCCGTCCACCTCCCAGGCCAGGGTATTGGTTTGCCCGGGATTGATGGCGAAGGACGCCGGTGTGAGTGTCGCACCAGAGGCGCTGGTGAGATTCAGCGTACCTGCAGCCTGGTCATAACGCATCTCGATCGGCAGGTAAGCCTGCATGGCGGCCGGATCAATCGGCGCCGGACCGTCCACCAGCGCAGGCTGGGTAATCTTTGCTGTGCCTCGGTTGGCCAGACTGGAGTCGGCACTGGCGGGCGCGGCAAAACCCAGCTCCTCGGGCTGCTGCATGACCGATTCCATGCCACCTGAGCCATAGCGGGTCGGCGTCACCAGAAAGCGGTCACCGGCCGCCACGCTGCCGCCTGCAGGCAGGGTGATCTGAAAGCCGTCAATCTCCACCGGGGTGGCCGGCGGAGTCGGGCTTATATCCAAGGGCCCGGTCACTTCGTTGTCGCTGACGCGGCGAATGCTGTACTGCGTGGCGCTGCTGAACAGCACCTCGTAGTCGGAGGTGCTCAGCTGCGCCGTATCGGTAATGAATACATTGAGTTTGGTGTTGGGGTCACTGTTGGTGGGCCGTGCCTGGCTACGCAGATCCAGCTGATCCGGACTGTTGATATCCTTGAACAGCTGTCCCCCCGCCTGACCGTTGATATCCAGACCCTGCCCCAGCTGGTCGTTGACCTCGCTGGCAATCGACAGTGCCAGCCGACCGACGGAATTCAGCGCCTGGTCGAGCACATCCTGACGATAGCGAATCAGACCGCCCAGCTGACCACCACTGATCAGACTGGTGATGCCCTGGGCGGACCCACCGCTGACCAGCTGCACTTCTGCCCGTGAGGGGTCTGCGGTGCCGCGCACCACCTGCAGGCTCGAGGCCTCCTTGCCGACCACCAGAGGCTGCCCGGAGCCGACGAATATGTTGATGCTGCTGCCGTCCTGGGGCACCACGGTCACGCCGATCAGCTCACTGAGCTGACGAACCGCCTCATCCCTGGCGTCGAACAGGTCATTGGGTTCGGATCCGTTGGCGACCGCACGGCCGATCGAATCGTTGTACTGGGCAATCGACTCAGCCAGACGGCTGACCTGGCCAGTCAGAGTACCCATCTGCTGGCCAATGAATTCAGTCTGGGTGGACAGACGGGTCTGCACGGTATTGAAACGCGATGCCAACCCCTCCGACTCGGACAGAAACAGCTGCCGGGCAGGCAGGCTGGCCGGATCCTCGATCGACGTCTGCAGGGCGTCGAAAAAGTTCTGCAGGCCAGGAGTAATGCCGGTGGCCGTGCCGGACAGCAGGGTATTGAGCTCTTCCATCTGGGTCTGGAAGGCAGTGACCTCGGAATTGATAGCGGTGCTGCTGCGGACCTGGTTGGTCAGAAATTCGTTATACACCCGCTGCACATCGACAACGCTGGTGCCATTGCCGATATAGCCCGCGCCAGTGAAGCTCGGATCACGAGCTGCCTGCACGGCAGTCTGGCGGCTGTAACCGGGCGTATTGACGTTGGAGATATTCTGGCCGGTGACCGACAGGTTGGTCTGACTGGCCTTGAGCCCGCTGAGTCCGATGCCAAAGAGGTCTGCCATGCTTATGCCCTGCCTGTGCTGGAGCGATCTTCAGCCTGTGCTATCTGGGTAGCCTGGCGGGTGCCGGCATCACTGAGCAGCTGTCGGGCGATCTGGGAGATCTTGCGGGCATATTGCGGGTCGGTGGCATAGCCTGCCTGCTGCAGCTCGCGGAAGAAGGTATCGGGATTCTCGGTCCGGGCCAGGGCCTGCTTGTAACGGCCGTTGCCTTCAAGGAAGTTCACATAGTCATCGAAGCTCTGCTCGAATGACGCGTAGCTGCGGAAACTCGCACGCTCCTGACCTTTGACCCCATCGCGATACTCATGGGTCATCACGCTGGCGGACTCACCCTGCCAGCCGCCATGGGCCTTGATGCCGAACAGGTTATGGCTGTTGCTGCCGTCGGGCCGCTTGATGATGGATTTGCCCCAACCGGTTTCCAGGGCAGCCTGGGCCACCAGATAGTGCGGATCCACACCCAGACGTGCAGCCGCCTTCTCGGCCATGGGCAGCATCGCCTGAACGAATTCCTCCGAGTTGGAGAAGCGCGACGGGCCGGGGCTGGCAGGTGCAGCCTGGGCGATGGCATCAGCGCTGCTCGGCTGGTTGCGCGCAACACCCTGCAGAGCGCGCAGGGGTTGCCAGGCCAGCGCCGGCTCGCTTTGTAGCGGCGCCGGTGCAGCCGTTGTTGCTGTTGCTGTTGCTGTTGCTGCTGCTGAATTATCCGCCACGGCGGACTGGGCAACACCGTGACTCAGCGAGAAGCCCAGTCGCCGCTTGGCCAGCAGGGCCGAATGGTCCGGCGCGCCATCGGTGATAGCGGCGCTGCGGGCCGGGGCCGGAAAGTCTGTTTTCAGGGCCGGACGATCAAGCCCGGTTCCTGAGGCAGCCGGGGCTTTCTCGGGTGACAGCTGCCGCATCATGACATCGGCCAGGCCGAGGCCCTGCTTCTCGGCCAGGTGGACCGAGAGCTGGTTGTCATACATGTCCTGGTAGAAACGGGTCTGCGGCGTATTCAGCGGATTGCCTTCGGCAAACGCCTGATTGGCATCACGCATGCTCTTGACCATCATGTTCATGAACAGCGATTCGAACTGCTCGGCCACACGCTGCATGTTCTCAGGGCTGTTGGCCTTGGAACCGGCTTTCAACTCGCTCATGGAGTTGAGATCGGTATAGCTGATGCCGTTCGGGCTCATGATCGAATCCTCGCTCAGATGACGACAAGTTCGGCGTTCAGGGCGCCAGCCTGCCGCAACGCTTCAAGTATGGCCATCAGGTCCCCCGGCGCCGCGCCCACCTGATTCACCGCCCGCACGATCTCGTCCAGCGAGACTCCGGGATTGAACACGAACATGCGGCTGTCACCCTCTTCGATATTGATCTGAGAGCTGGGCGTGACCACGGTCTGACCATCGGTAAAGGGTGCGTCAGGCTGACTGACCTGGAAATTCTCGCTGATCGTCACGGTCAGGCCGCCATGGGTCACCGCTGCCGGCTGAACCCGCACATCCTGGCCGATGACGATGGTACCGGTACGCGAATTGATCACGATCTTCGCCGCCGCATTGCCCTGGTCAACCTGCAGGTTTTCCACCATCGACATGTAGTCGACCCGCTGATTCGGATCCAGCGGTGCCCGTACGGTGATGGAGCCGGCATCCTGGGCCTGGGCCACGCCCGGTCCGAAGGTGTTGTTGATCTGGTCGACGACCCGCTTGGCCGTGGTGAAGTCCGGTCGATTGAGGTTGAACACCAGATGATCACCCGTGGCAAAGGGGCTGGCCACCGCCCGCTCGACCGTGGCCCCGGCAGGGATGCGTCCGACGCTGGGCACATTGACGGTAATGCGTGAACCGTCTGCGCCCTCGGCGCCGAAGCCACCGACCACCAGGTTGCCCTGGGCAATCGCATAGACCTGCCCGTCGATCCCCTTGAGCGGCGTCATCAACAGACTGCCGCCGCGCAGGCTCTTGGCATTACCAATCGACGAAACGGTGATGTCGATGGTCTGACCCGGCCGGGCAAAGGGTGGCAGCTCGGCATGAATCGCCACCGCCGCCACGTTCTTGGTCTGGATACGCGTGCCCGGGGGTACGGTGATACCGAACTCGGTCAGCATGTTATTGAAGGTCTGTACCGTGAAGGGCGTCTGGCTGGTCTGATCACCCGAGCCCACCAGGCCGACCACCAGGCCGTAGCCGATCAGCTGGTTGGAACGCACCCCGGCGACACTGGCGATATCCTTCAGACGCTCGGCCTGGGCCAGGGGGGCAGCAAGCGCTATACACAGGCACAACAGCAGGTTACGCATGCTCACTACTCCTAGAAAGGCCACATCGGACTGAGAAAGAACTGGCTGAGCCACCCCGGCTGGCTGGCGTTGGCAAAGGCACCGGTCCCCGAGTAGGCGATACGGGCATCGGCAATACGGGTGGACGGTACGGTATTGTCCGGACCGATATCCTCGCTGCGCACCAGGCCGGACACGCGGATCAGCTCGTCGCCATTGTTCAGGGTGATCCACTTCTCGCCCCGCACGCGCATGACGCCATTGGGCAGCACTTCGAAGATGGTCGCGGTAATCGAGCCATTGAGACTGTTTGTCTGGTTGGCCTCGGAATCACCGGCGAACGTTCGATTGCCGGAAATGTTGACCCCCAGGTCCAGCCCCTTGGCGCCGACCACATTGCCCAGCAGGGTCGGATTGGCAATCTGGGTCGAGCTGTTCTTGCTGATCTCGTTGTCGGCACTCTTGCGGGCGGCGGTACGCTCCTGCAGGGTAATGGTGATGATGTCACCGACCCGCCTGGCCTTGTTATCGTCATACAGGCCCATCTCGAATCCGGCCTGATAAATGGCGCCATTGTTCAGCTCTGGCGCAACCGGCGTGCGCGGCAGGATGGGCGCGTACGAGGGGTCGTTTGGCGTCGGCGGCATCTGCATGCATGCCGCCAGCGACCCGAGGATGAATACAACCAGAACCAGACGCAGGGTTTTCATCTCACGCGTTCCTCTTAGAGATTCTGACTGACGTACTGCAGCATCTGGTCGGCAGTCGAGATGACCTTGGAGTTCATTTCGTAGGCGCGCTGCGTGGTGATCATGTTGACCAGCTCTTCCACCACGCTGACGTTGGAATTCTCCAGTGTGTTCTGCAGTACCGTTCCCAGCCCGTTCTGACCCGGATTGCCTGCCTGCGGCGCACCGCTGGCAGCCGTTTCCAGGAACAGGTTGTTGCCGATCGACTGCAGGCCGGCCGGATTGACGAAGTTGGCCGTCTGGAGAATGCCCAGCTGCTGAGCCGCTGGATCACCGAACACGGAAATACTGACGGTGCCGTCCTCGCCTACGGTGAAGGACTGAACATCGTCGGGCAGCTGAATCGCAGGCTCCAGCGGGAAACCATTGGAAGTCACGATCTGACCGTCGGCATCCAGGTGGAAACTGCCGTCCCGGGTGTAACCGATGTTGCCGTCGGGCATCAGGATCTGGAAGAAGCCCTTGCCATTGATTGCCAGATCAAGCGGCTGCTCGGTAGTCTGCAGGGTGCCCTCGGTAAAGATCTTCTGGGTACCCGCCACGCGTACACCGGTGCCCAGCTGCAAGCCTGATGGCAGCTGGGTGTCCTGGGTGGTCTGACCGCCCGGTTGGCGCTTGATCTGATAGAGCAGATCCTCGAACTCGGGACGGTCGCGCTTGAAGCCGGTCGTCGCCACGTTGGCCAGGTTGTTGGAAATCGTGGTCAGCATGGTGTCCTGGGCGGACAGACCGGTCTTGCTTACCCAAAGTGCTGCGTGCATGGTGTTCTCCTAGCGCGCCGTCGGGGCGCGACTGATCAGGTTCAGCTGATTTGCAGAATTCGGTTGGTGGCCTGGCTGTTTTCCTCGGCCGTGCGCATCATCTTGATATGCAGCTCGAACTGCCGTGCCAGTGACAGCATGGCGGTCATCTCCGCCACCGCATTGACGTTGCTGCTTTCCAGAAAGCCGGAAGCGACGCGAACGGCGGCATCGGCTGGCTGTTCAGCCACGCCCTCCACGCGCATGAGGCCATCCTCGCCCTTGCGCAACGCCGTCGGGTCCGGATTGACCAGCTTGATACGGTCCACCTCGGCCAGCACATTGGGCGCTTCGCCTTCGGCGCGGATACTGATGGTGCCGTCCTGACCAATCTCGACCTTGTCAGCCGGGGGCAGAGCAATAGGGCCTGCATTGCCGAGCACCGGCATGCCGCTACTGGTACGCAACAGGCCGAAGGCGTCAATTTTCAGGCTCCCGGCACGGGTATAGGCTTCGGTTCCGTCAGGCGCTTGTACGGCGATCCAGCCCTCCCCTTCCACTGCAATATCCAGCTCACGGCCGGTCTCCTGCATGCTGCCGGAGGCCAGATCCGTCCCGGGGCGCTCGGTCATTGCATAGGCACGTGTCGGAAGACTCTCACCGTAGACCGGCATCGAACGGGCCTGCTCGAAGTCGCGCCGAAAGCCGGTGGTACTGACGTTTGCCAGATTGTTGGCATGGGCCTGCTGAGCCAGCATATTCTGGCTGGCGCCGGTCATGGAGATGAAAAGTGATTTATCCACGCTGTACTCCCAGGGCGACAAGGAATTGCCGCTTTGCTGCTGTTACAAGGAGATAAAGCACGGATCATGCCAGCTCATCTATACAGGAATTTAATCGTTTTTAATCAAAAGGATACCGATTAAACAAAAAAGCAGAGCGGCAATACCGGCAAACTTGGGTTCACGGGTATTGCCGCTCTGCTCGAGGGCCGGACAGGGTCCAGGGTTAACGCAGGTTGATGATGGTCTGGGTGACGGCGTCCGCTGTCTGGATGGTCTTCGCGTTGGCCTGATAGTTGCGCTGAGAGATGATCAGGTTGATCAGCTGCTCCGACAAGTCCACGTTCGACTGCTCCAGGGCGCCGGACTGGATAGTGCCCTGGGTGCCGGTCCCGGGCGCACCGACCACTGGCTCACCAGAGGCAGAAGATTGTGCCCAGGCCGTTTTGCCCAGCGGGGTCAGACCCTGCTGGTTGGCGAAGTTGGCCAACACCACCTGCCCCTGAGTGCGGGTCTGGCCGTTGGTATAGCGTGCCACCAGCAAGCCTGCATCGTCGATCTCCAGACCCGCCAGATCACCGGTCGTGAAGCCGTCCTGGACTACAGCGGTGACCGCAAAGCTGGCTGCAAACTGGGTGCTACCCGCCAGGTCGATAGCGAACGAAGCTGGCGAATCGGCACCGGTTTCACGTCCGGCACTGTCCAGTGGTACCCAGTTCTGAATGCTGGCCAATGGCTGCGGCGTGGTCAGCTCACCGACACTGTTGAACGTCAGCTGGGTAGGCTCCGGAGCGAAGGCTGCATCGGTCGGCAAGGCATTGTTGGTCGCAGGATCATTGGTGACCTGGCGGCCGTCAATCATGGTGAACATGTCCCACTGATTGCCATCGGTCTTTACAAAGTACTTGGTCAGGGTATGTGCGTTACCCAGACTATCGAAGATGTTGACCGAGGTGGAGCTGTTATAGGTCGCCGAGTTTGTGGGGTCAAAGGTGGCCCTGGCAGCCGCCAGCGCATCGGCTGGAGTGCCGCCTGCAGTAATCTCGGTATCGTAGGCCTGCTGCCAGATCGCCGGGCGCACGTCGGTCGAATTCAGGTTCAGGGTAGAGTCAACCTCGGAAGTTGCTCGGGGATTGGCCGAACGGGTATCCACGCGCAGGTCGGTCTGAACGCCCTGGTTGATCTGGCCAGTAACCGGGTTCACGCCAAAGCCCTGCAGGCGTTCGCCGAAGTTGTTGGAAATAAAGCCTTCGCGATCGGTACCGAAGTAGCCGGCTCGTGTATAGCTGAGCGCACCACCGTTGCTGGTAACAAAAAAGCCGTTGCCGTTGATGGCCAGATCGAGGCTGTTTTCGGTGAAGTTGATGTTGCCCTGGGTGAACTGCTGGGCCACGTCGGCAAGCAATACACCGCTGCCCTGGGCATTGCTGCCCGAGCCGAGAATGGAGGCGGCATAAACGTCGGAAAATTCCGCGCGCGAGCCCTTGAAGCCCACGGTGCCAGCGTTGGCGATGTTGTTACCGGTAATGTCCAGATCGGATGACGCCGCCCGGATACCACTCAGACCGATATTGAAAGACATGGTTACTCTCCTAGCCGATGTAGATCGGACGACTGTTACTGACCAATAGAAACGATGTTTGCAAGACTGATGCTGCCTAGGCCGGCGACATTGAGCATCATGCCGCCCCCCTGTCCGTTGCCCAATGAGACGCTGTCAACGTTGGCCGGCAACAGTGTGGCAAGCTGCTTGTTGGCGCCATCAATGGTGGCCTGCGCCTCGAACTTGTACTTGCCGGGCGGCATCAGATTGCCGCTGCTGTCCTTGCCGTCCCAGACGAAGTCATGCATGCCGCTGGGCTGGCTGCCCAGGTTGACCCGAGTCACGACACTGCCAGCCGCATCGGTGACATTGACGTAGACGTTGTCACTGGCGACGGGCAGGGCCAGTTGCCCCTTGAGCCCCTTGTCGGTATCCACAATGGCCTGGTCCGCCGGCACGATCACCGTCCGACCCACCAACGAGGACGCCTGCAACGCCTGGGAAGACTGATAGCCATTGAGCAGCGACTCCATGGAGCTGTTCAGGGTCTCGATTCCTTCCACCGTGCTGAACTGGGCGAGCTGGGCGATGAATTCGCCATTCTCCTGGGGCGACAGGGGGTCCTGGTTGTTCATCTGGGTGACCAGCAATTTCAGAAACTCGTTCTTGCCGAGCTCGCCACCCTTGGCATTACGGCTCTGGTCCACCTTGTACTGGTCCAGAACGCTTTCACCCACGCTCACTGCACTAGAAATACTCATGGTCGTAAAGCTCCTGTCACTGACCCAGTGTGAGAACGCGCTGCAACATGGTCTTGGTTGCGTTCATGATTTCAACGTTGGTTTGGTAGGCTCGAGAAGCCGCCATCATGTTGGCCATCTCCTCGACCACATTGACGTTCGGGTAGAACACGTAACCCTCTTCATTCGCCATGGGATGATCGGGTTCATAGCGGGACTGCAGTTCTGCGTCCGACTCCACCACTCCCAGCACCTCAACGCCCTGCCCAGCCTGCTCCCTGGATGCAAACAGCGACTGGCCCATGCCCTGCTGCTCGTTGAACAGGGTGGAGAACACCGGATGCCGGGCCCGATAGGTTTCATCGGTACTGCTGGACACGGTTTCGGCGTTGGCAATATTGCTGGCTACGGTATTCAGGCGCAGCGACTGGGCACTCATGCCGGATCCGGAAATATTGAAGATGTCATTCAGGGACATGGCTTATTCTCCGCGCAGGGCCGTCATCAGCCCCTTGAATCTGCTGTTGAGGAAGGTAAAGCTGGCCTGCAGTTCGATGGCGTTCTTGGCAAACTCGCTCTGCTCGACATCGGCGTCTACCGTATTGCCGTCCAGCGCGGGCTGCAGAGGGGTACGAAACCGCAGGCCTGCGGCCTGATCGACCAGGCTTTCGGTACTGATATGCCGCGAGTGGGTGGTGCTGGCGGCAAAGCCTTTCTGCGAGCCGCTCTGCTGGGCGGCCAGCACGGCAGAAAACTCCAGGTCGCGGGCCTTGTAATTCGGTGTCTCGGCATTGGCGATATTGTTCGCCAGCACGGCTGCGCGCTGACCACGGAATGCCAGCGCTTTCTCGTGAATTCCCAGTGCGTTATCAAAGTTGATAGTCATTGGCGCCTTCCTATAGTGGCAAAAATTAGCCACACAGTTCTCTCTGCCGAATAACTAAGCAGATTCCGTGCCATTTTTTAAATTTGTTTTATTTCAATGACTTGAAGAAAGGCAGAAAACAGAGCGGCAATGAATTACCGTTGGACGGCATTCCGTTGGACGGCATTCCGTTGGACGGCATTCCGTTGGGCGGCATTCCGTTGGGCGGCATCCCGTTGGACGGCACTTTGTCAGGCGCACGTCCGCCGCACAGGGGCTGGCGGATCCGAAGGTAGCGTCGAAGGAGATGGAGCTTGAAACAGAGCGCGGCGACTACTTGGCCTTGTAGACGATGCCCGGGCTGCATTGCACCATCTGGTACAGGTCGGGCAGGCCGTTGAGCGCCTCGGAGGCACCCAGCATCAGATACCCGCCCGGCTTGAGAGTGCCATGGATACGCTGCAGGATGTCCTTCTTCAACTCGGCAGAAAAATAGATCAGGACATTGCGGCAGAAGACAATGTCGAACTTGCCGAGCATGGAATAGCTGTCGAGCAGATTCATGGCGCGGAATTCGACCCGGCTGCGGATCGGTTGCTTGACCGTCCAGCGACCCGGCGTGCCCTGGTCGAAATAGCGGGCCAGACGCTCCGAGGACAGCCCACGGGCAATCGACAGACTATCGTACTCGGCCGATTTCGCGGCAGTCAGAATCCCGCCGGACAGGTCTGTGGCGACAATTTGACAGCCGCCACGCAGTTGACCCGGATTGCTACGCTCGAATTCGTCGATCGCCATACTCAGGGAGTAGGGCTCCTGGCCGGAAGAGCACGCTGCAGACCAGATCCGCGGGCGCTGGCCCGGGTTGGCCTTGATAAACTCGGGCAGCAGCCGGTTCTTGAGCACCTCGAAGGGGTAGACATCGCGGAACCAGAGTGTCTCGTTGGTGGTCATGGCGTCGACAACCTGCTCGCGCAGGCCGCTGCGCGGCTGGGTCTGGATGCGCGTAACCAGCTCGCCCAGGCTCTGGATACCTTGCTGTTCGAGCAACCGGTTCAATCGACTGGCTACCAGATACTGCTTGTTATCGCCCAGTACGATGCCGCACGCTTTTTCCAGAAATTCCCTGAACACCTGAAAGTCTTGGTTTGCTGAGGTCACGCAGCCCGTCCCGTCGTCAGTTGAAATGCTTCCCCATGCGGCGATCTATTCACGCAACGCGTGCAACCGATCGATCACCCTCTGCGCCAGCTCATCCGGTTTGAACTTGGCCAGGAAGTCATCTGCGCCAACCTTTTTCACCATCGCCTGATTGAACACCCCGGAAAGAGAGGTGTGCAACAATATATGCAGCCCTGCCATCCGCGAATCGTTCCGCACCTCGGCGGTCAGTGTATAACCGTCCATCTCGGGCATTTCGATATCGGACACCATCATCAGCAGATCGGATACCCCTGCCCCGGTCTCCACCAGGTCCCGCAGCCAGTTCAGCGCCTGCCGGCCGTCGTTGAGCGCGACCACCTCGACACCCACCTCCTGCAGACACCGCATTACCTGCTTGCGAGCCACTGACGAGTCATCGACGATCAATACCTTCCGGGCCAGGGCCTCGGTATGGGTAGCATCATCGATTACCCCTTCGGTGATGGTCTCCACGGTGGGCACCACCTCGGCGAGTATCTTCTCGACGTCGATGATCTCGACCATCATATCATCGACGCGCGTCACCGCGGTCAGATAATGGTCGCGACCGGTACCCCTTGGCGGCGGATGGATATCGGACCAATTCATGTTGACGATGCGCTCCACCGAACGGACCAGAAAGCCCTGAACACGATAATTGTATTCGGTGATGATCACGAAAGCCGTGCTCAGGTCGTCCAGGCCGGGGCCACCGGTTGCCTTGTTGAGATCAATGATCGGCAAGGTGCCGCCGCGAATGTGTGCCACGCCTCGCACCACCGGATTCAGCCGCGGCAGGATGGTCAGCTTGGGGCACTGCAGCACTTCCTTGACCTTGAAGACGTTGATGCCATAGAGCTGGGTGCCGGCAAGCCGGAACAGCAACAGCTCCAGTCGGTTCTGTCCGACCAACTGGGTACGTTGGTTGACTGAATCCATTACGCCAGCCATGGGCAACTCCTTACATAGATCGAATGAAGCGGCATGCATCTTGCTGCATGATTTGGGTAATACTCGTTACGGCGTTTTTTTGACATGCGCCAACCCACTCGTCATCAGGGTTCATTGTATGCGTTTTCTCACAGGGTGGGCGGTATTGCCGCTATTTTTTTGCGCTGGCGTATCCGCAAATCCACTGATTGATCAACTTATCGGCGCGACCACGGATTTTCTTGAGCAGGAAATTGAGACTCACCTGCAACGCAGCGCTCGAGATGCCCGTTACGAGGTCCGGGTCAATCGCCTGGACAATCGTCTGCGCCTGCCGCTGTGTCCGGAGGGGGCGCTCAATGCCGAACTGGAAAGCCCCGCCGAACCGGTGGGCCGCGTCACCGTCCGCCTGAGCTGCGAAAGCGAGGTGCGCTGGCGGCTGTTTGTCCCGGCGCAGGTCAGCCTGTATCAGCCCGTGCTGGTCACCACCCGCCCGCTGTCCCGTCACAGCGTGATCAGCGCGCAGGACGTGACGCTCCTGGAACGGGACGTGGGCTTGCTCAACAATGCCTACCTCACCAGTCCTGACCAGGTCGCCGGCTTGCGCCTGCGCCGGCAGGTTGCGGCCGATACAGTACTCGCTCCCAATCAGCTGGAGCAGCAGGAGGTGGTCAAGCGAGGCGACAAGGTCGTGATCAGCGCGGCCAACAGTCAGGTATCTGTGCGCATGCCGGGAGAGGCACTGGAAAACGGCAACATGGGAACGCAGATACGGGTGCGGAACATTCGCTCCGGGCGGGTAGTCAAAGGTCGGGTGACGGGCCCGGGGCAGGTCGATGTGGCTATGTGAAGTTCGCCGCCGTTTGCTCTATAATCGCTCTGGGTGGCTCGGCCAGGAATGTGAACAGATTCACAGTTATTTTTCCTAAAGTTTTGACTGCATCGGCCGTTACAGATGCTAGTAAAGCATTTTAAGGTTCCGAGGAAAACAGAATGGTTATCGACTTCAACGCATCAAACAGCCCTAATCGGAGTGCCCAGACCGGCGCTACGGCGGGCAGGCGTGATGCCGCAGCTGAAGGCACCCGTCCTGCCGTGCAGGGAAGCGCACAAGATACACAGGCAGCCGAGGGTCAGGTCAAGCTGAGCGCCCAGGCCCAGAAACTGCAAGCCGTGGAAGAGCGGCTCAGAGAATTGCCAGTGGTCGACAACGAGCGCGTCGCCCAGATCCGCCAGTCCATCAGTGATGGCAGCTACAACGTCGACAGCGGCCGGATCGCAGACAAGCTACTGGCTCTGGAATAAAGTTCCGGGGTAGCATCCGGTTACTTTGCCCAGATAACGAGTGCGGAGAGATCGGATGGAACAGATGGAAAAGCTCCTGATTCAGGCACAGCTGGACTGTGAGGCGTTTGCCGAGCTTCTGGATCAGGAGCAGCAGGCGCTGATCGACCGCGACATGCCGGAACTTGAAAGGCTGCTGGCAGCCAAGGCGCCGCTGGTCGATGCCCTGTCCCGCCATGACCGCGCCATCCAGATCTGGTGCTCCCAGCTCGGGGTGGCTCCCGGGGACGACCTCAGGCAGCACATCCAGTCCAGTGACTCGGCGTCTCTGCTGCAAAGCTATACCGCATTTCAGGCTGCGCTCCAGCGCTGCCAGGCAAGCAACCTGCGTAATGCCCGACTGGTGCGGCACAACCAGCAGGCTACCAGCCATCTGCTCGACCTGTTGCGTAACCAGGGTGAATCCAGCCAGAGCATCTACGACCGGCAAGGACTTGCCAGCCGCTCCGGCAGCCCGCGCAACCTGACCAAAGCCTGAACACACTGTCAGATGGCCAGCTTGCTGTATAGTAGTTGGCTTGACCTTTGAATCCGAGAGCTTGCAGTGTCTACGCTATTCAACCAAGAAGCTGGTCCACAGCCACCCCGTGACGTCCGCTCCCCAGTGGAAATCCTCTCGTTGCTGAAGAGTATCCAGCAGCATCGCGATCATCTGACCATCACCTTCGCCGACCGCGCTCAGAAATTTCAGAGCTTCATCGTGCAAATCGACAGCGACACCAAAACCCTGTGGATCGATGAGATGATGCCCCGCGAGGGCGATCGTTTCGCGACGGCCGGAGAGGCGTTCCGGGTCGATGCCTGGCGCGAGGGCGTGCACATGCGCTGGCATTGTGCGGGCGTGCAACGCCTGATGCTCGACGGCGTCCCGACCTATTGCTCACCCTTGCCAGAAGAGATGGTGTACCACCAGAAGCGCGGCGCCTTCCGCGCGCCGGTGCGAAGAAGCATGGAGCTGGCAGTTCATCTCGGCCACGCCAAACGGGAAGTCGCCCTTGATGGCACCCTGGTGGATATCTCCGCGACGGGCTGCAAAGCGCGTTTTCCTGGCGACTGCACCCATCAGCTGCCGCCCGGCGACCTGTTCGAACGCTGCTCGCTGGAGCTTCCCGAAACCGGCCGGATTCATCTGGGCATCGAGATGCGACACGCCCATTATGATTCCGGCAGCGATGAAACCCATGCCGGGCTTGCCTTTCGCCAGACCCCGGCAACAGCGCAACGGCAGATCGATCGTTTCGTCAACTTCCTGCAGCGCGAGGCGCGTCGACTGGAGAAGGAAGACCTTTTCTAGCCCACACGCCGGCCCCTCACCTCAGCCGGGCCGGTGATCATCCTGGTCTTCGTCCTGATCGGCTGCACTGCCCTGTGCAGGCTGATCATCGCGCATCTGCTCTTCCACCTGCTGCTCGTCAACCCGTGGATCCATCGCCGCCGACAACGAAGAGGTGACGAGGTTACCGCCAGCGGGGAGAAAGTGAATCGGGGCATCCTCCGAGAGGTGCTCCCCGGTCACCCGCTCGGGCCGGATGAACAGCACCAGCGCCAGCGTACACAAGGCCATGAAGACGTAAAGCATCTGCGGCCCCAACAGCTTCATCGATACCGAGCCAAGCAGAGGCCCGAAACTGGCACCCAGCCCGAACGTCACCAGCAGCATGGCCGAGAGCGCAACCCGGTCTTCCGGATCGACGTGGTCGTTGGCCAGCGCCACGGCAATCGGGTAGAGCGTGAAGGCCAGCATGCCAAACAGCGCTGTGGTGACCAGCAGACCGAATGGCGGCAGCGGTACCAATGCGATAACCAGCACCACACCGGTCAGCACAATGGCGTTCACCTGGATCATCCGGGTACGGTCCAGGCGATCGGACAGCCAACCCGCCGGCCACTGGGCCACCAGCCCGGCACCAATGGTTACCGCCATGAAAATCCCCACTTCGGAGGTCGCCAGGCCCACGCCGGTGGCAAACACCGGTGCCATGCCATAAAAGGAACCCAGTAACAGACCGGATACCGCAACGGTGGTCAACGCCAGCGGTATTCGCTGAAGAAATACCCGCACCTTCATCGGCGCCGGATGCAGCGGGGCCGGGTGAATACGGTTGGTCACCGCGACGGGCACCAGGCACAGCGAAAAGCACATCGACACGATCAACAGATGGCTCAGGTCCAGCTCCGGCATCAGCGTGAGAACGCCCTGCCCCATCGCCAATCCAAGGAAGGTCACCGACATGTAGCTGGCAAAGACCATCCCCCGCTGATGGGGCTCGGCCTGCTCGTTGAGCCAGCTCTCGAGCACCATGTACTGGCACATCATCGCCACGCCGACAATGATCCGCAGCACAAACCAGATCTGCACGTCGTCCGTCATGGCATGCCCAAGGACAGAAGCGGTCACCACGCCGGCGCTGGCCACAAACGCGCGGATATGTCCCACCTTGGCTATCAGCCTGTGCCCGACCGAGGCACCGCCCACCAGACCGACGTAATAACCGGTCATCAGCAGACCGATCCATATCTCGTTGACGCCCTCGGCCGCCAGGCGCAGGCCGAGGTAGGTACCCAGCAGGCCACTGCCAACCAGCATCAGCAGGGTGGCAAAATATAACGAGGAAAAGGCCATGATACTTCTTGGCATTCAAACTCCGCAGTGTTCAGGGATTCAGGAATCAGTCTAGGACAACGACAGGAAAAAACAGAAAAAACGCAGGCGGTACCCGGTACCGAGTCGCGCATCTTAGCAGCACCGCAGGACCTTCCCAACCGTACAGACACAAATCAGCGCCTGGTCATGAGCAACGGACTGTCAGGAATCCCCCCAGGATTTTGTTGTCACAATCGTATCCGCGCAACCATTCGCCAACTGATCTGGATATGACCGTGCCCGCCAAAACACAGGATCGTTCGCAAAAAGCCGATACTGATGCCGCCAAGCTTTTGTTCGGGGGTACGGACAGGTTTTTCCGTCGGGCGGTAAACTCCTCCCACACGCCCTACCTGATCACAGATCCAAACCAGGCTGACAACCCCGTGGTCTATGTCAATCAGGCATTTCTCGATATGACCGGCTACAGCGAAGAGGAAGTACTGGGTCGCAATTGCCGGTTTCTGCAGGGCCCGGAAACCGATGCCACTGCCATCTCCAGTTTGCGGCGCGCCGTGGCCTCACATCAGGATGTCAGTATTGAACTCATAAACTATCGCAAGGACGGGTCACCGTTCTGGAACGAGGTCAGCATCGCGCCTGTATTCAATGATGCCCAGGAACTGACCTTTTTCTTCGCTTCCCAGAAGGACATCACTCAGCGCCGCACTGCCGAGGAGGCCTTGTCGCAAGCCCATAAAATGAAGGCATTGGGCGACCTGACTGGTGGCATTGCGCACGATTTCAATAATCTGCTGCAGGTCGTCAGTGGCTATCTGGATGTGATAGAGCGCACGGCCAGCAACCCTGCAGCAGACACCAGCAGCATCGTCCGTAACGTAAGCCGTGCAAGAGAAGCGGCAACCAGAGCCACCGACCTCACACAGCTGTTGCTCGCTTTTTCACGCAGCCAACGGCTGGATGCCGAACCCCTGGATCTGAACGAGATTATCCTGGCGACCAGCCAGTCCGACTCCCTCCCCTTGGCCAGGACGCAGGTGCAAAAGCACCTGGAGCCAGACCTGTGGCGATGCAAGCTCGACCCCGCCCAGGTCAGGAAGGCCTTCATGAATGTGCTGACCAATTGCTGCGAGGCAATGGAAGGCCATCCTAGCCCCTGGATTCGAATGAAGTCCTCCAATATCGAGGTGAGCGGGCCGTCGGGAGTCCCGAGCTGGGCCGGCCTCTTGCCGGGGCGCTACGTCAGCGTCGCCATATCAGACAACGGTGGGGGTATGGACGAGGCCGTGCGACGTCGCGTCATGGATCCATTTTTCAGTACCAAGGAAGAAGGGAAAGGCCCTGGGCTGGGGCTTTCAGCGGTACAAGGATTTGTTTTGCAGTCGGGAGGCGCCATACGCATATCTACGCGCAGGAACGTCGGCACTACAGTACTCCTTTACTTTCCGGCGCAATCCGATGCCGAACCAATCCCTCCAGACTCGCCTGGCTTCGTGCTCGACGAGAAGGATCTGGGCGGCACCGAGGCAATTCTGATAGTGGAGGATCGGCCCGATGTTGCCCAACTCGCCTACGAACTACTGGCTCGCAACGGATACCGTCCTGCTATCGCGCACAACGGTGAGGAGGCATGGGACCGCATCACAACGGGAGAGCACTACCAGCTTGTTTTCAGCGACGTGATGATGCCTGGCGAACTCAATGGCGTCGACCTGGCGCGCAAGATCGAGCGTCGCTTTCCAGAGACCGGCATCCTGCTTACCTCCGGATTCACCAAAGACTCGATCGAATGCACCGATGCAACCGGCTCGCGGTACGCCTTGCTGAGCAAGCCTTACCAGTCGAAAGAGCTGCTTTCCATGGTCCGCACCTCCCTGGACACCCGCCGGAAAGACGGCCCGCGTATGCCGGCTGCGCAACAGCCTCGCAAGCAAAAAGCCTGAACATTCCACTGTCGGCCGGGTCCACTGAGCACGTCCGGCTTGCATGGTACCGGTACCGGCAAGCCCGGTTCCAGTTCGCCTTACCGGTCGCTCACCGGTGACTTTGACGCACCAGCACGAACAAAAAAGGAGACATACATGGCTCACCTGACTAATACATCGGTTACTGCGCCGGCTGTGAAACGCTTTTCCTGGGGCGCGATTCTGGCGGGCGTGGCCGTCGCCATCGTGGTCCATCTGGTGCTCAGCATTCTTGGCGTGGCGATTGGCGTCAGTACCATCGATCCGCTGCAGGAAAGCAATCCGGTAGCAGGTATCGGCACCGGGACAGCCATCTATACCCTCGTCATCTCGATAATCGCCCTGTTCGCCGGCGGCTTCACTGCCGGCTCCCTGGCCCCCATCCAGGACAGACGCGACCGCACCCTGCATGGACTGACCACCTGGGCAGTGGTCACCCTGGTCACCTTCATGTTGCTGACCACGGTTGTGGGACGCATCATCGGCGGTACCGCCAGTATGGTCACCACCGGTCTGGAGCAGGTCGGTCAGGCTGCGTCCAGCGTCATGCAGCCGGTTACCGAAGAGGTCCGCGAGCAGATGCGCGAAGCAGACATCGACATCGATATGGCGGCGATACGAAGGGAGGCGCGCGCCCTGCTGGCAGAGACGAACACGCCCGAGCTGCAACCCGAAGAGGTCGAACAGGAAGCCGAGCAACTGAGCGAGGACATCGCCCGCTCCGCGGAACAGGCAGCACAGAACCCCCAGGATGCCAATCAGCAGTTGCAGAGCATATTTGACCGGGTACAAAGCGAGATGCGCGAGACCATCGGCGCCGCGGATCAGGAGGCGCTGGTCAATGTCCTGGCCTCGCGCACGGATATGAGCGAGCAGGAGGCTCAGGATACCGTGGAAAACTGGCAGCAGACCTACGAACAAGCCTACCAGGCCGCACGCCAGGAGTTCGAGGCCCTGGGTGAAGAGGCCGAACAAACCGCGCGCGAGTGGGGCGAGCAAGCGGCCGATGCGATCGCCACGGCAGCGTGGTGGACGGTTCTCATGCTGGTGCTCAATGCCCTTGCTGCCACCATAGGCGCCAACATGGGTGGCAACCGGCCTGCGCTGGTCACGCGCACGAGCTAGCCTCCGCCCCCGATTGCCCGAGCCGACCACGCCACGCTATGGAGTGGTCGGCTATCATGTGTCCTGTCACCGGGCAGATCTGAAGGAGTAACCGATGGGACCAGGCATTCTATCCGTCGACGTGGGAGGGTTGAGCGTCAAGGCGGCCGTGACCGATTCCCAGGGCGTACTGCTGAGCGAGCGGGTACGCAGTGCAACCCCTCACCCGTGCCCTCCCGACCGGCTGCTGGACCTGGTGGTTGAACTGGTCCGGGATCTCCCCGACTTCAACCGGATTTCAGTGGGCTTTCCGGGGGTGGTTCGCAGGGGGTGCGTCCTTACCGCCGCCAACCTGCAAAGTGAGCTCTGGTTCGGCTTCGATCTGGCCCAGGCGGTATCGGCACGGCTGGGTGGCTACCCTGCCCGCGTCATCAACGACGCCGACATGATCGGCCTGGCCGTGTGCAGTGGCAAGGGAGTGGAGGTGGTCATCACGCTAGGAACGGGGTTCGGTACGGCCGTCCTGCGCGATGGGGAGCTGATGCCGCATATGGAGCTGGCCCATCATCCTGTTGCCGAAGGGCACAGCTATGACCAGTACCTCGGCGATGCCGCGCTGAAGGCGATCGGTAAAGCGCACTGGAACGATCGACTTGCCCATGCTCTGGGCCTGGTGAACATACTGTTTCACCCGGACGGCATCATTCTTACCGGAGGCAATGCGCGCAACATTGTTGTTGCCTTACCGCCCAATGCCCGCATCGCGTCGGACCTGGCCGGGATCGCCGGGGGCGCGGCACTCTGGCGCGAGACCAGCGCGCTGTCCGAGCTCTTCTCCGGCTAGTGGTCGCGCCGGCTCATCGCTGGTGGAAACGGTAGCAGTTGCGACCGGCCTGTTTGGCCTTGTACATGGCGCTGTCAGCCATGTGCAGCAGGGTCTCTTCGGTGCCTGCATCTTCACCCAGTACCGCGATACCCAGACTGGCGCCGACACTGACACTGATCTGGTCATCAACGGCATAGGGTTCATTGACCCTTTTGATGAAACGACTGACGATCTGCTCCACATCCACCCGCCGCACCGGTCCCTCGAGTAACACGACAAACTCGTCGCCTCCCAGGCGCGCCACGTAATCGGCCTTGCGCACCAGCTCCGTCAGCAGCTCGCCGACGTGCTGCAGCACCAGATCACCCACGGCATGACCGAAGGTGTCGTTGGCCTGCTTGAAACGGTCGAGATCCAGCATGATCAGAGTGCAGCGGTATCCCGGATCGTTCTGATATATCCGCACGGCGGCCTGCAGACGGCGAGACAGGCCACGCCGATTGCCAAGCCCGGTCAGCGAGTCGGTCACCGCCATCTCTTCTGCGGCATTGGCTGCCAGGTAGCGCTCGGTGATGTCATTCGCCACCCCCTGCATGCGCCCCTCTTCAAAGCGATTGAACAGCAGGCTGAGCCAGCGTGCACGATCATCGAACTCCAGCTTCACATCAATATGACGGGGTGCGCTGTCAGCCTGGAGGCAGCGCAGCACCGTGTCGAGTTGCACCTGCGCCTCGCCGGCCAGATCGCGCAGAAGAACGCTCCGGCTATCCAGATCCACAGCCGGATCGAGCCTGAACATGCGCCGGAAAGCCGGATTGGCCGACACCAGCCGGCCATCGGGATCCAGCTCGAAGATACCCGCTTCCACATTATCGAAGATGGCCCGATACCTGCGCTCCTCCCGTTCACGCTGCAACCGCTGCTCGCGCTCGCTTTGCAAAGCCGAGCCAAGGCGGTCGATCATGCCGTTCACGCTATTGACCAGGCGGCCCAGCTCGTCCTGTTCGTTGCCTGCCGGCACCTCGAGCTTCTGTCCATCCTCCACCGCCAGGCCGCGGATGCCCCGCGAGAGACGGGTGATCGGCCGTGTTACCACCTTGATCAAAACAAGAATGACGGCCACGCCAATGCCCAGCAGCTGCAGCATCAGCACAGCCGCGGTGAACAGCGAGGCCTCCAGTACGGCGCTGCGGATCTCGTCGGCGTTGGGGGTCAGCACGATACGACAGACTTCCTCATCGGGCATGAATGGCGATTTGACGCCACGCTCGAGTGGCACGGCGGCCAGTGGATTCGCTACCTGCCCTCTCTCCACCAGCACCTTCGCTCCCTGGTGGATTCTTACCCGAGCGACCACCGGGTTGGCCAGCAGTCCGTTGGCCACTTCAGCGGCAAGCTCCCGATTGTCGAGGAAGCAGGCGACCTGCACCGTCTGTTCCACGGTGTCGAGCAATGCGCCCAGGCGCTTGAACTGCTTCGCCGACTCGCGACTCTCGCTGATCAACAGCGCACCGATCAGAGATAGCGCACCCAGGATCGCTACCGCCAGCAACGTCAGAGCTGCACTGCGCAGCGCCAGCCGGTTGCGAAAGGGCCGCATCATCAGCTTCATTCCGCGCTCGCCTCGTCCAGTCTGGCCACAATCAGCAGATCGTCCGGCACATCGGCTGCAGACAGATAACCCAGAGCACCCGGATTGCGTCGTATGTAATCCAGCACCTGCGCGGGCGTCTGAAGCTGCAACGGGGGTGACACCTGCCCGGAAAAGACCAGACGCGCCCAGTAGGAATTCACTTCGGCAAGCCCCTTGTTCAGCAGAGCACGGTAAAAACGTTCCTTGAGCATACCCACGTCTACGGGCAAGGCGGCTTCGCCCGTGGGCAGCTGCCGATAGCGGCCCATGTAGATGTTGATCAGTTGGGCATGATCCAGATGGCTTACCTGGCTATCCGGATGGGCGACCACCACCAGGCCGTCTGCCCATGTGCAGGTCGACATGAGCCACAGGAGCACAAAGGGAATGGCGAATTTCCTGTTCATGAAGGCCGCATCCTAAAACACGAAGTCCAGATTCAGACTCAGCACCTCGGTGCGACCGTCCCAGTCCGGCTCGACATTGCGCCACAGGAATCCCGCCTGGTCGACGTTGATAAAGTCCAGCTGCGTCTTCAGGGCCAGATTATGGGAAAAATCATACCGGGCGCCGAAGGACAGCGTCTGCTGGGTCAGACCCGCAGCACCATCGATGTCGAAGCCGACGTCGCGGTAGCTGATACCCTCGGTTCGCGAACCGGACAGCGATATGTAGGGAGTAACAGGCTCCATGCGATAACCAAGGGTGACAAAGGCCGAATCGGTATCGAATGCGACACCGGGACGATTCAGATGGCTGGCCATGGCCTGGACATACAAGCGGCCCCAGTCATAGGCAATTCCCAGTGAAGTGATCTGCATATGCACCGGCTCGATGATATCTTTCAGCGCTTGCGCCAGCAGCGGATCAAGGAACTCGGCAATCCGGATGGCCTGCATGTACTCGCTGGAAGCATCCAGTCGATACTGCAGCTCGCTGGCGCCCAGCTGCAGATGCCATGCACCCCACTGGTAATTGAGATGACCGCCGTATACGCGCGTACCCTGCGCATCGAACACGACCCCATCGATGCCAGACGAGATCTTTTCATCGGCCACGCCAGCATACAATTTACCCCAGAGCAGCCCGGGTCCCACCGGGCGTTTCAGGGTGAGATCGCCGCCATCGATATGTGTCAGATGCCGGATACCGTAATAATCAACCGGGGGGCGCACCCACAGATAGGAATAGCCGACATCCCGTGAGTCGGCGAGCATGTACATGTCCAGGGCCAGACGGCCAAGCCGGAACTGCTTGCTGGCGTCCGGTGCATAGCGCAAGAATGCCCAGGTCAGCTGGGGCTCATAGCGTCCATAGGCGTTATAGCGGCTTACGCCCTGCACCACCGCGTCGAGTTTTTCGTTGAAGCGCCAGCCCAACTGCAGCCCCAGCCGACTATCCACATCATGGCTCCAGCTGTTGGCTGGCCCGTCCAGTTGATTGATATCCCGGATAAATTCGGCGTCGGGGGTGGTATTGAACGTTGCCCCCAGGGTGCCGAAGCCGCGCACAGAGAACTTGCCGTCCAGAAAATCGCTGGCGGCAGCCTGACCGACGACCATCAGCGGCAAAGCCGTCAGACAGAAAAATAATCGCGATAGCAGCATGGGGTAAGATGTCTATGATTGCTGGAGCCCAATTTTAAAGGGTCCATGCCGTGTCGGCCATGCCAATGGTGGCCAATTGACGTCATTTCGTCGGATTATTGCCGTCAATAAACCTTGAGCATGGCCACCACCCACTCGAAACGCCTGAAAGCCGGAGGAATCACCGCGATGCCCGCTTCACCAACAGTGCCCGACCTGACCGGAATAGACCTGGAAACGCGTTATCAGGTCGCCCGCGAACTGGCCCAGGAAGCCGCGCAAATGGGGCTGCGGCACTATGCCCAACGCGATGGGCTGGAGGTCGAGCACAAGGGTGACGACCGACAGGACGTGGTCAGTGCGGTGGACCGACAGCTGGAAGCGCTGATCCGTGACCGGCTGGCGCAGCACTTTCCGGAGGACGGCTTCGTCGGTGAGGAGAGCGGGCACAGTCGCCTGGATGCGCGCTGTGTCTGGGTAGTCGACCCGATCGACGGCACCGCCTGCTTCGTCAACGGCCTGCACGCCTGGTGCGTCTCGGTCGGGATGATGATCGATGGCGTCCCGGCCCTGGGCGTGATCGCCGACCCGAATCACGACGAACTGTTCCATGGCTGTATCGGCCGCGGCGCCTTCGTCAATGACACACCTCTGCGGGCCAGCCAGGCAACCGATATCAGCCACGGGCCGGTCGGCGTGGGCACCTTCCACCCGCAGGGCCAGGAGCCCTTTCTGCCTTTCCTGCAGAAGCTGCTTGAAGGGGGCGGCATGTTCATGCGCAACGGCTCCGGGGCCCTGACCACGGCCTATGTGGCTGCTGGCAGGCTGCTCGGGTATTACGAAACCCATCTCAAGAGCTGGGACTGCATGGCCGGCCTGGTGCTACTGACCGAAGCGGGTGGCCAGTACAATGACTTTCTGCGCGGCGAGGGACTACTCGAGGGCAACCCTTTTCTGGCCGCTGCGCCGGGCGTCTACGCCCAGCTGGCGGCAATGATCGGTCCATCCCTGGATCGGGACTGAGCTGCCATCACTGCTCCGCGCCGGCTCGGGTGCCCCCGCCCAGGGATACATAGAGCGCCACCAGATTCTCCAGTTGCGCCCGGCGGATCTGCAACAGGGCCTGTTCCGCATCGAACAGGCTCCGTTCGGCATCAAGCACCTGGAGAAAATTGACCACGCCTTCGTCATAGCGGACATCCGCCAGCTCGGCTATGTTGCGCAGGGTCCGGACATTGCCCTCCTGGCGCGCCAGTTGCTCGGCCAGATAGCGCCGGCCGGCCAGCGCATCGGCGACTTCGCGGAAGGCTGCCTGGACAGTGCGCTCGTACTCCGCGACGGCGATGTTTTCCCGGGCCTCGGCCACGGTCAGATTGGCCCTGCGCCCCCCGAAATCGAATATCGGCAGACTGACGGAGGGGCCTATGCTCCAGATCCGGTTCTCGCCACTGACAAGCCCATCGAGCTCGGCGGAGGCGTAACCCGCGCTGCCGGTCAGGCTGATACGCGGGAAGAAAGCAGCGCGCGCAACACCTATGTTGGCGCGGGCGGCACGCAGGCGCTCCTCGGCAGCGATGATATCGGGTCTGCTGTACAGGAGCTGCGACGGTAGCCCGGCGGCAAGAGCCGGCTCAAGCAGCTGCCGGTTCAGCGGTAATGGCTCCGGCGGTCTGGCGTCAGGCACCGTACCGACCAGCAGGCGCAGATAGTTGCTTTGCCGGGCGAGCAGCAGGCGGATTTCCGACAGCTGGGTCTCCGCCTGGGCAAGCAGCGCCTTGGCCTGATTGTATTCCAGTGCCGAAGCGATACCCGCATCGAGACGAACCTTGGAGATACGCACCTCGTCGCGCCGGTTTTCTACCGTGGACAGTGCCAGTTGCAGACGCTGCTCGGCGCTCCTGATGGCCATATAGGTCGAAGCGACATCACCAATCAACGATAACTGAAAGGCCCGCTGGGCCTGGACCGTGGCGAGGTATTCGGCGCGCGCGGCCTCAGAGAGATTACGCACCCGACCCCAGAAATCGAGTTCAAAGGCGGTTACACCAACCTCAACCGAGTAGCGTTCGCTGATGCCTCCAGACAGACCACCGGCCGCCGCAGCACCGGTACCGCCCGGAATGTTCGAGCGGCTGCGTACGGCAGCGGCATCCAGGCCGACGGTAGGATACCGCTCGGCATCGCGGACCCGATACTGGCCACGGGCTTCCTCCACGCGCAACACGGCAATGCGCATGTCTCGGTTGTACTCCAGCGCGGTCCCGATCAGCATTCGCAGGCGGGGGTCGCGGAAAAATGCCGGCCAGGTAATCTCGCTGGCCACCACAGAGCCCTGCTGCGGCTCGAGGGCGCCAGGGTAATGCTCGACGGTGGGCAACAATGGACGCCGGTGCTCGGGCGCAAGCTGGCAGCCCGCGACCCATAAGGCACCGATGGCGATCAGAAGTAGTCTAGGCATTCTCCGCCTCCCCCTTACCGGCATCGTTCCCGGCATCCTGAGCGTCATCGTCCTGCTGGCGGCTGGGTGGTTTGCGCCGGCTCAACCAGCGTCGCACGCTCAGATAGAACAACGGGATATAGAAAAGCCCCAGCAGCGTAGCGGCCAACATGCCGCCGATCACGCCGGTCCCCACGGCAGCGCGACTCGCCGAGCCGGCGCCGCTGGAGAGAACCAGGGGCAACATGCCGAAGATGAAGGTAAGAGAAGTCATCAATACCGGGCGAAAACGCATGCGCACAGCACCCATGATGGCGTCATGGACCGACTTGCCGCGTCCCTCCTCCTCGATCGCAAATTCCACGATGAGAATCGCATTCTTTGCCGACAGACCGATAATGGCGACCAGGCCGACGTTGAAGTACACATCTGCCGGCATATCGCGCAGCATGGCAAACAGAATGGCTCCCAAGGCCCCGAGTGGCACCACCCCCAGCACCGCAATGGGCATGGCCCAGCTCTCATAGAGCGCAGCGAGTACCATCAGGACCACCAGCATCGACAGCCCCAACAGCAACCCCACCTGACCGGACGCCTGTTGTTCCTCGTAGGACGCTCCTGACCACTCGAAGGCAAACCCCTGCGGCAGATCCTCGGCAAGACTGGCCATCTCGTCCATGGCTTCGCCACTGGTATAGCCGGATGCGGCGTTGCCGGAAATGGTCATCGCCGGATAGCCGTTGTAACGCTGCAACTGGATCGGTCCGCGGGTCCACTCCACGGTCGAAAACGCGCCAAAGGGCACGTTGTTCCCCATCGCGTTGGGAATCTCCAGGGAGGTCACGTCTTCGGGCGTCATCCGATACTCGGACTCGGCCTGCAGCATGACCCGCAGCACCTCGCCATCCATGTTGAAGTCATTCACGTACGCACTACCGAAAGCGGTACTCAGGCTGGCGTTGACCTCGGCGATGGACAAACCCAGCGCACGGGCCTTGATGCGGTCTATGTCCACTTGCAGCTTGGGCGCCTGATCCGCACCCTCGGGACGCACGCTTTCCAGAATCTCACTCTGACTCGCTGCTGCCAGCAACTGGTTGCGCGCCTGCAGCAAGGCCTCATAGCCCTTGTTGCCCCGATCCTCGAGCTTGAACGTAAAGCCGCCGGCCACGCCCAGCGCCGGAATCGACGGAGGATTGAGAGCAAAGACCCGGGCTTCGCGTATCTGCGAGAAGGCCCTTGACGCCTCATTGACCAGCGCCGGCGCGCGCTGATCCCGCTCCTCCCATGGCAGCAGACGCACAAAGGCCATGCCGTGGGCCTGGCCCTGACCAAAGAAACTGAAACCGTATACCGCCAGGGTATGCTCGACCGCAGGGTTATCCGCAAAGAAGGCCTTAACCTGATCCATCGCCGCAGTTGTCGACTTGATCGTCGAGCCAGGCGGCGCCTGGACTACCGTCATCACCGAGCCCTGGTCCTCCTGGGGCAGAAACGCGGTAGGCATCCGAATGTAAAGAAACGCGACGAGCACCAGCAGCGCAGCGAACCCGAGCAGGAACCAGAGTGGATGGCCAAGCACGTAACCGACAGCGCCATGGTAGCGCTCGGTCGTACGCTCCATGAAACGGTTGAACGGGCTGAATATTCGCTTGCTCCAGCCTTTGCTTTCCTCCTCGTCGTTGTCCTTGCGCGGCTGCAGCAGGGTGGCGCACAGCGCCGGAGTCAGTGTCAGGGCGAGGAAGGTGGAGATCGCCACCGCAATCGATAGCGTGACCGCGAACTGCTGGTAGATGCCGCCACTGGAGCCGGGAAAGAAAGCCAGTGGCACGAAGACCGCAATCAGCGCCAGGGTCGTGCCGACGATGGCAGCACTGACCTGCCCCATGGCTTCGACTGTCGCCTCATAGGGGCTCATCCCCTCCTCGTCGATCAGCCGCTTGACGTTCTCGGTGACCACGATCGCATCATCCACCAGGGTGCCGATCGCCAGCACCATGCCGAACAGACTCAAGAGGTTGATGGAAAAGCCTACCAGCCACAGGCCCAGACAGGTGCCCACGAGGGCAATGGGGATCACGATGGTCGGGATCACGATGGTGCGCCAGTTCTGCAGAAACAGCAGCATCACCAGCACTACCAGCCCGATCGCCTGCACCAGCGTCAACAGCACCCGTTCGATCGAACTGGAAATGAACGGCGTGGAATCGTAGGGCACCATCCAGTCGATGTCTGCCGGAAAGGCCTCGGCCAGCTCCTCCATGCGCTGCTTCACACCCTCGGCGGTCTCGAGCGCGTTGGCGCCCGGAGCCAGCTGTACGGCGAGACCGGCATTGGGCTGGTCGTTCAGTTCACTGCGCGAGGCATAGTTCTGCGCGCCCAGCTCCACACGCGCCACGTCCTGCAGGCGCACCACCGAGCCGTCCGGTTCGGCCCGCAGTATGATCTCGCCAAACTCTTCCGGCGTGCGCAAGCGGCCTCGGGTTTCCAGCGGCGCGTGTATTTCGATCCCTTCACTCAGCGGCAGATCGCCCAGGGCGCCGCCTGCGGCCTGGCTGTTCTGCGCACGCACCGCCGCCAGCACGTCACTGGCGGCCAGGCCGAAACTGGCCAGGCGGTCGGGATTGAACCAGATGCGCATGGCATAGGGCGTGTAGAACTCGCGGATATCGCCCACACCCTGGACGCGGCGTAGTTCGTTGACGACGTTGGTGGTTGCGTAGTGACCGAGCTCCAGACTGCTCATGTCGCCGCTTTCCGAAAGCATGGAAATGATCAGCAGAAAGTTGGAGGAGGCCTGGAACACCCTGATTCCCTGACGCCTTACCTCCTCCGGCAGGCGTGGCTCGACCCGGCTCAGCAGGTTCTGAACTTCCATTTGCGCCACGTCGATATCGGTGCCCGGCTGCAGCACCAGCTCGATCGAGGCCGTCCCGTTGGATCGGCTGGTGGAGTCCATGTACAGGTAACCGTCGACCCCGTTGAGCTCCTCCTCGATCACCTGGGTCACATTGGCTTCCAGAACCGAGGCATCGGCTCCCGGGTAGGTCACACTGATGTTCAGCGATGGCGGGGCAATGGTGGGATACTGTTCGATCGGCAGTGCGCGCAGGGCGATAAAACCACCCAGCAGCAGGCCTAGCGCCAGTACCCAGGCAAAGACCGGCCGCCGGATGAAAAATGTCGACGTCACGGTGCAGCCTCACCGCCGGCTTGCTGCTCCTGCTTCTTGTCCCGGGCCTGCACCGTTTGCACCTGGGTCCCGCTGCGCAAGTCCTGCCAGCCACTGACAATGACCTGCTCACCGGACTCGAGGCCATCGAGCACCACCCAGTTTCCGTCACGCATGCTGCCCACCTCGATATTGCGCGAGCTGGCAGCGCCATCCTCACCTACCACCATGACGCTGGCACCCTGGTCCTGCATGATCACTGCCCGCTGCGGAATGACCAGCGCATCGGTCAGATCCCCGGCGCTGATCCGTGCCCTGACAAACATGCCGGGTAGCAGGATCTCGTCGGGATTGGGCACCTGCGCCCGGGCCTGCACGGTACCGGTGGAGCGCTCAATCGACATGGCGCGAAAATCGACATAGCCGGTGTGCGGATATTCCTCGCCGTTTTCCAGTGTCAAAGCCACGGGGATCTTCTGGTTGCTGGCAAACTCGAGTTCACCGGTGGCTATCTGCTCGCGAAGGCGCAGCAGATCGGAGCTCGATTGCGAGAAGGTGACATACACCGGATCGACCTGTTCGACCCGTGTCAGCAAGGTACCTTCTGCGGCCCGTACCAGCGCGCCGACGGTGACCTCCGCGCGCCCTGCTATACCGTCGATGGGCGTTTCCACACTGGTATATCCGAGGTTGAGTTCGACCGACTGGACTTCGGCTTCGGCCAGCTCGACATCAGCCCGCGCCGTGCGCAAGCGCGCCTGGGCGGTATCAAACTCCTGCTGGCTGATCGCCTGTTTCTCGACCAGCCCCTGGTAACGCTCGACATCCTGCGCCGCGTTCTCGGCGGTGGCCCGTGCACGCGCCAGCCGTGCCTGCGCCGCCTCCAGATTGGCGCGCATTTCCCGCGGATCGATCTGGAACAGCTGCTCTCCGGCCTCCACCGGCGTGCCTTCCTCGTACAGACGTTCCTGCACGATGCCGTCAACACGGGCACGAATCTCTGCTATCCGAAACGCCTGTACACGGCCGGGCAGCTCGATGATATTGGGCACGGACTGTCGCTCGGGGGTGGTCACTTCGACCGTTGGCGGTGGCCGGGAATCCTGCGCCTGCTGTTCACCACAGGCGACCAGGGCGAGCAGAGCGGCGACCACGAACGCACGCTGGAAAAAGCCCATCTCTCGATCCTTTTCAGCTTGGACAGCGGCGGCCTCTTGCCGCCGCCTTACCCCCTTCTCGACCGCATTGCGTCAGGCAGGTTCCGCGCTCAGCGGAAAGCGAACCAGAGCCAGACCGCTGCCAGCACCAGCAAGGCGATACCGATCTGCCGCGAATATCGGCGCCAGAGCCCAAGTGCCGCGTCTCCGGCAAAATGCACCAGCAGCGCCAGACCGAAATAACGCAGCGACCGCGATAATGTAACGGCAAGTAAGAACAGGACGAACGAATAGCCCACGGCCCCTGCCGCGAGCATCGCGATCTGCAGGGGCGTTGGCGTCACACCCACGGCAACGATTGCGCTAAAGCCGTTCTCCCGCACCTGCTGGGCAAAACTCTCATAGGAGTCGGCGCTACCAGCGAGACCGATCAGCGTATCGCCCCATTGATCCATTACCAGGACCCCGAGCCAGTAGCCTATTGCCGCCGCCGTGATATTACCGGCGAGGGCCACGGTGGCGATGGTCCAGCGGCGTTCCGGATGGCTGAGCATCCAGGGGATGAGAATGGTCTCGATCGGGATGGGTACGATCAACGTCTCGGCCATCGAGAGTGCGAACAGCAGGGGTAACGCAAAGGACGAGCATTCCAGGCGGTCCAGCCAGGTCTTGGCCGATAGTTGTTTACTGTGGGGCATCAGGCTAGATCACTTTTTCCGGATGTCAGGAGAGTCTGGCCTGCAATGGCAAGCCAGGGAGATGACTGTTGGATGGTAGCGGACAGATCAGCCCCCTTCACGGAAGCTGGGATACAGGACCATGCCGCCGTCGATAAACAGCGTGGTGCCCACAACATAATCCGACTCATCGGAAACCAGCCAAAGCGCGGCCCGGGCCACGTCCTCCGGCTCGCCTACACGGCCATAGGGAATGAGCTCCAGCAGTTCCCGGCGCGCCTCCTCACTGTCCCAGGCCTCGGTATTGATGGGGGTCTTGATGGCTCCCGGCGCGATGGCGTTGATGCGTATCTTCTCCGGCGCCAGCTCCTGGGCCATGGTCTGCATCAATAATTTCAGCCCGCCCTTGGCCGCCGCATAATTGGCATGACCGGCCCAGGGAATCGCCTGATGCACCGAGCTGGTGAACAGTATCTTGCCCAGCGCCCGGGAGCGCTGCGTATCCAGTCCCTGCCGGCGAAACTGTTCGACCGCTGCCTTGGCGCAAAGAAATTGTCCGGTCAGATTGACGTCAATCACCTTGCGCCAGTCTTCCAGGGACATGGCGGTAAAGGCTGCGTCGCTCTGAACTCCGGCATTGGCAATCAGGATATCGATCCCACCCAGCTTCTCCATGGCCTGCGCGAACAGGGTCTCGCAGCCCTCCTCGGTACTCACATCGCCCTGGACGGCATAGGCCGTGCCGCCATCACGACGGATGTCCTCGACCATCTGCCGGGCTTCCTGATCATCGGACAGATAGTTGACGATGACCGCAGCGCCTGCCCTGGCGAATGCGCAGGCTGTCGCCTGACCGATACCCGAACTGGCTCCGGTGATCAGGGCCCGTTGCCCTGTCAGGGTGAGACCGGACATGACTGCTCTCCTGTGCTGGGATTCAAAAGCTGTGTGGGTTAGTACCCCACGGGGCCCAATTAGTTGCGTGAAACTTTGCCTCCCGGAACCAGTCGACTGGAGATCGAAACCGATGCAGCAGGATCCGCAGAAGGAGCCCGGATGGCAGAACCCGACACTGCATGCGCAGCCGATCCGCACTGGCCGCGAATTGACGACTACGGTCTGATTGGTGATTGCCGGACCGCCGCCCTGGTCGGACGCAACGGCGCGGTCGAATGGTGGTGCCTGCCTCACTTTTCGGGTCCGTCCTTTTTTGCCGCGCTGCTGGACCGCGAACGGGGCGGGCATTTCACCGTGCGCCCGGCCTGCCCGGCTACCCCTGAGCGCAGCTATGTTGCCGACAGCAACGTTCTACAGACCCGCTTTGCTCTGCAGGCATCTGCGCAGCCTGCCGAGCTCAGACTGACCGATGCCATGACCATCCCCGATCCGTTGGAACAGCCTCAGCTGGTTGCACAACGTGAACTCTTGCGCCGGGTTGAGGCGGTAGGGGCCGATGTGCCCCTGGAAATCACCTACGCTCCGCGACCCGACTACGCCCGCGCCAAGGTCCGCCTGCACCGCTACGGCAAGCTCGGCTGGGCCTGCGTATTCCGCGACCACCTGCTGCTATTGCACACCGACATTCCCCTCGAGCTGTCTGACGATGGCTGCAGTCTTTTCGGTAACTGGGTGCTGCCCGCAGGCGAGACCCGCTACCTGTCAGCCACCTACGTGAAAAATGACATAGCGGTGATCATGCCCCTGGGAATCCATGCCGCCCGCCGGATGCAGGCGACGGTAGAGTGGTGGCAACAGTGGTCACGCCATTGCGATTACCACGGCCCCTACCGCGAAGCCGTGGTACGCAGTGCGCTGACGGCCAAGCTGCTGACCTACTGCCTGTCGGGTGCGCTGATTGCAGCGCCAACCGCCTCCCTTCCCGAGGATCCCGGTGGCGAGCGCAACTGGGATTACCGTTATTGCTGGCTACGCGACGCCTCGCTGACGGTCGACGCCTTTCTCGATCTCGGCTATCGGGCCGAAGCGGACGCCTTCATGGGCTGGTTGCTGCACGCGACCGCTCTGACGCTGCCCACCCTGCAGGTCCTCTATGACGTGCACGGCGAGGCTCGGGTTCCGGAAGTGGAGCTGACTCATCTGAGCGGCTACCGCGACTCCCGCCCCGTACGCATCGGCAACGGCGCCTGGAATCAGCGGCAGCTTGATATCTATGGCAGCGTCATCCTGGCCGCCACAAGCTACTCGAGGCGCGGTGGCAGAATCAGTCGGGACGGTTTTCGGATGCTGGTCAGACTCGGCAAGAAGGTATGCACGGAGTGGCGACAGCCCGATTCGAGCCTCTGGGAGATTCGCGGCGAGCCGCGGCACCACACCCACTCGAAGGTCATGTGCTGGGCTGCCCTGGATTGCCTGCTGACAATGGCCGAACAGGGCGCAGTCAGCGTGCCGCAAAGACGCTTCGAAACAGAGCGTGCCGCAATCGCGCAAGCCATCGAAACCGAGGGCTTCTGCCCCAGAGTCAACAGCTACGTGGCCACATTCGATTCAAGCCTGGCCGACGCCAGTCTGTTCCTGCTGCCGCGCCTGCGGTATCTGTCGGCCGGAGATCCTCGCATGCTGGGGACGTTGCGCTTTCTGAATGCCCGCCTGTCGCGCGGTGCTCTGGTGTACCGCTATCGGGACGCCTTCGACAGGCTGCCGGGCCGGGAACATCCATTCGGTATTTGCAGCTTCTGGGCAGTGGATGCGCTGGCCCGGTCCGGGCAACTCGACGAGGCAACAGAGCGATTCGAGCAACTGCTGGGTTATGCCAACGATCTGGGGCTGTATGGCGAAGAAATCGACGCCACCACCGGGCAGGCCATTGGCAACTTCCCACAGAGCTTCAGTCATGTCGGCCTGATTACCGCGGCACTGTCGCTGCAGCGCGCGCTGGATGATAGACGGGAGGACAGTGCATGAACCTCATCGGGCGGATGCCGGACATATCGCTCATATTGCTCTGGGGCCTGGTCGCCACCATGCTGATGACCAGCATGCTGTACGGCAGTCAGCGTCTGGGGCTGTCGCGCTTGAGCCTGCCGTTTCTGGTCGGCACTCTGTTTACCGCCGACCGCAGCTGGGCGCATATCCTGGGATTCGGTTTCTATCTGGTCGGGGGCTGGTGCTTTGCCTTTCTCTATGCGGCGATTTTCACCCTGACAGTGGCCACCTGGTGGGCAGGTGCGCTCATCGGCCTGTTCCATGGCATCTTTCTGCTCGCGGTCATGCTGCCGGTGATGCCTTACCTGCACCCGCGAATGGCCACTGAATATGATGGCCCGACCCATCTGCGGCGCCTGGAGCCGCCCGGTTTCTTCGGCCTGAACTATGGCTACCGTACCCCTGCCAGCACCCTGGTCGCCCAGATCACCTATGGGGTGGTTCTCGGCCTGTTTCTGCCGGGATGAATCCGCTGGCAAGCCGGGTGCCAGATGCTAGCCTGAACATGGACCCACACAGCACCTGGAGGACTGAAATGCACGCCTACTCGAGGATGACCTGCAGCAGCATGCCCGATAACCAGGACCCACTGGACAGTCCGGATGATGTCGACACCGAAAAGCAGTACGAAGAAGAGCCCGAGGCCCTGCCGGATGATGCCGGAGTCAACGGCGAGGAATAGAAATGCGCATGGCCGCGCTCAGGAATGTACGCAGGAAAGGGTGGCATCCGCTGGCAGTTCCAGCTCTTCAACAGCATGGATCAGACCCGTCTCGACAGCTTCCGCCGAACTCAACATGCGCGGCTCAGCCTTGAGATAGTCTCGTACCGCCAGCGTTTCAGCCGCCCCCTGTGTACGCTCCAGCATGATCTGGCTGTATAGCTCCAGGTCGTAGTTCATGCTCATGGCATATTCGGCCATCCTGGCGTGATCTATCGAACCGTGCAGCGTCCAGTGAAAAGGATGAATCAGGAACTTGCTGTAATGACAGGCAGTGCGACGCTCCCCGGCCATGAACAGGATATTGCCCATCGACTCGACCGTGCCCAGGTTGTGGGTATTGACCGGGATGGGCAGGGCCCGGAGAAAGTTGTAAAGGGCAAAACCATAGCTGCACTCGCCCCCCATGGTAGTGATCTGGACCAGCAGCTCAGTGGCTCCCTGGCTGACGGCATCGGAGCACTTGCGAATGAACTGCCCGGATACGGACGAGTTGATCGGACCGACGAAATGGATTGCATGCATTGTCATCTGAATGAACTCCCTTCTCAACGGGTCAACGAAGGTGCGCAGTGCAGACTCCTCCCCAGCCCTGGCGCCCCGTGTCTTTCGAAATACGATCAGGGGCAAAGTTCCTGAATGCCGCCCAGCGATTGTGGTCAAACAGCCAGGGGACCTCTCTTTTCACCTTACCCGGAAGGTTCATTGCATGCCCGATTCCGCCCTGGCCGAGATCAGCAGCGAAGCCTTCATTTTCCTCGGCGCGGGTGCGGCGGTGCTGCGACAGATGGCCCAACCGGGGGTCGGTCAGGGGGTCAGTGAACATAGCCGTACCCTGGATGACCCCATGGGCCGGCTGCATGGCACGATGCATTACATCTACGTACTGTCGCTGGGTACGGAAGAGGAGCGCCGGAGCATGGCACGCCATGTCAACCGGGCCCATGGACCGGTCCGCTCGGACGCCTACAGCGCCTTTGATCCCCGGCTGCAGCTGTGGGTCGCTGCTACCCTCTACCGGGGCGCCGAGGAGCTGCAACAGATATTCTGCAGCCCCTTGAGCGAACAGGAGCACGATGATCTGTACCGGTCCGCAGCCCTCTACGGCACGACCCTGCAGATGCCGGAAGCGCTTTGGCCGGCCAACCGCCGCGCCTTTGAAGACTATTGGCAGGCCACCATGGCGCAGGCCGACGTATCGGACAGCGTGCGTCACTACGTCCATGCCTTGCTGGCCGGGGCGTCAGCCCCATGGTATGTGAAAATGCTGTTGCCCTTACAGCGGCTGGCCTCGCGCGCACTGATCGGCCCACAGCTACGTGCCCTGTATCGTCTGCCATGGACCGCGGCAGATCAGCGGCGCTGGGACCTGTTCCTCCGCGTATTCCCGCCGCTCTATCGACGACTGCCCGGGACCTTGCGCCGGCTGCCGGCGCGGCTTTACCTGCGCGCCTGGCGGCGGCAGCAAAGCGCCACACAACAGCGATGAGGGGTATCAGACGGGTTCGACTGCCCCCACCTCGACACGGTTACGACCCAGGCGTTTGCCCTCGTACAGAGCAAGGTCGGCTCGCGCTACCACGGCGCTGAGGTCCTCGCCGGCACGATACTGGCTGACACCGACGCTCACGGTCACCGAGACCTCAAGGTCCTCGAAGACCCAGGAATGGGTCTCTACCGCACAGCGGATTCGCTCGGCCGTCTGTATGGCCTGCACCAGACCGGTACCCGGCAGTACCACCAGAAACTCCTCACCACCCCAGCGGCCAATGAAGTCCTGCTCGCGCAATGTCTGAGCCAGCACGGTACTGACCCGCGCCAGAACCCGATCGCCGGTGTCATGCCCGTACTTGTCGTTGAACTGCTTGAAGTGGTCGACATCCAGCAGCAGAAAACTGAGCTGGTCGGGATGACGGGCGTGGCGCGCAATTTCCTTGTCGGCCAGCTCCGCCAGGTGCCTGCGGTTGAACAGCCCGGTCAGGGCATCGATGGTCGCCATACGGTTCAACGCCCTCTGGCTCGCCGAAACGGTGGACACATAGAACAGCGCCAGATAGCTGAACATGCAGAAGACCACGGTCAGATTGAACAGGAACACACCGAGCAGTCCACCCTGGGAGATCGGCTGCAGCGGCTCGACAAACCACATCAGCGCATACAGGCCAACATAAAAGCTCCACAACGCGCCCACCGCGACCCAGGCTTTGCGCCGCTGCATACCGGCAAACAGAGCCGGAATGAACATCAGCAGGAAATAGTGAAAACCGCTGTCCCAGCCAATCAGAAGCGTCCCGAGAGCCGCATGGATGATGACCTCGAGCCATATCAGAACGATCGCCGGGCCATTGTGCCGTGTACCCAGCAACCAGAAGGCAAGCATGTACATGCCTACGCTGATCACGTTGATCCAGGCCAGGATGGGAGAGCCAAGAAGATGAAAGAGGAAAAAGAAGGCCACATCGACCGCTGCTGCCAGTTGGCAACACCGTCGGGCCAACTGCCAGAACTGCGGCCTGCCACTGCCCGAACGGCCGGGCACGATAGTCTGGTCCATCGACATTCAGCTCCTTCCATGGTGCGCGCGCAGACTCGCCTGCAGGCGTCACACTAACAATACCGGAAGTATAACCGAATATGAGGCGCCGGTTCGCTCAGGTTGCAGGCACCTCCTGGCGGCAACAGGTGCCCTCGACGCGGCAGGCGCTGCGCCGGGGCCGATTTCAGTGCAGGATCTGACTGAGGAACAGTTTGGTACGCTCGTTCACCGGGTTGGTAAAGAATGTATTCGGCTCGGCCTCCTCGACGATCTCGCCGCGGTCCATGAAAATGACCCGGTCGGCGACCGTCCGGGCGAAGCCCATTTCGTGGGTTACGCAGAGCATGGTCATGCCGTCTTCGGCCAGACCGATCATGGTATCGAGCACCTCCTTGACCATTTCCGGGTCGAGGGAGGACGTGGGTTCGTCAAACAGCATGATCTTCGGCTGCATGCACAACGCTCGGGCAATCGCCACGCGCTGCTGCTGCCCCCCGGAGAGCTGACCCGGGTACTTGTGTGCCTGTTCGGGGATCTTGACCCGTTCCAGATAATGCATGGCCAGTTCATGGGCCTTGCCCTTGGGCATGCGCCGAACCCACATCGGCGACAGCGTGCAGTTCTGCAGTACCGTCAGGTGTGGGAACAGATTGAAATGCTGGAACACCATGCCTACCTCGCGGCGCACCGCCTCGATGTGCTTGAGGTCCTGGGTCAGCTCGGTTCCATCGACCAGGATACGCCCCTGCTGATGCTCCTCGAGGCGATTGATACAGCGGATGGTAGTGGACTTGCCTGACCCCGAAGGCCCACAGATGACAATCCGCTCACCCTGGCGCACATTCAGATTGATGTCCTTGAGCACATGGAAGGTGCCGTACCATTTGTTCACCCCTGCCATCTCGATCATGCGATCGGCGATGACCGGTTCTGCCTTTGCTTCGCTCATGTTCTTGCTCCTAATGCTTGTGGCTCGTATCCAGCTTGCGCTCCAGATGCATGGAGTAGCGGGACATGCCGAAACAGAAAATCCAGAAAACCAGGGCGGCAAACACATACCCCTCCGTGGCCATTCCCAGCCAGGCGGGGTCGGTGGTGGCCTGCTTGATGCTGTTGAGCAGGTCGAACAGACCGATGATGATCACCAGACTGGTGTCCTTGAACAGGGAGATGAAGGTATTGACGATGCCGGGGATCACCATCTTCAGTGCCTGGGGCAGAATCACCAGCCCCATCATCCGCCAGTAGCCCAGCCCCATCGCTTCGGCCGCCTCGTATTGCCCCTTGGGGATCGCCTGCAGACCCCCGCGGACCACTTCGGCGATATAGGCCGACTGGAACAGGATCACGCCGATCAGGGCCCGGATCAGCTTGTCGAAACTCATGCCTTCCGGGAGGAACAACGGCAGCATCACCGATGACATGAACAGCACCGTGATCAGCGGTACGCCGCGCCAGAACTCGATAAAGGTCACGCAGATCACCCGGATGGTCGGCATGTCGGAGCGCCGCCCCAGAGCCAGGGCGATCCCCAGCGGCAGCGCGCCGGCGATCCCCACGGCGGCGATCACCAGGGTCAGCATCAGGCCGCCCCACTGGCTGGTACGCACCACCTCCAGGCCCAGGCCACCATGCAGCAGCCAGTAGGCCACAAGCGGATAGACGATCAGAAAGCCGATGCCGTAGAACGCCTTGCGCGGCATGGCGGACACGAACAGCGGAGCGGCGCCGACGATCGCGAGAATGGCTGTCAGGTCGACGCGCCAGCGTAACTCGGCCGGATAGAACCCATACATGAACTGGCCGAAACGCTCCTTGATGAAGACCCAGCAGGCGCCATCGCTGGTGCAGTCGGCGCGCGTCTGACCGGCCCAGTTGGCGTCGATAAGGGCCCATTGCAGCAAGGGGGGAATGATCAGCCAGATCAGGTAGACGGCGAACAGGGTCAGCAGCGTGTTGAACCAGCTGGAAAACAGGTTATCGCGCAGCCAGGCCATGGTACCGACACTCTGGCGTGGCGGCGGAAGATCAGGTTTGAATTGGTGAGTCTGCATGGGCTGTCCCTACCGCTCGATCAGCGCAATGCGCTTGTTGTACCAGTTCATCAACATGGAGATGCTGATACTGATGGCCAGATAAACGCTCATGGTGATGGCAATGACTTCAATCGCCTGACCGGTCTGGTTGAGCACGGTACCGGCAAACAGCGAAACCATTTCCGGATAACCGATGGCAGCAGCCAGGGAGGAGTTCTTCGCCAGGTTGAGATACTGGCTGGTCAGTGGCGGAATGATCACCCGCAGCGCCTGGGGAATGATCACCAGACGCAATATGCGACCCGGCGGCAGACCCAGCGAACTGGCCGCCTCGGTCTGACCGTGGCTGACCGACTGGATACCGGCACGCACAATCTCCGCAATAAAGGCGGCGGTATACATGGTCAGGGCCAGGGTCAGGGCGATCAACTCCGGAATCAGGACCCAGCCGCCGGTGAAGTTGAAGCCGGTCAGTTTCGGTGCGGTCCAGTTGAGCGGGCTGCCGGCAATGACCACCGCCAAGCCGGGCACCACCAGCAGAATAGCGATTGATACCAGAGCGACGGGGAAGATATGCCCCGTGGCCTCGCGGCGCGCCTTTGCCCAGCGTGCCACGAAAACGATCACTATGATCGAGACCGCCAGAGCGGCGAGAAACAGGCCGAAGGTTTGGGACACGCTCGGTGCGGGAACATACAGGCCGCGGCTGTTGAGATAGAAATTCTCGAAGATGCCCAGACTCTGCCTTGGACCTGGAAGAGACAGCATCACTGCAAAGTACCAGAAGAGGATTTGCAGCAACGGCGGAATATTACGGAAGGTTTCTATGTAGACCGTGGCAAGACGGCTGATCAGCCAGTTGGGCGCCAGCCGGGCTATGCCCAGAATGAACCCCAGCAGGGTCGCCATCACGATCCCGATGATCGACACCAGCAAGGTGTTGAGCAGACCGATGAGAAAAACCCGACCATAGCTGTCGGTTTCGGTGTATTCGACCAGGTGTTGAGCGATGCCGAAACCGGCGGTATTGTTGAGAAAGGCGAAGCCGGTGGTGATGCCGCGCTTTTCCAGATTGATCATGGTATTGCTGTACAGAAACCAGCCCAGGGCCACGACAACCGCAATGGCTACGAGCTGAAAGATCCAGGCCCGTGCCTTCGGATCCGTCCAGATTGAACCCTTCGACCGTGGCGTTTTTGCAGCAGTTTGCATGGATGCCCTCTCGCGAGCCCCCGCCAGCCACGCAGGCGAGGGCTTCACATCAGCGAAACAATACGATCAGCCGCGGGGGCTGATCGTCCGGAGTATCAGCGCACCGGCGGTGCGTATTGAATCCCACCGTTGTTCCACAGGGCATTCAGGCCCCGCTCGATCTTCAGCTCACTGCCGGCACCCACGTTACGGCTGAAGCTCTCGCCGTAGTTGCCCACCTGCTTGACGATCTGCACGGCCCAATCCTTCGGCAGGTTGAGTTCCTTGCCGTACTCGCCTTCGACGCCGAGCAAGCGAGCCACGTCGGGGTTAGGCGGGTTCTTGGCCATTTCCTCGACATTGGCCGAAGTGACACCGCTTTCCTCTGCGTTGAGCATCGCGTACAGGGACCACTTCACGATATCGAACCACTCATCGTCGCCGTGACGTACGACCGGACCCAGTGGCTCCTTGGAGATCACTTCGGGCAGCACGACATAGTCATCCGGGGAGCCTAGCTTGATACGTTGGGCGTAGAGCTGGGATTGATCGGAAGTCAGTACGTCGCAACGGCCTGACTCGAGCGATTTGGCGCTTTCGTCGGACGTGTCATAGGTGATGGGGGTGAAGCTCATGCCATTGGCGCGGAAGTAATCCGCCGCGTTCAGCTCGGTAGTAGTACCGGCCTGGATGCATACCGTGGCACCGTCCAGCTGCTTGGCACTGGTCACACCCAGTTTCTTGTTGACCAGAAAACCCTGGCCATCGTAATAGTTCACGCCGGCAAAGTTGAGGCCCAGACTGGCGTCCCGCGAACTGGTCCAGGTGGTGTTACGCGACAATACGTCCACTTCGCCCGATTGCAGTGCGGTGAAGCGTTCCTTGGCGGTCAGAGGGCTGTAACGCACCTTGCTCGCGTCGCCGAACAGTGCGGCCGCCATGGCGCGGCAAACATCCACATCCAGGCCGAGATAGTTGCCCTTCTCGTCCGCGTAGGAGAACCCGGGCAGACCATCACTGATGCCGCATTGTACGAACCCCTTTTTCTTTACCGCATCAAGGGTGGCTCCTGCCTGCACAAAGCTGCTGGCGCCCAGCGCGGCAGCGGTGGCGAATACTGCAAGGGTGGTTTTTACCGTCTTCATTGAACTTCTCCAGATTGGAATAATTATTATGGAGTCTCACTCTCCCTGGCGGGCCCTCGCGGGCTGGAGCCACAATGACAGCAAAACCGTCACAGGGGAAAGAAGAACATCCCGCGCATTGCGCAAGATGCCTGGCACGCTGCCAGTCCACAGTCCCTCAAGCCATTGCAAGGCCTGTACCAGTACAGTTAAGTGCATCCTGAGCGCTTTTTCCCTGAAATACGTATTCAATTGCGACATTTACGTTACTCGATGGTCCAATTGACAACCTTTGCGCGCCCGCAAACGGGCACAGCCACGCGGCGGGCGCACCAATCCAGACCGGTTTTCGGTGCCATCCCCAACTCGTCATGGCCAACTTTTCGGTCCTGCAGTTGTCCATCTCTGTGAATCGTCAGAAAGGCCGGAACATGGATTGGATCCCCACAGCCCGAAGCACTCACCTGCCCCTGCGCATCTGCCTGATTGTGCTCCTGCTGTCATTGAGCGGTTGCGCGGGCTCGCAGTCGATCCTGGATCCCGCCGGCATACAGGCCGAACGCATAGCTTCGCTGTTCTGGTGGATGTTCGGCGGCGGCATGCTGATCTGGATCGGTGTGGTTGCGCTGGCCGGTTACGTGATCAAGGTCAGACCCGGGAAACACCAGCCGGTCAAAAGCCAGTGGCTGATTATCGGTGGCGGCGTTGTGTTTCCGGCCCTGGTGCTGACGGCGCTGTTGATTTTCGGGCTGTCGATAATGCCCGAGACGCGCCCCGGGGAGGGAGAGCGGACCGACATCAGGATCAGCGTTGCCGGGGAGCAGTGGTGGTGGCGGGTGCATTACCAGACGGACAACGGTGAGAGCGTCGAACTGGCCAATGAAATTCGCTTGCCCGTTGGCAGGACGGCGCTGTTCGAGCTGACCAGCACCAACGTCATTCATTCGTTCTGGATACCGGCCCTGGGGGGCAAGGTAGACATGATTCCGGGGCGCACCAATCGGTTGCTGCTCGAACCGACACGCACGGGAACCTTCCAGGGTGCCTGCGCCGAATATTGCGGCACCTCCCATGCCTTCATGCGCTTTCGGGTACAGGTCATGGAGCAGCAGGCATTCGATCAATGGCTGGCAGCCCAGGCGCAGCCCGCACACACGCCGACAACGCCTGAAGCAAGGGAAGGTCGGCGCGTGTTCATGTCCAACGGCTGCGCCAGCTGCCATACGATCCGCGGCACCGCGGCTGACGGCCAACGGGGTCCTGATCTGACCCATGTAGGCAGCCGGTTGAGCCTGGCCGCCGGCACCCTGCCCATGGCCCCGGAGAGTTTCACCCACTGGATTGGCCATACCCGCGATATCAAACCGGGCGTGGTAATGCCACGCTTCGAGGTTCTCGGCCAGGAAAAGCTGGAAGCCCTGGCGGCCTACCTGACCAGCCTGGAGTAATGAACACTGCGGGGCCAGGATGTCTGGTTGTGCGATAGCACCGAAGAAAAGGCGGTGAAGGACAGACCCGTCAGTAAGGGCAGAAAATGCGACGTGGCAGAATGGTGCGCGAGCCGGGATTCGAACCCGGGACCTACCGCTTAGGAGGCGCTGCTCGTCGCGTATTTCCACGGACAGCCCTGTCCGCCTGAAAAGCCACTAACCCATACAAAACAGGCACTTAAATACACGCGATTGTCCGATGGTGTGCAGCCAGCTATGATGCCAGCCGAGTAGAAACAGGGACCAAAACAGGGACCAATATGGCCAGGCTGACAGATCGGGAAGTCAAAACGCTGAAGGGGAAAGTGTCGGAGCGGGTCGGCGGCAGAGGTGATGGCGCCCTGCTCTTCCGCCGGCGGGAGTCCGGAGCGACTGAGGCATATTACCAGTATCACTTCGAGGGCAAGGCCGAGGCAATCAAGATCGGCACCTACGGTGTGATGACCCTGGCCGAGTGCCGAGCGAAGGCATCCGAGCTGGCTGGCATGCGCCAGGCGAGCCCGAACCTCAAAGCCCACCTGCAGCAGCTCACCGCCGAGCAGAACGCCGTAGCGGCCGAAGCACAGCGGCAAGCAGCAGCGGAAGCCAGGCGCGGATCCCTGCAGGATCTCCTCGAGGACTACACGGCCGAGCTGCACGCCAATGGCGTGGTCTCGGCCAGGGAGATCGAGCGCATCATCACCAAAGATTTCATCGAGAAGCATCCGGAAGTGGTGGCCATCAAAGCCCGCGATATCGAACCCAGCCACTGCATGACACTGCTCTCCCCTTTCTGGGAGCGTGGGGCGAAGACCCAGTACAACCGAGCGCGCACGTATCTACACGCGGCATTTCAGATGGGGCTGCAGGCGGAGTATGACGTTGCCAGGAAGAGCCGCAAATCATTCGGGCTCACACACAACCCGGTGGCAGCACTGAGACGGCAGAAGGAAGGCGAGAACGCTCACGATCGAGCGCTGACAGACGAGGAGCTGCGCCACTTCTGGCACAACCTGGGGAAGGCAAAGAAGGTAGGCAAGCTGGTCACGCTGCTGGTGCAGTTCATGATCGCCACCGGTGGCCAACGGCCGTACCGGATGATGCAAGCGCCATGGTCAGCGTATGACATCGAGGGGAAGGTGTTCAGCACGCCCAGCCTCAAGGGCCGGGGCAAAGCCAGGGTGAACATGACGCCGCTCACCGAGCGCGCGATCGGGATCCTTGAAGAGGTGCGCACCCTGACCGGCCAGCATGAATGGCCGTGGTCATACACGGGTGAAGCGCCAATGGTGATCAGCACGCCCCGCAACGCGATCGTCAGGTTCATTGATGACGAGGCCTCTTATATAGATAAGGAAGCCGGCAAGCGGGTACAGCCATTCACGCCGAGAGATCTGCGCCGCACCATCAAGCAGGTGATGCAACGCGCCGGCATCGAGCCCCACCTGCGGGATCTTTTGCAGGACCACGGGCAGACTGGGGTGGCGAACAAGCATTACGCGAACAACCCGGATGCAGCGCTGCCGGACAAGTGGCGGGCGATCGCCGCGTATGAGAAAGCGCTCTCCGCAATCATAGGAACAAAACTAAAGGACGTTACAGAGCAAGCCGAACCTGATGACGAATCTTCTCTAGATATCTGACGTAGGCATTTCTTCGCATTGCCTCGACCCAAACTTCCTTAAATGAATACATGCGAAGTGGAATTTTCTCATCGCGATTAACATCAATGATTTTTTTATATAAGTCATCGACGGCGTCGGTCCAGCTATTTATATGAGCTAGAAATTCCTGCTCATTGATACTTACTCCCAGTTGCTGTAGCGCATTAAGAGTATCATCAAGAAAGATGCCGTCTTCAAAGATAAAATATTCCCCTTTGGCCTGCCACAATCTCAAAGAAGGGGTCATTCCTTCTGGCTCTTCTAAACAAAATATTTCTATATTTCTAACCCACGATATTCTCTCCACAAGCAACGCATCTACCCACTCAAACTGAGCTTTTCTCTTCCAAGAGGACAGGGCTAAAAAACCGACCCCGGCGGCAGACGCTGCACCGATTCCAGCTATTGTGGTGGCAATCACCTGGACAGCGTCACCTTCCATCCCGCCCCAGAAACCAGCGCCTATCAAAATCCCCGTCGCAAAAAGGAGAGCAGCCACAAACAGATAAAAACGCATCATTGAGATCCTATTGGTGATAGCAAAGTTCGTCCCTGGAACCTGACTACGCATACTGCCCGAGCCTATCACTATCGTTCCATAACTTTTTGTATTTTGGATCTAATGCTGAATAGCCAACGAGGTACCAGCAGGCCCGCTAAAAACTCTGCTTCCTAGGGGCGGCTTTGACTATTCAGTGCTTTGGCTCTCCTTGCTCCCTCCCAATACACCCCACCACCTGCAAAGCGCAACTCTCCAACGCCCCCTCCACCTCATCCAACGCCCTGCGCCAATCCTCATTCACCACCAGCGGCGGTCTCCCCGGCAGCAGGCACGGCACCAGGTTGCACTGGCTCCGCTGCACGGTAGGCGGCAGGGTCGGTGGTGTCGGGGCGGGCGTAGAGCATGCCGAGGTCAGCAGGCACAGGCTCAGCCAGGTAATCCATGATGGTCTGATCATTACGTTTCAACTCCTGAATGGCGCGCTCTTGCCGGGTGGCTTGGCGGGTGATGGTTTGCTCGAGCAGTTTGATGCTCCGGTCGATATCTGCAGCGCGGTCGATCTCCCGCTGCTGGCCGGCCAGCACCAGGGCTTGTACCTCGGTCAGCTCCTTTTCCTTGGCTAGGTCGCTTTCGGCCCGATCGGCCCGCTGCGTCTCCAGTTCAATGCGGGGGCTGATGATCCACCAGGCCACGGCCGCGATCACAGCCAGCACAGCCAATGCCCCGCCGATCTGCAGCAGCCACTTGTATTTAGTCAGCACGCATCACCTCCTCAGCCAGCAGATCCGCCAGCAACTCAGCCAGCTGTTGCTTCCAGCGCTGGTATGCAGCCAGGTCGCCCGGGTTACTGATGAAGAACAGCTCCACAATGATGCCGCCCCCGCGACTCACAAAGGCCAGGCGGCTGTGTTGCCCGCTGGCCTCACTCTTTGCCCCACGGTTGGTAATGCCGAGCGTCTCGCTGATGGCGTTACACACGCGTCGGCCCAGATCCGTATTGGTTGGCCAGCCCAGCGTCTCCACGCCGGTAGCCGTAGGCGCGTGGAATGCATTGCAGTGGAACTCCAGGGCGATATCGTGCGTGGCCGCTAACCTCCAGGCTTTGCTCAGCGGCAGGTTGTGGCCATGATCCCCGTCCCGGCTGAACGCTACACCCCGCACGCGCAATGCCTCGGCCAGCAGGTCTCGGAATTCCAGCACGATATCGGCCTCCGAATAGCCATTGCCCACGGCGCCGGGATCCGCGTTCGAATGGCCCGCGCTGATGAATAGTGTTCTCTTTTGCATGGGTTACTCCTGAATTGCAGGCACAAAAAAGCCCGCATCTGCGGGCCCGGGGATGCGCACCGAACCGCTCAGCGGCCCAGCACACAAGGGAATTGATTTTCTATTGCGCTATTCAATATGCTGTACATCCATCCAGCATATCGACCTACACCATGATCTTTCTCGTCAGACGCATGCGAGCCAAGGGCGTACCGCTCACCCCGGAGCAACTGCGCAAAGCAGATGAGATCCGGGGGGGATGTGAGGATCAATCACGAGAGCTGTACCCTCGGCCGCGCCTCTGTCGTGGCCATGCTCAAGGGTGCTATGCCGCTGAACGAGCCGCAGATCCCCGACCTACTGGACGCCAGCGTGCAGTCCATGGCGCCCAACGCGTTTGTGATCTCCGGCATTGAGCTGATCGATGGGGCGGCTTACGCCCAAAGCTGGCTGTGTCGTCCGGAATGAGATCCCGTTCGCAGACAGCCGCGCCGGCTGGTGGCATGCTCATGCTTTTTGAAAAGGAATTCAGACCATGCTCGTCATCACCCGCCGCCTGGGCGAAAGCATCCGTGTAGGCGACGACATTGTGATTCACGTCATGCAAGCCGACGCCCCACGGGCCCGAATCGGCGTGGACGCCCCAAAGGAAATGACAATCTTGCGTGCCGAGCTGACGCAGCATGGCGAGCAGGACATCGATCAGCCAGGGCTGCTCCAACAGGACTAAGCCGCCCCAACCCACCACCAGCGTTCATCTGCTCCTAATTCTGCGGACCCCAATTACGCACCCGCCGGGTGTATAGTGGCGGCATCGCTTTGATAAGGAAGTCAGCATGCAGCCCCTAGTCGATTACGTAGTTTATATACTTCCCCAGGACTCCAGCCCTTGGTCGATTGCAGCTCAGATCGGGACGGTCGTTATCGCCGTGCTTGCTCTGGTCCTGAGCATTAAACAAGCCAAGCAAACCAACGCCCAGCATGAACGAGATCGGCTTCACGCACGCCTTATGGCCAAACCCCACCTTGACTGCCAATCCAAAGTTCTGGGGCAAGACTATCTTTTTACCATCAGCAACAATGGTTTGGGACCGGCGGTGATAAAAAAAATAGATGTATATTGGCAGAAAAAATTACAGCCTTCATATTCTATTGAAGAAGTATTGAATAAAAGATTTGTTTTAACGCTCAGCGAAAGAAACTTCTCTTTTAATTATGTGGAGGTTAACGGCTACGTGCCCGCCGGGGTCACAATTGAGATAGTAAGAATCGAAACTACAGACACATTACTATTGCCCCAACAAGTCAAAAGCGTCGTAGAGAGAGAACTTTATATAACCGGGGTTTACGAATCCATCTTCGGAGACTCTTTTGATTTTGATACTCGTGCCAGCCTGGAAACCTCGATTGCCACGAATTCTTCATAGTTGTGAACCCCATCACTCCCCCGCGCAATCCCTTGCGCTACTATCCCCCTGCCGGTTTCATGGCCGGGTTTTCCTTTTAAGTGGCCGGGTTAGGCAGTACCGGTTTTAGGCCTACCCCAGCGCCCGCCGCGCATCCTTCGCATCCATCCCATGCCCGACCATCGCCTTGATCGCGAAATCGCGGTCCCGATACGGCAGTCCCGGCCCCACGCCGATCTTGACGTGGACCTTGTACGCCTGCAGCTCCATCCACATTCGCGTGATTTTGACCCGCGCCATGGCGTTGTGGGTCCACGGCCCGAACAGAGCAAGCAGGCCGAGCACCGGAGCGACCCAGTACCAGAGCACAGCGGCAAGCAGGAAGGTCAGCAGCATGGCTGCATACCACTGTTTGACGTGGACCAGCTCATGCGCGAGCAGGCCGTCATCCACCTTGTGATTCGTGTCGATCTCGACCTTCCACATTTTTTGGCCGCCGGGTGGGGTGCGTGGGCGGTATTTCAGTGAATACCATTTCATAGCTGGGTGATCCTTTGCAGGAGGGAATCGGGGAGAGCTTTGCGAAGGACTATCACTCGTCTAATGTGCCCGTTCAAAGCGAGCGAGCTGTTGACGGTCTGGCCGTTACCAATGATCAATTGGTTCAAGAGCGCACCGGTATCGCCCGCACCGGGCGATATGCTTCCGTTTTTTGTAACGCGTAGTAGACCAGCGGCCTCATACCGAAGAGCAGCTTTTGTGGGCAATGTATTTGGATTGGCGTCAGATATAGAGGCAGAATTAACGGTCGCATCTTTGATAGAAAAGCCGCGAATCCCTTGCGCTCCATCAAACCTGAACAATAGCCTGTCACTTCCATCGCCGTCGTTGGCTTCTAAAAAGTAGCCATTGCTGCCTCCATAAGTGCTGACATCCGCATGCATAGTCACGCTGCTTGGATTAAAGAGGTCCAGAAAGTTCTGTCCACCGATGATTTGGGCTTCGGTGGGGATGGTGACGGCGGAGATGGTCGTTTTTGCGTATGGCGGTCTAATTGGCGTGGAGCTGAAGATAGGTGTTGCGATATAAAAGCCTGAAACACCATCCCCCGCATACACAGACGTTCCACCGCTCATCAAGAAACACCGAGCAAACACGTTATTACCCGGCGTTACTGTTCGACCTGTGACAGTTACTCGAAATTCGCCGTTGGGTAGCGCCTCAATACTTTGACTGGCGACTACTCCGTTACCAGCAACGAAGGGCGAACTGGTGACGGTTTGCAGATTAAAATCAACGCCAAAGCTATTTCCAGCGCTCTCCGCGTTATAACAGCGCAACCGCCCCGCCCTTTGCGCGCCTGCGCTGTAGGGTTTTACTATGAACACAAAAGTGGCGTCGGCTGTAAGGCTGTGCGCAACCGTCTGTTGTATGTAGTGCTCGGTAGGCACAGTATTTTCACGAAGGAGCCTGAACCTGCCATCAACAACTTCAACGTCTACCGCGTTCTTTGCCCAGTTGCCGCTGGTAAAGTCTTCTGTCTGAGTTAACTTATTCTCATAACTCCCCCAAATCCGATTACCGAGCTTCACCCCCGTGACGGGGTCATATTCGATCACCGGCGCATCAGCCGCAGCCGTCTGCAGCACGCCATCGGCGTCCCAGTAGGTCCGCCCTGCGGGCAGCGACCGGTTGTTGACGATATCGGTCCAGGGCTTCTCGACGAGCCGGCCCAGCGCCGGGTCATAGATCCTGTACCGCTCATTGATGTAGTCGAGATCCAGCCCGCCGAACGCTTCTATGATCGATTCGCCCGAATCCACCGGTGTCCAGATCGGCTTGAAAGCACCCATTACGCCACCTCGACTACAGCATCAGCGGTCACGTGCACGCCAGCAGCAGAGCAGCGCACCTGCAGGGGAGCAGCAGCAGTCACGCGCAGGGTGCCCAGGTCCAGTCGCTCGGCATCGGTGGCGGCGATACTGTGCGGGCCTGCGATCTGCCCGGTACCGCGGCGAAACTCGACAATCACAGGGTCAGTCAGGCTGGTGTTGCAGACTCGGACGGCGGTCACGTCCGCATTCTCGGCCACCACATCGGTCCACGCGTCGTTGGTGTAGCTGGTTACAGCAAAGGCTTTGCCGGTTTTCATGCGCGGTATGCTCCGTAGATGGTGTTGGTGTCCAGATCATTGGTGGCGGCAGCGAGTGCGGCCATGGCGGTATCAAGGCCGGTGATGGTGCTGGTGGGTTGAACTCCGGTATGGGTAGCCCGATCCCGAAGCGCGGCGTCCGATGCGTTGGCCGTGGCCCCAGTCGCGATGCCATTCAGCTTTGTGAAGAGCGCCGCCGTCATTATTCCGGCCAGGGTTGAGGTCGGAGCGCCCAGCGTTGCCGAGGAACCAGTGCTGGACGTGATCGGCACGCTCGTCGCCGTGCGAGTGCCCTGTGCCAGGTTGGTGCTGACGTTCACTTGCGCGCCGGCAGCAATCCCGCCTAGCTTGGTTTTCTCGGCGGTGGTGAAGTCCTCGGTCGAGAGCCCTTTGCCGGTGATCTTCTCGACCTTGCTGTCGAGCGCGGCCTGCAGCCCTGCAATGTTGCCAATGCCCAGCGTGTCCAGCGTGGCGCGGTTCAGCTCGATGAAGTCGACAATCTCCTGCAGAGTATCCAGGTTGATGTTGTCGGAGTTCAGCAGGGTCTCGATATTGTCGATCAGCGCCTTGAGCTGCACGCCCTGGTTGGCACTCAGCGGACGGGCTGGATCGTTTGTGATCAGATCATCAGCCAGAGCCGATATGTTCAGCTTCGCCGCCTCAACCGCATTAAGCTCAGCCTGCGTGGCCATATCCACAGCAAAGCCGGGGTTCGGGTATGTGCCAGACAGCACACCCCCTGCCCCGCCAGTCGGGGTACGCGAGTCGGTCAGGCGTGAATCCGTGGTCAGCACCCGCGCGGCCAGGGCTTCGGACACGTCGATCACAAACTGGTCATAGGCTGACTTGCTCGCCTTGCCGGCCAGCAGCCCGTCTGCCTCATCCTTGGTGTACCGCGCAGCCAGGTCGGCCACGGTCTGCTGCACAAAGGCCAGGAAGTCATTCAGGTCCGTCTTGGCATTGAGCAGCCCCATCAGATCCAGCTGCTGGGCGATGTCCCCAAGGATCGTGCCCCACGGCCGATCGATCACGCCCGCATCAATCTCTTTGCCGCCTTCCAGTATCAGGATCAGGTGCCCACTGGCATTCACAGTGGCGCTGTCCAGTGTCGGCCCGGGCGGGCCTTGGTCGCCTCCAATCACGGCAAAGCCCTGGCAGGTCGCCGGGGTAGCGCCTGCCGCAATGGCGGTCACCTTGCCCGCATACACCCGCAGCACATCAGTCGAGCCCAGTTGCACGTCGAGCGTGTACTCGAGCGCGCTCCACTCCAGCGCATCGGTCTGCTCATCCGTCAGCACTACATCCACCCAGCCACCGGCATCCACGGTCACCGGCAAGGTGCCCACGGCCTCGCCCTTCTCATACAGGGTCAGGGTTGCGGTTGCACCGACCAGTGGCAGCGGCGGGTAGTACACAATCTGCCCGCCTGCCGCATTGGTGCCGGCCGCATTGATGGTGCTGATCTCCAGCGTTTCGGCATCCGCCACCTTGGCGAAGTGGGGCTTCTCCTGGGGCAGCGCACGGTTCAGGCCGGGCAGCTGGCGGACGCGCTCAATCCAGATAGGCCAGTCAGTCTGCAGGCCGTGGTCAACGGTCAGGCGCACCGGGGCGGTGGGGCTGATGGTGGTGATGTCGCGGTACACGGGCGTCGGCTGCATGACACGCAGGCGGGCACGGAAGGTCGCACCCTTGTGGATTACAAGGGCGAGCTGGGTTGGCTGCATATGGGGGTGGCTCCAGAGTGGTGGTCAGGCAGTGCGAGTGTCAGGCAGGCGCATGGATAGACGTGGTGGATTCAATCGGCAGCACCCGCAGCAGCACATCCATGGCGAGCGATCCGCCGCCGGTATCGTAGTAGGTCGCCTCCATGTCGAGGTTATGCTGCGCAGATGCTCCGGTTGGCGTAATCGTCAGGGCGTTGGTCCCGGCGTTATAGCTGGCAGCAATCTCCAGGCCTGTGCCGGCAAAGTCCGCGTAAAGCATCGGGTAGGCTGCCGGTAGTTGCAGCACCAGGCTGCCCGGCGCATCCAGCAGCAGCTGCAGGCTCCAGGTCAGCCGGCGGCCGGCAGAGCCTGCCAGTTCCACATCAGGCAGCACCAGCGGGGTCGCCAGCCCAGCAAAGAGCGCAGCGGCCACTATCGTGCTTTGTTCTGGCAGCGCGAGGGCCACACCGTCCTGCGCGGCCAGTATCTCGCGCCCGCCCTGCTCCAGCGCGCCAGCCGTCACGTCGCAATAAATCACACTGCCGGTCGGCCATAGCAGATCGGTGGTGCCCTCCAGCCCTCGCGTCAGCGTTGCGGTGCCATCTGCGACCACAGCCTGCACTATCTCCCAGACCGTAGCGTCTGTGGCGCTGTCCGCCAGAGTCAGGCGGTAGTTCCCGTCCGGCAGGGCCAGGGCTGCCGAGGTGGCACCTTGGGCCAGGGTGATAGAGCGCTGCCAGTTGTTGATAAAGTTCATGTGTGCCTCATATCCAGCCAACGGGCTGACTGTATCCGCGCTCTAGCGCATGGGTGAATGGGTGCCAGGTGCCGTAGCGCGCAGTGCTGGCCACCGTGATGCTGCCCGCTATGATCCCCTGCGGGGTAATGCTGCTGCCGTGGGTCCAGGTGGTCAGGTTGCCGGGCGTGCCGGTGCGCCGCAGCATGGCGATGGCGTTGTTGCTGTAGCGCACCGCTCCCACCTCATGCGGCGTATCGTCCTGCGCATCGCGGTTGTGAGAAAAGAACCGCTCGGGCTCGATCAGATACAGGTGCCTGGTGTCGTTCATGGCCCCGCGATAGATCTCGTCAAGGGGGCGGACGTTGCTGTTGAATGGAATGGTTGCGGTGGTCGTTCCGGCCGGCGTCTCCACCGTGCGGGTACCGGCGCTGGTCACACTCAGGGGCAGCCACCCAGCCGCCACGCGATACTCGTCATCCACGTTGATCAGCCGGATCTCCCCTTCATACGACCCGCCGCCAAAATAGCGCCGCTCATCGTGGATGTAATCGCTGATGGTGTCGCCGTCATAGCTGATGGATATCTCGAATTCACGGCGCGCCACGTGCTCGTAACTGATGCTGTAGCTGATCTTGCCGGTGCGTGACGGGATGGCCTGGCCTTCTCGCACACCGCTACTGGTGCCGCTGGCAGCCTGGGCGGGGGCCTCGAGCTGATCCAGCCAATGCAGCCGCGTGTCGGCCAGCACCGGTACAGGTATCGCTGTGCCAGGCCGAAACCAGCAGGCGATGACCTGATTGCTGACCTGCAGGGTGCGCGCGGACTCCCCCACCGGGATGTCAAAACCAAAGCCAAGGAACGTGCCGGCTGATGGCGCCGCCAGCGGGTTGATGATCTGGCCGGTAATGGTGCACATCTCGCCCGCAGGCGGATCGATGTACGGATCAGCAGACGCGGCCTTGTCCGAGCTGTACATCAGCAGCGGCCGCTCGACCAGGTCGCCGGTATCACTCAGCGACCCCAGCGCCTGGTCGCGCGTGTAGAGCACACTCACCGCCGCAGCAAAATCCACCCCGGGCGTGCCGGTCAGCTCAACCAGCCAGAAACCGGTAGGGATAAACCCAAGCGCCGCCGCACTGGTGACGCCCGAGCTAGCGCCGTAACCCAGGCAGAATATGGCCTTGGAGCCGTCCGGCAGTATGTCCAACAGCCTGAATGAGCGCGCTTGCGGCAGGTTGTACCCTTCGAGCTGAATGCTCGGCAAGCCCCCCTGCTGGCCGTTGTCTGCCAGCACCAGTGCCGCGCTGTGCGTCTGAGGATCCGCGCCGAACACTCCGAACAGCTGCGCCTCGACATACCCATCAAACCCGGCGCTGAACACGTTCAGGCCCTCAATGCTCACATACCAGGGCTGATTGTCCGGCCCGGCATAGACCCATGACATGCCGCTCAGATACGGGCTGAACTGGCCATACACACGGTGGTTCTCGCCGGTCAGCAAAAAATAGTCCCGCCAGTTGCGCCCCGCCGCCAGATCGGCCGCTTCCTGCTCCGGTGTGATAGACAAGGTCGGCGCCCAGGGCATCTTCTGGTAGAGCGTGTCGCCGGCGATACCAAGGCTGGCCGACCACTCTATGGTCTGGCCGTTTTCCAGCAGCAGATCTCCATCGTAATAGAGCCCGTTCCACGGGCAGCCCCACTGGGGCGTCGTTGTGGTCTCGCTCATGGCGTTGGGTCCGGCTCAGTGCCTGCAAAATACATATAGCCGCCATTGCCGGCAGCGTCCCGCATCTCTACCCGGCTCACGACAGGGTACAGAAACACGCCGTCTGTGCTGGGCAGGCCGCCCGACAGGTATAGGCGGCTGCTGTAGTTTTGCTCAACCAGCGGCCAGGCAATACCCTCGCCTACCGCATCGCTGGTGCCGGGCTGGTAGTTCTTCTCGGCATAGCCCTGGCGCGCCGGGATACCGCCCCGGGGCTCTTCGCGCTTGAGGGTGGGCAGCGGCTTGCCGGGGTTGGTGATGTCGAGCAGGTTCTGCACCAGCTTGCCGGCCTCGCGCTGGTGGCGTTGGCTCAGGCGGTCCTGTATGCCGTCACTGCGGCTGTTCAAGCGCTCACGAATGCCACTGGCTCTGTCGGTTGGGGTCGCCATTTATATCTCCAAATCATCAACAGGCGGCGCGATGCTATAGGTCACAGCCCGTTCGGCCGTGATCTCGTCGCGCCACTGGTCGGGGATCTCCGGGGTATTGACCGCAAAGCGGCGCGGGTAGCGGTCGGCCGGATCCCATGTGCCGATCGAATAGCTCCCGGCAAAGCCAGGCAGGTCCGGGTCATAGGCTGGGCTGCTGCCATCCTTGATCAGCTGCGTGGGCAGAGCCGGCAGCAGGTTGGCGCTGGGCACGTCGACGAACGCCGGCGCGTCCGGTACCGCCAGAACATCAGCCACTGCATCGGCATCGCCCTGGCTCACCGCAATGGTCACGGTCAGCAAGGCAGCGCCCGACTCCTGATCGCCCTCGGCAGTCAGTGCAACCACAGTGCCGGTGATCGACGCCTGGTCTGCCAGCCGCACACGCTGGCCATGGTCCACGCCCAGGGCATGAGCCAGCGGCACCTGCCAGCTCACGCGGTTACCGCGCTGCGCCTGCAGCAACTGCGCATTGGCGCGGGCCAGAGCGGTGGTAATGGCGGCATCAAGCCGCGCCTGATCGCGCCGCGGGCCCTCGCCAAAGTCCACAGCCGTACCGGTGCGGCTCTGTTCCCACAGCGCGTCCGCGTCCGTGTCGGTATCCAGCACAACACGGTCACGGCTGATCACCTCATCCACGGCAGCCACAGCCGCCGAAACCTCGAGGCGGAAGCGGTAGGCCTCCACCGCACGCTGGCTCCAGCGGATCGAGGCGTTGAAGTCGGCACCGAGCAACAGATCAGTGTTTTTGTTGACCCAGGGCGAGCCAGGGCCGGTTGGAATACTCCCCGGCAGCCGGTACCAGTCAGACAGCGTGATAAACCAGCCGGCAGACTCGACCGCATCGGTGATCATCTCGATGTCGGGCAGCTCGGTTGAGTCTGCCTTCCATGCGATAAAGCCGTCGATTGAGGTGTTGCCGCTGGTCTCCGGGTTGATCCAGCTGTAACTCTGGCTGCGTTCGCGGTACCGGGAGTACCGATAGTCCAGCTCCAGCTCGACTACGTTGGTGGTGTCGCCCAGGGTCGCCAGCGATATATCAAGGCTCTGGTATACCGTGCTGCCCGGGGCGAACTCATAGGCGATCGAGGGCGGGAACCAGTTCACAATCCGGGGCAATCCGTCACGCCCAGCGCACAGACTGGCCGTGCGGGTGCTCAGGCGCTCCTGCGCATAATCCCAACGCGAACGCCCGGCTGTTTCCTCAAACACATCAACCGACCAAAGCCCGCCCACCAGCGCATCGATCTGCTCGAGCGTCATGGCCTCGACCGTATCGGCCAGGCGGGTGGTGGCGTTGCAGCTCAACACGCGGGTGAGCACGTCGAACTCAGGTTGCACCAGGCTGCCAGTGAACAGGCGCGTCGACACATCCGGATCGCCAGCCAGCACAAAGTCAATGGTGATCGGCTGGCCGGTATAGCTGGCAATGCTGACCGGATCCGGCCCCAGGTACAGGGCGAAGGTCGCTACCCGGTCGCCATCTTCCTCGCTGCTGATAGTCACAGGGCCGGTGAGGTTGGCGGATACATCAGCGCCGGCCAGAGTGGCGGCCCAGCGCCAGACGAAGCTATCACCGGGATCGATCGTGATGGTTTGGCTATCGCCGACGGCAGCAGAGTTGAGCGGCGCGCTGTTGAGCGGGAGGCTGTTCAGCATGCATTACACCTCAAGGCAAACCAGCTGCCAGTCATTGGTTCGGTTTTCACTGCTTTCGATCGGGCGGCGGCAACGGACGGTAAACCGAGGCAGCCAGCCGATGCTGTACTGCACTGCACCCGGTACCGGCGTGATGGTGGCCACACGGCCGTCCATGGTGACCGGCGTGCGCTGCTCGCGCCCATCCTCCAGCCAGGCATCGCACCACACCGGCGCGTCGGGCCTTACTTCGGTGGTCAGCGTGGCGGTCAAGCTGGTCGTATTCAGGCGCATCGCCTTGATGCTCCACAGGTCCAGGTCAGAGCGGAAGTCCACCCCCTCAAGCCCCGCCCCCATCAAGCCGCTACCGCTGATCGAGATGCGCATCTTCTCCCAGTGCGACATCTCAACCAGCTTGCCCCCGCTCAGCCGCACGCTGGCGGTACCGCCTTCCGGCTCATAGGTCACGTTTGGCCAGCCGCTCTGGTGAGCGATTCGCACACCGCCCAGCATCAAGTGGTACATGCTCACCCCTTTCTCAGTTTCGCGAGCCGCACATAGGTGGCCAGTTCGTCCAGGCCGCCCTGCTGAAACCGCGCATTCACCTGCCGACCGTCCGGCAGGTATATAGCCGCGCCGGCGGAGAAATCATTCTCTGCTGCATCCATCGCGGCGGAGGTCAGGCCCATGTCATCCTGCGTGGCACGCAGCCCTTTCAGCACGCTGGCCAGGCGCTGGCTGGCATCAGCCGTGAACACCCGCTCGCCACCGCCAAACGCCACCAGCTCCGGCCCGCGCTCACCTACCCAGGCAAGGCCCGGCGGCGCGCTGGGGGTGCCCACGGCAAACTCGCCAGTAGCACCACCTCCGGCCGGCTGCACATTCCAGGTGGAGGACTCAGGCACCTCGATAGTGGGCGTAATCACAAACGCCTTACCCAGCACCTTGCCGAGCGCGGCCAGCTTTTCTTCAAGCTCCTTGGTTTTCTTCGGATCCAGATCCGGCTCGATCTTGAGGTCGGTCAGCTCCTGCAGCTCTTTCAGCTCCGCCTTGATCGCTGCTAGCTTCTCGTCGGCATCCGTCTGCTGTATCCGGTTGGCTTCCAGCTCAATCGCTTCCAGCTCTTTGGCAAACCCGGCAAAGCCATAGGTGTTCTCACCGGCCCGCTGCAGCTCCAGCAGCATCGTCAACGCCGCTTGTGCCTGGCGTTCAGCATCTTCGTAATCGCCAGCCCGCAAGGCGTTGCGCGCATTCACTTTCAGCTGCTGGGCGTTACCGTAGCTGGCATCACCTGCGCCACCGCCGGCCAGATCGCGCAGCGCATCGGCGTAGCGCTTTTCAATATCCAGCCGCTCGTCGCGGTACTTCTCCACATCCTTGTTGGCGTCACGCTCGGCGTCGGTCAGCTCTTTGATCTTGCTCTTACCCAGCTCAACCAGCTCCGTGTAGGCCTTCTTCTTGGCCTCCGCACCATCTACCACAGCCTTGGTAGAGCGCTTTTCGCTTTGCTCGATCTGGGTGGCTACATCAGAGGCTGCCGCCCCCATCTCTTCATACCTGCCGTCCCACAGCTTGCGCACCTGGTCGACCGTCGTTTTGGCGCTGGCAACCGCATCCTCGCCAAAGGTCTTGATGATCTCGCCAGCCTCAGCAAACTCACCGTTGGCAAGAGCCCAGCCCGCTTTCGCCAGGGAGCTGAACAGACCCAACAACAGCGCGATGTTATGCAGCGCAATAGCAGCAGACTGCCCCACCAGCTTCAGGGCTATGTCAACGAATCCAGCCACCTTGGATACCTGGCTGCCTTCCTTGGCTACGTCGATAAACACCCCGTTGAGGGTGTTCAGAGCAGGCGTTAGTTCACCCGTCACCCGCTGGCCAAGCCCGGTAGACACCGCATCCATTGTCATTGCGGCTCGCTCGTATGCCTTGGCGCCCTGCACCACCTCATCGCTCATCACCAGGCCCAGCTCCCTGGCCTGCTCCGCTAGCCGCTCAAACTCCCTGCTGTTATTACGCAGCAGTGGCAACAGCAGCGCCGCATCACTGGCTATGGCCTCCAGGTAAAAGGTCATCTCGTTCTGCGAGATGTTGGCCTTCTCAAGGCTGGACACATACAGCTGCAGGGCATCGGGGCCGCTCAGCTCACGGAACTGATCCGCAGTCACGCCCACCTGCGGTGCGATGTTCTCGAAGAAGTCAGCCAGCGGCCCGCCACCGGTCTGCAGAAAGTCGCCTACCTTGTCGCGCACATCCTTGAAGATGTCGCCTAGCTTCTCCTGCTCGATGCCCACCGCCTTGGATGCAAACGCCCAGCGCTGGAACTGCTCGGCAGAGGTGCCCGACAGCTCCGCCATGCGCACCATCTGCGCCGTGGCCATGGCGCTGGTCTTTATAAAAGACGCCACAGCACCCACAGAGAACGCAGCCAGCAACGCTACACCGGCCTTTTTGGCCTTGTCGCTGAACCGGTCCAGCTGGGTATCGGCTTGCTTGAACGCGGGGCCGGCGGTGTTCTTGCCGTCCACCACCAGCTGCACGCGGGCCTTTTTGCTCATTTGGTCAGTTCCTGCAATATGCCCTTGAGGCGGCTGGGTTTGGCCCTGGCCGACGCGGCCACCAGAATGGCGTCATGTCTGCGTTGGCGGTCGTGGCTGGCGATGGCTTTCTGGAATCCTTCAAGCTGCTCCAGCGTGTACCCCCTCACATCGGCAAGGGGGTGGCCACGCTCGATCAGCTGCTGGACAACGTAGAGCCACCCAACTGGCTTGCCGCCTGAACCAGGGCTTGGTCGAAAAAAGAGCTGTTCACCTGTATCACCGCAAACATCAGGCTCACGGCGGCAGCGGCCGGCAGGCGCCGGCGGCGCCAACGGCCCAGGCTGGTGCAACTGCCCAGCACCACATCGAGCGCGCCGGACTGCCGGGCATAGGCGTAGATCTGCGCCGGGGTCGCGTTGTGCAGCATGCTCAGCAGCTCCCCGGCGGCCTGGCCGAACGCCTCGAAGTGCTCAAGCGTGACCGGCTTGACCGTCACCTGCGTGGCGCCCATGGGCACCGTCACAGGCTTGGGGAACAACACACTCAGCTCGCTCATGCCTCAACCACCTCATGCTCGATGGTGTAGAACGCTGCGTCACCCGCCTCGAAAATGTTCGGGTCAGGCAGCAAGCGGATGCTCACCGGGATCACCCCGAACTCAGCACCCTGCGTGATCGGCATGCCGCCGTTCAGGTTGATGCGCGCATACAAGCACTTGATCCGGCGCTTCTCGTTCGCGCCGCCCTCGTTCACCTGGCCAAACATCACCCGGTAGAACTTGCGGCCCTGGGTGAATGGCTTGATCAGATCCACGGTCGGGTAGCTGTACGTGATCAGGATCGGCAGCTTCTTGCGGCCATCGGTACCGGCCTCCTCACCAGCAATCGCCGTGGCCAGCGGGCCGCCCGCCAGAATGCGCAGGCCACCCGGCATCACCGAGTAATCCACGCCGCGGGTGTATTCGGTAACGCCGTCATCACTGGTAACGCCCGTCACTTCCAGCGGGATGTGGTCCAGCATGATGTCCCCGCCCACGTAGGCGTCCTGCTCTTCATCCACCACGTCACCACTGGGCACCCGCTCGACCGAGCCGTACAGCGCAATGCCGGCAGCGCGGGGGCTGAAGTCCACCGCCTCGCCAACGATGTTGATGGCCTGGGTAGAAGTGACACCATCCAGTTCCGGCAAGCCGATGCGGGTCGGGTTGGGTACGTTGATCTCCGTGGTCTCGGGCTCAGCCGTCACGTTCTGCAGCTTGAATATCTCCTCAAGCCCCCAGCTGGGGTACGGCGCCACACTGGTATGGCCACGGAAAAGCTGTGTGTAGAGTTGGTCCATGTGTTTCTCCTGGCCTGCGGCCTATCGGTAAGTTTCGCTGTACAGCACAGCGAGGGTGATGATCAGGCGCATGGTGGTAACGCCGTCAGCGGGGTACTGCGGTTCTGCTTCGTCCTCGCCGTCGTCCAGGCCAGGGAAGCGCTTATCCACATCCACCTCGTTAAAGCCCATGGCACGCATCACATCCAGGTGCACGCGGTCCATGTCAGAGGTGGGTGCAGCTTTTGAAAACGTGACCTCGATCGCATACTCCCTGCGGCGCAGCGCCTGTCGGCCGGCGGTGTCTTCGCGGGTATCGCGCTTCAAGCGGTACTGGATGTACGGCGTTTCAGCCCGATCGCCGGGGCGGTCCAGCGGGCCGTATACCTGGCGGATGTCGGTGAAGTAACCAGCCGCCTGCGAGATGCCGGCCAGCCGATCGCGCAGAGCGTTATCCAGCTCTGTGGCTTTGGTCATGGGAACTCCAGGCAATAAAAAACCCGCCGGGGCGGGTTTGGTTGAATTCTTTGAATCTCAGTCAGTGGCGCACTGTTTTGGCGCGAGTGCCAGGCTGTCGTCTTTCCGGTTCTTTGTTGTAGCTCTGGCTGACGAACACGTCGTCTACACAGCCAGCCTGATCGTAAGTCACACTGATATAAGGCCGGTATTCCGTGCTATGCCAAACTTGCCGCAGGTAGCCACTATTAGAGGCGGACACACTATCAGGCTGCCCATACATGGATCGCACCTGCTCAACGGACATACCCCTTGCAGGATAGTCGCCGGAGCCACGCGTACCGGCACCACGGCAGCGCGCACCGGGCCCAACGCCTCTAACCCTGGTGTCTCGATCAACCTCACTCTGCACTTGCGGCACGTTACCCCAAGGCACAACATCATCGCCCCCACTAGGGGCAACGTTTGTTGCATCGTAAAGCTGCTCTGGCTTCAGCTCAGTGCCACAGCCCGCCTTGGTAAAGGTTACGGTGCCATCTGGCCCAACACACTTATGCACTGTTTGAGCGCTAATCGCAGTTGCTGCCACTACCAGCACAGCGGCCAATGCGTATTTCATCGCCATTCCTCCCTGAATCATTCAAGGAGGAATATAGCCCAAAGCCAGCAGAAAGGGCCAGCCTACCCGGTTACACTCAACCCGCGAGCCGTAACGCACCGGGTACACCGGCACTCAGCACATACCCCCAGGGGCGCAAGCCGTTGGGGCGTGCCGCCGCCATGCGCACCCGCCTGTAACCGATCAAGCCAAGGAAACGCCCGATTGCCATTTGGGTGCCCTTGTCATCCACCAGGCCCAGCGCCTGTATCAGTTGCGAGCTGGTGAACCCTTCCGGCCAGTTATTGGCCTCAAGGTGCGAGCGCACCCGCTGTTGCAGCTCATACTGTTTGCGCAGCGGCTCGGGCAGGTCCGGCGCGGCCAGCCACTGGGTGGCGTTCAGCTCTGCGGCCAGGTCTACCCCGGTCGCCCGCTCCGCCGCCTGGTTGGCCCGCGTAGCCGCCAACCGGCGTGCCATACCCATGCAGCGCCCCACCGTATACAGAGAGCGGAACACCCGGCCCGCGCTCACGATCTGGTCTGCTTCTATATTCGCAGACACTGGGGCACTAGGCTCCGCTTGCTGCTCGGCAGGCATCACGTAGGCACCGTTCTTGCGAATGGACGGCAGCACCTCGGAGGTGACCCATTTCTTGAAGCGCTTGGCTGAAGCTTTGCGGCTACGGAGAATCGCCGAGTAGAGGCCGGATTCGTTGATCACCAGCAGCTCCTGCTCTCCACCAAGGGTCGGCACAATCTGCCGACCCTTTTCGTCTTCATCCAAATTGCGGGTCATATCTTTCGCTTCGGCATAGGACAAGGCGTTAGATATATCAGTCGCTACCCACCACGGCTCACCTTCCACCAGCACAACCCGCACCGGCTTCTCATCAAACGCGAATTCCATTGGGAGGCTCATTGTTCTTTCTCCGCCAGGGCGACCATTGCCGCATGCGACAGGGTGTAAGCCATCTCCAACAGATAGCCCGTGCTCCACAACCGGGTGTTGTCCAGGTCAGAGGCCACCTGCTCAGTCTCCCGCAACGCGAGGTCGATAAGCGTGACGGCATGCTCCAGGGCATCCAACGCCGGTGTGCCTCCCTTGACGGAGAACATAGACTCAGTCCGGGAAAGGATTCCCGGAAAGGCTTGCTCGGTGGTGGTGGGCACCACCACCAAAGGAACGCGTGGGGTCTGGCGGCTCATTGCAGCACCTCCCGGCGATCCAGGGCATCGCACATCATCTTGATCTGGTCGAGGTGCCCTTGCAGTGCGTACAGCCCGCCGAGCGTCACCTTCTTGGTGCTCACGTCAGACTCTACGCCGTTGGTAATCAAGGCCAGCAGGCTGTCTGCCCGCGCGTTAACCGCGCCCAGGGCGCAGCTCAATTGGCTGACCGAAGTGATGCGCCGCACCGTCATGGCCTCTTCTGGCGTGTCATACAAATCCAGTTCAGGCTTGGGCGGAAAGTTGTGCAGTGTAGATGCCATGGTGAATCTCCTTTGCTGATAGAAGCTCACCACCACCGTGTCCAAACGAAAGGGTGGCGAGCCGTACGCAGGTTGGACAACCGGGGCAAAGGGTCCCGGCAGGGCCGAAGCCCTCCCGCGCACGGCCCGCCATAAACGGGCACAAAAAAACGCCTTGTCGGCGTCGTGCGCCTTTGCTGTTTCGGGTGTCCAGCCCGGTCGCTGAATTGGCAGCGACGGGAATAAGGTATACCCAGCTTGCGATGGCGTCAACGGTATAGTGTTATTGCACCGCGTCACCTGCGCCTGGTCGGAGCGCGGAACCCCTTGGCGATCTCAGCCTGCAGCCGCCGGTCAAACTCGTTCACCAGGATCTGCTGAATCTTGTTCAGCTTGGCCCCGGTCATCATCAGGTGAAACCAGTACGCAACAGACGGCCCCAGCGCCGGCTCAGGTTTGGCCGTGCCGTAACGATACGTACGCTGCGCCCCGCCCAGCTTGCCCACACTGGCCGTGCGCCGACTCGCGGTGCGTAGGGGCTTGCGCTTGCTGCCCTTGGGGTTAACAAAGCCCGCGGCGATCTTGCGGCCGGTAATGCCCTGTACCCACACAATGCCCCGCGTAGGATCCACCGCATTGAAGCCCCACTTCTTGTACTGCTCAACCAGCACACCGGAGGAGGATGGAATAAGCCGGGCGTTGGTACGCTTGCTGCCCGCGCGCTTGATGATAAGCCGGCGGTTCAGGTTGCGCCGCCCGCCACCAATAATGCGCGACAGGTCCGGCAGCAACTCGGTCTTGCGCGCCGTGGTCACGGTGGTATTCAGCGTACCCCGCACCACCGGATCAATGCGGCGGTTCAGCTTGGCCAGATCCTCCCGCGCCTGCTTCACGTCCAGAGCACTGAGGGTCAGCTTCACGTCACACGCTCCAGCCACACCCCGCGCACCACGCCGTCATCGCTGCTGGCGTCATAGTCCACCACGCGGTACCACGCGGCGCCCACTTCAAGCCCGTCACCCGGCTCAGCCCTGCCAGTCTCGATCAAAGCCAGTTCAGCCCGCGTTTTGTAGCCCACCACCTGCTGCATGGCATCCAGCACCGGTGCCTCGTGCTGCAGGAACACCCGACAGAGCCGGATCCCGCTTGCGTCCGACAGCAGCCTGGCCGGCTCGCCGACCAGCTCCGTGGCGGCGATCTGCACCTCAACCCGGTCGCCCATCACATCGCGCACGTTATCAATGTGCAGCAACCGCCCGTCCGCCTCCAGGTACCGCCCCTGCAGCAACCGCTCATCCCACCACGCCCGCACGGTCACCTGCGCACTGCTGCGCAAACCCACCGGCGCCGGTGTCGTGCCCTCCTTCGCCCGTATCCCCACCCACAGCCAGTCGATGGTGACCGGCTGCAGGTCGGAGTTCAGCTCCAGGAGGTTGGCGGGGGTGTTGAGGTTACTAGCTCTCATCGGGGCACCATGTAATCGGTCAGCAGGCCATCAGCAAACTTGAGCTCGGAGGTAATCGTCCCTACCACTGCCGCGCTGGAATTCTCAAACAGCGCCGCAATGTGCATCAGCATCCAGTCGACGATCGGGCCAGGTACATCAGTTGGCTCGTCGCCATGGCCAGCAGTAAATTCGATCTCAACAGCCTTGCCTTGCCAGCTGTCAGCCCGGGAAACCAGCCGAGGATCATCGCCACCAAGCAGCTCGTAGCTCTCGGCCGGCAGCACTTCACCATCCACCTTCACCTGCTCTACGCTTTGCGCCGGCCATTTGGCCAGCTTGATCACGCTGCAGGCACGGTCATGAGCCTGACGCCACCGCTGGGTGATCAGCGCCCGGCCAGTCCGCAGCTCTGCGCTCTGGCGGGCGCTGCGGATCAGCTGCTCCAGGCGAGTGTCCATGTGGCCATGGCGCACCCGGCACTGCTGCTTGGCCTCGTCCAGCGTGATCGGCTCAACACCGGGCGCCTCAATCAGCATCAGGCGCATGGCTTACTCCCCTTGGGTCTTGCCCTGTTTCGCCTTGGCCTCGGCTTCTGCCTTGGCTTTGGCTTCCGCTTCCGCTTCTGCCTTTTCCTTGGCCTCTGCTTCTGCTTTGGCTTGCGCTTCGGCTTCGGCATCCACAACCGGACCACCCTGCCCAACGGCAGCCGCGCTCACATCAACGCGCTTGTTCTCAAGCAGGTGATCAGCCAGACCTTTGTCCAGCTCGACCACTTGCCCGCACTTCAGGCCGTATGCCGGCTCATCGAGCAGCACAAGACACTTCACTTTCTTCGCCATGGTGATGGCTCCTGTAAGGTGAAACGAATCGGGACTGTTGCCAGCCCCGAGTCAACCGGCTTAGCTGGCCGCGTTCTGGTAGTACTTGAGCGCGCCGCCGGTATCCATCAGGCGACCACCCGAGCGCAGGAACGCCAGGAACCCGACCTGACCCTTGCGGGTATAGGCAGAATCCGTCATGCGGAACAGGGCGATCTGCATCACGTCGCGGATGATGTAGCGGCTGAAGTCGCCGAACAGCACCGATTTGGCCCCGGCCGCCATGGCGGGCATGTCCTGGTTGATGGAATAGCGCTGACCCACGAGCGTGGACGACTCACCAGACTCGACACCTGGCAGCCAGATCGGACGGCCATCGTTATCCTTCAGCTTCTTCAGCTCGCGCAGAGTGTTGTCATGGAACATCAGCGCGCACTGAGCGGAACGGCGGTAGGCCGGATCCACCGCGTGGGTCAGGTCGACCAGATCTTCCCAAGTGATGCTGGTGACCTGCCCGCTTGCGCCAATCTTGCCGGCGGTTGCACCAGCCACTGCGCCATGGGGTTGGCCGGTACCGGTGCCAGTAGTGAACATGCGGTTGCTGATTCGGCCCAGGCGCTGGGTCAGCCGATCACGAATGTGCGCTTCGATATCGATGGCACTGTCCTGCAGCAGCTCGAAGGGAATCGCGACGCCCTTGGAGCTGAACTTGTAGGTCGAGTGCACCAGGGTCCCGAAGTCGGCATCCTCGTCATCTGTCTCGGAGTTCTCACCAAGGATCTCGCCCTCTTCCGATGTCGCATCAGTAGTAGGGAAGTCCATCGGCGCGCCGCTTTCCGTGCGAATCACCTGAGCCACTTCGCGCATGCCGCCGTATTCCTTCAGCGCCTCCAGCAGGGTGTTGGCGAATTCACGCGGTACCAGGTAGCCACCCTCGCTGCCGGTGGTGGTGCTCATGGTGTTGCGCAGAGCTTCACGGCGCTTGGCAACAATCTCGCGCTGCTCGCTGGTGAGGTTCTCCACCCCGCCGGCCAACCAGGCGCGGAACACGCCCTTGTCTTCGTTGCCACGGTGATGCGCTTCATCTTCGCTGATGCCATCACGCTCTGCGCGATCGCGCACGGTGTGGCGTTCCTTGGCATCGATATCCAGCATCTTTTGGGTGCGGTCGATATCCGCATCCAGGCGATCGATCTCCGCGACCAGGTTGTCATACTGCTTCTGCTGTTCCTCGCCCCAGTTGGCGGCGGGGTTGGCGTCCATCAAAGCACGGGTTTGCTCGGCCAACTTACGGCGCTGCTCCCGCTTGGCTTGAATACTCATAAGATTAAATCCTCGGTTTCAGATACAAAAAAACCGCCAGGTGGCGGTGTGAGTGCTGCGCGCGGGAGCCCGCTACGCTGCAAAGCGTTCCAGCAAGGCGAGCCGGCGTTCAGCCTGCGCTCGGTCGTACTGGGGTGTTTCCTGCTGCTGGCGAGCCAGAAGTGCCGCAGGGGCGTTTTCGTATGCAGCCAGATTCCACAGTGCGGAGGTGGCCTGTTGGCCCTCCAGCAGCTTGTCGGCAAAGCCGTGCTCGATGGTCTCCTCTGAGGTAAACCAGGTTTCAGCCTTCATCCAGCTGCGCACCTGCTCTTCATCTTTGGCTGTCTTGCGCTGGTAGTCAGCCACGATGCTACCGTCCACCTTGCGCAGCAGGCCGGCCGTTTCCTCCAGCTCATCCGCGTTGCCCATCGCCAGCGTCCAGGCGTTGTGGATCATGAAGAACGCGCCCTGGGCGATGTGCACCTCGGCCGCTGCAAGCGCAACGTAGGTGGCAGCAGAGGCGGCCAGCCCGTCGATCTGCGCAGTCACCTTGCCCTTGTGCTGGGCAATGGCCGTGGCCATGGCGCGGCCTTCGAACACATCGCCGCCCGGGCTGTTGATCCGCAGCACCACATCCTTGCCATCCAGGTCCCTCAAGGCCCGCACTACTGATTCGGCACTGATGCCGTACCAGTCGCCGATCGCGTCATACAGGAAGATCTCAGGAGTATCGCCCTCCGCCCGGATCTCAAACTTCTTCTGTGCCTTCAGGTTGTCCTGAAGCAGCTGCAGCAGCTTGTTCTTCATTGCCTTTCTCCGTTCGGTAGAGCATGTCGCCACCCTCGATAGGTGGCAGATTCTTGATGCGGCGCACTTCGTTGATGGTCATGTAGCCTTGCGCGCCTGGCCCACCAAGGGCCTTGGCCAGATACTCCGACTCAGCCTTGCTGTCACCGGAGAGCAGACCCTCGCGGTTGTACTCCACGAAATAGCGCGGGCTCCCCGGCCAGATCTTGCGGTTAAGCTCCTGCTGGATCGGCACCAGGTGGCGGTTCAAAGTCCAGCGCACAAAGCCAATCGACATCTGCTCAATGCCGCTGCCCCAGCTGCTGCTCTTCTCGTGCTCACCGATCATGTGCGCGGGGATGCCAAACAGCCGAGCGATGTCCACCACCTGCCAACGCCGCGTTTCCAGCAGCTGACTGTCTTCGGCGGACATGGTCAGCTGAGTAATATCGGCGCCACCCGTCAACATGGCGGGCATGTGTGCGTTGCGCACCCCCTGATGGCGCTCCATCCACAGCTCGCGCATCAGGCGCGCTTGCTCTGGGTTGGGGCTACCAGGGTGCTTGATAGCGATGTCGGGGCGCGCTCCGTTACTGAAGAACCGGGCGCTGTACTCTTCAGCCGCCAACGCAACGCCAATGCTCTGCCGGCCAGCCAGCCCGATCACCGACGGGCTCTTCACACCGTCGAATCCGAGACTGTGGAAGTGCAGCACATCGTCCTGATCGAGCCCGTAGTACTTGCCCTCCAGCTCGACGTAGTACGTGTTGCGGCCGTTACGCCGCTCGACGATGGTCTGCGTCCAGGGTATCGGGATGATCTCCTGCACCACACCGGCCGCGTTGCGCAGCAGCCAGGCGTAGGAGTCGCCGCGCAGCGCCTTGCAACTGATCAGGTACTCCCACATAGCGAAGGCGCTGAAGGTCGGCGTGGGCTGCTCGTTCAGCAGGTACCAGATCGGATGATCAGCGCGCTGCCGGCCCTGCTCAGTGCGCTCGTAAACCGGGATCGGCAGCGAGGCGATAGCACCGGCCAGTAGCGACACGCAAGCGTAAACAGCCGAGGCTTTCATGGCGGTCTGCGCATTGACCATCGGGCCTGCATAGCTGTTTGGCGCGTTGAATAGCTCCATTATATTTTCGCGATCGGAGCTGCTGACACCCGCTCGATCCTGCGCCAGGACCTGCTGTTCCAGCTCAGCCACGCGCGTAGCCTGGGCCTCAACCTGCGCCTGCAGCTCGCGGCTCTTCTTTCCGAACATGGATGACCTCACAACAGGATGATGCCAGCCTCCGGTTCTGCTTCTGAGGGTGGCGTGATGGTTAATCCGGTAGCCATGATGGACGCCACAATGCCGTCCACACGGCCGGTGGCCTTGTCTTTCGCCACCTTCCGGTTGCCGGCGGGATCGCTTGTGGTGACCGCGTTCGCGGCGCACCAGGTCAATACAGGGTTGCCGTTGTGCCGGATCTTCTCGTTGACCAGGCGGATCTCGAACTCATCGAGCGCCGGGCTCATATCCTTAAAGCCCTGACCAAACGGCATCAGTGGCGGCAGGCTGCAGCCCTCCTCCTCAATGAGCATCTTGAGATCTTCAATCCGCCACCGGTCATAGGCGACCGCTTGCAGATCAAACTGATCGGCGACCTCCACCAGCTTGTGGATCACGTGCAACTTGTTGATCGCCCGCCCCGGCGTGGTCAGCAGCCAGCCCTCTTCCTTCCACGCAAGGTATGGCACGCGGTCGCGCTCAGCCTTCTCGTGCAGCCCATCCTCTGGCAGCCAGAAGAACGGCAGCAGACGCCAGTGCGGATCCTCATCGGTCGGCTCAAACTCCAGCACCAGCGAGGTGAGATCCTGCGTGCTCGACAGATCCAGTCCGGCCCAGCAGCGCCGGCCCAGCAGACCCTCAATGCCGAAGGATTCCTCGGCAGCGTCCCACGGCTCACGGCCGATCCAGGGGCTGGCCGATTCCACCCACTGGCAGAAGTTCAGCCGGCGCACGGTGGCAACCTTGCTGGGCATGCCCTTGGCTTCCAGTACCTGCTCGCGCAAGTACTTCATGCCCGGGATCCCATCCATCAGGCTGGGGTTCACCTTGTACCAGCAGGCCTCATCCTTGAAGGGATCGTCGCCCTCATCAAGGTCGCAGATGAAACTGAAAAAGCTGTCATCAAAGTGGCCATCGCTGGGGCCTGCACCGGCCGCACCAGCACGGCAAACTCGCACACCGTACTCGTGATATTCCCAGCAGACGCTGTGCTTGTCCGTGCCGCTGTTGGTGATCATCAGGATCATTGCTTGCCGGCGCGATTTGGTGCCCGCCCGCATCATGCCGACCACGGTGCCGTTCTTGTGTTCGTGGATCTCATCGAGCAGCGCGATGTGAGGGCGCGGGCCAGACTGGCCATCGTCCGCGCTCACCGGCCTGAAGAAACTCGCCGACTCATGGTGCGCCAGGTTCCACTCCCTGCCAGTAGCGCCAGACTTGTCGATCCGGCAGGCCAGCAGCGGCGACTGATCTACCATCGCCACCGCATCGCGGAACAGGATCTGCGCCTGGTCTTTCTTCGTGGCCGCAGCGTATATCTCCGCACGGGCTTCGCCATCCGACGTCAAGCCATACAGGCCAATGCCTGCAGCCAAGGGCGACTTACCCGATCCCTTCGCGGTCTCGATATAGCCGGTACGGAAACGCCGGTACCCGTCCGGCCCCTTCCAGCCGAACAGCGAGCCGATGACGAAGGCCTGCCAGCCCAGCACCTTGAACGGCTTGCCCTCGTATTCGCCGCCGTTGAGGCGCAGCACGTCCTGAAAATACCCAATGGCGTGCCCAGCCGCTTCCACGTCCCACACCAAGCCACGCTTGGGGCCAAGCTCCAGATCCTTGAGATGACGCCGGCAGGCGTTGCGTACTGCTGGCCCAGCCACCACCTGCCCGGAATCTACCGCGCGCGCAAACGTGGTAGCCGGGTCAGAAGTACTTGGCTGCTGCGTCCTTTTGCTCATTGGGGAATAACTCGCCTTGCGGGGGTGCCGTCACCCGCAGGTTGCGGCGGGCCATCGGGGAGAAGCCGAACTGCGCGCCAGCTTGGTTCGCGCGCTTCTCCGCATCGTTGCGCAGCTGCCTCCAGACGCTGATCTGCTTCGCGCCGGTGGCAAAGGTTTGCACATCGCCCCGGCCCTGCATTGCAGCGTTGCGTTCAGCAATCTGCTTAGAAAATACCTGGTAATCCGCCACCGCTTCGCAGTAGGAGGCGAGCGCCATCATGTCCAGAGTCGAGATCAAGCCCAGCGTCAGCAGGTCGGGCACTACCCGATCCCACTCCTCGGCAGCCAGCGGCGTAAGCCAATCAGGCTTCGGCGGCGCACCGACAGGCACCGCAGGTGTGTTTACGTCGTCATGCAGCGCAGCTTGCTTTTTGCGGCCCGGGTTACCGTTCACCAAGTGGACAATAGCCGGCTTTGCGGTACGTCCAGAGTTTCCGTTTCCGGCCATAAATCACCTCAGATTCAACAGAGAAGCGCATCCCTCAGCGATACCCCCCCTACCCATTTTTCGCGCTCTTGCAAACAAGGATCCCCCCGTCGTTCGAGGCTCGATTGATTGGCGACTTTTGACCACCCCCCACCCCTCTGGCGCTCACTGGTTCCAGTGGTGCAGCGGGTTGTGGGGGATGCCAGTCGCAGAGCAGCCCGGCTCGCCTGACTTCTCGACTCGCTGCTTGTACGAGTCGTGGCAGTGCTTACAGAGGGACTGCCAGTTCTTCCGGTCCCAAAACAACTTGCGAGCAGCCGCGATCAATTCCTTGCACCCAGACTCCAGTGCTTTACCAAGACGATGTGGAACCTTGTGATCCACGACCGATGCGGGCGTCACCCTGCCCTGCTTCTTGCACTCAACGCAGATCGGATGCTCGGTCAGCCACGCCACACGTGCTTTCTGCCACCGGTAGTCGTAGCCCTTGGCGGCGCTACTGGTGAGCCTGGGCTTCTCTGGATCCGTCATCCCCGCAGTGCTTCACGCAACTCACGGATCATGTCGGTGATGCTCATCGTCTGCCGCTTCTCGGCATAGACGAACCACGCCCGAACAAATACCCAGGCGGGCAAGCCGCACACAAAGTGCAGCCCGGCCAGCGCAACCGATCCCTCCCACACCTCAGCCCAGCGGTGCAGCTCGAACCACTGGACGACGAACGCGCCGCCACAGATGGAAGCGATCACGGTGCAGATCAGCGCGACCACCCATTCCCGCGTTGACTTGGGCTGGGTCATCGCCATCACCACGATAGAGGCGAACGTGGCACCGAACAGAAAGCCGGCGATCTTGACCAGGCCAACACCTGCCAGCCCGCTGGATACCGGCTCGCTCATATCTCTGATCCTCATAGTCATCCCCGGCAAGCGCCTGTTGTCGGTTAGTAATAAAAAACCCCGCCACCAGGGCAGGGAAAGGAGCAGTGCTCCGATGGAAGGTGGCGTCGTTCCGTGGCCTTGTGACAAGCCGGACGCCAGAAACAGAAAACCCGGCGCGAGGGCCGGGTTCTGGGTCTGTCAGTTGGTGGCCGCTTCGGACGCACCAATGAAAGCATGCCTACTTTGTACTCCTCGATTCTAATGGCAGCAAGTGGGTTTTAATGCCATCGGCTAATGTCCGGGTAATAACCTGCAAACGCCCTGAGAATGTCTGCAAATAAGTCTGAATCACCTCGCCCGCTCTTAACGGCTGTCCTACTGTCCCGCTAGTAGAAAACGGGGATAGTCTCGGTAACTCACTGATATTTATATATTTGTCTGACTGTCTCACTAATATAGATATATTGCGCGCGGAGGGGATCGCGTGCGCGTGGGCGCATGTGTGGGCGCATGTGTATGTGTGTGGGCAAACGCGATTGAAGGTGGGACGGCAGGACAAACCCGCGCAGGCTCTACCGTTCCGCTGTCCTGCAAGGCATAAACCAAGCTGGACAGCAGCGGGACGGCAAGCCATGCGAGACAGAGTCATGCTGCTAGGCGCTCACTAAGTGCTTGGCGGACGTGGTGATGGGCCGTATCCAGCGCGTTGTAGTAGGAGGCCGCGCAGCCATAGCCCAGCCTGCGCGCATTCCTGGCTGCTTCTCCAGGGCTATGCAGGTAGTGCTCATACACGATCCGCTCCAGGTCATAGCGCAACTGGTTGACCACCAGCTCTGTAACAGGGAAGCGAGGATCCCCTTGGTAGCTCCCCCGCCTGGTCGAAGGTATCACTACACCCTTAGAGTCGATCGCTGCCGCCAGGCTGCACTTCACGGCCATTGGCCCTATGGGATCCCCGACTTCAATGCGCATGCGCTCCTCAGCCCAGGCCACCAACAGATCATCGATTGGCTTGATCAAAACGGCTCCCCCTTCTCCTTCGCTTTTGCTTCTGCTTCCGCATCGGCCGCAGCGCCGGCAGCTTTCCAACTGGCCGGCTTCTCGTAACCCCAAGGCCGGATGCCGGATCGCCCCGCAGCAGACAGGCGCTTACGCGTCCAGCCCAGCCGATGCATGATGTGACCAACCCGCATCTGCTCTGGCTTGCCCCAGTGCCCCAGGTCCAGCTTCAAAGCGTTGGCAAAGATCTGGTCACCGGTGATGACCTCCAGCCGGTCTGGCTGCTCAAGCCACTCACGGATCGGGTGCTCCCAAGCGTCAACCATGTAGCGTGCATCCTGCTGTTCGGCGAAGTCGGCAGCCTCGTGGCTCTCTACCCACCAGCGCTCGCCCGCCTCATACCGCGCAACGGCCTCAGCCCATAGCTGGTCCCGCGTCTCACGCAGCAGGGCCAGGTCAATGTCATGGCACAGCACCGGCCAGTAGCGCCGATTGCCCGTCGTATCCTTCAGGTACTCCTCCTGGTTGGTGGTACCCGCGAAAACACACTGCCGTGGCACGTCCACTGTTCTGCGGCCGTAGCTCTCCCGGTATGTGTCGATGTATGCGGAAAAGAACTGCTTCGCCCGGGTGGACTCAGACTTGTTAAAGCTATCCAGCTCGCCCAGCTCCACGATCCACTTACCCCGGATCGCTTGGAACGCATCCTTGTCACCCAGGTTAATGGGCGAGTCCATGAACCACGGCCCGCCCAGCACAGACAGCGCCGTCGACTTACCCTTGCCCTGCCCGCCCTCGAGGATCAGCACGCTGTCAGCCTTGCACCCCGGATTCATCACCCGGGCCACAGCACTGATCAGCCAGCGCGCTGCCACCTTGGTTGCATAGGTGCTGACCTCAACACCCATGGCCGTATGCAGCCAGAAGTCGATGCGGCTTTTCCGATCCCACTCGAGCCCATTCAGGTACTCACGCACCGGGTGCCAGGCATTGTTCGCGGCCACGAGCAGCACCGCCTCCACCACCGAGCTGGACTTGACCCGCAGGTTGTACTGTTCGGCCAGCCAGCTGGTGACCCGCACATCGTCCAGATCGGACCACTCGCCGGCCTGGCCACCATAGGGGGGCGTGCGGCGCTTGAGGATCTTGCTGCTGAACTCGTTGAAGGCAATCACACCCTGCCAGCGCTCATCGTTACCCAGGATCAAACTGATGTTGTGCATGTGCGGGTGCAGCGCCCCGCTGTCCGAGCGCTGCAGCTTATCCTTCCAGCCACCTTGCGCAGCTGGCCGCACCACCTGCAGTACCTGCCGGCGCACCTCTTCCAGCCCGGCCGACACGTGCAGATCGTTAAAGTCAGTCTCTTTGTCGCCCCGCTCGCCGATCCATGCCGGCATGACCACCTGACCACCGAGAATGGCAGCGGCCCGCTCCGCCTTCTCGACACCGGGGTTATAGGGCTCACCCTTTGCGTTGGTGGTTTTCCAGTCATCATCACTACAAAATATCAGCGGCCGAGCCGGAAACAGCTCCCGCAGCACCTTGCCGACCGGCAGCAGGTTGCCGGCATCAAACGCCATAGCCACGGCCAGCCCGGTGGCCATGTGCAAACTGGCACCCGTGGAGTACCCCTCAGCAATCAGGATCGGCTCGCCCGGCTCAGGGTGCGGGCCGATCAGGTGGTACGCCCCTTCCTTTGCCACACCATAGGGCCAATAGGTTTTGTCCCGCCCCATCGACTCCTGCACCGTGGGGTAGATCGCCTGCAGGCCGACGATCTTGCCGCGGGCATTCTGCATCGGCACCAGGAAGGCCCCAGAACGAGGGGCGAAACGTACACCAATACCCACGATCTGCTTGCGGGCCAGGTAATCACTGCTGCCCTTGGTCGGCAGCTTGGCCCAAACCCCTGCCGCACGCTTCGCGGCCCGGGCAGCCGCTCTCTCCTGCGTCTCCTGCTGTTTACGCTTCGCCTCCTCCTGCCGGCCGCGCATCAGCTCGCGATCCTCATCGCTCAGCTTCACGCCCTTCATCTTGATGTTCTGCTTCTCACCCATCCGCCAGTTACCGAATGAGCCGAAGATCAGCGTGTCGCCCTTCTCGGTGCGCTCCTCATAGGCCACATACCAGCCGCTCTTATCGCGACCCTTATCATCCTTTACCTTCACTCTGGTCAGCTTGCCAAACGTCAATGACCCTTCAACCTCCAGGCCATATTCCTTGAACTGGGCCAGCACATCGTCAAACACCTTATCCATCCTGGTCAGCCCCCTCGCCTTTTACCAGGCGCAAGCTCGGGCCCTGAGAAACAGAGGCGGGCAGGCCTTGCATGCGCTCCACCACAATCGTCGCAACGTCGGGGCCAAGCAGAGCAGTCATCGATCCAGTAAGCCCACCCATCAGTCCCGCCCAGAATTGAATATGGTCTTTTGCTGTATCCAGCCCGCGGGCTTCGGCGAAGGCGATGTAAGTGTCAAAGATCTCAACGGCGTAGTCGGCGCCCTGCTGCGATGCCTTGGAGCCCTCTTTGTCATCCACGGCGCACCTCCCGCTTCTGCCTGTCCGACTCGCACGAAAAACAACGCTTGCATCCAGGCACAGCATTGCGCCGCGCTTCGGGTATCTCTTCGAAACAGTCAAAGCAGAAAGGGGAAGACGGTCCCGTTGGAGCGGGCGGGCGGGCAGCATTCACCATCGCCTCATTCCACTCGTCCACGTAATCGCCGGCGCGATCGATAGTGTCAGTCATGGCCACCACCCTCCGCATCACGCTCGAGCACCCGCTCCAGCATCAAGAGCGCCGCCTGAGCGCGCCGGATCTGCAGCTTGCATGCCGCAAGCTCGCGCTGGTCGATCCGGTTGTCATCGGCCAGACCCATAGAGATCACATTCATCACGGATGACTGCTTGGCGAGCGTCTCACTGGTCGCATTGATCACAGAGCCAACCGTCTGTTGCTCCAGGCTCTGGCCGTGCAGCAGCTCGCGCAGGTCTACCCAGCACGCATCACCATAGGCCTCACACATCGAATCCAGGATGCGTGGATCCCGCGTGGCGTTCGTGACCTCTTCAATGTCGTCAGGATTGGGGGAGTGCGTGGGTTGCGTCGGGGAAAGCTTGTGCTGCAGCGTGGTGGCGTTGCGGCCGTAGATAGCGGCAATCGCCTTGGCGCCGCCGGGGTAGTCCCGGCTGGCGTGGTAAAGGGCCAGGCTCAGTGGTAGCACTTCGCGCTTGGCCCGCTCTGTACAGCTCATGGCTGCTCGGCTCATGGCATTAACTCCTAAAGTCTGCCAGTGCCACGGGCTGAGCGTTTTGCTACAGTCAGTCCCGTGAGCACTTCGTGGTGGTCACAAGTAGGGCCGCTCTTAGCGGAAAGGCCCTGCACCGGGAGCAAAGCGCTTGCATGCGCCCTGCCCCCAAAACGGCCAGTTGCTCTGTGGTGGAGAGACTGGCAAGCCCCGGCATCCATGCCGAGGCGACCCAACGGCCGGCGCTCTGTGGTGGAGAAGCCGGCAAGTCCTGACTTACGTCAGGGCGGGAGCCCTCGCCCCGGCAACGGGGCAAAGGCCTTTTTCAGGCAGCCTTGTTGAGGGATTCGACATGCGGCGGAAACACATCATCCAGCGTGCACTCAGCACCCAGCGCATTCAGCCCGGCAACGATCGCCCGACACTCAGCAAGCCCAGGCACCCTCGAATGGTTCTCGTAGTTGCCCAATCGGCTCTGACGCCAGCCCAGCTGACGCACCAGATCCGCTTGCTTGATAGCGTTCTTTTTCCGTATTGCAGCGATAAGGTTCATGTTCAATCCTCGTGTTGCCCGCATAATAATCACGTTACGCAATACAAAGCAACACGGCTCATCCCGAAAAGTGAGAATTTCCGTTCACGCTGCGTGATATAAAACAGGAATGAACACACTCGGACAGCGCATCGCGCACTACCGCAAGAAAATGAAGCTTAGCCAGGCAGAGCTATCGGAGCTGTGCGGCTGGGGCGCCCAATCACGCATAGGCAATTACGAGACGGACAACCGCGAGCCCAACCTCTCGGATCTGGAAAAGATCAGCACCAACCTGGGCGTCTCCCTAGGCGACCTGATTGGAATTGGCCCGATGGCAGTTAATGAACGCTTGCCGGGTTATGCCGTATTAGCAGCCAAGGAAGGAACCGTGCCAGTGGTAGGCAAAGCAGAGCTAGGAGCAGACGGCTTTTTTGAAGCCTTGGATTACCCTGCAGGCCACGGCGACGGGGTGTTGTTGATCAATAGCGACGACCCCAACGCCTACGGGCTTCGCGTCGTGGGTGACAGCATGCACCCACGCATAAAGAACGGCGAGTTCGTTTTGATCGAGCCCAACAAGCCTTACTGCACGGGCGACGAAGTGATGGTCCGCACCGCCAGTGGCAAGAGCATGATCAAAGAATTCATCTATCACCGTGACGGCATGTACCGCTTCGACAGCGTCAACCAGGACCACGCCCCGATCCATCTCAGAGAAGACGAAGTGGTCAAGGTCCACCTGGTTGGCGGCATCCTCAAGTCATCGAGATTCTTCGATATGTGATTCAACACCACGATATGTGTTGACAACTAAATTGCGTTGCGTGATATTTGCCTCGACTCTCCACCACAGAGCGAGGTATCACCATGCAATCCGCCACCGTCCACGTACTACCCTCATGCGACATTGACCGCCTGTTCGCCCTGCGCCAGGCCGCCCGGGACACCGGCGCCAAGGTCGTCATCCAGAAGCCCAAACTGGTTACCCGCCAGCCCGCACCCATCGATCCTGATGGCGGGAGGGCTGCGTGATGATTCGCCTATCCCCCATCAGCGAGCTGCTACTGCCCGCCCAGGTTCGCTGCACTGGCAGCTTCCACATCAAGCTCGCAGGGCAACGGCCCCAGGCAGGTCAGCCCGCTGACGCCACGCTGCAGGTGCACCAGGAAGCCAAGCAGGTCCGCTGCCATCTGCGGGCAGGGCTGGACTTCCACACGCTCAACCTGCCAACCATGCCAGCTGACCAGCTGACGCCCCGCATCAAGGAATGGATCGAAGACTGCGCCAATGGCCGGCTGGAAGGTGCCGCATGACCGACACCATAGCCACTTACCTGATGATGCTGCTGCGCATGAGCATCCAGGTGCAGGCCCAGGGAGAACACCGTTGCTGGTTCCGTTATTACGAAGATGGCGGACGGGTGACGATCTGGGTTTACCCCAACGCGAACGGCAGAACAGACCTGACTGACTGGATCTGCCGGCCAGAGGTAGTACACATCCGCAGTTCTGCCCGGATCGGGGCGCGTGACAGCGACACACGCACCTACCCCGCCACCGAAGCAGCCGTCATCGCCTGCCTAGAACGCGCCGCCACCCAGCTGAAAGCCTACGTCGACGGCTCCATATCGGATCCCATCCAGGAGGCCCGCCATGCTGCGTAACCTCGCCCAAACCGCCAAGCACCTCGGCATCCAGCGCAAGCAGCTCATCTTGAAGATGCGCGAGGCTGGCCTGCTGAACGCCCAGAACCTGCCCGCCCACCCCATGCGCGACAAGTTCTACCTGCAGACCAAGCACGGCCAGTGGTACCACCCAGAGCTCGGCATGCAGTACAGCGAGTCCACCAGGGTGACCCAGTACGGCATCAACTGGCTTGCCGACAAGCTTGGGCTGGAGCGGCCGAAGGTGCCAGAGGAACGACGCCGTGTCGCCTAGGCAGCACGCCGCTCACATCCTCAGCCTGCGCACCAGAGCCGAACGGCAAGCGGCACTGGCTGAGGTGCCCGAAGAGTGGCGCGAACTGATCCAGACCCACGTACGCATCGCCTGGCACCACCCGCGCGGCAACAAACAATAACGGGCAACACCATGACCGACACCAACCAGAAAGCCATCAGGCTGGGGCTCGCCCCCTCGGCCGGGACCGTCGACCGCCTCTTCGCCATATTTGGCGACGAGATGATCCCGGCCGAAGAGGTACGCCAGCGCTATTACCGCAACATGAACCCCGACACGTTCAAGGCCGCGCTCGGTACCGACAAGATCCCGCTGCCGGTCAGCCGCATGACCGGCAGCAACAAAGCAATACCGCACATCAACATCCGCCACCTGGCCGCATACATCGAGCAGCGCGCCTACCTGGCAGACCAGGAACTGGCCTCCCGACTCAACCCGGGCGACCAACCCAGCTGACCGCCACCACCGGCCAGCACACACCACGAGGGCACCACCATGACCATTTATCTGCAGGAAATACTCATCGGCCTAGCACTGATCGCCTGCGTACTCGCGTACGTCTTCGGCATCACCACCGGCCGCATGCAACAGAGCAAGCTCTGCGCCGAGAAACTGGAGCACTTTCGCGACACGGTATTCAGCGAGCGCCGCAACGCACATGCCGCCCGGCAAGCACTGGACAACGTGCAGGCAGACCTGAACAGGCTCACAGCCATGCTCAAGAAACAGCGCACCGGTGCCAGCCACGACGCCTACACCCTGCGCCTAGCAGCCCACGAGCTGCAGTTGGCCGCGCGAACCTTCACCGCGCTGCACAGCGGCCACAATCACCAAGCCGAGCAACTGAGCAAAGCCCTGGAGAACATCGCCGATCGGCTCACCGCACGCCCCACCCTGGCCGCGAACGACACCGCCGAGCCCACCGGACTGGAGGACGCAGCATGAGCTGGATACTCACTGCCACCGGCCAGCAATTCGACCTGGTCAACCCCACGCCCGAGATGGTGCGGCCCGAGGATATAGCGCACAGCCTCTCGCGCCTGTGCCGCTTCAACGGCCACACGCCCATGCACTACTCGGTAGCCGAGCACAGCATGCGAGTCGCGCAACAGGTGCCCGAGGCCTACCAGCTCGAAGCCCTGCTGCACGACGCCACAGAGGCCTACGTAGGGGACATGGTGCGCCCGCTGAAACAGATGCTCCCTGGGTACCAGGAGATCGAGCGCCGCATCTGGCTCGCCATCTGCGATCGCTTTGACCTGGAGCCCATCCTCCCCACCTGCATACATCACGCAGACATGGTGATGCTGGCCACCGAACGCCGCGATCTGATGCCCCAGCACTCCGAGCAATGGGAATGCCTGCAGGGCATCGAGCCGCTGCCAGCACGCATCAAGCCCTTCTCCCAGCCGCATGCCAAGTTCATCTTCTTCCAGAACCTGATGGAGCTGCTGGCCACCACCAACCGGACAAAAGTACAGGCAGGTGCCGCATGAGCCAGACCCTACTCAAAGAGCTTGAACAAGCCCGCCGCCTGCATCTGGCTAATGTTTCGCTAGTCCAGAACGCCCCGCGCAAATTCCTGCCAGAGGATGCCGCCCGGGCCGAGGCCACGATCGCTCAGCTACGCAAGCAGGTAGCCGAGATCAACGATCAGATCCAACGCATCACAGGGAGGGCGGCCGCATGACCCACCACAGCGAGCAAGCCAGTGCTAACGCAGGCACTGCTCACCCGACAACAAAGAGCCTCTGCCCCGCAGGGGCAGGCATTATCAACCAGCCAGCAGCCACCGAGGGGTCGCATACCCCACCACAAGCGTGCGCCACGCCCGCCATCTACCTCGCTTGCCAGCCACCCAGCGAAGCGCCGCACGCGCAGCTTGCTGAGGGGTATAAGCACTACACCCTCATCCCAGCCGCCCGTGGGCGGCATCACAGCCTGTTCAATTGCCAGGTCCTCGAGCAGTTGCTCGAACTTGAAGACGGCGAGACCCTGTATCGCGCCACTGAATCCACCCACACGCCCAGCCAGGAGCTGGCCACCGCCTGCGCCAGAGCAAACGAGTACTGCCAGCAACACGGAATAGGCAAATGGGGCGAGAGCGCCGTGCAGGCGCTGATCAATGATCACAAGCGGCTGACATTTCAGCTTGCTCATGCCCACCGCCAGGAGCAGCGACTGGACGACGAGATAACCCAGCTCAAGGCAACCGATGAGTGCTACCTGCAGGACAGCAGCACATACGTAGGCAATGACGTGCTGTGGTGGAAACGGAACTGTGCCGGCTACACGACCGACCTTAGCCAAGCTCACGTCTTTACCAAGGCAAGAGCCCTCGGCCAGCACAAGTCCCGCGACACCGACATTCCCTGGCCGAAGGCTTACATAGACCAGCTAACACGCCCTGCCGTGGATATGCAGCGCCTCGATCGCGCCAAGTCATTAGCCAATAACGGGGGTGCCCAATGATCATTCCCGATGCTTACGCAGTGATCGATCACACCGGCAACATCGTCTACACGGTCACCGTATCCAAGGACACGCCAACCGAGTCCAACGACTGGGCGTGGAATATGTGCCATGAGCACATCAACGATGAGATCAACGGCGGCGCTGAGGGCGCGGGGCGCTGGGTAGTCAGACCGCTGACTGTTGGAGCGCAACCGCAGGCAGAGCAGCCAGCGGATCCCGATAAATGCGATGACGCGATCTACAACTACGGAGTGAGCATTGGCCTTTTCGACATGCCGAAACAAGAAGCGGAGGAGTACTGCGCTCATCTAACTCATGTCACCGGCTGTCGCCATGACTGGCACTACATCGGCGGCCGCGTGCACGTGAAAGCGCTGAGCAAACCACAGCCTGCTCCGCCCACCACTTACGCTTCAGGGCTTAGGTTCAAAATGAACCACCCGGACGGAGAGGTGCGAACAGTCTGGATAGACAGAGAGCTGATTCAGGATCGTTGCGCTGATGACATCTACGAGACGCTTGGTTCGCAGATCTGCCATTGCGAACCAGTAGGCGAAACCAATGTGGTCGAGTGCAACTGCTCTGATCGTATCGACGAGTTCCAGGTCGTTGCCTCGCACAAGCCGGAGGCCACCCTATGAAATTCTCAATGGACGGCTTCCGCCAACAGCTGAGCAGCGACGTATCCGAGCTGCGCGACATAGTAGAGGAAGTGGTCAGCGGTAAAGGCTATGACAAATGGGAACTGATCGAAGCCGTAAACGCGGTTGTTCAGCACAGCAACGTCATCAACTGCGTATTCCAGGCCGATGATCCGGACTTCACGGACATGAGCCATTTTGAGGTTGAGCCGCTTGAGCACCAGGGAGGATGCAGCTGATGAACGCCAACGCGCCAATCGAACTGCAGATGCCCAAGTCCTGCGTCAGCTGCACCCAATACGTACCGCAGGGCTTCGACAACGACAAGCACTGCCCCTTCACCCACTGGGGCAAGCCGAAGACGCGCACCCCCTACGGTCTTTGCAGCCAGCACAAGCAGGAAGTCTTCGCCACCGAGATCTGCAGCAGTTACCAGTGCGAGCCGGGCGTGCACAGCTACCCGGTACCCAACCGGCCGCATCCGCGATCGCCGATGCAGGAGCAGCTCGCGCTGCAAGGTGGCGTGCAATGACGGAAGTAATCGATCTTTTCTCCGGCCTGGGAGGCTGGTCGACCGGCGCAGTCATGGCCGGGGCCAAAGTGGTCTGGGCTGCCAACCACTGGCCGGAAGCCGTGCAGTGGCACACCGCCAACCATCCCACCACCCAGCACATCTGCCAGGATCTGCACCAAGCAGACTGGAGCGCGGTACCGGCACATGACGCGATGCTGGCCAGCCCCTGCTGCCAAGGCTTCAGTCGCGGCCGCGGCAAGGCCCACGGCAACCCGCAGCACGACGCCAGCCGATCAACTGCCTGGGCGGTTGTATCTGCGGCCGAGTACCACCGGCCGCCCTTGGTGATTGTCGAGAACGTGCCGGAGTTCACACGCTGGACGCTATACCCGGCCTGGGAAATGGCCATGCGCCAACTGGGCTATCAGCTCGCACCCCATATTGTGGACTGCGCAGACCTGGGCGTGCCGCAGAATCGCGTGCGGATCTTCATCGTGTGCACGCTTAGCAAGGCACCGCTGATGCTCCAGCTGCCGACCGAGCAACACCGGCATGCGTCCTCATTCATCGACCTGAACACCGGCACCTGGTCACCGATCAACAAGCCCGGGCGGGCGGCCGCAACACTGGCCCGCATCGCCAATGGCCGCCGGCAGCACGGTGACCGGTTCCTGATGCCCTACTACAAATCCGGATCCGGCCTCACCGGCCGCGCGCTCGATCGCCCGATCGGCACACTCACCACCCGTGATCGCTGGGCGATAGTCGACGGCGATCGCATGCGCATGCTCACGGCCAAAGAGACACTGCTCGGCATGTCATTCCCCGCGAGCACTCAGCACCCCGCCAACCACCGCCTGACGGTCCACATGGCAGGCAATGCCGTTCCACCGCTCGCAGGCGCCGCAATCATCAAAGCGGTACAGGAGGCAGCATGACAGACCAGCTCAATTTGTTTTCACAGCCAAGGCGCATGCCTCCCACACTGGTAAGAGATCCGGTCGGTGGCTTTGTGCCGATGGCGATCCTCCCCAATGATCCGAGCTACAAGCCGTTCGACGGCGCAGAGGTCAAGCGAATCGCCCTAGAGCTTTGCGCGAACAGCGGCAGCGAGTGGGTACATTGCTTCAGGATCTTCAAAAAAACACGAATGTACCCGAGCGACGTTAGCCGACTGCTTCGCCGCATGGTCGACACAGGCCAGATCGAGCAAACCAGGCTCTACCTCGGCAGCGACGATGTCAGATCAAAGGATTACCACGGCTTCCAGCATGGCTATCGGTTACCGCAGCGCCAGGAGCCCAACGATGAATAACCTCACACCACTGGCCGGAGGGCTCACGCTCGAGGTGAACAACATCTGCGACATCTGCGGCCAGCGCCGCAACACCCGCAAGCACCGCAAGCAGCAGAAGTGCTCACAGATCAGGCAGCAAATGTACCGGAGGGCCTCATGAGAGCCGACAAGACAGACTATCGTTACCTAGACCAACTCCCGGACAGCTCCGTGATCTGCGTCGACGAGGTGCTCGCCCTGGTGCGCGTGTCGCGGTCGACCTGGTATGAGGGAATCAAGAAAAAGCGTTACCCGCCGGCGGTCTACATCGGCCCCAGCTCGCCTCGCTGGCCTCTGGGTAGTGTGCGCCAGGTCACAACTGGAACATATAAGCCACCGGCCGAACAAACCAAGGACCAGGACGAGGACCAAAAAGCAGCGTGAGCGAAACAAGGACCAAAACAGGGACCAGATCCCAGAAACACAAAAGGCTTGCCGGGTTAACACCTCGCAAGCCTTTGTTTTATATGGTGCGCGAGCCGGGATTCGAACCCGGGACCTACCGCTTAGGAGGCGGTCGCTCTATCCAGCTGAGCTACAAGCGCACTGCAGGGGTTGAACATACTGCTTTACTACTGGGTTACGCGCTCAATGGCGTGACGCGCCGCATATTACCTGATCGATCAGCCGCTTGGCCAGCTTACCCCAGCGTGCGCCACGCGCTTGCATAGGGTCATGTGCCGGAAATGCGTCACAAAACGGAGGCATTTTTTTGGCATGAGCTGACAACAGTGGAACAAAGCGCGTATAAAGAAATCTGAAAATTGAGTGCTTGCTTCAGAACTAGCTGCGATGTCTGTTAATCGCGCTATACTGGCAGCCGGCAATCTGGCGTAGTGCTTATGGCCAGTCGCGTTCATTCTCCCAGACGATCAATGTTGCCCAATATGAAAACAGCTCAACACTACACCAGCCGCACCGCCGACAAGTTCGTCGTTCGCCTTCCAGATGGCATGCGCGAACATATCGCCGAAGTGGCGCGGCAGCATCACCGGAGCATGAACTCCGAAATCATCGCACGCCTCGAACATAGCCTGCTCGATCTGCCGACTCTCCCGGATCAGCCCTCGCGCCAGATGCTCAACGATCAGCAGATGGACAGCCTGAGCCATCCCGAGCGCGAGCTGTTGCTGCGGTTCAGGGAAATGACCCGGCGTCAGCAGAATGCACTGCTGGCCCTGTTGCCGGGCGAAGAGAACGTTTCCTGAGCTGTCCGTTCCATGCAGAAGCATTCGGACCAGCGATAACATAGCCCGGTATCCCGGCAAAAAAAACCGCTCTCGGAGAGCGGTTTTTTTGTGGGTGACGATCGGGCTGTCAGCCGACGAATGTCAGCAGAATACCTGCCGCCACTGCCGAACCGATAACACCCGCCACGTTCGGACCCATGGCATGCATCAGCAGGAAGTTCTGCGGATTGGCTTCCAGGCCGACCTTGTTGGATACCCGGGCAGCCATAGGAACGGCAGATACCCCGGCCGAACCGATCAATGGGTTGATCGCCTGCTTGCTGACAGCGTTCATCAGCTTGGCCATCATTACACCGGAAGCGGTTCCCACACAGAACGCCGCCATACCCAGCACCAGAATGCCAAGAGTGGTGAGCTGCAGGAAAGACTCGGCAGACAACTTGGAACCCACCGCCAAGCCCAGTCCCAGGGTGACGATATTGATCAGCGCGTTGCGCGTGGTATCGGCCAGACGCTCCACGACACCGCTCTCGCGCATCAGGTTACCGAAGCACAACATCCCCACCAGCGGAGCAGCCGAAGGCAACAGCAGCGCGACCAGCAACAACAGGGCAATCGGGAAGATGATCTTCTCGGCCTTGCTTACCGGGCGTAGCTGGGTCATGACAATCGCCCGCTCCTTCTCGTTGGTCAGCGCACGCATGATCGGCGGCTGGATCATCGGCACCAGCGCCATGTAGGCGTAGGCAGCGACTGCAATCGGTCCGAGCAGATGGGGCGCCAACTGCGAAGTCACGAAGATCGAGGTGGGGCCATCCGCACCGCCGATAATCGCAATCGACGCGGCCTCCTTGAGCGAGAACTCGAAGCCGGGGATGCCCCAGGCAGTCAACGCCAACGCACCGAGAAGCGTACCGAAGATACCGAACTGGGCCGCGGCACCGAGCAGCAGAGTACGCGGATTGGCCAGCATGGGACCGAAATCGGTCATCGCACCCACACCCATGAAGATGAGCAGCGGGAAAATGGTTGTCGGCAGACCAACCTGATAGATCATGTACAGCAGTCCGCCCGGATCACCCATGGCAGCGACGGGAAGATTGACGAGAATACCGCCGAAGCCGATCGGAATCAGCAGCAGCGGCTCGAAACCCTTGCGGATTGCCAGATAGATCATGCCCAGGCACACCAGGATCATGACGATCTGGCCAAACTCCAATTTGAAGATACCCGTGCTCGCCCAGAGCTGAAGAAGATTATCCATTCAATTCCCCTCAGCCGATGGTCAGCAAGGTATCGCCGACGTTGACTGCGTCGCCCACCTTGACGTTGATACTGCCCACGGTGCCGGCTTTGAATGCCTGCACTTCGGTTTCCATCTTCATGGCTTCGAGAATGATCACGACATCCCCTTCTTCCACGTGGTCACCGGCATCCACCAGCACCTTGAAGATGTTACCTGCCAGAGGCGCTTTCTGCGGCTCGCCATCACCACCTGCGGCCGGAGCCGGAGCGGCCTGCGCCGAGGACTCGGCACCACCGACCGGCTTGATACCGGTGATATCACCGCCCTCGGCCACCTGAACGACAAAGTCCTTGCCGTTGACGGTAACGGTGTACACCTCGGCCTCACCCGGTTTGGCAGCGACGGTTTCCTTGCCGGTCGGCACGGGCTCGAACGCATCCGGGTTGCCGCGGTTCTCGAGGAACTTGAGACCGATCTGCGGGAACAGGGCGTAGGTCAGCACGTCGTCAATCTCGTCGGCTGCCAGCTTGATCCCCTTCTCCTGGGCGATGCCCTTGAGTTCGGCGGTCAGCTTGTCCATCTCCGGCTCGAGCAGATCAGCCGGGCGGCAGGTCACGGGCTCGGCACCGTCAAGAACGCGGGCTTGCAGCTCCTTGTTGAACGGGGCCGGCGCTGCGCCGTACTCGCCCTTGAGGATGCCTGCGGTCTCCTTGGTAATCGACTTGAAGCGCTCACCGGTCAGTACGTTGATCACCGCCTGCGTACCGACAATCTGCGAGGTAGGCGTGACCAGCGGGATGAAACCCAGATCCTCACGCACACGTGGAATCTCGGCCAGCACCTGATCAAACTTGTCTTCGGCGCCCTGCTCCTTGAGCTGGTTTTCCATATTGGTCAGCATGCCGCCAGGCACCTGAGCAATCAGGATTCGCGCATCGACGCCCTTGAGGCTGCCTTCGAATTTCGCGTATTTCTTCCGCACTTCCCGGAAATAGGCCGCACATTCTTCCAGCAGCACCAGGTCAAGACCGGTATCACGGGGTGTGTTCTGGAAGATGGAAACAATCGATTCGGTCGGCGAATGGCCGTAGGTCATGGACAGAGAGGAGATAGCCGTGTCGACGTTATCGATGCCGGCCTCGGCTGCCTTGATGATGGCGCCGGTGGACAGCCCTGCAGTGGCGTGGCACTGCATGTGTACCGGAATGCTCAGGGTCTCCTTCAAGCGGGTAACCAGGTCGAAGGCGATGTAGGGGTTGAGAATACCGGCCATGTCCTTGATTGCCAGCGACTCAGCACCCATGTCTTCGAGCTGCTTGGCCAGATCCACCCACATCTCGAGGGTGTGTACCGGGCTGGTGGTGTAGGCGATGGTGCCCTGGGCGTGCTTGCCCTGTGCCTTGACGGCCTTGATGGCGGTTTCCATATTGCGCGGATCGTTCATCGCGTCGAACACACGGAATACGTCCACGCCATTGACCGCAGCGCGCTCGACGAATTTCTCGACGACATCGTCAGCGTAATGACGATAACCCAGCAGGTTCTGACCGCGCAGCAGCATTTGCTGGCGGGTATTGGGCATGGCCTTTTTCAGTTCGCGGATGCGCTCCCAGGGATCTTCACCGAGATAGCGGATACAGGCATCAAAGGTAGCGCCACCCCAGGACTCCACCGACCAGAAACCTACCTGGTCGAGCTTGCCAGCGATCGGCAGCATGTCGTCAAGACGCATGCGGGTAGCAAGGATGGATTGGTGGGCGTCTCGCAGAATGACATCCGTTATGCCCAAGGGCTGCTGCTTGGTATCGGTCATAGTGTTATGGCCTTTGTAGTTTTAAGTAGAAAAACGCGCAAAATGGGTGTGTCAGCCGCGACGGCTGCGATGTTGCTGTATGGCTGCCCCGATCACCGCGATCGTTTCCTGATCGACGGCATTACCGGTTACCGGCTTGGCGCGCTTGGGCGCCTTGGGGACCGGCAGAGCTTCTGGAAAAAAGCGGCTGAGAAACGCTGACATGGCGGTGGTCACCGCCACGAGAAGTATGAGAAACACGAACACTGAGCCCATGCCCAGCGCCATCAGTTCCACACCTTCCATTACCAGTTCGGACGAAGTCATTTTCTCTCCTGCAAATAAGTGCGGTGCATCCGTGATGCCCTTCGGCAAGATTGGCTGGGTTGTCACACCGCAAGCCCTACAGAAGGGATAATCTGCCGCCGGCACACTATCCTTTCTGCTCGCAAAACCGGGCTAATGTAGCCTGATGTGACATTTTTGGCAAACAAGGCGACATTCGTCTACAACAGAAACAGCGTCGCCAGGCCCAGAAAAATAAAGAAGCCGCCACTGTCGGTAATGGCCGTAATCAACACGCTGGAGCCCAGCGCCGGGTCGCCGCCCATGCGCATGCGCAGTAGCGGGATGACCACCCCCATGAAGGCCGCCAGCATCATGTTGAGCACCATGGCCGACATCAAGACGATTGATAATGGAATATTGAAGTACAGGAACCAGGCAATCACACCCAGCACCGCGCCCCAGACCAGGCCATTGATCAGCGCCACGCCGGCTTCCTTGCGCAACAGCCGCTCGCCATGGGCCATCTGCACCTGACCGGTGGCAATACCACGCACGATCAGGGTGATGGTCTGGTTACCCGAATTGCCGCCAACGCCGGCGACGATGGGCATCAGGGCTGCCAAGGCGACCAGCTGCTCGATCGAGTGCTCGAACAGACCAATGACCCGCGACGCAACCAGAGCGGTACACAGATTGATCGCCAGCCAGGCCCAGCGGTTGCGCACGGACTTCCAGACCGAGGCGAAGATATCTTCCTCCTCTACCAGGCCGGCGGCATTGAGTGCATCGGTCTCGTTTTCTTCGCGGATATAATCGAGCATCTGCTCGATGGTCAGGCGCCCCTGCAGTTTGCCCTTGCTGTCCACGACAGGTGCCGACACCAGGTTATAGCGCTCGAAGGCCTGCACCGCTTCACCGGCATCGTCGCCGGGATAGAAGATCACCGGGTCTGTGGCCATCACATCAGCCACCAACTGGTCGTCCGGGGTCACCAGCAGCTTCTTGATCGACAGGACGCCCTTGAGCACCCCCTGCAGGTCCACCACAAAAAGTTTGTCGGTATGATCCGGCAGGGTTTCGAACCGGCGCAGATAGCGACTGACGACCTCCAGGGTGACATCATCGCGAATCGTCACCATGTCAAAATCCATCAGTGCGCCGACCTGATCGTCGTCAAATGACAAAGCCGACTTGAGCCGTTCGCGTTGCTGGGCATCCAGCGTATCCATCAGCTCGCGGACAACATCCCGCGGCAGATCCGGCGCCAGATCGGCCAGCTCGTCAGCATCCAGATTCGTCGCCGCAGCAATAATTTCCTGGTTGTCCATGTCCGCCAGCAGCGTCTCGCGCACCGCATCGGACACTTCCAGCAGCACCTCGCCGTCGCGTTCGGTGCCGACAAGTTGCCATACCGTCAGTCGCTCTTCCAGGGGGAGCGACTCAAGGATGTAGGCGACATCGGCCGGGTGCAGCTCCTCCAGCTTCTGCTGGAGTTCGTCACGGCCGGGTATCTCTTCCAGCGGCCTGTCGGCGCCATCATCCGCTGCAGCCTCAGCCTGCTCGAACTGATGCAGCAGATCCATGACCTGCTCCAGTCGATCCTGGAGGCTTTCGGGGGATTTTCTGTTCGGTACAGGCATGGCTGGCTTCCCTGAAAGGCGCAGTGAGCGGACAAAGACACTGAACGGGCGGCATGAACAGGATGCAGACCGGCACCCACCCTGAAAGCCTAGCAGGCTTTCATTTCAGCCCGTCGTTTTGCCCCAGCACGTGAGCGGCAAAACGCCGGGCAAAAAAAAACCCACCGGATAACCAGTGGGTTTCTTAAATGGTGCACTCGGGAGGATTCGAACCTCCGACCGCTCGGTTCGTAGCCGAGTACTCTATCCAGCTGAGCTACGAGTGCATTGTGGGGCGTATTATAGGGACTGTTTTCTTGCTGTCAAACGCTTTTTTCCTTTTGATTCAGAAACTAACGTATGACCAACCCTATACCACATAAGTGGCGGAGAGGGCGGGATTCGAACCCGCGATACCCTTTAACAGGTATACTCCCTTAGCAGGGGAGCGCCTTCAGCCACTCGGCCACCTCTCCGTAACACGCGCAAAATAGTAACTGCGCGCAGCCACTAATGCAAACAAAAACTCAATGAAATTAGCTATTTGGTTCGTCATCCTTTTCTTTCTGGATGCGCTGATAGATTTCTTCACGGTGAACGGCCACTTCCTTGGGGGCATTGACCCCAATACGCACCTGATTCCCCTTAACGCCCAGCACGGTCACGGTGACTTCGTCACCTACCATCAGGGTCTCACCGACCCTTCGAGTCAAAATAAGCATTCCATTTCTCCTTGCTCATGATCAGGACACAGCAGTCTGCAAAAATCGGCATGTTGCCTGTCAGCCCGCCGCTGCGGTATCCGTATGACAACGGCATCGGACAAGTCGTTCGCCCTGTCGTTGTAACGACTTTCACTGCGACTGAAGACAGATGGGGCGCGACAGCCAGAAACCGCGCCCCCGCGATCACACAATGCGTGATCGCAAACTCTCAGAGATGATCTTCGGTAGCGGAATCGGCATCGAGGCCGAAGGCACTGTGCAGGCTGCGAACAGCGAGCTCGAGATACTTCTCGTCAATCACCACCGAGATCTTGATCTCGGAGGTAGAAATCATCTGGATATTGATACCGTCATTGGACAGCGCCTCGAACATCTGACTGGCCACACCTGCGTGGGAGCGCATGCCCACGCCGACGATGGAGACCTTGGCAATCCGGTTATCACCGGCCACTTCGCGGGCACCCAGGGTGTCGGCGACCTGCCGCAGGATCTCTTCGGCCTTGCGGAAGTCATTGCGGTGCACGGTGAAGGTAAAGTCCGTGGTGTTATCGCGCGATACGTTCTGCACGATCATGTCCACTTCGATATTGGCAGCGCTGACCGGACCCAGGATCTTGAAGGCAACTCCCGGCACATCCGGCACACCCCGAATGGTCAGCTTGGCTTCATCGCGATTAAAGGCAATACCGGATATGACGGGTTGTTCCATTGAAGCATCATCCTCGAGCGTGATCAGGGTCCCGGGACCCTCCTTGAAACTGTGCAGCACCCGCAGGGGCACGTTGTACTTGCCGGCAAATTCCACGGAACGGATCTGCAGTACCTTCGAACCCAGGCTGGCCATCTCCAGCATCTCCTCGAAGGTGATGCGTTCCAGCCGGCGAGCGCTTTCGACAACGCGCGGGTCTGTGGTGTAAACACCATCCACGTCGGTATAGATCTGGCATTCATCGGCCTTCAGCGCCGCGGCGAGGGCAACGCCGGTGGTGTCCGAGCCGCCGCGGCCGAGGGTGGTGATGTTGCCCTGCTCGTCCACGCCCTGGAAGCCCGCAACGATGACCACCTTACCCGCCGCCAGCTCGGCACGGATATTGGCATCATCTATATGCTGTATACGCGCCTTGTTGTGGGCGCTATCGGTCACGATACGTACCTGGGATCCAGTATAGGACACGGCAGGCACATCAATCGCCTTGAGCGCCATGGCCAGCAGCCCGATGGTGACCTGTTCGCCGGTAGAGAGGATGACGTCCATCTCCCGGGCATCGGGATCGGCGTGAATCTGCCGGGCAAGCTCGATCAGGCGATTGGTCTCGCCACTCATTGCCGACACGACAACGACCAGATCCACTCCCCTGGCCCTGAAACCCTTGATTTTCTCGGCTACCTGGCAGATGCGTTCGACGCTGCCAACCGAGGTACCACCAAATTTCTGGACGATAAGTGCCATTATGTTTGCACCAGACCCCTATGGATAATCGGTTGCCCGACGGTTCGATCAGCCGCCTTCGGCGGCTGTCCCTCTTACTGCTGACCGAGCCAGCTCACCGCTTCGGCGAGCGCCTGGTCGATGGCGGCCACATCGGTACCACCGCCCTGGGCCATGTCCGGCCGGCCGCCGCCCTTGCCACCTACAGCGGCTGCGGCGTTACGGATCAGATCGCCCGCCTTGATACGGGCGACCAGATCCTTGGTGACCCCAGCCACCAGAACCACCTTGCCATCGTGCTCACCGGCCAGCAGTACCACGGCCGAACCAAGCTTGTTCTTGAGCTGGTCGACCAGGGCAAGCAGAGCCTTGCCGTCCTGTCGGTCGACGCGCTTGACCAGCACCTGCATACCGGCAATCTGCTGGGCGTCGCTGGCCATGTCGCTGCCAGCCGCGGCGGTCAGCTTGGCGCGCAGTTGTTCGACATCCTTTTCCAGTTGCCTGGTACGCTCGACCAGCGTGGTGACCTTTTCCACCAGGGTTTCGCGACTGCTCTTGACCGCCTGACCAATGTGTTTCAACTGGTCGTCGACCTCCCGAACAAGCGCTAGCGCGCCCGCACCAGTTACCGCTTCGATGCGTCGTACGCCAGCTGCGATACCGCTCTCACTGGTAATCTTCAGCAGACCGATATCACCGGTGCGGCTGACGTGCGTGCCGCCACAGAGTTCGACGGAGAATCCGTCGCCCATGGTCAGGACACGCACCTGATCGCCGTATTTTTCGCCGAACAAGGCCATCGCGCCCTTGTTCTTGGCCGTTTCTATGTCGGTCACTTCGATAGCGACCGCCGTGTTCAGACGGATCTGCTCGTTGACCATGTCTTCCAGCTGACGCAGCTGCTCACCGCTGATCGCCTCGAAATGACTGAAGTCAAAGCGCAGACGCTGGCTGTCGACCAGCGAGCCCTTCTGTTGCACGTGCTCGCCCAGCACCTGGCGCAAGGCTGCATGGAGCAGGTGGGTGGCCGAGTGGTTGAGTTTGGTCGCCTGACGGATGTGATCGTCGACGCGGGCCTGGACGCGGTCACCCTTGCGCAGTTCGCCGCTGGCAACCACACCGTGGTGCAGATGCGCTGCGCCACTCTTGGTGGTGTCGCGGACGTCGAAGCGCAAACCGCTATCGGCTATTTCGAAATAGCCGGTGTCACCGACCTGCCCGCCGGACTCGGCATAAAAAGGTGTCTTGTCCAGCACCACGACGCCGGCTTCACCATCGCGCAGCCACTCCACTTCCTGCCCCTCGCGGAACAGTGCGACCACCTGGCCTTCGCCGAGGGTACCCTCGTAGCCCTGGAATTCGGTCTCGAGATCGATCTTCACCAGGCTGTTGTAGTCCATACCGAATTGGCTCGCCGAGCGCGCGCGCTCGCGCTGGGCCTGCATTGCCGTTTCGAAACCGGCTTCATCCAGCGTCAGGCCGCGCTCACGGGCGATGTCGCCGGTCAGATCCATCGGGAAGCCGTAGGTGTCATACAGCTTGAACACCACGTCGCCGGGTATTTCCGTGCCTTTCAAGCCGGAGAGGTCCTGCTCGAGGATTTTCAGCCCCTGCTCCAGGGTTTTGGCGAACTGCTCTTCCTCGGTTTTCAGGATGCGCTCTATATGTGCCTGGCGCGCCTTGAGCTCCGGAAAGGCCTCACCCATTTCGGCAACCAGGGCCGCGACGATCCGGTGAAAGAAAACGCCCTGCGCGCCGAGCTTGTTGCCGTGACGGCAGGCGCGGCGAATGATGCGACGCAGTACATAGCCACGGCCTTCGTTGGACGGTACAACGCCGTCGGCGATCAGAAAGCTGCAGGAGCGTATGTGGTCAGCCACGACCTTCAGCGAAGCGGCATCATCCGCCTCACAGCCAATGGCGTCAGCAGAGGCGCGCAGCAGATTCTGGAACAGATCGATCTCGTAGTTGGAATGGACGTGCTGCATCACCGCGCTGATGCGCTCCAGACCCATGCCGGTGTCGACGCTGGGCGCCGGTAGCGGCTGCATCTGGCCGTCTGCCGTGCGGTTGAACTGCATGAAGACGTTGTTCCAGATCTCGATATAGCGGTCACCGTCCTCTTCCGGGCTGCCGGGAGGCCCGCCCCAGATCTCCGGGCCGTGATCGTAGAAGATCTCGCTGCAGGGACCGCAGGGCCCGGTATCGCCCATGGCCCAGAAATTGTCCGAGGCATAGGGGGCGCCCTTGTTGTCGCCGATACGCACCATGTGCGCCTCCGGCACGCCGACTTCCCGTGTCCAGATATCGTAGGCTTCGTCATCGGTGGCGTAGACGGTCACCCAGAGCTTGTCCTTGGGCAGGTTCAGCCACTGGTCGGAAGTCAGAAATTCCCAGGCAAACAGAATCGCATCGCGCTTGAAGTAGTCGCCGAAGCTGAAGTTGCCGAGCATTTCGAAAAAGGTATGGTGGCGCGCGGTATAGCCGACGTTTTCCAGGTCGTTGTGCTTGCCGCCGGCACGCACACACTTCTGGCTACTGGTGGCACGGGTATAGGCGCGCTTTTCCAGGCCCAGAAAGCAGTCCTTGAACTGGTTCATGCCCGCATTGGTGAACAGCAGGGTCGGGTCATTCTCCGGAATCAGCGAGCTCGAGGCCACGCGGGCGTGTCCCTTTTGCTCGAAATATTGGAGGAAGGCTTCTCGAATCTCTGCGCTTTTCATAAATCCCCTACCAGAATCGGGTCGGCCTGCGCTTGACGCGCAGGCGTGGTCTGGCGCGCATTATATAAGCATAGGGGCCCCACATGCATCATGCCCCGGAGCGATTGTGACAATGGGAGTTCGCCTCAGAGCGCCAATTCAATGGCCTTTGTCAACGCAGGATCATCCGGCGCCACCTGGCTGGCGAAACTGCCCGTGACCCGGCCTTCGCGATCGAGCAGATACTTGTGAAAATTCCATCCTGGTGGTTGCCCGGCTGAGTCACTGAGGGCCTGATACAAGGGGTGGGCATTCGGCCCGGTTATGCGTTGCGGGGCGGTCATCGTGAAGGTCACGCCATAATCGACGAAGCAGACCTCAGCCACCTTGTCGGTCTGCGCGGCTTCCTGACGAAAGTCGTTGGAAGGCACCCCGAGAATCTCCAGCCCCTGGGCGCGATATTGCTGATAGACCGCCTCCAGGCCCTTGAACTGGGGAGTAAAGCCGCAAAAGCTGGCGGTGTTGACGATCAGCAAAGGCTTGCCGGCAAAGCGTTCACACAGATCGACGGTTTCGGTGGAGCGCAGGGCGGGCAATTCGTGCTGCAAAATGGCGGCACAGTCGGCCAGCGCGACCCGACCGGCAGCGGTGCCGGCAACCAACAGTACGACAGCGGCTAGGCGGCGCATGACACAACTCCCCGAAAAAGCGTAGATAGTCATGGAGTATAGGAACACCCCTGGTGCCGGCCAAGCGTGCTCATGTAAGGCGGTGTGTCACCTGGCGTAGGGCGATGCGCCATTCGAGTGTGCGCCGCGCAAGGCTACGGCCCTGACCGGCGTTCCGGAACGCAAACCGAGCTGCTCGGCACTTTCGCGCGCTACCACCAGAGTGCCGGCAGCCATCCGTGCTGGTGCGCTGATCATGCGGCAGTCCGCTCGACCCCGGTTGTGGATCAGAAACGGCTCGGCGTCCTCACCGGGCGTACCTATGGCCAGCACCAGCACTCTGCTGTCGCTGACCGCTCGCACCTGAGCCAGCGTCGCTTCCAGCGTTGCGCCGCCATCAAAGATATCGATGTACCCCTGATAGCTCATGCCCTCTTCCTGCACGATGGCCAGCCCGGCCTCCGAGTCGGGGTGCACCTTGCCGATAGCGTCACGGGCAGCCTCACTGAGGAAACAGGCGTACAGGGGAAACTTCGGCATCATCTCGGCAATGAAGGCCTTGTTACCCATGCCGGTCAGGTAGTCGGCCCGGGCAAAGTCCATACGGAAAAAATGCTGGCCGAGACTGTCCCAGAAGGGCGACCGGCCCGAGCTGTCGGACCGTCCACGCATTTCCACGATAACCCTGGAGGAGAAGGCCGACAGGTATTCGGCCATGAACAGGAAACGTGCCTTGGAAATCAGCCGCGCAATATCGCTCTCCCGATACTCGGGCCTCAGATACAGTGAGCACAGTGCAGTGGAGCCGGTCAGATCGTTGACCAGAAACAGCGTGGGCTGCTGGCGATAGACATCCAGCTCACGGCTCGCCGCTACCGTCAGCCCCATGCGGTAGCTGTACCATGGCTCGCGCAGACCCGCGGAGCCGAGCATGCCGCTGGTGCCGACGACCTCGCCAGCATCGTTTTCCAGCACAAACAGGTAGTCGCTGTCGGCCCGGTCAACCTGGCCGCGAAAGCTGTGCTCGACATTCTGCAGGCGTCGCTGCAGCCGATCTTCGCTCGCCGGCAGGGTCGTCAGTCCGGCGCCCGCGTGGGCCGCCAGTTCGAGCAATGACTGGATATCCGCCACCCGGGCGGCACGGACCAGCATGTCAGGCCTCCCTCATCAGACGCACCCGGTCACCTGCACCGACGCCCATCAGCTGAGCGGTCGGCTCGTCAAGCACCAGCGCGTCACCCGGGGTCCAGGCCAGCGGCATGACGCTGGCACGAAAATCGCCAATGCGCTCGTTGGCAATCAGCCAATGCTGCCCGCCAGGGGGCATCACGCCGATCTCCACCTGGGCAACGTGGCAACCCCGTACGGTACGCAACTCCCGGGTACGGGCATGAACCACCGGACCCCCATCGAAAATATCCACATAATTGTCCGTCTCGAACCCCTCCTCCATGAGCAGATCGAACACCGGCTGCGCCGAAGGGTGCACCTGGCCGATCACCTCCTGGGCCTCGTCCGACAGCATTGGCACATAGATGGGATAACCGGGCATCAGTTCGGCCAGGCAACTGCGCCCCCGGCTGCTGCCAATGCGCTCGGCCTCGCTGTAGCTGACAGCAAAGAAATGGCGACCCACCGCATCCCAGAACGGGGCATTGCCCTGCTCGTCACTGACGCCCACCACCTCGACCGAAGTGGACTCGGCAAAGCGCTGCGGATGACAGGCCATGAACAGCAGGCGCCCCCGAACATTGAGCATCATCGCCTCGCTGTGCTGATACGCAGGCTCCAGGTGAAAACCCGACAGCAGACTGTGGCCGGTCAGGTCATGACACAGCGACAGGACATGCATACGGTTATGCAGCCCCAGTTGCCGGGAGGCATGCACGAACATCTCGTTGCGAAAGGTGTAGAAGGGTTCGCTGAAGCCGGCAGAGGCAATCACGCTGCTGCAGCCGGCCAGGCGCCTGGTCTCGGTGTCTTCGATGACGAAGAAGTAGCGCTCCTCGCCACTGAAGCTGATCGCTTCGACCTTGGACGACTCGGACAATTCGAGTATCTCCCCCAGCCTGAGCGCATCGTCCGGCAGCGCGCTCACCCCGGCGGGAGTGGACGCGGCGAGGCGCTGTATCTCGGGCAGGTCGGACAGCCTGCTCAGACGTTGAACCAGCATGGCAAGCCCCGCCGTTAACCGACGAGCCGGGCCAGCGCACGACGCAGGCGCTGCATGGCTTCGGCAATATCAGCGGGGCTGATCACCAGACTGGGCGCAATACGCATGACATCAGGCCCCGCCTGCAATACCAGCAGGCCTTCGCGCTGGGCTGCTTCCTGAATCTGCCGGGCCTGCCCCTTCCAGGCATCGGCGAGCACGGCTCCAAGCAGCAGGCCCTTGCCGCGCACCAGGGAAAATACCGGGTATTCCGCGGCCAGGGTCATGATGCCGTCCACCAGCAGACGATGCCGTTCATCGACACCGGCAAGCACCTGCGGGGAGTTGACGATGTCCAGCACCCGCTCGGCCACCGCACAGCCCAGGGGATTGCCGCCATAGGTGCTGCCATGGGTGCCCACCGCAAAATGCGCAGCGATGGCATCGGTGGTCAGCATGGCGGCTATGGGAAAGCCGCCGCCCAGGCTCTTGGCGCTGGTGAGAATATCCGGCACCACGTCGCTGTGCATGTACGCATACAGTTTGCCGGTACGGCCCATACCGCTCTGCACCTCGTCGAAAATCAGCAGCGCACCATGCCGGTCACAGAGCTCGCGAACCGCCTGAAGATAGCCTGGCGCTGCGGGTATCACGCCGCCCTCCCCCTGCACCGGCTCTATGACCACCGCGCAGGTGCGTGCGGAAATCTGCTGCTCGAGGGCTGCCAGATCATTGAACGGCACATGGCTTATGCCACCCAGGGCCGGGCCGAAGCCCTGGGAGTATTTGGGCTGGCCACCCACGCTGACGGTGAACAGGGTGCGGCCGTGAAAGCTGTTGGTGCAGGCGATGATCTCATGCTTGTCGGGCCCGACGGTCTCGTGCGCCCAGCGCCGGGCCAGCTTGAAGGCGGCCTCGTTGGCCTCGGCGCCGGAGTTGGCAAAGAACACCTTGTCGGCAAAGGTCGCAGCCACCAGCTTGCTGGCCAGACGCAGGGCGGGTTCGTTGGTCAGCACATTGGAGACGTGCCAGAGCTTGCCGGCCTGCTCCGTGAGCGCCTCGACCAGCGCCGGATGCGCATGACCCAGTACGTTCACCGCGATGCCGCCAGCCAGATCGACGTACTCATGACCCTGCTGATCCCACAGGCGCGAACCCTCGCCACGCACCGGGATCATGTCGATTGGTGCATAGTTGGGAACCATGACCCGGTCAAAATCTGCCCGGCCTACCTGCATTGCATCTGACATCCGCCTGCTCTCCTCTGCCCTTCGGGCCATTGCTGATCTTCAAAAAACTGTCTATTGCGATCCATCTTGCCGCCACCTGCCTTCTGCCTCAGGCCCGCGCGACATTCTCCATCGCCTGTTGTGCCCGGCGCTGGTTGCGGTCTTCCCGGGGCGTTATGCCGAAACAGTTCCGGTAGGCGCTGGAAAAGTGCGGACCCGAGGAAAAACCGCAGGACAAGCCGATCTGGATAATCGACTTGCTGGTCTGCAGAAGCAACTGCCGTGCCCGATTGAGCCGCAACTCCAGATAGTACTGGGACGGCACGCTGTTGAGATACTGCTTGAATATACGCTCCAGCTGGCGCCGTGATACACAGACATGCCGGGCTATTTCGTCGGTGGTCAGCGGCTCCTCGATATTCGACTCCATGAGAATCACTGCCTGGGTCAGCTTCGGATGGGTGCTGCCGAGCCGGTTACGCAGCGGCACCCGCTGGGCCTCGCCGCCATCGCGCAGGCGCTCCACCACCAGCTCCTCGGCTACCATCGCCGCCAGGTCCGCATCTCGCTCCTCGGCCAGCAGACCAAGGAACAGATCAAGGGTCGCCTGCCCCCCGCTGCTACTGAGCCTGCCCCGGTCCTGGGCAAAGAGTTCGCTGCCGGCGGTCACCGCGGGAAAGCGCTCACGGAAGTCATCGATCATCCGCCAGTGCACGGCGCAACGATGGCCATCGAGCAGGCCGCTCATCGCCAGCGGATAGACCCCGCCTTCGATGGCACCGACGGGTAGACCCTCGCGCACCAGATTGCGGCACTGGGCAGCGAGACCGGGAGGGATGGAAGCAGGCTGCGCAATACCGTCTGCTACCAGCCAGATCACGGCATTGTCCACGCCCTCACCGGGCCAGGGGCGCGCCGGCAGATGCCAGCCTTCCGGACTGACCAGGGGCTGATCGTCGAGGGTATAGCACTCGGCGCGGTAGAGCTCGGACTCGGCCATGCGATTGGCCGAGCGCAATACTGCCAGCGCGGGCATCACACTGGCCGGATGTGTGCCCGGCCACAGCACAAAGGCTACCCGACGCAGCTCATCCGCCATGCACTGACCCGCGCCCGCCATGCCACCTGCCCATTTCCCGTTTCAGTCCTGTTAGGCAAAAGGCTATTGTGCCACAGGCGTCTGCCGCCGGCAGCCACCAGCCGACAGGGCAGGCACAAAAAAGGGGATGCCGCCCAAAAGGCGACACCCCCTCGTGCCGACCGACGCTGGTCGGCGGCGAAGTCGAAACTTACTTGTAGACTTCGAACAGACCGGTGGCACCCATACCGCCACCGACACACATGGTCACGATGCCGTAGCGCAGGTTGCGGCGCTGCAGTTCGCGAATGATATGACCCACCTGGCGCGAGCCGGTCATGCCAAAGGGGTGACCGATAGAGATGGAGCCGCCATTGACGTTGTACTTCTCGTTATCGATTCCCAGGTAGTCGCGGGCGTACAGGCACTGGGAAGCGAAAGCCTCGTTGAGCTCCCACAGATCGATATCCTCGATCTTCAGACCACGGGCTTCCAGCAGCTTGGGCACCGAGTACACCGGGCCAATGCCCATCTCGTCGGGCTGGCAACCGGCCACGGTGAAACCGCGGAAGTAGGCCTTGGGCTTGAGCCCCAGCTCAAGCGCCTTTTCCAGACTCATGACCAGGGTCATCGAAGCGCCATCGGACAGCTGCGAGGCGTTACCGGCAGTGACCGAACCATCCTCGGCGAAAACCGGCTTCAGGCTGTTCAGACCTTCGATGGTGGTGTCAGGACGGTTGCACTCGTCGCGGTCAACCACGCCTTCGACGATACTGACTTCACCAGTGGCCTTGTCCTGGACCTGGTATTTGACCGGCATCGGCACGATTTCATCGTTGAACAGGCCTTCGGCCTGGGCCCGCGCAGTGCGCTGCTGGCTCTGCAGGGCATAGGCATCCTGGCTTTCACGGCTGACGTTGTAACGACGGGCGACCACCTCGGCGGTCTGACCCATGGGGTAATAGATGCCCGGCAGCTCTTCTTCCAGACGGGGATTGTACAGATGGTCGGTGTTGCGGCTCTTGGCCGTCATGGTGATGGACTCGACACCACCGGCAACAATCGCATCCGAGCAACCCGAGGCAATCTGGTTGGCGGCGATGGCAATGGACTGCAGACCGGAGGAGCAGAAGCGGTTCAGGGTCATGCCCGCAGCATTGATACCCAGGCCGGACAGAACGGCAACGTTGCGACCGATGTTGTAACCCTGGGCACCCTCGTTGGAGCCGGCACCCACGATGCAGTCATCGACTAGCGTGGGATCGATACCGGTGCGCTCGAGCAGGGCATTGACGCAATGGGCAGCCATATCGTCAGGACGGGTAATATTGAACTTGCCACGGAAAGACTTGGCCAGGCCGGTGCGGACGCTGTCTACGATAACCACTTCACGCATCTTGATACCTCGATTCAGTTAAGGCTGCAGATTGTATTGAAAGGACGAAACATTCGGGGCAGTAACGGCAGTCCCTTCGGACGGGGACTTTTGCAGGGCTGGGAGAGTAAGACCCGCACCGGGGTGCGGGTAGCATTATCAATATCCGTGATATATAGCCATGCGGCAGACAGACGGTCTCAGCTGGCCGCAGGCTCCATCTTTTTCACCGCCAGCCGAATCATTTCATCGTAGATCACCTGAGGGTTGGCCTGCTTCGCCGCCCAGGCGGCTCGACCCGCCTCATGGGGGAGGATCATGAAGGTGTCGGCCTCGCTCTGGGTATAGACGATATCGGCAATCTCTGACGCACTGATCGGCGAGCTTTCCAGCAATTTGGCCACCTGCTGCTTGGCAGCCTGGTCCGGCCCGCGGAAGGAATCCAGCAGGTTGGTCTGAAAGAACGACGGACAGACCACATTGACCTTGATGCCAAGGGGGTGCAGTTCGGCCATCAGGCTTTCAGACAGGGCCACGACGCCGGCCTTGGCCACGTTGTAGTTGCTCATGCCCGGCGCCTGCATCAGCGCGGCCATGGAACCGATATTGATGATCCTGCCCTGCCCCTGCTTCATCAGCATGGGTACAAAGGCCTTGCAGCCCTTGACCACGCCCATCAGGTTGATACTGATCTGCCACTCCCAATCTTCCAGGGTCAGGTCCCAGAAAAATCCACCGGAGGCCACACCGGCATTGTTGATCAGCACATCGATGCCGCCCATGCGCTCATCACAGCTCTGCGCCAGCGCCGCCAGCTGGCTGAAATCGCGGACATCGCACCGCTGGCAGAAGCCCTTGCCGCCCGCGACCTCAACCAGGGCCAGAGTTTCCTTGAGGCCCGCATCCTGAATGTCGGCCAATACCAGACGCGCGCCTTCCCTTGCATAACGCACGGCCAGTTCGCGGCCCAGGCCGCTGCCTGCTCCAGTGACCACCACGCGCTGCCCGCCGGTCTGCATGTTTGACTGCATGTTCACTACCTCTGCTTGCACACCGGACCCGCAGCCCGGGATGCATTTTTATGTTTTTGTCTCGGTTCGGACTACCTACACCAGTCTAAACACAAGCAACGCAACAGATAGTGAAAACAGAGCATTATAAACCCTGCGAATAACCTTTCGGCCTCCGCGCTTTGTCGGCTGATCGGGCGACAGCAGCCCTGTCTCAGCGAGGTGTATCCGACCCCGACCGCCCAGCAGACGGAGCGTGATTGCGTTCGTAGCACTCGCGCCCCATCGCCGTGATCTGGCTTTCGATGAGCGCCTCGAACGGATGCAGCAGGGCGGTAAAATCCCGCTCGGGCTCGAGCAACTGCAGCGCATGGACACCCGCCTCGATGGTGGAAAGGGCATCGGGCACGCGCGTCTTGCGCACACGGTAGCGGCTGACCAATCCCGCGGGCAGGCAGACTCTGGGCAAGCGCTGCAGGACCGGATTCAGCGCCAGCATCTTGCGCGCCTTGCGCCAGGTCCCGTCGAGCAACACCAATCGCCGGGGCCGCGGATCGGTGGCGGCTGCGGGCTCGGGGAGACCGGCCCCGGGCCCGGGAAAAAGCAGCTCGGTACGCCAGTGCGGGTCCGACAGCTGATCCTGCACGATCGAGTCCAGGGGAATCTGCTCGGCGACCAGTAACTGCGCCTCGACAAGTCCGGCAGCAAGCAGACGACCGGTATTGAGCGCATGACGCTGCTCCAGCGGATGCTGGATTATGAGCAGGCTGGTCGCTGAGGACAGTTGCGGGATCAGTGCGCACAGGCAGTGGTCTGCCGGGCGCTGACACCGGCTGCAGCGCGGTCTGGGGGGATTGATCACGGCGGCTCGCAGGTTCTGGCGTAGGGCGATGTTACGCAAAACCGATCCCGCCCGAAAGAGCGGCGCCAAGCAAAAAAAGGCGGATCTCCGTGGGAGAATCCGCCAAAGGCCTTGCGAGCCATGCCCTGTCTGGGTCCAGTCGTTGACCGGACCCGAAAATCTTTACTGTGCTTTCTGCTGACGCTTCTTCTTGTGACTATCGCGCCAGATAAACAGCCCTACTCCGCCCAGAAAGGCCACCATAAGGCCCACTGTTCCAATCCCGGCCAACACCACTTCGTCGATAAACATGAGGTCTCTCCTCTGATTGCCCATGATCGAAGAATACCCCTGCAAACAGTCAGGGTTATTGACCAGGATCAATTTCAGGAGAGGTAACGGGGTTTCAGGACTTGCGCGGCTTCTTCTTCTTTTTCGCCGAACGCGACGACTTGGCAGGGGGCTTGCCAGGCAGGGGGAAGGCCTTTTCGAACTCGCCGCGCAGTTGTTCCAGCCGAGCGTCGTGAACCAGGTGCAGCCGCTCACGGCGCTTGGCAGCGAAGTCCACTACAGGCGGCTTGTCGGTCTGATCAGTCACGGCTTGAATCCCGGGGATTTTGTCTAGCCTAGCATCGCTTCAGACCTGGATGTCAACCAGCAGCCCCTTGCTGGGCAGGTCCGCCAGGTCCCTGCGTTCATTGACCGGTTTGCGGCGGGCCCGGTTGCGGCGGCGGTCGGGGAAATGCCCCTCATCGCGCTGACGGCGCTCTCCCACGCGCTCGAGGTGCTCGTGCACGGGCTCGGTCTGTGCGGTGGGCTGCACATTGCGCTTGGTCTTGACCGGATCCTGCTGAGCGCCTAGCACAGGAAGATTGGGTATGAGCATGGCTGCCTCGCTTGGCCTGACTGCCCCAGGCCGTTGCACTGATGAGCAGCGTTGGCGACAACCGATCGCCCCGATGCCTGAAAAGAAATCATCCCAGCCATGAGACCATCCGGGTTCTCTGGCTGCGACCCCATTCTATCGACCACAGAACTCCGATCTTTATCCCCCAGATGTGTGACAAGGTCCACATAAACGGCATTTCGCTGCTTTCATGCCTTTTACTCGCCCCGTCATCAGCGGTTTCTGAGCCCGGCATGTTCAGTTAATATACGGTGCTTTTCCGCAAGGGCAGGAGAGCAGCATGACGGTATTTACCCCGGGGCAACGCTGGGTCAGTGACAGCGAATCGGAACTGGGACTCGGCACGCTGCTGTCACAGGACGAACGCTTGCTGGTCATCCTGTTTCCAGCCAGTGGTGAAACACGCCACTATGCCCTGCGCAACGCCCCGCTGACGCGGGTCCGCTTCAGCCCCGGCGACCTGATCACCCACCATGAGGGCTGGGCTCTGACGGTCACCGGCGTACGCGAGGAAAACGGCCTGCTGGTCTACAGCGGGCTGAAGGAAAACAACGAGCCGGCAGAATTTGCCGAAACCATGCTCGACAACTTCATACAGTTTCGCCTCGCCAGCGACCGTCTGTTTGCCAGCCAGATCGATCCCCTGCCCTGGTTCAGCCTGCGATACGAAAGTCTGCGTCACCACTGCCGCATCCAGCGCTCCCCCCTGCTGGGCCTTGCCGGCGTGCGCACACAGCCGATTGAACATCAGCTCCACATTGCCCGCGATGTGGCCGACCGCATAGCACCCCGGGTACTGCTCGCAGACGAAGTGGGCCTGGGCAAGACCATCGAGGCCGGCCTGGTTATCCATCGCCAGCTGCAGACCGGCCGGGTCAAGCGCGTGCTGATCGTGGTCCCCGAGAACCTGCAGCACCAGTGGCTTGTCGAGATGCAGCGACGCTTCAACCTGCGCTTTGCGCTGTTCAACATCGAGCGATGCCAGGGCGCCGAGGACAATCCCTTCGAGGAGGAGCAACTGGCCCTGGTGGCGCTGGAGTTCCTGCTCGACAACCCCTTTGCCCGCCAGTGCCTGCAAGCCAGTGACTGGGACATGCTGGTGGTGGATGAAGCCCACCACCTGGTCTGGGATGAAGACGAACCCAGCCCCGAATACGAACTGGTCGAGCAACTTGCCGGCCGCATTCCCAGCGTGCTGCTGCTTACTGCAACCCCCGAGCAACTGGGCCAGGCCAGCCATTTCGCCCGCCTGCGGCTGCTGGATCCGGATCGCTTCCATGACCTTGAAGCCTTCCGCGAGGAAGCCGCCGGTTATCAGCCGGTAGCCGAGGCCGTGCAGAGTCTGCTGGATGCCAAACCCCTGGCAGCACAGGAACGCCTGGCAATCAGTCGCTGGCTGGGTGGCGGTGCTGAAGAGCAGCTGGACCAGCTGGATCAGGCTGGAACCCAGGCCGGCGAAGCGCGTGACAGCCTGGTACGCCAGTTGCTCGACCGCCACGGCACTGGCCGCGTGCTCTACCGCAACACCCGGGCGGCGATCAGCGGTTTCCCCGAGCGGCAACTGCACTCACACCCGTTGCCCTGCCCGGAACTCTACCTGGATCTGCAAGGCCGGGAAGCGATCCACCCGGAGAGCGATTTTCAGACAGGCGGTGATGGGGACCCCTGGTGGCAGCAGGACCCGCGGGTCAGCTGGCTGATTGATACCCTCAAGACACTCAAGCGCAGCAAGGTCCTGGTGATCTGCGCCAACGCCGGCACGGCCATGGATCTGGATGACGCCCTGCGCGTGCGCAGCGGTATTCCAGCGGCGGTCTTCCACCAGGGCATGACCATCATCGAGCGTGACCGCGCTGCCGCCTTCTTTGCTGACGAGGAGTTTGGCGCTCAGGTGCTGATCTGCTCGGAGATCGGCAGCGAAGGACGCAACTTCCAGTTCGCCCATCACATGATCATGTTCGACCTGCCTGCCCACCCGGATCTGCTGGAGCAGCGCATCGGCCGTCTGGACCGCATCGGCCAGCAACAGACCATTCAGCTGCACGTTCCATACCTGCAGGATACGGCGCAGGAACGCCTGTTCGTCTGGTATCAGCAGGCGCTCAACGCCTTTGAAGCCACCTGCCCCACCGGCAACGCCCTGCAGCAGGAGTTCGGGGTCAGGCTGCAGCAGCAGCTGGACAGTCCCGACCCGCAGGAATGGACCGACCTGTTGGCCGAAGCCCGCCTTCGGCGGCTGGAGCTGGAGGCCGAACTGCATGCCGGTCGCGACCGTCTGCTGGAGATACATTCCCGCGGTCACGGCGACGCCAGAAAGATGATCGAAGCCATAGAGCGTCAGGACAACGACTTCCAGCTGGCTATCTATATGGAGCGTCTGTTCGATGTGTTCGGTATCGACAGTGAAGACCATTCCGACAATGCACTGATCCTGCGTCCCGGTGAGCGCATGCTCGATGCCGGCTTCCCCCTTGGCGACGACGAAGGCGTGACCATCACCTACGATCGCGAGACGGCGCTGACCCGCGAGGACATGCAGTTCATTACCTGGGAACACCCGATGCTGCAGGGCGGCATGGACCTGGTCCTGGCCGGCAGCATGGGCAACAGCTCGGTCGCGGTGCTGAAGAACAAGGCGCTCAAGCCCGGCACGCTGCTGCTGGAATGCCTGTTTGTCAGCGAGGCCATCGCCCCTCGGGCCCTGCAGCTGCAGCGTTATCTGCCACCCACCCCCGTGCGCTGTCTGCTGGATATCAGCGGCAACGATCTGGCGGCCAAGGTCTCCTTCGATACCCTCGATGCCCAGCTCGACAGCGTACCTCGGCACCTGGCCACCAAGATTGCCAAGAGCCAGCGCGATATCATTCAGGGCATGCTGAACAAGGCCGAGACACTGGCCCAGGTACAACATGAAAAGCTGGTGGAGGAAGCCAGCCGACGTTTCGCACTGGACCTGGACGAAGAGGCCAACCGCCTGCAGGCACTGCGCGAGGTCAACCCGCTGGTTCGGCCCGATGAAATCACCACGCTGTCCCGTCACAAGGATGAAGGCCTGACGCATCTGCGCCAGGCAAAGATCCGCCTGGACGCGATACGCGTGCTGGTGGTTGGCTAGGCGGTTACGGGCAGGCCAAGGAACCGCTGCAGCTCCTCGCGCTTGGCCATCGCATCACGATGGCCGAGCGTGATCAGCTCCTGGCAGTACTCTGCCTCGAACAGCAGATAACTCAGCACGCTGCCGCCCGAGGCTCGGGTCGCACCGCTGCCCCGAAGGAAGGTGCGCAACGACCGGGGCAGCAGCCGACGATGACGGGCCGCTATCAGATCCAGCGGCTCGCTGGGCGCAATGATCATCACCTCGACCGGCAGCAACCCCTTGCCATGTTGCCGGGCCTCTTCCGGCATGAAGCTGGCCAGGCGATTCATCCGCTCGAGCAGCTCGAGATCGCTTTCCAGATTGTCGACAAAGGTACTGTTGAGCAGGTGCCCGCCCATTTGCGCGAGGGTCGGCGGCAGCGCGCTGGCCACCTTCCTTGGCCGACGTCCGGTTTCCACCGATTCGGCCAGATTGTCCGACAGCCCGATCACCAACACCCGATCCGCCCCCAGGTGCAGCGCCGGACTGATCGGCGCACGCTGACGCACCGCCCCGTCGCCGAACCACTCACGCCCGAGCCTGACCGGTGTAAACAACAGCGGAATGGCCGCCGACGCCATCATGTGGTCGATCCCCAGCTGCGTCTGGATACCCACACGCCGATGCCGATTCCAGGGCTTGATGCGCTCGTGCCCCTGATAGAAGCAGACCGATTCCGCCGACTGGTAGCCGAAGGCACTGACCGAGACGGCTCGCAGGTGCCCACTGTTGAGAGCACCCTCGATCCGGCCGAAATGCAGGTGCTTCTCCAGCAGATGGCGCAGGGGACGGTTATCCAGTAGTGAAGTCGGCGACCGTCGCCCGATGCCCAGCAGGTTGGCACCGGTCCAGCGCAGGGCCTGGGCCACCACGCCCGGCCAATCGGAGCGGTACACCTGATTACAGCGAAAATGCGACCAGACCTGATTCAGGCGCTGGATACCGTTGGCAAAATCACTGGCGTTCGATGCCAGGGCCAGGGCGTTGATCGCACCGGCCGAGGTGCCGCATATGACGGGGAAAGGGTTCACCGAAGGTTCCGGCAGCAGCTCGGCAATCGCCTGCAACACGCCGACCTGATACGCCGCGCGGGCGCCGCCCCCGGCGAGCACCAGTGCAGTGGTGCCCGGGCTTGCCTCCACCGCCGGAGGGCCTTCGCTCACGTCCGAGCCCGCCGTTTGCGTCTGCGCCGCGCAGCATAGGGCCGGGCTTCACCCTCGGGCCGGGTCTTGAACCGGCGATGTACCCACATGTACTGCTCGGGCTGCTGCTCGATGGCCTGCTCCGCCCACTGATTGATGCGCAGCGCATCGGCCGTTTCGTCGCCGCCAGGGAAGCCAGCCAGGGGGGGATGCACGGTCAGGCGATAGCCCTGGGCATCGGGCAACCGCGTCTGGGTAAAGGGCACCACCTGCGCCTTGCCAAGCCGGGCGAAGGCGCTGGTGGCCGTCACTGTGGCCGCCGGCACACCAAAAAAGGGCACAAACACGCTGGCCTTGCGACCGTAATCCTGGTCGGGGGCATACCAGATCGCACGGCCGCTGCGCAGCGACTTGAACATGGCGCGCACGTCCTCGCGCTCGATGGCCCGGGCATCGGCGTTGTGCCGCTCCCGTCCGCGACGCTGGACAAGGTCGAACACCGGGTTGCGATGTTCGCGGTACATGCCGTCTATCGTTACCCGCTGACCGAGCAGCGCGGCGCCGAGCTCCAGCGTAGTGAAGTGCAGGGAGACCAGCACCACGCCCTGCCCTGCGGCCGCGGCATTGTGCAGATGCTCCAGACCTTCCACGTGGGCCAGCCTGGCCAGGCGCTGACGCGGCCACCACCAGGCCATGGCCATTTCAAATAGCGCGATACCGTTGGACTCGAAGTTATCGCGCAGGACCTGCCGGCGCCGCTCCTCTGTCCACTGGGGAAAACACAGCTGCAGGTTGACCTCCGCCACGTGACGCCGCTCGCGCATGAAGACATGCATGAGGCGTCCGACCATGCGCCCCAGCGCCAGCAACACGCGGTATGGCAGGCGTACTATCAGCCAGAGCAGGCCCAGGCCAAGCCACAGGGGCCAGTACCGCGGATGCAGCAGGGCAGGACGAAAAACCGGAGTACTCATAAGCTAAGCCATCAAGGTAAAGATGGCATTCTACCCAAGCGGCGCGCCGCTTGCGATCAGCGCGGCCAATCTATATAAGTGTGCCCACCAACCATGCTGCATGGATCTGAAATGACTGTTGATACCAATCTCGACCTGCTGGATAACGAACCCGTGTTCAATCTCAAGGGTGGCATGCTCACCGTCACGGTGATCGAAGTCATACGTCTTGATACCGGACGCTTCGCCCGACAACTGGGCGACAAGGCTGCGCAGGCGCCGAATCTGTTTCGCGATACCCCGGTTGTGCTGAGCCTGGAGAAACTCGACGCCCACATGAACCTCAGCACCCTGGCCGGCCTGTTGCAGATCTGCCGCAATCACGGGTTGGTACCCGTCGCCCTGCGCGGTAACGAGAATTTCCGACCGCTGGCCCAGCAGAGCGGGCTGGTGCTGATGCCGCCCGGTCGGGGGCGCGACCGCCCGGTGGAGATGCCGGTCAGCGATGAGGCGCCCGCCCCAGCACCCGCGGAAAAGGACGTTGCAACAGATGCACCCGCGGCCCCGGGTCAGAACCGGATCGTCACCCAGCCCATACGCTCGGGCCAGCAGGTCTACGCCCCCGGCGGCGACCTGATCGTGATGGCACCCGTGAGCGCCGGCTCGGAACTGCTCGCCGATGGCAACATCCACGTCTACGGTCCGTTGCGCGGTCGTGCGCTGGCCGGTGTCCGTGGCGACACCCAGGCACGCATCTTTTGCCAGTCACTGGAAGCCGAACTGGTCTCGATCGCCGGCCATTACAAGGTGGCCGAGGACCTGCGCAGGGAATCTCTCTGGAAGCAGGCGGTCCATGTCTGTCTGGAGGGTGACAGCTTGAAGATGGCGGCCCTATGACAGATACTGTGCAACCATTGGTGGATGCCCGAAAACCGTAGCCTTGAGCCACTATCAGGCAGGGGAAGGCACCCCGTAGCGGCGCATCCAGATCACACACACTAACCGGACAGGAAGGTCACTTTGGCTAAGATTATTGTTGTCACCTCGGGCAAGGGCGGAGTTGGCAAAACCACCACCAGCGCAGCCATCGGCACCGGCCTCGCGCTGCGCGGATTCAAGACCGTTATCGTCGATTTCGACGTGGGTCTGCGCAACCTTGACCTGATCATGGGCTGCGAGCGTCGCGTGGTGTACGACTTCGTCAATCTGATCAATGGTGATTCGAATCTCAACCAGACACTGATCAAGGACAAGCGTTGCGAGAAGCTGTTCATTCTTCCCGCCTCGCAGACCCGGGACAAGGACGCACTCACCGAAGAAGGCGTCGAGCGGGTACTCAACGAGCTCAAGGAAACCTTTGACTACATCGTGTGCGATTCCCCTGCCGGTATCGAGAAGGGTGCGCACCTGGCTATGTATTTTGCCGACGAGGCGGTGGTCGTGACCAACCCGGAGGTCTCCTCCGTGCGGGACTCCGACCGCATGCTGGGCCTGCTGGCCAGCAAGTCACGTCACGCGGAAAAGGGCGAGAAGATTCGCGAGCACCTGCTGCTCACGCGCTACAATCCCGAGCGGGTAGCCAATGGCGAGATGCTTTCGGTCACTGACGTCGAGGACATTCTGTCGATTCCGCTGCTGGGCGTCATCCCCGAGTCGCAGGCCGTACTGAAGGCATCGAACCAGGGCGTCCCGGTCATCATGGATGACACCAGCGATGCCGGCCAGGCCTACAGCGATGCGGTCTCGCGCCTGCTGGGTGAAGACGTACCCCATCGTTTCCTGGAAGCTGAAAAGAAAGGCCTGCTGCAGCGCCTGTTCGGAGGTCGCTGATGAGTATTTTCGACTACTTCCGAGACCGCAAGAAGCCGACCACCACGGCTTCCATGGCCAAGGAGCGGTTGCAGATCATCGTCGCCCACGAGCGGGGCCAGCGCACCCAGCCCGACTACCTGCCGCAACTGCAGCAGGAGATCATCGACGTGATCAGCAAATACGTGAAGATAGACCGCGAACAGGTCCATGTGGCGCTGGAAAACCAGGATGACTGCTCGATTCTGGAACTGAACATCACCCTGCCCGAACGCCCCTGAACCATTCGGCTGGCGCCTCCGCCGAGGCGCCCTGCCCTGCACTGGTATGTCGATGCCGCTGACCGATATCAGGATCCTGCACGAGGATCCGGCATTTCTCATCGTTTGCAAACCCTCGATGCTGCTCTCGGTGCCCGGTCGGGCCGAGGACAACAAGGACTGCCTGATCACCCGTTTACAGGACAACGGCTACCCCGAGGCCCGGATCGTGCACCGTCTGGACTGGGAGACGTCGGGATTGCTCGTGCTGGGCCGCAATCCCGACAGTCACCGCGAACTGTCACGGCAGTTCCATGACCGCGAAACCGAAAAGATGTACGTAGCCTTGTGCTGGGGCCAGCCAGAAGCAGACGCTGGTCACATCGACCTCCCGCTGCGTTATGATCCCCCCAACAAACCGCGGCATATCGTCGACCATGAGCTCGGCAAGCACGCCCAGACCTTCTGGCGCGTCGTCGAGCGGCAGACGGACCATTGTCGTGTGGAGCTGACTCCGATTACCGGACGCTCGCACCAGCTGCGTGTGCACATGCTGTCGATCGGGCACCCCCTGCTAGGCGACCAGTTGTACGCCCATCCGGCAGCATTGGCCGCCTGCCCCCGCCTGGCATTGCATGCCGCTCGGTTGGGTATCAGCCATCCGGTGAGCGGTGAACGCATGATTTTCGACAGCCCGGCACCGTTCTGATCGAACCGCTGCCCAGGAGTACAGGCATGAACCATAGCGATACCAACCAGCAGCTGGCGGACTTCATCCAGGCTTCGCCAACGCCATTTCATGCCACCGGCAATATGGTCGACACCCTCCTTGCCGCCGGCTTCGAACGCCTGGACGAACGCAGCGACTGGCAACTCAGGCCCGACGGGCGCTACCTGGTGACCCGTAACGATTCATCGCTGATCGCTTTTACCCAAGGCGCCCTGGAGTCTGGTATACGACTGATCGGCGCCCATACCGACAGTCCCTGCCTGCGGGTCAAGCCGCAGCCCGAGCTCAATCAGCAGGGTCTCTGGCAGCTCGGCGTGGAAGTCTACGGCGGGGTACTGCTGGCGCCCTGGTTCGACCGCGACCTGTCCCTGGCTGGCCGGGTAACCTTTCGCACCAGCGGTGGCGGCCTGAAAAGCCGTCTGATCAATTTCCGCCGGCCCATTGCGACCATTCCCAGCCTGGCGATCCACCTCAACCGTGGTGTGAATGACAATCTGGCAATCAATGCCCAGACTGACCTGCCACCCGTGCTGGCGCACAGCCTGGAGCCGGCCCATGACCTGCGCCAGTTGCTGCGTGTTCAACTGGAAGAAGAGCATGCAGAAAGCGGCGTGGAACAGGTGCTGGACTACGAACTGAGTTTCTACGACACCCAGCCACCCAGCACCCTGGGCCTGAAAGGCGACTTCTTCAGTTCGGCGCGGCTGGACAACCTGCTGTCCTGCCATGCCGGACTCACGGCATTGCTGGCCAGTGATGCAGGGCATCCCTGTATGCTGGTGTGTACCGACCACGAGGAAGTTGGCTCGAGCTCCACGTGCGGCGCTGATGGGCCCTTCCTCGAAGACGTGCTCAGACGACTGCTGCCCGACGAGGGTGAGCGCATTCGCTGTATGCAGCGTTCCCTGCTGGTTTCGGCAGACAACGCCCACGCGGTTCATCCCAACTTCGCCGACCGCCACGACGGCAATCACGGGCCACAGCTGAACGCCGGTCCGGTTATCAAGGTCAACAGCAACCAGCGTTACGCGACCAACAGCGAAACGTCGTCATTCTTCCGCGAGCTGTGCGCCCAGGCGGAGGTCCCCGTACAGAGTTTCGTGGTGCGCAGTGACATGGGCTGCGGCAGTACCATTGGTCCCATCACCGCGAGCCGGCTGGGGGTGCGCACCGTGGATGTCGGGGTCCCCACTTTCGCCATGCATTCGATCCGCGAGATGGCCGGTAGCCGCGACGCCGAGTACCTGATACGCGTATTGACCCGGTTCTGCGACAGCGCGCAGCTGGTGTAATGCCGCCACCTGCACTCCCCACCGGCCCCGCCGGGAGGAGTGCAGCGGATGGCTACTCGCGGGTAAGGATGACCTTGCCTACGACCTGATCTGCAGCCAGCTCGGCGAACGCATCCTCCACATCGGCAAAATCGAAGGTACGCGCCACCATCGGTTTGAGTTTGCCCGAGGCGAACAACGGCCACAGCTTTTCTTCCATGCGCGCCAGCAGATCGGCCTTGAAGTCCGCGTCCCGCGTGCGCAAGGTGGATCCCACCAGGGTGATCCGCTTCATCAGCATCTTGGCCAGGTCCAGTTTGGCTTCGCGACCGCCCATCAGACCAATCAGCACCCAGCGCGCATCCAGCCCCAGCAGATCCAGGTGATCGGCCGCGTAATTGGCCCCCACAGGGTCCAGTGCGACCTGGAAAGGCCCTTCCGATTGCAGCGATGCAATGCCGTTCTGCCGCAATGCGCCCCCGCTAGCGCCCAGCTCCTTGCACGCCTGCAGTTTTTCCTCGCTACCCAGCGTCACCCAGCAGGGGTTGTCGAAGGCCTTGCACAGTTGCACGGCAGCGGTGCCCACACCGCTGGCACCGGCATGGATCAGGACCTTCTCCCCCGGCTTTGCCGCGCCGAGCTCGAACACGTTGAGCCAGGCGGTGCTGAACACCTCGGGTATGGCTGCCGCCTCGGCCCAGCTCATGCCATCGGGCACGGGCAACAGGTGCCGGCCGTCCACCACCACTTCCTCGGCCATGCCGCCGCCGGCGAGCAGGGCACATACCCGATCGCCCTTCTGCCAGCGGCTGCTGCCACAGACCTCGATCACCTCGCCGGCACATTCCAGACCCAGCACCGGGGTGACACCGGGCGGGGGCGGATACATCCCCGCTTTTTGTAACAAATCGGCGCGGTTCAGACCGGCTGCCTTTATGGCTAACCGCACCTGCCCTGTCGTAAGCTCTACTACAGGCTGTTCGCGCCAGTGCAGCGCGCCGCCATCGGCTTGCAATCCTCTCACAGTGCCTCCATAGTGAAATATCAGCTAATTAAATAGGGGAACTCAGGTTCCCCTATCGCGCCTAAACTTGCAATTGATCAATTCCCGCCCCCCGGATGTGACCACTCTTGATGAAACGCTCAAATATCCTGCGTAGTACCTGCTTCGCTGTCCTCTGTGCCATGGGCCTTGGTGCCGTGGCAGCGGAACAGCCCGCAGCCCTCGACCTGGAAAGTCTGCAGCCCACCCGCGAGCAGATGATTGCCAGCCTGCAGACCGTGGAATTGCTGCGACTGCAACACTACAACAAGCTGAAGCTCGACGATGCGCTTTCCAGCCAGATATTCGACAACTATATCAAGGCGCTTGATCCACAGCGCAGCCTGTTCACCCAGGCGGATATCGAAGTCTTCGAGCAGTATCGCCACAGTTTTGACGAGCTGCTGCCGTCGGGCAACCTGAGCGTGGGATTTGCCATATACAAGCGGCAGATGGACCGGCTCGATCAACGTCTGTCGTACGCCCAGAAGCTCCTCGATGACGGACTGGACACGCTGGACTTCTCATCCGACCAGAGCATCCTGATCGATCGGGAGGAAGCTGCCTGGGCAGCCGACGAGCAGGCGCTGATCGCCCTCTGGCGCAAGCAGATCAAGGACGAGGTCCTGCGCATGAAACTGGCCGGCCGCGACATGGACACCATCACGGAGATGCTGACCAAGCGGTACAAGGGCCAGCAACTGCGCCTGTCGCAGACCCAGAGCGAGGACATCTTCCAGGGTTACATCAATGCCTTCACCCAGGTGTACGACCCGCACACCCAGTACATGTCACCCGAGGTGGCGGAAAACTTCGACATCAACATGAGCCTGTCGCTGCAGGGCATAGGTGCCGTGCTGCAGAGCGACGACGAATACACCAAGATCACGCGTCTGGTGCCCGCAGGTCCGGCGGCCAAAAGCCAGCAGCTGGCTCCGGCCGATCGCATCATCGGCGTGGCCCAGGGCAACGGTGAGATGATCGACGTGGTCGGCTGGCGACTGAGCGAAGTGGTCAAGCTGATCCGCGGTCCCAAGGGCTCCGATGTTCGCCTTGAAGTGATACCGGCAAGCAACCCACCTACCGACCTGTCCACGCGCACCGTGGCCCTGGTCCGTGAGGAAATCAAGCTCGCCGACCAGGCCGCCAAGTCCACCGTGCTCGAGTTCGGCGATGGTCAGGACGCGCAGCGCATCGGTGTCATCCAGGTGCCCAACTTCTACATCGACTTCAAGGCCTATCGCCGGGGCGACGAGGACTATACCAGCACCACCCGTGACGTCCGTCGCCTGCTGAGCGAGCTCCAGGAGCAGGAGGTAGATGGTATCGTTCTTGACCTGCGGAACAACGGTGGCGGCTCACTGCAGGAAGCTACCGAGCTCACCGGCCTGTTCATCGACCGGGGCCCAACCGTTTTGGTACGCGACACCCGCGGCGATGTGCAGGTACTGGACGACCCGGAAAGCGGCGTGGCTTACACCGGGCCCATGGCGGTACTGGTCAATCGCCTGTCGGCCTCGGCCTCGGAAATCTTTGCCGGCGCCATGCAGGATTACGGACGGGCTCTCGTGATTGGCGAACCTACCTTCGGCAAGGGCACAGTGCAGTCCATCCAGCCGCTCAATCATGGCGAGCTGAAGCTGACGCTGGCCAAGTTCTATCGCGTGTCCGGCCAGAGTACCCAGCACCGTGGCGTGGTGCCCGACATCCATTATCCGTCGCTGCTGCAAACGACCGATATCGGCGAGAGCAGTCTGCCCGGCGCCCTGCCGTGGGATACCATTCCACCTGCCCGTTACAATGCCGACGGCCACCTCGCCCCGTTCATCAAGCAACTGGCTGACCGCCACGAGCTTCGGGCTGCCATAGACCCCGAGTTCTCCTACACGCTGGCCCGCCTGGACCTGAATCGTACGATAGAGGAGCGCAAGTACCTGCCCCTCAACGAAACAAAGCGACGCGAACAGCAGGAGGCCTTTGACAAGAGTCTGCTGTTGCTCGAGAACAAGCGCCGCGAAGCCCGGGGTGAAAAACCGCTTACCGAGCTGGAAAGCGACGACCCGCTCAATGAAATCAGCCCGGCGATGGCGGGCGTGGACGAAGACAAGCTGGAAGACGATCCCTTCCTGGCCGAAACCGGAAAGATCCTGATCGATCTCCTCGAATTGCAGCATCAACTGGCCCGCGCGGGCTAGGTGCCGCAATGCGGTGCCCCCACCCTGTGGGGGCAGCCGCGCCACCTCACTGTCACCTTTCTGTAACAACTCCGTCAGACAATCAGCCATGGTCGAGCCGCCCGTCGGATCGGCCGGTTCCTGATGATTGCCCCGGAGACTGCAATGAATACGCTGGAAAAGTTGTTGGATATCATTCATGGCGGCCACGTCACGATCCTTTTCCAGCCCATCGTTTCCACAGTAGAGCAGCAGATCGTCGGCTACGAGGCCCTGAGCCGCGGGCCGTCCAACAGCCCTCTGCATTCGCCCCTGGTGCTCTTTGCTGCGGCGCGGCAATACGGCAAGCTCACCGAACTGGAAATGCTCTGTCGGCACAAGGCAGTGGAAGCCTTCAGTCGACAACGCCTGCCAGGCAAGCTGTTCCTCAACGTCTCCCCCGAAAGTCTGCTTGAGCAGCAACATTACCCGGGTCGTACCCTGACGATGCTGGAGTCGGTGGGCATGGCGCCCGAGCGCGTGGTCATCGAACTCACCGAACAGGCCCCCATCGACAATTTCGGCTTGCTCTACAGCGCCCTCCATCATTACCGGGACATGGGCTTCTCCATCGCCCTGGACGATCTCGGTGCGGGCTATTCCAGCCTGCGCCTGTGGTCGGAACTGCATCCCGAGTTCGTCAAGATCGACCGCCACTTCATCGATGGCATCCACCAGGACCGGGTCAAGCGCGAGTTTGTCGGCTCGATCATGGATATGGCCAAGGCGTCCCGCGCCCACGTCATAGCCGAGGGCATCGAACTGCCCGAGGAGCTTGAGGTCCTGCAGGACATGGGGGTGGATTGGGTACAGGGCTACCTGCTCGGCCGCCCGGAAGCCCATCCGTCAGCCTGCCAGAAGACGATCAGGGAAAAGCTCGAGTCATGCGACCAGAGGCTGACGGACGAACCCGGACTGCACAGCCTGCTGATCAATGTCGAGAGTGTGCGTCACGATGAAACCGTCAAGAATGTGCTCGCCCGTTTTCATCAGCAGGCCAGCCTGAACAGTCTGGCCGTCGTGGATGACGAGAACCGGCCTGTCGGCACGGTACACGGGTATCAGCTGGCCCAGGCCATGCTGCGTCCCTTTGCCCAGGAAGTGCAGCATCGCCGCCCCATCAGCCAGTTGATGGAAACCGAGTGCCTGGTGGTCGACATCCAGCAGAGCTTGCAACGCATCAGTCGCATGCTCACCAGCCGTGCCCGACAGCGCCTGGATGAGGACTTCATCATCGTCAGCGATGGCCGGTACCTGGGCCTGGGGCGGGTCATTGATGTCCTGCGGCAGATAACCGAACTGAAGATCCGCCAGGCCCGACATGCCAACCCGCTGACCCTGCTGCCCGGCAATGTCCCGATCCACGAATGCCTTGGCCGCCTGCTGAGTAACCAGCAGGAGGCTTACCTGTGCTATGTCGACCTGGACGGCTTCAAACCCTTCAACGATATCTACGGTTACGGCAAGGGCGACGAGGTGCTGTTGGGGCTGGCCCAGATCCTGCGCGACATATGCGATCCGCGCTGCGACTTTGTCGGCCATATCGGCGGTGACGATTTCATGCTGGTCCTGCGCAGCGCCGACTGGCGCGACCGCCTGTTGCTGCTGGATCAGCGCTTTCAGAATTTCTCCCGGCATTTCTATCGCCCCGAACACCTCTCACAGGCCGGCTTTGGCGCGCCGGACCGGGACGGTCGGTGGCGCCGCCATGACCTGCTGAACATCTCGGTGGGCGTGCTGCACCTGCCCGCCACCGGCCACGGCATAACCGACCCGGCGGAACTCGCGGAAAGAGCCTCGCATGCCAAACACGAAGCGAAGAAAATTCGCGGGTTCAGCCTGATCTGCGAGCGACTCGAAAAAGTCGCGGCCAGCACACCCGGTGCGGCGGTCTGCGGCGTCTGAGCAGGGATCGCAAGCCACTATTGTCCGATCCGCCAATACCGGAATGACCTTTATTCCGCGCGTGTTGTCAGAAGTAGGCACCCCGACACGCCGCAGGAAGGAAGATTCGTGCTCCCATGCCGTTTGATCATCGTACTGAGCTTTCTGGCGGCCGCCTCCGCCAATGCCGATACGATCCGCTGGGGCTTTTCCCCCAGCGACCCGGCACCCTATGTGGTGCTACAGGGCGGCGAGCTGGGGCCCAGCATCACCCGCGCACTGGGTGAACGGGTCGCCGATCGTCTGAATATGGAGGTACGCTTCGTCGAGGTCCCCAACAACCGTATCGATCGGGCCCTGCGCGGCGGGCGAATCGATCTGACCTGTCACACGATGCCTGCCTGGCACCAGGCCCCAGACCAGCTGATCTGGAGCAAGCCGCTCTACCATGATGCCGATGTCATCGTCGTGCGCGCCGGGGCCGGCGTTCCCACCTGGCTCGCCGATATGCGCGGCATGCGCGTGGGCACCGCCCATGACCAGCACTACCCACCGGAGCTGGTACGGGCCTTCCGTCGTGGGCTTGTGCAGCGGATGAATGTACGCGATGCCAGAACACGGCTGCGCATGGTCGAACATGATCGACTCGACGCCTCGGTGGAACGTCGCTACACCATGTTGTATTACCTGAACCGGCATCCGGACAGCCGGTTGCAGGTCGCCCCGTGGGCTTTGTCGGAGCTGCCTCTGCGTTGCGCCGCCGAACAGGAATATCGCAGCACCGGTAAACGGACGATCGCGGTAATAGACACCCTGGCGCAGGAACAGCAGATGGCTGACATTTTTGCCGGTTTCGGGTTGGCTCTGCGTGATTGAACTTACCCACAAGTTCTGTGGATAACTCTGTGAACAACAACTGGGAAACACCCGGCATGCCCGTAACAACGGGCCTGAAGACAAACTGAATGTTTTTTAACCAAAGAATAAATGTGTTGTAAATCAGTAACTTACAAAAAACGGGAGGGAGCGAAGGGATTGTCGGACAGGAGGCTTGAGTGTTACCGCAGAATGTGCATAAGAGTAACACTTGCGACCCCATCCACAGCGCGAGAGCTGTAGACGGGGCGCTGCACCCGTGTTACGGACGCAACCCGAAAGGGTTACTCACCAGCGGATTCGTCATCCGACTGGATTTCCAGCAGTTCCATCTCGAAGATCAGGATGGAGTTCGGAGGAATGACCGGGCTCGGACTGGCTTCACCGTACGCCAGTTCGCTGGGGATGGTGACCTTGAGCTTGTCGCCCACGTGCATCAACTGCAGAATCTCGACCCAGCCCGGAATGACTCCGCTGACCGGCAGATCAACCGGCTCGCCGCGGCTGATGGAACTGTCGAAAACGGTGCCGTCAAGCAGACGACCTTCGTAGTGGACCGTGACCACATCATCCGGACCGGGGCTGACTTCACCCTCACCCTCTGTCAACACCTCGTACTGCAGCCCGGAATCGGTGGTAATCACACCTTCGAGCTTGGCGTTTTCGGCCAGAAAATCGACGTTGGCCTGGGCAGCTTCTTCACCCAGACTGGTGGCGCGTTCCTGGGCGCGGGTCTGCAGAACCTCGAAGGCAGCTGTCAGCTCTTCATCACTCACCCGCGAAACCTCGCCCGCCAGAGCGTCCTTCATTCCCAGGGCCAGGGCTTCAGGGTCGATATCGTCAAGACCATCGTTCATCAGGCTCTCGCCCATGTTCAGACCGATGCCGTAGGACGCCTGTTGGATCGGATCGGCCAACTCCGGCTCCTTGTCGCAACCGGCCAGGGCAAAGAGACTCAATGCAATACTGGCTGCCAGCAAATTTCGCTTCATGCTCACCTCAATCGACGCGCCCTGTCGGGCTGAATGAAAAATCCGAGCTTAACAGGGCTATCAATGCCAAGCTACCCACAGGGGTAGAACATGTGATGCGCTTGTCAGTCCAAGGGACTGGCGCCAAGTCATTTTGTTCCCGCCCATCGACCAGTCACACAGGAGTCACTCCATGAGCAAGCAAAGCGAGCAGCCCAACGGCCAAGCTTCCCCTCCCGCAGGACTGCATCTGAAACTCGCCGAAAAGGCCCGACCCTTGTTCGAACAGGCTACACAATATGCCCATGCGCAGGGTCTGTGGGTTTCACTGAGTTCAAGCATTGGCGAAAATGCCGTAGCCGAACTGACGCTCAGTGCCCGTTACCCTGATGACGCACAACCGAGCATTTACCGGCTCATCGGCGACGAGAACAACCAGACAGTGATCCATGACATGGCATTCGGCCGTTCAGAGGAGACCGACCGGCAGGAAACGCAACCCAGTGCGCTCAACGACATGGTGATCGATACACAGCTGGAACGCTTCTTCAGCAAGGCGTTCGACCTGCACCTGGACTACCTCACCGACAAGCGTCATCCACCCGGGTTCTGGTAAGCCGCGGCAGCCGCTGTCACTCGGCGCCGCTCGACAGGCGCCGATGGTAAAGGGGCAGATTGAGCAGACCGTGCAAGGCGCCAGCCTCCCTCACCCCGTTACGGTCACCCTGGAATCGGACGCTCTCACCGGTCCAGCGCATCTCGCCATCCACGCGCATCGCGCAGGCAAAGCAGATCAGACCATCGAGCTCACCCTCTGACTCCGCCATGCCGGTGTTGGCCAGAACGATGTCGGCTCGGCTGCGCTGCAACGCGCCCAGGGCCATTTCCCGGGTGACTTCGATACTGGTCAGACCGTGGTCTTTAATGGTCTGCTCTGCCACTCCCAGGCAGCCCATCTTGGCCTGCGGAGAATACACCACGAAGCCCACTTCCAATACCGCGCCACTGCCGGACACATCGGCAAAGTGGCCCGCCATCAGACCGGCCGTGCAGGATTCGGCAGTAGCCAGCAGCAGCTGATTGTCGCGGAGAAAGTCGAGCACCTCCTCGATATTCCGCGCTGCTTTTCTCACCTGTGTCATCCGCTCCTCCCGTCACTCGATCAGCGCCGTTTTTGACGCGGTCCGCCCGGGACAGGTTCAACCAGTTTTTGTGCGTCGATATACCGTCAGTTAATCGAAACTTTTACCCGTCAACCCGGTCATGAGAACTGTAAGGGACGCGGTCTGCAACGACGCTCCCGACCCCACTGGCAGCTTTCCGGTCACCCGGCATCCGGGCGGAACCCTTCCCGTGGGCGTTCATCAAACAGGGGCTACAAGGCAACCTGTTTCTGGAGGGTGGCATGGGTAAAGCTTTGGCAGGTACGGACTTCAATGAGCTGATCAAACCAGCATCAGCATCGGGCCGGGCTCGGGTGGAGAGCCTGACCAAAAATCGCAAGAAAATTCTTTTCGTCACCTCCGAACTCGCCGATCTGATCAAGGCCGGGGGGCTGGGAGACGTGTCGGCTGCTCTGCCCAGAGCACTGGGGCGGTTTCACTCCGTGCGCATTCTGATACCGGGCTATCCGCAGGTCACCGGTAGCGATCATCCGATCGAGGTGATCTGCGATCTGGACGGCTATGCCGGCCTGCCGGCCTGCCAGATCGGGCGCATGCAACTGTCCGACGGGCTCACCGTGTATGTCGTGCTCTGCCCGGAATTGTACGACCGCGAGGGTACGCCCTATGGAGACACGCACGGCAGGGACTGGCCCGACAATCACATCCGTTTCGCCCGATTCGGCCTGGCCGCTGCAGCGCTGGCCTCCGGCGAGGTCTGTGCTGACTGGCAGCCGGATCTGGTGCACGCCCATGACTGGCCGGCAGGACTCGCTCCGGCGTACATGGCATGGCAGGGTCAACAGACGCCGTCCATCTTCACCATTCACAACCTGGCATACCAGGGCCTGTGCGACCTTGAGTCGATACCCGAGCTTGGGCTCCCGGAGGATGCCGCCAGTGCCGAGGGTATGGAGTTCTACGGCAAGCTGTCCTTTCTCAAGGCCGGCATCAACTACGCCGACCACATCACCACCGTAAGCCAGACCTATGCCCGGGAGATAACCACCGCAGACTTCGGTTGCGGCATGGACGGTCTGCTGGACCTGAAGGCCCGCCGTGGTCAACTCAGTGGCATCGCCAACGGTATCGACGAATGCTGGCACCCCGAGAGTGACAACCGCTTGATCCAGGGCTTTACCCAGCACGAGTGGGACGGCAAGCGCGCCAATATGCGCTATGTCGAAGAAACCTTCGGTCTGGAGCCCAGCGGCGGGCCGCTGTTCGTCATCATTTCCCGCCTGGTTTACCAGAAGGGACTGGATCTGATCCCCCAGATAGCCGAACACATCGTCGCCGCCGGAGGACGACTGGCCATCCTGGGTCAGGGTGAGGAACAGATCGAGGAGATGATAGCCGAGCTGGCCAGCCGCTATAGCGGTCGCATCGGCTTTCACCGCGGCTTCAACGAGACCGATGCACGGCGCATGTTCGCCGGCAGCGATTTCCTGCTGATGCCCTCCCGCTATGAGCCCTGCGGGCTCAGTCAGAGCTATGCGCAATGCTTCGGCTCCCTGCCGATCGCTCGCCGTACCGGCGGGCTGGCCGACACCATAGAGGACGGCGTCACCGGCTTCCTGTTCGAGGACGGTACGGCCGCCAGCTTCAGCGCCGCCATCGAGCGCGCGCTGCATGTCTACCGGCATCCCGATCTGCTCGACGCGATGCGCTGCCGCGCCATGGTGGCACCACGCTATTGGCGTCATGCCGCCAAACCGTACGACAAGTTGTACCGCAACCTGATCAACCAATCACTCGCGGCGCCAGTGGCGGCCGCCAGAGGACCGGAGCACGGATGGCAGGCCTGAATCATGACCCCAACGCCCTGCCGCAACACGGCGCTATCCGCCGCGAGGACGGCTCGGTGCGGTTTTCACTCTGGGCGCCCAGCGCCCGCAGCGTAACACTGCTGCTGGATGGCGGCGGCGAGCACCCGATGCAGGCTGAGGCAGATGGCTGGTTCCGGCTCGACATCGCCTCTCCGTCCGGCGCGGGCTATCGCTATCTGGTCGACGAGCAGACCGAGGTGCCCGATCCTGCCTCGCGCTATCAACCCGACGGCATTACCGGCTACGCCGCCATTGTGGACCCCCACCGCTACGCCTGGCGCGCCACGCACTGGCGAGGCCGGCCGTGGCACGAAACCGTACTATATGAGCTGCACGTCGGTCTGCTCGGTGGCTACGCAGGGGTCGAGCGGCAATTGCCGGAACTGGTGCAGCTTGGGATCACGGCGATCGAATTGATGCCCCTGGGCGAGTTCCCCGGAGAACGCAACTGGGGCTACGACGGCGTGTTGCCGTTCGCCCCGCAGTCGTCCTATGGATCGCCTGATCAGCTCAGGCAGTTGATCGATCGTGCCCATGAGCTCGGCCTCATGGTGTTCGTTGACGTGGTGTACAACCATTTCGGACCCGATGGCAATTTCCTCGGCGTATACGCAAAGGAGTTCTTCCGCGAGGACATCACCACCCCCTGGGGCGCCTCGATCGATTTTCGCCGTCCGGAGGTTCGCGACTTTTTCTGCGAAAACGCGCTGATGTGGCTGCAGGATTATCAGGTCGACGGCCTGCGTCTGGATGCGGTGCATGCCATCAGCGAGAAGGACTTTCTCGTCGAGCTGGCCGAGCGGGTTCGCAGCGCAATTCCCACCGACCGACATGTGCACCTGGTGCTGGAAAACGAGGACAACAGTGCCGAGCTGCTGAGCCACCACTTCGACGCGCAATGGAATGATGACGCCCACAACGTGCTGCACGTCCTGCTGACTGGTGAAACCGAGAGCTATTACAGTGATTACGCGCAGACGCCCACGGAAAAGCTCGCGCGCTGCCTCGCCGAGGGCTTTGTCTATCAGGGCGAGGACAACCGGCATGGAAGGCTGCGCGGTCAGCCCAGCGGTCACCTGCCGAGCACGGCCTTTGTGATGTTTCTGCAGAACCACGACCAGACCGGCAACCGCGCCCTGGGCGAGCGTCTGATCGAGCTCACCGATGAGCCGGCACTGAAGGCGGCCACCGCACTGTTGCTGCTATCGCCAATGGTGCCCCTGCTGTTCATGGGCGAGGAATGGGGATGCCGCAGCCCCTTTCTGTTCTTCACCGATCATCATCCGCAACTGGGTGAAGCCGTGCGCCAGGGGCGACGTAGCGAGTTTTCGGAATTTTCCAGCTTTGCCGACCCGTCGGCCCGCGAACGCATACCCGATCCCAATGCTCAGGCCACCTTTGAGCGCTCGATCCCGGACTGGGCAGCCCGGTCGGAGCCGCCCCACGAGCAATGGCTGCACTACTACCGACACCTGCTGGATCTGCGTCACCGGCTGCTTGTGCCCCGCCTGGCGGGTACCCAGGCACTGGGCTGCCAGATTCTGGCCGACAAGGCAGTCGCCGCGTCCTGGCGTCTGGGCGACGGCAGTCTGCTGTATATCGATCTGAACCTATCGTCGCAGCTGGTGCCTGTAGATGAGCGCAATGGCGCGCACACCCTTTTTCAATACGGCCTGAATCTGTGCAGCAAGGGGCACTCGCCCCTGCCGCCGCACAGCATAGTCATCAGTATGGACTTGATTACATGAGCGATGCAGCACTGGCGGAACTGGCCCAAAAGGCGGGTATCAGTACGCGATGGACCGACGCCCATGGCCAGCCCCAGCAAGTGAACGCGCAAGCGCTGCGTACGCTGCTTGCCGCCCTGGGACTGCCAGCCGAAAGCGACCAACAGATCCGCAGCAGCCTCGCGGAGCAAAGTGAACGACAGCGCCGCGCCGAGGCCGGGCCATTGATTGCAATGGTGGCCAATCAGCCCGTCTCCCTGGCCGGACGCTTTGCCCCCGGCACCCCCTGCAAGATCGTGCTCGACGACGAGCGCAGCCTGCATCGGCGTCTGGACCACAATGGCTGTCTGCCGGGTATCGCCCAGTGCGGTTATCACCAGCTATTGATCGAAGACCATCTGCTCACCCTGGCAGTCGCACCCGCGACCTGTCGCAGCATTGATGATCTCAGCGGTAGACGCCATGCCCATGTATGGGGCCTGGCGGCGCAGTTGTATTCCCTGCGTCGCCCTGGCGATGGCGGGGTCGGCGATACCCTGGCACTGGAACAGCTGGCCCGTACTGCGGCAGCGCAGGGTGCCGACGCGGTGGCGATCAGCCCGATGCACGCGATGTTCAGCGCCATTACCGACCAGTACAGCCCCTACTCGCCCTCCAGCCGTCTGTTTTTCAATCCACTGTATGCCGCGCCGTCTCGCATACTCGGTGACGAACCGGTCAGGCGCGCCATCGCCGAGGCGGGACTGCAGGATGAACTGGCACGCCTGGAACAACTGGAACTGATTGACTGGCCCGGCGTGGCAGCGGCCAAACAGCGACTGTTACGCCGCCTGCACGCGCAATTTTCGTCGCGGGACAATGGCTTGACCAGGGACTTTGCCCACTTCTGTAAAAAAGGCGGCGCGCCCCTGGAACAGCACTGCCGCTTCGAGGCACTGCACGCGTACATGCTGAAAAACCAGCAGGTCCACAGCTGGCATGACTGGCCCAGCCCCTTTCGCGACCCCAACAGCCATGCGGTCCAGCAATTTGCCGTCGAGCACCGTACGGAGGTCGACTTTCACATGTTCTGCCAGTGGCTGGTCGGCTGCGGCCTGGAGCGCGCCCAATCGGTCGCACGCACCGCCGGCATGTCCGTTGGACTGATCAGCGACCTGGCCGTCGGTGCCGACGGCGCCGGCAGTCTCGCCTGGTCGAGACAGTCCGAACTGCTGAGCGCCGTGTCCGTGGGCGCGCCCCCGGACATCATCAACAGCCAGGGCCAGAACTGGGGCGTGTCCGCACTGTCGCCATGGGGCCTGCAGGAGCTGGGCTATCACGCATTCACCGACATGCTGCAGGCAAACATGACCCACGCCGGCGGCATTCGCATTGATCACGTGATGGGGCTCAAGCGGCTCTGGGTGATTCCCGAGGGCGCACCACCGACCATGGGCGCCTATCTGAACTACCCATTCGAAACCCTCATGCACCTGGTGGCGCTGGAATCGTGGCGGCATCAGGCGATCGTTATCGGCGAAGACCTCGGCACGGTACCGGAAGGCCTGCGCGAAGCGCTTGCGTCCCGCGGTGCCCTGGGCATGCGGGTACTGCACTTCGAGAAGGATGGCGATGCCTTCATCGCGCCCCGGGACTGGCCCGCCGACGCCCTGGCTACGACCACGACCCACGACCTGCCCAGCATTCGCGGCTGGATTGCCGGACGTGACATCGAATGGCGCGAACAGGCCGGACACCGGGGAGCAGAGGAAAGCGACTCCGACCGAGCGCTGCGCGCCAGCGAGAAGGTGGCCCTGACCCAGGCCCTGAAGGACGCCGGAGAACTGCCGGAGACCGACAGCGATGATCTGGCTCAGCTTGAAGCCTGCATCGGTTTTATCGGCAAGACCCCTGCCCCATTGGTTCTGCTTCCACTGGAGGATGCCCTGGGTGAACTGGAGCAACCCAATCTGCCGGGCCCTGGGAGCATCCATCCCAACTGGCGACGCCGCTTTGCCACGAATGCGGGGGACCTGCTTGCTGACGATCAGGTCCGCCAGCGCCTGCAGCGGCTGGACCGAGCGCGAGCCCGACGCGAGCGGGAGTCTTCATGAGCCAACCGATAACGCAATTGCGGGCCATGGCGCGCCTGCAGTTCCATCCCGGCTTCACCCTGGACGACGCCACAGCGCTGGTCGACTACTTCGCGGACCTTGGGATCAGCCACCTGTACGCTTCACCCCTGACACGGGCCCGGCCCGGCTCCATGCACGGTTACGATGTGGTCGACCCGACCCGGATCAACCCTGAGCTCGGCGGTGAGGCAGCCCTGGAGCGGCTGGTAGCTGCCCTGCGGGCAAAAGGCATGGGTCTGATTCTCGATATCGTACCCAACCACATGGCCGTCAGCGACGCCAACCCCTGGTGGCGCAGCGTACTGGAATGGGGAGTATCGAGCCCCTATGCCGCTTACTTCGATATCAACTGGCGAGTCGAGGATCCCCTGCTGCACCGCCGCGTGCTGGCCCCCTTTCTCGGTCGCGATTACGCGCAGGTGCTGGAAGATGGCGAGCTGCAGCTCGATTACGACGCGGCCCAGGGAACCTTCTCGCTCACCTATTTCGACAACCGCTTCCCCCTGACACCCGCCAGCTATGCCGACATCCTGCACCGATCGCAGGACCATCAGCTGAACCAGCTGGCGGTGCATTTTGCCGCTCTGGAGGGCTGCCGACGGGGGCCGCAGAAAGCCCCTGAACTGCACCGCGAGCTGGCACGGTTTGGCAGCACACCGGACGGCCTGCGCCTGATTCATCAGGCCATGACAGCCTTTGACAGCAAGGCAGTCGGCCACCCTGCCCCCCTGCACGCGCTGCTGGAGTGTCAGCACTACCGGTTGGCAAACTGGCGAACTGCCGCAGACGAGATCAACTGGCGGCGCTTCTTCGACATCAACGAGCTGATATCCCTGCGCATAGAGTCGCACGAGGTATTCGAGGCGGCCCATGGGAAAATCTTCGAGCTGATCGAGCGGGGCCTGGTCGACGGACTGCGCATCGATCACATCGACGGTCTGGCTGATCCCCGCGGCTACTGCCGCAAACTGCGCCGGCGGGTGGAAGGTCTGCGGGGCGAGAATGCCACCAGCCCGTTTCCGATCCATGTCGAGAAGATCCTCGGTGTCGGCGAATCGGTACCGGCGGACTGGCAGGTGGACGGCACCACCGGCTACGAGTTCATGAACCAGATCTCGTTGCTCCAGCATGATCCCGCGGGTGAAGCGCCGCTGCACCGTTTCTGGGCCAGCGAAACGGCACGCACCCCCGATTTTCTGCAGGAAGTATACGAAGCGCGCCGACTGGTGCTGACCCACTCGCTTGCCGCCGATTTCGAAACGGTAGCCCAGGGTCTGATGCGTCTGGCCCGCACGGAGATTGCCACGCGGGATATCACCCTCAACGGGATTCGACGCGTTCTGCTCGAGCTGATTGCGAACTTTACCGTTTACCGCACTTACGCTGCCGCCTGTGGCCGCTCGGAACAGGACCGGGTGTATTTTCGGCAAGCCAGACAGGCTGCCAGTGTTCGCCTCTCACCAGCGGACATGACTGTGCTCGATCAGCTTGATCGCTGGTTGGGTGGCGAGCCCCTGAGGCGAGCGCCGCCGGGGCCTGTGCGCAGACTTCGCCGACGGGTATTGCAGCGGTTTCATCAGCTGACCTCACCCGCAGCAGCAAAAGCGGTGGAGGACACCGCGTTCTATCGCTCCGGCGTGCTGCTCTCACGCAATGATGTGGGCTTTGATCCGGAACACTTCCAGGCGCCACCTGTGGCCTTCCACGAAGCCAATATCAGGCGTTGCCAACTTTACCCGCGCAATCTGCTCACTACCGCCACCCATGACCACAAGCGCGGCGAGGATACGCGCGCGCGGCTGGCCGTTATCAGCGAACGGGCAGCCTGGTATGTCGACCGTGTGCGCCACTGGCAGCAGTTGGCGGCACCGCTGCGTCGGGCGGTGGGCGAGGTCAGCGCGCCCTCGCCGGCTGACGAATTGATGCTCTACCAGACCCTGCTGGCCAGCTGGCCCCTGGATCTGCAATGCGATGACATCGAAGGCTTGCAGACCTTCCATGGGCGCGTGGCAGGCTGGCAGGAAAAGGCCCTGCGCGAGGCAAAGCTGATCAGCAGCTGGAGCGCCCCGGCCACGGAATACGAAACAGCCTGCCGCGACTTTCTCTCCGGTCTGCTGTTCGACGACCGCTTCTGGAGTCTGCGCGCGGCGATTGCCGATGCAGCTCAACGCCTGGCGCCAGCAGGCGCGTTGAACAGTCTGGCCCAGTCTCTGCTGCGCCTGACGGTACCCGGCGTACCTGACCTCTACCAGGGCACCGAGTTCTGGGATTTCAGCCTGGTCGATCCGGATAATCGCCGACCGGTCGATTATGCCGAAAGACGTCAGGCGCTGAGCCGCAGCGCGCCCCCCGAAGACCTGCTGAGCCGCTGGCATGACGGGCACATCAAGCAATGGCTGGTGGCCCGGGTGCTCCGTTGGCGCGCCACCCATCCGGCGCTCTTTCAGCATGGTCAATACCAGCCACTGGAGATCTGCGGGCGCCACGCCGATCGGCTACTCGCCTTCGCACGGACGCATGCAGACCAGACCATGGTGGTGGTCGTACCCGTACGTGCGGCCGCCCTGCTCGGCGATAGCGAAAAGCCACTCATCGCGGCCCAGCAATGGGACGACACGGCGGTACGACTGCCGGGGCATCTGCAGACTCGCGCGCTGGGGAACCTCCTCACCGACGAGACTGTCCGGGTAGAAGGAGACCGGATTGCCGCCAGCGAGCTGCTGGCGCGTGTGCCGGTTGGTTTCATCCACGTTCAATCCGACACCGACATACGGGAGCAACAACCATGAGCGACGAAGAACGTATCCGCGAACTGGCCTACCAGATATGGGAGAGCGAGGGACGCCCCGAGGGCCAGACCGAGAAGCATTGGGAGATGGCCCGCAAGTTGATGGAGAGCCAGGAGCAGGGCGAGTTGACACCCCCGCCTGAAACCCCGGCAAGCGGCAAACCCAAGCGGACCCGCAAGGCGCCACCGAAGGATGAAACCCAGGCCGAGAAGCCGGCGCTGCTGGGCAAGCCCACGGCCCGACGCAAGAAAGCCGCGGCCGATGCAGTGGCTACCGCTCCGGACAAGGCCAAGGCGGCTACCCGAGCCAGAACGCCACGCAGCAAGACCGCAAAGCCGGAATAAGGAGCGATCATGAGCAGCAAACGCAGCGCGCGTTACGAGGATTTCCAGCCGCAACAGACATCCCGGGTAACCGAGGGGCAGCCTTTTCCGCTGGGTGCCACCTGGGACGGGCTGGGGGTCAACTTCGCGCTGTTTTCTGCGCATGCGACCCGGGTAGAGCTGTGTCTGTTCGACAGTACCGGTGAAACGGAGCTTGAGCGTATCGAGCTGCCCGAATACACCAACGAGATCTGGCACGGCTATTTGCCCGATGCCCATCCCGGGCAGATCTATGGTTACCGGGTGCACGGTCCTTACGAACCCGAGTCGGGCCACCGTTTCAACCACCACAAGCTGCTGATCGACCCCTACGCCAAGCAACTGGTAGGCAGCCTGAAGTGGTCCGAGAGCCTGTTCGGCTACACCATCGGCTCGCCGGACGCGGACCTGAGTTTCGACGAGCGTGACAGCGCACCCTTCATGCCCAAGGCCAAGGTCATCGACCCCGCCTTCACCTGGGGGCACCAGCAGAAGCCGCGCGTCCCCTGGAGCCGGACCGCCATCTACGAAGCACACGTGCGTGGCATAAGCATGCGGCATCCCGACGTGCCGAAAGCGCTGCGCGGCACCTATGGCGGATTGAAAACCACCGAACTGATCGAGCATATCCGCTCGCTGGGCGTCACCAGCGTGGAGCTGTTGCCGGTCCACGCCTACGTCAATGACCAGCATCTGCTGGAGAAGGGACTGAACAACTACTGGGGCTACAACAGCATCGCCTTCTTTGCACCGCACCCGGAGTATTCCGCCAGCGGCCGCATCAGCGAGTTCAAGGAGATGGTCGCCCAACTCCACGATGCCGGGCTCGAGGTGATCCTGGACGTGGTCTACAACCACACCGCCGAAGGCAACGAGCTGGGACCGACGCTGTCCATGCGCGGCATCGACAACGCCACCTATTACCGTCTGATGCCCGAAGAGAAGCGCTATTACATCAACGATTCCGGCACCGGCAACACCCTGGACCTGGGTCATCCGTGCGTCCTGCAGATGGTCACCGACTCCCTGCGGTACTGGGCGACGGAAATGCAGGTAGACGGCTTCCGCTTCGATCTGGCGACCATCCTGGCCCGCCACGCCCACGGCTTCGATGAGCGACACGGGTTTCTGGTCGCCTGCCGGCAGGATCCGGTACTCAGCGAGGTAAAGTTGATCGCCGAACCCTGGGACTGCGGTCCCGGCGGCTATCAGGTCGGCGGGTTTCCACCCGGGTGGATGGAATGGAATGACCGCTACAGGGACACCGTACGCGCCTTCTGGCGCGGGGACGAAGGCCAGATCGGCGAGCTGGCCAGCCGCCTGACCGGCTCGGGCGAATTCTTCAATCAACGCGGCCGCCGGCCGTTTGCCTCGGTCAATTTCGTCACCGCCCATGACGGCTTCACCCTGAGGGATGTGGTCAGTTACGACGAAAAGCACAACGAGGCCAACGGTGAGGACAACCAGGATGGCAGCGATCACAACCATTCCTGGAACCACGGTGAGGAGGGCCCAACCGAGGTGCCCGCCATTCGCGCCCTGCGCCTGCGCCAGATGCGCAACATGCTTGCCACGCTGATGCTGTCCCAGGGCACGCCCATGCTCCTGGCCGGGGACGAGTTCAGTCGCACCCAGGGCGGCAACAACAATGTCTACTGCCAGGATAATGAGCTGGGCTGGATCAACTGGGATGTCGACAAGGAAGGACGCAGCCTGCTGGCCTTTACCCGTCGGCTGGCTCAGTTGCGTCGCGCCTACCCGATCCTGCGTCGCGGACGCTTTCTGGTTGGAGAATACGAGGAGGAGCTGGGTGTAAAGGATGTTACCTGGCTAGCGCCCGATGGCAGCGAAATGTCTGCTGAACAGTGGGAGGACCCGCAGGCGCGCTGCCTGGGTATGCTGCTGGACGGCCGGGCAAGGCCCACGGGTATTCGCCGCAGCGGCCATGACGCCACGCTGCTGCTGCTGCTCAACGCGCACCACGACATCGTCGGATTCCATCTGCCTGAAGTGGTGCAGGGCGCCTGGTGGCACTGCCTGCTGGATACCAATCGGCCGCGCCTCCGAGCCGGCGAGCGACATGAGCTGGGCAGCGAGTTTCTGATCAATGAGCGCTCCCTGATGCTGTTCGAGCTGCAAAAGGAGGAAGAGGACTGATACAGGCCCCTGCCCTGATCTGCGCCTGAACTATGCGGCCGGTTGCCGGTCGTAAATGCCAGGGAAGATCAATTCCTGATTCAGACGCACAGGCACAGACAGGGTTATCAAGGATCCATGAGTCAAACGAGCAGTCCGGCCAGAAGGGCACGGCAGCCCAAGATCAGTTACCGCGCTACGCAGTCTCTACCCAACCCGGTTTCGAACCCCGTGCATGCCGCAGGCCGGGGAACGTGGCAATGAATGCGCAGCTCGACGAACGCAAGCCGACAGAACTGGCTCCGCCGGTGCATACCCTGCGCATTCTCACGGTCAATACGCACAAGGGTTTCACCTGGCTCAATCGCAAATTCATTCTGCCGGAGCTGCGCGAGGCCGTGCGCACGCTCTCCTCGGACGTGGTGTTTCTGCAGGAAGTGCTCGGCGAGAACCTCGAGCACGGCCTGCGCTACCCCAATTGGTCCTCGATACCCCAGTACGAGTATCTGGCGGACACCATGTGGCCCGACTTCGCCTACGGGCGCAATGCGGTTTATCCACACGGGCACCATGGTAACGCCTTGCTGTCGAAGTTTCCCATCCTGCGCTACGAGAATCTGGATGTGAGCATCAGCGGTACCGAAGAACGCGGCCTGCTCCATGCGGTGCTCGACGTCCCGGGTCACGAGGAAGTGCATGCCATCTGCGTGCATCTGGGCCTGCGCGAGCATCACCGTGAGGAACAGCTGGGCCTGCTCTGCGAGGTGGTCAACCGGCTTCCGGCAGCCGCACCGGTGATTGTTGCCGGTGACTTCAACGACTGGCGCCAGCGCGCCGATGACCTGCTGCTGCCCTGTGGCCTCCAGGAGGCCTTTGTCAGCGAGTTCGGCGCTCCGGCCCGCAGTTTTCCGGCACGCTGGCCGGTGCTGTGCCTGGATCGGATTTATGTTCGCAACGCACGCTTCCGGCATCCGGAGGTCCTATCCAAACGCCCATGGTCGCATCTGTCCGACCATGCTCCTCTGGCGGTCGAGGTACTGATATGAAGCCCAAATGGTGTGACGGTAATCAGGTCGAACTGCTCATCAACGGTGAGGAATACTTCCCGAGCGTCTACGAGCGCATCCGCGCAGCCAGCGAGGAGATCCTGCTGGAGACCTTCATTCTTTTCGAGGACAAGGTAGGCCAGGAACTGCAGCGGGTCCTGATCGAAGCCGCCCAGCGGGGCGTGCGTATCGAAGTGCTGGTGGATGGCTATGGCACCGCTGATCTGAGTACCCCCTTCATCAGCGAAATGGTGGCGGCCGGTATCAGCATTCACATGTTCGATCCCCAGCCCAAGCTGCTCGGGTTCCGTACCAACCTGTTCCGCCGGCTGCACCGCAAGATCGTGGTGATTGATTGCCAGGAAGCCTTTGTCGGCGGGATCAATTTCGGCGCCGATCACCTTGCCGACTTCGGCCCCATGGCCAAGCAGGATTACGCCGTGCATGTCCGCGGTCCGATTGTGGCGGACATCCATCGTGCCAGCATGGATCTGCTACGCCATGCGCGCAGCGATATCCGGCACTGGCCCGACGCCACCGAGCAGAAGGTGCAGCGGCACTCGGGCGGTGCCAGCATGCTGTTCTCGATTCGCGACAATGACCACCATTTCCGCGATATCGAAGAACAGTACATGCGTGCCATCCGTTCGGCCGATCACCGCCTGACCATCGCCAACGCCTACTTCTTCCCCGGCTATCGGCTTATTCGCGAGCTGCGCAACGCGGCCCGCCGCGGGGTGCATGTGGTACTGATTCTGCAGGGCCAGCCGGATATGCCCATGGCGCGCATGGCCAGCCAGTTTCTCTACCACTATCTGCTGCGCTCCGGAGTGCATATCTACGAATATTGCGAGCGCCCGCTGCATGGCAAGGTCGCCCTGGTGGACCGGGAATGGTGCACTATCGGGTCCAGCAACCTCGATCCGCTCAGTCTTTCGCTGAACCTCGAAGCCAATCTGATGATTCGTAGCCAGGCGCTCAACCAGCAACTGTTCGAGCATCTGGAGCGTCTATCGGCAGCCAAGTGCAAGGAAATCACCCTGGAACAGACGCGCCGCGGTGCCTGGTGGAAAACGCCCCTGACCGTGGCCTGCTTCCACTTTCTCAGACATTTTCCAGCCATGGCCGGCATGCTGCCCGCGCATACACCTCGGCTCGAACCCCTCAAACCCGTTGCCGAGCAGAGCGAGACCATGCATTACAAACAGGACAAACCCACATGAGCGGTCAGGCTGCGTCTGCAGAGGAGAAAAAGCCGCGCACCAAGTGGTTCTGGATCAATCGCGCCCTGACCCTGGTTTTCTTCATCCTGGTCCCGACCCTGCTGTACATCCAGGCGCGCAACATCGACTGGCAGGAGGTAGGCGAGACCCTGCGCACCTATCCGGCCACTACCCTGCTGGCCGGCGCCGGCATCGCCCTGGTCAGCTACGGCGTGTATTGTTGCTATGACCTGCTGGGTCGCTATTACACCCGCCACCGTTTGCCGATGACCCAGGTATTTCCGGTGACGTTCGTCTGCTACGCCTTCAATCTCAATATGGGCGCACTCATCGGCGGCGTCGCCTTTCGCTACCGCCTCTACAGCAGGCTGGGGCTGGACGTACCGACCATCACCCGGATCCTCACCCTGAGCATGGTGACCAACTGGCTCGGCTACATCATTCTTGCCGGCGGTATCTTTGCCCTGGGGCTGATTACCTTGCCGGACAGCTGGCAGATCGGCGCAACCGGTCTGCGGGTGCTGGGCGTTGCCCTGTTGCTGGCCGCCGCAGGCTATTTGCTGGCGTGTGGTTTCTCGCGGCGGCGCAAGTGGGAATGGCGCGGCCACGAGATCCTGCTCCCGTCCTGGCAGCTGGCACTGGTCCAGGCTGCCCTCGGTGCGTCGAACTGGTGTCTGATGGCTTTGCTGATCTATCTGCTGATGCCTGAGGATGCTTTCTACCCCACCATCCTGGGTATATTGATGATCAGCAGCATTGCGGGTGTTATCACCCATATTCCTGCTGGCCTCGGCGTTATCGAGGTGGTGTTCATCACCCTGCTGCAACATGAGTTTGCCAAAAGCGAGCTGCTCGCGGCCCTGATCGGCTATCGGGCACTGTATTTCATCTTTCCCCTGGCAATCGCCCTGGTGGTGTACCTGACGCTGGAAAAACGCTCCAAGGCCCTGCGCAGCGAGCAATGACCTGACGTCACCGAGCTGCGCCGGGGCCAGCGACTGGCCTCAGCCCGCAGGCCTGAGGATCAGCGTCGCCAGGGGCGGCAAATCCAGCATGACGGACTGCTCCTTACCGTGGGCCTCCTGCGCCTGCGTGGCAATCTGGCCTGCCGTACCGGCGGCGGATCCCTGATAGCGTTCGGCGTCACTGTTCAACAGCACCTGCCAGTGTCCCGCTGCGGGCACACCCACCCGGTACTGCGAACGCGGAGTCGGTGTGAAGTTGTGCACCACCAGCAAGGGGCTGGCATCGTCTTCCCCCTTGCGCAACCAGGCAAACACGCTGTTGGTCCAGTCATCGCCGATCAGCCACTCGAAGCCGGCCTCGCTTTCGTCCAGCTGATGCAGCGCCGGTTCCTGTCGATAGAGTGCGTTGAGATCCTGCAGGAGGGTCTTGAGGCCCTGATGCTCACCATACTGCAGCAGGTACCAGTCGAGCTGGGCATCGTGGTTCCATTCGCGCCACTGGCCGAATTCGCAGCCCATGAACAGCAGCTTCTTGCCCGGGTGGCTCCACATGAAGCTGAAGTACAACCGCAGGTTGGCAAACTTCTGCCAGCGGTCGCCGGGCATCTTGTCGAGCAGGGATTTCTTGCCGTGCACTACCTCGTCGTGGGAAATGGGCAGCACGAAATGTTCGGAAAACGCATAGAGCAGGCCGAAGGTCAGCTCGTGGTGGTGGTGGCTGCGATACATCGGGTCCTGGCTGACATAACTCAAACTGTCATGCATCCAACCCATGTTCCATTTGAAATCGAAACCCAGCCCCCCTTCGCGGGTCGGTCGGCTGACACCCGGCCATGCCGTTGATTCTTCGGCAATCACCAGAGCGCCGGGGACATCACTGGCGACCACATCATTGAGGTGTCTCAGGAAATCGATGGCCTCCAGGTTCTCGCGACCGCCGTGACGATTGGGTATCCACTCCCCCGCCTTGCGCGAATAATCGCGATAGAGCATGGATGCCACCGCATCCACGCGCAGGCCGTCGATGTGGTAGATCTTCAGCCAGTGCAGTGCGGAAGCCAGCATGAAGCCATGCACTTCATTGCGCCCCAGATTGTAGATACAGGTGTTCCAGTCCTGATGATAGCCCTCGAAGGGGTGCTCGTATTCGTACAGCGCGGTGCCGTCGAAACGCGCCAGTCCGTGCTCGTCATTCGGAAAGTGCGCTGGCACCCAGTCGAGGATCACACCGATGCCTGCCTGGTGGCAGGCGTCGATGAACCCGGCAAAATCCTGTGGCGAACCATAGCGGGCGGTAGGCGCAAACTGGGACAGCGGCTGGTAGCCCCAGGAGCCGCCAAAGGGATGCTCCATGACCGGTAGCAGTTCGATGTGGCTGAAACCCAGCTCCTGTACATAGGGAATCAGCTGGGCGGCCAGCTCCTGCCAGCTCAGGGGTACGCCCTCGTCGGTTTCGTCCCCGGCACGGTGCCGCCAGCTGCCGGCATGCAACTCGTATACCGAAATCGGCTCACTGTGCGGCCGCGCCTCGGTGCGCCGCTGCATCCAGTCATCGTCATGCCACTGGAAATCCAGCGGCGAGGCCACCACCGAGCTGGTTTCCGGCGGCATCTGCGCAGCCAGGGCGATGGGATCGGCGCGCAGGGGCAAGAGACCATGCTGGCCAAGAATTTCGTATTTGTAGACCTCCCCTGGCCCGAGTCGGGGGATGAAAATCTCCCACACACCTGCGGACTGATGCAGCCGCATGGGATGGCGTCGTCCGTCCCAGCTGTTGAAGTTGCCCACTACCGAGACCCGCCGGGCATTCGGCGCCCAGACTGCAAAACGTACACCGGAGACGCCCTCGACTTCGGTCAGTTGCGCGCCAAATACCCGGCCCAGATCCCGGTGATTGCCTTCACTGAACAGGTAAATGTCCATGTCGCCCAATTGCGGACCGAAGGCATAGGGATCTTCGGTGTCCTGCACACCGCCTGGCCAGTGAATGCGCAGCAGATACGGACGCTGCTCGGCCAGTTCGAGGCTGAAGAAGCCGTTGGTCTGCCCCTGGTTCATCGCGCCGATAACCGCCCCGCCCCGGGGGTCTACCAGCTCCACTCGCAAGGCCCCGGGTTGATAGGTACGAACGATTACGCCGTTCTCCCGGCGATGGGGCCCGAGCAGTGCAAAGGGATCGCCATGCTCTGCTCTTTCCAGCGCTGCTATTGCAGCCTGCGTCGAATCGTCCAGATCATGCATTGTCATCAGCTTCGCTCTCCAGATATTCACGGCTCAGTTCACCCAGTCCCCGCAACGGCACGTTCAGCCAGTCGGGACGGTGATGAGCTTCATAAAGGATTTCGTAGGCGGCCTTTTCGATACCGAACAGGGCCAGGGCGGCATTTTCGCCATCACGGTCGGCCCAGGCATGGGGTACCTCGGCGGCGGCAAGACGATAGGCCACCATGAATGCACGACGGGTCTGCTCCAGGTAGGCCGCGGCGATGGTGCTGCGCGCCTTGTCAGCCTGAGCTGAGACGTCAGTACTGTGCGCGTCGCGAATGGCCAGTGCAGCGGCATAATCGAAGGAGCGCAACATGCCGCTGACATCCTTCATCGGGCTGTGTCGGGCGCGGCGTTCCTGCAGACTGCGTGAGGGCTCCCCTTCGAAATCGATGAAGAAGGCGTCTCCCTTGACCACCAGTACCTGCCCCAGATGCAGATCACCATGCACCCGGATGCGGATGCCACCCTGGCTCTTGCGCGCCAACTGTTCGACTAGTTGCAGCACATCCTTGCGATGGGCAGCCAGCCAATCAAGTTCTGCGGCCGCATTCTCTGGCAGGCTGTCCTGGGCCTTCAGCGCCTCGTCGATGGACTCGCGCACCTGCTCGGCAATATCCCTGGCCCACTCGCCGGTGTCATCTGATGTTGTAGCTACGTGCCCAAAATCGGGGTTATCAGAAGACCGCGCCAACAGGGCATGCATCTCTCCCAGACGCTGGCCGAGCATGGCAGCAAACGCCTCGAGTTCGGCCAGCGCGGTATATTGGCTTTCCATGGTCGAAACGCCGCCCGCCAGCTCGTCGCGAACGGCCCGGCTGAGGGTGTCCTGGGTCCACTGCCAGGCATCGCCCTGGCTGCTCAGATAGCCCTGCAATACCATCAGCGTGTGCGGCTCCCCGCTTGAATCGACGCGACGCACCTCGCCGAGCAACGGGGCGATATTGGCGAAACCGGCCTGGGTCAGATAGCCGCCAACCTCGGTTTCCGGATGGATACCCGGCATTACCCGGCGGATCACCTTGAGCATCATCCGCTCACCGATGATCAGTGAACTGTTGGATTGCTCCGCCGAGCTCAGATGGATTTCTTCCTCCGGCTGGTCTTCCATCTCGGCCAGTAAAGGCCCTGGCAGGAACTGGATCTCCTGATCCTCGCTCTTGATCACCTCGCTACTACGCAGATTGCTCAATACCCGCCGGGTAAAGCGTTCCAGCGTTACGGCGTCGGTCAGCAATCCCACGCGGTCAAAGCGCCGCAGGCGGGCCATGGCCAGGGCGGCCGCCTGCCCTGCTCCGCTGTTGGCCTGCTGTTCGTCTATAAAGCCCATCGGCAGCTGGTAGTTCTCGGTGCTGCCGCCACGTTTGACCTTGACCTCGCTGAGCACCGTCATGTCCGTGGCCGGGCCGAACGGAATGGCATACAGCATCCTGATCTTGGCTGCGTCAGAGGCCTGCCCAGCGAACCAGCGGCGGTTGGCCAGGTAGCCCGGCAAGGATTCGCGCTCCAGCACGTTGCGACAGGATTCGATCATCAGCTCGTCCAGACTGCGTTTGACCACCAGCGTGCGCAGTTCCGGCATGGGCTCCAGCGCTGGCGTGTGCCAGGACGGCATCTGGGCCTCCTCGGCCAGCAGGAACCAGAAAAAGCCGTAGGGGGGCAATGTCAGCAGATAGTTGAGTTTGCCGATCGGGGGAAACGAGGTGCCACCGACCATCTCCACCGGCACCGTACCCTCGTACGCGGCCAGTTCCAGCTCGGCGGCCTGGGCTGCACGCGACAGATTGGCGACACAGAGAATGGTCTCCTTGTGGCCGTCTTCGCCTTCGTACTCGCGTACGTAGGCGATGATCCGGCGGTTGGAGGGCGAGAGCATCTTCAGAGTGCCGCGGCCAAAAGCCTTCTGCTGCTTGCGCACCGCCAGCATCCGGCGTGTCCAGTTGAGCAGCGAATGGGTATCACCCAACTGGGATTCGACATTGATGGTCTGGAAGCCGTACAGCGGATCCATCACCGGTGGCAGTACCAGGCTGGCGGGATCGGCCTTGGAGAACCCGCCGTTACGGTCAATGGACCATTGCATGGGGGTGCGCACACCATCGCGGTCGCCAAGGAAAATGTTGTCGCCCATGCCTATTTCGTCGCCGTAGTACAGCGTCGGCGTACCCGGCATCGACAAAAGCAGGCTGTTGAGCAGCTCCACCCGGCGGCGATCACGCTCGACCAGCGGTGCCAGTCGGCGGCGGATGCCCAGGTTGATCCGTGCCCGGCGATCCGAGGCATAGTAATTCCACAGGTAATCGCGCTCGCGGTCGGTGACCATTTCCAGCGTCAATTCATCGTGGTTACGCAGGAATATCGCCCACTGACAGCTCTCGGGAATATCAGGCGTCTGGCGCAGGATATCGGTTATCGGAAAGCGGTCCTCCTGGGCAATCGCCATGTACATGCGCGGCATCAACGGAAAATGGAACGCCATATGGCATTCATTGCCTTCGCCGAAGTACATCTGGGTGTCTTCGGGCCACTGATTGGCCTCGGCCAGCAGCATCTTGTCCGGGTAATGCGCGTCCACCTCGGCGCGGATCTTTTTCAGCACCACGTGGGTTTCCGGCAGGTTCTCGTTGTTGGTGCCATCGCGCTCGATCAGGTACGGGATCGCATCCAGGCGCAGACCGTCCACGCCCATGTCGAGCCAGAATCGCATCACACTGAGAACCGCCTTGAGCACCTGGGGGTTATCGAAGTTGAGGTCCGGCTGATGGGAATAGAAACGGTGCCAGAAATACTGCTTGGCCACCGGATCCCAGGTCCAGTTGGACTTTTCCGTATCCAGAAAGATGATCCGCGTGCCCTGGTACTTGTCATCGGTATCTGACCAGACGTAGAAGTCCCGCGCCTTGGAGCCCTTCTTCGCGTGCCGGGCTTTCTGGAACCAGGGGTGCTGGTCGGAGGTATGGTTGATCACCAGTTCGGTAATCACCCGCAGCCCCCGCTTGTGCGCTTCGGCAATGAACTTGCGCGCATCGTTCATGGTGCCGTAATCGGGGTGCACACCGCGGTAGGCGGCGATATCGTAACCGTCGTCACGTCGCGGTGACGGATAGAACGGCAGCAGCCAGATGGTATTGACGCCCAGATCGGCTATGTAATCAAGCTTCTGAATCAACCCGGCAAAGTCGCCTATTCCGTCGTTATTGGCGTCGAAAAATGACTTCACATGTACCTGATAGATCACCGCATCCTTGTACCAGCTCGGATCGTTGAGAAAGGTGACCGTGTTGTCTTCACTGTTGTTCATTACGTTGCTCCCTCATGAGGCCGGACGGAGGCGCCAGATACCGAATGGCAAATGCCAGGGCTCGATGCGCATCCATTGGGTCTTGCCGTACCAGGTCCAGGTATGGCCGGTCATCAGGTCTTCCCCGTGCATGTGGGCGTCGTCCGGCAGGCCGAACTCCCACAGAGGCAGATCGAAATGCGCCTCCTGGGCGTTGTGCGGGTCAAGACTGATGGCGATCAGAATGAAATTGGTCAGATCTTCGGTGCGCTTGCCGAAGTACAGAATGTTGTCGTTCCAGGCGGTGTAGGCCTGAAAGCCCAGGTGGGTCTGCAGGGCCGGGTTCTGCCGGCGGATAAGATTGAGCCGGCTGATTTCGGCGACGATATTGCCCGGCGCGTTGTAGTCCCGCGGGCGGATCTCGTATTTCTCCGAATCCAGGTACTCCTCCTTGCCCTGCACCGGCGCCGACTCGCAGATCTCGAAGCCCGAATACATACCCCAGAGGCCTGAACCCATGGTCGCCAGGGCGGCACGAATCAGAAAACCCGGGCGACCCGACTGATGCAAGAAGCGTGGATTGATGTCCGGCGTATTGACGAAAAAGTTGGGCCGGTAACAGTCGCGCCACGGTGGTTCATTGAGCTCGGTGAAGTAGGTTTCCAGTTCGTATTTGGTATTACGCCAGGTGAAGTAGGTATAACTCTGGCTGTAACCGACCTTGCCCAGACGCGCCATCATCGCCGGTTTGGTAAAGGCTTCGGACAGGAAGATCACGTCGGGATGGTCGGTGCGAATATCGGCGATCAGCCACTCCCAGAACGGCAGCGGCTTGGTATGCGGGTTATCCACGCGAAACAGGGTTACCCCACGCTCGACCCAGCCGAGCACCACATCACGCAGAGCCACCCAGAGATCGGGCACCGCCTCCTTTTGATAAAAGTCGACATTGACGATGTCTTCATATTTCTTGGGGGGGTTTTCGGCGTGGCGAATGGTGCCGTCGGGCCGCCAGCTGAACCAGCCTGGATGCTCGCTGATCCAGGGATGATCGGGCGAGCACTGGATGGCGAAATCCAGGGCAATCTCCAGGCCGTGGGCCCGGGACTGGCGCACCAGCTCGAGAAAATCCTCGAGACTGCCGAGCTCGGGGTGGATGGCCTCGTGCCCGCCTTCCGGGCTGCCTATAGCGTAGGGACTGCCCGGGTCATTCTCGCCGGCAACCAGGGAGTTGTTCGGCCCCTTGCGGTGGGTACGGCCGATCGGATGGATGGGCGGAAAATAGAGAACGTCAAAGCCCATGCGGCTGATGTCGGGCAACCGACCGATCACATCACGAAAGGTCCCGTGCCGGCCTGGATCGGAAGTGACCGAACGGGGGAACAGTTCGTACCAGCTGGCAAATTCCGCCAGCGGGCGCTCCACCTCCAGTGGATAGGCCTGACTGAATACCTGGTGCGAGCGGATACCCGCTTCGCGCATGATTGCCAGGGTTTCCGGGGCGAGAAAAAAACTCAGCCGCTGGTCCAGTGCGTGGGCTTCATCCATCTGCGCAATCAGGCGGTCAAGCACCTGCGCATGCTCGGGCACAGCGGCCTGCTGCGCCTCGCGAATGAGCTGCTCGCCCTCCTGCAGCTCCAGGGTAATGGGTACTCCGGCACGGTATTTCTTTTCCACCTCGTCATAAAAGCTGGCGTAGAGATCGCGCCAGGCTTCAATGACGAACAGGTATCGTCCCGCCTGTTCAGGGCAGATCGCCGCTTCCCAGTGGTCGTTGCCGAGAAACGCCATCGGCATGGCATGCCAGCTGTCTTCATTCAGGCTACGCCAGCGCAGATTGACAGCCAGCTTGTCATGGCCATCGGTAAAGACCACGGCACCGATCGACGTGGTACGGCCCGCCACACCCTTGGTCGGGAAACGGCCCTGTTCCACTGTCGGAGAGACTGATTCGATGGCGATGCGCGGCATTTCGACCGCCTCCTCTACCGAAAGCCCGAGGGCTGGGTACTCGTCCTGATTGCGTGCACGTGTCAAAGACATTGCTGCCCCCTTGGGAAACAAGATGGAATTAGCAGAATGGAGAAAGATGCCTAATGCAGAGGACTGACTCATGGGCACCTAGTTCCCCATAAATCCGCGCAGGGATTCGCCGGCGCATCGGTCTGCAATGCAATTTTTGCCGCAGCTGGCGGTCTCAGGGTGACCCGGCAAGTGGCCGGGCAAAACGGCAGCGCCCTTCTGGGCGCTCACTGGCAACAAGGGTAGTCAATGGAGTATCTGGACTGGGTGCAATGGCCCGCCATGGTGGTGACTGTCGCGGCAGCCTGGCTGGTCGGGTCCCGGCTGAAGCACCGGCGTGAAATCGGCTTCTGGGTCTTTCTGACCAGTAATGTGCTCTGGGTGATCTGGGGGCTCTATGCCAACGCCTGGGCGCTGATCGTGCTGCAGCTCGCGCTGGCCGGGATGAATGTCCGCGGCATGGTCAAGAACTGGAAATAGGTGTTGGCAAGCCATTGACGACCCCGACCGGAACGTTCGGCCGGGGTCGCGAGACTCACATGTGCGCTGCCAACTCGGTGTTGAGCAGACGCTTGATGGTCCTGAGGTGGTCTTCCTCCTGCTCGACCGCCTTGCGGAAGCTCTTGGCAATATTCGGATGCCCGGCCTTGTCGGTGAGTTCGATCAGCGACTCCCACGCCGCGTTGTCGGTCAACTCGAGGGTGAGCAGCGCATTCAGCGCCTGGGAGGCATTGGTCCGCGGATCGGTCACCACCTGCATGGGCCCTATTGCCATGACGCCGGCCACATTGGCGCAGGGGGTCATGGCCGTCGGGTCGGCGCCCAGGGTCTCGATCGCATCCTTGAGAATGAACATGTGTTCAGCCTCCTCGTCGCGAATATGCCTCAGCTCCGGGATCATCTTCTGGCCGGCACTGTCAGAGGCTTGCAGCTTGGCGATTACCGCATCGTAAAGCCGCACGCCGGTGCGCTCGAACGCAAGGCGTTCGCCCAGCTTGTCGACCAGCAACTCGGGCTGCTTGCCCAGCATCTTGTCAAAGCCGCTCTTGAGCTTGCCCTTGGTCGAGCCCGGCACAGGCACCGTACCCACACCCTCCGAGGCCTCGGTCATCGTCTCGCGCTCCTTGGCCAGACGGGTCGAGTCCCCCGGTATGGTCGGTGGGTATTTTTCTACCGCTTCCATCATCTCTTTCACGTCATCAGGCGACATCTGTGCGCCGGTCAGGTTGTGGCCCAGCTTGGCTGCATCTGGCATGTCGTTTACCTCCTCATTGTTTGCGGGTCTGTTCGGTACCCGGTGCCCAGCGATAGCCGGCCGATACCACATCGCTTGGGATGCCGTCGGAATGGAGCTGCTCGCGGTAGGACAGCGACGCGGCACTTTCCTCTTCCTTCGGCACGTACTTGGCGCCATCGGTGCGCAGATCCACCTCCTCGTCGAGCACCTTGCGCACAAAATCCCGCTGGCTCTTGAAGGCCATCATCTTCGGCAGGTCGCCACCGAGGATTTCCGCAGGGTCACGTCGCTCCACCTTCTTGAACCATTCACAGGCGACGTTCAGCTGACCCAACTCGTAGTCGACGAAACGCTCCCAGAGCTCCTTGATCCGCGGGTTCTCTTCCTGTTCGGCGCAGCTGGCGTAGGCGTAGACCTCCATCGCCTCATGCACCAGCCACTTTTCGATGAAGCTCTCGTCCGGATCCATCAGCGAGCCATACTGGGTCACGTGTTGCTCCTCCACCGCAGCAATCTCGGCATACAGCTGGCGTGCTACCGGATCGGCAAAGGTCGGCCCGATGTTCATGTAGTAATCATGGGTCTGATACTCGGCGGCGGTAATCATCGCGGCGTGAATCTTGGTAATCAGCTGCGCCTGGTTCTTGTCGTAGCTGTCGCGCAGATCATCCTCCGGCGCGCGATGATGCTGCGATGTGGGTCTGCCGGGCACGATATCGGTGTAGCCCTGCAGAATATTGTTCGCGTCCTTGCCCTCAAGACGGTCCAGCATCGCCGAATAGCGATACAGGTGGTCGAAATCCTCTAGCAAGCCAAAGCGATAGGTTTGCGCCTGATACGGATCGGGCTCGCTCTGGGCGACAGCAGCCGTCACCTCGATGGCCACCTGCTCGTAGGCGATGGTGGTTTCAAGGGGAGAATGGTCGGCCGAAAGCAGCCAGTTCACCGCCGTTGCCTGTTGGTGTTCAACGCGGCGGATCTGCGCCAGCGGCAACCGCAAGTCGCGGTGGAACCGCGCGCCGATGTGTTTGAGCCGCAGGGCGTCCACTTCAACGCCGTTCATGAGGATGACCCTTACCCGGGTAAAGGCGTCATCATCCAGCTTGCTGATCGGGCGACCCGCCATCTCCTTCCAGGTGAATTTCTGCTTTTCCAGCGGACAACCCTTGTTATCAAGTATTCCAGTCAGGTTATGCATAGCTACTCCACGGATTAAGACCGGCGCGGCGGGACTCAGACCGCCGCGTCAGGTTGACTACTTGCGACCGCCTTTCTGACCAGCCTCCGCTGCGCGTTCGGGGTCGTTCTTGAAATTGCCGCCACTCTTCTGGCCGCCCTTGCTGCCGGCTTCCGATGCCCGCTGCGGATCATTCTTGAAGTTACCACCGCTCTGCTCGCCGCCTTTGCTCCCGGCTTCTGCGGCACGCTGTGGATCGTTCTTGAAATTACCGCCGCTCGCTTCTCCGCCCTTGCTTCCAGCCTGGGAAGCCCGTTGCGGATCTTCGGCAAAATTGCCCTTGCCACCACGATGTTCAGCCATATCGATTACTCCTCTGGTTGTTGTTTCAGCCCCCGAATCAGGGACTCAACCTTAAGAATGAAAGCCTCAATCTTGGTTCAGGCGTTTTATAGAATCCTTGCGTATGAGCAGTCGGGTGTTTAATACCCGACTGCTTGCATGCCGCCGTTAGCGCTTGGCGGTCACATCCGGGTCCGCTTTGCGGTCCAGGAAGTTCTCGGTCAGGGACGGCAGGTGGTTGCGCAACCACTCGGCCATGGCTACCTCCTGGGGCAGGATCTGTTCGCAGATCCGCTGGGTCTCGCTGTCGCCGGTAACCTTGGCCGCGGCAATCAGAACCGTGTAGGACGCTATCTCCATGTTCTCGAAGACATAGGCACTCATGGCACCCTTGACCACTTCATCACTGACAAACATGCCGCTGGCAGCCTGACCGAAGGCCATCAGCTTGGCACTGGCATCCTTGATGCTCGAGGTACTTCCGCCCAGGCGCTCGATGCACTGCTGCAGCAGTTGCTGCTGGCCGCGCGTCTCTTCGATGTGCTCTTCGAGCCGTGCCTTGAGCTGCGGATAATGTTCAAGACGCTTGATCTCGCCAGTCAGCATCTGCTCGGACTGCTGCTCCATCGCATGTGCATCGCGCAGCCAGTCAAGAACGGATTTTTCCGGATCGGACATTGTGGTTCTCCTTCAACTCGTTATTTGAAAATCAACCGTTGACGATCTTGCCGCCGTTGATATGCAGCACCTGACCGCTGACAAAAGAGGAATCATCGCAGGCAAGGTAGACATACCCGGGTGCCAGATCCGCCGGCTCGCCCGGGCGTTCCATGGGCGTACTGGCGCCGAATTCGGCGACCGAGTCGGCGTCGAAGGTGGAGGGAATCAGCGGCGTCCAGGTTGGACCAGGGGCTACGCCATTGACCCTGATACCGCGCTTGGCGAGGCTGATGGAAAGCGATCGCGTGAACGCGGTTATCGCGCCCTTGGTGGACGAGTAATCGATCAGTTTGGGGTTGCCCTGGTAGGCCGTGATCGAGGTGCTGTTGACGATCGCCGCGCCCTCACCCAGGTGCGGCAAAGCGGCCTTGGTCAGCTGGAACATGGAGAACACGTTGGTGCGGAAGGTTCTTTCCCACTGCTCTTGCTCGATCTCTTCGAGACCATCGCACACGTGCTGCTCACCGGCGTTGTTGACCAGGACGTCAAGGCGGCCCCAGCGCGCCAGCACGGTGTCGATCAGCTCCTGACATACCTCCCGCTCGCCGATGTCGCCAGCATGGCTGATGACTTCCCCGCCGCGCTTCTCGATTTCTTCGCAGGCGGTGCGCGCATCGTCGTGCTCATCGAGATAGGAGATCAGCACCTTTGCCCCCTCGGCGGCAAAGTGCACTGCCACCGCACGACCGATACCGCTGTCGCCCCCGGTAACAATGGCCACCTTGTCCTTGAGTTTGCCGGCGCTCCGGTAATGGTCGTGGATAAAGACCGGTGGCGGGTCCATCTTCTTCTCGGACCCCGGCTGCTGATCCTGGTGCTGCGCGGGCGGGGTTTTCTCTTCGCTCATGGTTTTCCTCCGATTCTGGTGTCTCTCAGAAGGAGGACCCGGTGCTCCGCGGCGGAGTTCCACCAATCTGACTCACACCCTGAAAGCCGCGGCACAGCGGCGTTGTGATCACCGGCTGCGCACTGTGCCGTTCGTCGGGAACGTTGAATCTTTCGATCGCGGCCCGAGTCAGTTACTTCATGTTACGAATGGAGTTACCCGTGGAGTTACCCAATGTCTGAGCTCAATTCCAACCTGGATCACAGCAATGCAGCCAAGGATGCCGGATCATTCGACCACTCGTCGCGCCTCGATGCCGAGAATTTCAGAACCTCGACCGAGACCAGGCCCAATGGCGACCTGGTGCTGATTGTTGAATCACCCCGTTACGGCGTATTCCGCAGAGTCGTACCCAAGGATCTCAAGGACCCCGCAGAGTTCGTCAACCGGGTGAAGCTCGACTTGCTGATCCAGAATGGCGAGCTGCCGCGCAATGAGATCTTGCAGGCCGCGCGCAAGGACAGAATTCCCACCTATACCCTGGGGAAGCTGCACAAGACGCGCTACGCCAGCCTTTGGGAGGATCGCAAGATTCGCAAGGACGAGCCGCCGGCGTAACCCGGTCCGAACCTGTTACCCCTGCTGCGTGAGTTCGCGATGGATGTCAGCTGGAATCAGATGCTTGCACTGACCGAGCTGCGGGTATTGCTCATCGCCGGATGTACCGTCCTGATTCTGGCGATTGTCGCCAGGGGGCTATGCAAGCTGGCTATCCGCATTACCCGCCGTTTGCCGTTTCTCGGTCAGGTCATCGTCAATATCTGTCCGCCTTTTATGTTCCTGTTGCCACTGCTGGGTCTTCAGGCAGTGTGGGCTGCAGCGCCGGCCGATACGTTATTCATCGATGCTGCCGAACATATAAACGGTCTGTGCATCATCGCCGTGGTGACCTGGATGGGCATCTGCGCGGTGCGGGCGGTGCAGCAGGTGATCGTTCGGCAGAACCCCACCGACATTCAGGACAATCTGCGGGCGCGCCGGATCCACACGCAAACGCAGCTACTGGTCCGCACGCTCAGCTTCTTCGTGCTGCTCTTTGGGGTCTCCAGCATGCTGATGACCTTCCCTGCCGTACGCCAGATAGGCACCGGGCTACTCGCTTCTGCCGGCCTGGCGGGGCTGGCGGTCGGCTTTGCCGCCAAACCGGTGCTGGGCAATATTATCGCAGGGCTGCAGATCGCGATTACCCAACCCATTCGGCTGGATGATGTGGTGATAGTCGAGAACGAATGGGGGCGTATCGAAGAGATAACCGGCACTTACGTGGTGGTGCGCATCTGGGACGAACGCCGTCTGATCGTGCCGCTGCAGTATTTCATCGAACAGCCGTTCCAGAACTGGACGCGTGAAACATCCGCCATCCTCGGCTCGGTATTCTTCTGGGTCGATTACTCGCTACCCCTGCAGCCCCTGCGCGAAGAACTGGATCGCCTGCTGGACGCAGTGCCTGAACTGTGGGATGGCCGCGTCAAGGTATTGCAGGTCACCGATACCACCGACAAGGTTATTCAGCTGCGCGCCCTGGCCAGCGCCAAGGATGCCTCCACCGCCTGGGATCTGCGCTGCTATCTGCGCGAACAGATGATCGGATTCATCCAGCGCGAATATCCCGAGAGCCTGCCACGGCTGCGCATCGGCGAGGCCGAAGCCTGATCAGGGCGCCTTCGCATTCAACTGCGCCCACATTTTTGCGGTAATGCGCTGCCGGTTGGAATAGCCTTCCCAGGGGTCACTCTTTAGCGAATCCAACCGCTCCTGCAGATTCTCAACGGTCCACTGCGCTGCGCTCTGCAAGCCCTCCAGCTCATCACGGGTGATGGGTACAGACACCGGCAACCCGGGCCGCGCACGCACCGAATAGGCTGCGACCGTACTCGCGCCGCGATGGTTGCGCAGGTAGTCGGTAAATATCTTGCCGACCCGGTTCTTCGGTCCCATCTTGGCGGTAAAGCGTTCCGGCAACTGGTCGGCCATGAACTGCGCGATGGCACGGGCAAAGGCCTTCACCTCATCCCAGTCGGCATAGCGCGCCAACGGAATGATGATGTGCGTGCCCTTGCCGCCGCTGGTCTTGATCCAGCTTTCCAGTCCGATCTCATCCAGCAGGGACAGCACCAGTTGGGTGGCCTCGATCATGCGTTGCCAGGGCAGCTCCGGGTCGGGATCGAGGTCAAGGATGATGCGGTCGGGTTTCTCGATCCGGTCGGTGCTCGCCCCCCAGGTATGGAACTCGACGCTGCCCATCTGCACAGCACCGATCAAGGCCTTGCGCGTGTCGATTTCCATCAGGCTCGGATGTCCGGGATCAAGCGACTCGTCCAGATGCTTGATATTGGGAATCGCCAGGTGCTGGGCGTGCTTCTGAAAGAACTGTTCGCCATCGATACCTTCCGGCGCGCGCAACAGCGAGACGGGGCGCCCAGTCAGGTGCGGCAGGATCCACTTTGCAATCTGATCATGGAAAGCCGCCAGCTCGCCCTTGCTGGTGCCGCTTGCGGCGTCAATGATGCGTTCGGCGCTGCTGATCTTCACCCCCGCCACCAGATCAGGGGCCTCGCCCTGGCTAACCTTTTTGCGGCTACCCTGTGCCTTGCGTGCGTGCTCACGCCTGACGGTGGGCAACGCCTGGGGCGGAGCTGGCTGCTCACGGACGATATCTTCGGCGGCCTTGTCGCTACGCAGTGCGATGAAGGTACCCTGGCGCAGCACATGTTCCTTGGTCCATTCCGCGAACTCGACCTCACACACCAGTTCGGGCCTGACCCAGTGAAGCTCATTGGAGCGGCCAGCGGCTCGGCTGTCGGCCAGGGGACTTGTCTTGCGTTCAAGCCTGCTTAACTTGCCGTGCAGGTCACGCAGCCTGCTCTCGGTAAAACCGCTACCCACCCGGCCGGCGTAACGTAGCTGGTCCCCACCCGGTTTGTCATGGACGGCCAGCAACAGAGAGCCAAACCCACTGCGGCTCCCTTTCGGGGGGGTAAAGCCGACAATGACGAACTCCTGGCGTAGCCGGCATTTGAGCTTGATCCAGTCCGCACTGCGCCTGGAACCATAGGTGCTGCCGCTACGCTTGCCGATCACGCCTTCCAGGGACATCGCACAGGCACTGGCGTGAATGCTCCTGGCATCATCGTCAAACACCGCGGAAAAGCGCAGGGTTTCGTCCGGGGCGTCCTGCAACGCCTGTTCAAGGGCGGCGCGGCGCACCTCCACAGGCTCCCCACGCATGTCCTTGCCGTTGAGGTAGGGCGCGTCAAACAGGTAATACACGATGTGCGCGTTGCGTCCGCTGTCGAAAGCGTTCTGCAGTGCCTGAAAGTCGGGCAGTCCATCCTTATTGAGCACCACCACTTCACCGTCGAGCCAGCTGTCGACCAGGCCAAGCGACTCGATATCCCTGACCTGCTGGGGTAAGCGGGCAGTCCAGTCCTTGCCGTTGCGGGAAAAAAGTCGCACCTTGCCCTTTTTCACCCGTGCCAGAATGCGGTAGCCATCGAATTTGATTTCGTACATCCAGTCGCCCGCGGGTGGCTCGCTGGCCAGGGTGGCAAGCTGCGGCGAAAAGCTGTCGGGGACGCTGGCAGTCTTTTTGCCAGCCTTGCTGGCCTTGTCTGACGAAACCGCCGGCTTCGCTGGTTTTGCGACGCGAGTGGTCGGTTTGCTGTTTTTCTGCTGGCTGCCGGGCGCCGCGGCCTTGTCCCGATCGCCAGGCAGCAAGGTACCGGAAATCACGCTCTCCGGTCGCTCGCTAACCACGTCATAGTCGGCCAGGTCGACCGCCTGATCATCCCGGCTCTTGATCAGCAGCCACTGCTCCTTGTCACTGCTGCGTCTGGATCGCGTACGCACCAGGTTCCAGGCTCCCGACAGCTTCTCACCGATCAGGGTGAATTCCAGCTTGCCGGCCTTGTACCCTGCAGCAGGATCGCCCTTGGGTTCCCAGGTGCCACGGTCCCAGACAATCACATCGCCACCGCCGTACTGGCCCTTGGGGATGCTGCCCTCGAAACTGCCGTAACTCAGAGGGTGATCTTCCACGTGGACGGCGAGACGTTTCTCACTCGGATCCAGGCTCGGCCCCTTGGGCACCGCCCAGCTCTTGAGCGTGCCGTCGAGCTCCAATCGGAAGTCGTAGTGCAACCGCCTGGCTGCGTGCTTCTGAATGACAAAATCGCGCCCACCGGTCTTTCTGTTTCGCTTTGCTCGCTTCTCTTCCGGCGGTTCGGGCGTGATGTCGAAATTGCGTTTGCGGTTGTATTCGCTATTTACACTGGCCATTTGACGGGTCCTCCTTAAACCGGGTTCGAGGGTTCGCGCAGCGCGCCTGCGCTATCGCCCGGAGCTATTTGATCGAGCGCTTCGGCGATTTGCGCGCGGGAGCATCTCCCTTCTCTTCGTCGCTATCCTTTGCGGTGCCCCGGGAAGCGGATTTGCGCCTGGAGGAGGCCCCTTTCTTGGCGTCACCGCCCTTGCCGCCCAGGCTGCGCTTGAGCAGCTCGGTCAGGTCAACGACATCCGCACTCTTGCGCTCGCCAGCATCTCCCTCGGCTTTCTCGACCTGCTCTATTTCCCCTTCCTTGGCTTTTTCTTCTACCAGACGCATGACCTCGTCCTCGAAGGTATCGCGGTAATCATCCGGCTCCCATGCCGACGTCATGTCCTCGATCAGTCGCGTGGCCATGTCCAGTTCCTTCCTGGAGAGATCCGGTTTGGCAACGTCGTTGCCCAGATCCAGGATATCCAGGCTGCGCACATCGCTGGGCCATCGCAGCATCATCATGACCAGCGCAGCGTCCTTGGGCATTACCGCTGCAAGTCGCTGGCGACTGCGCACGACAACATTGGCCAGCGCGACCTTGTCGGTCTTGATCAGCGCCTCGCGCAGCAAGGCATAGACCTTCTCGCCGCGTCGGCCGGGGCTCAGGTAATAGGGCTTGTGGATATTTTCCATGGGTATCGCAGCGCTTTCGACGAAAGCGAATATGTCGATGGTCTGGGTTGCCTCCGGATTGGCCGCCTTGATTTCCTCTTCGCTGAGCACAACGTAACGGCCCTTTTCCAGCTCGACGCCCTTGACGATATGCTCCTTGGTGATCTCCTTTCCGGTAGCCTTGTTGATCCGCTTGTACCCCACCGGATCCATCGTGCGCTCGTCTAGCCAGTCAAAATTGATGCCCTGCGACGAGGATGCAGATATCAGCGATACCGGGATATGCACCAGCCCGAAGCTGATTGCGCCTTTCCAGATTGACCGTGCCATTGACCTGCCCCGCATGCCTTTGAGGATTGTGTCCACGTTCTGGAAGGACCCGGCCCGCGGGCGAAAGTTTCTCCTTTTTACCGCGGCAGCCCTCGCCGATCCGCCAGATTGCCGGAACCATTCAGCCAAATGCAGGCCGATATTCAAAGCGCTGCACACCCTTGTGCAGCAGGGCAACGGGCTGGGGAGAATCCATATGGGGGAGAGGGTACGTGAACCGTCTCGGGGTGCCATGCAGGGGGTCATGCTGGCTGTCACCGATGCGGCGACACCCGAACACGAGCTGAAGGTACACACCGTGCTGGGCACGCGCATCGCTGAAATGCTCGATTGCCGATTTCTGGGGCTTGCCGAGAGCCCCGCGGACACCGCAGATCCTGTCTATCTGATTCCCGATGCCACCTTGACCGGCGACCAGCACCACGCGCTGGGAATCAAAACCGAGGCAGATTTCTTCGGCGGCAGCGTCCCCTTCGCCTTTGTTGGCTCCAAGGCCATCAGCCATCCGCTGGTCAGCGATGTTGCCACAGCGCCTCGGGGCTGGTCAGCGGAGATGATGCAGTTTGCCCGCAAGGCAGTGCTGAAGGGCTTCACCGCCTTCAGTACCGACGACGCGCGACAGGCTGGCGCCGAGCTGCTGGTCGAAGGTGCAGTCAGACTCAAACCGGCCGCAGCCAAGGCAGGACGTGGTCAACTGGTGGTCCGTACACCGCACCAGCTCGACACCGCCCTGGACTCCCTGGGGTCGGCAACCATCAGTCATGCCGGGCTCGTGCTGGAGCAGGATGTCGAGAATGCGTTGACGTTCAGCGTGGGTCAGGTGCGCGTTGCCGGGATCACCGCCAGCTACTGCGGCCACCAGACCCAGACCCGCGATAACGACGGCGAATGGGTCTACGGCGGATCGGAACTGCTCGTGGTGCGGGGCGACTATGGAGATCTGCTGGCAGCCCCTCTGTCCCAGCAGGCAACGCTGGCGGTGACCCAGGCCCGCCTGTATGAGCACGCGGCGTTGCAGGCCTATCCACAGATCCTTGCCTCGCGGCGCAACTATGATGTGCTTCAGGGTACCGATGTCCGGGGCCATCTGGTGTCCGGCGTACTCGAGCAATCCTGGCGCATCGGTGGTGCCAGCAGCGCGGAAATATATGCCCTGGAGCAGTTTGCTCGCGACGACCAGATGCAGAGGATTCGCGTGGCCTCGATCGAGCGCTACGGGCGCAGTGCGCGCTTGCCACCGGACAGCTATCTGCTGTTCCGCGGGGATGATCCAAACCTGGGCTACCTGAGCAAGGGTGTAAGGATACTCAGCGATGACAACACATATTGAAGACATCACCCTGGCAGTTGCCGGGGAAGATATCGCCGGCACCGTTCTGCGTCCGCAAACCGAGCTGCCCGGCATTCTCTTTGTCCACGGTTGGGGCGGCAGCCAGCAGCGCGACCTTGAGCACGCGCTGAAGCTTGCAGGCCTTGGCTGCATATGTCTGACCTTCGACCTGCGGGGCCATGAGGCCACCAGCGCGCAACGGCAGACAGTAACCCGTGAGCAGAATCTGGCGGATGTGGTGGCGGCCTATGATCGCCTTGCCGCCCAGCCGGCACTTGATGCCAGCAACATCGCCGTGATCGGCACCAGCTATGGCGGCTATCTCGCGACGCTTCTGACCGCCGTCAGATCGGTTCGCTGGCTCGCCCTGCGCGTACCGGCCATCTACCCCGATGACCATTGGGATACACCCAAGCAGGCCCTCGACCGCGAGGCTCTGATGCGCCTGCGACACAGTCGCTGCGCGCCTCAGGACAATCGCGCACTCGCCGCCTGCGCGCGCTTTACCGGCGATGTCCTGCTGGTGGAATCCGAGCACGACAGCTTCGTGCCACACCCCACCGTGATGAACTATCGGGACGCCTGCACCCGCGCCAGGTCAATGACCCATCGGATAATACAGGGTGCAGACCATGCCCTTTCAAGGGACGCGGATGCCATGGCGTACGAATCAATATTGAATCGGTGGGTGAGCGAAATGATTGTCGGGTCGCGCGTTGGCTTGTAACGACAAGTGCCATCTGGCTGTAACAGACAGAAACACCTGCCAGGAACTTAAGCGTTTGTTGTTGTTCTACTAAGTTGAGTTGAACGAAATATCAGAACGGATACACCCAGGTTGATGGTATTGCCAAAAACGTATTGCGCACATTGACCAGCCAACAAAACGAGGTGAATAGCATGAAATTTCAAAACGTCTTGTATACCACCGCTTTTTCCCTGGCGCTTGTTGCCGGCTCGAGCACAGCCTTTGCCGAGGGCACCGACACTTCCGCTACGCATGGCACCTATAACCAGGACGCCACCGAGTACGATGAAGGTACCGGCGACCCCATGAATACCAATGACGTCGAGGCAATGAGAGAAAAGGCCACCGACGAGGAACTGCCCAATCGTGGCAGCCGGGCAGTCCCGGGCGCGGCAGATGCTGGCAAGAACGAAAGCATTGAACCGGCAGCAGGACATCACGACTTCGTCGAATAACTTTTACATATTCAGATGACGGATCGCGTCGCAACTTCATCGCTCGACATCTTTACGCGGCTTGTGCCTGCGAGATGCGCCAAGTCTGGCAATAGTCAGAGGGTGCGAAGTTGTTTATTGAAGAACTTGCCTGAGCAGGTTCGCTAGAGAGAGGTAATCAGTATGAAATATTCAAAGATCATTGGCACGACCGCATTTACGCTCGCACTGGGGCTCGCCGGCCCAATGGCTGTTGCAGACATGCACGGCGACCATGATGAGAAGCACATGGACGACAAGACCTCATCCGAGACGATCAAAGGCGGTAGCGAGCTCGATGAGCGCACCGACACCGGGGTGGGGATCGAAGCGCGTCACGGCTCTTCTGGCCTGGACAGTGAGTTTCCGGAAGATCCGGACGTCGACATGGATCCCGAGGCCGACGAGGACTATTGATACCTCGGTCCGCTCCAACGACGGGTAGCTTTCGCGCTACCCGTTTTTTTTGGCCGGCATTAAGCGCCGGCGAGAGCCACAGCAACAGGCTGAAGTGAGGACGCATGAAAATAGTACAGACCCTGGGCAGCACGCTGGTTGTAGCACTGGTCAGTCTCGTCGCCATGCCGGCGTTGGCCGATGACGACACCATGACCGGCACCGATATGGGCGCCACGACCCGTACACCCGGCCCCACCGGGACGCCGGCCACCACCGGCCAGGGAGGCAGTGCCAGTCGCGAGGGAATGGTCACCGCGCCAAACTACCCAAGCGGGATTACCGCAGCCGAATTTATCGAGGACGCGAGCGAGAAGAATCTCGCTATCATCAATGCCGCCAGACTCGCTCTGGAGCCGGACAATGGCATGACCGACGATGCAGATGTCCGGGAGTTCGCCCAGCAGATGATTGAAGAGCACGAGCGTCTGAACCGGAAAATGACGACCCTTGCCGATCAGGAGGAGCTGGAAGTCTCCGACTCCGCCATGCTCTTCGACAAGGCACAGCGCCTGGTTCTCGAGGTGCGAGAAGGCGAGTCGTTCAAGGAGGCCTATGCCAACAATCAGGTGGCCGATCACTACGCCCTGATCGACCTGTTCGAACGTGCCGCTGCCAGCAATCATGGAACGGTGAGCCAGTTCGCGAAGGAGGCACTACCCAAGCTCAAGGAGCACCTGGAGCTGGCCCGGGATCTGCAACCTGAGGACCAGACTGCCGAGTGGTAACGGCCAAACGACGGGCACAAAAAAAGCGACCTGAGTCGCTTTTTTTTGCCTGGAAGCCTGGGCTCCCAGTGAACAATATGGCGCAGTGGACGGGACTCGAACCCGCGACCCCCGGCGTGACAGGCCGGTATTCTAACCAACTGAACTACCACTGCGCGTTACCTCGAGTGGTGGGTGATGACGGGATCGAACCGCCGACCCTCTGCTTGTAAGGCAGATGCTCTCCCAGCTGAGCTAATCACCCATTTGCTCTCGAAGTGGGGCGCATTCTAGGCAGCTTTTTGCCTGCTGGCAATACCTTTTTCAAAAAAATTCCTCCCCTTTTTCAATATGTTAATTATCCCGCCCGATCGGCTGGTCGACAGCGGCCGTGTCAGGCACTATTGCTGACTTTTGCGCCGGACGTGCGAGGACAGCATCATGTGGTTTCGTAATCTTCTGCTTTACCGTTTCAGCCAGACCGTTCCTTTCAGCGAGGCCGAGTTGATCGCCGCGCTCGAACAACGTCCCGCCCGCCCCTGTGGTAGCCAGGAAACACATACCCTTGGCTGGACAACTCCCTTCGGCAAACACTCGGACAACATCGTGCAGGTTGCAGACGGCTATTGGCTGATCGCATTGCGCAAGGAAGAGCGGATATTGCCTGGCAGCGTCATTCGCGAATCCCTGACCGAAAAGGTGGATGAGATTGAAGCTCGCGATGCCCGCAAGGTCTACAAGAAGGAACGTGACACGCTCAAGGACGAGATCATCATGTCGCTTCTGCCCCGCGCCTTCACCCGCACCCAGACCACGCTGGCGTGTATTGCACCGCGGGAGGGCTGGATCGCGGTCGATACCTCTAGCGCCAAACGTGCCGAGGATCTGCTCAGCCTCCTGCGTGAGTGCGCCGGCAGCCTGCCTGTGAGGCCGATGACGGTCAAGGTGGCACCCGGTGCATGCATGACTGACTGGGTTCGCACAGGCGAGGCGCCAGAGGGCCTGGTGGTAGGTGATGAATGCGAACTGCGGGACACGACAGAGGACGGCGGCGTCATTCGCTGCAAACGTCAGGATCTGGCCAGTGACGAGATACAGCAACACCTGACGGCCGGCAAACAGGTCAGCCAGCTTGCTCTGCAGTGGCAGGAGAAGCTGGCGTTCAATCTGGACGACAAACTGTCGGTCAAGCGTTTGCGCTTCGAGGACCTGCTGACCGACGAGGCCGACGACCAGGGTGGAGACGATATGGCCGGCCAGCTGGATGCGAGTTTCACCATCATGGCCAGGAGTCTGTCCGAGTTCATCCCCGCGTTGACCACCGCCCTGGGCGGTGAAGAAATTCCCCAGGGGATCTGATTCGGCTAGCGGGAAAGCTATCCACAAAATCTGTGGACAACTATGTGGATAGCTCCCTCGAAACCCGGCCCGAGCCATGTAACATGCGGACACGGCTTAGAATGATCAAAAATTGATCAATTTTTAAGCCATTAAAATCAATGACTTACAGCCGAGCCCAGTAATTCAGGGGGTTACAAGAGTACTCACCGGCCCGAACCGGGGCATGCCCGGTGATTGTGCACAATGTCAACCCGCTAAACGCCTGCGGTGCGTAAAAATGCCCTGAAATCTGGCACGGGCATGAGCCCGCGCCACCATCAGGGAGCCAGCCGCTGCTCGAGCCAGCGGCGGGCATCCACAGCAGCGGCACTTCGCGGATACTCCCTGACCACGTAGCGTAATCTGGACGCACCCATCTCACGACGGCCCTTTTCGATGTCGGTCATTGCCAGACGATACTCTGCGCGGGCCATGCCCTCATGCAGCGTCTCCAGGCGGGGGGCCACCTCGTTCCTGTAGGCCGACTCAGGGTATTTGCGCACAAAAGCCACCAGTTGATCATGGGATTTGCGGCCGGCCTTGAGCTGCGATGCGGCATCACCCTCGGCCAGCTCAAAGCGTACGAAGTCGGTCAGCGCCAGCAGGTATTCGGAGTAATCCGGGTTGGGCGGGTTGTCATGACGGTCCCGATAATCGGTCAACAGCCGCTCGACGGTGGTCAGCTGGCCATCCTGCAGACAGCGGAAAGCCGCCTCCTGCTCGAGCGCCGGGTTGCGCAAATCAAGCACCTGATCCGCCATATCCGGCGCGCACCCGCTGAGGCTGAGTTTTGCCTTGATATCCACCGCCCTGGCGTCGGTGGCCGGGTTCTGTTTCGCCCCGGTAGCGCAACCGCCAAGGGCCACGACCAGTAAAAGAGGGAGCATCATGCGCATGGTTTTCTCCTTGAAAATGGGCCGAGCGATCATTGCAGGTTTGCGCGCCAGGGGATCCAGCCGTCGGCTCCGGGCTTGCCGAGCAGCGTCAAGCCCCCCGCAAGGCCCGCTTCGGCCGTGGCTCTGGCCTGCAGACGGGTATCCAGCGCCATGGCCTGGCCAGGGCGCCAGCGCGCGGTCCCCTGCAGACCCAGTGGCCCGCCCTGGTCCGACAGATTGAAGCGCAGCCAGCCATCATCATCTTCCAGGTCGGCTACAAGATTGCCCAGCGCCATCGCAGTGGGCAGCCCCCCGGCCGCAGACTCCCAGACCAGTCGCCCCTCAGCCTCGGTGACATGCTGCATGTCACGCAGGGCCAGCACCGGCACGTCGAGCACCCAGATGCCCTCCAACAGGAACGGCGCCTTGTTCACAGCCGCCATCGCAGCAGCGTCAAGTCGGCCCTGCACGTTCTCCAGGGTCAGGGTATCCAGACCGACCTGGACCGTGGCTCTGACGTCGCCCTTGCGTGGCATCCAGAGAAGATCCAGCTCGATAGCCGCACCGAGCAAGCCCGAAGGCCGCCAGGACCAGCTCAGCGACCCCTGATCGATACCATCAGCTTCTATCCGGTTGACCCTGCCCGACCACAGCGTACCGGTCAGCCCGTAGAGCTCGACCTGGGCAGGTAACTGACCTTTTATCCGATCCCAGACGAAACTGGCTGGCAGGTTCCATAGCAAGCTGAGCACGTAAAGCACCAGCGCTACAATAATGATGCGTTTCCAGTCAATTGTCCGCAGCATCAACGTGGCTCCACCAGAACACGGGCGGAAACCACCCCTGGCTCGGCACCGGCATCGACTGCCAGCTGGCTTACCAGCAGCCCCTGGCGCTGTTCCAGCTCGGCCATCCAGCGGACCAGGTTGTCGAAGGCAACGGCCTCGAACCACAGGCGGGCACCCTCTCCCTCGGGCTGCACGCGTTCAATGGCTTCCTTCAGGCCTGCGGCGTTGGCAGACACCTCGATCAAGGTCAGGACCGAGCCACCTGCCATCGAGGCCCCGGCCTGGCTGTTGCGCTGCATGCCCGCACGACGGCGCACTTCCAGGGCAGCCTGCTGCATCCAGGTATGGTCGGCACTGAGCTGCATGACCTCGCGTCGCAACTCCTCCCGCTTGTTGACCACCGGTTCGACAATCAGCAGCCAGATCACCAGCAGCCCCAGCACGACCGTGCCGGCGATCAGAATAATGCGCTCGCGCGGAGCCAGCCCCGCCCACCAGTTGCTCATGACTCTCTCCTGGATACTTTCAGCCGGGCGGTAACGCCTTCACTTCCCGAATCGGCGCCCTGCAGCGTCTCCTGCAAACCGGGCTTGGCCGCGAGACCCGCCCGCAGTGCTTCGAGTTCGGCGAAGGACGCCAGCTGCAATTCGATCTCCAGCTCCGCAGGGGTCGCGCGGAACTGTTTGATGTTCGCCTTTCCGTTCTGGGCCACTACCGCCAGCGCCTCATGCAGCAATGCGCCGCCCCCTTCGGCAGACCCGGGAGCGTTGCCCTCCAGCACCTGACGGAACTGGGTAACCGGCTGCACCATGCGGCTGTTGGGCAGGCTGCTCTGGAACACCGACTCGATTCCCACCAGCAGACGATCGCGCTCGCGCGCCAGGGTCAGCCATTCCAGGCTGAACTGGGCCGCGAAGACGGCCAGCAACACGCCGGCGGCCACCATCGCCGGGCGCATCTTGCGCCAGGGGGGCGCTGCCATGCTGGCGGCAAAGGGACCGGTCAGCAGATTCAGCGGGGGATTGGGCTGCGAGCAGCAGCGCAGCGCGCTGGCAATGTTCACCGTGCCCGGGATCTCGCTGAAGTCGACCGTCTCATCATCCTGCAGACCCAGATCCTCACGACCAAGGTCCTGAGCCTGAACGACCCGGTCCGCTTCGGGGAGTGCGCTGAGACGCCGCTGCAACCAGAGCTTGAGCAGTCCGGCCTCGATCAGCACCGGCTCTTCGGTGGCAGAGGTGATCAGTACCTGTGGCGCCAGGCCTGGCCAGGGCGAAGGCCTGACCAGCAACCCCTGTTCTGGTGCCTCCGCGGCATGCAGCACGGGCAGCGGAAGCAGCGCCTCGAGGCGCCACTGCTGGGCCTCGAACAGGGCCTGCCAGCTTTCCATCCTTTCCGTCTCGACCACGGCAGCAGCCAAACGGCCATCGCTGCGTCTGGGTCCGGGTACGCAGTGCAGCAGTTCAAGGTCCTGACTGAGCTGGTCCTCGAGGGCAAAGGGCAAGGCAGCACGCACTGCTGCGGTCCGGCGCACCGGCATGTCCAGCCGATACAGGCTGACCGCCGTGCCCGGAGCCAGGGCCCTCAGGCGCTGACCGGCAAACCGCGACCTAAGCTGCGCGAGGCTGTCGCAGCCGCTTTCCTGCACGCTGCCGTCGCGCTCCAGGCGCCACCAGTAGACCTCGGGCGCAGCCTCGACATCGTCCTGAAGCTCTTCGGGTAACAACACTATCAACATGGTTCGATCCGCTTTTTGTCAGGGCTCACAAGCCGTTTGTTCTCTGAGGACCACTTTGCCGTTGGCGGCATCGATCAGCGAGCATTGATAGAACCGCCGCTGCCCGTACTCGGCCACCAATTCCAGACGCATGTACCAGGGTGCCTGCTCACCGGCTGCCCTGCCGGCAAAAATATCCTTGATCAGGTCCGGACTGCGCTCCAGGTCAACAGGACTTGCCTGACCCGGGTAGGCCGTCACGTAGGGCGCCAGTGCGCGCCACGCCTCACTATTCATACCCATTACCGAATTGATCTCCGAGGCGACCAGCATGCTGCGATTGGCTGAAACCCGCGCCGGCTCGGCTGTGCGGTAGGCCGGATCGTCGGTCTCGGGGTTCATCCAGTCGGTCACCGCCAGCGCCAGCTGCGCGCCACTGGGCATTCTCGTCCCGCTCTCGTTACCGACCTGATCGACCAGCCGGGCAAAATAGCCCTGCTCTACCTCATCCGCCCCGGCCAGGGCATTGAGGTTGTAACGGCACTGCATGTTGTCCACCGTCACCTGGACTCTTACCGCATCGACCGTGAATGGCAGGGCCGGTGAACGACAGGTATCCCAGGGCAGGTCATCCGGGCCTTCGACCCGCTCAAGGAACTGCAACACCATCTTTTCACCCCCCAGGGCAATCTGCCGCGACTGGTCCCGCTCGAAAACGGCACTGGTCCGGCGGATGTCCACCTGGCCGCGCATCGCCATCGCGACCGCAGCGGTCACTGCCAATGCCACCACCAGCAGCGCCGTGAGCAGGGCCACCCCCCGCTGACGTGCGGGCTGCATAAAGGTCCTGGACCGGCTCACATTCCCACCGCCATCAGCCGACGGATGACACCGTAGTCCGGCAGATCCAGCACGATTTCCACCGCCATGGGCAGTTCGGTACTGGCGCCGTCTGCATCTGCCGATGGCCACGAATCGACGCGTTCCAGACCCGACTCGGTCCGCACCACGAGGGCAAAACCGCTGTCGATACCCAGCAGGCGCTCTTCATCTACCAGTTCACCGAAGGGTTGTACCCTCACGCTCTCGGCATCGACAATATCCACCCCGGGCCAGAGTTGGCGCTCCAGCCCGCGATCGGTTATCAGCCAGGCGGTGCGTCTCAGGCGCTGATCACCTCCGGCCCCGGCGCGCACCAGTTCGAGCATCTTGGCTTCACCACCAGCGCGCAGGCGCAGTGGTGGCAACCGGTCACCAAATTCGTCGCGCACGGCCACCGATACTACCTGGGCCAGATCACGCTCCAGCACGCTGAGGGTCACCTGCAGATCGGCAAGCCTCTGGGCATGCACCTGGGTAACCCGGTCGGCCGTCAGCACCGCGCGCAACCCGCCGTAGGCGACCACGCTCATGATCGCGAATATCGCCATCGCCACCAGCACTTCCAGCAGGGTGAAGCCACGCGCGAATTTGCCACTGTGGTGGATCATGGCAGAACAAACCCGCTGACAAAGGCTCGCTGGTCCTCCTCACCGGCTTCCAGCGGCCACAAACGGATATCCACACGCTTGACCGCTGGCAACGGGACCACGGCTTGTGGGGTGTAGTCGCTGATCTCGACCCGATAACCATATCGGAACGGCCCCATCTGGGTATCACCGGTGCGGTTGCCCTGGGCTACCGGCCGCATCCCGGTTTCATATTCGGTGAGCAGATTCTGTCCCGCCCAGTGAGCCAGGGTGCGCTCCTGCAAATAGAGCGTATTGCGCGAGTGATCGGAGCCGCCCTTGACCAGAGCGGCAAGCGCCACGGCAAGAATGGTCATTGCCACCAGGACCTCGAGCAACGTGAAACCCTTATTCCGGTAACGCATCGAGCACCTCCACGCTGCCTTCCATGCCGATGCGAATATGCTTTTGCAGTGGTTTGCCGGGTACTTTCAGCGTCACTATGCCGGGTGTCATTTCGCCGGTGTTGCCCAGCCGTATGTGCGGCTCCCACCCCCCGGTCTGCGGCAGGGAGCGACGATCCCCGTCCTCCTCCCAGGACAACTCCAGCACATCGCCCTCGAGCTGCCGAATCCCCAGCTGCGGGTCCACCAGCGGCCGCCATTCCCGAGTCGCATCATCCAGAATGACCAGCTCGAGAAAGCTGTAGCTATCGGGGCGCAATCCCAGGGCGCGCTCGGCAGCACCGGTAATCAGCAGCTCATCACGGGCCAGCTTCAAGGCACCGGCCATCCGCTGGGCCTCGGTGCGCAATTGCCGTTCGGCGCCATCACCCACCGACAGGGCAGCCAGACTGGCGATTATGCCCACCACAAACACTACCGCCAGCACCTCGATCAGGGTAAACCCTGCATCAACGCGGCGGGCGGAGCTGGTAGGCAGTGGCATGTTCAGCGCTGCTCGTTCTGGTCGACGTTCCAGTTACCGATATCGGCGTTTGCCCCTTCTCCACCGGGTCGGCCGTCGGCACCAAGGCTGTAGAGGTCATAGTCGCGGCCATCGCGGCCCGGACGCAGATACTGGTAATCGTTGCCCCACGGGTCCTGCTGCAGACGGTCGATATAGCCACCCGAGCGGTAGTTGCGCGGCGCGTCGGTGCCGCTGGGCATGGTGACCAGGGCGATCAGGCCCTGTTCGGTCGTCGGGTAGTTGAAATTATCCAGCCGGTACAGATTCAGCGCGCTTTCCAGTGCGCGCACATCACTCTTTACCTTGGTGATGCGAGCCTGATCCGGTCGATCCATGACCCGCGGAACGACCACGGCGGCCAGAATCCCCAGGATGACCACCACGACCATCACCTCGATAAGGGTGAAGCCACGCTGTCTGCCAGTGGATCGTTGCATTGTCTTGGTCATATCAGTTCACCAGTTGATTGAGTTCAAATATGGGTAGCAGGATGGCAAGGACGATAATCAGCACCACCGCGCCCATCGCCAGAATCAGCAGGGGCTCGAAAACCCCCATGACAATGGCGATACGTGCTTCCAGCTCGCGTTCCTGGGTCTCGGCAGCGCGTTCGAGCATCTGGTCGAGCGTCCCGCTACTTTCCCCGCTCTTGATCAGGCTCAAGGTCATGGGCGGAAAGTAGCCGCTGCGCTCCAGCGCATGGCCGACCCCCGACCCTTCGCGCACCCGTTTGGCAGCATCGCTTACTGCGTCGCGCATGGGCACGTTGGTGACCACGCTTGCGCTCATGTTGAGTGCATCGAGGAGCGGTACGCCACTGCCGGCAAGAATATTCAGAGTGCGGGCAAAACGCGCGGTATTCAGCCCGCGTATCAACCGGCCGAGCAGCGGAACGCGCAGCAACCATGCATCCCAGCGGTACCTGGCCGCTGGTCGCTTGAGTATCTGCTTGGTGGCGACAATCGCCCCAATCAGCACTACCAGCATCAGCAGGCCCCAGTTGCGCAGGGTATCACTGGTGGCAATCAGGGCCCGGGTCAGCCAGGGCAGCTCCTGATTCATCCCGGCAAAGACCTGGACAACTTCAGGCACCACGTAAGTCAGCAGAGCAATGGTCACCAGCAGGGCGATGACGGTCAGAATGGCCGGGTAGAACATCGCCAGCTGGATTTTCTGACGCATTGCGTTCTGCGCCTCGACGTTGTCGGCCAGCCGCTCCAGTACCAGGTCCAGCCTTCCTGCCTGCTCGCCCGCCGCCAGCGTGGTGCGATAGATGGCCGGAAATACCGACGGGAACTCGCCCAGGGCGTGGGCCAGCGGCAGGCCCTCCATGACCCGGGTGCGCACCGCGGCCAGGGTGGACTTGACCCGCTGCGTTTCACTCTGCCGAGCTACGGTGCCCAGCACTTCCTCGATCGGCATCCCCGCCCGCGAGAGCGTCGCCATCTGGCGGGTGGCCAGGGCCAGCTCCAGGGGTTTGATACCGCGCTGGAACATCGGCGTACGCATCACCGACTTGCGCTCGGCAACCTGATTCACCGACATCGGCATCAGCCCCTGCTCGCGCAAGCGGCCGCGTACCTGACGCGACGAATCACCCTCCTCCACCCCCTTGCGGGTACGTCCGGCGGGGTCGACCGCCACATATTCAAAGGCAGGCACGATCAATCCTCCCGGGTAACGCGGAGAACTTCTTCCAGCGTGGTCTGCCCAGCAAGCACACGACGCAGGCCATCCTGGCGTATACCCGACTGGGCGAGCCGCGCATGCCGGATCATGGCCTGTTCACTGGCACCGTCGTGGATCAGGCCGCGCAGGGTCTCGTCCACCTCGATCAGCTCATAGATACCGGTTCGGCCGCGATAGCCGTGGTTGTTGCACTCCTCGCACCCCACTGCGCTGTAGAGCACTGGCGCCTGGCTTTCATCCACCCCGAGCAGCCGGCATTCGCTGGCACTGGCCTGGTGCGGTTTGCGGCAGCTGGTACAGAGGGTCCGTACCAGGCGCTGGGCCAGCACACCATTGAGTGTGGAGGAGAGCAGAAACGGCTCGATGCCCATATCGCGCAGACGAGTGATAGCCCCCGCTGCCGTGTTGGTGTGCAGGGTCGAGAACACCAGGTGACCTGTGAGACTGGCCTGGATGGCGATCTGTACCGTCTCCACGTCGCGGATCTCGCCCACCATCACCACGTCCGGATCCTGACGCAAAATGGCGCGCAGGCCGCGGGCGAAGGTCATGTCGACCTTGGTGTTGATCTGGGTCTGACCGATGCCGTCGAGGTAGTACTCGATCGGATCCTCGACGGTGAGAATGTTCTTGCTCCTGTCGTTGAGCTGCATCAGCGCCGAGTACAGCGTGGTGGTCTTGCCCGAGCCGGTGGGCCCGGTCACCAGCACGATCCCGTGGGGTCGCGCAATGATTCGCTCCATCGCCGCGTAATGCTCGGCACCCATGCCCAGCTGGCGCAGCTCCAATCGGCCAGCCTGTTTGTCCAGCAGGCGCAACACCACCCGCTCACCATGGCCTGAAGGCAGGGTCGACACACGAACGTCCACGGCCCGGCCGACGAGACGCAGGCCGATTCGGCCGTCCTGGGGCAGGCGCTTCTCGGCAATATCCAGCTTGGCCATGACCTTGATGCGCGACACGATGACCGGTGCCAGCGCCCGCGGCGGCTCGAGAATTTCGCGCAGAACACCATCCACCCGCAGGCGGATTGACAGGCGGTTCTCGAAGGGTTCGATGTGGATGTCCGAGGCGTTTTCCTTGACCGCTTCGGACAACAGCGCGTTGATCAGCCTGATGATCGGCGCCTCATCCTGCGACTCGAGCAGATCCTCGGGCTCGGAAAGCGACTGGGCAACCGACATCAGGTCGGCATCCTCACTCAGCCCCTCGACGAACTGCATGGCGTCGTTTGCCGAACGCTCGTACCGATCACGCAGCCGGGCGGCAAAGGCGTCATCGTCCAGCACCTGTGGCTTGAGCGGATGTCCGACGCGCCGACGCAGCTCGAGCAGGGCCTGCGGGTCGCAGTCCGCCCGCACGAACACATCCAGCTGACCGTCCTGTACCTGGCCCGGCAGCACACCGAAGCGACGGGCAAAACGGTATCCGGTCTCGGCCTGGGGGCCTGGTCCGCCTGGCAATGCGGCGGCGATATCGGTATCGCTCATTGCTGCATCCTATTGGCTGACCGGGGGTGTCGGGATGGCGAGTCTGGTCGGCACTGTCGCGGCGCCGGTCATGGCGTTCTCGAAGGGCGGCGGCAGGCTCAGCAGATAGTTCCAGTCCGGCAGAAGCGGCCGCGCATCAGGCAGCATGGTGTCCTGCCGATTCTGTGCCTCGATCTGACGGTCGCGGATATAGGTGTACTTCGACTGGGTCAGATCAGCAGCCGTGGCCGCGTCACGAATGATCACCGGTCGCAGGAAAACCATCAGGTTGCGCTTTTCGGTGCGCGCCGTGTCATAGCGGAACAGGCGACCGAGACCGGGTATGTCGCCCAGGCCGGGTACCTTGTCCCGGGTCTCTACCAGCTGATCGTCGATCAGACCGCCGAGCACGACCATCTGGTTGTCATCCACCATCACGTGGGTCTTGATACTGCGCTTGTTGGTAATGATGTCGGCCGCGCCCGTGGCACCCGAGGCGATCTGGGATACCTCCTGCTCGATCTCCAGGCGCACGGCACTACCCTCGTTGATCTGCGGCTTGATGCGCAACTGGATACCCACGTCCTGACGCTCGATGGTGTCGAACGCCTGGCCCGACTCCTCGATCGACCGCCCGACAATGAAAGGTACGTTCTGACCCACGACGATTTCAGCTTCTTCATTATCCAGCGTCATCAGGCTGGGCGTGGACAGGATGTTGCTGGAACTGTCGCCCTGCAGCGCACTGACCAGCAACGCAATCTGGGTGCTGCCGATGCTGCCGAACCCACCGAGGCTCAGGCCGTCACCCAGTGAAGGCGGCGCCGTGACGTCCCCATCCAGAAAGGCGCTGGCACCTGCTGCAAGGTTGACGATGCCACCGCTGGCACCGCGGTTGAAATTGATGATGCCGACACCACCGTTCTCGCTGCCAATACCCCACTGCACGCCCAGTTCCTTGGCCCGGTCATAGGACACTTCCGCAATCACCGCTTCCACCAGGACCTGAGCCCGCCGGATATCCAGCTGACGAATGATCGAGGCCATTTCACGGGACAGCTCCGCCGGGCCGTAGATGACTACCGAGTTGGTACTTTCATGGGCTTCGACGCGGATATTGGCCTGCTGACTGTTCTGACTGCCAACCACCGGACTCATGCCGTCACCGGACTGCGCGCCGGATACCGCTCCGACGCCCGGAACCACCCTGCCCTCGACGATACCGCGAAGCACCTCGGCCACCTGTTCGGCCTTGGCATAGCGCAGGTAATGGACCTGGGTGGCACCGTCTTCGGCGGGCATGTCCAGCCGCTCGATGATGTCGCGCAGGGAGGCGCGACTCTGCGGATCACCACGCAGGATCACGGTATTGGTGCGCTGGTCGGCAATGATGCCCGGCCGCTTGGTGAAATCTTCTCCCGGGGTCGGCGCGTCCAGTGTCTGCAATACGCGCACGACGTCGCTGGCCGAGGCATGCTCGAGCGGCACTATCTCGAAATCCTCCATGGACTCCAGATCGATCCGTTCGATCAGGGCCTGGATGCGGCGCACGTTTGCGGCCGTATCGGCGATAACCAGACTGTTGGATTCTGCCGCTGCTGCCAGATGGCCGCCCTTGGGCACCAGGGGCCTGAGAATGCGAACCAGTTGACCGGCATTGATATGCTTTACGCTGATCACGTGGGTAATGATTTCATCGCCGCGGCTATCGCTCTGCAGGTTGGATACCTCGTTCTCCTTGGCCTGCACCTCCGGCAATATGCGCACCACGCCATCAGCCCCGGTCACGGCAGCAAACCCGTAGGTCTTGAGCACGCCGAGAAACAGGTTGTACAGCTCACCCCGCTTGATCGGCTGGCCGGACACGACATTGACCTGGCCACGTACGCGGGGATCGACGATAAAGTTGATTCCCGTTTCCTGGCTGACGATTTCGATCAGGCCGTTGATCTCGGCATCTCGCAGATTGAGCACCAACTCTTCGTTAGGGTCCCCGGCAAAGTCGGGAGTCTGGGCCTGAATCGCTGTGCTCAGCAGACTCAGACTCAGCGCCAGTGGCACCGCGCGGCGGGCAATACGGGACAACATCAGCATCGTGTCTCAATCCATCGTTATGGTAATGGTCGTGGGTTCACCGTTGCGATCGAGCGACAGGCTGACGGTATTACCGGTCAGCGTCTGCAGGATGTCACGATAATCATTGATTTCGGCCACGGGGGTGCCTTCAACAGCCGTAATCACATCGCCCGGCTGCAGACCTGCAGCCTCGAATTCACGGGCATTACGGGCGGGACTGACCTCCAGGCCATACATGGCGCCGTCGATCAGCACCGGAGTGGCGCTGACAACTTCCATGAACCGCTGGGGATTGTTCATCCATTCCTCGCGGTCTATGCGCGCCACGCCGCCATCAGCAGCAATCGTCAGATTGGAATCCACCTGCGGCAATGCTGCTGCACGGCGAGCCGGAGTCTTGCCCGAAGACAGGGAGGCGCGCTGCAAGCGCAATGTCTCCAGCTTGCCATCGCGGGCCAGGATTACCCGGTCGGCAAGCACCTGCTCAAGGCGCACATTGCCGGGCAGGCTGGCGCCGACGACATAGGCCTTCTCGGGCTGACCCTGGGGAGCCAGAATCGCTCTGCTACGGGCCGGATCAGGATCGGTCAGCACCCCTTTGAGCACCCAGCTCAGGGAGGTGTCAGGTGCGTTCAGGGCAGCATTGGCAGGCCGGTTGGCGGCCGAGCCGAAGATCGACAACGAAGCGAGCTCGGCAAAACCGCCCCGCGCGCTGTTGACCGAGGCATCAGCCGACACCAGGGCAACGGGCGCAGGGGCAGGCAACACGCTTTGCGGTTCGACCAGGGTCCAGGTCAAACGTGCGAGCATGATCGCGGTGATGGCAGCCAGCGCAAGGACCAGCAGTCGCAGGGTAGAATCCAGAGGGAATCGGGCGTCCAGGGGCATGCGTTCTCCAGGCAAAGACAAAGGGCTTGGTCACTCGCCCAGGCCGGAATTCACTATACCGACCTTTCTTTGCAATTTTATTGTTATAAGTCTGAAACAAGCGGAACAGACCACTCGATTGTCACGAAATTGCCATCCGCCGACAACCCCCCTGAACGGGTTAAAGCCGGGGTTTAGCCCCCGGGCTGTAAACAGGATGAAAGATTAACCTGCGCGCGCCAAAACAATCACCCTTTTGGGTGATACCTCAGAAACACTGATCAACCGAACTGATATGCCAGCATCCATGGAAGCAAAATGATACGGCCTATCGCCAGCACTGCTTGCTACTGCGCGTGTTTGAGGCTTTACTCTAGCAAGCAATGCCAGTACGACGTCTGACACCACAAAAACAATTTTTGGCCTTGCCTGTCAGGAGAAGAAAAACAATGAACATGATGAAAAAATCCGCCTATCTGAGCTTGATGATCAGCGCTGTCGCGCTGTCAGGCTGTCTGGGTGGTGGCGGTGGTAGCAGTAGCGATATCGAAGGCCCGACTCCTCAGCAGCAACGCATCGCAGACGGCTTCTTCGAAGTGGACGAGGCGCAGCTGCCCTTCGGCCCGCTGGCCGCAGGCGTGCCGGCCTACGAGAACACCAGCCGCTGGCATGGCGTGATCGACAACGCAGGTTACCGTGTAGAAGTACCGGAAAACTGGAACGGCATGCTCGTGATGTATGCGCATGGATTCCGCGGAGAAGGCTCAAGTCTCTTCGTTGACAGCCCACCCATGCGTCAGTACCTGCTGGATAACGGATATGCATGGGCGGCTTCGTCCTACAGCACCACCTTTTACGACGTGCGAGCAGGTGTCGAAGACACCAACAAGCTGGCTCTTGCGTTCAACGATATCGCAGCACAGAACGGCCGCCCATTGGCAGCCCCGTCCAAACGCTATATTACCGGCGTCTCCATGGGCGGCCACGTAACGGCTGCGGCTATCGAACTGGAAACCCAACAGACGGCCAACAATTTCGTACCCTACGATGGTGCCGCACCGATGTGTGGTGTGCTTGGTGACACCGAACTCTTCGACTACTTCGGCGCCTATAGCGTGTCCCTGTTCGAATTTGGTGGCGTCCCGGTCGATTCCTACCCGATAGATGATGTGGACGCCAAGCTTGCCGCTGCACGCAGCGCCTTGTGGGTCGACTATGCTACCAACAAGAATGCCAATGGCCTTACCCAGGCTGGCTTGCCGTTTTATGCGTCACTGCAGAACCTCAGCGGTGGCCCACGACCGGTCTATGCAGTGGCGTTCGGCGGTTTCCAGGACCTGCTTCAGGGTTTCGCGGGGGCTGACGGCACGGTTACCGGCATTCTCAACCGCAACGTGGTAGACACACGCGATGTTACCTATCGCTTCCAGACTGCGCCCGGACAGCCTCTGACCCCAACGGAAACAGCGTTCAACAACACCATCTATCAGATTTCCCCGGATGCGAATGCAAACGCGCTGCGTGATGATGGCCTGCGTTTCATTCCGAAGGTCAATGGTGAACTCTACAAGGCCATACCGGTGGTTACCGTCCACACACTCGGCGACCTGTTTGTACCCATTAGCATGGAGCAGATCTACAAGCGCCGCATGACCGAAAACGGCTTTGGTGATCAGGTCGTCCAGCGCGCCGTTCGAGCCCCAGGCCACTGCGACTTCTCGTTTGCTGAGTTCGAGCAGACGCTGGATGCAATGCTGGAATGGGAACAGAACGGTAACAAGCCGGCGGGGGATGATTTCCTCAATCCGGCTACCGTAGCTGATTCCCAGTTTGGCTGTCAGTTCACGGTGGATGGTGCACCCCAGACGGCTACCCGGACCTTTATTGCGCCCTTGATTGGGGCGTGTAATCCTCCGCCTCCCTGATCGGGATCGAGGCTTCAGGTGAGAGAGGGCCGACACATCGCGTGTCGGCCCTTTTTTCTTCCAGACCCAACACCTCGGCAGCTTTACGCTTGACGTTGCTGCGCCGCAGCTCCTGGACCTTCTCGCGGACCACCTCGACCTCTTCGACCGGCAACTCCCTGCGCACCTGATCCTGAACCTGTGCCATGGCAGCTTTCGCCTTGCCCAGCATCACGCCAGCCATATTGATGATGACCAGCGCCCGCTGCGGCCCGAGCACCAGCAATGCAACCACCAGTACCAGCGCCCATTCGCTCAAGCCGTTATCAAACATGCCGGTTCTCCGCTCAGGACGCGACCTTGTCCGTGTGTGACGAATGCGTCGACCGACGTTCAGACTCGACATCGATGGCCAGGGCGTCGCGAGACTCTTCACCCTCTTTCACGGCTTTCTTGAAACCACTCAGCGCACCGCCCAGATCGCCACCGATACTGCGCAGACGCTTGGTGCCGAACAGCAGCATCACGATCACCAGAACGATCAGCAACGAGCCGATACTGACTCCACCTATACCCATGATTCTCACTCCAAAAGAGACGACGCACATGATGTGCGTCGCTGTATGCAGAAGCAGCCGGCGGGGGCATGACGCCAGCCCGCCGGCAACCGGATCAACTACCGATCACGCCACCATCATCTTTCCAGATCACCACAGTCGCAGAGCGTGGCGGGAACTGCCCGGGGTTATTATCGGGCCAGGTGCTGGCGTAGTTACCCGCAGCAAAATCTGCAGGAGAGGTGTCGTCACCCGGATGCTGAACGTTGATGAACATGGTTTTCTGGTCGGGCGTGGTGATCACGCCGGTGATCTCCTGCCCCAGCGGGCCTACCAGGAAGCGCTTCAGATCGCCGGTCTTGGGGTCAGCTGCCAGCATGGCGCAGTTACCGAAGGGATTAGTGGCACCACTGTCCATCTGAATCCAGACGCGGCTATCGGGGTCGATCCACATGCCATCCGGCGAGCTGAGGATGTTATCCGCGGTCAGCGGCTCACCCTTGGGATCCTGGCCCACGCTGGGGTCGGTACCGAATTCGCCGCTGGTGCCGGCAAACAGGAATATATCCCAGTCGAAGGTCGTCGCAGTGTGATCGCCACCGGCTTCGGCCCAACGAATGATATGCCCGTGGGGGTTGCCCACACGCGGGTTGGCAGGATCAGTCTGATCGGCAGTACGCCTGCTGTTGTTGGTCAACGTGAAGTAGACGTCACCATTGGCGGGATCAACAGCGCCCCACTCGGGACGATCCATCGGCGTAGCGCCCAGGAAGTCGGCAGCGGTTCGAGTATTGACCAGCACATCAGCCTGACTGGTAAAGCCGTTTTCCGGCGTCAATCCATCCTGCCCGAACACCAGCGGCATCCACTGACCGGTACCATCTGCATTGAATTTGGCTACATACAAGGTACCGGTATCCAGCATGCTGCCGGACGCCGTCGCAGCGTTATAGTTGCTGGCGGTAACAAACTTGTAGATATATTCGAAGCGAGAATCGTCACCCGAGTAACAGACTACCGGACGACCCTCGACTGCCGGGGCAAACACCACGCCTTCATGACCAAAGCGACCCATGGCAGTGCGCTTGACCGGTGTACTTTCCGGATCAAAGGGATCGATCTCGACCATGTAGCCAAAGCACAGCGGCTCATTGCGGTAATCTTCGATGGCCGAAGCACCCTTGATGCTGGCATCGAAACGAATGAACTCGTCCGCGCCGGAGTCTGCTGATTCCCATGCGTAGCGGCCGTTGCTGCCGGTGGGAATGCCGTAGGCAGAATGCTCGCGTGGGTTGTCGCCACTGTTGGAGAAATAGCCTGCCCAGTTCTCCTCGGCTGCCATGTAGGTGCCCCAGGGGGTCGAACCGTTACCGCAATTGTTCAAGGTACCGCGCGTCATGGTGCCGTCCGGGCTGTACTTGGTCTTGACGAAGTCACTACCGCGTACCGGGCCCTGAATAGCCATGGGAGTCAGCGCCGTGATGCGGCGATTGAGTGCATCAGCCTGAACCTGCCACTCCTTGTTGACGCCTTTGACAATACGCACAACAGAAACACCATGCGCATTCATTTCCTTGAGCACTTCATCAGCCGGACGCTTGCCGGCGACCAGGGGTGGCAAGGCGCTACCGCTCAGCGGGAGACCCTGGGCGCTGGCGTGCATCAACCGAGGCTCGACATATTCGTGGTTCAACACCAGCAGGCCGTCTTCGGAGCTGTCGTTGATCGGGAAGAAGTGCATGCCATCGTGGTGCGAACCAATCTGCGACGCCTGGTCGGCACCGGTGCTGTTGACCGAGAAAGAAGGGAAGTCGCCGGTAATTGGGGTACCCCAGGGGATCAGTACCTGGTGGCTGTAACCTTCCGGAACGGTGATGGTGTCCAGGCTGTTAACCGGCACTGCAGAAAAGCCGAGCAATGCAGCAGGGGCTGGCTCAGCGGCGTCGTCATCACTGTCGGAGCCGCTGTTGCAACCGGCCAGTCCCAGGCCGAGAAAGCCAATCGCTGCGGCCCCTGCGCTACCCTTGAGCACCTGGCGACGACCCAGGCGGGCCTCGAGAACGCTGGAGAAAATGGGGCTCATCGGGCGCTCGCGCAGCGGCTCGTCACCTTCCCCGTTGTCGATAATGGTCAGGTCATTGTGCATTTCTGTGGACATCCGGACTTCCTCATCAGGTTATTAGAATCAACCAGCACATGATGGGAATCACAGATGACAGAACGACATCTGAAACGTGAAGCTTTGAGGGCGTTTACACGACAGCAGGGTGTATCGAATATGACAGCCGATAACGTACAAACCCCGACCCGAAAGTCATTTCCGAGTCGGGGCAATAGTGCGTGGTCGACCTGCCTTTACCTGATCGATTCGGCCAATCCAGTCTCCACCGTGATGTCGCTGCCTGGCCCAATTTCCACAAAGGTGTCGTTGTCCAGTGTGAAGGAAGGCCACATCAGGCTATCGGTACTGGGATCACCGGTTTTGGCAAAGTTGGTCCACATGGTCATGGTTTTCTCGGCGATGGCAACGTCGGTCGCTCCGTAGCGCATGGAGGCGAATACGTCCGCCGGATCACCTTGCGCACCCGTTACCCCGTTGCCGTTGAGATCGCCAATCGCTGGCCGCGTCCCTTCAGGCGTCAATACCAGCCCGAGCAGGTAATTCTGCACCATACCGGCAGGATAATTGAACAGGTACGGTAGTTCGCAACCATGGCAGCTCGCCAACCCCAACTCACTCCAGCCCGCCGGTACACGGCTGAACTTGTAGATGAACTGCTCGGACTGATATTGCGCGGTCCGCTGCGCCAGCCATATTGGCAGCGCGGCTCGCAGGGTGGTGTAGTCACCGGAGGTGACCCCCGCCATGAGCGGCACATCACTGGGCATCCCATTCACCACGTTCTGATAGTAGGTATTGGGCTGATAGTAGTTATCCGAGTTGGGCCGATAGGTCTGACGCGGGATGTTGTTGTCCTGGTCTGCCTTCACCAGTTCATTCCAGGGCAATGCGCGCGCCTGCTCCAGCGTAGTCACACCGGCCCGCTCGAATAGTGCAGCGCCTATCGCTTCCGACTCAGCCAATGAGACTTCCGGACCACTGGTCGTATCCAGTGGAGCGAAACCGCTCTGAACGATCGCCTTATGGAAGAGACCCGTGGCCTGCGGCGAGTTCATCAGTGAGTAGGCTTTGCCGCCACCGCCAGACTGGCCAAAGATGGTCACGTTACCCGCATCGCCGCCAAAGGCTTCAATGTTGTCCCGCACCCATTCCAGCGCCATCACCAGATCCATTTGCCCATAGTTGCCAGAGCCGCCGTAGCCGCTCTCGGCCGTAAGCATAGGATGGGCAATGTAGCCGAACGGCCCAAGGCGATGGTTGACGGTGACCAGCACCACACCCTTCTCGGTCAAACCATTCGGGTTGTTGTACTGGGGCGAGTTGGCCGACAGGATCGCGAAGGAGCCGCCGTGGAACCAGACCATCACCGGCAAGTTCTCCGCATCCTTGGGAGCGGTGATATTCAGATAGAGTGAGTCCTCGCTCATTCCGCCCTCGTTAACGCCCTCCAGAGCCGTATCCTGGGCAGATTGATCAGCCCAGGATACCGCTTCCCGCACACCATCCCAGGGCTCCAATGGTTGCGGAGGCGTCCAGCGCAGCTCCGCCAACGGTGGTTTTGCATAGGGAATGCCTAGAAACTGCCAGGTATCTTCGGTGGCAGCAAAGCCGCGGACATCGCCCGAGTCGGTAGTGATCACCACCCGCTCGCTGGTAGAGCGGGAGAAATGCGCCAACGCATCGGCGGTGCTGACCGCCGCACGCGCCCGGGGGTCGGTGTCATTGAATGCGCCCGCGGTTTCCAGCGTGGCCAGCACGGTAGTCAGTTGGGTACGGAAATCAGCTGCAGACTGGTCAAGATCCAGAACACCCGCATTGAAGGACACCTCCTCACGGATCTGCTGGGTGATCTGGATTCCGTTGTTAAGGTCACCATCAGCGTCCAGGCTCTGCAGCAGCACGAGCATATTGCTCACCCGCGGATCCTGCGCATTCTCCGCCCCCGTGACGATACTCAAGGGCGTCAACTGCGCCGAGCCGGTGGCCTGGCCCAACGCCAAGTCGCCAATCGCGAAACTCAGGGTTTCGCCCGGGAAATAACTGAACTTCCCTGCGGCATCGGTCCGAGCGGACCTGCTGCTCGGCCCCTGGTAATCGAGACCCGCCACCGGACTGTCAACAAAAGTGCCGCTCAGCGCATCGTCGTCAGAATCACCGCCGCCACCCAGACATCCGCCCAGAGATAGCAGCGGCGCCAGCGCCATGCCCCACCACATGCCACGGGGTAAAAATACAGTGCTACATGAATTGATCATGACTTTCTCCCTTGCAGGTTTTTGTTGTTGTCGCCATTAGTCAAACTCGTTGGCAATACCCGACTTCACCTCGGCAATATCACTCAGCTCCACGTATTGCTGGCTCTGCGCGTTGTACTCGGGATAGTCCAGCTCCCCGGAGATGCTGGGATTGCCGGTCTTGGCAAAGTTGGTCCAGATGGTCAGCATGCGGTCGATGACCTCGTCATCGGTGGCATCAAAACCGGCTGATGCAAACACATCGGCCGCATCGCCCGCGGAGCCGGACAGACCGTTGCCATTCAGATCACCGATCACCAGCGACCGGCCGGTCGCCGGATCTATCACCAGCCCGAGCAGGTAGTGAGTGATGACGCTGGTAGGCATATTGAACATGTAGGCCAGTTCGGCACCGTGGTAGGCCTGTACGCCACGCTCTTTCCAACCGGATGGCTGATGACTGAACAGCGTCGCGTAGGTCGGTGCATCCTTCAGGGGAGCCATCCACGGAAAGACATCCTTCACCGTATTGATGGGATCGATGGTGTCATTGGTATTGACCACGAACATGAAGGGCACGTCGTTATCGTTATCCGTTTCGAAACTGACGCGTTCGCTAGTAGGCAGGTAGAAATTGTCGACGTTGGTGTAAGGAATCAACGTTGCCGCCGCGGAAACCACCTGCAGCCAGCTCCGCTCTCGCATTTCTTCGAGCGAAGCGGCGCTCAGATTGCTCTGCAAATCGGTACCGATAGCCTCGGCCGCTGCCAGACTGCGGGTATCGGGATACAGCGTGCCGCTCTGGCTGATCGCCTTGTGAAACAGACCCTTCGCCTCTGGTGATGCCATCAGCGACAGTACCTTGCGGCCACCACCGGACTCCCCGAAGATAGTGACGTTAGCCGGATCCCCGCCGAATTCTTCGATATTGTCCCGCACCCATTCGAGCGCCATGATCAGATCCATCTGCCCATAGTTACCAGAGCCCTGGTACCCACTTTCGGTACTGAGCTGGGGGTGTGCGATATAGCCAAACGGCCCCAGCCGATGGTTGACCGAGACCTGAACCACGCCCTTGCTGGCCACCGCGGTGGGGTTGTTGAAGGGTGTGGTGTTGCTGGTCAGGGAGGTAAATCCACCGCCATGGAACCAGACCATGACCGGTAGTGATTCTGCGTTCTTCGGCGCAGTCACGTTGAGATACAGCGAATCCTCGCTCATCCCGCCTTCACCAAAGCGCTCCAGAGCGGGGTTTTGCGCTGCCTGATCGCTCCAGGCAACCGCATCACGAACGCCCTCCCAGGCCACTGGCTGTTCTGGTGCTTTCCAGCGCAGATCGCCCAAAGGCGGCTTGGCGTAGGGAACGCCCAGAAACTGCCAGGTATCGGCATTCGCTTCAAAACCACTCAGGTCACCCGCCGTCGTTGTGACCACCAGCCGCGGGCTGGTTGAGCGTTGAAAATGCTCACGGGCGTCTGCCGCGCTGACCAGGCTCCGTGCCCGTGGATCGGAATCATTGAACGCGCCCTCCCCTTCGAGAGTGGCGACGAGGGTGGTCAGGCTGGCGCGGAAATCAGCGGGCGACTGATCAAGCAGAAGACTACCCGCGTTGAGCGACACCTCCTCGCGGATAGCCTTGGTGATCTGGATTCCATTGTTGAGATTGCCGTCGGCATCCAGCGTCTGCAGCAGAACCAGCATATTGCTTACCCGCTGGTCATCTGCGCCCTGCGCACCATCCACTATGCCCAACGGAGTCAGCACCTCAGCGCCAACGGAAGAGCCCAACTCCAGATCGCCAATGGCAAAGCTGACCGTCTGGCCCGCTGCGTAAGTAAATTGGCCGCTGGCATCGGTCTGCCCGGCATTACTGCCGGCCTGATAATCCAGGCCCGCAACCGCGCTATCGACAAAGGTACCTGTCAGTGCATTGGCGCCTGAGTCGGAGCCAGAGCCACCGAGGCACCCGCCCAGGGCCAATACGATGGGAGCGAGCGACGCAGTCAGTAACGCTGAGCTAAAGGGTCTTCGTGGGGTTGAATCTTTCATGCTGATCTCCGTTGTTCTTGTAATGGAGTTCTGCTCGTCGCCACATCGTCAGAAGCCGAGCTCCGGAAAGGAGGACTTTCACAGTCCGACGAAGGACGTACAGGCTGAACGAACGAATCACTGCGAGCAGCCCGGGTGGTGGCGGCAATCGCAGCGCTCTTCCGGCCTGAGACTAGACGCCGGATCGGCGGCAAAACAAGGAACGGAACGCAGTTTTATCCAGCGCCAATGAATTAGCGGCTTGATTCAATAAAGAGACATTTTCAGATTATGATCACGGATCAAGTGGCGGCCTGACGGGCGCCGCTGAGCGACAGGCAGCTGGCAATTCAATCCCCTCTGTCGGTCAACTGCACCTTTTACAACCGGTTTTTTGGCGGTGTATCGCCTGGACCTGGAAAGGCTCGAAACGCGCGCGCTGCGTTCTACCTTGGGAGACACATCAGAGCAAAAAGATTCAAATGAAATTGTCGGCCAGACACAAAATGAATGAACATTCATGCCGCTTATGACGCACTTCAAATGCCCGAGCATTTATGCAAAATGGCGCGCCATGAGACATTAATCTGGAAGATCTGGATATCGAGAGGACAGGAAAGCGGAAATTGCGAAAGGGCCGCATAACCATCACACAAAACAACGCCCCGGTTCACGGGGCGTTGAAATTTGCATATGGCGGAGAGTCAGTCCTACCAATGTCGATCTATAGGCTTCTACAAAAAACTATTAAGCGAACCATAAACTACCCCTGAAGCTAGTAATAACAGGCATTACAGCCTAGTATCTGTCCAACAAGCATCAAAGCCCATTGTTGCCTTCCACTAATCCAGTGGGGGATCAAATGGGGGATCAGCCGAAATAGTGGGGGATCAGCATGGCGGACAGGACTGGATACAAGCTCAAATCCAAGCAGGTGGAGAACCTAGCCGAGCCGGGAACCTATGAGGACGGCAACGGCCTACGCCTGGTTATTAGCAAGACTGGTCGCAAGTCGTGGGTGTTCCGCTACCAGCTCAATGGCAAACGCCGGGAGATGGGGCTAGGCAAATATCCCGCCCGCTCCCTGGAGAACGCTCGCAACGACGCAGAGGATGCGCGCCGCAAGATTAGCGCCGGCATTGACCCCATCGACGCCGCGAACGCCGAGCGCGAAGCCAAACAGGCCGCTGCAATCATCGAGGCCGCCAAACAAATCACCTTTGATAGCGTGGCCGCTGATTACATTGCAGCCCACCGCCCCGGCTGGAAGAACGCCAAGCATGCCCAGCAATGGGAAAACACGCTGAACACCTATGCATCACCCTTCATTGGCAAGCTGTCACCCGGCGAAATAACCACCGAGCATGTATTGAAGGTGCTGCAACCCTTCTGGACCACCAAGCCAGAAACAGCTAGTCGCGTGCGTAATCGCATTGAACTGGTACTGGACGCCGCCAAGGCCCGCCGTCTGCGAGAAGGCGAGAACCCCGCACGCTGGCGCGGGCACCTGGACAAGCTGTTACCCAAACGCGAAAAGGTCCAAGCCGTAAAGCATCACCCCGCCCTGCCCTGTTCTGAATTGCCGGCATTCATGGCCAAGCTGAAAAAGCTGGATAAGGTGACGTTCAAGGCTATGCAAATGACGATCCTCACCGCTTGCCGCACCAGTGAGGTACTGGGCGCCACCTGGGATGAAATCGACCTGGAGGCCCGAGTGTGGACCGTACCGGCAGAGCGAATGAAGATGCGCAAAGAACACCGCGTGCCGCTCGCTGATGCGCTCGTGACGTTGCTGGAGCAGCTACCGCGCTTTGACGATAATCAGCACCTGTTCCCCGGCATGAAAGCAGGCAAACCGCTATCCAATATGGCTATGCTTATGGGGCTGCGACACATCAAGCGCACAGACCTGACCATGCATGGTTTCCGGTCTACCTTTCGCGATTGGGCAGGCGAATGCACGCCGCACCCACGTGACGTTTGCGAGCAGGCGCTAGCCCATAGCCTGGGCAATGCAGTAGAGGCCGCCTACCGCCGTGGCGACCTGTTCGAGAAGCGCCGAGCACTGATGGATGACTGGGCGCACTACATCACCACCGCGCCAACCGAGAAAGTGATTCAGGGAAATTTTTCAAAGAAGTCTGGTTGATTGATTTAGACTGAAAGAGTTCGACCAGCCTAGCCCGACGGGGCGAAAAGCGGACCACCTACCCGCTTGGCTGGTTGATTTAGTGGGTTGCCTGGGGAGGCAAAACAATGAAAGCTTTGCCAAGCGTTGAACAGTTTGTGCTGCTCGCTGGCGCAGGAACTCTTTATGAGGACAGTTTCCGGGAATTGGTCTCGGAGTATTTTGATAGCGACCCTGAAGCGCCTGTAGACGCTGAAGAGCTAGCAAAGCACTGTATCGAAGCTAATCACACCGCATTCCATCGAGCCTTACTGGATGGCGAAATCGCAGCGGGATGGCTACATGATCAACCTGCAATACAGCTTGCATTGTCAAGAATTGGCTTTCAGCAGACACATACGGATTGGAGAGAGGCTTGGTACAAACGAAAAATAGAACGCTATCTCGATGCGGTTAATCACAAAAAACCTAAAGCTGAGTCGGCGCGCTATGAATACGAAATATCATTAAAAATATCTCTGGCGCGAGCAGAAAACCATCAATACATCGTCTATATGGCAGGACTAGCTAAGGCAATAAGCGCATATCTATCTCGAAGCAGGATGGAAGCGGCACTTAATGGCGCTGCTTCGGTAAAAAAAATGAGAGTCCTACTCAGTGAGCTTGACGATCTTTGCTCATCCTCATGGATCGCGGCGGATCACCAAACTAAATTAAAGAGGAATATTCTTCGGTCTGTTTCATACCTTGACCGTCACGACATTACAGAGAACGTCACCAAGTCGAGGAACGATCCGTTTCTGCCGACCCGGCTTTTTGTCGCCGATATATACAGGCTTCACATGGAAATATTTCGCAAGCCATTTCAGCGTGTCATCTATGAGCTTTCCGCTCTGCCCTTTATCGAAAATCCGCCTGAAGATATGGTGAGCATTAGGCGGATAATCAAAGCAGAGAATGCACAAAAGAAAGACAGAAACAGAGGCTAGATGCGCCTTTTATGTCGACAGAAAATCTCAAAATAAAGCAGATTTTGCTCTCCATACCGCCTATCAAATTCCGTCACCCTTATAACCACATTCCATAAAGCGCCAACAAGCGCAAAGGAGTTTTGGTTATGTCTACTCGTTACATCATGCGCCTGCCGGAGGTGATTCAACGCACCGGCTACAAACGCGCCAGCATTTACAACTTTATGAAGGACGGCACCTTTCCACAAGCGCGCCGCATTGGCCCGCGTGCGGTTGGCTGGGATAGCCTGGAAGTTGAGGCATGGATTGCCAAGCAGTTGGGAGAGGTGGCTTAAATGACAAAAAAGAAAAAGGCCGACCCGAAGGCCAGCCCCAAAACACACAACCCCAATAATACCAGCGCCAGCGCTCAACGTGTGCGGCTATTGGAGCGCCTGCACTTGGGACCAGTGGATACCATCACGGCGCGCCATGACCTGAATCTGATGATGCCTGCCGCTCGCATAAAGGAACTGCGCAACGCCGGCCACAGCATCAAAACCCAGCGCATCACCCTGACTGACGAACACGGCCGAACGCATCGAGGCGTGGCGCTGTATTACCTAAGCCAGTCGGAGGCATAACCCATGAGACGCGACCAACACTGCAAAACAGCGGTGACGCTATCGGCTTGCCTGCTGAACGGTCGGCTCCTGTTGCTGGCACTGCAATCGGCCGGCCCGGATCTGGTTTTGTTGATGACGCTGGAGGTGATGCTATGGACTATCTGAGCGCCGTTCGAGATGCCCTGCAAGCGGTCTATGGGCAGATAGATATTCACCCGGTAGCAGACGGCATGATTCACCGCTTCACCGTTCCCGGCGACCGACCCGGCAGCAATAACGGCTGGTACGTTCTGCACCCTGGCGTCATTGCATCTGGTGCTTTTGGTAGCTGGAAGGCTGGCGACTGCCACACCTGGACTAGCCGGGAGCCTGCCGACCGACGAGAAGCCGAACACCTACGCCAGCAGATGGAACAGGCCCGACAACAACGGGAGGCCGACCAGCGCCAGCGCCAACAGGCCGCCACCGAGTACGCTCGCAAGCTGTGGCGTGATGGCCGCCGAGCTGACCCCGATCACCCTTACCTGATCACCAAAGGCTGCCGACCCCATACTCTGCGCCAATTGGGTGATGCCCTGCTGGTGCCCCTGACCCACAAAGGCGAGCTGGTGAACGTGCAACGCATTCACCCTGACGGCAGCAAGCGCTTTCTGTCTGGTGGCCGCGTTAAGGGCTGCTGTAGCCCCTTGGGGCTCATACAGGCAGGCCAGCCGCTGTACCTATGCGAAGGCTGGGCGACGGGCGCAACGCTCCACGAGAGCACCGGCCACCCGATCGCCTGCGCAATGAATCTCGGCAACCTTCTGTCAGTCGGCCAACAACTGAGCCGCACCCACCCTGACGCCCTGCTGATCGTTGCTGGCGACGATGACCGCCAGACCGAAGGCAACCCCGGCAAGCGGGCTGCAATCACCACGGCTGCAACACTGGGTTGTGGTCTGATCCTGCCGCCCTGGTGCGGTGATGAACCCCTGACCCTGACCGACTTCAACGACCTGCGCCAATGGCAGGAGGGCAAGCAATGACCCTGATACCTGAACCGACCTATGCCGAACCATTACCACTCCTGCCGGAGATGGATCAGGCAGCACCCTACCCCGTTGAAGCATTGGGCCCCGTATTGGGTGAAGCAGCTAAAGCCATTGCATCCATCGTTAAGGTGCCGCCAGCTATGGCAGCCCAATCAGTGCTAAGCGCTGCGGCAATGGCAGCCCAGCCACATGGGGACGCAGTGCGCGACGGGCAAGTTATCCCCCTATCACTGTTCATGCTCACCGTTGCGGAGTCGGGCGACCGCAAATCTGCTGCGGACAAGCTGGCACTAACAGCCCACCGGCAGTATCAGCGCGACCTGATGGAGCAATACAAAGCCGACCGCAAAGAGTACCGGGACGCTAACGACGTTTATCAAAAAGCCCGGGCGGCGATACTTGATCGAGCTAAAACAGACCCTCATGCCGCCAAGGCTGAGATTGGCCAACTTGAGGAACCGATAGAACCGCCTTCGCCTTTTATCCTGGCAGAAGAACCCACGTTGGAGGGCCTGCAAAAATCCTTACTACGCGGCCACGCATCACAGGGGTTATTCAGTGATGAAGGCGGCCAGTTTTTTGGTGGCCATGCGAGCAAGCCGGAAAACATGCTGAAAACAGTGGCGGGCCTTTCTAAGCTATGGGACGCCGCACCGATCACCCGCACCCGCGCATCAGAAGGCGAAAGCGACTTTCGGAACGGTTGCCGGTTAAGCGCTCACCTCATGATTCAACCAATTGTTGCTACCGACGTTTTAAGTAACCCCACCATGAAAGGCCAAGGCTTTCTGCCCCGCTTTCTGGTCGCATGGCCCACATCGTTGGCGGGCACTCGCCGGTATGAAAGCGCTGACCCCACCACCGATCCCCGACTGGGCCGCTACTGGCAACGTATGTCTGCATTGCTGGCGCTGGAGCCATTCAAATCCGAATCAGGCGAGCTGACGCCTTCCGCTTTGCATATGGGCAAACAAGCAAAAGACGTTTGGATCAAGGAACACGACCGCTTTGAAATCGAATTAGGACAAGGCGGCGATTTGGAGGACATCAAGCCAACAGCAGCCAAGGCAGCCGAGAACCTACTTCGCATTGCTGGTGTTTTCGCCATAGTTGAACAAAGCAGCAGCATATCCGCCCCCCTGGCCGAACGGGCAGCAATCCTAATGCGCTGGTACGTTACCGAGGCGCTAAGGCTAGCCCAACCGATAAAGATTGATCCTCAACTGCGCAACGCTGACCGGCTGGCACATTGGCTGATCAATAAACAGTGGTTCAACTTCGACGCACGCCGATTGCAACGAGAAGGCCCAATCTATACCCGCAAAGCCGCCACTGAGCGTGATCGCTTGTTGGCATTGTTGGTTAGTCACCATTGGCTAAGTACGCCGGACGGGAAGCAGTTCACCCTAAGCCCTGCCGTAGTTGCGACACCCGCGACATTTGCGACAAAGCCCGCCATGCCTAGCCCGGAGACTTGCGACACCTTTGCGACAGGTTGCGACATAACAGAGACCGCCGCTCATTTGTCGCAACCTGTCGCAACCTTGTCGCAACCGTCGAAACCAGAGAATACGGGGCTTGTCGCGGATGTCGCAAATGTCGCAGATACCCAGCGCTATGGTGGCGTGCTATGAACACCGCCGCCCTGATCGAACAAGCGAACATGGAGGGTATCGTGCTGGCGCTAAACGGCGACCGATTAGCCTGGAGCGCCAGCCGGCAACCACCACCCGACCTACTGGCACAGCTAAGGGAAAGCAAAGGACAGATCGCCGAACACCTGCGCCAGCAGCAACGCGCCTGGCTGGACCGTGTGGCCGTCTTATTGAATACCAGCGCCAGCACACTACTGGAGCGGGGATTGATCGACCTGGACGACCTGGCGGAGCAGTACCGCATGCACCCACGCTTTGCCGCCCGGCTGATCGAGAGTAACCCCCCATGGCAACAAGTTAACCTGGTACAGCGAGACGGGGAGTTTCGGGACCAGTACGCGCCTGCGCGCGAGACCGCAGAGGTGCGTACCCAGTGCGTACCGCCCGAAGTTAACACCGTTAACACCCCCACGCGGGAGAGTGGGGCCAACACGACAGGTACACGCTACCACCACGCGCCAGAGTGGCTAGCAGCGCGTGACGCCTTTCACAGTCATGCGGTAGGCAACTGCAACGACTGCTACCCGCCAGCCGGCCGCTATTGCCCAACAGGTGCCCACTTGCTGGCGCTATACAAGCAGGCGCAGCAATGACCAGCCCGGATGCTTTGCGCAAGCTATGGCGGCAATACCATCGCGCTTGCGAGGCCCGCTATCGAGCATGGGCTGAACGGGACCATTGCCACCCACCACCGGCGAGCGTGCCGTTCCCTGATGCCTTGCGCGGCCTGACCTGTGGAGCGAAGACCAGAGCCGGCAGCCCCTGCAAACGTCGTGACCTGTACCTGTCCGGTCGCTGTCGATTGCATGGCGGTTTATCGACTGGGCCGAAGGGCAATAGGCTAACCTCATGAGAAGGCTAAGATTGCGGTAAGGCGAAACCCCATGAGAGGTTGTCAAAAGTTAACTTTCGGAGCCCCTGAACGGATCGCTGCTCCCCGTTTGCGAAAACAACCCCATGAAAGCGGTCAGATCACGGCGTTTAACGGCTCAATCCCCTGTCATCCCCCTTTTGCGAAATCACACCATGCAATCCCCCGCCGCTGATACAGTCAGCCGGCCCAGCATGTCACTACCCCCCACCCCTTTGGGTCCTTTGACCCTACCCCGGCCATTGCGGGTAATTCGAACCCTGGTGGCCCGCTACATACGAGTCAGCGCCGAGCATCGGTTGTTGTTTCACAATCGCACCGAGTGAGAGAGCCAAACGCTGATATTTCCAATGGCAGGGGGGTAGGCTGAAACTCTGACAGCCCCAAGCAGGAAACCGCTTCCGTAACCTTGTTCCCATAAACCCGCACAATTTTTGTTTTTTCTAACCGGCAGAAGCGCTGCAAGGGCACGGCGGAGGGGGTGGGGTAAAACTTCCGGTAGCACTGAGCCCGAACGACGGGGGGAGCCATGTTTTTACATCCGCAAAATTCAGGTTTTGGGCTATTGAAGAAACACCCCATGCATGCGGCGTTTAAGTGAAATGGAGACCCGCATTCAAACCTGACGCTGACCCGACACCAAAGCATGGCACCCGCCGCCAAAGCTCATTCAGCCAAAAATAAAACCTAGTGGGGGATCAAATGGGGGATCAGCGAGCCTTAGAAACAACAAGGCCCCGATTAACGGGGCCTGGAGCAAAACATCTGGCGGAGAGTCAGGGATTCGAACCCTGGGTACGGTTGCCCGTACAACGGATTTCGAATCCGTCCCGTTCGACCACTCCGGCAACTCTCCAGTCGGCGCGCATCATAACAGCTTTGGCAGATGCGGCGGAAGGGGTTAGACCGCCGTCACAGGGCAGTCAGCCGGAGATATCAAGCAAGCTCGACGCCCAGCCGCTGTGCAACTTCTTCGTAGGCCTCGATCACACCGCCCAGACCCTGGCGGAAGCGATCCTTGTCCATCTTCTTGCCGGTGGCCTTGTCCCACAGTCGGCAGCCGTCGGGGCTGAACTCGTCGCCCAGCACGATCTCGCCCTTGAACAGACCGAACTCGAGCTTGAAGTCGACCAGAATCAGGCCCGCCTCATCGAACAGTTGCGTGAGGACGGCGTTGACCTGCAGGGTCAGTTCCTGCATGCGCTTGAGCTGATCTGCGGTGGCCCAGCCGAAGGTCACTACATGGGATTCATTGATGAAGGGGTCGCCCTTGGCGTCATCCTTGAGGAACAGTTCAAAGGTCGGCGGCACCAGTGCCCGGCCCTCTTCGATGCCCAGCCGCTTGACCAGGCTGCCCGCAGCGTGGTTTCTCACCACACATTCCACCGGAATCATGTCGAGCTTCTTGACCAGTACTTCGGTATCGGACAGCAAGGCATCGAACTGGGTGGGGATGCCAGCGTCTTCCAGCTTTTGCATGATGAACGCATTGAAGCGATTGTTGACCATGCCCTTGCGCTCCAGCTGTTCGATCTTCTTGCCATCGAAGGCGGAAGTATCGTTGCGAAACAGCAGAATCAGGCGATCCGGATCATCGGTGGTGAACACCGATTTGGCCTTGCCGCGATACAGTTCTGTACGTTTTTCCATTATCGGCTCCCGATATGCGCGAAAAGTGGTTGGCTCTCGCCCGTTATGTCTTGCCAGGGCAAGCCCTGATTCTGTTCTGCCAGGTGCAATTGGCCTGCCCACCCGGTCAACGCATTGTCCAGCTCGGTCAGTGCCAGATCCGGCCGGTTATTCTTTTCGCTGATGTGTGCGATAGCCACATGGCGTAGGGCGCTACGGTCGATGGCTTGGAGCAGACCTGCGGCCTGCTGATTGCTCAGATGCCCCAGGTCCCCAGCGACCCTGGCCCGCAAGCTTGGCGGATACGGTCCTGTGGCCAGCATGTGCGGGTCATAGTTGGCTTCGAGAAACAGACCATCCAGCTCCCGGTAGCGCTCAATGATCCATGGGGTGATCGTGCCGGTATCCGTGAGTATGCCGAAACGGTACTGGCTATTATCGAATATGTACTGGCAGGGCTCACGGGCATCGTGGGGTACCGCTACCGGCTCCACCTCAAGCTCGCCAACAGTAAACCCCTCATCCAGACGGACCAGCTGCACGGGCGCTTCAAAATCGCGCAGGGCATGTCGAGTGCCGTGGGTCATGTACACCGGCAGTTGATAACGCCGTGCCAGACGCTCGACGCCCTTGACGTGATCCGCGTGCTCATGGGTGACCACGATAGCACTCAGCTGCCGCGCGCTGAGCCCGACCTGCGCCAGCCGCTGCTCCGTAGTGCGCAGACTGAAGCCGCAATCAACCAGCACCCGCGTCTGGCCGGACTCGACCACCGTGGCGTTGCCACGGCTGCCACTGCCCAGCGAGCAATACCGCATGGTTACACCCGCTCGATCAATTCAGGTTGGCCTCGATGCGCTCAAGCACATCAGTCGCTACCCGTGGGTCGGCTGCCTCGTTTATGCTTTCGTCTACCGTCACCTGAACATTGCCACCCACTGCCGTCAGACGCACTTCGGTGCGCTGCGCGGTATCCTCCTGCTCCTCATCGCGACCGAACAGACGTCCGAAAAAGCCGGGCTTCTCCTGAGCGCTCGCAGCCTGTGCCAGATCGATGTAATACACGCCCGCGCTACGGTTCAGGTCCGCAATGCGGATATCGGCCTGGCTCAGCGCCTGACCGACCGACGCCCAGGCGCGATTGAAATCGCTCTGCAGAGTGAGAACCGGGTTGCCGGCACCATCGCGGGCCAGCGTCGCACGGGGCCCCGCCTGGGCGGCCATCAGCGAGGTGATGGAAGCGCCGCCGCGCGACTGATTGAGATAGGTTTCCAGCTCGGCCAGAACGGCGCGTTCGAGGTTGGCGTTGTCGGAGTTTTCCGGCCACTCGGTACGCGTGCCTCCCTGACTGCGAGACATGTGCGTGACATACAGCTCACTGCTACCACCCTGCACGCCCGGCTCCACGCGCATGCGGAAGCGGTGCTCCTGCCCCTCCACCTGTCTGCCCTGACCAATCGCGGGCAGAATCCGACGCAGCAATGGATTGTCTGCCTGCAGATCGAAGGCTACCCAGCCGGTCTGCAACTGGCCCAGTTCAGGCGTCTCGCTGGCGACAGGGATCTGGTAATCAGCCCAGAACTGACGAACCAGGGGCCAGGCTTCGGCCGCACTGCGCTGGGCCTGAACCCAACGCACGGATCCGTTCTGCTGCAGGGAAAACTCTGCGGCATCGGCGCTGACAATCATCGGCTGGGGGCGCGGCAGTTCGAACTCCTCGTTACCTGCCTTGGCTGTGACCTGACCGGGAACGGGTAGCAGATCGCCCAGAGGCTTGCTTTCGATACCCTCGGGCACGGTAATTCTCGGCTCGATCACCACGCCCTGGTAATCCGATCCGCGATCGCGGAAGTAGCCGTCTTCGCCAGTGAGATAACCGCAACCACCCAGACTGCCGAACAGCGCGAGCGTTAAAGCACCCAATACAGGCTTCATAAACAGTTCCTTGCTAAAAAGAGTTCGAGACCGGCTCACAGTATTCCGCATTCGTGAAGAGCAGCACGAACGGTCTCGTGGCAGCGACTACTGAGGGGCGTCAGCGGCAGGCGCAACGCATTGGCCATCAGGCCCATTTCGTGCAGGGCCCACTTGACCGGGATCGGGTTGGACTCGATGAACAGGGCCTTGTGCAGCGGCATCAATGCCTCGTTCATCTGCCGTGCGCGGTCCGCATCGCCTACCAGTGCGGCAGCGCAAAGCTCGTGCATGGCCTGAGGCGCCACATTGGCGGTTACCGAAATATTGCCCTTGCCGCCCATCAGAATCAGTTCCACCGCGGTCGGATCATCTCCGGAATAGACCGCTATCCGGTCGGAGACCCGGTCTATCAACTCCCGTGCGCGCTGAAGATCGCCGGTGGCTTCCTTGATACCGATGATATTGCCGATGTCGGCCAGGCGCTCTACCGTCTCCGGGAGCATGTCGCAGGCTGTGCGTCCCGGGACGTTGTAGAGAATCTGCGGGATCGCCACGGCTTCGGCAATAAACCGAAAATGCTGATAAAGCCCTTCCTGGGTAGGCTTGTTGTAATAGGGCGTGACCAGCAGGCAGGCGTCCGCGCCGACGCTGCGCGCGGCCTCGGTCAGCTCGACCGCTTCGCGGGTTGAATTGGCACCGGTGCCGGCGATGACCGGAATCCGCCCGGCAACCTGATCTACGACGCGGCGTATGGCTTCCTTGTGTTCGGACATGTCCAGCGTGGCCGACTCACCCGTGGTACCCACAGCCACGATACCGTCGGTGCCCTTCTCGAGATGAAAGTCGATCAGGCGCTCCAGAGCCTGCCAGTCCAGCCCGCCCCGTGAATCCATTGGTGTTGCCAGCGCCACCAGGCTGCCTGAAATCATGCAACTGCTCCAGTTGAAACATTGACCCGCAATGGTACTTTCGCCGTGCTGCCAGCACAAGGGAAGGCACGCAGAATTCGGCGCTCCCGGCCCCCGACGGCCGCCATGGCGTCACCGGGAGCAACGCCTTTGAACGAGCGGGGCAACAGACATTGATCCTGCACGCAGAGAGGGCGACAATAATCCCCGGTCGACCTGCCCTGCCTGCGCTGGCGGGTCGTAAAACAGCTTTGAGGAACATCATGTCGACCCCAGCGCCACAGAAGGAACAGTTTCTGGTCATCAATGCCCTTGGCGGACAGACCACCACCCTGGTGACCACCTTTACCCGGCTTTGCATGGAACAGCGCTGCCTTATTGTCAGCAGCCGCATGAGTCGTCATGGCACCTGCTCGGCCTTGCTGTTGCAGGTGAGTGGCAACTGGGACGCGTTGGCGCGCCTGGAGACCCTTTTGCTCACGGTGGCCCGGCGTGAGCATTTCACCCTCTCGATGAGCCGCAGCACTACCCTGGAGGAGCGGCCCCAGGCCCTGCCCTACAACGTATTCGTAACCGCAGCCCAGCGCCCGGAACTCTGTGGCGAGCTGTGCGCGTTCTTCCAGCAGCTGGAAATAGACATCGAAGAGCTGTTCAGCTTCACTTACATGGCCCAGCACACGGGTACGGCGATGCTGAACATGACGCTGACCATCGCGATACCTGCAAAAACACAGCTGAGTTGGCTGCGCGAACAGTTTCTGGACTTCTGCGACGAGCTCAATCTCGACGCCGTCATCGAGCCCTGGCGCCCCGTTCACTGACCTGCCCCGGCCATGGCGCCTATCCAACAGAGGAATCTTTCAGCAATGAGCATCGACCTTGACCAGCCCGTCCCCGCCTTCACCGCCCAGGCCACCAGCGGCCTGACCGTGGACTCGCAGCAGCTGCAGGGCCAGCAGTACGTGCTTTACTTCTACCCCAAGGACAACACCCCGGGGTGCACCACCGAGGGCCAGGATTTTCGTGCCCGGCATGAGGCGTTTGCTGCAGCCAACACCCTGGTATTCGGGGTCTCACGCGACAGCCTGCGGACCCATGAGAACTTTCGCAGCAAGCAGGAATTTCCCTTCGAGCTGATCAGCGACGCCGACGATACGCTGTGCCGCCTGTTTGATGTGATCAAGATGAAACAGATGTACGGCAAGGAATACGAGGGTATCGAGCGCAGCACCTTCCTGGTGGATGCCGAGGGCGTGCTGCGAGCTGAGTGGCGCAAGGTCAAGGTCAAGGGCCACGTGGATGAAGTCCTGGAGGCCGCCCGCCAGCTTGCCAGCTGAACGACCCGCACGAATGCCTCAGGGAGCCTCGACCGCCACGTGCGGAGAAGGCTCCTCGCCCCCGGGCCAGGCATTGAGTACGGCCTTGAACAGGGTGGCCAGGGGGATGGCAAAGAAAATGCCCCAGAATCCCCAGAGCCCGCCGAAGATAAGCACTGCAGCGATGATCGCCACCGGATGCAGGTTGACCGCCTCGGAAAACAGAATGGGCACCAGCACGTTGCCGTCCAGCGCCTGAATCACCGCGTACACCACCATCAGCACCATGAACTCGTTACCCAGCCCCCACTGGAATAGCCCGATCAGGGCGATGGGAAGCGTGGCAATGGTCGCACCGATGTAGGGTACCAGCACCGAGAACCCCACCATCACGGCAAGCAGAGCAGCATAGTTGAGGCCCAGCACGGCGAAACTGACATAGCTGACAGCTCCAACGATGAGAATCTCGACTGCCTTGCCGCGAATGTAGTTGGCAATCTGCTGGTTCATCTCTGACCAGACTTCATTCATCAGCCGACGTTCGCGGGGCAATCGCCCGACCAGCCAGGCGATGATCTTGTCGCTGTCCATCAGGAAGAAGAAGACCAGAATGGGCACCAGGACCAGGTAAACCAGTATCGTCAGCAACATCGGCAACCCCGCCAGGGACTGGGACAACACCCACTGGCCGAACTGACCGAGCTCACCATTGATCGATGCCACGATCCGGTCTATCTGCCCCGACGACACCAGCGCCGGATATTGCTCTGGCAGATGCGCCAGCTGGGCTTGCCACTGCACCAGCATCCCCGGTAGCTCATTGAACAGGTTGATTACCTGCCGCCAGACGAGCGGCACGACGATCCCGAACAGGGCAGCCAGGGCACCTAGAAACAACAGGAAAACCAGCCAGACAGCCAGCACCTGGGGCATCCCCCAGGCCTGCAGCCGGGTGACCATGCCCTGCAGCAGGTAGGCCAGCACAACGCCCGTCAGAAGCGGTGCGATACTGTCACCGAAGCTGATGATGATGGCAAAGCCGATCACCAGCAGTACAGCCAGAACGACCGCCTCCTCGTCGGAGAAGTAGCGTTGTACCCAGTTACGGAATACCTTGAACATGCCTGTTGATCTCACTTCTTGCGCAACCAATAATGGAACTCGAGGTCCAGACAATCAGCCTCCAGCAGGACGTGTCCGGAGAGCTCACAAAAGCGCTGGAAGTCCCTCTGCGATCCCGCATCGGTAGCCAGGACATGCAATACTTCACCAGAGCCCATGGTATTGAGCGCCTGCTTGGCCTTGAGTAAAGGCAAGGGACAGCTCATGCCCCTGGCGTCGAGAATCTGATCGGGTGTCAGGTCCGGGGTTTCAACGGGCATGCAGTGGCTCCAGGCAAACAGGTGCTACAGTATAGCCCTTGGGTGGGTCGATCGCAGACAACCTTGTCCCTTCGGATACGCGGGTAATCATGCATTCCAATAAAGCACCACTGGCCAGACGATTCAATGCGACATTCAGCGGACTGGTGTTCGGTGTTGTTGCCTGCCTGGCAGTGCCGCTGCCGGCCGCCGCGGAGTACAACCTCCCCTCGCTGGGCGATACCAGCTCGTCGATCATGTCAGCCCAGCAGGAATACCAGCTCGGCCGTGCCTGGCTCTCGATGTTGCGGGGCGCGGTGCCCACCATGGACGACCCCCTGATCAAGTCATTCATCGAACACCACGTCTACGGCATCGCGGAAACCAGTCAGCTGGAGGACCGGCGACTGGCATTCGTCCTTATCGACAGCCCTCAGCTCAATGCCTTCGCCGCCCCCGGCGGGGTGGTCGGCGTCAACGGCGGACTGTTTCTTAACGCCTATACCGAGGCCGAGTTTGCATCGGTCATGGCCCACGAGCTCGCGCACCTGTCGCAACGCCATTTTGCCCGCAACCTGCAGCAGCAGGAACGCATGCGCATCCCGATGATGACAGCCATGCTGGCGGGCGTGATTCTGGCGGCTGCTGGCGGCGGCGATGCCGGCATAGCGGCACTGGCCTCCACTCAGGCTGCGGCGATCCAGGAGCAGCGGCGCTTCTCCCGGCAGAATGAACAGGAAGCGGACCGAATCGGTCTGACCAATCTCGAGCGCGCCGGATACGACCCTGAAGCGATGCCGGACATGTTCGAACGTCTGGCTCAGATGGGTCGCTTCAACCGTAATCCACCCGAGTTCCTGCTCACTCACCCGGTGACCCAGTCACGTATTGCCGACTCGCGAAATCGGGCCGAGCAACTGGCCAATGGCGGCAAGAGCGACAGCGTCGAATATCAGATGATGCGTGCACGGATTCAACTGCACTACGAACAGAGCCCGGGGCTTGCCGCCCAGCGGTTCCGGATCCTGCTCGAGGAGCACGACGGTGACCACGCTGCGGCACGCTATGGCCTGGTCCTGGCGTTGACCCGCAGCGGCCAGAATGAGGAGGCCGCCAAGACGCTCCAGCCGCTCCTGGCCGAGCACCCGGACGACGTTGCGGTCAACCTGGCCGCCGTGGATCTGGACATCAGCCTGGGGGAGCTGACGCAAGCGCTGCAGCGCGTTGATCGGCTACTGAAGATCAACCCCGACAGCTACCCCTTGCAGGAAGCCAAAGCTGACATCCTGCTGCGGGCCCGTCGTTATGCCGAAGCAGAAAGAGTGATCAACCGCCTGGCCAGTCAGCGCGAGGGCGATCCTGACGTCTGGTATCTGGCGGCCGAGATAAGAGGTCTGGCAGGCAATATCGTTGGCGTTCATACGGCTCGGGCAGAGTACTTCATGTTGGCAGGCGACCTGGATCAGGCCGCCGAACAGCTGGACCTCGCACAGGTGCGTGCGGGAGACGACTACGTGCGACGCGCCCGTATCGACGCTCGCAAGCAATCTCTGGCCGAGCAACGGGCCACCATCGAGAACCTCTGATCAGGCGTTGCCCACCGCATTGAGCTTCGCATTGCGGGTGAACGTCAGCATGCGCTCCAGCGGCTTGACCGCCTGGGGAATCAGCTCGGCCGGTACGTGAATCTCATTGCTGCCCTGCTCCAGGCTTTGCAACAGCGCCGGCAAGGTATTCATCGCCATCCAGGGGCAATGGGCACAACTGCGACAGGTTGCCCCGCTACCGGCTGTCGGTGCCTCGATCAGCAGTTTGCCCGGAGCCCCCTGCTGCATCTTGTAGAAGATGCCCCGATCCGTCGCGACAATGAAGGTATCGTTGGGCAGCGTCTGGGTAGCCTTGATCAACTGGCTCGTCGAACCCACCACATCAGCCAGCTCGACCACCGACATGGGCGACTCGGGGTGCACCAGTATGGCTGCCCCCGGGTAGACCTTCTTCAGATCCAGCAGGGCCTTGGCCTTGAACTCCTCGTGCACGATGCAGGAGCCTTCCCAGAGCAACATGTCGGCGCCGGTCTCGCGCTGGATGTAATTGCCCAGGTGCTGGTCGGGCGCCCACAGGATCTTCTCGCCCTTGTCCATCAGGTGACTGACAATCTCCAGGGCGCAACTGGAGGTCACTACCCAGTCAGCACGGGCCTTGACCGCCGCAGAGGTGTTGGCATAGACGACCACCGTGCGATCGGGATGCAGATCACAGAAGGCGGAAAACTCGTCAATCGGACAGCCGATGTCCAGCGAGCAGGTAGCCTCGAGCGTGGGCATCAGCACGCGCTTTTCCGGGCTCAGAATCTTCGAGGTTTCACCCATGAAGCGCACGCCTGCCACGACCAGGGTCTTGGCCGGATGCTCCTTGCCGAAACGGGCCATCTCAAGCGAGTCCGACACACAACCGCCGGTCTCCTCGGCCAGCGCCTGCAGGACCGGATCGGTGTAGTAGTGGGCCACCAGAACAGCATCACGAGCCTTGAGGGCGGCACCGATGCGCGCCTTGTAGTCGGCCTCTTCGGCCGGGCTCAGGGGTGGCACCTGCTTGGCAGCGAGGTGCGCCTGAACCAGTATCCGCTCGGAAATCTGTGACATGAGGTCAATCCTATGATCAGTTCAATGGGCGCATTATACCACGACGGCAGATTGCGGATTCGGGCCGCGGGGGCAGTCAACGAGGGGGCTGCCAGGTGCGTGCAGCGGAACTAAACCGGCGCCCGTCCAGTCGAGAAATAGAGGAGACACTGAAACAGCAAGAGGAGTTTGCCATGTTCGCTTCGCTTCCACGATTGGCCACATCGCCAGGCGCCGCCTGGACCGATATCCGCACCGATCACGACCACCATCCCTGGGGTTTCCTGCCCTTGATGCTTCTGGGCCCGCTCATTCCAGCCATCTGTGTCTATATCGGGGGCGCACACATCGGTTGGGAAGTTTTCGGCAACGACACCGAGCGGCAACTGCTCAAACCCGTGAGTGCTGCAACGCTAGGCCTGATGGTCTATCTGGGATTCTTGACCGGTTTGGTCATCATGGGCGTACTGACTCGCTGGGTACTGTTCAAGGTTCCCCAGCGTCCGAGCTTTGTTACCGCCACGGCGTTCATGACAGTGGTTGCGGTGCCGATGATGCTGGCCGGCTTTGTCGGCCTGGTGCCCTACCGCCCGGCCATTCTGCTGGTGGCCTTGCTGGCGAGCGCCCTCTCGGCGATTCTGCTGTTTTTCGGACTGCCCAATTACATGAAGATGTCGCGCAACGACAGCACCCGCTTTCTGGGAGTGTGCATTCTTGCGCTGGGGATCATTACGGTAGTGACTACTGCTTTCTACTTTCAGGAATTCTGGCGCGAACCCATTACCGGTAACTACCGCAACCTGATTGATTCCTGAGCAAGCCAATGAAACGCGCGGGGCTGAACGCCCCCGCGCCTTTCAGAACCCGCGAGATCAGCTGCGGGCACGCTCGGCATCTCGCAGAGCCTTGATCTGATCATGATTGCGCAGCACACCCTGGTACTGACGCTCGACCACCTGACGAATGTCAGCCGGCAGATCCTTTTCCAGGGCCTGCTTGTAGCTTTTCTTCGCCACATCCTCACCGCGCTCGCACTCGTTGAGCACCGCTTTTTCATCCTTGCCCGCAATGGTCGACTTCAGATCCACCCAGCGGCGATGCATGTCACCGGCCATACTGGTGTTATCCTCGGGGTCGCCCCCCAGGCGTACCACAATGGCTTTCAGCTCTTCTGCCGACTTGCCACATTCCGTTGCGTGATCACTGAGCAGCGCCTTGAGTTCCGGCCGTTTGACGTCATCGGCACATTCCTTGAAACCTTTCTCACCGTCCCTGCACGTCTCGATCAGGTCGTTCAGCACACCAATCGTTTCTTTTGACGCTGTCGAAGTCATATTCAGTCCTCCATTTGGAAAAAAACGTTGCCATGGAAGCCACAGAAAAGGCGCTCCACATGCCCGGATTTGGACTGAGTGTTCAGAAGGAGGTTCAATTATTCGCGCGATGGAAACAGCGCAGCGCCAGGTAAGCCGGGCGGATCATTCTGGAGGCGAGGAAGCAGAGGTACAGGCGTATCCGGAAACGGACAGCGGGGCCTGTGGAAACGTTCGGTAAAATCGGAGACACCGGCCTGCAGAGGCAGACCGGAAGAAAAATGGTGGGTCGTGTAGGATTCGAACCTACGACCAATTGGTTAAAAGCCAACTGCTCTACCAACTGAGCTAACGACCCGGAACGCGCGCTATAGTACTGATTTATCAGATAAACTCAAGTTTTTTTTACTCAGGTCTGTACAAGGTAGGGTCGACCACCCCGGCAGCGGCAAAACCGGCAGTGCGCAACCTGCAACTATCACAGCGGCCACAGGCACGTCCCTGGCTGTCGGCCTGATAACAGGAAACCGTCAGGCTGTAGTCCAGTCCGAGGCGTTGACCAGCCTCGATTATCTGGGCCTTGCTCATATCCTGCAGCGGCGCCCTGATACGAAAGCCCTCCCCCTCGACACCAGCTCGGGTCGCCAGATTGGCCATCCGCTCGAACGCCTCGATAAAAGCCGGGCGGCAGTCAGGATAGCCGGAGTAGTCCACCGCATTGACGCCGATAAAGATGTCCCGAGCTTCCAGGACCTCGGCCCAGCCCAGGGCCAGTGCCAGAAATACCGTATTGCGTGCCGGCACATAGGTCACCGGTATCCCTGCCTGTGGCGACTCCGGGACCGCCAGGGACTCGTCGGTGAGCGCCGAACCGCCCATGCCATCCAGACCAAGGGTGATCACCTTGTGCTCGGCTACCGCGCTCTGGCGAGCAAGCTTCGCCGCCGCATCCAGCTCGGCACGATGACGCTGCCCATAGTCGAAGCTGACCGTGTGGCAGAGAAAGCCTTCGGCCTGGGCCATCGCCAGCACGGTGGCGGAATCCAGGCCGCCCGAGAGCAATACGACTGCCTTTCTTGACTGGGTCATTTCAATGTCCTGGCTCATCATTCCAGAGGTATTTATGCAGTTGCATCTGAAACCGCACCGGCAGATTGTCCGCGACTATCCACTCGGCGAGATCGCGCGGATTCAACTGACCATGGCTGGGTGAGAACAGGATCTCGCCTACCCTGCCAGCCAGGGCATATTCGTCCAGCTTGAAACGGGCCCACTCGAAGTCCTGACGGCTGCACACGACAAACTTGACCTGATCCTCCGCGCCCAGCAGCGCCATGTTGGCGTACAGGTTGCGGCCAACCTCCTGGGAGTCGGGCGTCTTGAGGTCCACTACCCTGCTGACCCGCGAATCCACCCCTGACACATCCAGAGCGCCACTGGTTTCCAGTGACACCTGGTAGCCGGCGTCACACAACGCCCGAAGCAGGGGCAGGCAGTTGGGCTGAGCCAGGGGCTCACCCCCGGTGACGCAGACGTGACCAGGCGCATAGCGCGCCACCTCGGCAAGAATGGTCTCCAGGCGCCACAGCTCACCGCCGGTGAAGGCGTAGGCGGTATCGCAGTATTGGCAACGCAGCGGGCATCCGGTCAGGCGCACAAAGACTGTGGGCAATCCGACGGAGCGACTTTCGCCCTGGATGGAATGAAATATCTCCGTAATACGGAGTGTCGCAGACAGCTCATCTGACATGGGAATATCCAGGGCTGGACTGCGGCACAGGCAGAGGCCCGAAATGACCCGCTCCCGCACCGCCTCAATACAGGCGAACGGTTATCGGATTGAATTTGGAAAGCAGGTAGTTTAACCCACTGGGGCCGCCAGGAAAGAACAAAGGCAGCAAAAGACTGAAGGCGGATGGCCCCGGCGGGACCAAGCGATCAACCCAGGCTGTCCAGATCCCGGCGTGCCAATTGCGCAGCCGACGAGTTGGGATGCCTGCTGAGGACTTCCTGATACAACTCTATGGCCTTTTCGCGGTTACCCATGCGACGCTCGACATCGGCGAGCTTGTAGAGCGCATCGGGCTCCTTGCGGTGACCTGGATAGGCGCTGATCACCTTCGCAAAAGCGCGGCCAGCGGACTCCAGATCAGATTCGACCAGGTGAATTTCACCTAGCCAGTATTGTGCATTCCCGGCGTATTCGCTATTCGGGAAACGTCTTACGAAGGCACTGAATGCCTGTATCGCCTTTTCAAAATCACGCGCCTTGACCAGGTCAAAGGCCGCATCGTACATCAACTTCTCACGCTCCGGATCCGCCGCGGTCGCCCCGCCGTCCGCCGGCGCTGCGGTATCGCGAGCTCCTGCATCGGTCTGGCTGTCCGTGGCCGCAGTATCAGATCCATTGACTGGTGGCTGCTCGGCAGCGGGCACCGGGGGCGCTACATTGCCAGACAGTCGGCGATCAATATCCTGGTACCGATCCAGCTGGTCCTGCTCCATCTGCTTGAGCCGATACTCCTGCTCTTCAAGTCTGCCGCGCAGCATGGCGACTTCCTGTTGCAGCTGGTAAAGCTCCTGCATGAGCTGGCCCTCGATCGAGAAGCCAGCCTGGGTCTGGGTCGCAGGGGGAGACGCCTGACTACCGCGGACACCGCCCGCGCTGCCGTCTACGACTGGAACCTGAGCAACCGCCGCAAGCGGCAGCAACATCAAAGCTACTGTTAACCCCCTGAACCCTTTCATGAGACCTCTTACTTACGCAGTTCTACGCGACGATTCTGAGCCCATGCTTCTTCGTTGGAACCCATGGCAGCCGGCTTCTCTTCACCGTAGGAGACCAGCTCCAGCTGTGAAGGGGAAACGCCCTGGCCTGCCAGGTAACGCTGAACGGCTGCAGCACGACGCTCGCCCAGAGCCATGTTGTACTCGCGCGAACCGCGCTCGTCAGTGTGGCCTTCCAGAACGACGCGGTTACCGGCAGCGCGCAGGTCTTTTGCATGCACGTCAAGTGCACGCATGGCCTCGGGCTTCAGCTCGGCGCTGTCGAGTTCGAAGTAGAAAGTGGTTACCGCACGCAGCGCTGCTTCTTCGCTGGACATGCTGTCGCCGGTAGAGGCCGGGGTGGTGTAACCCGCGTTCGGATCAACTGCACCAGTACCACCGGTGTCGCCGCCCTTGGAGGAACAACCAACGATTACGCCGAAAGCTACAACCAGCGCCGCGAACTTGCCAAATTTAATTGCTTGCATCATAAGACTCCTGGAAAACCCCACATGTTTTAATGTTTTTACACCCTAGGGCAGGTATGGGGACCATGACGGCACGCGCAGGTCAGTGAATTGAGTCGGGATAACCGACCTAGCACGACCATTGGTAGATACCAGCATGAGTACGCCCCGTCCCTGTTGACGGGTGGCATAAATTAACATGACGCCATTGGGAGAAACAGTAGGTGATTCATCCAATGATGTTTCTGTTAAAACCCTCAGATTGCCGCGCTCCAGGTCCTGGATGGCAATCTGAAAATTACGGTTACCCTCTTGGCGATGCACCATGACCATGGTGCGACCATCCACAGAGAGTTTGGCATTGGCGTTATAGGTGCCGACAAAGGTCAGCCGCTCGGTAGCGCCAGTATTGATATTCTGTTTGTAGATCTGCGGACGTCCGCCACGATCGGAAGTAAAGACGATGGTGTTGTTGTCCATCCAGTCCGGCTCGGTGTCGATCGCAAAATGATTGGTAAGGCGGCGCAACTGCTTGCTGGCCAGCTCCATCACATAGATTTCCGGATTACCGTCACGGGACAGGACGAAAGCCAGGCGTTGGCCGTCCGGCGACCACGAAGGGGCCCCGTTGAGGCCCTCGAAACTGGTAATGCGTTCACGCCGGCCGGTCTGAATGTAATGGACGAATATCTCGGGTCGACCGGACTCGAAGGACACATAGGCGATCCGCTGGCCATCCGGCGCATAGGAGGGCGTCAGGATAGGCTCGCGGGACTGCAGCAGCGTGACCGCTCTGGCGCCGTCATAGTCGGAGCGCTGTAAGGTGTAACGGGTATTGTCCACCGAAAAACGCTCAGCAGCCACATAGAGCAGCTTGGTATTGAACGCACCCTTGATGCCGGTGATTTCCTCGAATACCAGGTCGCTCAGATGATGAGACATGTCGCGCAACTGGCTGCGCGTACCCGTCACCGTGCGCGTCATCATGACCTCTTCGCGCAGCACGTTGTAGAGGCTGAACTGCAGGCGATACTGCTCGGAGGCCGGATCCATGCTCACCTGGCCGGCTACCACATAGTCAACGCCCAGGATTCGCCAATCACGGGGAAAGATCTCGCTCGCCTGGGTCGGCGTGCTGAGCATGTTACGCCGGTCGAACGGCGCAAACATGCCGCTATTGCGCAAATCGTTCGACACGATCTCCGCCATGTCCTCCGGCAGGGGCGTACCGCCCTGCCAGCCGAAGGGGACGACGGCGATCGGTGCAGCCTTGTCGTTACCCCGGGTAATCTCGATAACGCGCTGCGCATACAGGTTCTGTGCGACCAGCATCAACGCGATTGCGGTAAGCCAAATTTTCAACATCTTCATCAGAATGACAAATCCTCTGCTCTGAAACGCAACTTGTACTCTCGGAAGTCCCTGTTAAAGATAGTCGGGTTTTCGCGAGCCAATTGTTGGATTTCCGGAATCCGGCCTACATTTCGTACCGCTCTCACGGCAGACTGATCAAAACCCGGATCACCACTGCTGTTTGCTATCACCGCGTTGGTGATCTGACCTGTCGGCAGCAGGCTTATGGTGATAGTAACTATCATGTCATTACGAGCCGATGGCGGTCTGCTCCATTGCTCACTCACCAGGCGACGAATCAGGTCATCATAGCTGGCGGCCACCTGCTCACCGGTCTGATCCGCCTGCGCCTGCTGATACTGGGTCTCATCGGCCAGCAGATCGGCCAGGGCCCGGGCTTTTGCCTCTTCCTGCGCCCGCTTCTGCTCTGCCTGCTTCTCAGCTGCGGCCTTCGCCGCATCGGCCTTGCGTTTTGCTTCTTCTGCCGCTTTTTGCTTGGCCTTTTCTGCAGCCTGCTTTTTGGCTGCCTCCTCGGCGGCTTTCTTTTTTGCTGCCTCGGCGGCGGCCTTCTTCGCCGCCTCTGCTTCAGCGAGCTTGCGGGCCGCGTCGGCCTTGCGCTGCGCCTCGGCCTCGGCTTTCTTCGCCGCTTCCAGTTTCTCGGCCGCCTCAGCCTGCTTTTCCTTGGCAGCTGCGGCCGCTTTCTGCTGTTCTTCCTGCTTCTGAGCTACTGCGGCGGCCGCAGCCTGTTCCTGAGCTTTGGCCGCTGCCGCTGCCGCGGCGGCTTGTTCCTGCTTTTGCTGGGCGCGCTTGAGCTCTTCGGCCTCATGGCGCTGCGCCGCCGTTCGCGCTGCCTCGCCTGCGATCTTCTGATCGGTCTGCGTCTGCGCCGGGCTCTGCGAGTTCAGTTGTACCAGCGTCGCCTGGACAATCGGCTTTGCCGGCTCGAATTCCGGCGCGCTGCTGAAGGACACGAACAGCAACAACACCACAACCAGGTGCACGGCCAGCGCCTTGAGCACCGATGCTGCATAACTGCCGGCTTCCGCCTCACGCGGCTGGCGAATATTCACGGCGCCTCGGTAATCAGTCCGACGTTAGGTACACCCGCCTGCTGAAGAGTTCCCATCGCGGTAACCACCAGGCCGTAATTGGCCTCACGGTCCCCGCGTATGTACACCAGCGTATCGGGCCGGGCATTGATGATCTTGGTCACACCCTCGGACATCTCTTCCAGCGTTATCGCGCTGTCTGTCTGATTCTCGGTATCGACGGTTTCGCCCAGGTTCCAATAGTAGGTGCCGTCGGCCAGGACCGACAACGTGAGGACCTGCTGATTACTGTCAGAGGGTAACACCTCACTCGCCACCTGGGGCAGATCGACTTTCACGCCCTGGTTGAGCATGGGCGCAGTCACCATGAAAATCACCAGCAGCACGAGCATCACGTCGATATAGGGAACGACGTTCATCTCTGCTACCGGCTTGCGCCTCTGGCGTCTGCCTTGTACCTGCATATGGGCTCCCGGTTACTCGTCGTTGCTGGCGTGAACGCGGCGGTGAAGAATGCTCGAGAATTCGTCTGCGAACGTGTAATAGCGGCTGATCAAGGTTTCCGAGCGAGCGGAAAAGCGGTTATAGGCGATGACGGCCGGAATGGCGGCAAACAGGCCGATGGCCGTGGCAATAAGCGCCTCGGCAATACCCGGCGCCACGGTGGCCAGTGTCGCCTGTTGGGCTGTTGCCAGCCCACGGAACGAATTCATGATGCCCCATACGGTACCGAACAGGCCGATGTAGGGGCTGGTTGAGCCTACGGTCGCCAGAAAGGGCAGGTGCAGGTCGAGCCGCTCCTCTTCCTTCGAGATGGCGACACGCATGGAGCGCTGCACGGCATCCATGACCGCATCCGGGTCGACCCCGGCCTGTTGGCGCATGCGCGAAAACTCCTTGAAGCCCGCGCGGAAAATCTGTTCAAGCCCGGAATTGTTGTCCGGGTTGCCGGTCACCTGGCGATACAGCTTGGAGAGATCGATACCGGACCAGAACCGGTCTTCGAAATCGTCGAGCGCGGATTTGGCCGAACGAATGAATGCACTGCGCTGGAATATGATCACCCAGGACATCACGGAGGCCAGCACCAGGGTCAGCATGACCAGCTGCACCAGTACGCTGGCGGTGGAAATCAGGTGCCACATCGACATTTGATCAGCTTGCACGCTCTACCTCTCCTTGCTTGGTCCTGCTGTCTGTTACCTGCAGCGCCTTGAATGCAGTGGCCAAGGCGGGCGGAATTCCTCGGGGCTTGTAGCGGTCTGCGCTGACGCACGCCACCAATACCTCCCCCTCACACAAAACACCCGCGCCAACCCGACGAACCTGTTGGCGAAAGCGGATGCTGGCGCGTTTGAGCTCCAGCACCTCGACATTCACTTCCAGCTCGTCATCCAGCCGCGCAGGCGCGTGATAACGGGCGGTTACCGAGTGCACAACGAAAATGATGTTTTCAACCTGCAAGACACTTTGGTCAAACCCCAGGGAACGGACCAGTTCGGTTCGCGCACGCTCCATGAACTTGAGGTAGTTGACGTAGTAAACGATGCCGCCGGCATCGGTATCTTCAAAGTAGACTCGGACTCTCAGCGCGAACGGCAGCCCGGAATAGTCAGCGCGCATAATGTAGAGCTATCAGTGAGCTTTGCATAGGGGTTACCGATCCATAAGAGAAATATTTTTTCACGTCGTGTCCTGGTCGCCTTCCGGTCCGAAAAGGTCACCGACCGGCTGGGTCATGCGGCCGGGCAGATCCAGGCCGAAGTGGGCATAGGCGTGCCGGGTCAGCATGCGTCCACGGGGGGTTCGGGTAATGAATCCCTGCTGGATCAGAAAAGGCTCGAGCACATCCTCGATGGTGTGTCGCTCCTCGCTGATCGCGGCTGCCAGGCTGTCGATACCCACCGGGCCTCCATCGAACTTGTCGATCATCGCCAGCAGCAGCCTTCTGTCCATATGATCGAAGCCCTTGGCGTCGATATCCAGCAGGTTCAGTGCCTGATCGGCAATGTCCGCAGAGATGGTGCCTGTGCCCCGGACTTCGGCAAAATCCCTTACCCGACGCAGCAGGCGGTTGGCGATCCGCGGTGTGCCCCGGGAACGCCGGGCGATTTCCAGCGCGCCATGGGAATCCATCTGCAAGCCGAGAATCTGTGCCGAGCGAGCGACGATCGTGGCCAGATCATCCACGCCGTAGAATTCGAGGCGCTGGGTGATGCCGAAACGGTCGCGCAGCGGATTGGTCAGCATGCCTGCCCGGGTCGTGGCGCCGACCAGCGTGAACGGCGGTAGCTCCAGCTTGATCGACCGGGCGGCGGGGCCCTCCCCGATCATGATGTCGAGCTGATAATCCTCCATGGCCGGATACAGAATCTCCTCGACCACGGGCGAAAGGCGATGTATCTCGTCGACAAACAGGACATCGCCCGCCTCCAGACTCGTCAGCATCGCGGCCAGGTCGCCGGCGCGCTCCAGCACGGGTCCGGACGTACTCTTGATCTTGACGCCCATTTCCTGGGCGATGATGTTGGCCAGGGTGGTCTTGCCGAGACCGGGGGGCCCGAAAATGAGGACATGATCGAGCGCCTCACCCCGGCCCTTGGCGGCCTTGATAAACAGCTCCATCTGCTCGCGCACGCTGGGCTGGCCAATATAGTCGGCCAGCCGGTAGGGGCGGATCGCCCGATCAATAACGTCTTCCTGCTGCCGCGGTGAGGCAGCAATCAAGCGATCTTCTTCCAGCATGGAGGTCCTGTGCGTTAACCCTGATAATTTAGACGATGCCCTTGAGCGCGCGACGAATCAACTCTTCACTGCTCATACCCTCTTCCTCTACCGCGGCGACCGCCCTGCTGGCTTCCTGCGGCTTGTAGCCGAGCGCTATGAGCGCACTCACCGCATCACTGCTTTGCGAGGCTGCGGCGGCCACGCCACCGCCACTTGCCAGGGGCTTGAGCGATCCGGGCAAGGCCTCCCATGCCTTGAAGCGATCACGCAGTTCGATCAGCAACCGTTCGGCGGTCTTCTTGCCCACGCCAGGCACGCGCACCAGGGCACTGGTGTCCTGGGCCTGAACCGCACGAATCAGCTCATCCGCTTCCAGACCGGACATCAATGCCAGAGCCAACTTCGGTCCGACCCCGTTCAGCCTTATAAGTTCCCGAAATAGCTCACGTTCGCGTTTTTCCGCGAAGGCGTAGAGAAGCTGAGCGTCCTCGCGCACCACCATATGGGTGTGCAGCGTGACGGACTCACCCAGCGCCGGCAACCGGTAAAAGGTACTCATGGGCGCGTCAAGTTCATAGCCGACACCGTGAACGTCCAGCAAGATGTGCGGTGGCTGCTTCTCCAGCAGGAAACCGGTTAATCGTCCGATCATCGGGTATCTTCTCTTGTGTGCAATTTAACGATGACGAATACGCCCGCTGCGCAAGCCCAGCAGCCCCCCGCCGAGTTGCATATTGAGTGCCGTGGAGTGCGCGTGGCACAGAGCCGCAGCCAGTGCATCAGCGGCGTCAGCCTGGGGCGTGCCCGATAGTCCGAGCAGCTGGGTCACCATGTGCTGGACCTGGGTTTTGTCCGCAGCCCCGGTTCCAACTACTGACTGCTTGATCTGCCGCGCAGTGTATTCGTGAACCTCCATGCCGGCGTGTACAGCCGCTACAATGGCTGCGCCTCGGGCCTGGCCAAGCTTGAGCGCAGAATCGGGATTACGTGCGAGAAATACCTGCTCGATACTCAACACCTGCGGCTGATACCTGCCAATCAGCTCGCTCAAACCCTCGAAGATCAACTTCAGCCGACCGGGTAGTGGACCACCTCCCAGACGAATGCACCCCGAGGTGACATATTCGCACTTACCGGCCATCTCGCTAACGATGGCATAGCCGGTGGTTCGGGATCCTGGATCTATTCCCAATATCAGGGCCATGCGTGCTCTTTTCTACTGTGTAGGTGGGCTCTAGTGTGCCATATCCATGCGTACCATCGAGAAAAGATCGCAATAAAAAAGGGAGGCCCAGGCCTCCCCCTTCTGCGCAGCGCCAGAGCCTAGCCGAGTTGCTCCAGGACATCGTCGGGTATATCGGCGTTGCTGTAGACGTTCTGGACGTCATCCAGATCTTCAAGCATGTCGATCAACCGTAATACGCTCTCCGCACCTTCCAGATCGAGCGATATGGTGGTCGCCGGGATCATGCTGATGTCGGCCGCTTCGCGTAGAAAACCTGCTGTATCAAGCTGATCACGCACCGCTGCGAATTCTTCGAAGGTAGTGAACACATCGATCGAGCCGTCGCCATGGCTGACGACGTCGTCGGCACCGGCTTCAAGGGCCGTCTCGATCAGGGCGTCCTCGTCCGTGCCCGCCCCGTAACAGACCTGGCCGCGCCGCTCGAACAGATAAGCGACTGAGCCGTCTGTCCCCAGATTGCCGCCGCACTTGTTAAACGCATGGCGTACTTCGCTGACAGTGCGGTTGCGGTTATCGGTCATGACCTCAACCAGCACGGCAACGCCACCGGGGCCATAGCCTTCGTAGGTCAGCTCTTCCACGTTGTCCGCATCAGTGCTGCCTACGCCGCGAGCGATGGCCCGGTCGATGGTATCTCGGGTCATGTTGGCGGTGAGCGACTTGTCCACCGCAGCGCGCAAACGCGGATTATCGGCAGGCTCGGGACCGCCCAGCTTGGCGGCCACGGTCAGTTCACGAATCAGCTTATTGAACACCTTGCCGCGCTTGGCATCCTGCGCGGCCTTGCGGTGCTTGATGTTGGCCCATTTGGAATGTCCGGCCATGATCTGCTCCGTATTGCTTCGCTTATTCGACCTTGGGCTGCTCGCGCAGACGGATGTGCAGCTCGCGCAGGGCCTTGCTATCCACCGCACCCGGTGCCTGAGTCATTACACAGGCAGCGCTCTGGGTTTTCGGGAAGGCAATCACCTCTCGAATCGACTGCGCACCGGTGATCAGCATGACCAGCCGGTCCAGGCCGAACGCCAGACCGCCATGGGGCGGCGCGCCGTACTTCAGCGCATCGAGCAGGAAGCCAAACTTCTCCTGCTGCTCCTCGGCACTGATGCCGAGGATATTGAATACCGCCTGCTGCATCTCCTTGCGGTGGATACGAATCGAACCGCCGCCCAGTTCGGTGCCGTTGAGCACCATGTCGTAGGCACGCGACAATGCAGTGGCGGGATTGGCCGCGAGCTCTTCCGGGCTGCATTTGGGTGCAGTGAACGGATGGTGCAGCGCGCTCAGGCTGCCATCATCGTTCTCTTCGAACATCGGAAAGTCGACTACCCACATTGGCGCCCACTCGCAGGTCAACAGCTCCAGGTCGTGACCGAGCTTGATGCGCAGTGCGCCCAGTGCTTCGGACACGATCTTCGCCTTGTCGGCGCCAAAGAAGACGATGTCACCGTCCACAGCGCCCACGCGATCGAGGATCACCTCGAGATTGGCTTCGGGAATGAACTTGACGATCGGCGACTGCAACCCTTCGACGCCTTTGGCACGCTCGTTGACCTTGATATAGGCCAGACCCTTGGCGCCATAGATGCCGACGAACTTGGTGTAGTCATCGATCTGTTTGCGCGGCATGCTCGCCCCGCCCGGCACGCGCAGAGCCGCCACACGCCCCTTGGGGTCATTGGCCGGACCGCTGAATACTTTGAAGTCAACTTCGCCAAGCTGATCGGCCACATCCACGAGCTCCAGTGGGATGCGCAGATCCGGCTTGTCCGAGCCATAGCGACGCATCGCTTCCTCGAAGGTCATGTGCGGGAAATCACCGAGCTCGACATCCAGCACTTCCTTGAACAACTGACGGATCATCTTTTCGGTCAGGCCGACGATATCCTTCTCGTCCATGAAGCTGGTTTCGATATCAATCTGGGTAAACTCGGGCTGACGGTCTGCACGCAGATCCTCGTCACGGAAACACTTGGCGATCTGGTAGTAGCGGTCAAAGCCGGACACCATCAACAACTGCTTGAACAGCTGAGGCGATTGCGGCAATGCGAAAAAGGTACCGGGATGGGTGCGGCTGGGCACCAGGTAATCACGAGCGCCTTCCGGGGTGGCCCGAGTGAGGATCGGGGTTTCCACGTCAAGAAAGCCATTATCATCCAGAAAACGCCGTACGCTGCTGGTAATGCGCGAGCGCAACTTCAGCTTGGCGGCCATCTCTGGACGACGCAAATCAATAAAGCGATAACGCAGACGGGTTTCTTCACCCACATCCGAGTATTCATCCAGCGGGAACGGTGGTGTCTCGGCCTGGTTCAGCACTTCCAGTTCATACCCGAGCACCTCGATTGCGCCGGAGGCCATGTTCGGATTGACCGCGCCCGCCGGACGCGCCCGCACCTTGCCGGTCACCTTGACGACATATTCGCTGCGCACTCGATCAGCCAGGGCGAAAGTCTCCTCGCGATCCGGATCGAAGACCACCTGCGCCAGCCCCTCACGATCGCGAATATCCAGGAATATCACGCCACCATGGTCGCGGCGTCGGTGAACCCAACCGCATAGGGTGACTTCCTGTTCCGCCAGCGATTCGTTCAACTGGCCGCAATAGTGGGTACGCATCATGTCGTGGTAGTCCTGTCGTAGAATCGGGCCGCCCGGGCAACCAGTTGAAGGTTAACCGCGAAGCGCCACACTGAGAAAAGCGCAATAATATACCCGAAAGATGCCCCTGTCGGCGAGAACCTCTGGTCAAAGCTCCCGCGGTGGCTGCAATATTCAGTTTCGACAAAATCGTCTATTGCGCTGCAGAGCGTGCTGCAGCGTCTATACTGCGACCTATATTCAACTCAGAACAGATAAGAGCGGTGCCTTGCCGGCCTCGCTCGAAGCTCCGAATTCAATCCACCCCATCCAGGAGTCATGATGAAAATCGATATTGGCATCAAAGAAAATGATCGCGAAAAAATTGCTCAAGGCCTGTCGCACCTTTTGGCAGACACCTACACGCTCTACCTGAAGACCCACAACTTTCACTGGAACGTAAAGGGCCCGATGTTCCAGACCCTGCATATGATGTTCGAGACACATTATATGGAGCTTGCTGAAGCCGTGGACGACATTGCCGAGCGCATCCGCACCCTTGGGTTTCCTGCCCCAGGTACATACAAGCAATTTGTCGAACTGAGCAGTATTAAGGAAGAAGAAGGCGTGCCGGACGCACTGGACATGGTCCGCCTGCTGGTCGAAGGTCACGAGTCCTGTGTGCGCACGGCACGGGAATCATTTCCCATCTGCGACGAGACCCATGACGAGCCAACCGCGGATCTGCTGACCCAGCGTATGCAGGTGCACGAAAAAACCGCCTGGATGTTGCGCAGCCTGCTGGAAAAGTAACAGAAACCTGTATCCGCAATCCATCGACGGACCGGCTCGGTCCGTCGATGCTCCCGCTCCCCCCTTCCAAGACCACTCTTTGAGCCACTGACAGTTTCAGGTTACAGTGCGCGCCCCGGCAATCGGCTGTAAATACCGGGCATAGGCACTTTCCGTTATCAATGTCATAGCATCCAAGGTGAAATTCTTGAACACGCTTCGTTATCTGCATCTTGTTATCGGCATCGCCGCATTAATCACCGGCCTCGCCAACACCCTGTCTTTTCTCGTCCAAAGCAATTCTCTTAATCTCGCGGGTAACAGTCTGCCCGGCCTGGTAGCCCTGTTCACCGGCCTACTCAACCTGCAACAATTCAATACTCGTCCACGCGCTGATGGCGGGGTGCGCCGCGCCCTTAACATGGTCGCTGCAACCCTCATCGTCCTGAGTGCATTGGTACCGCTAGCTGGAGTCTGGGTGCCTGCCGTCGCAGCATTTATTGGCTACGCAATAGGCCTGGCCATTGGCGCGGTATGCCTGGCGACTGCGATGGTTCTGCTGAGCCAGCTGCAGCAGCTCTCGTTCAAGCTGCCGGGTCGTCAATCGAATCGCGAGGCGGGAACCGTAAAATGGTTCAACACCAACAAGGGCTTTGGATTCATTTCCAGAGACCAGGGCGACGATGTGTTCGTCCACTTTCGCGCGATTCGAGGAGAGGGGCACCGGGCCCTGGAAGAAGGCCAGCGGGTCGAATTCGTGGTTGCTCGGCGGGAAAAAGGCTTGCAGGCAGAGGATGTGGTCATTCTCTGACCTGGCCCAGGCGGAAGGCCCATTGGGGCCTTCGAACAAACGGCTCAGTAATGCGGCGGCGGCTGATCGTCGGTGTCGCCGCCTGGTAACGAACTAGCCAGGTCAGCCTGCCGCCTGGCCAGTACTTCCACCGCCCGGCGCAGCTTTTCCATTTCCAGTTGCTGAGCCGCGACCGTTTCACTCAAGGACTGGATGGTGTCGTCCTGAAATACCAGACGCACCTCCAAATCCGCGATCCTGTCTTCCAACTCACTCATTGCTTCTGCCCCGCAAAGTTGAAGTCGGCCGGCATCACACTGGCCAACCGCTCCAGCCGCTCTCTGAGCTCCGATTCGCTGCAGGCCCTCGCCGGCATACGACCCCAGACTGGCGCCGGCCAGGCCACATCACCACGGTAGCGAACAATATGGTGAACGTGCAGTTGACTGACCACGTTGCCCAACGCGGCAACGTTCATCTTGTCCGCTGCGAAAGCCTCACTCAGCAGACGACTCAACAGGACCGACTCAGCAGCCAGGCGTTGCTGATCAGCCACGTCAAGCTCAAACACCTCGGTCACCCCTTCTATTCTGGGCACCAGAATGAACCAGGGGTACTGCACGTCGTTCATCAACAGCAGCGTGCTGAGGGGAAAGTCCCCTACCGTAATACAGTCCTTCGCCAATTGTGGATGCAGCTCGAACATATCGTTCCTTATCAGGTGCAGAAAAGCCGGCACTCATTCCTAGCCATAAGTCTCGTTACGAGACATTTGTGAAGCGAATCACATAAAACTGTGTTATTTAGATTACAATACTGCGGCGATTTAAATATGCAGCGGCTATGATACTCGTACGGATTATAGGTCAAAGCCACAAGAGCATGTTTTTTATGCCTAATGTTTCGCAATTCATCTTTTGATGCTTTAATCTGCTGGGACAACAATAAAGATGATTGGTTGCGGTGTCGTGACCATGGCTAGTTTTTAATCTGAAAGAGCAAATAATGAAAAACGCCATCAAATGGAGTTCCATCGCGCTGGCAGTAGCCATGGGCAACGGACTGATCGTTTCACAGGCTTCCGCTGCTGTGCAAAACAATGGGCTGATCTTGTTTCAGCCTTCCGCTGCTGTGGAAAACAACGAGGGCTTTATCGAAAGCTCTTCAGCCACTCTCAACAACACCACGATTTACTTCAGTCGCGACTTCCGCAGCGCGGGCGCTGGCCAGAGCAAGCGCGAAGAGACTGCCAGCGGCTTCGTGCTGAACTTCGAGTCCGGCTACTCCCGCGGCCCGATCGGCCTTGGCTTTGATGCCATCTCGATGATGGGCATCAAGCTCGACAGCGAACAAGATGACGCAGGCACCGGCCTGCTACCGAGCAGCTTCGGCAATACCGGCCCAGCTAACTACGCTGAAATCCGCGGCGCCGTCAAAGCGCACATCGTGGAGGACACCGTTCTGCGTTACGGCGTACACCTGCCTTCGAACCCGGTTATCGCCTATGATAGTTACCGTCTTCTGCCAAGCCACTACAACGGTTACAGCATTACCAATGATTCGATTGACGGCTTGTTTGTCGAAGCGGGTCGGATGAACGACCGCGGCGAAATGGCTACCTCATCGGAAACGGACGGCGCGTTAATTCCGAACGAAGAGCTTACCTATCTCGGGGGCAACTACGCATTCTCGGATCACCTTAGCACCACGCTTTACACGTCAGACGCCGAGAATTTATGGAAACGCCATTTCGCAGGCCTCACTTACACACTGCCGCTTGCCAACGAAATGTCTCTCACTACCGATATCGCGCACTACGAGACTTCCAACGAAAGCGCCGTTGCTGAGTACGATAACAATGCCAGCTCACTCGCCCTGACACTGGGCGCTGGCAATCATGCATTCGGCGTAGCCTATCAGCGGATGGGGGGCGATGCAGGGTTTGTTTACTTTGATGCGGCAGCATACCTGGCCAACATCGTTCAGTACCTTGACTTCAATGCCAAGGACGAGCGCTCCTATCAGGCGCGTTACGATTATGACTTCGCTGGTCTGGGCATCCCCGGTTTGACATTCATGACCCGGTACATCGCCAGCGACAACATTGATACAAATTTCTACACTGCTGTCGGACGAGACAGCCGTTGGGAGCGTGATACTAACATCAAGTACACTGTGCAGAACGGCGCACTGGAAGGTCTCAACGTACTGTGGCGTAACGCAACCATCCGTCAGGACGACAACCTTGACGGTGGTGACGTTGACGAGAACCGCCTGATCGTTTCCTACACCTGGGATCTGCTCTAAGCATCCAGCGGTAAGAAACAGAAAACCCGGCTCAGGCCGGGTTTTTTTATGCCCGCAGGGCACGCGGCACGCTCGGTGCGGTCTATACGGCAACTGACCACAAACGTACAATAAGCCATCGAACAAAACCGCCTCAGGATTTACTGCCCAATGCGTACCAGCCAATATCTGATCTCCACGCTCAAGGAAACGCCCGCTGACGCCACCGTGATCAGCCATCAGCTGATGCTGCGCGCCGGGATGATCCGCAAGATCGCCTCGGGCCTTTACACCTGGCTACCGATGGGCCTGCGCGTGCTGCGCAAGGTCGAGGCTGTTGTGCGTGAAGAGATGAACAGCGCGGGCGCACTGGAAGTCCTCATGCCCGCCATCCAGCCAGCGGAACTGTGGCAGGAGTCGGGCCGCTGGGAAGAGTACGGTCCTGAATTGCTGCGGCTGAAAGATCGCCACGACCGGGAGTTCTGTGTCGGGCCGACCCATGAAGAGGTCATTACCGATCTGGCTCGCAGCGAGATCAGTAGTTACAAGCAACTGCCGCTGAACATGTATCAGATCCAGACCAAGTTCCGCGACGAGATACGTCCGCGCTTCGGCCTGATGCGCGCGCGGGAATTTGTCATGAAGGACGCCTACTCCTTTCATCTGGACCAAAGCTCGCTCGAGCAGACCTACCAGGGAATGTATCAGGCCTACTCCAACGTCTTTACCCGACTGGGTCTGAATTTCAGACCGGTGGTTGCCGACAATGGCTCGATTGGCGGCGAGGGATCCCACGAGTTTCACGTGCTGGCGGACTCGGGCGAGGATGCGATCGTGTTTTCCGATACCGGTACCTATGCGGCCAATATGGAAAAGGCCACATCTCTGCCGCCCCAGGGTGAGCGTCCGCTGGCGGGTGCCGACAAGGCTCTGGTGGAAACCCCGGGTAAATTCACCATCGACGCGGTCTGCGAATTTCTAGGGCTGCCCGCCCGGCAAACCGTCAAGACCCTTATCGTTCTCGGCGCAGCTGGCGAGAACAAGCAACACCCGATGGTCGCGCTGGTATTGAGGGGCGATCACGAGCTCAACGAGATCAAGGCTGAGCGCCACCCTGCGATTCATGCGCCATTGACCATGGCCAGCGAAGCCCAGATCCAGCAGGCCGTCGGCTGCCGACCTGGCTCGATCGGCCCGGTTGGCCTGGATATCAAGGTCATAGCCGATTACGAAGCTTCCCATATGGCCGATTTCGTCTGCGGAGCGAATCAGGATGGCAGCCACTTCACTGGTGTGAACTGGGAGCGTGACGCCCGCTACGATGAAGTCGCCGATTTGCGCAACGTGGTTGAGGGTGATGCCAGCCCGGACGGTCAAGGCACGCTGGTTATCAAACGCGGGATCGAGGTGGGGCATATATTCCAGCTGGGCCGCAAATACAGCGAAGCGATGAACTGCACGGTACTCAACGAGCAGGGCAAGACCAGCACTCTAAGCATGGGTTGCTACGGGATCGGTGTGTCGCGCGTCGTAGCCGCCGCGATTGAGCAGAATCACGACGAACGGGGCATCATCTGGCCAGATGCGCTAGCGCCTTTCCAGGTCGCTCTGGTGCCGCTGAAGATGGAAAGCTCGGACCAGGTCAAAAGCGAGACAGATCGTCTCTATCAAGCACTCACCAGCGCCGGCATCGAGGTACTGCTCGATGACCGTGACAAGAAAGTCAGCCCAGGCGTCAAGTTTGCCGACATGGATCTGATCGGTATTCCCCACCGGGTGGTCATTGGTGATCGTGGTTTGGATGAAGGTCTGGTCGAGTACAAATACAGAAGGGACAGCGAGGTGCGCAACATCAAGACCGAAGAGATTCTTGCGTTCCTGCTACAGAATATTGGTAATGCTTGAGACGAGTCACGTATGCACATTTCCTTATCTCAGCCGCGACTGCCTCAACCTGCCAGGAGCCCGCTGAAAACCCACCTGCATCACATTGCGATCCTCGCCAGCGTGTTGCTGGTGGGCTGCGCCAGCAAGATACCACCGGCTGAGCAGCCGCACGATCGGGTCGACCGGGAGCTCGTCACCCATACGGTGCAGATCGACATCGGTGAGCCGGCCGTGATGTCCCTGCCCCAGCGCAAGGTGCGGGTTACCGAACAATTACTCTTTCGCGTCCGGTACCTTGACGCCCAGGGCCACCTTATCGATTCGCGGGACGAGTACCAGACCCTGCCGTGGGCGGAAAAGCCGATAAGCGTGGTGGCAGGTAACTTTCAGACGATCCTTCATACTGACAAGGATGGTCATCTGCAACTGAACCTGTTGAACGATGGCTTTCTCGATCTGGACTATCAGAATCTGCGGGTGATTCAGCTCAGCGCGCAAGCCGATCAGGCCGTTCGTGGCGAGGTCAACCTGCTGGTGGGTCGGGATTTGCGCAGCAAGCTGCATGAGGCGGTTGCGCTGATTTACGACAACCTCGAGGAGGATGATGTCGACCAGTGGGCCTATCGGGTGCGTCGCCTGGCCGAGCTGGGGCTCGAGGTGGAATCCAATCAGCTTGAAAACATGTTGATCCTGCTGACCACCGGCGATCCGCTCCTGCAAGGCGAATTCATCCAGGCCCTGGAAGTCAACAGCCGACCCTGACATGGCGAAACATACAAGGATCGTAGCAGCGGTACTCATGGGATGGCTGGCTGTGGCCGGAGCGGTGCAGGCACGCCAGGCCGAGGAAGTCGATCAGCAGCTCAAGGCGCTGCTGATGGAGACGGTGGCCCGCTCAAGCAGCTTCGACGACCGTTTTGATGCCGAAGTCTGGCTGGTCGACATGTCAACGCGGATGAAACCCTACCTGCCCAACGAGCAGGAACGCCTAGACTTTTTGCGTCTGGTACATCAGGCGGCGGTCAGAGCGGATCTCAAGCCCGATCTGGTGATCGCCCTGATCCACGCAGAAAGCCTGTTCGACCGCTATGCCCTGTCCAGCGCAGGTGCCCAGGGCGTCATGCAGGTAATGCCATTCTGGAAACACGAGCTCGGGCGCCCGGAAGACAACCTGATCGACCTGGCGACCAATCTGCGTTACGGCTGCACCATTCTGAAGTACTACCTCGACAAGGAAAAAGGCAACCTGCGCCGTGGCCTAGCCCGCTACAACGGCAGCCTGGGCAGCCAGAAGTACCCGGATCGAGTCATCGACTACTGGTACAGCTACTGGTACGTCAACGAATAAGTTAAGCCGCTCAGAGCTGAACGAAGCCCGCTATGTCCTGCCAGATGCAGGCCTCAAGCTCGACCGACTCGACCCTGGCCGCATCCGGACCATCACGCAGCCAGCGGGCCATTGCTTCGACTGGCTCCTGCTCGCCACACAACATCACTTCAACGGCGCCATCCGGACAGTTCCTTACCCAGCCGTCCAATTCCAGCTGGGTAGCCCGTTGGACCGTAGCATGGCGAAAGCCAACACCCTGGACGTGGCCACGCACAAAGCCTTGAACGCATAGTCTGGTCATTCTGCGGTGTCCTCAATTGGGAGCAGAGCGAGCAATTGCTGCTCGGTCTGCGGCCCTTGCAACGTATGTAGCAACTGACCTTGCGGATCGATTATGTAGGTGGTGGGCAGCACCTGGGGTAGTTCCAGACCGTAAGCCTCGGCAAAATCATAACCGACCACAGGGAAATCGATGCCCATCTCATCGCTCATAGTGAGCAATTGCTCTCCCTGGTAGCCGTCGAAATGAATGCCCAGTACCCGTAGTCGGTCGGAGGACCGATCAAGCGCATTCAATTCGGGAAGCTCCTTGCGACAAGGCGCGCACCATTCCGCCCAATAATTGACCACCAGCCACCGACCCTCCAGCTCCGAAGCGCCCAGAGAGTTACCCCTGTGGTCGGTCCACTGGGGCTGACTGCAACCCGGCAGGGCCAGCACCATCAGCACTAACAGCAACCCTGCCCGATACCGACCAATCATGCGGTCACCTCATCAGCAGGCAGAACAAGTGCCTTGTCTGCCGACACAGGCTCGCTTGCCAGCCAACTCTTCACACTACCGCCGAGAATTTCCCGGCGCTGCTGCTCCAAACGCCCGAGGGTGGCCAGCAGAGACGGATACCAGGGCGCGGTTGACTGGAGACGCGATGGCAGCTCTGAAGCACTGGGCAATGGCCAGGGCATACGCGCAAAAAGCTCCGCCAGTTGCATCTGGTCCAGGTCCCTGCTCAGCACATACCCGCCATTCTGCGCCCTGGCGATGATGTGTTCACTTTCCAGCCACTCGGTCTGCTCTAGCCAGAGCTCCTCATGCATTATCCAGCCGGCATTGTTGACCCGGCCCAGATCGACCACATCACCCCGTTTATGCGCCTGCAGGAAGACCTGTAGCAGACCGAGCATGCTTAACAAAGGGGGCAGCATCGGTCTCTGCCACGCATTACTGTTTCCCAGGTTGGCCACCAGCTCGGCCCCAAACAGGATGATCAGCCAACTGACGTAGATCCAGAGCAGAAACAGCGGAAAGGCAGCGAATGCGCCGTAGATCAACTGGTAGCCCGGAAAGAGGGCTACGTAGAGCGCAAAGGATGCCTTGGCACCTTCGAACAGCAGAGCGACCAGCACGCCGCCAGCCAAACCATGACGCAACGGCACTCGGGTATTGGGGACGGCCACGTATACCAGCGTGAAGGCCGCAATGCTCAGCAACAGCGGGATCCATCCGAGCAGCAACCGGGTTAGTGTGTCCACTGCCGCACCGGTGCCGAAGAAGTTGAGCGAGGTGAGATACGTGCTGACCACAAAGCCTGCGCCTAACAACAAAGGACCCAGACTCAACACCGCCCAGTACAGCAGAAAGCTGGACACACCGCGCCGGGCCTGGCGTATGCGCCAGATGGCATTGAAAGCCTTTTCGATGTTCAGCAGCATCAGCAGCGCAGTGATGAGCAGCAACCCGACCCCGACGCCCGTCAGTTGCCGCGCCTGGTCGGAAAACTGGCCAAGGTATTCGCGCAGGGTATCGCCGGTGGAAGGCACAAAGTTGCTGAAGATGAAATCCTCGACCTGGCTCCCCACCTGGTCAAAGGCTGGAATGGCTGCAAGCATGGCGTAGCTCACGGTCATCACCGGCACGACCGCGAAAAGCGTTGTGTAGGTCAAGGCTGCGGCATTTTTGACACAGTTATCCTCGCTGAAACGTCTGAATAGGTAACGACAAAAATGCAGTAACAGGTTGAGTCTTGGCGACATCCAGATACCCTGACAGCCGGAAGGATTAACGCTTAGAATAAACCCCATGTCCGGCATAAGCCACCCGCCCCCTTTTTCCCGAACGGAGACGTCCATGTCCGTCGCACGCATATACCACAACCCGCGCTGCTCGAAATCCCGACAGGCGCTCGCCTTGATCGAAGAACAGGGGGAGGCTCCGGAGGTCATCGAATATATAAAAACACCCCTGGATAACGCGTCCATAACCGAACTGCTGACCATGCTGGATATGAATGCCCGCGATCTGATGCGCAAGCAGGAAGACACCTACAAGGAATTGAAGCTGGACAACCCCGATCTCAGCGAAGCGCAATTGGTACAGGCGCTGGCGGATTACCCGCGCTTGCTTGAGCGACCTATCGTGGTGCGTAATGGCAAAGCAGTGGTCGCGCGACCACCGGAGAAAGTACTGGAGCTGTTTGCATGAGCAAACCCTGCCCCTACGTTCTGGTGCTCTTTTACAGCCGGCACGGCGCCACAGGGAAGATGGCCCGTCTGGTTGCCGAAGGTATCGAAAAGACCGGGTTGGAAGCACGCGTCAGAACAGTGCCTGAAGTATCCCCGGAGACCCGCGCAACCAGCCCTGCCGTGCCGCCTACCGGAGCGGTCTATTGCAGCGAAGATGACCTGCGCAACTGCGCGGGTCTGGTCATGGGCAGCCCGACGCGTTTCGGCAACATGGCTGCTCCGCTCAAATATTTCATCGATGGCACCAGCAGTCTCTGGCTGGCAGGCAGTCTGGCGGACAAGCCAGCTGCAGTATTCACCTCTACCGCCAGCCTGCACGGAGGTCAGGAGAGTACCTTGCTTTCCATGCAATTACCCCTCATGCATCACGGAATGCTATTGGTGGGGCTGCCTTATACCCATAGCGAGCTGACCGAGACCCGCGGCGGCGGTACGCCCTACGGCGCCAGCCATCATGCGGGCACTGACGGCGCGCGCGGGCTGGATAGCCATGAGTCCGCGCTGTGCCGCGCGCTTGGCGAGCGGGTCGCCAAGCTCTCATTGACATTGCACGCCGGAGCTACCCATGTCCAAAGCTGACAAACCTCTGCCGCCCCTGGCATACCTTGAGCCCCGTTTGCGCATCTCGCGGCTGCTGTCGCTGATCGGCTACATCGGCGTGATGCTCTCACTGTTGGTGTACAACGCGTTCTTCGCCGAACTGCATGGTGCCAATCCGCTAGTCATCATCGGTACGTTGCTGGTGCCGTTATTGATTTTTCTGCCAGGCATATTCATGGGCAACGTTCGCGCCCACGCCTGGCTATGCTTCGCCATCAACCTGTATTTCATCTACGGTGTGCTGGTCTGCTTTCAGCCTGGACGGCTGATCTACGGCAGCCTTCTGGTTGGCTTCAGCCTGCTGTATTTCATCGCTGCGATGGGTTACGTACGGTGGGGGTTTCAGGCCAAGCGTGTACGAGAAGCAGAGTAGCTGACTACCAGCCCATGATCCGTTTGACGAAGGGAATCGTCAGCCGATGCTGAGCCTGCAGGGAAGCCTGATCAAGCTTTTCCAGAGCGGCAAACAGCTCGCCCATTCCGCGGGACCCGCGGTTGAGAATGTAACGGGCAACCTCGTCGGATAACTGCAAGCCACGACCCTCCGCCCTGAGCTGAAGCACCGCCTGTTTGCCCTCGTCATCCAGCGCCTGCATCTGGTAAACCAGCCCCCAGCCCAGCCGCGAACTCAGATCTGCAAGATCCAGCTCGACACTGCGTGGCGGAGCATTGGCGGCCAGCAATAACCGGCCACCCTGCTCGCGTAAGCGGTTGTACAGGTGGAACAAGGCCTCCTGCCAGGGGGCCCGACCGACCAGCGCTTCCAATTGATCAAGACATAGCAGGTCCAGCTCTTCCATCCCTTCAAGCAGTGCGGGCCCCAGCTCAACAACGTCAGTCAGGGGCAGGTACATGGCGATTCCGCCGGCTTCGGCCATGCGATGGCAGGCCGCTTGTAGCAGATGGGAGCGCCCGCTTCCCGTTGCGCCCCAGAGGTACAACGAGTTATCCGGTGGCGCGCTACGCGGATCGGCCAACGCCTCGACCGCTTTTACCGCATGCGCGTTCGGACCCGGAAAAAAGTTGCCAAAGGTTGCCTCATCACTGAGTTTGACACTTAGCGGCAACTGCATGGGTAGACCTGCGGCCATCAGAGTGCAGAAGCCTCCGGCTCGGCAACTGGCGGCTGGGGATCACCAGGCTGCTCGGCGGTCTCTGGATCACGGTAGGCACTGGAACTCTTGTAGCGGCCCAGCATGTATCGCACCAGGACCATCAGCACCGCTGCGACCGGCAGCGCCAGCAACACGCCTACGAAGCCAAACAGCTGCCCGCCAGCAAGGACCGCAAAGATGACCGCGACAGGATGCAGGCCGATCCGGTCGCCTACCAGCAAAGGCACCAGCAACGTGCTTTCGATCACCTGACCCACACCGAACACAACAACCACAGCAGCGATATGGAACAGGTCACCAAACTGGAAGATCGCCGCGATCACCGCAGCGCCCACTCCGACCACAAAGCCCAAATACGGAACAATACTGGCCAGGCCGGCAATCATGCCGATCAGAAGCGCGAGCTCAAGCCCGACCATCCAGAGGCCGATGGCGTAGATAACACCCAGGCAGAGCATCACCAACAGCTGCCCGCGGATAAACGAGCTGAGCACCTCGTCGCAGTCTTTTACCAGCCCTACCGCCAGATCTTCATGCTGGCGGGGCAGCAAGCCGCGAATACGCTGCATGATCTCCTTCCAGTCACGCATCAGATAGAAGGCCACCACCGGAATCATCGCCAGATTGACCAGCCAGGTGAGCAAAGCCATGGTGGAGCGAGTAGCCTGCTGCAGAATGATGCCCACCACGCCGCCCGTTTTGCCGAGATTCTCGCGGATGGTATCGGTGACCGTTTCCAGCCTGAAACTGCTGACGTCAACTCCCAGGCGCGCTTCCACCCAAGGCAGTGCGCTTTGATTGAACCAGGCCACCATGGCCGGGATGCGATCACGCAGAATGCCTATCTCGTTGATCAGCAAAGGAATGAGAATAAGCAGTAGCACCGCAAAAACGGCTATCACGCCAGCAAAAACCAGCACCACGCCAGCCATCCGCGGCACGCCCCTGGCTTCCAGCCGCCCCACCGCAGGGTCACCCAGATAAGCGAGCAGAATACCGATGAGAAACGGCGGCAGAATCGGTTGCAGCAGATAGATCATGAGCAACAGGGCCGCCAATCCTGCGGCCCAGTACCAACGGGTATCAGTGATCATTTCCAGTTCCTTGAAAAGATATGGGCAATCTAACGCAAGCGAAAATACATGATGTTTGCGGTCGGCTCCGGAGCGGCCAGCTCCTCGACCATCTGCTCCGAAGGCTCCATAGCGGGCTCGGGCAGGGTGTCAGCGTCATTCGCGGCCGCTCCATCAATACCCGGGCCAGTGGGCTCATCGACCGCTCCGGTGTCCGAGTCTGGGCCGCTCTGCGAAAATAACGCAAGCTCCGGCTCCGGGGCCGGCATGCGGCGCATCCGCTGGTCCAGAGCGAGCAACCGCTCCAGCTGCTCCTCGCTACCAGGGAAGTCCAGCGCCAACCTGACCTCACCACCCTTGACACTCAGCACCCGCGGGGCCCGTTTGCTGCCCAACTGCTGCAAGGTTCGCTGTAAACCGGCAAACTCGCCGACGCTGTCGACGCCATCGACAACAATCTGCCATTGCGACGATTCAACCGAAGTGGACGGCGTTACACCGTATTGCTCAACGACCAGATCGGCGATCTCGAGCATCAGTTGATCAGCCGCAGCAGCTCTCGATTCAGCCGTGATACGTCCGCTTTCACTCTGCTCGTTGAGCCACCAGGCCCATTCAAGTACCGATTCGTCTGTCGTTTCGCTGATGGTCAGCGCCAGCACAGCGCTGGCGTCGTAGCGCTGGCTCGCTTGTTTGAGCGTCTGCTCATCCGCTTGCTCGATGGCTTTGACATCCACCAGGGTTCGATCCTCAAGATCCGCCAATGGCAGACTCAGCGCGACTGCGCGCGCCCGCGCGGCCTCGCTCAGCGCTTCTGTCCACTCACCGCCCTGACTGAGCAGCTCCGGGCCCAGCACTTTATTCTCCACTGCCCAGAGCATGACCGCGGGTCGGTTCGGCCCCAGTACCGAAAGCCCCGCCTCAGTCAGCAGATCACGCAGCGCCGCGGGCTCGAACTCGACCTGCACACCGCCGGCTTCCGTGCCTGCAATGCGACTCATCAACGGGCGTGGATCCTGCATCGCCGCTTGAACAGCATCATTACCCAGGGCATCGCTACCGGCCTGGCGAGTAACCATCAATTGCGCTGCCTCGCGCAACGCCTGGCTGCGGTCCTGACCCTCCGTCGCCGGAACGGCCACCTGATAAAACCCCTCGAGCACCGCCGCATGTAACGTCAGTGGCACCAGTAAAACTGCCATAAACAGCCAATGAATGGTTCTACGCGCCTGATACATGGGGGACCCCTGCGGAGCTGACAAGATGAATAATGCGCATACATTAAACGTGCGTCGCCACGGCGGCAACCAAGGGAGCAAACTGGCAGCCTCTATCGCTCGGTGAGCATGGTTCTCCGCCCCTCATGTTGCTAAACTAGCGGGCTCAAGTGCAGCCACCCAGAGCAACACGGCTGTTATCCCCTTTCCGTCGCCGAGATCCCAGCATGAGCAGCCAGACCCCTCCCAAGCCCTCCATCAGCTACAAGGACGCTGGCGTCGATATCGATGCCGGTAACGCATTGATCGACCGGATCAAGCATGTTGCCAAGCGCACCAGCCGCCCGGAAGTCATGGGTGGCCTGGGTGGTTTCGGCGCGCTGTGTGAAATTCCCGCCGGCTACCGTCAGCCGGTTCTGGTATCGGGAACCGATGGGGTGGGCACCAAGCTGCGCCTGGCGATGGATCTGGGCAAGCACGACACCATCGGCATTGATCTGGTCGCCATGTGCGTGAACGATCTGGTGGTATGTGGTGCAGAGCCGCTGTTCTTTCTCGACTACTACGCCACCGGCAAGCTGAACATCGACGTCGCCGCGCAGGTAGTAACCGGTATCGGCGCAGGCTGTGAACTGGCTGGTTGTGCGCTGGTTGGTGGCGAAACAGCCGAGATGCCGGGCATGTACGAGGGCGAGGATTACGATCTCGCCGGTTTCTGCGTCGGCGTCGTGGAAAAGTCCGAGATCATTGATGGCAGTCGTGTGCAGGCGGGTGACGTACTGCTTGCCCTGCCCTCGTCGGGCCCTCACTCCAATGGCTATTCGCTGGTACGCAAGATCATCGAGGTAGCGGGGGTCGATATCAATCAGACTCAGCTTGACGGTCAGCCCCTGACAGACCTGCTGATGGCTCCCACCCGGATCTATGTCAAAGCGCTTCTGCAACTGATCAAGCAGACCGGCACGGTGAAGGCCATGGCCCACATCACCGGCGGCGGCCTGCTGGAGAACATTCCACGGGTACTCCCTGCCAATACCGGCGCCCGGATCGATCTGGACAGCTGGCAACGTCCGGCTGTGTTCAACTGGCTGCAGGAACAAGGCAACGTTGACGAAACTGAAATGCACCGGGTGTTGAACTGCGGTGTGGGTATGGTCATCTGCGTCGCGCGGGAAGACGCTCCCCAGGCGCTCAAGGTGCTGGACGATGCCGGCGAGAAGCCGTGGATCATTGGCAGCATCGAGGATCTGGCCGAAGGCGCCGAAGCGGTTAACCTGTTCCGCGGGGGTCGCTGAAACGGTGACCTGTCGCATTCTGGTACTTATTTCCGGCTCGGGAACCAACTTGCAGGCGCTGATTGATGATCTGGGATCCAACCCGGTCGACGGCGAGATAGTCGCGGTGCTGTCCAATCGGGCAGATGCCCAAGGCCTGGAGCGAGCTCGCAGGGCAGGCATTCCTGCCCTGGCAGTGGATAACCGCGACTATGCTGATCGCGAGACCTATGATCAGGCGCTGATCGCGGAGATAGACCGCTTCGAGCCTGACCTGGTCCTTCTCGCCGGTTTCATGCGAATCCTGACGGAAAAATTTGTTACCCACTACCGCGGTTTTTTATTGAACATTCACCCTTCCCTGTTGCCCAAGTACAAAGGTCTGCACACTCACCAGCGCGCCATAGACGCCGGCGATACCGAACACGGCAGCACCGTGCATTTTGTCACCCAGGAGCTGGATGGCGGGCCATTGGTACTGCAGGCTGTTGTTCCGGTGCTCGATGGAGACACTCCGGTAACGCTAGCTTCCCGGGTGCAGCAGCAAGAGCACGATCTCTACCCTGTGGTGATGCGATGGTTTATCCAGGGTCGTCTGCGTCTGGTTGAAGGTCGCGCCTGCCTGGATGGACACCCCATTCCGCCTGCAGGATTGGTAATGAACGAACTTAATAACGACATGCGAGAACATCCCTATGCCTCATAGCACGTCGCAACACCCTTTGCTCCGCAGAACGTTTCGCTGGCTGGCAGTCGCCAGTCTGAGTCTCGGCGCCAGCGCCTTGTCGGCAGCGCAGCTCACTCCATTCACCGCCAGCTATGCTGCTGACATGAAAAAGATTCCGGTCAATGGCGAGGCCATCCATAGTCTGACCATGAATACCGACGAGACCTGGAATCTGAGTTTCACCGCCGGCATGTTCGTAGCGCGCCTCTCCGAAGACAGCACCCTGCGTCTGGAAGGCGACCGTGTGGTCCCGCTTAGCTATACCTATGAACGCCGCGGTCTTGGCCGCAGCCGCAAAACCACCCAGGTATTTGACTGGACCAACGGAGTGGTCAAGGGCGTTCACAAGGGCGACACCTTTACCTTGCCGACCGAGCCCGGCCTGCTCGACAAGACCACTTATCAGTTGGCGTTGCAGCGGGACTTGATGGCCGGTCGTACCGAAATGACCTATCGAGTGCTCGATGGCGACGATATCGATGAATACGAATTCAAGGTGGTAGGTGAGGATCGGGTCACCACCCGAGCAGGCCAGTTCGACGCTGTGGAAGTAGAGCGGGTAAGGGATCCTGACTCCAAGCGCCAGACTACCCTGTGGTTCGCCAAGGACTGGAATTATCTGCTGGTGCGTCTGAGCCAGGTGGAAACCGACGGGCAGCACTATCGGATCATGCTCAAGGAAGCCACCGTCAACGGCGAACCTGTAGTCGGCATCCCTGTCGCCGAGTAGCGCCATTGCAGCCCGCTACACCGGCGGGCGGGCACAAAAAAACCGCGAAGCCGGACTGGCCTCGCGGTTTTTTTTGCGTACCTGATCAGCCCTTGGTAAAGCGCTCACCCGCCTCGGCGCGGCGCACCAGGCCTTCAGCCGGCTTCCAGAATTCGCCCTTGCTGGCTTCCAGCTCACGGATCTGCTTGAGCACTTCATCCAGGCCCAGGCTGTCGGCGTAGCTCATCGGACCACCGCGCTCGGCGGGGAAGCCGTAGCCATACAGGTAGACGCGGTCGATATCTTCAGCGGATTCGGCAAATCCTTCGTCAAGGATCCGCGCGCCTTCGTTGACCAGCGCCAGAATGCAACGCTGAACGATTTCGTCGGCGCCCACATCGCGCTGGGTGTAGCCGGCTTCCTCTGCCACTTCACGGGCGAGCATGTCCGTTTCCGGATCATGGATGGCCTGACGGCTGCCCGGCTCGTACTTGTAGAAACCATGGCCACTCTTCTGACCGAAGCGCTCCATTTCGCATAGCTTGTTATCAAGCCAAACAATCGGCTCGCCACGGCCTACACCGGCCAGCTGACGCGAGCGCCAGCCCAGATCAACGCCCACTACGTCGTACATGCGATAGGGGCCCATGGCCATACCGAAGCCCTGCAGCGCCTGGTCAACTTCCCACGGAGTGGAGCCTTCCAGGACGACTTCACGGGACTGGCGTGAATACTTCTCCAGCATACGGTTACCGATAAAGCCGTGGCAGTTGCCTGCCAGTACCGCTTGCTTGCCGATCTTCTTGCCGATCTGCAGGCAGGCGTCCATCACGTCCTGAGCAGTCGCCTTGCCGCGCACGACTTCAAGCAGCTTCATGATATGCGCCGGGCTGAAGAAATGCAGACCGAGCACCTGCGCAGGGCGCTTGGTGGCGGAAGCGATTTCATCGATATCGAGGTAGGAGGTATTGGTCGCCAGAATCGCCGACGCTTTCACCGCACCGTCGAGCTCGGTAAAGATCTTTTTCTTCAGATTCATGTTTTCGTAGACAGCTTCAACCACCAGATCCATATCCTGCAGATCGCTGTACTGTTGGGTAGTGGTGATACGTCCAAGACGCGCCTGCGCTTCGGCGTCATCAAAACGTTCCTGGGCTACAGAACGCTTGTACACACTGGCGATGTCGACCAGGCCCTTTTCCAGCATCTCGCCGTTGACGTCGAGCCAGGTAACGGGGTAACCGGCGTTCACGAAGTTCATCACGATACCGCGGCCCATGGTGCCGGCCCCGATCACACCTACATTCTTGATTTCTTCAAAAGAAGCCATCGCAGCATACCTCCTGATCGATTTGAAATAGCCCAGACCCGGTCACCAGCCTGTGACCGCATAGTCCATAAACAAGGAGCGATACATTACGCAAAAGTACGCCAGATTTGAAACGATTACGGGTGATCGAGCCCATTCACGGCGTGAATAAATTGGAAAGCTGGCGTGGGAGGAGGTAGTGAAATCGCTGCCGGCCCGGCTGGCCGGCGGCGTGGAAATATTATCAACTGTCTCCGTACCTGTTCTTCCTCGACTGGCGACCCACTTCGGAATTTTCCTCGTTGATGCCCGGTTCAGGCTTCAGTGATTCATCCGGATTGCCATCCCAGGGCTTGCCGTCAAGCGGATCCAGGCGCGCTTCTTCAGCTTCATCGAGCCCCTCTCCGGCTCCGATCTCCTCGGCACTGACGGTTTCCAGGTCGCGATCCGCCGGAGCACTGTCACCGGGTTCGAATTGATGCCGGGCTCCGTCTTCGCGGATCAGCGTCTCTGGTGCCAGATCATCGTCCGTCGGCCCCTGTCCAGGTTCCGCTCCACCCGTGAGGCCTATATCTTCGGCGCGACGGGCAAGCTCGTTTTCGTCCAGGGGTCGCCCCAGATCCGCACCGATCGGCCCCATGGGTCCGCGTTCCTTTTCTTTCAGGTTATCCGACCGCACAGGGTCCGGGACGGTGTCCCATATACCGCTGTCTGCGTCCGTTTCATTACCGTGTTTAGAGTCGGTGTTGTCGTCTCTGGCCATGTTGCTATCCTCCGGGTTGGCTAGAATGAATGCTATGCCATACCCTGTTGACGGCTGCCGAGCGCGAAAATTCCCTCTTATCCTGATTCCCGCAACGCCATGACCTTGATTGAACACACCTCGCTGCTGGCTCAGGTCAGAGCATGCACTCTGTGTCAGAACCACCTGCCCCTGGGGCCGAGACCGGTGGTCCAACTGGATCCTCGAGCGCGCATACTGATTGTCGGTCAAGCGCCGGGGCGCAAGGTGCACGAGAGCGGTATACCTTTTGACGATGCCAGCGGGGATCGCCTACGCGCATGGCTGGGAATGTCACGTGAAGTGTTTTACGACGAACAACAGGTTGCGATCGTACCCATGGGGTTGTGTTACCCGGGTTCAGGCAAATCGGGCGACAAGCCGCCGCGGCCCGAGTGTGCTCCGGCATGGCGACCCCAGTTACTTAGCCACCTGCCCCTGGTAGAGATGACGCTGGTCATTGGTGCCTACGCCCAGGCCTACCACTTTACCGATGCCCAAACGCTCACCGAGCGGGTAGCCCGCTGGCGCGACTATTGGCCGCGAAGGGTACCCATGCCGCATCCCAGCCCGCGCAACAATATCTGGCTGCGGCGCAATCCGTGGTTCGAGACAGAGGTAGTGCCGGCCTTGCGTCAGCGCGTGGTCGAGCTACTCGCAAACACCTCGCAATAACCGCGTCGCAGTCCCGGCGCGGATCAGACCACATCCGGCGGCAAGACCTCCCACTCAGGCTCTTCAAACTCGCCAATCAAGGTAATCTCGCAATTGCGCGCGTGCTTTTCCAGAATCGAGCGGACCAGTTCGTCGCGGCTGTCGTCCTTGGCATCGCGCGCTGCCTTGTTCTCCCAACTAGCGATCGCCAGTAGTACGTCGGGCTCACCAATCTTGCGGTGCAGTCGCGTGCCAAGAGCGCCTGGCGTCTGCTGAATGACTTCGCTAGCCTGTACCCAGGCTTCGGCATATTCATCCACGGTGTAGCCAGGCTTCATGCGTACCTCGAAAATAAACTTCATCTCAGCTTCTCCAGTCCTGGTGGCCCGAAACAGTTGGCGCCTGAATCAGGGAAGGTCAGTCACCGCACCCCGCGAAGCGCAACTGACCGTGTGCGCGTATTTGGCTAACAGCCCCCGGCGATAGCGCGGCGCAGGTGGCTGCCAACGGGACCTTCGGTCCGCCATTTCCGCCTCACTGACCTGAAGGTCGATCGAATTGGTCTCGGCATCGATCAGAATATGGTCTCCGTCTTCGACTAGCGCAATCGGGCCGCCCTCTGCAGCCTCGGGCGCTACGTGACCGACAACGAAACCATGGCTACCGCCGGAGAAACGGCCATCGGTAATCAGCGCCACATCACTGCCCAGGCCCCGGCCCATGATCGCCGAGGTGGGAGACAGCATCTCGCGCATGCCCGGCCCGCCCTTTGGGCCTTCATAGCGGATGACCACCACATCGCCGGCCACCACCAAGCCACCCATAATGCTCGCCTGGGCGTCTTCTTCGGAATGGAACACCCGCGCCCGACCGCCGAAACGAACGCCCTCCTTGCCGGTGATCTTGGCGACTGCGCCATCCGGCGCCAGGTTGCCATACAGAATACGCAGATGGCTGTCGCGTTTGATCGGGTTGTCCAACGCACGGATGATGTCTTGACCCTGCGGATAGGGCGTGACCGACGCCAGATTCTCCGCCAGCGTGGCGCCCGTCACTGTCATGCAGTGACCATGCAGCAAACCGGCATCAAGCAGCCGCTTCATAAGTGGCTGAATACCGCCAATAGCGACCAGTTCAGACATCATGTATCGCCCGCTGGGCCTGAGATCCGCAAGTACCGGGACGCGCTCGCCAATGCGGGAAAAATCCTGCAGTGACAACTCGACGTCCACAGTGCTGGCCATGGCCAGCAAATGGAGCACGGCATTGGTTGAACCGCCCAGAGCAATCACCACCGTGATGGCGTTCTCGAACGCCTCCCGGGTCATGATGTCGCGCGGTTTGATATCGGCTTCCAACAGTTTAAGCACCGCCGTTCCGGCTGCGCGACAATCTTCCAGCTTGCTATCGGAAGTGGCATTCTGCGCGGAACTGCCAGGCAGACTCATGCCCATGGCTTCGATGGCCGACGCCATGGTGTTGGCGGTATACATTCCTCCACAGGATCCAGGCCCGGGGATCGCTGTTTCTTCGATCTGCTTGAGTTCAATCAGGTCCATGTCGCCCTTGGCGCAGGCGCCGACCGCTTCAAAAACCGAAATAATATCCGTATGCCCAGCGCCGGGCAGAATGGTGCCGCCGTAGACGAACACAGCGGGCCGGTTCAGGCGTGCCATGCCGATCAGGCAACCAGGCATGTTCTTGTCGCAGCCACCGATGGCAACAACGCCATCAAAGCCCTGACAGCCGACCACGGCTTCAATGGAATCAGCAATCACTTCGCGGGAGACCAACGAGTACTTCATGCCCTCGGTTCCGTTGGCTATCCCGTCGGAGATGGTGATCGTATTGAAGATGACGCTCTTGCCTCCGGCTGCATCAACGCCCTGCCCTGCTTCGTCGGCCAACTTGTTAATATGCATGTTGCAGGGCGTAACCATGCTCCAGGTGGATGCGATACCTACCTGGGGCTTGGTAAAGTCTTCACTCTGAAAGCCGACCGCGCGCAGCATCGCTCGGCCGGGCGCCTTGCCGGTACCGTCAACAACCTGCGACGAATGCTGACGCCTCTTGTCCTCGCTCATGTTGTACTCCTCCTGCCAGGCCGAATCGATTAGTCGTCTTGCAGACTAGCATCCCTGGATTCCAGACGATATCCGGGCACTGCGTACCTGCTCGACCAGCAGGTAAGGAAATGAATCAAATAAGCTTTGCCCCATGAGCGAAGTGAACAATATGATGCGTAGCTAAACCGCTCGGCGTGAACACCCTTGCAGTTCCGAGCCTGAATTTAACGAGGGATATCGATGAATACTCGCAGTCTGCTTGATCAGCTACTCCATGCCGGCAAGGATATGCTGCAGAACCAGGGCGCTGGCAACAATGCTGCGCGCGGGCAATCCAGCGGCGGCTCGCCGCTGGGAGGGCTGCTGGGC